>Ga0302325_10000643_pt1 | contig 94110 bp, 88 predicted proteins | sample Palsa_T0_2_FD_201948 | JGI IMG/M metagenome (GOLD analysis project Ga0302325, IMG submission 201948) | Peat permafrost microbial communities from Stordalen Mire near Abisko, Sweden - Palsa_T0_2 | ecosystem: Environmental > Terrestrial > Soil > Palsa > Peat permafrost | place: Sweden: Abisko...
CCGCAGGGCTGCAAATGTCGGCGAGGATCTCATCGTTTGGTCAAGGCAGCATAATAGAAGCCGTCGGCACCCGCCTCACCGGGGAGGATCTGCCGGCCGCAGTCATCGACCCGGCCGCCCGCGTCCGCCTGGCCGAGGCGCGGCCAGCCGTCCCAGTCCTCCGGCGGCACGATGGCGGCATCGGTCTGTCGTTCCAGAAAGGCACGGATCAGCTCCCCGTTCTCGCGTCGGGTGAGCGTGCAGGTCGCATACACGAGGCGCCCGCCGGGTGCGAGCATATGGAAGGCGGCATCGAGCAGGCGCATCTGCACAGCGGGCATCCTGGCGAGCTCCTCGGGCGAGCGGCGCAGGCGGATGTCCGGATGCCGGCGGATGACCCCAAGCGCCGAGCAGGGAGCGTCGAGCAGAATCCGGTCGAACGGCACGCCGTCCCACCAGCCCTCCGGAGCACCCGCGTCGCCGTGCACGACCTCGGCCTCGAGCCGCGCGCGCTCGAGGTTCTCGCGTACGCGCCCGAGACGCTTGCGATCGAAGTCGATGGCGATCAGCCGCTCGAGCTCGGGCTCGCGCTCGGCCATGAGCGCAGTCTTTCCGCCGGGAGCGGCGCAGGCGTCGAGCACTCGCTGGCCCGGCTCGAGCTTCAAGGGAAAGGCGACGCACTGCGCACCGAGATCCTGTACCGACACCACCCCGTCGGCGAACCCCGGCACCTCGCCGACATCGCACGGCACGACCAAGCGCACGGCCTGCGGCACGCGCGCCTCCGCGACCGCCTCGATTCCCGCCTGGTGCAGCGTCGCGACATAATCCTCCGCCGTGCCGCGCCGCGCATTCACGCGCAACCACATCGGCGCCTGGGCGTCGGAGGCGGCGAGGATGTCCGTCCAACGATCCGGCCAATCCTTGCGCAGGCGCGCCGCGAGCCAATCAGGCGCGGAGTAGCGGGCGGCGGGGATCTGGGCGATATCGGCGTCCAGCGCCTTGCGCTCGCGCAGGTAACGCCGCAGCAGCGCGTTGATGAGCCCTGCGGATCGGCCGGCGGATTTCGCCGTGCTCACAGCCGCATCGACCACCGCATACTCCGGCGTACGTGCATCCTCGAGCTCGAACAGCGCCACCGACAAGATCGAGCGAACGAGCGGCTCCAGCGATTTCCCCGGCTGGCTGAGCACGCGTTGCAGGATGGCCTCGTGCCGATAGAAGCCGCGCACCGCGCCGAAGGAGAGCGAGCGCGCCGGCGGCACGAGCACGCGCGGCGCCTCGGCGAGCACGGCCTCGAGGGCGGCATCCAGCGTGACACGCTCACGCAAGACACGCGTGGTCGCCTGGGCCGCCAAGGCTCGCGCACCGACAATGGCGCTGCTCATGGGCTCGAGAAGCTCGCCCCCGCGAGCTGCTCGGAATTCAGGAATTCGGCCGCGGTCACCGGCTTGCGCCCCGCGAGCTGCAGGCGCGTGATACGCAGCGCACCGTTACCGCACGCCACATCGATACCGCACGGCGCCGCTCCGGTCACCGCGCCGGGGACCGCCTTCTCGCCCGCGGCCGTCGGCGCAGGCTGCGCCTCCCAGATGCGCAGCTGCTCCCCGTCCCAGCGGGTCTGCGCAACCGGAGCCGGATTGAACGCCCGGACCTTGCGCAGCACCTCCGCCGCGTCGGCACGCCAGTCGATCTCGGCCTCGGCCTTCGAGATCTTCTGCGCATAGGTGACGCCGGCCTCGGGCTGCGGCGTCTCGGGCAGCGGCCCCCGCGCGAGCGCATCGAGCGTCTCGCGCACGAGCTGGGCGCCGGCCACCGCCAGCCGATCGTGCAGCGTGCCTGCAGTGTCGCCGTCATCGATGTCGACGGCGCACGAGGCGAGCATCGGACCGGTATCGAGGCCCGCCTCCATGCGCATGATGGTGACGCCCGTGAGTCGATCGCCCGCGAGCAGCGCGCGCTGGATGGGCGCAGCGCCGCGCCAGCGCGGCAGGAGCGAGGCGTGGATGTTGTAGCAGCCGAGGCGCGGCACGGCGAGGGCGGGCGGCGGCAGAATCAGGCCGTAGGCCACGACCACCAGCGCGTCGAGATCGAGCGCCTGAAGAATGCCCAGGGTCTGCGGCGACTTGAAGGTGGCGGGCTCGAGCACCGGCAGGCCGAGCTCGAGCGCGCGTTGTTTCACGGCGCTTACCTGCACGCGCCGGCCGCGGCCCGCGGGGCGGTCGGGCTTGGTGAACACCGCACGCACAAGGTGCTGCGAGCGCGCCAGGGCATCGAGCGCCGGAACCGAGAATGTGGGCGTACCGGCGAAGCCCAGCCTCAACGCACGTTGTGCCAAGGAGGCCCTAGAGAGCCGGGACTGGGGTACGGGCTTCGGTCGGGGAGCGCTGCTTGCGCTCCTTCTGCAAGCGGCGCCGGATCAATTGACGCTTGAGCTCGGATAGATAGTCGACGAAGAGCTTGCCCTCGAGGTGATCCATCTCGTGCTGGATACACACCGCGAGCATGCCCTCGGCGTCGAACTCGAAGGGCTCGCCGTTCCTGTTCTGAGCGCGCACCTTGATGCGCTCGGCTCGTTCGAGCTTGTCGTAGATTCCCGGCAGGGACAGGCAGCCCTCCTCGCCCGGAGCACGACCCTCCGCGGCCACGATCTCCGGATTGATGAGAACCATGGGCGTATCGCGCGCATCGCTCACGTCGAGCACCAGCAGCCGGCGGTGCACATCGACCTGACTGGCGGCCAGCCCCACACCCTTGGCGGCATACATGGTCTCGAGCATATCGTCCGCCAGCTGCCGCACCGCGTCGTCGACCGCGTCGATGGGCTGTGCCTTGGTGCGCAGGCGCGGGTCGGGGTACTCGAGAATTGCCAACTTTGTCATGGGAGTTATGAGATGGATATCGTGTTTTTGGCCGAGGATAGTTGCTAAAGTTCCGCCGCTGCTTAACTTAATGGCGCGTTTGCGGCGGTGCGCAGAGCGCCTGCGATCGCCGAAAACGGGCGACACGTCCCAGTCCTTGGAGGCAGACCGGCAGTATACCAGCCGGCCCGGCACCATACGGCAGGCGACTCACGGGAGCGAACTTAGAATGCAACGCCATCAGACATTAGCCTTGGTACTCGCAATCGCCGCGGTGACGGGTTGCCGCACCGAGCCCCCGCATCAGGCGCCTCAGATCGTGGCGCAGGATGAGGTGCAGGGCACGGTCGTGGGTGATCAGCGCACCGCGATGGAGGCGGCCGTCGACTCCGGAGGGGCCGCAACGACGACCACGGCCCTCCCACAGGAGACCGCGAGCGAGGGCCTGCAGCTCGCGCCGGGGGCGCCCGACAGCTACACGGTCAAGCGCGGCGATACCCTGTGGGGCATCGCCAAGATATTCCTCAGAGATCCCTGGTACTGGCCGGAGATCTGGCAGGTCAATCCCCAGGTGCAAAACCCGCACTTGATCTATCCCGGCGACACTCTGCATCTGGTGTACGTCGAGGGCCGGCCAAGAATCGTGCTGCAGCCGGGTAGCATGGAGCGCGGCAACGGCGCGCGAGTCATGGCGCGCGTACGCAGCCAGCCGCTCGAGGCGGCGGTGACGACCATCCCGTACGAGACCGTCGCGGCGTTCATGTCCAAGCCTTCGGTGCTCGAAGAGAAGCAAATCAAGACCTCCCCTTACGTGCTGTCCACGCGTGATTCGCACGTGATCATGTCGGAGGGAAACACTGTCTACGCCCGCGGCTTCACCGCTCCGGTCGAGCTCGGCGCGCACTATAATCTGGTGCGCGTGGGCGAGGCGCTGCGCGACCCGGACGACAATCGCGTCCTCGGCTACAACGGGGTGTACACCGGCACCGGCCACGTTACCCGCGGCGGCGATCCGGCGACTCTCATCATGACCCAGTCGACGCGCGAGACCTACCCCGGCGACAAGCTCCTGCCGGGCGATGTCGACGTGCCGCTCGACTTCATGCCGAGCCCGCCCAAGGTGAACATCAAGGGCCGCATCATGGCCGTATCGGACGGCGTCACGATCATCGGTCAGTACGAGGTCGTCGTCATCAATCGCGGCGTCCGCGACGGCTTGCGGCCGGGCAACGTGCTCGCGGTCTACTCGGCGAGCGATCCCGTCTACGACAATTCGAAGAACGGCTTCGTGCATCCGAGCTCGACCCTGTTCGCCAAGAAGGTGGAGCTGCCCGACGAGCGCACCGGCACGTTCATGGTGTTCAAGACCTTCGATCGCATGAGCTTCGGGCTCATCATGGAAGCGACCGACGTCATCCGGGTGGCCGATAGGGTCCAATCGCCCTGAGTTCGCCCTGAGTTCGCCCTGAGTTCGCCCGGCGTGCGCCAGGCGCCGCGGCAACTCCAGCCGCCGCAGCAAATCTGTGCATTGACGCCGCCTGTCGAAAGGCGGCCGCGCGCGCCTTTGCCGATACTCTCCGCATGCCGATTTTCGAGGACACTCCTGCGTGGGTGCGGCTCGCGCGCACGCCCGCACTCGATGCCGCGACGCTCGCGCAAGCATTGGAGCGTCTGCGCTCGCCGCGTACGCTGATCGGCGCCACCGACGCAGAGCTCGCCGAGGCCGGCATCGGCGGCATCGCCCGAGAGTACCTTCGCGCAAGCCGCCGCGCGGCAAACGCCGCCGAGCTCTCCTGGCTCGAGCACGAGTCTCATCACCTGGTGCCTTGCACTGCGCCGGAGTATCCGCGACTGCTGCGTTCGTGCCGGAACCGGCCCCTCGCCCTGTACGTCTCAGGACGTCTCGACGCGCTCCAGGATCCTCCGCTCGCGATGGTCGGCAGCCGCCAGCCCACCCCCTGCGGTGCGCAAACCGCCTTCGAGTTCTCGCGCGCCCTCGCCGGGCGCGGGCTCGTCATCTCGAGCGGGCTCGCCGCAGGCATCGACGTGGCTGCTCACCGCGGTGCGCTCGCGGCCCAGGGACTCACCCTGGCGGTGCTCGGCACGGGCGTCGACCGCATCTACCCCGAGAGCAGCCGAAGCGTAAGCGAGGCTATTCCGTACGGCGGCGCCCTGGTGAGCCCTTTTCCCCTCGGCACGCCGCCCCGGCCCACGAATTTTCCTCGGCGAAACCAGGTCATCGCGGCCTTGAGCCTCGGCACCCTCGTGGTGGAGGCGGCGCGCGGGTCAGGCTCGCTGATCACCGCCCGCGCCGCGCAGCGGCTGGGACGGCCCGTGCTCGCCATCCCCGGCTCGATACATAACCCGCTGAGCGGAGGATGCCACCGACTCATCAAAGAGGGCGCTAATCTGGCCGAAAGCCCGGATGACGTACTGAAGAGACTCGATTTTTCGGGCTTTTTCGCGCGCCCGCAGCGGGTCGCGAGCGCGCTGCAAACGAGCACCCAGAGCGGGGCGGGCATGGACAAGGAACACAAAATCTTGTTAGATGCGCTCGGCTTTGATCCCGCGGACCTCGATACGCTCGTTGTTCGCACCGGACTCAAACCAGAAGCCGTGTCCTCGATGATGCTGATCCTCGAGCTCGAAGGCCACGTTCAGGCCGCCCCGGGGGGCCGCTACTCCCGAGTCGCCAACAGGAGAGCCGGAGGTGAAAGATAACGTTCTCGATCTGCTGATCTACCTCTTCGAGAATTACATGGGCACGGACGACGAGCCGCGTCCCGATCGCGCCACCCTCAAGGTCGAGTTGGACAAGGCGGGATTCGCCGAGGCCGACGTGGAGCGGGCACTCGAATGGCTCGATGGCTTGTCGGGCGAGCAGCTCGGCAAGGTCGCGGAAGCGACCGCGCGTGCCGTGCGCATTTTCAGCGGACAGGAGCTGTTGCGCCTGGACACCGACGTACGCGGATATCTCATGTATCTGGAAAACGTGCGCATTTTGTCCGGCACGCAGCGCGAGCTGGTCATCGACCGCTTGATGGCGCTGGAAGCCGACGAGATCGACATCGACCAGGTCAAGTGGGTTGTCCTCATGGTGTTGTTCAATCAGCCGGGCCAGGAATCCGCCTATGCGCAGATGGAGGATCTGGTCTTCGAAGAGCGCTCCGACGCCCTGCATTAGACGACCCTAGTACACTATTTTGGGCAACAATCTCGTTATCGTGGAGTCGCCTGCCAAGGCGAAGACCATCAAGAAGTACCTCGGCAAGGACTTCGAGGTGCTGGCTTCCTACGGCCACGTTCGGGACCTGGTGCCGAAAGAAGGCGCCGTGGATCCGAAGCACCACTTCGCCATGAAGTACCAGCCCGTCGAGCGCAACCGCAAGCACGTCGATGCCATCGCCCGGGCCCTCAAGAAAGCGAAAGCGCTGTATCTGGCGACCGACCCCGACCGCGAGGGCGAGGCGATCTCCTGGCACCTGCAGGAGCTCCTGAAGGAGCAGGGCGCCCTGAAGGGCAAGGACGTGCAGCGCGTGGTGTTCTACGAGATCACCAAGAACGCGGTACGCGAGGCCATGGAGCATCCGCGCGGGATCTCGATTGATCTCGTGAACGCGCAGCAGGCGCGGCGCGCCCTCGATTTCCTCGTGGGCTTCAACCTGTCGCCGCTCCTGTGGAAAAAGGTCCGCCCCAATCTCTCCGCCGGACGCGTGCAGAGCCCGGCGCTGCGCATGATCTGCGAGCGCGAGGACGAGATCGCCGCCTTCCAGCCGCGGGAGTATTGGACCATCGATTCCGAGCTCATGCACGCGGAGCAGCAATTCCCGGCGAAGCTCGTGGAGTATCGGGGCGGCAAAGTCGAGCAGTTCAGCTTCACGAGCGAGAGCGCAGCCCGCGAGGCCGTGAGCACGCTCGAGAAGGCCGCCCGCGGCGAGCTCACCGTCCTCGGCGTCGACCGCAAGCAGCGGCGGCGCAACCCCGCGCCGCCCTTCACCACCTCGACGCTGCAGCAAGAGGCTTCGCGCAAGCTCGGCTTCAGCGCGCAAAAGACCATGCGTGTCGCTCAGCAGCTCTATGAAGGCGTCGATATCGGCGAGGGCGCCGTGGGTCTCATCACGTACATGCGCACGGACTCGCTCAATCTCGCGCAGGAGGCCGTTGCGCAGATCCGCGAGCTCATCGTCGAGCTCTACGGCCCCGAGGGCCTCGCCGAGGAGGTTCGCGTCTACCGCACCAAATCGGCCAATGCGCAGGAAGCCCATGAGGCGATCCGCCCGACCGATGCGCGCATCGTGCCGGCCGACATCGAGCGCAAGCTCGACGCCGACCAGTTCCGGCTGTACTCGCTCATCTGGAAGCGCACCATGGCGTGCCAGATGGCGCCCGCGGTGTTCGATACCGTCGCCGTCGAGCTTCTGGCGGGCGCCGACGGTGCGCAGCGTACAGTGCTGCGGGCGAACGGCTCGACCCTCGTGAAGCCAGGCTACATATCGGTGTATCAGGAAGGTGCGGACGACGTCGTGCAGGACGATTCGGATCACGTCCTGCCGCCGATGAGCGAGGGCGACCGCGTCAAGCTCCTGGCCGTGATCCCGTCGCAGCACTACACCGAGCCGCCGCCGCGCTTCACGGAAGCTTCGCTGGTGAAGGCGCTCGAGGAATACGGCATCGGCCGCCCTTCGACCTATGCCTCCATCATCTCGACCCTGCGCGATCGGGAGTATGTGAGCATCGAGAACCGGCGCTTCACCGCGACCGACATCGGCAAGATCGTGAGCCGGTTCCTCACTCAATACTTCACCATCTACGTCGACTACGACTTCACCGCCAAGATGGAGAATGCGCTCGACGGCGTCGCCGCCGGCGAGCAAGAGTGGGTGCCTTTGCTCGATCGGTTCTGGAAGCCGTTCATCAAGCTCGTGAAGCACACCGAGACCTCCGTGAGCCGCGAGGAGGTCGCGATGGCGCGCGACCTCGGCGCCGATCCGGCGAGCGGCAAGCCGATGAGCGTGCGCATGGGCCGCTTCGGACCGTTCGTGCAGATCGGCACCAAGGACGATGAGGAAAAACCCCGCTTCGCGGGCCTGCGGCCCGGCCAGAAGATGGACGCCATCACGCGCGAGGAAGCCCTGTTCCTGTTTCAGCTGCCGCGCAAGCTCGGCCACACGGCCGCCGGCGAGGAGATCGTCGCCAACACCGGTCGGTTCGGGCCTTACGTCAAATATGGGCCCAAGTACGTTTCGCTGAAGACTGACGATCCTTACACCGTCACCCTGGAGCGCGCGCTCGAGGTGATCCGCGAGAAGGAGATCGCGGACGCCAACCGCCTCATCCGGGACTTTCCGGACGCCGGCATCCAGGTGCTCAACGGCCGCTACGGACCCTACGTCAAAGACAAGACGCGCAACGCCAAGATTCCGAAAGACCGCGACCCCAAGAGTCTCAACCTCGAGGATTGCCAGAGCCTGCTGGCGGCCGCACCGGTGCGAGGGTTCGGCAAGTGGGGGCGTAGGAACGCGAAGGCCGGCGCGCCCGCCAAGGCCAGCGGCGCTCCTACTAAAACCAACGGCGCCGGCGCGGCGGCGGCGCCCGGCAAGCGCCCGCCCTCCGCACGTACGACCACGCGCCTCGCCGCGAAGGGATCGAAAGCTGCCGCCAAGAAGCGGGCGCCCGCGGAGACCACGCCGCCGCCCGCCTCCAAGACGAAGCGCCGGAAGACTTAAAACGCATGGGCGGCACCTCGGCAACACCCGCGGCTCCGTCCGAGTCGGATGCGGCGGCGGTGCGCCGCTACCTCGAGGATCTTCACGACCGCATCACCGCCGCCGTCGAGGCGCTCGACGGCGCACGGTTCCGGCGCGACGCCTGGCAACGTCCGGGCGGCGGCGGCGGGGAGAGCCGCGTGCTCAGCGGCGGGCAGGTGTTCGAGCGGGCCGGCGTGTCCTTCTCGCACGTGACCGGCGACAAGCTGCCGCCATCCGCATCGAACTCGCGTCCGGAAATGGCGGGCGCGTCGTTCACGGCGATGGGGCTGTCGCTGGTTTTCCACCCGCACAATCCCTTCGTTCCCACCACGCATTGCAACGTCCGCTTTCTGCTCGCAGCCCCGCCCGGCCGGGCGCCGATCTGGTGGTTTGGCGGCGGCTTCGATCTAACGCCTTACTATCCGTTCGAGGAAGATGTCCTGCACTGGCATCGCACGGCCCGCGCCGCGTGCGCGCCCTTCGGCGCAGACCTCTACTCGAAGTACAAGGAATGGTGCGACCGCTACTTCTTTCTGCCTCACCGTGACGAGACCCGCGGGGTGGGCGGTTTGTTCTTCGACGATTTGAGCGAGGGCGGCTTCGAGCGCTGCTTCGCCTTCATGCGCAGCGTAGGCGATCATTTTCTGCCCGCCTTCCTGCCGATCGTCGAGCGCCGCAAGGGCGAAGCGTGGGGGGAGCGCGAACGCGCTTTCCAGCTTTACCGGCGCGGGCGGTACGTGGAATTCAATCTTCTTTATGACCGCGGCACGCTGTTCGGCCTGCAATCGCGCGGCAGAACCGAGTCGATCCTGATGTCCATGCCGCCGCTCGCCCGCTGGGATTACGACTGGCATCCAGAGGCCGGATCCCGAGAATCGCGCCTGTACGACTTCCTGCGCCCCCGCGATTATCTCGGCGACATCCCGGCCAGCGAGATCGCGGCGCCCTGATTCAGCGCGCGGCGGCGCGCAGATCCTCGATGAGGCTCGCCATCTCGAGAATCTCGGCCTCGTGCGGCACATCGCGCAACGTCTCGGCGAGCGCGGCCGCGTACCACCGGCGCATGGCGGGAACCTCGAGCAAGCGCTGCACGTAGACCGCCCGACCGAGCTCGAGATCATAGGTTTGCGCACGGAATGCGACCGGCGCAAAGAACGCGTCCACCGCGCCGAACGACTTCCCGGCGAGAAACGGGCCGCCGAAGCGCTCGAGTCCGTCGGTCCAGAGCGCCTCGAGGCGCGCAAGGTCGCGCGTCAAGGTGGGCGGAGTCTCCTTGAGGCGCATGCGCACGCCGCAGCTCATGGAGCAGCGGTTGCGCAGCTCCGTGAATCCCGAGTGCATCTCGGCCGCGGCGCTGCGCGCCCAGGCGCGTGCGTCGGCTGCCTGCGGCCAGACGCCGCGATGCCGCTCGGCGAGGTACTCGACGATGGCAAGCGAGTCCCACACGACCGTAAGGCCGTCGACCAGACACGGCACCTTGCCGCTCGGCGAGAGCTTGCGGAAATTCTCCCACCCCATACCCCCGAACGGAATCAAGTGCTCCCTGAACTCGATGCCGGCCTCCTGCATCAGCACCCAGGGCCGCAACGACCAGGACGAGTAATTCTTGTTGGCAATGTATAGCTCGTACATCGATTCCCCTTCGTCGCCTCAGGCGCCCCATATTTCGCGCGCATAGCGCAGGAAATTCTGTCCGAGTATTTTCTCGATGCGCGCGGTCGAATAGCCGCGCCGCTCGAGCCGCGCGGCGAGAGCGCGGAATTGACCGACGCCGCGCAGATCGACGACGAAGGGCAGCGTATCGGGACGCTCGCCGGCCGCGCTCACACCGGCCTTGCGGCGCGCCGCGACCTCGTCGGCAAGCACGCTCTTGTACGCCTGCAGATCGTCGATCGAGGTCACCGTCCCGTCGGTCCCGATGCCCACGTGATCCTCGCCGCACACGTTCACGGCGTGATCGATGTGCGCCACCACATCCGCCGCGGTCGCGTGCCCGGTGGGATTCAAGAAAGGCATGAAGTAGATGCCGACGAAGCCGCCCTTGGAGGCGACCAGCGCGAGCTCCTGGTCGGTCTTGTTGCGCGGCAAGTCGTTGAGAGCGCGACAGCCGGTGTGATTGATGGAAATCGGTTGTTTCGAGGCTTGCGCGGCCTCGAGACAGGTGCGCTGGCCGCTGTGCGACAGATCGACCATCACGCGCAGCGCGTTGAGGCGCTCGACCACGTCGCGGCCGAAGGGTGTGAGGCCGCGGTTCTCGGGCGCCATCGATCCGTCGCCGAGTGCGTTCGCCGGGTTGTAGGTGAGCTGGATGACGCGCACACCCAAGTTCGCGAAGAGGTCCACCCGCTTAACGTCGCTGCCGAGCATGGCAGCGTTTTGGAATCCGTAAATGACACCGATCCGCCCCGCGGAGCGGGCGTGCAGGATATCCTCGGCCGAGTACACCTTGAGCAGGTCTTTCGCGCCGGCGCGCAGCCGGGCATCCATCTGGGCCACGTCGCGCACGCTCTGCTCGAAGGGATCCGCATCGCCCGACACATATCCCAGCGTGACGTTGACCGCCGTGAGACCGGAGTCGTGTGCATCGCGCAGCACGCGTGGCTCGAGCACGCTCGCCTCGGCATTCGACTCGGGCTGGTTCGGATCCTCGAGTCCGCCGAGCGCGTTCACGATGAGCATGCCGGCGAGCGCGCGCCGGCCAGGATCGGCCGGAGCCTTCAGGGCGGCGCTCGGCCGGGGCGCCGTCAGAATCGCGGCGGCGGCCGTCAGCAGGGCTCGACGATGGAGAGTGGGCATCGGGTCGGCGACATTCTCCCTGCCGTCCTGTAGCGGGTCAATGCACAATGGGTCCATGAACTATCGGCACACCTATCACGCCGGAAATTTCGCCGACGTAGCCAAGCACGTGGGCTTGGTCTATTGCCTCGACGCCATGAAGCGCAAGGACAGCGCGTTCTTCGTGCTCGACACCCACGCGGGTCGAGGCTATTACGACTTGCATGGAGCGGAAGCCCAGAAATCGGGCGAGGCGGAGCGCGGAATTCAGCGCCTGTTGGCCTCCGCCGGCGCGCGCGCGCCGCTCGCGGCGTACTTCGCCGCGCTCGCCGCCCGCCCCGGCGAGCGGCTGGCTCGCTATCCGGGATCCCCCGCGCTGATCGCGGCCGCCCTGCGTCCGCAGGACCGCGCCGTGTGCTCCGAGCTCGTGCCGGCCGAGGCCCGCGCCGCGGAGCGCGACATCTACTCATCCGGCCGCTTTCGCGTGGAAGTGGCCGACGGCTACGCGGCCCTGCGATCGCATCTGCCGCCCGCGGAGCGGCGCGGCCTGGTGCTGATCGACCCGCCCTACGAAGGCCCCGACGAGCTCGCGGCGCTGGCGGCGGCGCTTACCGACGCCTACCGCCGCTGGCCGACCGGCGCCTTCCTCGTGTGGTATCCCATCCTGAGCGCCGCGCAGAGACGGCGCGTGCACACGCGTCTTGCAGCCCTCGGCATTCCGAAGATGCTGTTCGCGGACTTGGCCGTTCATCCGGACGATGCCTCGGTAGGGTTGGCCGGCAGCGGGCTGTTGCTCGTCAATCCGCCGTACGGCGCCGACGATTTCTTGCGCGAGGCTTACCTCGCGATTCACGCAAGTCTGGCCGAGGCCGGCCGAGGCTATGTAGAAGTGGCGCGCCTCACGCCCGAACGAATGGCACAATGATTCACCGGCCGAGCGCGGCCGCCGCGGAGCAATGCCCATGGACCCCGAGAATCTGCGCGATCAGCTGAGCAAACTCCACGAGGAGCTGCACAGCGCTCGTCCCGACGATCCGCACACCGATCGACTCCGCGGTGAAGTGCTCGAGGACGTGAAGCGGGCGCTCGCGGCCCCAAGCGAGGTCGACGAATCGTTCGCCGAGCGGCTGGAGCGGGCGGCCGTGCAGTTCGAGGCGAACCATCCGACCCTGGCGGCGAGCTCGCGCCGCTTGATCGACCTGCTCGGCAAGGCAGGCATGTAACGCCGCCGGTGCGCAGCGGCCGTGCCCGGCCCCGTGCGCGCGAAGCCCCCGCGCAGCGTCTACCCGGTCCAGACGATGGCGTCCTTGACCCGCGCGGCAAGGCTCTCGATGTCGGCGAGACTCTCCCCCTCGCCCTGCGCCAGCACAGCAAGACTCCCGTGCCCGGGAACCGGAACGATCACCCCACGGTAACCGCCTTCGTCGAACGGCTGAGCCTTGGCCACCGAGTCGTGCACGAGCACCATGACGGTGATCGGCCCGCGGGCGGTCTGCACCACCAGATGCGGCACGTGATGCCCGCGAAACAGGCAACTCTGAGCATAGCTCACCATGCCCGCATCGGAATCGAGACGCATGTGCGCGTCGGCGAGCACCGGATTGAGATCGGCGGAGGGCACCGGAACATCGGTCCGTGCCCAGGCGTCGGGCTCTCCCGCCATGTGGGCGACGACATCCGCCGCCAGACTCGCGTGCGGCGCGCCGAGCCACAGCGTGCCCACCCCAAGCGCAACGAGCACGCTTGCGGCCATCGCGAGCCAGCCGCTGCGGAAGGCGCGCACGCGCGGGACTTGCGCATCGATGCGCAGCGCCTGTGCGAGACGTCCCTCGAAACGCAGCAGCCGCTCGCTGTATGCCGGACAGTCCGGACAGTGCGCGAGATGCTCCGCGAGCTCCGGGCTCGCGGCATGCGGATCGGCGAGCACGGTCCGGCGGTATTCTGCGCAATCGATCACGGCGCGGGGTCCATCGAGGTGTCCTCGCCGCACAGCGCACGCAGCTGGTTGCGTGCGCGGAACAAACGCGTCAGCACGGCGCCGGTCGACAGGCCGAGCTCGGCCGCGATCTCAGCGGTGGAGTAGCCCATGAGCGCCTGCAGAACGAGGGGCTCGCGGTACTCCTCGGGCAGCTTGAACAGGGCGGCGCGCAGCTCCGCAAGGTCCTGATCGTGCGCGGCCGCCAGCATGGGCTCCTCGCGTGCGATGAGCTCGTCCACGTCGACGGTCGCGAGCCGCTTGCGCTCGAAGCTGCGCGCGTACTCGCGCCGTATGATGGTCAAGAACCAGGGCTTGGCGGCCGATTCGCTCTTGAGCGAGTCCCGTGCCTTCCACGCCCGCAGCATCGTCTCTTGGACCACGTCCTCCGCCAGTGCGCGGTCCCGGGACAGCCAGAATGCGAAGCGCAACAGATCCGGGCGCAGCGCTTGACATAGCGCCTGGAATCGGGCTCTCCCGGCATTTCCGCCCACGTCGTCCTTCATGTATAAATCAGCTTCCGGCTCGCCGTGCCACCGGCGCGATATTAGCGCGTCGCGGCGCGAGCCGCGCGCGGGCGCGCGGGCGCAGCCGTCTGCCAGCGCGTGGGTCCAGATGCCGTCAGGAGTCATAGTGAAGATGACCGGAGGTCGCGACGATTCATTTCCAGCCACCCGCTTGCGGCGGATGCGCCGCGACGAGTTCTCGCGCCGCCTGATGCGCGAGACGCAGCTCACCGTCGATGCGTTGATCTATCCTGTTTTCGTCCTGGAGGGCACGAAGCAGCGGCAGGCGGTGACCTCCATGCCCGGCGTCGAGCGGCTGTCGGTCGATGAGCTGCTGCGCGAGTGCGCCGACATCGCGCGGCTTTCCATCCCCGCGATCGCACTGTTTCCCGTCGTTCCGACCGAGAAGAAGAGCCTCGACGCGCGCGAGTCCTGGAATCCGGAAGGCATCGCCCAGCGGGCCGTGCGCGCCGTGAAGAAGGAGTTCCCGAACCTGGGCGTCATCACGGACGTCGCGCTGGACCCCTTCACGACTCACGGTCAGGACGGACTGATCGACGAGGCCGGCTACGTGCAGAACGATCTCACGGTCGAGACCCTGGTGCGCCAGGCGCGCTCGCACGCGGACGCCGGAGCGGACGTGGTCGCGCCTTCCGACATGATGGACGGGCGCATCGGCGCGATCCGCTCGGCCTTCGAGACGGCCGGCCTGGTGCACACCCGCATTCTCGCCTATGCGGCCAAGTACGCCTCGAGCTTCTACGGACCGTTCCGCGATGCCGTGGGCTCAGCCAAGCAGCTCGGCGGTGCCGGCAAGCACACTTATCAGATGGATCCGGCGAACTCCGACGAGGCGCTGCGCGAGGTCGCGCTCGACATCGCGGAAGGCGCCGACATGGTCATGATCAAGCCGGGGCTGCCGTATCTCGACATCGTCCGCCGGGTGAAGGACCGCTTCGGCATGCCGACTTTCGTGTATCAGGTGAGCGGGGAGTACGCAATGATCATGGCCGCAGCCGGGAACGGCTGGCTCGACGAGCGCGCCGTCGCGCTCGAAGCCCTCACCGCCATGAAGCGCGCCGGCGCCGACGGGATCCTGACGTACTTCGCAAAACGCGCGGCAGGCTGGCTCCGGCCGTGAATCTGCCGCACGAGGCCGGGCCGGCCGATCAGTACGGCCTGGTCGGACACCCGGTAACGCACAGCTGGTCGCCGTTCATTCACGGGATGTTCGCGAAAGCCGCCGCGCAGAACCTCGTGTATCGGCTGTTCGACATTCACCCCGACGATTTCCGGCGCGAGACCCTGCGGCTCCTCACCGGCGGCGTGCGCGGCCTCAACGTCACTTTGCCTCACAAACAAGCGGCCGCGGAGCTCGTCAACGAGCTCACGCCGCGCGCCGCACGGGCCCAGGCGGTCAACACCATCGCATTCTTCGAGGATGCGACACTCCTCGGGGACAACACCGACGGCGTCGGTCTCATCCGCGATCTCGAGCACAACTTGAACATCGCGCTTGCCGACAAGCGCGTGCTCATCCTCGGCGCCGGCGGCGCCGCGCGCGGGGTGATCGGCCCGCTGTGCGAGCGGGAGCTGCGCTCGCTCACCGTCGCCAACCGCACGCCCTACAAGGCCCGCAAGCTCTCCCAGGAGTTCTCCGACATGGGCGACATCCAGGGCTGCACGTTCGGCGAGATAGAGGGCCCGCCCTACGACCTCATCATCAACGCGACGGCAGCGAGTCTGCAGGGCGTGATGCCCGAACTGCCGGACGGTCTCGTGAGCGAAGAGACCTTCTGCTACGACATGGCCTATGGCCGCGGCCTCACCCCCTTCACCCGCTGGGCCGCCGCGCTCAAGGCCGGCCGCATCTCCAAGGGCTGGGGCATGCTGGTCGAGCAGGCGGCCGAATCCTTCCTGCTCTGGCGCGGCATCCGGCCGAGCACGCAAGTGGTGCTCGAGGCGCTGAACCAGGACGAGTAGCGCGCGCCCTTCACGACGCACGCCGCGCTGCCCTCAACGCAGGGTGACGAGTTCCTCGGCGCTGGTCGGATGCACGGCCACGGTGTCGTCGAAGTCGCGCTTGGTCGCACCCATGCGAATCGCCACCGCGAATCCCTGCAGCATCTCGTCGGCGCCCGCGCCGATGATGTGGCAGCCGACGATCTTCTCCTCCGCGCCGACGCACACCAGCTTCATATCGGTGTGCACCTTGCGCGTGGTGAGGGCGTAATACATCGGCGTGAAATCCGCGACGTACACCTTCACCGCATCGCCGAATTGCGCGCGGGCCTCGCTCTCGCTCAGCCCCACCGTGCCGATGGGCGGATGGGTGAACACCACGGTCGGGATCATCTCGTAGGAGAGATGCCGCTCGCGCTTGTCGCCGAACAGGCGGTCGCTGAGGCGCCTCCCGGCCGCGATCGCCACGGGCGTGAGCTGGGCGCGTCCGGTCACGTCGCCGATCGCGTATACGCCCGCGACGTTGGTGTTCTGAAAGGCGTCGGTCGCCACGAAGCCGCCCGCGTCGAGCGCAACGCCCGCGGCGCGCAGCTCGAGGCCCGCCACGTCCGCCGAGCGGCCGATCGCCCAGAGCACGCAGTCGTAGCCCGGGAATTCGCGCCCGTCGGCCGCGACCAGAGTCTTGTGTCCGGACTGCTCGCGCAGTGCACCCGGGACGACGCCCGCGTGGATGGCGAGTCCGTCGGCGAGCATCTCGCGCATCAGCGACTTGCCGAGCATCACGTCGAAGTGGGTAAGGAGGTGATCCTTGCGGATGAACAGCTGCGTCGCGCTCCCCAATGCGTGGAATGCCGACGCCAGCTCGCAGGCCACGTAGCCGCTGCCGATCACCGCCACGCGTTGCGGGCGAGCCTCGAGCTCGAAAAAGCCGTCCGAGGTGATGCCGAGCTCGGCACCCGGCACTCGCGGCACGTCGGGGTATCCGCCGGTGGCGATCACCACGTGCGCGCCCCGGTAGCGCGTGCCGTTCACCTCCACCGTATGGGCATCCAGGAACTTCGCCCGGCCCTCGATGTGCGCGACGCCCTTGGCCGCGAGGCTGCGCGCATAGATGCCGTTGAGGCGTGCGATGTAGGCATCTCGCTTTTTCTTGAGGATAGACCAGTCGTTGCCGCCGGCCTCGGCAACCTTGCCGATCTCGAAGCCGTAGTCGCCGGCGTCCGCGAGGGCGTCTGCGATGCCCGCCGCATTCCACATCACCTTCTTCGGAACGCAGCCGACGTTGACGCAGGTGCCGCCGAGCCGTCCCGATTCGATCACCGCGCTCTTGGCGCCGAACTCGGCTGCGCGCTGCGCGCAGGCGAGCCCGCCGCTGCCGCCGCCGATGCTGATGAGATCGAAGACATCGCTGGACACAGTGAACTCCGTCGCAACCCCAGGACCTGACGTGCAATGATATACCCGTCCGGGCGCCGCCCTTCGTGCCGCGCGCCGGCGTGCGCCGGGCCGCCGCAAGCGCGCGGCGCTGCGCCGCGGCTCTGTTAGAATTCTCACCGATGGAAACCGATACCGTGGACAATCCCCTGCTCGAGATCGACGCCTTGCCGGCATTCGACCGCATCGCGCCTGCCCACGCGCGTCCCGCGCTCGAGCGGGTGCTCGCCGACAATCGCGCGCGGCTTGCCGAGCTGATGGCGCAGCCCGGGCCGACGTTCGCCTCGCTGGTGGTTCCCGCGGAGGAGCTCAGCTACCGGCTGAGCCGCGTGTGGAGTCCGATCGGCCATTTGAACGCGGTCGCCAACTCCGAGGCGATGCGCGAGGCGTACAACGAGTGCGTGCCGCTGTTGACGGCCTACTCCTCGGAGCTGGGCCAGAATGAGGCGCTCTACGCGGCCTACGTGCACGTGTCCAAGACCGAGGGTTCCCGCCTCGATGCCGCGCAGCGCAAGCTGCTCGAGAACTCGCTGCGCGATTTTCGTCTCGCCGGCGTCGACTTGCCGCCCGACCGCAAGGCGCGCTACCGCGAGGTGGTGCAGCGGCTCGCGCAGCTCGCGACCAAGTTCTCGGAGAATGTGCTCGATGCCGCGCGCGCTTACACCCGGCACGTCACGGACGAGTCCGAGCTCGCGGGATTGCCGTCGAACGCGGTCGATCGCGCCGCCCAAAACGCCCGCGAGTCGGGGCGGAACGGGTGGCTGTTGAAGCTCGATCAGCCGACCTACATGACGGTCATGACGAGCGGAGAGAGCGAGCGGTTGCGGCGCGACATCTACGAAGCCTGGGTCACCCGCGCCTCCGAGCTCGGTCCGAGCGCAGGCCGCTTCGACAACAACCCGCTCATCGCCGAGATCCTGCCGCTGCGGCACGAGCTCGCGCAGCTGTTGGGCTTTGCGAGCTTCGCCGACTACGCGCTTGCGACGCGCATGGCGAAGAGCGGCAAGCAGGTACTCGGCTTCCTGGACGATCTCGCAAGGCGCTGCCGCCCGGCGGCGCGCCGCGAGTTCTCCGAGCTCGAGGAATTCGCGGGCCGCAAGCTCGAGGCCTGGGACCTCGCGTTTTTCAGCGAGCGCTTGCAGGAGAGCCGCTTCAAGGTCTCGCAGGAAGCGCTGCGACCCTACTTTCCTCTGCCGAAAGTGCTCTCCGGCCTGTTTGCGGTCACGCAACGGCTGTACGGCATCACGGTGCGCGAGCGGCCGGGGGTCGCCGTCTGGCATCCGACGGTGCGCTACTACGATCTCGCGGATCGCGACGGTCGAATCCTCGCCGGGTTCTACTTGGATCCCTACTCGCGCGCGGAGAAGCGCAGCGGGGCGTGGATGGACGAATGCGTCGTCGCCAAATCACTCCCGTCCGGAAGCGCCTTGCCCGTCGCACAGCTCGTGTGCAACTTCACCACCCCGGTCGGTGCGGCTCCCTCGCTGCTCACGCACGACGAGGTGACCACGCTGTTCCACGAGTTCGGCCACGGCCTGCATCACATGCTGACGCGCGTGCCCTACCCGAGCATCGCGGGCATCAATGGAGTCGCGTGGGACGCGGTGGAGCTGCCGAGCCAGTTCATGGAGAACTTCGTCTGGCGCGCCGAAGTGCTGCCGCTCATTTCGGCACACGCGACGACCGGTGAGCCCCTGGGCGCGGACATGCTGAGGCGTCTGCTCGGCACCCGCACGTTCAATGCGGCACTCGACACGTTGCGGCAGATCGAGCTCGCGAGCTTCGATTTCGAGCTGCACGCGAGCTTCGACCCGCGCCTCGGCGCGCGAGTGGGCGAGACCCTCGAGAGCGTGCGCCAGCGGGTAGCGGTCGCTCCGACGGCGCCATTCAATCGCATGCCGGCGAGCTTCTCGCACATCTTCGCAGGCGGCTACGCCGCCGGTTACTACAGCTATAAGTGGGCCGAGGTGCTCGCGGCCGACGCCTTCGAGGCGTTCGAGCAGGCGGGCGTGTTCGACCCCGCCACGGCCGCCCGCTTCGTCGACTCGATCCTGGCGCGCGGCGGCAGCCTCGACGCGATGGACGCATTCGTGCGCTTTCGCGGCCGCCAGCCCGACGTGCGTCCGCTCCTCAAGCAAACCGGTATCGCCGCGTGACACGGAGCGCCGCGTGAGGCGAAGCGCCGCGTCCGTCCTCGTCCTGGCCGCCGCGTCGCTCGTCTCCGCTGTCTCACGGGTCTCTGCCGCGACCGCCTACGTGAGCGACCAGCTGGTGCTCAACGTGTACGCCGAGCAGAACCAGCAAGGCCAGCGTCTCGCCACGCTGCATTCGGGCGCCCGTGTCGAGACGCTCGCCGCCAGCGCCGATTACACCCAGGTGCGCCTGCCGGATGGCGTTACCGGCTGGGTGAAGAGCTCGTACCTCACCACCGATGAGCCCGCGGCGGTACGCGTCAAACAGCTCGAGGAGGAGCTCGATCGCAGCCGCGCCACGACGCCGGCGCTGGCCGAAGCCGCGGCCAAGGGCGAGATGGAGCGTCTCGAGCGCGAGCTCGCGGCCAAGCAAGCAGCGCTCGACGCCGCGCTCGCGGTCCACGCGCCCTCGGCGGGTGCCGTCCCGCCGGCACGACCCCACACGCGCGGCGCGTTGCTCGGGTTCGGCATCGGCGTGATTGCCGCGGCACTCGGATTCTGGGCGGGATATGTCACGCTCGCGCGGCGCGTGCGGCGCAAGTTCGGCGGCCTCAAGGTTTACTAGACCCCCGTGTTTGACATAAGCGGAAAGATGAGAACTACGCACGTGGCGGCCGACGGGCGCGAGGCTTAAACTCCCTCGATGTACGAACTACGCCGTAACGACTTCGACGTTACGAATTCCGTTCAGGTGAGCGCCACCCCGGCGGTGGCCGCCGCGGTGCGCGAATTATTCGCCGCCGCCTGGCCCGGGGAGCCGTTCGACCGGGTCGCGGTCGCGTTCGACGAGTTCGAGCGTCTGTTCTCCGGCCGCATGCCCGGCTATCACGGCGTCGACACGATTTATCACGATCGCCAGCATTCACTCGACATGACGCTCGCGATGGCGCGCCTCCTGGTCGGGTACGAGACCACGGTCGATCCGGCGCGCCGCTTCGGTGCCGAGCGAGCGATCATGGCGCTGGTCACCTCGCTGTTTCACGACGCGGGCTACATCCGCGAGTTCGACGACCGCGTGCATCGCAACGGAGCCGAGTTCACGCTGTACCACGTGACGCGCAGCGCCAAATTCCTCGCACGCTTCCTGCCGACCATCGGCATGGAAGCCTGGGTGCCGGTGTCGACCCGCATCGTGCATTTCACCGGGTACGAGATCAAGTTGAGCCAGATCCATTTGGCCGACGGCCGTGACCGCAAGTGCGGACACCTGCTCGGCACCGCCGACCTCATCGCCCAGATGGCGGATCGGTGCTACCTGGAGAAGTGCCGCGACCGGCTCTATCCGGAGTTCGTGCTGGGCGGCGTGGCGGCGGCACCCGCGAGCGACGGCACCATGCAGGTGCGCTACAGTTCGGGCCTCGATCTTTTGCGCCAGACGCCCGGCTTCGTGCGCGAGACGCGCGTGCAGCGCCTCGACGGCGAGTTCGAGCAGGCTTACCGGTACGCCGAGTCGCTGTTCGCCGGAGAGAACCCCTATCTCGATGCGATCGATCGCAACATGGATTACCTGCAGCGTATCCTGCGCGCCGAGCGCTGGCGGCTGCTGCGGCGAAATCCGCCCCTGTTCACCAGCCCCGGCGCCGAGCTCGGGCAAGTGCGGGGTCTCATGGTGAATCGTCTCAAGACGATCTGGGCCTAGCCAAGGCCCCTCGAGCCCTCAAGGCCAATCGATGCGGGCGACGTAACGCGCGTGCAGCTCCTCGAGCCGCTCGAGCACGAAGTCCCTGCCCGCGAGCGGCGCATCGCGCAACGCAGCACGCAGCTCCGCGGCAGAGAGCGCCCGCCGCGCCGGCTCGGCGAGCGGCGCGAAGCTGAAGTGCCAGGGCTCCGGCTGCACCCCCGATAGCACGCCGCGATACGGCCGGAAAAACCCGAAGCGGGCGGCATTCGTCTCGAGCCAGGCAGCCAGCGGGCCGAAAGGTCCGGAAGCGGCATATTCCTCTGCGAGGAGCTGCACTCGATACCCGGACGGGATGGCCGCGCGGTCGATGAGGTCGAGGTCGGTTCCCCAGTGATGGCGGCTGGCGCCCGGCAGCGCCGACCAGCGCAAGATCGCATCGATGCGCTCCGCGGGCGGCAGCGCGAGCGCCGCGATGGGCCGGCCCGACGCATCGTTGAGGGTCGCCTCGCCGTTGAACTTCGCGTTCCAGATCCGAAGCTGTCGATCGAAATCGCGGTAGGCGCTCTGCGGCACGAGATCGAACCCCGCCCGAGCGGCGGCGCGGCGCAGTCTCGAGAACGGTGTGCTCACCTGAGCGTGCAGCACGCATGGCGGATCGGCGAGATCCTCGAGGTGGCCGCGCGCGCGGCCGGTGCGCTCGGCCGGGGTCACGAGGCGACTTCGCGGCCGGCGGCGAGCTCCACGACTTGATCGATGACGCGCACGAAGGTCTCCACCTCCTGAGCGCCCGACACCGAGTACTGCCGGTCGAAGATGAAGGCGGGAACTCCCGTGATGCCGAGCACCGTCGCGTGCCGCTCGGCGGCGACGATGCCGTCCTGCCCTTCGCGCAGCACCACGGCGGCGCGCGTCTCGCGCTCCGCAAGGCCCGCCTCGACTCCGAGGCGCACGAGCTCCTCGGTGTCGCCGATATCGCGGCCCTCCTCGAAGTACGCCTGCATGACGCGCTCCGTAACCTCGCCGGCGAGGTCGTTGCGCCCCCCGTGAGCGATCAGCAGGTGAGAGCGCCGCGTGTTTGGCAACCGCTCGATGAGGTCGAAGCGAAACTGCAGGCCCACCTCCTCGCCGTGGCGCACGAGCGCGGCTTGTGCATCCGCGATCTGGGCCGGGTCGCCGAGCTTGGCCGCCATATGGGCCGCCCGCTCGACACCGTCCCAGGGCAGGTCCGGATTCAGCTCGAAGGGGCGGAAGTTGACGAAGGGCTCATAGTGCGGCCGGGCGGCCAGGGCGAGCTCGAAACGCCGCTTGCCGAGGTAGCACCAGGGGCAGACCGTATCCAGGAATATGTCGATGCGAAGGCGCGTGCTCATCCAGCCCCCGATTGTACCGGCCCCTTATAGGGATTGGTGTGAACGAGTATCATCCATCAATGACGCCGAGCCTCAAATCCAAGTATTTACTGGTCGCCCTCGGCATGGGCGCCGGGCTCGCGCTCCTGCTCGGGGGGTTTGCCTATTACGAGCACCGGATCGACAGCGCCGACATCGCCCGCCTGACCTACGCGACGGTCGAGCAGAAGCTCGAGGACGACCTCGAGGCGCGCGGCAAGAGCGTGGTCAATGTAACCGGCGCGCTGCTCGCCTCCCCGTTGGTTGCGCACAACAACGCGGCCATCGCCTCGATCGCCGGACGCCTCCTCGAGGAGCAAGACATCGAGCGGGTGGAGATATCGGATGCCCGCGGAGTGGTGTTGTTCAGCGCCAGTAATCCGCTGAGCGACCCGACGCGCAACGCGGCCGCCGTGCGCGGCGAGGTGCTGGATCCGCTGGTGGTCACCAACAGCATACCGCCCGGCATTGCTGCGCCGGCGCAACGCACCGGCGCGCTCAAGATCTGGGTGAGCCGCGCGCAGATGGCAGCGACGCTCGCCAGCATTCGCGGCCAGCTGGAGAACCAGCAGGGCAGTCAGCTCAAGCGCATGCGCGCCATGCTCGCGCGCGTGATGCTGCCGGTGATTCTTTTGGCCCTGATCGGAGGCTTGCTACTGGCCCGCCGGCGGGCCAGGCCGATTTCGGCGCTCATCCGCTCGGCGGACCGCATCGGGGAAGGCGACTACACCAGCCCCTTCGCCGTCGCGCGCCGCGACGAGCTCGGCGAGCTTCAGCACGCGCTCGAGCGCATGCGGCAGAAGCTCTCCGAGACCACCATCACCAAGAATTATCTCGACACGGTGCTCAACAGCCTGAGCGATGCGGTGATCGTCACCTCGCCCGACGGCATCATCAAGAGCTGCAACGAGGCGACGCAACGCCTTCTCGGCTATAGCGATGCCGACCTCGTGGGCAAGTCTCTCTGCAGCTTCATCGACGAGGCGCATCGCAGCGCCTTCGATCTGGGCGGCGAGGCGCCCGAGGCGCGCGAGACGGTGCTGCGCACCGCGTCCGGACAGACCATTCCGGTCTCCATGGCGTCCTCGACCATTGCCTCGCTGGACCCGCAGTTCGAGGGCAACATCTACGTCGCGCGCAACATCACCGAGCGCAAGCGCGCCGAGCGGCGCATCCGCTATCTGGCGCGCTACGACACTCTCACCAAGATGCCGAACCGCATGCAGTTCCAGCACTTGCTTCAGCAGGCCATCGCCCGCTCGCGCCGCAACCAGCACTCGCTCGCCCTCCTCTATCTCGACCTCGACCGTTTCAAGGACGTCAACGACACCTTCGGCCACTCGGCCGGGGATCGCACGCTCGAGATCCTGAGCGAGCGGCTCACGCGCGTGCTCAGCAAGGACACCGTGATCGGCCGCCTGGCGGGCGATGAGTTCGCCATGTTCGTGGACGACCTGCCCGCGGATCTCGACAACCGCGCGAGCCTGGGGGCTCTAGCCCGCACGCTCCTCGACGAGATCAGCCGCGCGTTCTACGTGAACGAGCAGGAAGTCTACCTGACCGCGAGCGTCGGCATCGCCATCTGCCCGTACGACGCGGAGAACACGATCGACTTGATCCGCAACGCCGACGCGGCGATGTATCACTCCAAGCAGAACGGCGGTAACACCTGGGCGTTCTATGTGCCGCACATGAACGCAGCGGCGGTGGAGCGGCTCATGCTGAAGAGCAAGCTGCGCCGCGCCATCGAGCGCGACGAGCTCGTCGTCCTGTACCAATCCAAGGTGGACCTGCGCGACGGCCGCGTGGTCGGCGCCGAGGCATTGCTGCGCTGGCGGCTGCCGGGACACGGCGACATCTCGCCCTCGCAGTTCATACCGCTCGCCGAGGAGAGCAGCCTCATCCTCGACATCGGCGAATGGGTGCTCGACCGCGTCTGCTCGGACTACAAACGCTGGCAGCGCACGGTTCCTCAGCCGGGGCGCATCGCCATGAACCTCTCGCTGCGCCAGCTCAAGCAGTCGAGCTTCATCGCGCGGTGCCGCAGCGCCTTCCGCAAGCATGGCGTGTCGCCGACGTCCTTCGAGCTGGAGGTCACCGAGACCACCCTCATGACGGATGCCAAGCGCACCATCGGGCTCTTGAACGAGCTCTATGCGCTGGGTTTGCACCTCGCCATTGACGATTTCGGCACCGGCTATTCCTCGCTCTCTGCGTTGCAGCAATTTCCCATCGGTACCTTGAAGATCGATCAGTCTTTCGTCCGCGACTTGGCGGTGGATTCCAACGATGCGGCGCTGGTGCGCACCATCATCGACATGGGCAAGAGTCTCGAGCTCGAGGTCATCGCCGAGGGCGTCGAGACCAGCGAGCAGCTGGAATTCTTGCGCAGGCACGGCTGCTTCTACGCCCAGGGTCGATTGTTCGGCGAGCCGATGGAGGCAGAGCGGCTGCTCGACATTCTCGCCAGCCAGGCAGGCGGCTCCGCCTATCACGCCGCGCTCTGCACGCCGGCTCCGCGCCACGTCAAACTCCATCATTGACGTCGATGCGCCCGAGCTTCCCGCGCGCTAGATGTCCGCCGGCCGGACCCTGCTGCTGATCGCCGTGTCCGCCTGGGCGGCGGTCGCGGCCTGGAATTGGCAGAAGCCGCTCCCGCTGGGAACTCACGTGGCATCGCTCGCGACGCGCCTCGCCGAGTCCCAGGTGGAGGTCGTGTCCGCCCCGCCCGGCGAGATCGAGGCCCGTGAGCTCGCCGCCATCGATCGCGCGAGCGAGCTGATCGTGCTCGACGCGGCGCCGCTGTCGCGCGCCTTGGGTCGTGGGCTTCTCCTGCAGCGGATCAAGCGGCCGAACATCAAGATCGTGCTGGTATCCGATCCACGCAGCGAGGCCTATGGCGGCACGCCGATGGAATATCTCGAGTCTCTGGAGCGGGCCGGCGTCATCGTCGCGCGCGTGCGTCTCGATCGCTTGCGCGATTGCATTCCGCTCTACTCGGCGCTGTGGCGGCTTGCCCTCGGGTGGTGGAGCGACCCGTTCGATGAGCACCCTGGCGATCCGGGCCTGCGCGCATCGCTGCGCGCGCGAAACCACAAGGCGGATCAGCGCCGCGTGTTCGTTGCCGATGACGGCGCCGGCGGCTGGGTGAGCGTCGTGCCGATGGCCCCGGACGGGGACCTTGCCGTGGAGATCAAGGGCGGGCTCGCGCGCGATATCGCCGGCAGCGAGCTCGAGATCGCCGCGTGGTCGAGCGGCGACGACCGCCTGCCCGCCCCGCCGCGCGCGGTGCCGCGCGGCCCGGGCTCCATCGATGCCCGGTTCCTCACCGAGGGAGCGATTCGCGGCGCGATGCTCGATGCGCTGGGCGCCGCAGCCCAAGGCGACCAGATCGGACTGGCCGCGCCGCGCTTGAGCGAACGCCGCCTCATCGGCGCCCTGCTGAGTGCCGCTGCCCGCGGCGCGCACGTGCGCGTGCTACTTGACCCCGGAGTGGCCCCGAACACCGCGGTGGCGGCCGAGCTCGAGCGCGGCGGCGGCGGCAACCTCGAACTGCGCTGGCTCGCGCCGCCGGCGCGCGTGACGGTGTCCCTCGCCTTCGTCGTGCGCCACGGCGAGCTCTGGGCGAGCGCCGGTGCCGCCGACTTCACGCGTCCGAGTCTCGATGACATCGATCTCGAGTCCGCCGTCGAGCTGCGCCTGCCCGAGCGCGCTGCGGCCGCCCGGGCGCTCGAGGCCTACTTCGCCGGCGCGTGGGCGATCGGCGCCGCGTACGCCGCGTATGCGGTCGAATCCGAGGCGGACCACTGGCGATACCGGCTCAAGGAGGCGGCGGCGGTCTCGGCGTACTAGGCAGCTCCGCGAGCGTCTTGGTGGTGTCCTCGACGATCTCGCTGAGCGCTCGGTTGGCGGCATCGTCGTAGGCGGCGACCACCGCGTTCTGGCGGTTGTCGGCGGCCGGCTGTCGAACGTCCGACTCGAAGTGGCCGAGCATTCGCCGGTCGCCTGCGTTGCCGACCCGTGCGATCAGGTGCACGTGCACGCTCGGTGCGCCGTCCGGCTTCGAGCCGTCGTACTCCGCCTGGAAGTCCACGACGTCGAGCTCCAGCCAGTAGCCCCCGCTGAAGGCGGACGTGTCGGTGCCCACGTTGCGAAAGCGGCCGCGAAAGGACTGCAGCACGAGATCCTGCACGACCTCGTCGAGCGGGCCGCTCCAGCGAGCGCGTGCGAAATAATCGAGCTTTCCATCCGGATACAGAGCGGCAATGCGGTCCGTGTCGAGCCCGGTGCGCACGCGCGGCAGGAGCACCGTGAGCTCGACGGGCATCGCGACGCCTCCCGGGGCCGGCTGGGGCTTCACCGACAGCAAGTAAGTCGACGGCGGGGGCTGGTTGCTCTTGAAGAACGAGCCCGTGCAGGCGCCCAGGGTGGCCGCGAGGACGCCGGTGAGCAAGGGTGCGAGGACGGCTCTCATCGCGGCAGCTCGATGCCGTGATAGTTGGATTCGTACAAGAGCTCGGCCGGGTTCTGCTGCAGCGAGCGCGACAGATCCCGGATGTCGCGCACGGCGCCGCGGCTCTCGTGCAGCAGCCTCTCGAGCTCGGGCAACCCCTGGCCGGTGAAGCGCGAGAGCGCCGGCTCGTTTTGCGTGACGAACTCGTTCAGCCGGTCGGAGGCGCTCGCCAGGCTGTCGCTGATGCGGCGGATATTGGCGAGGCTCACCTTGATGTCGCCCGCCGAATCATTGGTGACCTTGTGGAAATCGGCGGCGGCGGCGTCCACCTCGTCCGAGGTGTGCTTGAGGTCCGCCACGAGCTCCTCGATCTCGCGGAACAGCCTCGGCGCGCGGTCGCTCGCCACGCGCAGATTCGCGAGCGCCGCCTTGAAGTTCCCGACGTTCTGTTCGCTGAACACCTGGTCCATGTGGTCCACCAGATCGATGGCGTGGTTCGCGAGCGCCGGCAAGCTGCGCAGCAGCATGTCGAGATCGGACGGCGCGGAGCGGATCACCGGATAGTGCTCGCCCATCGGTAGAGGTCCCGTGCCGGCCGCCTTGGGATCTTCCTCAAGATCGATGAACAGCAGTCCCGTCACGCCTTGCAGACTCAGCAAGGCGAGCGTGCGTGTATCGACCGGCGCGCTCTCCTCGACGTCCGCGAGCACCTCGACGCGCTTGCGATTCTTCGGATCGAGCATGATGCGCGCCACCTTGCCGACGTCGACGCCGAGATAGCGCACGGGGCTGCCCGCCGTGAGGCCGCTCACCGAGCCGTCGTAGTAGATCTCGTAGCGCATGTAGGTGCGCTTGTCCCTTTGATCGGTGTACCAGTAGACGAACGACAGCGCCATGCCGAGGACCAGCAGCACGAACGCCCCGACCACGACGTAATTGGTGTTTCTATCCACGGGGCGCCTCCGGGGCGAGCGCGGCCGCTTGCTCGGCCGCGCGCGCGCGCGGGCCGTGGAAATACTCGTGTATCCAGGGATTCGTGCTCTTGAGCAGCCCCGGGAGCGTATCGGTCACCATGCGTCCATCCACGATCACGCTGACGCGGTCGCAGGTACGGAACAGGCTGTCGAGGTCGTGCGTGATCATGACCACCGTGAGCTTGAGCTCGCCGTGAAGGTACAACAGTAGCGCATCGAAGTCCGCCGCGGAAATCGGGTCCAGCCCCGAGGTCGGCTCGTCCAGAAACAGAAGCTTCGGTTCGAGACTCAGAGCGCGCGCGAGCGCCGCGCGCTTGACCATGCCGCCGGAGAGCTGCGCGGGATATTTCCCGGCGACGTCCGGAGCCAGGCCCACGAGACTCAGATTGAGCTGCACGAGATCGTCGAGCACGCTCTCCAGCAGCGTGTAAGCCTCGCGCAGCGGCAGCTGGATGTTTTCCGCCACGGACAGCGAGGAGACCAGTGCGCCGCTTTGAAACGTCACGCCGTAGGCGCGCGCCATGGCGAGGCGCTCCGCCGGGGAGAGCTCGCGGATGTCCCGGCCGAAGACCTCGACCGTCCCCGCCTGCGGCTCTCGCAAGCCGAGGATGGTGTGCAGCAATACCGACTTGCCCGCCCCCGAGCCGCCGACGACGCCCATGATCTCGTTGCGACGGACCTCGAAGGACAGGCCGTCGTGGACGACCTGCGTACCGAAGCGGCTCACCAGCCCGCGAACGCGTACCACCGGCTCATCGCTCGGCAGGGGTGCGTGCGGAGCGGCATCGCGCGGTTCCATTCCGGCTTGCAGCTCCATCTCAGAAGTCGATCTGCTCGAACAGCACCGCGAAAAATGCGTCCGCGAGAATCACCAGGAAGATCGACTGCACCACCGCCATGGTGGTGAGCCGCCCGAGCTCGCGCGCCGAGTCGCGCACCTGCATGCCGCGGTACGCCCCCACCATGCTGATGAGCAGCGCGAACACCGGCGCCTTCACCAGGCCCGCCCAGAACGTCGTCGGCGAGAGCGCCTCGCGCAGCCGGACGATGAACTGCGCAGGCGGTATGTGCAGTTGGACCAGGCACAACAGCCCGCCGCCCGCGAGTCCCATGGCGTCGGCGATGATGGTGAGACAGGGTAGGGCGATGATCAGGCCGAGCACGCGCGGCACGACCAGCAGCTCGATGGGATTCATGCCCATGGCGCGCAGCGCGTCGATCTCCTCGTTGAGCTGCATGACGCCGATCTCGGCGGCGAACGCTGAGCCGGAGCGGCCCGCGACGATGATGGCGGTGAGCAGCACGCCCATCTCGCGCAGCACCGCGATGGTAACGAGGTCGACCACGAAGATCGTGGCGCCGAACTTCGCGAGCTGCTGCGCGCCGAGATAGGCGACCACCACGCTGATGAGGAACGCGATCAGCGAGACGATGGGGATGGCGCTCACCCCGGTCTCCTGAACGTGCCGTACCACCGAAGAGAACCGCAGCGCGCTCGGGCGTCGGAAGCCGCCGCCGAGGACGGCGGCGATGCGGCCGAAGAACCCGAGCAACCGGCCGGCTTCCGTACCCTGCAGCACCGTCCATCGGCCGAGGTTCTCGACGAACCCTTCCTCGGTGGGCACCGCCACCGCACGCGTGCCATGTGCGGTGCAGAGCTCGAGGTGCAGCTTTTGCAAAAGCGGCACGGTGTGCGGCGGATCGCCCTCGTGCCGTACGACGAGACCCTGCGCGCCGCCGACCTCCGAGAGACGCGTGAGCAGCGCCCACACCGTGCCGATGCCGGGATGCTCGACCCGCGACCAATCGCACACCAGGGTCCCGCTCATCGGCCCGGGCAGCCGCTCGAGCTGGAGATCGATTTGCGGCAGAGCCGCGAGCGACCAATCGCCCTGCAAATCGATTCGCCAGCTCTCTCCGTCCCGGTGCAGCGCCAACGCATCCATCGCTATATGCTACGAGAATGCAGACGGATCCGCTGCTGCAGATTTTGATACTGCTGGCCGCCTCGGTGTTCGTCGTGACCGCCGTGCGCAAACTCGCGTTGCCGGCGATCTTGGGCTACCTCGCGGTCGGCATGCTGCTCGGCCCGCACGCGCTGGCGCTGATCCTCGACAACGACACGACGCGCCTGCTCGCCGATATCGGCGTGGCGTTTCTTGTGTTCACGCTCGGGCTGGAATTCTCGCTGCCGCGCCTGCTCGCCATGCGCGGCGAGGTGCTCGGCGTGGGCGGGGCGCAGGTCTTGGTGACGACGGCGGTCGTCGCCTTGGCGGCAGGGACGTTGCTCGGCGTCTCGCCGACCTCAGCGCTGGTCGTGGGCGGCGCCGTCGCGATGTCCTCGACCGCCATCATCATCGCCCAGCTCACCGAGCAATCGGAGAACACGCGCACGCACGGCCGGCTCGCGGTGGCGATCTGCCTGTTCCAGGACCTGAGCTTTCCCCTGTTTCTGGGCCTGCTCTCGCCGCTCGCGGCCGCTGGCCCCGGCACGCCGGCGCCGCACGTCCTCGAGGCCATCGCCATCGCCGCGGCCGCGGTGCTGCTCGTGCTCGCGACCGGTCGCTGGCTGCTGCGTCCGCTGTTCGTCCTCATCGCCGGAGTGCGCTCGGCCGAGTTGTTCTCGCTCGCCGTGCTGCTCGCGGTGCTCTCCTCGGCGTGGGCGACGCAGGCCGCGGGACTCTCGCTCGCTCTGGGGGCCTTCCTCGCCGGCATGGGGCTCGCGGAGACCGAGTTCCGCCATCAGATCGAGGCGACCATCCGCTCGTACCGCGAAGTCCTGCTCGGCGTGTTCTTCATCACGCTCGGCATGCTGCTCGACGTGCCGCTGCTGCTGCGGCACCTGCCGCTGGTAAGCGCCATCGTGCTGGGCATGACGGTCCTGAAGACGGCGGTCGTCGCAGTGGCCTCGAAGCCCGTGACTCGGAGCTGGTTCAAGTCGCTGCGCACGGGCGTAGTCGTGAGCCAGGGCGGGGAGTTCGGTTTCGCTTTGCTCACCCTGCTCCTGCGGCGCGAGCTGGCAGATTCCGCCGTCGTCCAGCCGCTGCTCGCGGCGACGGCGCTCAGCATGATCATCTCGCCCTTCGTGATCCGCCACAATCGGCAGATCACGCGCGCGCTCGTGCGCCAGTCGGGCCCGCCGCAAACCGAGGCGATGCGCGAGGCCCGCGTCACGCTCGCCGTCGCGGAGCGCGATCACGTCGTGATCTGCGGATTCGGGCGGGTGGGCCAGAACATCGCGCGCGTGCTCGAGCAGACGGGCTTCGAGTACCTTGCTCTCGATCTCGACACCTATCGCGTGCGCGAGGGCCGGCAAGCGGGCGACCCGGTGATGTACGGCGATGCCGGCCAGCTCGAGGTTCTGCAGAACGTGGGGCTCGCGCATGCGCGCTGCGTCGTCATCACCTTCGCGAACCCCGCGGTGTCCCTGCGGATCCTGCGCTCGGTGCGCGCCTTGCGCGCCGACGTGCCGGTGCTCGTGCGCACGCAGGACGACCTGCGGCTCGAGGAGCTGCAGGCGGCGGGCGCCACCGAAGTGGTCCCCGAGACGTTCGAGGCGAGCCTCATGCTGCTCTCGCACCTTTTGCTGCTGCTGAAGCTGCCGATGACCCAGGTCATCCGTACCGTGAACGACATCCGCAGCCATCGCTACGTAATGCTGCGCCAGTACTTCCGCAAGGCAGGCGCCGAATTCCTGGATGACAGTCACGCATTCCGTGAAGAGCTTCACAGTGTCGTGCTGCCCCCGCATGCTTGGGCGGTGGGCAAGAGCATCGCCGACCTCGTCGACCGCGGCTCGCAGGTGTCGGTGAGCGCCGTGCGGCGCGACGGCATCGTGGGCCGGGACCCCGCTGCGGATACTGTTTTCAAGGAAGGCGACGTCGTCGTGGTCTGCGGGCCTCCGGAAGCCGTGGAGCACGCCGAGACGCTGCTCTTGATGGGATAAATAGCGCTTTACTTATCCCCCCGCCTGCTCGCATAGTAGAGGTGCTGTTCAAGGGCAAACCCGCCGAAAGGTGGGGACGCAAAACCACCGGTCTAAGGGGCCTCTTCGGAGGCTCGACGATAGCGGGGTCGCCAGTTCTCGATGCGCCGAGCGCGCATTCCGCGTCCCCCCCGGCCTTTTTCCCCTTGATCTGCGACGGCTTTCAACGACTGCGTTCGAGGATCGTTCGAGGATTGCAGGGGTAAAATATGGTAGTCAAAGTGAATCGTTCGCGCGGTCCGGATACCGCCGCGTCCGGCCTGTATCGACGGCCGCGTCTGGTCATGCAGGCGAAGCGCGCCGAGGATATTCCGGCCCTCCTCGCCAACACCAAGAACTACCCGACGCCCGTGCGCTTCGTCGGCGGCGATTATTCGCAGACCCGCTGCGTCGGCGGCGACGGCGGGACGACCGTCAATTTGAACTCGCTCGGCAAGATCGTCGAATTCGGCGAGGACGAGGTGCGCGTGCAGGCCGGCGTGCGGGTGGGCACCCTGGTGCGCGCGCTCGCGGAGCGCGGCCAAGAGCTGCCGCTGACCCCGGAAATGGGACATATGACGGTGGGTGCCGTGGCCGTGACCACGCTGCCGCAGGCCTCGCAGGCAGGCGGCCCGGCGCAAATGTCGGCGCTCGTGAAGGAGCTGAAGCTCGTCACCCCGCAGGGCAAGTTGATGACGGTGACCGACCGCAACGCGGACCTGATGCGCGTGCTCTCTTCGAGCTTCGGGCTCTTGGGCGTGGTGCACGAGGCGGTGCTGCGCGTTCAACCGCTCGTCCCGTTGAGAATCGATCATCAGGTGCTGACGCTCAAGGAGTTCGGCGCGCGCTTCCGCGAGACTCTCGCATCGCCCGCCGCCTTGCGCCTGCATATCTCGCCCTTCCACGACCAGATCACGGTGGAGCGGCGCACCCCCGACGAGAGTTTGGCCTCGAGCCGTTCCGGGATCTGGCAGATCAAGAAGTCCGTGATGCGCAACGTGCTGCCCGCATTCGGCTCGACGGTCGGCAGCGTGCTCGCCGCACCGGGCGTCGCGGGAGCCGTCGTCTCCGGCGTGCAGCGCGCCCTGCGCGCGACGCTGCCCGCACGCAGCGTCGTCATGCACGCGCACGAATGGGTTCGCGACTTTCCGCAGGAGGCATGGCGATCGCGCTATACCTACACGCTGTGGGGCTTCCCTCAGGCCGGATTCCCGAAACTGCTCGCCGAGTACTTCGCCTTCTGCCGCGCCTACTACAAGCAGCACGGCTATCGTTGCAACGTCGTGAACGGCGCGAGCCGTCTGCACCAGGACCGCTCGTCGCTGTTCAGCGTGAGCTTTCAGGGTCCTATGATCACGCTCGAGCCCTCCTCGACGGGAGACCGCGGCTGGGACGAGTTCCTGATCGACTTCAATGATTTTGCGTCCGCGCTCGGCGGAGTTCCGACGTTCAATCAGTCGCGCGCGTTGAAACCCGAGCACGTCGCCAAGGCGTTCGGCGACCGCGTCAAACTCTTCCGGGCGCTGCGCCAGCGCACCGATCCGCTCAATCGGCTCTGCAACAGCTACTTCGCCCACCTGCTCGAGACGTAGTGCTCAGGCCTTGTCCTGCAGATGCGCCTCTAGGAACCAGAGATACTTGTCGATCTCGCGGGAAAGCTGCGTAAAGAGATCCGCCGTATCCGCATCGCCCAGCTCGGCGGTCGAGTCGATACCGCCGCGCACCGACTTGCCGTAGACCGAGAGCTGGGTCGAAAGATAGAGCAGATGGTCCCTTCCCGAGGTGATGCTCAGGGGGTAATTCTTGAGCTTGCTGCGTCTCGCGGCCACCGCCACGGTCCCCTCGGCGGTTCCCCCCAAGCTGGTGATGCGCTCCGCGATCTCGTCGATCTGCTCCAGCATGGCATCCGAGATCTTGTCGAACAGCTCGTGCAGGGAGATGAAGTGCGGGCCCTTCACGTTCCAATGCGCCTGCTTGACCTGGCTCTGCAGGTCGATCGCATCGCTCAATCGATCGTTCAATATGACGATGACGTTACGGCGGGTCTTTTCAGAGAGGTCGATCTTGGTTTTATACATGCAGCGCTCCTCGAAGGCGTCCCGGAACGCTATTCTGCACTGCTTGCCGATGAAGCAAAAGCGCGCTACTAGGTGTCCGTACGCCTCTTGCGTAACTGCACAGCGCCCGCGATGAAGGCCGCACCAATCACGACGCCGATCCAAACATCCGGACTCGAGAGAAAACCCACGGCAGCGGGCAGCTGCCACACCCCCGGCGTCATCTCGCCGGTCGCGAGCGACCAGCGGATCGGATGATGGAACGCCGCGTAGGTGCCGCCGAGGATCCGATCTCTGAGCACGACGCACGAAACGCGAGTGCCGAGGAACAGCAGCTCGGCGAGCATGACTGCGAGCGGCGGCAGCAATGCGTGCAGGATGACCGCGCGCTTCGCCCACGCGGAGACCAGCATTAGCCATCCCACCACGGGCGCGTACCAGAGCACGCCGGTGGCGATCACGTACAGCCACAATGCTTGCACCTGCAGCCACAGCTCGGGACGCCAGAGCACATTGCCGAACGCGAGACGCGCCCGCACGGAGATCACGAATGCCACCAGCAGGGCCGCGATGTCCGCGGCGCAGAAGTAGACCAGCGGGATGGCGATGACGCCGACGCAGAGCTTCGAGAGGACCGTCGCCGAATCGGTGAGCGGCATGGATTTGAAAAACAGAACGCTGCGGTCCTTGCGGTCGGCGTAGAGGCAGTCGAGCAGGTACCAGACGGAGTAGATGCTCGCCGCCGCCCAGAACACGCCGCCGATCGCGGCAAAGAACAGGACACCCGCCACCTCGCTTTGCTGATCGCTCGCGTGCAGCATGGCGATTTCCACCTTGCCGAACAGCGAGGCCACGACCATGAGGGCTCCGATGCAGGCGGGCAGCACCCAGATGGCCTTGTTCTCCCAGAACTCCCGGCGAACCAGCCAGATGAAGTCGTTCATGACGCGCGCTCCGCGGAGAGCTTGGCGACGAACAGGTCGGAGACGCTCGGTGCGCCGACTTCGCCGAGAGCCTCGAGCTTCTCCCGATCCGCGCCCTCGAAATAGAGCACCGTCTTGCCCAGGGCGCGGCGCTCGTGGAAAGGCCGCTCCTCGCGGGCGGCCGCGAGCCGGTCGTCCGCGACCTCGACGGCCGCGTAGCGCGCGCCGATGTCCTCGACGGAGCAATCGAGCACGATGTGTCCCTTGTCGATGAACAGCACATCGGTCAACAAGTTCTCGACCTCCTCGACTTGATGCGTGGTGATCACGATGGTGCGCGACTCGTCCATATAGTCGTTCACCAGCGCGTCGTAGAAGCCGCGCCGCGCGAGGATGTCGAGGCCGAGCGTCGGCTCGTCGAGAACGAGCAGGCGCGCGTCGATGGCCATGGTGAGCGCGAGATGCACCATGGTCTTCATGCCCTTCGACAGCTCGCCGATGCGCCGCCGCGTGCCGATGTCGGTCTTTGCGAGCAGCGCCGCGGCGCGTTCGCGGCGGAATCGCGGATGCACCCCGGCGACGAAATCGATGGCCTGCTGCACGCGCAGCCAGGAGGGCAGTACGGCGACGTCCGCAATGAAGCTCGTCTCCTGCATGAGCAGCGCGCGCTCGGCGAACGGCTCGCGGCCGAGCACGCGGAGCTCGCCATCGTAAGTGGTCAGCCCGAGCACTGCGCGCAGCGCCGTGGTCTTGCCCGCGCCGTTCGGGCCGATCAGGCCGACGATGCGTCCCGGCTGCACGACGAAGTCCGCTCGATCGAGGGCAAGGAACGAGCCGTATTTCTTGGACAGGCCGCGTGCTTCGATGAGGGGTGGTGAAGAGTTCATGCGCTACTCCTTGTCGTCGGTGCCCGGCGCGGGATGCGTGAGCGCGGGAGCCTGGGCGAACAGTTCTTCGGCGGAGAATCCCAGCCGATTAATGACCGCGAGAATCTCCGGCCATTCTTCCCTGAGGAAGCGCTCACGCTCGCCCTTGAGCAGCAACACGCGCGCACCGTCGCTGACGTACATGCCGCGCCCGCGGCGCTTTTCGACCAGTCCTTCGTCGACCAGCTGCTGATAGCCCTTGAGCACCGTGAGGGGGTTGAGCCGATAGTCCGCGGCCACCGTGCGCACGGAGGGCAACGGGTCCCCCTCCTTGAGCGCCCCTTCCAGGATGAGGGCCACCATTCGATCGCGCAGCTGGCGATAAATGGGCTGATTGTCATTCCAATTGGGATCCATGCCGCTCTCAGCGCGGTGACCCCGTGGTGGGGCCGAGTAGCGCGCTAATCTAGCAGAACGCCCTTGGGAGGCGGCTTACGCCGCCACCAGGGTGACGGCCGCGGCCGCGCGTTCTACGCTGAACAGGAAGGCGACGCCGCCAAACACGGTGCCGTTGATCAAGAGCGCGAGTGTAAGGGCGGGGATTTTCGAGGATATGCGAGTGTTCATGATTCTCTCCTTGCAGTGACCGGCTGTGCCGTGGTGTTTCAGTGACCTGGTGATATAGTAATGTATATCACTACCACATGCAAGCCTTTTTGAAATTCATCGCCCCGCAGGGCGCTGCGCCGGTCTTCGGCTACTATTTGTCGCTTTTGCTCATTCGTTCGCCGAGGGTTTCGTCATGAAAAAGCCTGTCACCGTCACCATCACCGGCGCTGCCGGAAACATCGGGTATGCGCTCGCCTTTCGCATCGCCTCCGGGCAGATGCTCGGCCCCGATCAGCCCATCAACCTCAACTTGCTCGAGATACCGGCGGCGCTGGGTGCAGTGCAGGGCGTGGTGATGGAGCTGAACGATTGCGCATTCCTCACGCTCAACAAGGTGACCGCTTCCGATGATGCACAGCGTGCCTTCAAGGACTGCGAGGTCGCGATGCTGGTCGGCGCGCGGCCGCGCGGACCGGGCATGGAGCGCAAGGACCTGCTGCTCGAGAATGCGAAGATCTTCTCCGCGCAGGGCAAGGCGCTCGATGCGGCCGCAAGCCGCGATGTGCGCGTGCTCGTGGTCGGCAATCCGGCGAACACCAACGCGCTCATCGCCCAGCGCAACGCCCCCTCGCTCTCGCCCGATCGATTCACGGCGATGACGCGTCTCGATCACAACCGCGCGCTCGCGCAGGTGAGCGAGAAGACCGGCGCTGCGCTCGCCAAGATCAAGAAAGCCATCATCTGGGGAAATCATTCGGCCACGCAGTACCCGGATCTGAATCACGCGACCGTCGACGGCAAGCCCGCGCTCGCGGAGGTGGGCGAGAGCTGGTTCAAGCAGACATTCATCCCGACAGTGCAGCAACGCGGGGCGGCGGTCATCAAGGCGCGCGGGTCATCCTCGGCCGCATCCGCCGCATCCGCCGCCGTCGACCACATGCACGACTGGGTGCTCGGCAGCCGCGAAACGGACTGGGTCAGCATGGCCGTGCCGTCGGACGGCAGCTACGGCATTGCGGAGGGCGTGATTTACTCCTATCCGGTGACCTGCAAGGGCGGAAGATATGCCATCGTGCAGGGGCTCGAAATCGACGCATTCAGCCGCGAGAAGATGCAGCTCACGCATCGTGAGCTCAGCGAGGAGCGCGACGGCGTCAAGGACCTGATCTGATCGCAACCGCAACAGGGGGACTTCCCATGAACCGCTTCATATTAGGTGTCGCATTGACCGCACTAGCGGCCGCCGCCGTCGCGCAGCCGCGCGCCAGCGCGCCACACGGCGCAAAGGTGTATTTCATCACGCCCAAGAACGGCGCCATCGTGCATGACCCGGTGCTCGTGAAATTCGGCCTGAAGGGCATGACCATCGCGCCCGCGGGCACCCCGGGGGACAATACCGGTCATCATCACTTGCTGGTGGATACGGACCTCTCCGAGCTATCCCTCGATACCCCGCTCCCCGCGACCGATAAGGTGCTGCACTTCGGCAAGGGACAGACGGAGACCACGCTCACCCTGTCTCCGGGCAAGCACACGCTCGAGCTCGTGTTCGCCGACTACCGGCACCTGTCCTTCGATCCGCCCCTGCACTCGAAGAAAATCACCATCACCGTGCAGTAGGTCCCGCGTGCGGACGATCCTGCACGTGGACATGGACGCGTTCTACGCGTCGGTCGAGGAGCGGGATCGTCCGGAGCTCAAGGGCAGGCCGCTGATCGTCGGCGGCACCTCCGGCCGCGGCGTCGTCGCCGCGGCGAGCTACGCCGTGCGCCGCTTCGGCGTGCGCTCGGCCATGCCGATGCGCGAGGCGCTCAAGCTCTGCCCGCAGGCGATCTGTGTGACGCCGCGCATGGCGCGCTACAAAGAGGTCTCCGCACAGGTCTTTGCGATATTTCACGAGTTCACGCCGCTGGTCGAAGGACTGTCGCTCGATGAGGCATTTCTGGACGTGACGGGCAGCGAGCGCCTGTTCGGCGGCCCGGCCGTCATCGGCGCCGAGATCCGCCGCCGGATTCGCGCCGTGACTGAACTTACCGCCTCCGTCGGAATCGCACCCAATAAGTCGCTCGCCAAGCTCGCCTCGGATTTGAACAAGCCCGACGGCTTGTTCTGCATCGGCCCGGACAATCTGCACGCCGTTCTCGATCGCTTGGCCGTTGAGCGGCTTTCTGGACTCGGCGCCAAGTCGCTGCCGGCCGTGCGGGCGTGCGGGCTGCTGACTTTCGGCGACGTCGCGCGGGCGAGCGATGAACAGCTATGGCGGGCCTTCGGCAAGCACGGCAAGGCCATGCAGGCGCGCGCCGCCGGCTGCGACGAGCGCCCGGTGGTAGCCGACCGGGAGGAGAAATCCATCAGCGCGGAGGAGACCTTCGATGTGGACATTCGCGACGCCGTCGTGCTCGAGCGGCGCTTGACGGCGCTCGCCGATCGAGCGGCCGCGCGGCTGCGCGCCGCGGGACTGTGCGCCGGGCGCGTGAGCGTGAAGATCCGGCGCGCCGATTTCACCACCTACACTCGCCAGTGCGTCCTCGAGCCGCCGACCCAGGACACCGCCGCGGTGTGCGCGGGCGCGCAGCGTTTGTTGCGCACCTGGCTTGTCGGCCACGGGAATGTCGCATTGCGATTGCTCGGCGTCGGCACCGGCGACCTGTCGAATGTGCGGCAGCCGGACCTGTTTGCCGAGAGCGCGCCCCGCGACTCGCGGCTCGATGCCGCCATCGACGGTATCCGCGACCGCTTCGGATCGGCTGTGCTCACACGGGCGAGCCTTCTGCCACGTTCCAAGGAAGGCTCCGGTCCGCGCCGCGGCTGAGCTTGGTATCATCGCCACGCCATGTATACGAGCTTTTTCGGCCTCATCGAAAAGCCCTTCGCGATCACGCCGGACCCGCGTTATCTGTACCTGAGCGAGCGCCACGCCGAGGCGCTCGCCCACTTGCTCTACGGCATCAACGAGGCCGGCGGCTTCATCCAGCTGACGGGCGAGGTGGGAACGGGCAAGACCACGATCGTGCGCACACTCCTGTCGCGCGTCCCGCAGCACGCGGACGTCGCGGTGATTCTCAACCCGCGGGTGACCGCCACCGAATTCCTGCTCACCATCTGCGAGGAGCTCGGGCTCGGACTCGACGAGGCGGACCGCGGCAGCGCCAAGGAGATGGTCGACGCGCTGAACCGCCGTCTGCTCGCCGCGCACGCGGAAGGCCGGCGCGTCATCGTCATCGTCGACGAGGCGCAGAACCTGTCGACCGAGGTGCTGGAGCAGGTGCGCTTGCTCACCAACCTCGAGACAGCCACACACAAGCTGCTGCAGATCATCCTCATCGGCCAACCGGAGCTGCGCGAGCTCCTCGACCAGACCGAGTTGCGCCAGCTCGCCCAGCGCATCACCGGCCGCTATCACCTGAGCCCCCTGTCCAAGCACGAGACTCAGGAATATGTGGGTCATCGATTGCGCGTCGCCGGCGGCGCCGGCGAGATCTTCACGCCGGCCGCGCTGCGCGAAGTGTACCGGCTGTCCTCCGGCATTCCGCGCGTCATCAACGTGTGCTGCGATCGGGCCTTGCTCGGTGCCTACACACTGGAGACGCGCAAGGTGACGCCGGCGCTCGTGCGGCGGGCGGCGGGCGAGGTTTATGGCCGCCGCTTCGCGCCGCTGTGGCTCGGCTGGGTCGCGGCGGCGATCGTGCTCGCAGGCGTCGCGGTCACGGTGTACGCCGGCATCACGGTGTGGCGCAATCCGCCGCCGGCCCTCAAGGCGGCGACGAAGACTCCCGTGCTCGCGCCCGTGGGGGCTGCGCGCGCCGAGCAGCAGCCTCCGGCGCCGGGGGGGACCGCAGCCGCAGCCGTACCGGCACCCGGGGAGAAGCCGGCGCCGCCCGCGGAAAAGCCGGTGCCGCTGCAGACATTGCTCGCGGCGAACGCCGCCGACACGAGCGATGCGGGCGCATTCCGGCGGCTGCTCTCGCTATGGGGCACGGCGATGGCGGACGATCACGACCCTTGCGGACAGGCGCAAAAGGCCGGACTCGCATGCCTCGATCAGCGCGGCTCCTGGGCGCAGGTGCGCGCCCTCAACCGGCCCGCGATCCTCACCCTGAGCGACGATCAGGGCCAGCGGCACCGCGTCGTTCTCTCGGCCCTCGATGACTCCTTCGCCACTTTGGACCTCGGCGAGCACAACGTGCGCGTCCCGATCGACGAGCTGTCGCACGATTGGTTCGGCGACTTCACCGTCGTCTGGAAGCCGAAAACCCCGCATACGCGGCAGCTATCGGTCGGCATGCGCGGCGATGAGGTCCGCTGGCTGCGCCGCAGTCTCAATGCCCTGCACGGCGCCGCCTCCGATCCGGAGTCGGACGATGTCTACGACCAGAACCTCGCGATCGCCGTGCAGAACTTTCAGCGCGAGCACCGCCTGAACGTCGACGGCATCGCTGGCCTGCAGACCCAGGTGGTGCTGGACACGGCACTGGCCGAGCCCGGCTCGCCGCTTCTCATGCAAGTCGCTCCGCGCAGTTAGGATCGCCATGTCATTCATACTCGATGCGCTGAAGAAGTCCGAAGTCGAGCGCCAGCGTCAGGCCATTCCCGGCTTGATGGACTCACGGCCCGTGCCGACGCGCGCGAGGTTTCCGCTGTGGGCCGCGGCCCTGATCGCGCTGCTCGTGGTCAATATGGGCGTTCTCGCCGTGGTGCTGACGCGCGGCGGCGCGCATGGCGGGGCGGCAGCCCCTGCACCCACGTCCGCCCCCACGTCCGCCCCGGCGGCAGCCGCTCCGGAGCCGAGACCCTCGGGTCCCGCAGCCGCCGCCTCCGATCACTTCAGTCCGATGGATGCGCCGCCGCCCGTCTATGCGCCCGAGGTGCCGCCGACGCAGGATCTCTCACCCCCCGCGGCCGCGCGCCGTTCCGCCCGTGCCGCCTCGAGCAGCGACGTTGGTATCTCTCATCGTCCCGCGTCAGGGGCCGACCCGGTGCTCACCGAGAGCAGCTCCGACACCGAGGTGCTGCCCTCGATCAACGAGATCGATCTCGCCAGCCAGCCGGCGCTCGCCGGGCTGCACTTGGACGTGCATGTCTACGCCACCAACCCCGCCGAGCGATTCGTCTACATCAACATGCGCAAGTATCGCGAAGGCTCGACTCTCGCCGAGGGTCCGGTGCTCGAGCGCATCCGCCGCGACGGCGTCGTGCTCAACTATCAAGGCTTGCGATTCGTCCTGCCGCGCCAGCAATAGCCCCCTCATCGTTTATGATGGACGCATGAGAAAAATCCTCGCCCTCTTCATGAGCGGGCTCGTGACGGTGCTGCCGCTGGCGCTCACCATATACGTCATCTGGTGGCTGGTGCACACCGTCGAGGGTTGGCTGCGCCGCGCGCTCATCGCTCTCGGCATCGTGAGCCCCGCGCATTATTGGCCGGGGCTCGGATTGATCGCCGGGTTCGTGCTGCTGCTCGCCGTCGGCAGCCTGGTCAACGCCTACGCCGGCAAGCTGCTGCTGAAGTACTGGGACGACTTCCTGGGACGCATCCCGTTCGTGAAGACGCTGTACGGCGGCTTTCGCGACGTGGTGAGCCTCCTGCCTTCGGGCAGCGGCGAGAAGCGCGACTTGCAGCGCGTCGTGCTCGCGCGTTTCGCGAACGTGCACGCGATCGGCTTCGTCACGCGCGAGGATGCTCCGCCGGTGCTCGATGCCCACGGAGGGCGCAACCTCGTCACGGTTTACTTTCCCATGAGCTACGCCTTCGGCGGCTACACCGTGTATCTGCCGCGCGAGCTCCTTCAGCCGCTCGACATATCGGTGGAGGACGCCATGCGGCTTGCGATCACGGCGGGTCTCACCGCGAGCAGCCGCGCCAGGATCCCTTAAGTCCGCGTTCGGACACCCGACCATGAGGAAGCGAGGCGTGCAGGCCCTGGCGCTGATTTGGATGCACTCGGCGCTTGCGCTCGGCGCAGGCTCCCTCGAATGCTCGGCTCCTGCGGGTGCGGGCAAATATACGGCCTGGCGCGCGGCCGCGGCGCAGGCGCTGGCCCGCCGCGGCGATGCACGCTCGCTCGCGACCGCAGCCGCGCTGTGCTTCGCCGCTTCGGGATCGAAAGTGCGCGCGGATCCCGCAGCGGCCAAGACCGCCGTGGATCTCGCCGCGCGCGCGAGCGAGCTCGATCCGCAGAGCCCGAGCATCGGCTGGCTGCGGCTGCAGCTGTGCGCGAGCTCGGCCGGGTGCGATATCCGCGAGGCCGCGACGACGTTGCGCTGGGTGGACGCGGATAACGGCGCGGTGTGGCTGCCGACTCTTGCGGTCGCGCAAAAGGACAAGGATGCGACGGAAATCGACCGGGTTCTTTCGGACATGGCCGAGGGCTCGCGCTTCGACTTCTATTGGAATCCGACCGTCGTGCTTCTGTTCGACGGACTGAAGCGCGCGGACGGCGACCTGCCGCCGCACTACCTGCCATCGGATCTCGCTCGATTGAGCGAGGCGATGCTCGTGGCCGGCGAGGAAATCGCGCCGCCGCTCAGCACCGTGGTGACTGCCTGCCGCGATCCGGTCGGCGCGCAGCAGCGCGAGAACTGCATCCAGCTCGCAAGGATCATGCAGAAAGCCGATACGGTCGCGGCGCAAATGGCGGGGCTGCACGTCGAGAAGCATCTCGCTTCCGCCGACGGCAAGGAGGCGCGCGCCGTCGCCGAGCGGCGCCGCGTGCTCGAGTGGCGCGTGGCCAGCGCGAACCGAGAGGCGGGCCCCGTGCTGCCGTGGCTCAAGAATGCCATGGCCCGCGAGCGCATCGCCGAGATGCGGGCGGCGCCCCGCGAGGAGGATGTCGACATCGCGATTCTGCGGCAGCGTAAACTACCTCTCGATCCGCCCGAGGAGGGATCGTCGAGTCAGTGAGCCGCTCCCTCGTGCCCCACCGCCGTCTCATCGTGCGCGGCGAACCAGCCGAGAACGTACGCAACCTTCGCGATCAACAGGCTCGGGCGGGACGAGATGTCGTGCGGTGCGTGCGGCACGCGCACGAGCGCCGTATCGATGCGCCGTAGTTTGAGCGCTTCGTAGAATTGCTCAGCCTCCCCGGACGGCGTGCGGTAATCCGCTTCTCCCGTCATGAGCATGGTGGGCGTATGAACGTTGCCCACGTAGGCAAGGGGCGAGCGCTTCCAGTACGCCTGCTCGTCATCCCAGGGGAAGCCTGCGAACCAGTAGCGGTAGAAATAGTTGCTGAGATCGGCGGTGAGCACGAAGCTCGTCCAGTTGATCACCGGCTTCACCACCACCGCGGCACGGAATCGGTCGGTGTGACCCACGATCCAGGCCGTGAGCACGCCGCCGCCGCTGCCGCCCGTGACGAACAGGCGCCCGGGATCGATGTAGCCCTTGCGAAGCACCGCGTCGACGCCGGACGTGAGGTCGTCGAAATCCTTGTCGGGATAGTCGTGGTGGATGAGATCGGCGAACTCCTCTCCGTAGCCGGTACTGCCGCGCGGATTCGCGTACAGCACCACATAACCGGCGGCGGCGTACAGCTGCTGCTCCGCCGCGAAACTCGCGCCATACGCAGCGAACGGGCCGCCGTGAATCTCGAGCAGGAGCGGATACTTTTTCGTCGGGTCGAAGTGCGGCGGCTTGACGATCCAGCCCTGAATCTTGCGGCCGTCCGCGGAGGAGTCGAAGTCGATCTCCTCCAGGGTGCCGAGGGTGCGCTGATCCAGGAGGTTCGCGCTGAGCGCGGTCAGCGTCGAGATGTCCCGGGCGCCGGTGCCGGTGGCGAGCGCCGGTGGGGCGTTGGGCGAGGCTCGCATGTACGCGAAGCGGCCGTTGCGCGCCGCGGTGAAGGATCCGCCCGTGTAAGGACGGGTCACATCGGCGCCCCCCAGGTCGCTCGCGAGCGGACGCACGTTGCCGCGCAGGTCGATGCTCGCGAGCTTGATGGCGCCCCGGTCCCCGTATTCGAAAAAGATGCGCTTGCCGTCCACGCTCCATTGCGGCCCGCCGGCGTCGCGGTCGAGCCCCGCGGTCAACGAGCGCGAATGAGAGCCGTCGGCGTCCATCACATACAGCTGTGTCCGCTGGTAGCCGAGCCGCCGATCGTCGAACCCGAGATAGGCGATTTGCTTGCCGTCGGGGGAGACGACCGGGTGAGTGTCGGGCCCGCGCCGGTCGGTGAGCGCATGTAGCGAGCCGTCCGCGAGATCCACGCGGTAGATCTCGGTGTCGAGCGGTTCGTAGTCGACATCCGGGCGGCGGTTGGCGGAGATGAAGACGCCTTTGCTGTCGCTGCTCCAGGCAGGAGGACCATCGTGGTCGAAGTCGCCGTGCGTGAGCTGACGCGCGGCACCGCCGTCCGCGCTGATCACGAACAGCTGGCTGTAGCTCGCGGGCAAGTAGCCCTCGCCGTCGACGCGATACACGAGGCGATCGATGAGCTTGGGCGGATCGGCCCACGAGGCCCCCTTGGGCGCCTGCGGCAGCTCGACCTTCAACGGCTTTCGCTCCGCGGGCGCGGCCATGGTGAAGGCGAGCCAGCGGCCGTCGGGAGACCACGCGAGGCTCGTCGGCGATTCTGTGAAATGGCTGATCGGGGCGGACACGTTGCTGTCGGCCCAATACATGAAAAGCTGTGTCGAGCCATCGCTCGCCGTGGAGAGATAGGCGATGCGCGTGCCATCCGCAGACCAGCGCGGCATGCTCGAGCCCGCGCCGTCCGATAGCGGGCGGGCATGCTTGCCGTCGATGCCGGTCAGCCAGATGAGGTGCTGCGGCCGGTCGGTCTTGATATCCATGCTCATCCGCACATAGGCGATGCTGCGGCCGTCGGGCGCGATTTGCGGGTCGGAGGCCCACTGCAAATCGAACACGTCCATGGCCTTGAAGACCGGTTTTGCCGCGGCCGCGCCGTTCGCGACGGGTGCCGCGCTCGTGGCGGGTTCGCCGGCGGCCGCGCAGACGGCGCTCGCCGCGAGCAGCAGTACGCCGGCAGCGGTGGCCGCCCGGGCGCACTGCTGCTTAAGCGGCGCGCTTGGTGACCCAGCAATTGCGTTGATGTTCATCGACGATCCCGACTGCTTGCATGAATGCGTAACAAATTGTGGGACCGACGAAGCGAAAGCCGCGGCGCTTCAGATCCTTGCTCATCGCCTCGCTCAAGGATGTGGTGCTCGCAATCGCACTCAAGTGCAGCGGCCGGTGGCGCAGCACTCGTCCGTCGGTGAAGCTCCAGATATAGGCGTCGAAAGCGCCGGGCCGGTCCGCGATCTCGAGGTAGGCCCGGGCGTTCGCGATGAACGCCTCGATCTTCAGGCGGTTGCGAACGATGCCCGCGTCCTTCAACAAGCGTCTGCGCGCGCGCGCGCCGTATCGCGCCATCGCCTCTGCATCGAAATCGTCGAAGGCGCGCCGGTAGGCGTCCCGCTTGCGCAGAATCGTGAGCCAGCTCAAGCCCGCCTGAGCACCCTCCAGGCAGAGCATCTCGAACAGCCCGTGATCATCGTGCAGCGGCACTCCCCATTCGCGATCGTGATAATCGACGTAGAGCGGGTCGGTGGCGCACCAAGCGCAGCGCAGCTTGCCGTCGGAGTGGCGTTGAGCAAGCGTCACGCGTTCAAACGTGCAGACGGACCGGGTGGCGGTGCTTGTACACCAGCTCGATGCGATCCACGCCCTGGGTCCGGCGCGCTGCGCTACGGATCTCGTGCATGAGTTTCAGCAGCACCCGCGTATTCATCTCGGCGGTTGCGGCCGTGCGCGGCTGCACGCCGAGGTGCAGAACCACGAAACGGTCGCTCGCCAAACGGACGAATACGGCCACGCCGATGGGCCGCCCCGAATCGTTCACCGCGAACACGGTCTGTACCCCGCCGATGTCGCCGACGCGCACGGACAGGCCGCCATCCTGCTCGTAGATTTCCGGCACGCCGTAAGTCTCTATGGATTGCTGAATGCCGACCCGCACCCGATGCTGGTTTACGTTGAAGAACAGAAGCTGCTCCAGAGCGGCTCGTTGCTCGAGCGGCAGCTTGCTCTGCAAACCGATGCACTCGCTCAGCATCGCCGTGCCATCGCGCCCCCGTTCCCAAACGTGTGCCAAGTCACAAAAAATACTTGACGCAACGCAGCATAGGTTGTCTGCCCCGCCAGAGGCCGTATCGTATAGCGTCGCCCACGCAATGACACTAGCCTCGCCCAATTATGGCCCCAAGGCCAGCGGCGCGGCCCCGGCGGCGATCCGACACTCCAGCCTCAGGGAATGCCATGAAGACAGGTTCCGGTGCTAGCGTCCGAGGATGAGAGCCCTGGGCTGGCCGCGCTGCGCTTCAGCCTTGCGAGCGACATCGTCGAGCTCGTCGTACTGACCGTCGACGAGCTGTTCCTGCAGACGTTGCGAGAAGGCGTCGGACCGGCACGCCGGTTGTGGCACGTCCTGTCCCCGGACAAGGTCAGCGATCTCTTGGTGGCGGGCGGCGTGGGTATCCTGGTGCTCGATGTGCAGGCGCTCAACGAAGCCGCCGCGCGCTTCGTCGCCGACATCAAGCGCCAGTTCCCTGATCTCGTGGTCCTCGTGGCCGGCAATCGGGAAGCGGAAACGGAGCTCGCCCGACTCATCAGCGACGGCTCCATCTATCGATTCATCCACAAACCCATGTCGCCCGCGCGGGCGCGGCTGTTCGCCGATGCCGCGGTGAAGCGCTTCGACGATCGGCGGCGGCAGATCGGCGAGGTGTCTGCCCCCGCGGCGGCGGCGCCGGGTGAGCGTCGCCAAGTCTTGATCGCGGCGACCGTCGCGGCCCTCGTGGCGCTGCTCGCCGCCGCTTGGCTCGTACACCGTCGCAACGCCGAGCAGTCGGCCTCGAGCTCGGGAAACACGCCCGAGCAGCTCGCCTCGTCCGCAGCGCAGCCGCTTGCCGCGCCGCTCGGATCCGCAGCGTCCGCGCCCGCGGTCCAAGGTGTCCTGATGGAGGCGCAGGAACGCCTCCTTGCCCGGGCGCGCACCGCTCTCGATCAGCGGCGGCTGGACGAGGCGGCCGCCACCATCGAGACGGCGCGCAAGACCGGAATCGCTACCGAGCGCGTCGCCCACCTGGCCACCGAGCTCGCCGCCGCACGCGAGCGGTCGAAGACGGCGCCGCCCGCGGTCACGGCGCCCGCGGTCACGGCGCCCGCGGCGGCGGCGGCCCCGGACAGGCCAGCCGAACGCCCGGCGGCGCCCACGACGGAGCACTCCCTGGAGGGACGGGTCATCGAGGCCGAGAGCGGCAATGCGGCGCGAGCCAGTGACTTGATGAGGTCCGCGCGCCAGAGCATCGCGCAGGATCGCCTGGTCGAGCCCGAGAACGATAACGCCCAGTACTATCTGGTAGCGCTGCGCAAGCTCGATGCCCAGAACGCAGGACTCGCAGACCTCACCGAGGACCTCGGCGGGCGGCTGCTCGCGAAGGCCCGAGCGAGCATGGACGCGCGAGAGTACGAGGCGGCGCGGGGCTGGCTCGACCACGCCGCCGCCGTCGGCTACGTCTCGCCGCAGACGGATGCCGTGCGGCACGAAGTCGATGCCGCCCTGGCGCGCCGGGCATTCATGGCCGACGTGATCGGCGCCAATCAGCTCACGCTGGTCAAGTCGGTGCAGCCTCAGTATCCGCTCAAGGCGGAAAAGAGCTCGGTCGAAGGCTGGGTCGAACTCGACTTCACCGTCACCGACACCGGGTCGGTACAGGACGTGGCGGTGGATGCGGCCAAACCGGCGGGTGTCTTCGAGGCGGCGGCGACCGCCGCTCTATTGCAATGGCGTTACAAGCCTCTCGTGCGCGACGCCAAGGCGGTCGCCACGCGTGCGCGCATCCGCATTCGCTTCACCCTCGGGCGTTGATCTAAGCGGCTGAGCTTTGCGTCGGCCGCACCGCCGCCGGCCTCTCGGCGGCGAGAGCGCCGATCTCCGCACCGATGCGCAAATCCTCCGCCGCACCGAAGGCGTGCTTGCGGATCAGTCCCAGACGGTCGATCAGCACCAGACTCGGCGTGCCGCGCATGTTGTACCGGTCCATGGTTTGCGGAATGGGGCCGGCCGCGTTGGCGCTGTCGAGCGCAATGGGGAACTTGAGCCGGTACTCCTGAATGAAGGCCTTGAGCGTCGCGTGACTGTACGCCTCGTGATGCTCGAAGGTGGCGTGCAAGCCGATCACCGCGACGTCATTGGGTTCGAACGTCTCATGGATACGCCTCGCCTGCGGGATTGCGACCGCAACCGACTGCGGACACAGCGCCTGGAACGCGACCAGCGCCACGACACGGCCACGCAGCCCGGCCAGGTTGAGAGGACGATCGGTATTGAACCAGCAGTTAACCGCCAGCTCGGGTGCCTCGAGAGCAGTTGCCGTCATCGTGTCCTTGGGCGTCTGCGCGTTTGCGACGTTCGTGCCGACTCGCGCGTTCGAATGGGCGCAAGTCTAGCGGGAACCCGAGACCTTGCAAACCCTCGGAGGCGGTCTTGCGTTGCTACTGCGCGGAGGTATCGGCGCGCTCGCGGCGGGCGGCCTTGAACGTCACGGAGGGCGCGACCCTGGGCGGTACGGCCCTCGCACTGCCGGGCACGCCTGCCGCCTCGCGATCGCGACGCTTGCGCTCGGCTATTTCCTCACGGTCCACAGCGATGTCCCGCGGAGCGCTGATACCGATGCGAACCTGCGAGCCGTTCACCGCCATCACAGTCACTTCGATCTCATCGCCGATCCGCAATGCCTCTCCCGCACGTCGAGTGAGAATTAACATGGATGCCTCGTTTGGCCGGTAAGTACCGAGAGCCTATTCGGCCAGCTTCAGGACAGCTTACCAATTGGCCATTCGTCCGAATGCGTGTAGGACCGAGACGACAACCTGCGTGGTCCTAGCATCTCAAGGGAGCAGCACGGGCACCGGGGCTCTATCGGGAGGCGGTTGCGGCGCGGACGCGGCGTCCCAATCATTCACGGTCGCCTCGAACACCGCGAGCTCTTCGAGCAATTGCTCGAGGGGCTGGTGCTTGCCCATGGCAAATCCCTGCCCGTAGTCGACTCCGAGGTCGGCCATGCGCGCGCGCAACATGTCCGTCTCCACATACTCGGCCACGGTCTCGATACACATCACCTTGGCGAGCTGCGCGATGGCCTTGATCATCGATTCGCTGCGCGAGTTGGTGATCGAGTCGCGTACGAAGCTGCCGTCGATCTTCAGATAGTTCACCGACAGGTCCTTGAGGTATGCGAGCGAGCTCACTCCCGTACCGAAATCGTCGAGCGCGAACTGACAGCCTATGCCTTGCAGCGCCCGCAGGAAGCTTTGCGCCCGCTCGAGGTTGCCCACCGTGGCCGTTTCGGTCAGCTCGAAGCACAGCACGTTCGGCGGAAGGCGGGAGTTCTTGATCGTATCCTCGACGAACGCCAGGAAAGTCTCGTCCTGCAGGGACTGCCCGGACAGGTTGATTGAGAAACGGGCGATATCCTCGCCCACCGCGGCTGCGTGGGCGCTGAGCAGCTCGCAGGAGCGCCTCACGACCCAGCGGTCGACGGTCGGCATGAGCTGGTAGCGCTCGGCCGCGGAGAGGAATTTTCCGGGAGGAATCACCTCGCCGCGCTCGCCGATCATGCGGATCAACAGCTCGAAGCGCGGCCGTCCGTAGTTGCCGCGCAGCGGCAGGATGGGCTGGGCATCGAGGCGGAAGCTGTCGTGGGCCAGCGCGTCGCGCAGCTTGCCGACGATCAGGATGTCGGTGTGGCGCCGGATGATGCTCTGGTCGGAGTCCTGGAAAACCTCGACCCGGTTGCGGCCGCGGTCCTTGGCGGCCTTGCACGCGATCTCGGCGGTCGCCAGCGCATGCGCGAGCGCATTCTCGGAGCGCCCCACGGGCGCGACCCCGATGCATGCCGACACCTCGAATGAGCCCTGACCGGCGCGCGGCATGACGGCTGCGGCCGCCGCGCGAATGCGCTCCGCGATGGCGGTGGCCGCGGCGATGCCCGCGTTCGGGATGAGCGCCGCGAGCCGGTCGCCGGAGATGCGCGCCGATAGGGCCGGCGGCACCACGCAGCGGGCCATGCACTCGGCCACGCTGGCGATCACGTCGTCGCCCACATGCATGCCGAACGTCTCGTTGATGACGTGCAGCCGGTCGATGTCGAGGTACAAAATGCAGTGCTCGCCCGGTTCGGCGCCCGAGCCGAGCAACGCGGCAGCCTGACGTTCGAACGCGTGGCGGGTCATCAACCCCGTGCTCGCGTCGTACTGCGCCTGGATGATGACGGTAACCTTCTTCGCCAGCAGCTCCGCGAGGCGCGTCTGATACGAATCGAAGTCATGCGCGCTCGCCGGATTGAACAGCGCGAGCACGCCCATCACACGTTCCGAAGGATGGCGCACGGGGCATGCCAGGATCTTGAAGGGCGCCGCGACGTCGCTCGCCACTTTCGAGATGTGATTGACGATGATCGTACGCTGCTGCAGCTGGATCCAGGCCATGAGGTGCTGCTTCGCGCGCTGCAGCGATTCCTCCGACATCGGGTGCCCGCTGCGGGTCAGGGACATGCCGATGTTCTTGTCGGGCACCCAGAGGGCGGCGAGGGCGCAGCCCATGTGCTCGAGCGCGGTCTTCAAGATGAGGTCGAATTCGTCGGCGCCGCCCGTCGCGGTCTGATTCGATGACATCTCGATCATCAGCGACAGGTCGCGCTCGCGCACGCCGAGGTCTCGCTCGCGCGAGCCGAGCTGCGCGCGCAAGTTGAGCTCGCGCCGCAGACACTCCAGCGCGGGCTGCAAAATCTGGCGCACGTAGGGGAGCGGCCGCGCCTCGGTGCGCGCGCCCGAGAGGCGCGTCTGCAGCGTGACGACGCCGAGGAGCTCCACCTGTTCCGAGCGCACTGCGAACGAATAGAGCGCCCGGTCGGCATCGATGCGCACGACCCCTGGGAACTCCGCCGGATCCGTGATGGCGTTGGCGATGGTCTCCTTGACGAGATCGGGGCTGTCATCGAGATCCCACTCATCCGATGCCCAGAGAACCTCTCCGAAGCCGTCGTGGAGCAGCGTGCCCTTCAGGCTCGGCATGAGCATGCGAAACAATCGACCGTAATGATCGAACGAAGCGACGGTCCTCTCGGACTCGATGGCAATGCATTTTGCGTCCAGCACGGGCGTCCTGTCGGGTTATGGGCTAACCGAGGAATTAAAGGTGAATTTGGGCCAAATGGTCCCCGCGAGCCTTGATCGGCGTCGCACTTCGTACCTTACTTAATGCCTATTTGGAGCTGCGGCGCAGCGGGATTGACCATAATCGGGCGCGCTCGTGATGCAGTTCCCGCGCTGGGTGACAGCGCGCTCGACGGGGCTGAGCGCCCCCGGCTGGGCGCCCCCGGCTATCCGCCCGAGCGTTGCGCGATCCAGCGAAGCAGGCGCCGGCCGCCGGGGATTCGGGCGATTCTAAACACGCGCCGCCAGAATCGTCTCGCCTTGTCGTCCAGAACGACGAGCGGCAATCCTTGGTAGAGCTCGGGGCGCGGCTCGTGGATCGTCGCCGTGCGCGATCTGAATTGCGTGCTTGCGCCGGGCGCGATCAGCGTGACGATGGCGCCGGCCGCGGACCATGCCACACGAACCGCACTCGGCGTCGCGCCATCGAGCACGGCGAACGCATCGCTGTCGACTCCCGACAAGTAGATCTCGGCCGACCCCGCGGCGCCGGTCGTGAGCTGCCAGGCATCCGCGCCCAGATGCGTGGCGCGGAATGCTCCCGTCAGCGTGCGCTCGATCCTCGTGTTCATTTCTGCCATCGCATGTTCATCCATCGTCGAAGCCGGTAACCTCGCCCCTTCGTCCCCGAGGATTGCGTCTTGGATGCGCCCTACACCCTACTGCCCGGTCAGCGCGCGAGCGCGAGCGGACACCCGCGGCTCGATTATCTCGCGGTCATCAAGCTCGCGTTTCCGTTCATGCTGAACAGTGCCGTGCAAGCCGTGCTGAACGCTACCGACACCTGGTTCGTGGGGCGCTTGTCACCCGCGGCGACCTCGGCCATGGGCGCAGTTTACTGGCCGGTCCTCGTTTGCATACTGCTATTCGGAGGCATCGCCTTGTCGGTGCAAACGCTGGTGGCCCACGCCTACGGAGCGGGGCGCTACGCACGCGCCTCGCAGGCGACTTGGACGGCCTTGTGGGGCGCACTGCTCACGCTGCCGCTGTTCGTGGCTCTCGCGGCCGGCGGCCGCGCCCTGTTCTCGCCGTTCGGATTGCCCGCGGCCACGCTCGATCTCGCCGTGGCGTATTGGTTCCCGCGAATGCTCGGCGCGCCGCTCGGCATCGCACTCTACGCCGTCCTGGGATTCTTCAATGGCATTGGCCGCCCAACCATCACGCTGCGCGTCACGCTCGTGGTGGCGGTCGCGAACGCTTTGCTCAACCAGCTGTTCATATTCGGATTCGGCTTGGGCGTCGCCGGCTCCGCCTGGGCCACCGGTGCCGCACAGCTCGGCGGACTTGTGATGGCTTTCGTGTGGTTCTTCTCGCCGGCGAACCGCCGGCGCTACCGCTCACACCTCACCAGCCGATTCGCGCTGTTGCCGCTTCTTCGCCAGCTATCCCTGGGACTTCCCATGGGACTCTTGCCCGCCGCGGATATTCTCGGATTCGCGCTGTTCCAGCTCATGCAAGTGCGGCTCGGCAACGTGGACGGGGCATCGACCCAGATCGTGCTCATGCTGACTTCTTTTTGCTACATGCCCGCCGTGGGAATCGCCATGGCGGGAACCACCCTCGTGGGACAGGCGATCGGCGCCAAGACTCCGGGCTGGGCGCGCAGCGCGGGCAACGGAATCATCCTCCTCGCCGTTCTCTACACGGGGATCGTAGGCGTGGGCCTTGCCGCGATCGGGCCCTGGGTTCTCCCCTGGTTTACCAACGTCGCGGATGCGCAAGGTGTCCAAGTGGTGAGCGAAGGCGTGGTGCTCTTGTGGATCGCCGCGGGCTACCAGCTCTTCGACGGCCTCAACATCTCGAGCAGCGCGTGTCTGCGCGGTGCGGGCGACGTGCGCCTGCCCGCGGTCATGGTGCTCGCTCTGTCGTGGACGCTGTTCGTGCCGCTCGCGCATGCGCTCTCCTTCAAACCGGGAGAGGGGTGGGTCGGCTGGCTGCCGCAATACGGCCTCGGCGCCGTCGGCGGCTGGATCGCCGCCGTCATCTACATCTGCTGCTTGGGGACGATGCTGTTCCTGCGCTGGAACTCGGGCGCATGGCGCCGCGTGGTGCTGCGATGATGCGCACGCCGGCTGCCGTCTACGCGCCGGTCGCCGGCCTTGCGTGCTTCCTGCTCGCGCTCTTCGGTCGATGCGCCCTCGGCGCGCCGACCATGCCGCCGACGGTCGCCCAGGCCATCGCGGGCGAGCGCATCGCGCCGGCGAGCGTGAGCTACGTGGTGCTCGACGTGGACTCCGGCCAGATCGCCGCGAGCTCGAACCCCGGCACGCCGCGCAGCCCCGCCTCCACCATCAAGGTGCTCACGACCTTTGCCGCCCTCGATTCGCTGGGTCCTGCCTACACTTGGCACACGCTGGCGCTCTTGCAAGGAGTGCTCGAGGACGGCGTGCTCCAGGGGGATCTCATCTTGAAGGGCGGCGGCGATCCCTACATGACCCTGGAGCGCTGGTGGAGCTTCGTGCAGGCACTGCGCGCGAAAGGACTTCGCACCCTGCACGGCGACATCGTAGTCGATGACACGGCCTTCGCGCTGGTTCCCGAGGATCCCGCGGCCTTCGACGGGCGCCCGCACCAGGCCTACAACGCCGAGCCTTCGGCGCTCATGGTCAATTTCCAATCCGTCGAGTTCCGGCTCACGCCGAATCCCGCCACCCGTCGCGTAGACATCGCCGCGACACCCGCACCGGTCAATCTCGCGGTCGACAACCGCATCGCCTTCATGGCGGGCCCGTGCAGCGGCCGAGCCGCGCGGGTGGCATTCGAGGTTCCCTCGGCTGAGTGGGATCGCGTCGAGTTTACGGGGTTCTTGTCGCCCCAATGCGCCGCGCGCAGCATCTCGCGCGTGCTGTTGTCCGCGCCGAACTACGCGTTCGGCACGTTCGTGCAACTGTGGCGCGAAGCAGGCGGAGTCTTCGACGGAACCTTGCGCGTTGCCGCCGCGCCGCCAACCGCGATCCCGTTCGTGAGCTTCGATTCCGTGACGCTCGCCGAGGCGGTGCGGCTCACCAACAAGTTCAGCAACAACCTGATGGCGCGGCATTTGCTGCTCACCTTGGGCGCGGAACGTTTCGGCGCTCCGGCGACCGTCGACAAGGGAATGCGCGCCCTATCGGCCTGGTCGCAAGAGCGCGGCCTCGCGCTAGCGGACGTAGAGATCGACAACGGCTCGGGCCTCTCGCGCAGCACCCGCATCTCGGTGCTCGAGCTGGCAGCGGTGCTGCGCGCCGCCTATCACAGCCGCTACGCACCCGAATTCGTCGCCTCCTTGCCGCTCGCCGGTGTCGACGGCACCCTGCGATCGCGCATGCAAAGCTCGCAGCCCGGATCCGCGCGCCTCAAGACAGGCCATCTCGATGGGGTGAGCGGTATCGCGGGCTACGTGACGGGGGCATCAGGCAAGGTCTACGTCGTGGTGTCTCTCGTCAACGACGCGCGGGTCGGTGCCGGCGCCGGGGACACCGTACACGAGGCGCTCGTGAGTTGGGCACAAACCGCGCTCTGAAGCAGCCAAGCGCCGCTACCGCGACCCCCGCGCCGCTATCCGGCCCGGCGCGCCGGTGGTGCAGGTTCAACCCGGGCAGGTCTCCAGATCCCAGAGCAGGGGCCGCTCGCTCTTGCACAGCCACATCCCGAATCCCAGGTAGAAGAAGTGGCGGCGCAGGCGCCGCCGGTACCACTCGCCGGGGCGCAGATGCACGGCGCGATCGGTGAGCCGGCGATCGCAGTTCTCGCGCCAATCCTCGCGCGTCAAGGCGGAGAAATAGAGCGCGCTCCGCGCGAGTCGGCCGAGATTGGCAATCGCGCGCCCGGCGGCGCGATCGTCGAGGTACTGCAGCACGTCGTAGCAAACGACGAGATCGCTGGGCCCGTGCGGGGCGTAATCGACCACGGACCCGTGGGTCCAGCCGTAGCGAGTGCACAGGTACTCGCTCGCGTCGAGCCCCGTATAGCGCGCGCGCGGCCAGACTTCCGAGAAGGGCCGACGGAGGAGTCCGATGCCGCATCCGGCGTCGAGAATGCTGCGCACCGGGATCGACGCTTGTGCAAGGATGGCCGCGATCAGGCGCGCGCGCGTGCGCATCTCGGCGGCCGACACCACGCGCGTGGCCGACGACAGATAGAACTTGCGGAAATAGGCTGCGCCGAACTTCTCCGCTGCGGATCGGGACCTTGGATGCTTAGCCGTGAGTCGCACTGATTTCTGGCCAATGACCGCTGAATCGAGCGTTGGGAACAATATAGCCCGTGCTGAGTTTATATTGCGAGTTGGCCGAGCTCTCGGGCATCCCATCGAATCCCGCTACTCTCCCGGTGCAACTTTCCGCGGCGCTCGGTGTTCTTGGTGCCTCGGCCTACGATGAATACAATTTTGAAGGCCCATTTCTTCGTAGCTAGCGGTTCCATCGTCAAACAAGGAATTACGGGGCATGCTCGAAATCAACAACTTGTCAAAGACGTACGCCAACGGCGTCGAGGCGCTGAAGGGGATCTCGCTCGCCATCCCGACCGGCCTGTTCGGCCTGCTCGGCCCGAATGGCGCCGGCAAGTCCACCCTGATGCGCACCATCGCGACGCTGCAGGATGCAGACACGGGCAGCATTCGCTTGGGCGACCTCGATGTGCTGGCCGACAAGCCGGCGGCACGCCGCTTGCTCGGCTATCTGCCGCAGGAATTCGGAGTCTATCCACGGGTTACCGCCCAGGCGATGCTCGAGCACTTCGCGGTGCTGAAGGGTGTGATTGCACGCGGCGAACGCAAGTCGTTGGTTGAGGCGCTGCTGCATCAGGTGAACCTTTGGGAGGTGCGCAAACGCCGGCTCGGCACTTTCTCCGGCGGCATGCGCCAACGGTTCGGCATTGCCCAGGCACTGATCGGCAAGCCGCGCTTGATGATCGTGGACGAGCCGACCGCCGGACTCGACCCGGAGGAGCGCAATCGTTTCTTGAACCTGCTCGCCGAAGTCGGGGAGAACGTGGTCGTGATCCTGTCGACCCATATCGTCGAGGACGTCACGGATCTCTGCCAGCGCATGGCGATCATTTCGAAGGGTCGGGTCCTGCTCAGCGGCCAGCCGGCCGACGCAATCCGCGCGCTCGAGGGTCGCGTGTGGCAACGCACGGTGCCTACCGCGGCGATCGAGGAGTACCGAAGGCGCTTTACGGTACTGTCGACGCGCCTCACCGCCGGGCGAAGCATCATCCATGTACTTGCCGATAGCCGGCCGGAAGAAGGATTCGAGTCGGTGCCGCCGGATCTCGAGGACGTGTATTTCGGTGAGCTGCGCCAGCGCGCGGCCGACGCGGCCTGAACGGTCCCCCGCTATGTTCAGGGAAATTCTCCGATTTGAGCTGCGCCAACAGCTGCGCAATCCGTTCTACTGGGCGATCTCGCTTGCCTTCGGATCACTCGCCTTCGCCGTCGCAACCTCCGATCACGTGCAAAATCGGCGGCGGCATCGGCAACACGCACCGTAATGCTCCGTACGTGATAGTCGAGATGCTGGGGAACTTCACCATCCTGGGCATGTTCCTGGTCACCGTCTTCGTCGTGGGGGCGGCGCTGCGCGATTTTGAGGCCGGCACAGCCGAGCTTCTGTTTGCGACGCCCCTCTCACGCAAGGCCTACCTGGGCGGACGCTTTGCGGCCGGGTATCTCGCCTCGCTCGGGATATTCGTGTTCGTGGCTGTCGGCCTGCTGGTCGGGGTGCTGATGCCCTGGGTCGACCCCGCGCGGCTTGGGTCCACCAGTTTTTTGGCCTACGGCTTTGGCTTCGCCGTGATGGTGCTGCCGGGGCTCTTTTTTGTTTCGGCATTGCTGTTCCTGCTCGCCACCCTGACGCGCTCGATGCTCGGCGCCTATATCGGCGTCATCGGGTTCTTCGTGCTCTGGCTGGTGGCAGTGACCGTCACGGGGATGAGCCCTGACCGCCTGACGCTTGGCGCGCTGATCGACCCCTTCGGCATCGGCGCCTTCGAGGTCGCCACACGCTACTGGACCGCAGCTGACCGCAACACGCGCCTGCCCGAGGTCACCGGGCTCTTGCTCGCCAATCGCATCCTCTGGTCGGCCGTCGGCGCAGCGCTCCTGTGGGCGGCGTTCGCTTTCTTCCGCACCGACCGCGAGGGGCTGCATTTCTGGCGTCGGCGTGCTCGCGGGCCGGCGGCCGTGGCGGATCCCGCCGATCGCGATGCGGCCATCGCGGAGCGGGGAGCCGCCCTCGCGCCTGCGGTCGTTCTGCGCACCGACCCTGCTGCCCGGTGGGCGCAGCTGCTGTGGCTCGCGCGTTTCGAGACGCGTGCCGTGTTGCTGTCAATCGCATTCCTGGTGATGCTCGCCTTTGGACTCATGAATCTGGGCGCCAGCCTCGCCTTCTCGAACGAGTTGTTCGGCACCAAGGTGTTCCCCGTCACGCACTTGATGATGGAGGCGACGGACGGCAGCTACAATTTCCTTTTATTCATCATTATCGCCTTCTACGCCGGCGAGCTCGTCTGGCGCGAGCGTACTGCCCGTATCAGCGACGTCACCGACGCATTCCCGCTGACCGACTGGATTCCGCTGGCAGCGAAGCTCACCGCGCTCGCAGCGGTCATTGTCATCTTTCTGACCGCCGGCAGCGTGGAGTGTGCTCTCTATCAGCTGATCCGCGGCCACCATCGCATAGAGCCCGGGCTGTATGTCGCCAATATCGCGTTGACCGCGCTGAAGTTCCTGCTGCTCGGGGTACTCGCGCTCTTTCTGCAGGTAATCGCCAACAACAAATTCCGAGGCTATCTGCTGATCGTGCTGTTCCTGATCAGCCGCATCGTGCTCAAGCAGCTGAACTTCGAGCATCACATGTACGATTTCGGCAGCGCGCCGGAGACCCCCTACTCCGACATGAACGGCTACGGCCACTTCCTGGCCGGCCATCTGTGGTTCAGCGCCTATTGGGCGTGTCTTGCGATCGCGCTGTTGGTGCTCGCCGCGCTTTATTGGGCGCGCGGCACGGCACAGGGCTGGCGCGAGCGCACCCGCATCGCCCGCGCCCGGTTCCGCACGCCATCCCGGATTGCGCTCACGCTCTCGCTGGCCGCGTTCTTGAGTCTGGGCGCCTGGATCTTCTACAACACCAACGTGCTCAACCGCTATGTGCCGGACGATTTGGCGAAGGAGCGCAAAGCCGAGTACGAGAAGCTCTATCGTCGCTTCAAGGACCTGCCGCAACCGCGCATCGTCGACCAGAGGATCGACATCGATATCTATCCGGCCGAGCGGCACGTCGACGTGCGCGGCCATTACCGCCTGATCAACCGCGACACCGTACCGATTCGTGATCTGCACGTGCTTCTGCCGGTGGAAATGGAGCTGGTCGCGGCCCAGTTCGCGCCGCACGACCTCGTGAGCGCTGACCGGCCGCACGGCTACTCGATTTATCGCCTGGCGGCGCCGCTGGCGCCGGGGGCATCGATGGACTTCGACTTCACGTTGCGCTACCGGAGTCAGGGCTTTCGCAATAAGCCAGACGACACTCGCGTGGTCGAGAACGGCACGTTCATCGATAACCGTCTGTTCCCGCACTTCGGCTACTCCGAGGAAGGCCAACTCGAGGACCGCAACGACCGCCGCCACTACGGTTTGGGGCCCGTGCCCCGGATGGCGAAAATCGACGACCTGGGCGCGCGCCGCAACAGCTTGGTCTGCTGCGACTCGGACTGGGTGACGTTCGAGACCACGATCTCGACCACGCCGGATCAGCTCGCGCTCGCGCCGGGCTACCTTGAGAATGAATGGACTGCAAATGGCCGCCGCTATTTTCACTACCGCATGGACAAGTCGACGCTCGACTTCTTTTCGTTCCAGTCGGCGCGCTACGCCGTCAAGCGCGACCGCTGGAAGGACGTCGCGCTCGAGGTGTACTACGATCCGCGGCACGAGTACAACGTGGCGCGCATGCTCGAGGCCATGAAGAAGTCGCTTGCCCATTTCAGCACAGCGTACTCGCCGTACCAGTTCCGCCAGCTGCGCATCCTCGAGTTCCCGGGCTACGAGAGGTTTGCGCAGAGTTTTGCGAACACTGTGCCGTTCTCCGAGTCCATCGGCTTCATCGCCGACCTGCGCGACCCGAACGATATCGACTACGTCTTCTACGTCACGGCCCACGAAGTGGCTCACCAATGGTGGGCGCACCAGGTGATCGGCGCCAAGGTGCAAGGTGTGACGATGCTGGACGAGACCTTTGCGCAGTATTCCGCCCTGATGTTGCAGGAGCACGAATACGGGTCACCTCAGATGCGCCGGTTCCTCAAGTACGAGCTCGACCGCTACCTTAGCGGGCGCAGCGGCGAAGTAGTGGAGGAAATGCCGCTCGCGCTGGTCGAGAACCAACCGTACATCCACTACCGCAAGGGGTCCCTGGTCATGTATGCGCTCAAGGACTACTTGGGAGAGGACCTGGTCGACCGCGCCCTCCAGCGCTTCGACCACCAATTCGCATTCCAGCCTCCCCCCTATCCGACTACCCACGAATTCCTCGCCGGTCTCGCGGCGGAGGCAGGCCCCGGCTCGGCACCACTGGTCGACGACCTGTTTCACCGCATCACCCTGTTCGACAATCGCGTGATCGAGGCCACTGCCACCCGTCGCACCGACGGCCGCTACGATGTGCACTTGCGCGTGCACGCCGCGAAGCTCTACGCCGACGGCACGGGCAAGGAAACGCCGGCGCACATCGTCATGCCCATCGACATCGGCGTATTCGCGCGCGGCGCCGACGGCACGGATTCAACCGAAAAGGTGTTGTACCTCGCCAAGCATTCGCTGCCCGACGGAGACTCCACCTTGACTGTGACCGTGGACCGAAAGCCGTACCAGGCAGGTATCGATCCCTACAACAAGCTGATCGACCGCGTTCCGGATGACAACCGTGCGAAGGTCACCATCGAAAACTAGAGTTAGCCCCAAACGGAGGCGCCTGCCGTGGTTTCAGCGCTGAAGTTTCTATCTGCACTTTCAGCAGCCTTATTTGCGGGCGCTGCACTCTACATAAACATCGCCGAGCATCCCGCACGCTTGGGTTTGGAGACGAGGCAGGCTGCACTCCAGTGGGCCCCCAGTTACAAGAGGGCGACGTGGTTACAGGCGCCGTTGGCAATCATCAGCTGTCTCTGCGGAGTCCCCGTTGCACTCATTACCGGTGATACGCGTTGGCTGGTTCCCGCGATTTTGGTGGGAGCGGTCGTGCCCTTTACAGTTTTGGTTATCATGCCGACTAATCGCCAGCTACTCGCCGAGGGCCGAGATCTCTCCAGCGCCAGCACACGCAGCCTGCTAGTGCGATGGGGACAACTACATGCGGTTCGAACTGTGTTGAGCTTGATGGCTTCGGCTTTTTACCTATCGTTGCTCGTTGGGGCCTAACTGACGTTGGAGCGGACCGGGGGAGATAAAGTGCCACTGATCATGCCTCATCAGCCGGCTGCTCAACTTGGACGTTAAGACGTTCGATGACCTCGAGCCTCTCGCGCGCCCTCTCTCTTCTCGTTCTGGCGGCGGCATACGTACGTGCGTGGTGGATCCCTTCCGGCTTTTGGATCGTGACGCTTGTCTCCGGCCCAGTACTCGCCTTGACCAGATCGACTCCCACACGCCTGGTGTTGCTGTGGCGGCGATGGGATGGATTTTCCTGCTGCTATTTGCCTTGTCGCTTTTCTTGGCTCACTTTCCGAGCAAGTGAGCAGACCGTGCGTCCGCTGGGCACTGGAAGAATGGCGGTGACTCTGGCATGGTAATGCCCGCCAATCATGCAAACTTGGGTCTGTCAAGCTAGGCGACGGGATGTGCTGGCCGGCGTATTGTTGGCCGCGCTTTTGTTTCGCGCGTATATCCCCGTGGGATTCATGCCCGCGAGCGGCAGCCCGTTCCTGGTAGAACTCTGCCCCGCGTACGGCGGTGCTCCTGCGCACCACGGCCATCACCACCATCCGACCGGCCAGGCGGATTTCCAGGATTGTCCTTTCGGCAGTGCGCCTGCTCTCGGACCCGTTTCCCACCCCGTCGGATTTGAGCCGCCGGGACCGATAGCCTTCCCAGCTAATATTCACGCCGAGCCGGCGCGGCCGCGTACTCGGCCGCTCCACGCTTACCAGCCACGCGGACCTCCCTCTCTCGCCTGATTGATATTCACCGACGACCGAGCGCGCGTCACCGACCCGCTCGTGTCTATCCGTCTGAATTCAAAGGGAAGAGTCTCATGTCAATCGCGTTACGAGGGCCCGCAAAGACGGCTTTGCGATGCTTAGTTTCCTTGCGCGAGACCAGCGCAGCGTGTTTGCTTCTGAGTATCCTTTTTTTGCTACCCGCGCAACTCCATGCCGCCGACGTCAGTGATGTGCGCGGAGTTGTTCACGACTCGCAGCACATTCCCATCGCCCAGGCGCTAGTTGCGCTCAAGGCGGCCGCTTCTGAGTGGGTACAGACCGTCACGACGGATTCAAGGGGCGAGTTCTCGTTCATGACGGTCCCGCTCGGTGATTACCTCTTGACCGTCACTCACGCGGACTTCGGGGCGGCCTCCCAAGTCGTCACCGTGACCTCGGGCTCTTCGCCGATCGCACACATACAGCTCGCCAAAGCTCCCGCACTCGCTCCGGTCACGGTGACCGCCGCGATGGATACGGCGGTGCCCAATACGGCGACTCCCACCACGCTGGTGAGCCGCGAGGACATCGAGCGCACGCCCGGTGCACAGCAAACCAACAACCTCGCAATCATCACCAATTTCGTTCCTGGTGCCTATGTCGTCCATGACCAATTGCATGTGCGCGGCGGCCATCAGACGACCTGGGAGGTCGACGGTGTCGAGATCCCGAACACCAACATTGCCAGCAACCTCGGGCCCCAGATCGATCCCAAGGACATCGATTATCTGGAGATCGAGCGAGGCAGCTACGCGGCGGACGAGGGCGATCGCACTTACGGGGTATTCAACGTCGTACCGCGTACCGGATTCGAGCGCGACAACCAGGCCCAGGTCATCGCCAGCGGCGGCAATTATGGGGAAACGAACGACTATTTGAGCGTCGGCAGTCACTCGGAGCGATTTGCCTACTATGCCAGCGTGAGCGGCAATCGTAGCGACCTCGGGATTCAGACGCCGGTCGGGCAGATCATTCATGATTCCGAGGATGGCTACGCCGCATTCAGCACCCTCATATTCAACCCCACGCCGGATGACCAGTTTCGCGCCGTCTTCTCCGCGCGGCGGGATAATTACGACATCCCGAATACACCGGGACAAATCGCGGACGACCTTCAGCGAGAGACTGATGTTTTCGCAATCCTCAGCTGGGTGCGAAAACTAAACGCGGACGCAGCACTCACAACGTCGTTCTTTTTTCATCAAAATCGGGCGGATCTCAACGGATCGCCGAACGATTATCCCATCAGTACAACGGATCAGCGCTCTTCGAGTTACGTTGGAGGTCAGGAAGCCCTGCGATGGCACGTGACTCGAAACGACATCCAGGTCGGCGTGACCGGCTTCAGCCAGCAAGACCATGAGTCATTCAATGTCATCTTCAATGATGGCAGCAACGCGCCGGTTTACGAGGCCCAACGTCCCACCGGATCTCTGGTCGCGGGCTACGTCCAGGACATCTTCAAAGCGACGGATTGGCTGCAGATTGCCGGCGGCGTACGGCAAACCCATTTTGCCGGTGCGTTGACCGAGGATGCGACGAGTCCACGCATCGGCTCGACGGTTCGACTGCCCGGTGTCAACTGGATCTTGCGCGGATTTTGGGGAAAGTATTACCAAGCTCCTCCCCTTACCACACTGGGTGGTCCACTCCTCGAATACGCCCAAAACAGCAATCTAGGCTTCCTGCCGCTGCGCGGTGAGCGCGACGAGGAATGGCAGGCGGGCCTTACCATTCCCGTGAATGGCTGGATCATCGATGCCGATCACTTTCACACGCAGGCGAAGAATTTCTTCGACCACAACAACATCGGCAACTCGAACGTCTTTCTACCTCTGACGATCGACGGCGCACTGATTCAGGGCAACGAGCTTACGATTCGTTCCCCCAAATTCTGGAGTGTTGGCCAAGCTCACGTGACCTATTCCAATCAGACGGCCGACGGGTTCGGAGCGATCAATGGCGGCCTCACGGATTTCAGCCCCCCCGCCGGATTCTTTGCACTCGATCATGACCAGCGCAACACAGCGAATATCGGTTTCGACGCAAACCTGCCATGGCGGGCATACGCCTCGGCGAGCGTGTATGTCGGCTCGGGATTCTCCAACGGCAGTGGCGAGCCCCCGAGTCATCTGCCTGGCCACGCGGAGTTGAATTTAAGCGCCGGCAAAGCCTTTGGAAACAGCCTCTCGGTCTCCCTTACGGCGCTGAACGTCACAAACCGGCATTTACTGGTCGACAACAGTTTGACGTTCGGCGGGGTTCACTGGAACGATCCCCGGCAGGTTTATGCGCAGATCGATTACAAATTTGGCTACTAGGATTTTCTATCGCTCCATTGGATGCAGAGTGAGTGCTGGCACAAATTAAACTCGCCTGCGCCGACTGCGCGGCTGACGAACCCATGCCGGGCATTCGCAAAGCTCCTTTTCCCGCCGCATCGTTTACGTCACCTCCGGCGCGATACGCAAGAACTTGAATGCATCCCCGCGCTTATTCACGACGGCGCGCCTGAAGTAGTTGGGCCGGAAATTGAACGGGAGCTTGGGAGAGATCTCCGCGAGCAGCTCGGTGAGGGACGCTGCCCCACTCGCAAGGGAACAGAAAAAGCGGTTGTACAAAGAGGTGGTCTCTTACCAAGATGCCCAAATTCGAGTAAGGATTACCCGGACCCCAATCCGGTTCGTCATGAGGATTGCGAACTGACAGAATCGGTGGCGTCTGTAACTCGGTTCGGCCTCGCCAGAAAAACTGGAAGCCGATATGCAGTTGAATGGGATAGCGCCACTGGATTTTGGATTTTGGCAGACGTGATGCGACATCGAGTACGGCCAGCAGTGTTTGCGAACTGATGGGCTTGCGCTCAGCCGGCTTCTCGAACCAGGAATACCTGTCGCTTTGGTGCGCTTTATAGGTCCCCGCCGGTGCAAAATCCGGCTCTCCGACCAGCGCCGTCAGCGTCTTGAGGACACCCTCCAACGCACTTGGCGTCCAGAATTCGGGACTCGCATCGACACTCAGCCCGGTCGCCGACCACGCGTTCCCCACCGCGTGATCCTCGATGAAGGTTTCGAGTATTCGCCATGCAGCGAGCGGATTGCGCGGTGTTGCCACATGGCCGAAACCTTGAGACTTTGGCGGATGGTAAAGGGTCGACTCCGAATGGGGTGCGTGCACTCTGATCACTCGCCGTATCGAGACAACATCGGGCATCTCCGAGAGACGTAACAGTCCCTAAGATTCTCTCATGGTGCTCTCTGCTGAGGAGTTCGCCAAAGTGAAGAAGTCTCGGTGAATCAGCCTTCTACCAAACAAAAGGCACCAGGCGATATCGAACTATCCGACAGTATTCCTGGTAGCCGGTCAGATTTTCCAAAAGAAACCGCTCCTCGTCGCGCGTTCGCCACAGGATGGTGAAGACCATCGGAATGAACATCAGCAGCGCCCACCACGATCCGAGCGCAAGAGGCGTACCGAAAAGCAGGATAAGCGCTCCCGAATACATGGGATGACGAACCACCGCGTAGGGCCCCGTCGAAACAACTTTCTGGTCAGGGGCCACCGTAATCGTTGCTGCCGTAAACGTATTCTCCTTGAATACGAGGAAGACCATGAGAAATCCGAGCGCCACCAAGAGGTCGCCCGCGACCACTGCGGTCAGCGGAACCGCCGACCACGAAAAGCGATGATCGAGCGAAGGAAGGATCATGGTACCGATGAAAACCAGGGACGCCAGAACCTGTATCAACTTTTGGCTTTTTTCATGTTCGGCTCTTGGACCCGCGTTTATTCGGCGCTCGAGGAGCTTCCGGTCTTTCTTCCATAGATAGGTGGTGATCAATGCGGCGGACGCCGCAAAGACTGACAAATACACCCACCCCTGCCAGTAATCGAGTGTCCATGCCGGAGCCAAGAGAAGAAGTCCCAAGACGGTGATGAGTTGGGTTAATCCGAGGACCGTCTTACCGGCTAAACTGTTCACGCACTTAGCTTAACAACTCGACTTGAAGACTTGAAAGGCTCTGGAGGTCTAGCGTCGGCATCCGACGAGTCTCGACGCTGAACAGCCTTTCGCAAGTGACCGCTTTCGGAACGGCACCGACCCAATAGACGCGACAGCGTTTGCCGGGCGAACGGCCAAGATCATCTCGGGCTTCTTGCGTTCGCGGTTACACTTCCCACGGGGCTGCTGGTTCGTGGCAGACGCCATTCGCCTCATGGTTGGTAACGCATGGAGTTTGGAAAAATGGATAACGTCGAGCGCCTAATGGCAACGGATGAAATCACCCAGTTGAAGGCCCGCTATTTCCGCGGCGTAGATACTTGTGACGGCGACCTAGTCAGGGCGATCCTCGCGGAAGATTGTGAGCTCAATTACATGGGCTGCTGCACCGATCCGAAAACTGGAAGAGACTTCATTCCCGCCATGAACGTGATCCTGCGTGGCCGCAACTCCTGGCGCTCAGATGGGATGGCGCGCCTTGGCATCGTTAGTGTTCATCAGGGCCATAACTTTGAGTTGGCATTCACGAGCGATACGACGGCTCGGGGTATCTGGTCGATGACCGACCGGCTCTATTTTCCGCCAGGCGGAGAGTTTTCACTCATGGCGGGGTACGGACACTATCTGGAGACCTACGAGCGCATCGGCCCACATTGGATGCTGAAGACGACCCACATCACTCGCATCCGTGTAGAAGCCTCTTGAGGCCTATCGATGCCATGGCACTGATTCAATCTCGGGCGACCGACTCAGCGATCGAGTATCGGGGTGTGTGATATAGGTCAACTTTTGGCAAGCACACCGTGGCGTACATTCTTATGCCGATGCCTCCGCATGTGCTTTACCAGATCCCCTACGCCACTTGGTCGGTTCGACTCGTGATGGGCGCGGTTGCAGCACTTTTTGTGCTGGCCATTTTTGGGTGGTGGTTGCCGCGAGCGATTCGGTTGGTGCGCGATCTCCGGGCCACAGGTGGTGCTCAAAAGATAATTCAGGTTGCGGTCGCCGTCATACCAGTTGCAATCGGAATGGGTCCGCTGGCTGTGCTGTTCGCACTGATCAGGAATCCCGTGGCCTACGTCACCGATACCGGTGTGATGCAAGAGAGAGTGTTTCATCGCACCCAAGTAAGTCTCACGTGGGGAGAGATAGCCCATGTGTATTGCCGCTTGGGGCGCGATGGGCGCGTGACTACGATCTCCTTGGCGCCCACCGACGGACGCCGGATAGAATTCGGGAACACAGGCGGTGTCGACTTCGAATCGATGCACGAGCTGTTCGCGAATCAACTGGGACCTACAGTCGTGCGGCGCTGCTCGACGTCGCTGCGTAGTTGATCGGGATGGGCCAGTACGAATATTCTCCCCGCGTGCGCTTCGTAATCGGCGCGGCATTGGGCGTCGGCGGGCTGATCATGACGGTCGCGGGCTTTCGCCAGCTGCTGTTGGTTGCACACCCGTTGCAAAGCTCTGAGATGGCCGGCGTGTTGATGGGATTCTTGATTCTGTTCGCCGGTGTATCGATCTCGATGCCGCCCGTAGCGGGTGTCCGTCAGTACTTGTTCGGGGCCTTGGCTATCACGTGCATGGCGCTGTTGTTCGATTGGGTGGCTTTTGTTCCAGGCCCGAGGGATTTCCATTCCGGCGCTTCTGCCATTCATCGCGGCGGTCCCGTGAACTCGACTTTCGGTCGCGTGGCATTCGGAATGTTCGCGGTTTTTTGTGATTTCTTCGCCTTGTACGCCTGGCGGAAGACGCTTCAGCAGCTCAAGCGGCATGCCGATACTGTCCCCACGTAAGATCCCGCCGCGAATATATTGCCGCGAACGTTTTGGCAGCCTCCTCGTGGCTACTCCACCGTGAGACTCTTCGCCAGATTGCGCGGCTGATCCACGTCCGTGCCTTTGAGCACCGCCACGTGGTAGGCGAGAAGCTGCATGGGGATCGCGAACAGCACAGGCGCTTGCAGCGGCGTCGCGCTCACCGGCATTTCGATCACCGCGACACCGTCGCCGCTCTTCATGTCCGCCTGGGGATCGGCGAATACGATGAGCCGGCCGCCGCGTGCGCGCACCTCCTGAAGGTTCGACTTGAGCTTCTCGAGGAGATCGTTATGCGGAACCACCGCGATCACCGGCATCTCCTCGTCCACCAGCGCGAGCGGGCCATGCTTGAGCTCGGCGGCGGGATAGGCCTCGGCGTGAATGTAGGAGATCTCCTTGAGCTTCAGCGCTCCCTCCATGGCGATGGCCGATAACGCGCCGCGTCCGACGAAGAGTGCGTGCTCCCGATCGACCAGCGTGTCGGCCAGCCGCTGGATGCTCTCATCGAGCGCCAGGGTCTTCTCGACGAGCCCCGGCAGCTGCAAGAGCTGCACCATGAGCTCGCGCTCGTGGCTGGCGCCGTCTGCGCGATGCTTTGCGAGCGCGACCAGCAGCATGCCGAGAGCGGTCAGCTGTGTGGTGAACGCCTTGGTCGATGCGACGCCGATCTCCGGGCCGGCACGCGTCAGGAGGACGAGATCCGATTCACGCACCATCGAGCTTTCGGCCACGTTGCAGATCGACAGGGTCGAAACGTAGCCCGCCTGTCTCGCGTTGCGCAGCGCCGCCAGGGTATCCGCCGTCTCGCCGGATTGCGACAGTGTGACGAATAAAGTGTCGGGCGTGATGACCGGTTGCCGATAGCGGTACTCGCTCGCGATCTCCACCCGGGTCGGCAGCCGGCAGTACTGCTCGATCAGGTAGCCGGCGATCAGCCCGGCGTGAAAGCTCGTGCCGCACGCTGCGATGTGCACCGCCTTTACCCGCCCGAATACCTCGCGGGCGGTGGGACCGAACGCCGCATCCAGGAGCTTCGCGCCCGACACCCGCTCATCGAGCGTCTGCGCGATGGCTCGCGGCTGCTCGTGAATTTCCTTGAGCATGAAGTGCCGGTAGGGGCCGCGCTCGACCGCATCCGCGGGGAGCTCGCTCTCGCGCACCGCGCGCACCGCGGCCCTGCCCCGGGAATCGAGGACCCTGATCGATTTGCGCCGGATCTCGGCCACGTCTCCCTCTTCGAGAAACATGAAGCGCCGTGTGACCGGGAGCAGCGCCACGACGTCCGATGCGACGAAATTCTCGTCGATGCCGAGTCCGACGACCACGGGACAGCCTGCGCGCGCGAGCACGATCGCATCGGGGTCCTTCTCCGATACCACCGCGAGCGCATAGGCGCCCTCGAGCTCCGCGACCGTGGCGCGTACCGCCTCGTACAGGCCCCCACCGCTCCTCGCGAGGTGATGGTGGATCCGATGCGCGATCACCTCGGTATCGGTTTCCGAATCGAATTGATAGCCGAGGTCCAAGAGGCCCGCGCGCAGCGCCTCGTGGTTCTCGATGATGCCGTTATGCACGACGGCTATGCCGTCGCGCGAGATCTGCGGGTGAGCGTTGCGGGTGGTCGGCAGGCCGTGGGTCGCCCAGCGCGTGTGCGCGATGCCGACGTGTCCCGCGATGGGCGCAGCGTCGAGCGCCTCCTCGAGCACCTTGACCTTGCCCACTGCCCGCAGCCGCGCGAGCTTCCCGTCGGCACCGAGAACCGCGACGCCGGCCGAATCGTATCCCCGGTATTCGAGCCGGCGCAGACCTTCGATGAGGATGGGCACGGCATTCCGTTCTGCAACGACTCCGACGATTCCGCACATGAAAGGTCCAGGCTTCTTAAAAAAGGGTGCCCAGTGTGCCCGAAAGCCGCTGTTCAGGCGGTTGCGTCGAATGCTGCGATGCAGCGTCGCGGTCAGAACTGCATGTGCAGACGCACGGCCCAAATGGATACCGGCCCGCGGTCGCGGTTGTAGGCGGGATTCTTAACATATTGGTAGTCGGCGCTCAGCTGCGCCCAGGAGAACACCCCGATGCTGTAGTAACTCTCGAGGACTTTCTCCGGGCCGGGATGCGGCAGCTTGCCGTCGCCCACCAAAACGCCGAGGCCGCCGAGACTCAAATATTCCTCGCGCTGCGCCGAGATGCCGTCCTCGAGGAATACGATCCCGACGGTATCGCCCGGCCGATGCCAGCGCGTCCCCTTGAGCGAGCCGCCGATCTCCTTCGAGCGGTCGATGTCGGTGAACTCGTAAACCTCGACGTTGCCCTGCGCCTTGCCGACGCGTGCAAACAAGCCGAAATCATCCGTGATCGGCTGCTCGAGGTTGAAGCTTCCGCCGATGCGGCTGCGGTACTCGCGTACCTTGGCCGCGTCCGGCGTCGTGTCCGTGCCGAGGCCGAGCGCGATCGCCTGATCGAGCAGCCCCATGCGCCCGCGGCTATCCCACGCCGTGAAGAGGATACGGCCGGCCTTGCCGAACAGCGGGTAACGTTTCTCGATCTCGGCGTCCATCTGGAACTGGTGAAAGGCCGGGCCGAGGTGCGGGCTGTTCGGAACGATCGACAGATCGAACACGCCCGCGCGAAACGTCCACGACTCGATATAGCGCTCCGCCGCAGCGCCCACCGTGTAGCCCCAGGCGTCGGCGGCGTAGTCGTAGGTGCCGGCGTCGACGGCTGCCCAGCTGAAGAAGTCCATGCGCGGGTCGTGCGCGTACTGATTCGTGTCGAACACGTCCGTCACCGAGAATTTGCCTACGGTGAACACCCAGCGATCAAGGCTGCGCGCGCCGGCGATTTGATTGGCGACCCCTTCCACATTCTCGCGTTCCGTACCGGTATCGATGGTCTGACGGACGAATAGGCGAGGCATGCGCAGATACGGCGCATTGGCGCCCACCTTGTAGGCTTCGGCGCTCGAGAACGCCGCCAGGCCCAGGGTGTTATCGAGTCCGAACCCCTGATCGAGCTCGGCGGAGATCCAGCCCTCGGCACCGTGCCAGAGGCGCGCGCCGAGGTAGAGAGTGAGATCCGAGGTCTCACGGCCCATATCCGGACTCAGACTATTGGTCCCTTGGTAGGGCGCGCGGAAGTTGTTCGTGTCCTGCTCGACGTAGGTCGCCTGTCCGTGGACCGCAAAGCGCTCATCGAGGGCTGGGCTCGAGTCGGCGCTCTCCCCAGCGGCGCCCGGATCGTCGGCCGGCTCGGCGTACGCCGCACGGCCCGCGCACGCGCACGCGCACGCGAGGGCGAGGGCGAGGGCAGCCGATGCGAGCGCGCAACGATGCCGCGGGAAAAGGCTGCGACGATCCCGCACTCGCTAAACCAGGAAGAAGAGCGCCATGATCAATGTGCAAAAGCCGAGCACCAGAGCGCCCCACACGAACACCAGGATCTCGGCCGCAATCTCTCTCATCCGCGCCGCGCGGCCGGCGGGTCGAAAGCCGAGATTGATCATGATGGCCTCCCTTCGGGCGCCGCTTGCACCCGATGCGCTTGGGGCGGCCGCTCGATTCTCGGACAATCGTGTTACGCACCGATTGCCCGGCTTGCAAGCGCGCCGGTCGTGTGTCTGCTAAGATACCCTACGGGGGTATGGTTCGCAAGGAGTCCGGCCGATGGGGCACGTAGCGCGAGAGAAGACCAAACTGTTGAACCGCGTGAAGCGCATGCGAGGGCAGCTCGAGGCGATCGAGCGTGCGGTCGATGCGGACGATGAGTGCGCGACCGTGCTGCAGCAGGCGACTGCCTGCCGCGGGGCGCTGGACGGATTCATCGCGGAAGTGATCGAGGATCACATTCGCGAGCACATGATGAGTCCGCGCGCGGACCACGATGCGGCACGCTCGGCCGCCGCCGAGGAGCTGATCGAGATCGTGCATCAGTACTTGAAGAAATAGCCCGCCGTGGCCGCAGAGAGCGAGAAGCGCCGCGCAAAGATGCGCACGATCCAGTTGCGGCTCGTCATCGCTCTGCGCCACCCTGCCGACGGTCGACCTCTTCATCGCCGGGGTGTTGAGCAGCTTCTCTTGCAGCTATATATGCCTCCCCCCGGGCAACCCGGTCAAGCGATCAACGCGGCGTGATCATGCAGAAATGCCGCGCGGGCCGCGGGACAAAGACCGGCGGATCAGCTCTTTTCGGGCTCATCGGGAGGCGAGGGGGCACTCGCCGCCGCCGCCCCGGCCCCCGCCGCCGCCCCCGGCTCGCGCAGGGCGCGTTCGACGGCCGCGCCGAGCTCGTCGGCCGCGAGCTTGCGCGGCCGGGCCCAGCTCGAGGATGTGACCTGCGGCGCCCGCGTGAGCGTGAGCTTGTCCGGCGGAGCATTCGAGGTGATGGTCGAGCCCGCACCGACGGTCGAGCCGGCGCCGATGCGCACCGGAGCCACGAGCATGCTGCCGGAGCCGATGAAGGCCCCATCACCGATCTCGGTGGGCCACTTATTGGCGCCGTCGTAGTTGCAGGTGATCGTGCCTGCGCCCACGTTGACGCCGCTGCCCACGTGCGCATCGCCCACATAGGATAGATGGTTCGCCTTGCTGTCAGCGCCGATCTCGCTGTTCTTGACCTCGACGAAATTGCCGATGTGCACGCCGCGCTCGAGCACGGTGTGCGGGCGCAGGCGCGCGAACGGGCCGATGCGGCAATTTGCGCCGACTTCCGCGTCCTGGATGACGCAGTTCGCGAACACCTCGGTGTCCGCGCCGAGGCTCGCATCCTTGATGACGCAGTTGGGCCCGATTCTCACGCGCGCCGCGAGATGCACCTTGCCGATGAACACGGCATTCACGTCGATGAACACGTCGCGCTCCACCGAAACCTCGCCGCCGCGCACGTCGATGCGCGCGGGATCCGCGAGCGTCGCGCCGGCCACCATCAGCTCGTGCGCGCGGTGCATGCGGTAGCAAGTCTCCACCTCCGCGAGCTGGATGCGATCGTTCACGCCGAGCACCTCGGTGGCGCTCGGAGCCAGCACCGCCTCGATGCGATCGCCGGATTTCACGGCGAGGCCGACGACGTCGGTGAGGTAATACTCGCGCTGGGAATTTGCGGTGCCGAGGCCGAGCAGCCAGCCTCGCAGGCGCCCGGCGGGCGCGGCCATCAATCCCGAATGGGCTTCCTTGATCTTGAGCTCGTCGACGCTCGCGTCCTTGTGCTCGACGATCGCCCGCACGTGGCCGAGGGGATCGCGCACGATGCGGCCGTAGCCCGCCGCCTGATCGAGATTGACCGCCAGGATCGCGAGCGCGCCCCCGCTCGCCGCATCGGTCAGCGGCTGCAGCGAGGCGGCGCGGATCAAGGGCACATCGCCATACAGCACGAGGACGGTGTGATCATCGGGGATGGCTGACATGGCTTGCATGACGGCGTGCCCCGTGCCGAGCTGCTCCGCCTGCAGCACCCAGTCGACGTCCTCGTGGTCGAACGCAGCGCGCACCTGCGCGCCTCCATGGCCGTACACGACGTAGATATTCGCCGGATTGAGCGTGCGCGCGGTGCGAATGACGTGCTGGAGCAGCGGCTGTCCCGCAAGAGGCTGCAGGACCTTGGGCAGGTCCGAGTTCATGCGCTTGCCCTGTCCCGCGGCGAGAATGACGACGGAAAGCGGCATGACAGCTCCTCGACCCGGCGCGCGCCGGGTGTCAGCGTTTCTTGCGCAGGCGCTCGATGGCTCGCAGTTGAGCGACGGCGCGCAACAGCTCGGCTTGCGCCTCGGCAATCTCTCGTTTGTCCGTGCGGGTGCGCACGAGTTCCTCGGCGCGCTGCTTCGCGGCCTGCGCCTGCGCCTCGTCGAGATCCTTGGCGCGCGCGGCCGTGTCGGCCAGCACCGTGACACGGTTCGGCTGTACCTCGAGCGCGCCCCCGCCGACGTAAAAGACTTGCTCGTCTTGCCCCTCGACCTGGACGCGCACGTTGCCGGGCTTCAAGGTGGTGAGGAGCGGCGCGTGACGGGGGGCGATACCGAGCTCGCCGAGCGTGCCCGGCGCGATGACCAGCACGGCCTCGCCCGAGAACAGCTCGCCCTCGGCGCTCACGATATCGACGTGGATAGTGTCGGCCATATTCGCCTTACGACAGCGTCTTCGCTTTCTCGACTGCTTCTTCGATGCCGCCGATCATGTAGAACGCCTGCTCGGGCAGGTGATCGTACTCGCCGGCGATGATGGCCTTGAATCCGCGGATCGTGTCCTTCAGCGGGACGATCTTGCCGTCCTGGCCGGTGAACACCTTCGCGACGTTGAAGGGCTGCGACAGGAAGCGCTGGATCTTGCGCGCGCGGTACACGGTCTGCTTGTCCTCTTCCGACAGCTCATCCATGCCGAGAATCGCGATGATGTCCTGCAGCTCCTTGTAGCGCTGCAGCACCTGCTGCACGGCGCGCGCCGTGTCATAGTGCTCCTCGCCGACGACCAGCGGATCGAGCTGGCGGCTGGTGGAGTCGAGCGGATCGACGGCCGGGTAGATACCGAGCGAGGCGATCTGGCGCGACAGCACCACCGTCGCATCCAAGTGCGCGAAGGTGGTCGCCGGCGACGGGTCGGTCAAGTCGTCCGCGGGCACATACACCGCCTGGATCGAGGTGATCGAGCCGGTCTTGGTGGAGGTGATGCGCTCCTGCAGCACGCCCATCTCCTCCGCGAGCGTCGGCTGATAACCCACCGCGGAGGGCATGCGGCCGAGCAGCGCCGACACCTCCGTACCCGCGAGCGTGTAGCGGTAGATGTTGTCGACGAAGAACAGCACGTCGCGTCCCTTGCCGGAGGCCTGCTTCTCGTCGCGGAAGTACTCGGCCATCGTGAGACCGGTGAGCGCCACGCGCAGGCGGTTGCCCGGCGGCTCGTTCATCTGCCCGTACACCATGGCGACCTTGGAGTTGCTCAGGTTGTCCTTGTCGATGACGCCCGACTCGATCATCTCGTGATAAAAGTCGTTGCCCTCGCGGGTGCGCTCGCCGACGCCCGCGAACACCGACAGACCGCTGTACTGCTTGGCGATGTTGTTGATCAGCTCGAGCATGTTGACGGTCTTGCCGACGCCCGCGCCGCCGAACAGGCCGACCTTGCCGCCCTTCGCGAAGGGCACGAGCAGGTCGATGACCTTGATGCCCGTGACCAGGAGATCCTGACCGCCCGCTTGCTCGTCGTACGCCGGGGCGGGCCTGTGAATCGGCAGGGTCTGCGTCGCATTCACCGGGCCCTTCTCGTCCTGCGGCTTGCCGAGCACGTCCATGATGCGGCCGAGCGTCGCCGCGCCCACCGGAACGCTGATGCCCTTGCCGGTGCCCGTGACGGTGAGTCCGCGGCGCAGTCCCTCCGAGGGACCCATGGCGATCGCACGCACGATGCCGTCGCCGAGCTGTTGCTGCACCTCGAGGGTCAGATCCACCTCATCGAGCTTGAGCGCGTCGTAGATCTCGGGAATCTGATCGCGCGGAAATTCCACGTCGATGACTGCACCGATGATCTGCACGATTTTACCGCTGGATTTGCCGCTGGACATAATGGAACCTCTTGCCTAAACCGCTGCCGCGCCGCCGACGATCTCCGAAAGCTCTTTGGTGATCGCGGCCTGCCGGGCCTTGTTGTAAATGAGTTGCAGCTCGTCGATGAGCGTGCCCGCGTTGTCGGACGCGCTCTTCATCGCGACCATGCGCGCCGCCATCTCCGAGGCCACGTTCTCGACGGCGCCCTGGAAGACCTGGGATTCGATGTAGCGCATCAGGAGTCCGTCGAGAATCTCGGCGGCGTCCGGCTCGTAGATGTAATCCCAACGCTCCTGCAGCTCGCCCTTGTCGATGGTCTGCAGCGGCAGGAGCTGCGACACGGTGCCGCGCTGGGTCATGGTATTCACGAATACGTTCTGCACGAGCAGCAGCTGGTCGATCTTCGCCTCGCGGTAGAGGTCGAGCATCACCTTGATCGGTCCGACCAGATCCTTGATGTGCGGCCGATCGCCGAGGTGCGTTGCCGTGGCGGAGAGCTCGATACCGGCCAGGCGCCGAAAGAATTGCACGGCCTTCAGGCCGATCGCGCAGACATAGATCTTGGCGTTCTTGGCGCGCGCTTCCTTGATCGCGACGAGCGCGGCCTTGAAGAGATTCAAGTTGAGCGCACCGGCGAGCCCCCGGTCGGTGCTGATGACGATGAAGCCGACCGCCTGTACCGGTCGATCGATCGTGAACGGATGCTTGTAATCGAGGTTGACTTGGCGCAGATGGCCCACGATGCGTCGAATCTTCTCGGCATAGGGACGGGCCGCGCGCATGCGCTCCTGCGCCTTGCGCATCTTGCTCGCCGCGACCATCTCCATGGCCTTGGTGATCTTCTGCGTGTTTTTGATGCTCGCGATCTTGCCGCGAATTTCTTTAGCGCCTGCCATGCGTGTCCTTTAGAGCCATGTCCTTCTCAGAGCGTGGCGAAAAATTCGTCGCAGCACTTCTTGAGCGACGCCTCGACTTCCTTCGAAAGGTCCGGCTTCGCGTTGACGCCCTTGAGGAGGTCCCCGTAGGAGCCGCGCGCGAAGGATTGCAGCGCTGCCTCGGTCTCCACCACCTTGCGCCGGTCGACCTTGTCGAAGTAGCCGTTGTTCGCGGCATAGAGCGTCAGCGCCATTTCCGCAACGGACATCGGCGCGTACTGCTTCTGCTTCATGAGCTCGGTCACGCGCACACCGCGCTCGAGCTGCCGCCGGGTTGCCTCGTCGAGGTCGGATGCGAACTGGGAGAAGGCCGCGAGCTCGCGATACTGCGCGAGCGCCAGGCGCACGCCGCCGCCCAGCTTCTTGATGATGTTGGTCTGCGCGGCGCCGCCCACGCGCGACACGGAGATGCCGGCGTTGATGGCCGGACGCATGCCGGCGTTGAACAGGTCGGTCTCGAGGAAGATCTGCCCGTCGGTGATCGAGATCACGTTGGTGGGCACGAACGCCGTGACGTCGCCCGCCTGGGTCTCGATGATCGGCAGTCCCGTGAGCGAGCCCGTCTTGCCCTTGATGCGGCCCTTGCTGAGCTTCTCCACGTATTCCTCGTTCACGCGTGCGGAGCGCTCGAGCAGGCGCGAATGCAGATAGAACACGTCGCCGGGGTAGGCTTCGCGGCCGGGCGGCCGGCGCAACAGCAGCGAGATCTGGCGGTACGCGACGGCCTGCTTGGACAGATCGTCGTACACGATGAGCGCGTCCTCGCCGTTGTCCATGAAGTACTCGCCCATGGCGCAGCCGCCATAGGGCGCGAGATATTGCATCGCCGCCGGCGTGGAGGCCGAGGCCGCGACGATGATGGTGTGCGCCATCGCGCCGTGCTCCTCGAGCTTGCGCACCACGTTCGCGATCGAGCTCTGCTTCTGGCCGATGGCGACGTAGACGCACTTAACGCCGGAGCTCTTCTGGTTGATGATGGTGTCGATGGCCACGGCGGTCTTGCCGGTCTGGCGGTCGCCGATGATGAGCTCGCGCTGGCCGCGGCCGATGGGCACCATGGAGTCGATCGCCTTGAGACCGGTCTGCACGGGCTGCGACACGCTCTTGCGGAAGATCACGCCCGGCGCCACGCGCTCGAGCGGTGATTTCAGCTTGGCGTTGATCGGTCCCTTGCCGTCGATGGGATTGCCGAGCGCATCCACCACCCGGCCAAGCAGCTCCGGACCCACGGGGACCTCGAGGATGCGGCCCGTGGTCTTGACCTCCTGCCCCTCTGAGATGTGCGTGTAGTCGCCGAGCACCACCGCGCCGACCGAGTCTTGCTCGAGGTTCAGCGCGAGACCGAAGGTGTTGCCCGAAAACTCGAGCATCTCGCCGTAGCGCGCATCCGCGAGACCGTGCACGCGCACGATGCCGTCGGTCACGCTCACCACCGTGCCGACGTTGCGCGCCTCGGCGGCGGATTGGAACTTCTCGATGCGAGCCTTGATGAGATCGCTGATTTCCGATGCCTTGATGGACATATCGATCCTCTTGCGGCGGCGCCCGTGCGCCGGCCTACTTTGGTTTAGCTAGTCAGTTCCGTTCTCAGGCGCTCGAGGCGCCCCTTCAAGGAGCCGTCGATCACGAGGTCGCCCGCATGAATGACGGCGCCGCCGAGGAGCGATGCGTCCACAGTGTTGCGCATGTTCACCCGGCGCTTGAGCCTCGTATTGAGGGCCGCCGCCATCTTCTCGGCCTGGCCCGCATCGAGCTTCACCGCGGAGATCACTTCGACGTCCACCGTGTTCTCGACCTCCGCGCGCATGACCTCGTAGTGGGCAAGGATCTCGGGCAGCAACAGCAGCCGGTGATTCTCGGCGAGCACGCGCACGAAGTTCTGCATGCGCGCGTCGAGCTTGTCGCCCGCGACGCCGATGATGAAATCCGCGACGGTGGGCGCAGGCAGCTCCGGATTCTTGATAAGCGCCGTCACGCGCCCATCGATCACGATCTCGGCGGCGACCGCGAGCCCGGCAGACCACGGCGCGAAGGCGCGCGTCTCGCGCGCAGCCTCGAACGCCGCTTTCGCGTAGGGCCTCGCGATGGTGGCTCGCTCAGCCACGCCCGACCTCGGCTGCGAGCTGGTCGAGCAGTTGCGCGTGAGCCTTGGCATCGATCTCGCGCCCGAGCAGGCGTGCGGCGCCTTCGACCGCGAGCTCGCCCACTTCGCGCCGCAAGGACTCGCGCGCCCGCGTGGTTTCCAACGTCACTTCCTCGTGCGCGCCGGCTATCAGCCGCTGCGCCTCGGAAGAGGCGGTGCCCTTGGCCTCCTCGATCATCTCGTTCGAGCGTTTGCTCGCCTGATCGAGAATCTGCGCCGCGCGCTCGCGCGCCTCGCGCAGGATCTCCTTCGATCGTGCCTCGGCCTCGTTCAAATCCTTCTCGCTCTTGGCGGCCGCCGCCAGACCCTCGGCGATCACCTTCTGCCGGGTCTCGATCTTCACGAGAAGGAACGGCCATATGTACTTCATCACCAGCCAGGCGACGAAGAAAAACACGAACCCCTGAATGACCAGCGTAATGGCTATGTTCATGCCCTGCTCCCGGCGATCGGCGTCCCGCAAGGACGCACGATGCGTCGTCTCAGATTACTTCCCGCTCAGCAGGCTGAGGAATGGGTTCGAGTAGAGCAGCAGGAAGCCCACGGCCACGCCGATGATGGGCACCGCGTCCAACAGGCCCGCGACGATGAACATCTTGGTCTGCAGCATGGGGGTGAGTTCCGGCTGCCGCGCGGAGCTCTCCAGGAATTTGCCGCCCAAGAGGCCGAAGCCGATGGCAGCGCCGGCGCCGCCGAGCCCGATGACGAGGCCGGCTGCGATCACGGTGGCGCTCAGAAATTGAGCGAGTTGGGTCAAATTTTCCATTCTTGTCTCCGTCGGTCTTGGTTGTCTCGAAAACGATGAACTAGTGCTTCTCGGATGCAATGCCCACGTACACGATGGTCAGCACCATGAAAATGAACGCCTGCAGCCAGATGATCAGGTAGTGAAACGCGGTCCAGAGGATGTCGGCGAAGATCTGCGCGAACCCGAGAACGTAAGTCGACCAGTGATCCAGCGCCGCCCCCAGGGTGAAGCACGCGATCAGCAAAAATATGAGCTCGCCGGCATACATGTTGCCGAACAACCGCAGCGACAGGGACAGAGGCCGTACGGCCTCCTCGATGACGCGCAGGATGAAATTGATGGGCGCGAGCGCCACCGCGCCGATGCCATGCGCATGAAACGGCGCGGTGAACCATTCCTTGAAGAACAGCCCCACGCCCTTGTGCTTGATGCCCATGTACTGGATGAGCAAGAACACCCCGAGCGCCATGCCGATGGTCGTGTTCACGTCCGCGGTCGCCACGGTGCGCAGGTGCTCGACCCCGAGCGCGTGCCCGACCGTCGGCAGCGCATCGACCGGCAGAATGTCCATGAAGTTGTCGAGGATGACCAGGCAGAAGATCGTGAGCGCGAGGGGCCCTATGAACTTGCTCTCCCCATGGAAGGCATCCTTCACCAGCCCATTCACCCAGTCGAGCATGATCTCGGCGAATGCCTGGAACTTGCCCGGCACGCCGCTCGTTGCCCGATGGGCCGCAATATAGGCCACCACGACAAAAATCAGAGCGATGGCGAGGTTGAAAATGACGCTGTCGAGGTGCAGGGCCCAGAAGCCGCCCGCGGGCTTCAAGTTCACGGTCAGATGCGTGAGGTGGTGCTGGATGTACTCGGTCACCCCCCCGCCCGCAGCTTCCTCGACCGTCATTCCAAAATGCATAGTCACGATTCCCGCTCTCGACCGTTCATCACCTGAGCCGAAACAACGCCGTCCAGTATCCAAATTGGGCCACAACGAGCCCTATCAATAGCGGCGCCGGCTCGAGCTTCAGGCGACCCAAACTCACGTAAAGCGCGAGCACATACCAGGCCCACTGCAGCAACTTGCCCGTGTACATGGCGCGATTCAGCACAACCCCGCCCGCGACGCCGGGCGCGAACGCTCGCCAGCCGAACAGCGCGGTGCCGACAGTCACAATCAATCCGCCCGCCAGTGCTGCAAGTCCTGACGAGGGGCCCTTGAAGGCAAAAAACAGAGACGCGACCAGCAGCGTGCATCCTGCCTGCAGGAGCACGACGCGAATGACCAGCCGGTAGCCACGGACCGGCGCGTCACTCATCGCGGAAAGAGCCGGACTGCATCCGGCGATCGACGGCGCGCTAACCCCGATTTGCACATATCAGCCGTCGCCCATCAAAAGAGCGGGCGCATTATAGAGACGGCGCCCTACTGCATCAAGGTGAATTCAGGTGATATGCGCCAAAATCCCCTCGAGCTCGTCGAGGCTATTGTAGGTCACCACCAGCTTTCCCTTGCCTGACGAGGTGTGCTGAAACATAACGCGGGCGCCCAGCTTGTCCGCGAGCTCGAGCTCCAGGCGGTGTATGTCGGGATCCCGGGCCGGGCTCGACTGGGACTCGGTCGCCGCCGGGTGGATGAGCCGGCGCACCAGCGCCTCGGTATCACGCACCGAGAGCGCCTTCTTGGCGACCAGGCCGGCCACCTCGACCTGCTGACGGCGCGAGGTCAGGGACAAAAGCGCCCGGGCATGGCCCATCTCGATGCTGCGCTGTTCCAACAGCTCCTTCACCTCGTCAGCGAGCTCCATGAGACGCAGCAAGTTGCTCACGGCCGCACGCGATCGCCCGACTGCTTCGGCGGCCGATTGATGCGTGAGCCCGAACTCCTCGATGAGGCGCGTGAGGGCCCGCGCCTCTTCCAGGGGATTCAAATCCTCCCGCTGGATGTTCTCGATGAGGGCCATCGCCACCGCCGCCTCGTCCGGCACGTCCCGCACGATGGCTGGAATGTCGGCAAGCCCCGCCATCTGCGCGGCGCGCCAGCGGCGCTCGCCCGCGATGATCTCATAGCGCTGCGATTCGCCAGGGTTGCGCTGGCCGGCATCCCGGCCGCCGGCGGCCCCGCCCGACAAGGCGCGCACCACGATGGGCTGCATGACGCCCTGGGCCTTGATCGACTGCGCCAGCTCGTTCAAGGTTTCCGGGCGCATGTCGATGCGCGGCTGGTATTTGCCTCGCTGCAGCAAATCCAGGGGGATATTGCTCAGGTGGTCACCTGCCGGTTGCGGGACGCTTTGCTCGATGGCGGCCGCCTTGCGCGCCATCAGGGGCGAAAGCTCGGCGAGGCCGCGGCCGAGAGACGGCTTCTTGCCGGTCATTCTTGGATTCCAGGCGATGAGACGGCGGATTCTACGGGAGCGGGCGGCAATTCGTCGCGCCTGATCATTTCTCCGGCGAGGGCGAGGTAGGCGAGGGCGCCGCGCGATTCCTTGTCGTGGAACAGGGCAGGCTTGCCGAAGCTCGGCGCCTCGGCAAGCCGGATATTGCGCGGAATCATGGTGCGAAAGACCTTCTCGCCGAAGTGCTCGATGAGCTGCGCGGACACTTCGTTGGCGAGGTTGTTGCGCGGGTCGAACATCGTGCGCAACAAGCCCTCGATCTCGAGATCGGGATTGATGCTGCCCTTGATCTGGTCGATGGTCTGCACGAGAGCGCTCAGACCCTCGAGCGCGTAATACTCGCACTGCATCGGCACCATCACCGAATCGGCCGCGACCAAGGCGTTCAGCGTCAGCATGTTGAGCGAGGGCGGGCAGTCGATGAGGATCACGTCGTAGTCGTGGCGAATGGGCTTCAAGGCATTGCGCAGCTTGAACTCCCGGCCGGCCATCATGGTGAGCAGGCGCACTTCGGCCGCGGTCAAGTCCTGGTTGCCCGGCATGAGCTGAAAACCCCCGTACTCCACGGGGACCAGCGCCTCCGCGGCGGCACAGTCGCCGAGCAGCACATCGCAACTCGTGTGCGTCAGCGAGTTCTTCTCGATGCCGCAACCCATCGTGGCGTTGCCCTGCGGATCGAGATCGATGAGCAGCACGCGGCGCTTCGTTGCGGTGAGCGAGGCAGCGAGATTCACGGCGGTCGTGGTCTTGCCGACTCCGCCTTTCTGGTTCGCGACGGCGATGACTCGCTTCATCTGGTGCTCGCCTTTTGCCTCATCGCTGGTCCCGGGCCCGCCGGGGAGAGTTCCACAACATGACGCTCGTCGTCCAGCCCCGGCAGCTTGATCCGATGCACCGCAACGACACGGAAGGATTTCGGCAGCGCCCAGAGCTCCTCGTCCGGCCGCTTGCCCTTCATGGCGAGCAGCCGGCCGTGCGGGGCGCACAGGTGCCCGGCATAGGCGACGAAATCCGCGAGTGAGGACAGCGCGCGCGCCACGATGATATCGAAGGGCTGCAGCGGCCGATACCGCTCGGCGCGCTCGTTGACCACCTCGACGTTGCGAAGACCCAGCCGCTCGACGGTGCGCTCGACGAAGCGCGCTTTCTTTCCCGTCGCCTCGATGAGCGAGAAGTGCCGGTTCGGATTGACAATGGCGAGCGGCAGACCGGGGAAGCCGGCGCCCGTGCCCACGTCCGCGAGCCGCGTGCCCTTGAGGAACGGCTGCACGCTCAGGCTGTCGAGCACGTGTTTGCGCAGCATGCCCGGCCGGTCGCGGATGGCCGTCAAGTTGAACTGCGAATTGCCGATCTCCAGCTCATCGACGAGATCGAGCAGCGCATCGGCGCGCGCCCGATCGATCGCGACATCGAATTGCGCACCACCGGCCGTGAGCAGCTCGCGCTCGGCGTCGCGATTCACTGATTTCCCGGCGCTGAGGCGGACACGAGCGTGATCGACAACGTGGCCGCGTCGGGATCGGGGCCCTCGCTGCGGTGCGCGCTGAATCCGATATCCTGCAGCTCGCCTTCGCATGCGTCGGCACCCTGCTCGGTGGCAGCGCCTCGCTGCCACTCGGCGCACGCCGCCGCGAATAAAGCGGGCGCCTCTGCCGCAGGCAGCGCGACCGCCGCCTCGACCTTCCGGAGACGATCGTGATCGAAGCACAGCAGATGATCCGTCGGCGCACGGCCGAGGAACGAGACCACCACGTTCGGCCGGAAGCAGTCGCCGTCCTCTCGCGCCCGCCCGCCGTCTGCTTGGTGAAACACCAGCACCTCGGTGAGCGAGACCGAAACGTCCTTGAACGCAGTACCGAAAGGAACGAGGACGAGCCCGCTGAAATCATGGGATACGACGGGCGGAGCGGCCGGTACGGCGGGGGATGGCGCAGAGCCGCGCCCGGGTGCGGACGCTGCGCAGCCCGAAAGCCACGTCGCGCTCGAAACGCTCGCGGCCGCGAGGCCGGCGGCCCCGAGCGCGCGGCTCAAGCGGCGCGCCTGAGCCATGCATCGAGTCCGGAGGCGTTGAGCGCCACATCGCCGTCCAGCAAGTCATGCTGCGCCCGGGCGTCGGCCGCGAAGCCGTGCGCCTGCAGCCGTCGGGACAGATGCGCGAACAACTCGCGCTCGATGCGCGGCACGCGATCGGGCACGGCGGCCGCCGCACGCGCAATGCGTGCGAAGACCTCGATCTCGCTGTCGAGATCCCGAGCAAGCTTGCCGATCGCATCGACGCGGCCGTAATGCGTCAGGTACGCGCAACGCGGCTCGAGCGAAGCGATGCGCGAGACCGAAGCGCGCAGCTGCGTGGGGTCGAACTGCGGCGGTGTCGTGGTGGGAAATACGAAAGGCCCCGCGGCGGTGTCGGACTCGCGATAACTGATGCCGAAGGTGTCGCCCGTGAACACCTCGCGCGTGTCGCGATCGAATATACAGAGGTGATGCAGGGCGTGGCCCGGCGTATGCAGAAATTCGAGCGTGCGCGCGCCGAACACCAGCCGCTCGCCGTCCTCCACCGTCACGACGCGCTCAACCGGGATGGGCACGGCGTCGCCGAACTGCGCAGCGTATGCCTCCTCTCCGTACACCGCCTTGGTTGCGGCCACGAGCTTCGCGGGATCGGTGAGGTGCGGCGCACCGCGCGGATGCACCACGATGCGTGCGCGCGGGAGCGCGGCCATGAGCGCGCCGGCCCCGCCGGCATGGTCCAGATGTACGTGCGTAAGCAGCACGTAATCGACTCGCGCGACGTCGATGTCGAGAGCGGCGAGCGCACCCAGCAAATTCGGCACGGACCGGGCGGTGCCCGTGTCCACGAAGGCGGCGTGCCTGTCCTCGACGATGAGGTAGCTCGCATCGGCCTCCGGCCGTACGTGCTCGGTGTCGACGGCGAACACGCCGTCTCCCACCGCTTGAGGAATCGGCCGCATCTACGCCGGAGCCAGACGCAGCTCGAGCTCGGACAGCTCCGCGGCGGCGTTCGGATCGTGCGTTCTCGAGGACTCCTCTGCCCGGCGCAAGGCGAGAATGGCGACCTCCTGCATGTGCCCGCAAGCCACCGCGTAATGCAGCCGCCAGTCGGCGATCAGCTCGGGCTCGAGTGCCGGATAATCTCGGTGATTGACGATGGCATCGAGCACCATGGCGCAAAGTGCAAGCTGCTGAACCCGCGTCCACGACAGGCTCGGCGCGGAGCATCCTTCTGCAAAGCATCGGCGCAGGTACGCCGGGGGATCGGCGCTCGCGATATCGTCGAGCATGTCGCCCACGTCACATGAATCGAGTAAGTGCTCGAAGCCGGCCATCTTATCCATTATCCTCGCCGGCCATTATCCTCGCCGTTACGGAACATAGGAACCAATGAGCCGGAGATTTCTGCTGCCGCTGCTTGCGGCGCCCTTGCTTGCGGCCGGCGCAGCGCTGTCCGCGCCCGCCGTCGTGCGCGGCAATCTGGTTCTCGACGGGATTCCCGAGTCATCCTCCGAGGCGGCCGATAAAATCGATAAGCTGGACGCCTACCTGAGCGCCCGCCAGGCGCGCCCGGCAGGATTCACCGCCAAGGGACAGGTCCTCATCGTCACCCGCTTCGGCGAGGTCGACGAACTTCACTTGGTCGATCAGGCCCTCGGCGCGCGCCGCCAGATGACGTTTGTGCGCGAGCCGGTCACCGACGGTGCGTTCTCACCCGATCCCGGCCGCAACGCCTTCATCTACTCCGCCGACTCGGCGGGTGAGGAGAATGCGCAGATCTATTACCAGCATGTCGGCGACGCGGCGCCGCGCCGGCTCACCGACGGCAGGTCGATCAACGGCGCTGCGCTATGGTCTTCCTCGGGCCGCGAGATCGCGTTTTCCACGATGGCGCGCGACACGGGATCCCGCGACATCGACATCATCGATCCCGAGAGCGGCGCGCTGCCGCGGCTCGCGGCGGGCGGCGACGGCGCAGACTGGTCCGTCCTCGACTGGTCCGCCGACGATCGCAAACTCCTCCTGCGCAGGCACGTCACAGCATACGAGGACTACCTCTACGTCTGCGATCTCGCCACCGGACAGAAGCGCGAGGTCGAGCCGTCCGCCGCGAAGGGCGCCATCCCGAGCGCGAAGTTCTCGCGCGACGGCACCGGGGTGTACCTCGTCTCGAACCGCGACGGCGACTACGCGCGGCTGCGTTTCGTGAATCTCTTCACGGCCGACAAGAACGATCTCTCCGGCCGCGGCGACGCCGCCGTCGGGCAGCTCGCGCTCTCCCCGGACGGCCACTACCTGGCATACGTCACCGACGAGGGCGGTGCGGACAAGCTGAACCTCCTCGATTTGCGAGCTCATCAGGATCTCGTCGCGCCGAGCTTGCCCGCGCGCGGCGTCGTGGACTCCCTGAGCTTCGATCCCGCCGGCAAGCGTCTCTTGTTCGGTCTGACCGCGGCCAACCAGCCGCGCGACGCCTATGTGCTCGACGTGGCGGCCAACCGGCTCGAGCCCTGGACCGCAAGCGAAGCGGGGCCGCTCGACCGGACGAAGTTCGCGGTGCCGCGCTTGACGCAGTTCCCCACCTTCGATCGGGCGGACGCTAAACCGCGCGAGCTGCCTCTTTATGTCTACGAGCCGGCGAGCCCCGGTCCGCACCCGGTGCTCATCGTGCTGCACGACGGACCGGATGCACGATTTCGCCCGACTTTCGATCCGTGGATACAGTACGTCGTGAACGAGCTCGGGTTCGCCGTGCTGGCACCGAACGTGCGGGGGTCGACCGGCTACGGCAAGAGCTTCAGCGCGCTCGCGCGCGGCAACTTGCGCGAGGATGCGATCAAGGACGTCGGCGCGCTGCTCGTGTGGCTCGCGCTCGACAGCCGCTTCGACAAGACGCATGTGGTCGTGTCGGGCGCGGGCTACGGCGGCTACCTGGCGCTCGCGGCCTTGATGAATTACGGCGAGCGGCTGCGGGGCGCAGTGGCCATGGCGCCGATCACCGACTTCATCGGCTTCGTGAGCGGCACGGCGCCCGAGTCGCGAAGTGCCGCACGCGAGGAGTTCGGCGATGAGCGCGATACGGACGCGCGGATGTTTCTGCGGCGCATCTCACCGTTGAGCAACGCGGACCGCATCACCCGCCCCGTGCTGCTCGCGCACGGCAAGAACGACCGCCGCGTGCCCATCGCGCAGTCGGAGCAGCTCGTCAACCGGCTGCGCGCGCGCAATCAGACCGTGTGGTATCTCAAGGCGCTCGACGAGGGCGGCAGTTTCGCCCGATGGCAGAACCGCGAAGCGTACTACCGGGCGTTCGCCCAGTTCCTGACCTCGGTGCGCTGAGCGGGGGCGCCCAGCCCCGGGGGGCGCGCAGCCCCCGGCAGTTACTTGCTGTCCGCGGTGGCCGTCTCGAGCGGCGAGGGCTGGTGCGCGAAGTAGTCGGCAACCACCTCGATATCCTGATCCGAGGCGAGGAGCTGCGCCATGCCATTCATGACCACGTTCTTGCGGCGCTTGTTTTTATAGGACTTGAGCGCCTCCACGAGATAATCCCCGTGCTGGCCGGCGAGCACCGGCGGCTTTGGATCGAGCGGTGCGGCGACGCCGAGCCCGTTGACGCCGTGACAGGCGACGCACGCAGTGGCTTGCGTCGGCGGGGCGCCGTTCGGTGCGGCGGGCGGCTTCACCGGCTCGGGCCCCTGTAAGTAAGCCGCGATGTCCTCGATGTCTTGATCGGAGAGCGAGGACGCCTGCGCGTGCATGGTCGGATGCGGCCGATCGCCATTCTTGTATTCATGGAGCGCGGCGATGATGTACGCCGCGTTCTGATGACGCAGCTCAGGTACGCTGTAGTCCGGATAGGCGTTTTTGTAGGTCTCTACCCCGTGGCAGCCGTAGCAGGTGTAGAACTTCTTTTCGCCGTCGGCCGGATTGCCCGCCGCCCGCGCCGAGTGGGCCAAGCAAAATCCCAAGACTGTTGCGCCTGCAACCCACGCCAGAACATTCGATCGACAAAACATTCAATTCTCCGAGCCGGAGGGCTCCATGGGGAGCGCTGATGTTAAAGAGTGAGAGGCGAAAATGCCACTCGGGCGCGGTCGCGCCCGGTCACGCTGCGCGGTCGCGTTTCTTCAGATGCACCAGCAGGAGCGATACCGCGGCGGGCGTGAGCCCGGGAATGCGCGCCGCCTGCCCGAGCGTCTGCGGCCGCACTGCCTGAAGACATTGGCGCGCCTCGTTCGACAAGCCGCTCACCGCTGCGTAGTCGATATCCGCCGGCAATGCGAGATCGTCATGGCGGGTGCGGCGGTCGATTTCCTCGCTCTGCCGCTTGAGATATCCCGAGTACTTCGCCTGCACCTCGACCTGCAGCTTCACCTGCTCGGCGAGCCGCTCCTCCCGGCACCAGTCCCCGGCGGCGGCATCGAGCGGCGCGGCGATGCGCAGATCGTCGTATCCGAGTTCGGGACGACGCAAGAGCTCCAGGGCGTGCGTTTCCCGCGACAGCGGTTGCCCGAGCTTCGCAAGGAGCGGCGCGTCCACATCGCCCGGGCGCACCCGCGCCGTCGACAGACGGGCAAGCTCGCCGGAGACGGCTGCGCGCTTGCGCGCAAAGAACTCCCAGCGTGCATCGTCGATGAGCCCCATCTCACGGCCGAGCGCGGTCAGACGCAGATCCGCGTTGTCCTCGCGCAGCGACAAGCGGTACTCGGCGCGGCTGGTGAACATGCGGTAGGGCTCAGGCGCACCGCGGGTCACGAGATCATCCACGAGCACGCCGAGATAGGCGTCGCTGCGCTTCGGACACCACGGCTCGCGCCCCGCGCTGGCGAGCGCGGCATTGATCCCGGCGAGCAGGCCTTGCGCCGCCGCCTCTTCGTACCCCGTCGTGCCGTTGATCTGGCCGGCGAGAAACAAGCCGCCGATGAACTTGCTTTCGAGGCTCGACTTCAGCCCGCGAGGATCGAAGAAATCGTACTCGATCGCGTACCCGGGTCGAGTGATGTGCGCGTTCTCGAGCCCGCGGATGGTGCGGACGAAATCGATCTGCACGTCGAACGGCAGGCTCGTCGAGATGCCGTTCGGATACACCTCGGGCGTGTCGAGACCCTCGGGCTCGATGAAGATCTGATGTGCGGACCGGTCCGCAAAGCGCGCCACCTTGTCCTCGACCGACGGGCAATACCGCGGTCCCACCCCCTCGATCAGGCCGGTGAACATGGGCGAGCGCGCACTGGCTCCGCGAATGATGTCGTGGGTGCGCTCGTTGGTCGCCGTGATGTGGCAGGGGAGTTGCCGTGGGTGCTGCGCGCGCGTGCCGAGGTAGGAAAATACCGGCCGCGGATCGTCGCTGTGCTGCTCGCGCAGCCCCGCGTAATCGATGCTGCGGCCATCGATGCGCGGCGGCGTGCCCGTCTTCAGGCGGCCGACCTCGAGCGGCAGTTCGCGCAGCCGCGCGGCGAGAGCCAGCGAGGGCGGATCGCCGGCGCGCCCGCCGGCGTGGCTTTCGAGGCCCACGTGAATGCGGCCGCCGAGAAACGTGCCCACGGTGAGCACGATGTTGCGCGCGGCAAATTCGATGCCGCTCATGGTGACGCAGCCGACGACGCGGTCCCCTTGCAGGTGCAGGTCGGCGACCTCCTGCTGGAAGAGCCAGAGGTTCGGCTGGGTCTCGAGCCGCCCGCGTACCGCGCGCTTGTAGAGCTGGCGGTCGGCCTGCGCACGCGTCGCGCGTACCGCTGGCCCCTTGCTCGCATTGAGGGTGCGAAACTGAATGCCGGCCGCGTCCGCCGCCATCGCCATGACTCCGCCGAGCGCGTCGATCTCCTTGACCAGGTGTCCCTTGCCTATGCCGCCGATCGCGGGATTGCAGCTCATCTGACCGAGGGTCTCGATGTTGTGCGTGAGCAGGAGCGTGCGGCGCCCCATGCGGGCAGCGGCGAGCGCCGCTTCGGTGCCTGCGTGCCCGCCTCCCACCACGATCACGTCGAACTCGGCCTGAAAGCGCATCACTCTGAATCCACAGGGGTTTCTTTCGGAAGGGGCGTACTCTAAACCGCGCGCGGGAAAACTGCCAGGACGGCGGTGGCGGGCGCGGGCTAAACTAGCGGGGCATGCGTATCTCAAAGTACTTCGGCCGACTGGCGGCGCTTTCGCTCTTCGGTGCGCTGCTGGCAGGCACGGCTGCGTGGGCCGCCGATGAGCCCCAGGTGGGTCAGCCGGCCCCCGACTTCAGCACCCTCGACAGCCAGGGGAGCGTGCGTCACCTCGCCGACTTTCGGGGCAAGGTGGTCGTGCTCGAATGGACCAACGCGGACTGTCCCTTCACGCGCAAGCACTACGCAAGCGGCAACATGCAAAGCCTGCAATCGCTCGCCCGAGATCACGGCGTGGTGTGGCTCTCGGTGATCTCCTCCGCGCCCGGTACACAGGGCTATGTGGATGGACGGCACGCTGATGAGCTCACCCACACGCGCAGGGCTGTGCCGGCGGCCGTGCTCTTGGATCCTTCGGGCAGCGTCGGCCGGCTCTACCATGCCAAGACCACGCCCCATATGTACGTGATCGACGCCAAGGGTGAGCTGCGCTATATGGGTGGAATCGACAGCATCGCCACGACCGATGTGTCGGACATCGCCAAGGCCGAGCCGTATTTGAAGGAAGCCATGCTCGCCGTCGTCGACGGCCAGCCCGTCGCGCATCCCGTGACACGGCCCTACGGCTGCGGCATCAAATACGGTTCGGGCTAGGCCACGGTGACCGGAATGCCCGCGAATTTCCCCCGATAAGCCGGCGGACCCGAGTCGTGCACCGACTCGCCCTCTGAGCTCACGGCCACCGTCACCGGCATGTCGCGCACGTCGAACTCGTACACAGCTTCCATGCCCAGCTCGGGAAACCCGACCACGCGGCTCGCGCGAATCGCCTGGGAGACCAGAAACGCGGCGCCCCCCACCGCGATCAGGTACGCCGCGCCATACCGGCGAATGGAGCCGACGGTCTCCGGGCCGCGTTCGGCCTTGCCCACCATGGCCAGCACACCCGCCTTGCCGAGCATGGTGTCGGTGAAGCGATCCATGCGGTTGGCGGTGGTCGGTCCCGCCGGCCCCACCACTTCCGCGCCCACGGGATCGACCGGCCCGACGTAATAGATGACTCGATTGTGAAAATCGAGGCCGTCGGGTAGCGGCTTTCCCGCTTCGAGCAGCGCGCAGATGCGCTTGTGAGCGGCATCGCGGCCGGTCAGAAGCTTGCCCGACAGCAGCAACCGCTCGCCCGCCTTCCAGGTCGCGATTTCTTTGCGGGTCAGGCCATCGAGCGACACGCGGCGCGCCTCTGCATCCGGCGTCCAGGTGACCTTCGGCCATTGCGACAAATCGGGCGGCACGAGCACCGCAGGTCCGGTGCCGTCGAGCGTGAAATGCACGTGGCGAGTGGCAGCGCAGTTCGGGATGACGGCCACCGGGAGTGAGGCCGCGTGCGTCGGGTAGTCGAGCACTTTCACGTCGAGCACCGTGGTGAGGCCGCCGAGCCCTTGCGCACCGATGCCGAGATCGTTGACGCGCCGATAGATCTCGATCCGCAGCTCCTCGAGGCGGGTCGACGGTCCGCGCGCGAGGAGCTCGGGCATGTCGATGGGCTCCATCAGCGACTTCTTGGCAAGCAGCATGGCCTTCTCGGCGCTGCCGCCGATACCGACGCCGAGCATCCCGGGCGGACACCATCCCGCGCCCATTTCGGGGACGACCTCGACCACCCAGTCGGCCACCGAGTCGGACGGGTTCAGCATGGCGAACATGGACTTGTTCTCGGACCCTCCGCCTTTCGCGGCGACCGTGATCTCGACCGTTTCGCCCGGCACGAGCTCGGTGTGGATCACCGCGGGCGTGTTGTCGCGAGTGCCGGTGCGCTTGCCCGCGGGATCCGAGACGATGGAGGCTCGCAACTTGTTGTCGGGATCGAGATAGGCGCGCCGCACGCCCTCGTTGATCAGGGTCTCGAGGCCGCGCGAGGAGTCCCAGCGCACGCCCATGCCCACCTTGACGAACACCACCACGATGCCGGTGTCCTGGCAGATCGGCCGATGGCCTTCGGCGCAGAGGCGCGAGTTGGTGAGAATCTGCGCGATGGCATCGCGAGCCGGTGCGCTTTGCTCGAGCTCATAGGCACGGCCCATCGCCGTGATGAAATCAGGCGTGTGGTAGTAAGAAATATACTGTAGAGCGTCGGCGACGCTCGCGACGAGGTCATCTTCTCGGACCAGGGACATGGCGGCCTTCTCGTATTGCAAAGACGAACTGGGCCGCAAATCTACCAAGTCGCGGGCGGCCGTGGATAGCGACTCGCTACACTACTGCGATGCGGCGGCTCGCCTGGATGACCTTGCTGATTTGCGCGTTCTGCTCGATGCGGCCGATACCCGCGGCCGCGCACGGCACGCTGCCGCTGCGCGAGTGCCGCCTGGAGCACCCCCTCAAGATCACCTCGGTGGCCGCCCGCTGCGGCGTGCTGCAAGTTGCGGAGAACCCGGCAGCGCCCTCGGGCCGCACGATCGGATTGCACGTCGCCGTGGTGCCCGCGCTCAACCGCCGGTCGCGGTCCGCGCCGCTGTTCTTGCTGGCCGGCGGCCCGGGCCAGTCCGCGAGCGATCTGTACGTGAGCTACGCCGGCGCCTTTGCGCGCGTCAATCGCAACCACGACATCGTGCTCATCGATCAACGCGGCACGGGCTTGTCCGAGCCGCTCTTCTGCGATTATCCGGAGGACTGGCGTGAGACGCGCGATGAGCTGCCGGCCGTGAAGCAGGCGACGCGCGAGTGCCTCGCGCGCTACGGCGAGCGTGTGCGCTTCTACACCTCGAGCGTCGCCGTGCAGGACCTCGAGCAGGTGCGCGCGGCGCTCGGTTATGCGCAAATCGATCTCTACGGCGCCTCCTATGGGACGCGCATGGCGGAGCTGTACCTGCGCCGCCACGGCGCGGCCGTGCAGGCCGTGATCCTCGATGGCGTCACCGATCCCGAGCAGGCGATCGGCCCCGCGACTCCGCTCGATGGAGAGCGCGCCCTCGATCTCATCCTCGAGCGCTGCCGGCGCTCGCCCGATTGCGCGGCCGCCTATCCCGAGTTGCGCGGTGACTTCGGGGCCTTGCGCGCGAAGTTCGGGCCGGGCACGGCGTCGTTGACGCTGCCGGATCCCTCGACGGGTGAGCCCCTCGAGCTCGAGTTCAACCGCGGCGTGCTCGCCGCGGGGCTGCGCTTGCTGTCGTACAACTCCACCCAGGCCTCGCTGCTGCCCACCTTGATCCACCAGGGATCCTCGGGACGCCTCACAGCGCTCGCGGCGCAGACCGTCATGATGGCGCGCGCGATCCGCGGCCAGCTCGCGAGCGGCATGCAGAACAGCGTCGTGTGCAGCGAGGACGTGCCTTTCTTCGCATCGCAGGACATCGATCGACAGCGCATCGATGCAACCTATCAGGGCACCGAGCAGCTCGATGCGCTTGCGGAGATCTGCAAAATCTGGCCGCGGGGACCGGTCGATGCGGATCTGCACGCCCCATTGATGAGCGACGTGCCGAGCCTGCTCCTCTCCGGCGAAGCCGATCCGGTCACCCCGCCCGCGGATGCCGAGCGGCTCGCGCGCGGGCTCGGGCGCCATCGCCATCTGGTGTTGCCCGGCGAGGGCCACGGTCAGCTCGCGACGGGCTGTGTGCCCCGGCTCGTGGCCGCCTTCCTGGATGCGCCCGATCCGCAAGCGCTCGATGCCGCCTGTCTCGGGGAGCATCGTCCCGCCCCCTTCTTCATCAGCTCGACGGGCCCCGCGCCATGATCGAAGCGTCCTTGCTTTGCAAGCGGTTCGGCGCCATCGAGGCGGTCCGCGAAGTGTCCTTTCGCGCGCCCGACGGCGAGATCACCGGCGTGCTCGGGCCGAACGGCGCCGGCAAGTCGACCACCCTGCGCATGCTCTACGGCGTGCTCACGCCCGATGCTGGGAGCGCGCGCATCGACGGAATCGACATCCGCGGCGAGACCTCCGCGGCGCGCGGCCGTCTCGGCGTTCTGCCGCATGCCCCGGGGCTCTACGGCAATTTGAGCGCGCGCGAGAACATCGAGTATTTCGGCGCGCTGCACGGCCTCCCCAAGGCGCGCATCCGCGCACGCACGGCCGAGCTCGGCCGCGCACTCGGCATGGAGAGCTTCATGGACCGTCGCGCGAAAGGGTTCTCGCAGGGTCAGCGCATCAAGGTCGCCGTGGCGCGCGCACTCATCCACGATCCCTCGAACCTGGTGCTGGACGAGCCGACCAACGGACTCGACGTGATGGCCATTCGCAACTTGCGCGAGATTCTGCGGGATTTGAAGTTGCAGGGACGCTGCATCCTGTTCTCCTCGCACGTCATGCAGGAGGTCACGGCGCTGTGCGACCGGGTGATCATCCTCGGGCAGGGACGAGTTCTCGCGGACGGCCCACTCGAGGCGGTGCGCGAGAAGAGCGGCACGGCCACGCTCGAGGAAGCCTTCCTCAAGGTGCTCGGCGAGGCCGAGGCCCGCCAGCCCGGGGCCCTTTAGCATGCGCGCGCTCTTCACGGTCCTCTGCAAGGAGTTCCTGGAGAACCTGCGCGATCGCCGCACACTGTTCTCCGCGCTGCTGTTCGGCCCCTTGTTCGGGCCCATCCTGTTCGGCGCCATGGTGTCGAAGATGCTCAATCAGAGCGTGCTGGAATCGGACGAGCCGCTGCGCGTCTCCGTCTCGGGCGGTGAGCACGCGCCCAACCTGGTGCGTTTCCTGACATCGCAAGGCGTGAAGCTCGAGTTCACGTCCTGGTCGGAGTCCGATGCGCGCG
>Ga0302325_10000645_pt1 | contig 94029 bp, 87 predicted proteins | sample Palsa_T0_2_FD_201948 | JGI IMG/M metagenome (GOLD analysis project Ga0302325, IMG submission 201948) | Peat permafrost microbial communities from Stordalen Mire near Abisko, Sweden - Palsa_T0_2 | ecosystem: Environmental > Terrestrial > Soil > Palsa > Peat permafrost | place: Sweden: Abisko...
AGCGGCTCGCCGCGCTCGTTCTCGATGATCTTCACCACACTCGACTCGCAGGCCACGCGCCGTAGCGTCTCGAGCGGCAGGTTCGGGCCCTCCTCGATCTGGCAGCGCCCGGGGCCCTCCTCGTGCACCCGGGAACCCGAGCTGGCGCGCCTCGCGCGAGAGCTCCTCGGCCTGCTCGGCCCGCCGGTACAGCCGCACGATCGACTCGACGTGATGCGCCGTGCCGTGCAGCGCGATCATCAAGAGGTTCTCCTCCGTCGCCGCGCAGGCGACGCGGGTTAAGGCACGTGCTTTCGAGTAGCTCAGCTCCCCGCGGGAGGGGGAGTTCGGGGTCGATCCGTCCATCGGGATCTCCTGACTGGAATTATATCCAGTATTCTAGCAAAATCCCATGGAGAAACAAGGGATTGCCGGCCTCATGGACCCGTTGTGGTGTACAAAAAGCCGGGCCCGAGGCCCGGCTTCAGTTCTGGATTTGTTCTGTACTCGGCGATTCAGTTACTTCAGGTCAAGTTGCTGCCCGGTCCACGACCCCAGAATGCGCCGGATCTTGCCGCGGTCGACCGCGCCCTGGTTGGCGGCCGCCAGGGAACCTACCACCTGGTTGGTTATCGAATCGGCTTTAGCGGTCGCACCATCCAGCGCCGCCCAGTTCTTGTAATAGACCACCAAGTAAATGTCCGGATCATTTTCGCCGCGTGCCTCCACGTTGATTACTTTGTAGCCGGTGATGTAGCCGGCCTTCTTCGCAGCCTCCTGTGAGGCTTTCCAGGTGGTGTCTAGAAACTTCATGTATTCGTCAAACTTCCCGTATTCAGTGCGAATCGCAGACACGTTGACGACTTGCCCTTCGGTGAATGGATGGTCATCGGCGACCGCGACGCTCGTAAACGCAAGACCAAGGACAGCCGCAAACGCGGCGAAACGCTTATTGATTTCCATAAATTTCCTTTGAGTAATTTGAGAATTTTTTTTTAAAGGGCGCGCCAAAAGCAGCCCCGTTTGTGCCTCGCGCTGACATGTTAACGGCAAATGATGCTTTGTGCGGTGTAATACTCAAGCATTACCTTGGACACCCTCATCGGCTTTTCATACTCTAGTTGTGTCGCATGGAAACCCAATGAAACAGAACTACAGCGTCAAGCTCGTTGCTCGGAGCGAAGGCATCGAGTATCGCGATGAGCACGACATTTATCGGTTCAACACCATGCTGAAAAATAAGAAATGGACCGTCTTCATGCCCGGCTCGAAGGGGAAATACTTTGAACCTCACGAGTTAACCGAAGAGGAGCAAAGTACAATTCCCGCGCGCATCAAGAAATATCTTGAGGCAAAAAAATATTTCGGTTTTATCGGCCCTTCATACCCGGTGATTTTCGAACGCGAAGGGAAGGTCTCAATCGCCATAGAGGCGAGTCGTCTGGGCGCGAGGAGATACTGGGACCGGAAGAAGTTCGAGCAACGCTAACTTAGGCACACCATGGCGCAGGGCGCCACGATTTACGCATTCAGCATCGAGCTCGCCAACTCCGACCGCGGCGTCTACCAACCGTTGGAGCTGCGCGTTGCGCGCCATCCGTCGGAGACCGAAGAGCATTTTCTGACCCGCGTGCTGGCGTACTGCTTGGAATATAGCGAGGGCATCGCTTTCTCGAACGGGTTGTTCGAACCCGATGAACCGACCATCGCGATTCGCGATCTCACGGGAGCGCTCCGCGTGTGGATCGACGTGGGCTCGCCGGAGGCGGCACGGCTGCACCGCGCCAGCAAGGCCGCGCCGCGCGTGGTGGTCTACACCCACAAGGAAGGTGCGCAACTCGCGGCGCGGCTCGGCAGCGAACGCATCCATCGCGTGGAGGAACTCGAACTCTACGCGCTCGACCGCGCGTGGCTCGCGAGCCTGGTCCAGAAGCTTGCGCGGCGCATGCAGTTCTCGCTCACCATCGCCGAGCAACACGTCTATCTATCGATCGGCGATCAGACGCTGCCCTGCGTCATCGAGCGCATTGCCGTCGCACGCGCGTAGCGCGCTTGAGGCCTCGGCGACCGGTCAGAACCTGTAGCCCAAGCCGAATAGCACGATGTCGGCGTCGTGATCGTCGCCGGTTCCGATCCTGTGCCAGGTCGCGCGCGCGATCCACCTCTGCGTGAATGAATACGCGATGCTGATGGAGATCATCGCGGCAAGATTCGATGGCCTGCTGGCGTCTTGGAGATTATCGTCCTCGCTCACGATAAAGGCGCCGACGCCGGCGCCCACGCTGAAGCGCGAAGTCAGATACTTTTGCAGCCACAGCTGCGCGGCGAAGCCGGCGCGCCAATCGAGTTTCGTTTCTTGGCCGGCGATGAAGGTGCCTGTTACGGCGAGGTACTCGCCGAGCATGCGCCGCACCTCGAGGGCCTCCGCCAAGCCGGCCTCCGAGTGGGCGCTGTTGGCAATGCGTTCGCCGAGCATCCCATCGACCTCCCACAGCGTGGGCTCTTGGGGTGAAGAACCGCCTTCGACCAGCGCTTGTCCGAGCGCGGCGGTTGCGAACCGGTATCCAAATCCGAGTCCGACGGAAGTCGTATCGTATTTATTCTGAGCGACGATCTGGTTCAATCTCAAATAGGTGAACCAGTGATTCGCAAAATACCAATCCGTTGAGGCGCTGGCGAGCGCACCCCAGCCGTGCCGATCTTCGAAATCAGGGTCAGTACTCAAAAGATGCGTGTCGTAGTACCGGTACGGGCCGATACCGCCTTCGAAAACCAAACCGATGGGATCGGGTTGCGAGTGCCACCAGAGCTGCACTCCCTGCCCATCGCGGTGATTGTTGGGCAGATGCCCTTCGTTCAGCCAGACGAAGCTCGCGCTCCAGTGATCGCTGACCGGTTCACGGTACTCGATGGCCCATGAATAGGTCTTATCGGAACTCGTGTCGGATTCGAGCTTTCCGTAAAACCCGTCGAGTTCGCCCGCGTGCGCCGAAAGAATCGCGCAAAAACCGAGGACCGGCAACCCGGTGAAAATGGGCCACCGTGATCCATGCCTCGCCGCAGGCATCACGCGGGGTCCAGTTCCGAGAGATATGCTCTGGGCCGCAAAAACTCCGACAATCTGGACTCCGGCGATCCGGCTTCCGGCCGCCAGTCATACTCCCAGCGCGCCAGCGGCGGCATGGACATCAGAATGGACTCCGTTCGGCCGCGCGATTGCAAGCCGAACAAAGTCCCCCGGTCATACAGCAGATTGAATTCCACGTACCGGCCGCGCCGATACAGTTGAAAGCTGCGCTCGCGTTCGCCCCACGGCAGATGCCGGCGGCGTTCCACGATCGGCATGAAGGCGGGAAGAAAATGCTCGCCGACACTTTGCAAAAAGCCGAAGCAGTGCGCGAATCCGCCTTCGTTCAAATCGTCGAAGAACAAACCGCCCACCCCGCGGGTTTCATTGCGGTGCTGCAAGAAGAAATAACGGTCGCACCATTGCTTGTATTTCTCGTACCTGTCCGCGCCGAATGGCTGGCACGCGGCGCGCGCGGTGCGATGCCAGTGCAGCACGTCCTCGTCGAACGGATAATAAGGCGTCAGATCAAAGCCGCCGCCGAACCACCAAACGGCCGGTGCGCCCTTGGGCACAGCCACGAGAAAACGCACATTGCAATGCGTGGTCGGCACATAGGGGTTTCGCGGATGAAACACCAGAGATAACCCCATGGCTTCGAACGGCGCGCCGGCGATTTCCGGACGAAGGGTCGATGCCGACTGCGGCATCTCCCCGCCTGCCACGTGAGAAAATGAAACGCCGGCCCGCTCGAATACTTCGCCGCCGGTCAAAATGCGGCTCTCGCCGCCGCCGCCTTCCGGGCGCTGCCACGAATCCCGCTGAAATCTCGCGGTTTCGAGCGCCTCCACCGCCGCCGTGATGCGCTCATGCAAATCCTTCAAGTAGCGACGGACCGCGTCGGGATCCGCCGCGCGGGAGTCCGCCATCGTTCCTGTGGATTCAGCCATGATCCTTAAGAGCTCTTCGGGCTCTTCTTTTTCGCGCTTGGCTTTTTTGCCTGCGGTTTCGCATGAGATCTCGCCGCGGCGGCAGAGGCCGGCGCGGGCTGCGGAGCCCGCTTCTTGGCCGAAGCCATTCCGCCCTTGGCCGCCAGCCGCTGCGGTGCTGCGGCGCCGGCACCTGCTGCTGCGGCTGCGGCTTCCTTGGGCGCGCCCTGCGCCGCCGGTTTCGCGGCCTTTTCCTTCGCAGCTCCCTTGGCATTCTTGCGGCCCCATTTGCCGAAGGTGCGTGCCGGGGCCGCGGCCAACATGGCCTGACACTCGATCAGGTCAAGGCTCTTGGGATCGCGGTCCTTGGGGATCTTCGCGTTGCGCTTCTTGTCGGTGATGTAGGGTCCGTAGCGCCCGTTGAGCACTTGGATCCCTGCGTCCGGGAAGTCGAGGATGAGCCGGTTCGCATCCGCGATTTCCTTGTCGCGGATGACCTCGAGCGCGCGCTCCGGCGTGATGGTGTATGGGTCGTCGATTTTCAGCGAAACATATTTCGCGCCGTATTTCACGTAGGGCCCGAAGCGGCCGGTGTTGGCGACGATCTCCGCGCCCTCGGCGGTTGTCCCCAGCTTGCGCGGCAGCTTAAAGAGCTCCATCGCTTCCGCGTGCGTGATCGCATCCATTTTCTGGCCCTGCCGGAGGCCCGCAAAGCGCGGCTTGTCGGCGTCGTCCTTGGTGCCGATCTGCACAAAAGGTCCGAAGCGTCCCATGCGCACGCTCATCGGCTTGCCGCTCGCCGGGTCGACGCCCAGGTCGCGCGCCTGCGCCACTTCATCGCGGCTGACCGAGGTTTCGGTGTGCGTCACGAGTTTGATGAACGGTTTCCAGAACTTTTCCAGCAGCGGCACCCATTCCTGCTCGCCGGTGGCGACCGCATCGAGCGAGTCTTCCATCTTGGCGGTGAAGTCATAGTCCACGTAGGTGGTGAAGTACTGAGTCAGAAAGCGGCTGACGATCTTGCCGATATCGGTCGCGGTGAAGCGCCGGCTCTCGATATCGACATACTGCCGGTCGCGCAGCGTCGAGATGATGGACGCATAGGTCGAGGGACGGCCGATGCCGTACTCTTCCAGCGCTTTGACCAGCGAGGCCTCGGAAAAACGCGGCGGCGGCTCGGTAAAATGCTGGGCGGGAATCACGTTCAGGAGCTTGACGCGATCGCCTGCCTGCATGGGCGGCAGCACATGGTCCGAATCGTCCTGGACGGCGTCATCCAAGCCTTCTTGATAGACCGATATATATCCGGGCTTGATCAGCGTGGAACCGTTGGCCCGCAGCACCGTGCGTTTTGGGCCGTCGCGTCCGGCGAGGAGTTCCACTGCCACGGTGTCGAATATGGCCGGCGCCATCTGGCAGGCCACGGTGCGTTTCCAAATCAGCGAGTACAGGCGAAACTGATCTGCTTCGATCTTCTTTTCGATGTCGGCCGGCAAAATGCTCGCCGCCGTCGGGCGGATCGCCTCGTGCGCTTCCTGCGCGTTCTTCGATTTGGTGCGGTAGATTCGCGGCTCTTCGGCGAGCCCTTCTTGCCCGTAGAGCTGCACGATCACATCGCGAATTTGGCCGATGGCCTCCTGGGCGAGATTGAGGGAATCGGTGCGCATGTAGGTGATGAGACCGACCGCGCCCTCGCCGATGTCCACGCCCTCATACAACTGTTGGGCGACCCGCATGGTCTTCTGCGCGCTGAATCCCAGCTTGCGCGCGGCCTCCTGCTGCAGCGTCGAGGTCGTGAAGGGCGGCGCGGGATTGCGGCGGCGCTGCTTGCGGTCGACCTCGAGCACGGTGAGTTCGCCTTGGGCCGCGCTCTTGACCAAGCGCTCTGCTTCCTCCGCGGCCGCCGCGGTGGTGAAGCTGAATTGCTCGACCTTGGTTCCCAGGTATTCGACCAGTTTGCCGGGGAACTTCTGCTGCGAATGCTCGAGCTCGGCGTCGATGGTCCAGTATTCGCGCGCCACGAACGCATCGATTTCGTCCTCGCGCTCGCAAATCATGCGCAGCGCAGGGCTTTGCACCCGCCCGGCCGAGAGTCCCGGCCGCACCTTCTTCCACAGCAAGGGCGACAAATTGAAACCCACCAGATAATCGAGAGCGCGCCTCGCCTGCTGCGCGTTCACGAGATCGATCGATAGCTCGCGCGGCTGGGCCATGGCTTCCCGCACGGCCTGCTTGGTGATCTCGTAGAACACGACGCGCTGCACGTCCTTGCCCTTGAGCGCGCCCTGTTCTTTCAGAAGCTCGTACAGATGCCAGGATATCGCTTCACCCTCGCGGTCCGGGTCGGTCGCGAGATACAGCGATTTCGCCTTCTTCAGCGCCCGCGATATGGCATCGACGTGCTTTTGATTGCGCTCGACGACCTGGTACTTCATCGCGAAATGACGCTTCGGATCGACGGCGCCTTCCTTCGGCACCAAATCCCGCACATGACCGTAGGAGGCGAGCACCTCGAACTCTTTACCGAGGTATTTCTTGATGGTCTTCGCCTTGGCCGGCGATTCCACGATAACGAGATTGCTGCTCAATGGCGTCTAATGAAGGGCGTCGGAGCGCTCTTCGAAGACCAGGTCTTCCATCTGCGCGTAAGCGGACTCTTGGCCGGGCTGGCTGAACAGCACCATCAAAACCACCCATTTGACCTGTTCGATGTCGATCTCGTCGGCTTCGAGCGCCATCAATCGATCGATCACGAGTTCGCGCTGCGTGCCGGACAGGATCCGTACGTTCTCCAAATACATGAGATAGCCGCGCACGTCGGTGTCGAGGCGCAGCAGCTCCTGGCCGCTGAAGACGCGCACGGCGCGCGCCGTGGCTTCGGCAACTTTGCCCAGTTGTTCGCCGGACAGGCCGTCCAGCCACTCCAACGCTCGCTCGATGTCGGCCTCCGCAAATCCCGCCTTGTCCAACTCGGTCTTCAAGGTGTTGCGATCCGGCCGCGGCTCATCATCGGCGCTCATGTAATTCTCGAAAAGATATATGAGCAAATCGAGAACGTTATCTTTCACCTCCGGCTCTCCTGTTGGCGACTCGGGAGTAGCGGCCCCCGGGGGCGGCCTGAACGTGGCCTTCGAGCTCGAGGATCAGCATCATCGAGGACACGGCTTCTGGTTTGAATCCGGTACGGACGATCAACATATCGAGGTCCGCAGGATCAAAGCCGAGCGCATCTAACAAGATTTTGTGTTCCTTGTCCATGCCCGCGGTGTCGGGATCCCGTGCGAAACCCACCGGGGCAGTGCCGGAGCCGTGGGCGAAAAAGGCCGAAAAGTTCAAATCGCTCAATATGTCATCCGGGGTTTCGGTCAATTTCGCACCCTGTTTGATGAGGGCGTGGCAGCCGCGGCTCAAGGGATTCTGGATCGATCCCGGTATGGCAAATACCTCCCTGCCGCGCTCGACAGCCTCGCGGGCGGTGATCAGCGAACCTGAGCGGCGTGCCGCCTCGACAATGAGCGTTCCCAAGCATAATCCCGCGATGACGCGGTTACGCTGCGGAAAGTTGCCGCGGCGGGGCGCGCACCCTACGGGAAATTCGCTGATCAGGGCGCCGTCAAGCTGGATGGCTTCGCTCAACCCTAAGTTGCTGCGCGGATAGATCACGTCGATCCCGCTGCCGAGCACCGCGAGAGTGATTCCTTGCGCCGCGAGAGCGCCGCGGTGCGCCGCCGAATCGATTCCGAGCGCGAGTCCGCTGGTGATTCCGAGTCCGGAGAGGGCCAGGGATTGCGCGAAATCGAAGGCGGTTTCGCGGCCCTGCGGACTGGGGTTGCGGCTGCCGACCACCGCCAACTGCGGATCAGCGAGCGCATGAACGTTGCCCGCGACATAGAGCGCAATCGGGCGATCGGGCGAGGAGCAGAGAAGCTTCGGGTAGAGGGGATCCGTGAACGGCAGCAGGTGGTGACGCCCGTGCTCGAGCCAGCGCTGTTCCGCGGCGCTGGGGCCGGCGCTTGCCTTGCCGAGATATTCGCGCGCCGGCGCAGGGATTCCCGCGCATTCGCGCTCTTTGTCGGATGCGGCCGTGATGCCGCGGGCTGAACCCATCTTTGAGAGCGCGGCCGACAGCGTGGGCGCGTCGAGTCCCGGCGCGCGGGCAAGCGTCACCCACGCGAGTACTTCGTCGCAGAGCGGCATGGGGAGAATTATCGCGTAGTGGCTACGCCGCCGCGTGCCGCAGAAGCGGCCACTATGTGCAGATTTGCGCTTAAGGGTTTTCTACGTGATCCGCCACGTGAATGATGTCCTTGGCCTCCATGATCAGCCCGTAGCTCATCCGATCGAAGGTCTTGAACACCATGAAGGTGCCCACCCTTTCATTGGGCAGGCGCACCCGGGTCGCCGTCAAGCTCGACGCGCCGGACAAGAAGCCCTTGCTGACGTTGTCGCGAACGGTATCGCCGGTTGCGAACACGGCGAGCACGTTGCCGGGCTGCAGACCATCGCGGATGCCGCGGTTGATGACGACGACTTGATACTGGCCGATGATCGTCACGCCGTCGGAAACCGCGATGATGCGGCCGTCGGTATGGTTCTTCGGGGAGCTCGGCACGAAATCGAGCGGCACGTCGATACCGCCGGCGAACAGCTTGTCGCCGGGATAAGTTTCCCGCGTGGACTCGGTCATGATGAGGGTCGCCGGGTCGCCGCCGCGGGTGACGTGACCGGAGCCGGTGAAGACGCCGTTATATCCCAAGACGCGGTTGTCGTCCGGATCGCGCAACGCCTCGCCGACGCGCACCACGTTGTAGTGCGTGCCGAGCTCAACCGGGCCCTCGAAACCACGCGCATACACGGTGTCGCCGTCGGCCATGACGACGTGGGTATCGCGAGTCGCGAGCACGTAGGGGGCGTGCTTGATCTGATCCTTCTCGAGCACCGAGGGCTTCGACATGAACGCGGCAATGGTTTCGTAAGGAATCGTGGTGACCGCAGCCTCCAGCGGATTGCTGCGCACGCGCGGCAGCACCCGCGCGGCATCGCCGCGCTGCATGCCCGGCTGCAGCACAACGCGCGGCCGGCCGTCGACGAAGACCAGGTGCAGGGTGTCGCCCGGGTAGATGAGGTGCGGGTTTTGGACCTGCGGATTGACTTGCCATATCTCGGGCCAGAACCAGGGATCGCGCAGGAACACTTTGGCGATTCCCCACAGGGTATCGCCCTTCTTCACCACGTAGCTGTCCGGCGCATTGGGCGCCAAGGCGAGGCCGCCGTGGGGGGGTGCCTCCACGTCGCCGGCCGGGGGGGCTACGGTGGCATTGCTGTCGATCGCCGCCTCCATTGCCGTTCGGTCATCGCCCACGACCGTGCCCTGCACGTCGGTATCGGCGCTCGCGACCGGCTGCGGCGCAGCCTGCGGCTGCTGCGTTCGACAGCCCGCGACCAGCGCGATCGTGAGTAGTAGGGTAGTCATCTGATGGCGTTGCATTCGTTTCGCTCCCGTGAGTCGCCTGTCTTATGGTGCCGGGCCGGCTGATATACTGCCTACCTGCCGCCAAAGACTGGGACGTATCGCCCGTTTTTATCGATTGGCAGCGTTTTTATGCGCTCCCGAAACGGGCATTAAGTTAAGCAGCGGCGGAACTTTAGCAACAATCTTCGGCCAAAAACACGATATTGCTCTCATAACTCCCATGACAAAGCTCGTAATTCTTGAGTATCCCGACCCGCGGCTGCGGAAGAAGGCAGAGCCGGTCCTGATTGTCGATGATGCACTGCGTCAGCTGGCGGACGACATGCTCGAGACCATGTATGCCGCAAACGGCGTCGGCCTCGCCGCGACTCAGGTGGATGTGCACAAGCGCCTGTTGGTGCTCGACGTGAGCGAAGAGCGCAATCAGCCCCTGATTCTCATCAATCCCGAAATTCTCTCGGCCGAAGGGCGCGCGCCGGGCGAGGAAGGCTGCTTGTCGCTGCCCGGGATCTACGACAAGCTGCAGCGCGCCACCCATATCCGGGTGCGCGCGTTGAACCGCCAGGGCGAACAGTTCGAAATGAACGCGGAAGGTTTGTTGGCGGTCTGCATCCAGCACGAGATGGACCATTTGGAAGGCAAACTATTCGTCGACTACCTTTCCGAGCTCAAGCGCCAATTGATTCGCCGGCGCCTGGAGAAGGAACGCAGGCAGCGTTCCGCGGGGAGCGAAATTCGCGCTTCCGTACCGGCTCTCTGACGTCGCTCCGCTCCCTTGCCGCAGAGCTCCCTAAGGCTGGGTTTCGCCGGCACGCCGGAATTCGCGATTCCCGCGCTCGACGCCCTGGTGCGCGGGGCGCACACCGTTGAAGCCGTGTTTACGAAAGCGGATCGCCCGTCGGGCCGCGGCCGGACGGTGCATGCGAGCCCGGTCAAGCAGCGCGCGCTCGACCTTGGAATCGAAGTCCATCAACCGGCAAGTTTCAAGACATCCGCAGCGGTCGAGACGCTGCGCGCGCTACGCCTGGACGCCCTGGTGGTCGTGGCTTACGGTTTGATTCTATCGAAGGACGCACTCGCTGCCCCGAGACTCGGCTGCTTCAATATCCACGCCTCGCTGTTGCCGCGCTGGCGCGGCGCGGCGCCCGTACAGCGCGCGCTGCTGGCAGGAGACGCCGCCACGGGCATCAGCATCATGCGCATGGAAGAGGGGCTCGACACCGGCCCCTTGTTGAGCGCGCGCGAGATCGCCATCGCGCCGCAGGATACCGCGGGGAGCCTACACGACCGGCTCGCCATACTGGGCGGCGATCTCATCGGCGAGGTCATGGACGCACTCGCGGCCGGCCGCGCCCGGCAGGTGCCGCAGCCGTCGAGCGGAGTCACTTACGCTGCGAAAATCAGCAAGGCCGAGGCGCTGATCGATTGGCGCGAGGATGCGGCTCTGGTGCTGCGGCGAATCCGTGCCTTCAATCCGGTACCGGTCGCTGAAACGCGCCTGAACGCTCTGCAGCTCAAGATTTGGGAGGCGGAGCTCGTGCCGTCTGAGGCTTCGCCGGCACCCGAGGGTACTCCGCCGGGCACCCAAATCCCGCCGGGCACCGTGGTGCGCGCCACCTCCGACGGCATCGATGTAGCGTGCGGCTGGGGTCAGCTGCGCGTCATTCGGCTGCAGCTCGCGGGCCGCAAGCCGCTGGCGGCGCACGAGTTCATCCAGGCAGAACCCCTCACGGGTGCGAGATTCGCAAATTCATGAATGCCGCGGCCGCCAGCGCCCGCTCGCTCGCGGCCCACGCGGTCGCGCGAATTTTGCGCGAGGGCGTGACCCTCGATGCCGCCTTGCAGGCCGCCCTCTGCACCGCGCCCGCCGCGCTGGCGCCGTCGGTGCGCAGCTTAAGTTTCGGCGCCGTGCGCGGCTACTACCGGCACGAGGCCATCCTCGGCCGACTCCTGTCGCAACCGGTGCGGTCTCTCGATTTTCTGGTGCGCGCCCTGTTGTCGGTGGCGCTGTTCGAACTCGAGGATGGGCGCACGCCCGAGTACGCCGTGGTCGATGCGACCGTGACAACGGCAAAGGCCACGGATGCGGCGCGCGCCGGCGGACTCATCAACGCGGTACTGCGCCGGTATCTGCGCGAACGCACAGCCCTCGATGCCGATATCGCGCGCAACCCCGCCACGCGGCACGCCTCGCCGGTTTGGCTCGCGGACCGGCTGCGCGCCGATTGGCCGGTGCGCTGGACGCAGTTGCTGGCGGCGGGCGATGTGCAGGCGCCGATGTGGCTGCGCGTGAACCGCCGGATCGCTTCCGCCGAGGCCTACCTGGAGACTTTGCGCAGCGCCGGGATCGGAGCGCGCGCCGAGCCGCGTGTGCCGCAGGCGCTGGTGCTCGACGCGCCGTGCGACGTGCATGAGCTGCCGGGCTTTGCCGAGGGCGTGGTGTCGGTGCAAGACCTCGGCGCGCAGTGCGTCGCATTTCCCTTGAACCTTGGGGCCGGTCAGCGGGTGCTCGATGCCTGCGCGGCGCCGGGCGGCAAGACCGCGCTCATCGCCGAGCGCGAGCCGGGACTCTCCAAACTGATTGCGGTGGACATCGATCCCAAGCGCTTGAATCGAGTTCGTGAGAATCTCGAGCGCGGCGATTTGCATGCCGAACTCATCGCCGGCGATGCGACGGCGCCGGCCGCCTGGTGGGATGGCGTGCCGTTCGATCGCATTCTGCTCGACGCACCTTGCTCCGCGCTCGGGGTGATTCGCCGCCATCCGGATATTCGTCTGCGCAAGTCTCCGGCGGAGATCGACAAATTGCCGCTGCTGCAGGAGCGCTTGCTGGCAGCAGCCTTTGGCCTGCTCGCCCGCGGCGGGCGCCTGGTCTATGCCACCTGCACTCTGACGCGCAGCGAAAACCGCGATGTCATCGGCGCGTTCCTCGAGGCTACGCCGGATGCGAAGAGCGTGCCGACCGACGATTGGCCGGGTTGGCCGGGCTTCGGCGAGCCGGATGAGTTCGGACGGCAAATTCTCCCTGGGGAGGCGGGTGCCGACGGCTTCTATTATGCTGCCCTGACCAAACAATGAACGCGCTCTACCCCAAATTCACCAAAGCCCTGTTGCTTGCGGCGGCATGCACTGGGGCTGTCTCGGCCCCGCCGGCCCGCGCCGAAGGACTGGAGGGGCGATTCGAGGTCCGTTCTGCGGATCTGTATCTCAAGGACGGCGTCTATCACTTGAATGCGCGCGTGGAGTTGCCGGTCAGCGAGGCCGTGCGGCGCGGCTTGGCCGAAGGGGTGCCGCTGACCCTCGAGCTCGACCTCGATGTCGAACGAGTGCGCCAGTTATTGCCGAACTCGCGGGTCGCGGAACTGACTCAGCGCTACCATTTGCAATACAACACCGTGAGCGCGCACTACATCCTGCGCAATGACAACAGCGGCCAGCAGGAGTCCTTGGGCACGGTCGATGCGGCGCTCGAACTCTTGTCCGAAGTGCACGGTTTGCCGGTGCTCGACAAGGCGTTGCTGCCCGCCGACCGGCGCTACGAGGCGAGCGTGCGCGCCAAGGTGGATTACGGCAGCGTGCCCTTCACGCTGCGCGTGCTGATGTTCTGGGTCAACGAATGGCATCGGGAAAGCGACTGGTATACATGGACGCTGCAGCCATAGTCCGCAAATACGGTTCGACGGTGCTCGGCGGCCTCGGCGTCGCGCTGTGGGTGGCGGCGCTGTTCCTGCTGGCCGCCGCTGCGCAAAATTCCGCGGAATTCGACCGCTGGCTGCCGTGGATTCTGCTCATTAATATTACGGGCCTGCTGACGCTCGTGGTGCTCCTGACCATGAAACTCTCGGGCCTGGTGAGGGACTATCGGCGCCATGTGCCAGGTTCGCGTCTCAAGGGCCGCACGGTGGCGATTTTCAGCGCGCTCGCGGTCGCCCCGATTCTGGTGGTGTACTACTTTTCGCTGCAATTCTTGAATCGCGGCATCGACAGCTGGTTCGAACTCGAGGTCAGCCAGGGCTTGAAGGATACGCGCGAGCTGTCGCACGCCGCGATCGAGGTGCGCGTGCGCGAGTTCCTGCAGCACACCGAGGTGGTCGCCCATGAGCTCTCCAGCCTGCAGGATTTCGAGCTGATCGGCACCTTGGATCGCGAGCGCCGCGAGAGCACGGCGCTCGAATTCACCGTGATGGGTGCGCAGGCCCAGATCATCGCGACCAGTTCAGACCAACCCATGGATGCGTTGCCGAGGCCTGCGACCGACGAAATGATGCTGCAAGTCCGCCGTGGGCGGCCCTATGTCAGCCTGGATACCGACGCGGTGGGCGGTTATGTGATCCGCGCCGCCGCGCCATTGGGCTCGACGGCGAGCGCGACTTCGCATGTGCTGATCGCCCTCTACCCGGTGCCGCAGCAGCTCGGCCAGCTCGCCGACACGGTGCAGCGATCCTATACGCAGTACGCGAATCTGGTGCAGCTGCGGCAGCCGCTCAAATCGACTTTCGTGCTGATCCTGACCTTCGTCGTGCTGATGTCGCTGATCGCGGCGGTGTACGGCGCTTTTTTCGCGGCGCAGCGCCTGGTGCAGCCGGTGCAAGATCTGATCGCCGGCACGCGCGCGGTCGCCAAGGGCAACTACGACACTCAGTTGCCGCTGCCGTCGCGCGATGAGCTAGGCTTTCTGGTGACCTCGTTCAACGACATGACCAAGCGCCTGGGCAGGGCGCGCGAGGAGACCCGGCGCAGCCAGCAGGCGGTGGAAGCGGAACGCGCCGGTCTCGCCGTGATTCTGGCGCGCCTGTCGACGGGCGTGGTGTCGCTCGCGGCGGACCTCACCGTGCGCACCGCGAATCAGGCGGCGAGCGCCATTCTCGGCGTCGATCTCGAGGCCGCCGTGGGTGCTCGATTCGATGAAACCATCAGCGACTCGACGCTATTCACGCATTTCTTGACCGCGGTGAAGCCGCGCCTCGGCGCCGACCAGCTCGATTGGCGCGAGCAGATCGAGCTCTTGTCGGAGTCCGGCAAGCGCGTGCTGATGTGCGCCTGCACGGTGTTGCCGAACGATGTGGGCGGCGCACCCGGGATGGTGCTGGTGTTCGACGATATCACCACCCTGCTGCAGGCCCAGCGCGATGCGGCCTGGGGCGAAGTCGCGCGCCGCCTGGCGCACGAAATCAAGAATCCGCTGACGCCGATCCAGCTCTCGGCCGAGCGCATGCGGCGCAAGTTTTTGGGCAGCATGAACCCGCAGGATGCACAGATTCTCGAGCGCGCAACGCACACCATCATCGCCCAGGTGGACGCGATGAAGCAGATGGTCAACGCCTTCAGCGAATACGCGCGGGCGCCCGACATGCATTTCTCGCGCTTCGATCTCAACCAATTGATCACCGAAGTCGTGGATTTGTACCGCGTGCAGGACAGCGCCGCCGAACTCAAGCTGCTGCTCGATCCGAACCTGCCGCAGATCTCCGCGGACCGGATCCGCATCCGCCAGATCCTCAACAATCTGGTGACCAATTCCTTGGAGGCGCTCGAGGGCAAACCCGGCGCCTGCGTCGAGATCGAAACTCAAGTGGCCGAAGATGGTCCCAAACAAGTGGCGGCGATCGTGGTGTCCGACAACGGCCCCGGCTTTCAACGCGACTTGATCGGCACCGTTTTCGACCCGTATGTGACCAGCAAACCCAAGGGCACGGGCTTAGGGCTCGCGATCGTGAAGAAAATAGTGGAAGAGCACGGCGGCCGCATTGAAGCCGATAATCAGCGCACGGGCGGCGCGCGCGTGCGGATTCTGCTGCCGTTGGGCGATGGCGCACGCGGCGCCGGGGGGCGAGAGCCGCGAAAAGTCGAACACAGGAGGGAACGCGTATGACCGCTTCGAGAATATTGGTGGTGGACGATGAGGCGGATATCCGCGGGCTGCTGAAGGAGATTCTTGCCGAGGAAGGCTACGAGGTGGAGGTGGCGGCAGACGCCACCCAGGCCCGCACCTCACGGGCGACGCATGTGCCCGACCTGGTGCTGCTCGATATCTGGATGCCGGATACCGACGGCATCACATTGCTCCGCGAATGGTCGGCCACAGACGGTTACGACTGCCCGGTGGTGATGATGTCCGGGCACGGCACCGTTGAAACAGCCGTCGAAGCGACCCGGCTGGGCGCCTTCGACTTCGTCGAAAAGCCGCTGTCGTTGACCAAGCTGTTACGAACCGTGGAACGGGCGCTCGATGCGGGCCGCCGCAAGCGCCTGTCCGAGCGCACGCAGGGGTCGAGCCTGGCGGTGCCGATCGGCAAGAGCAAGGTCACTCAAAACCTGCGGGAGCAGGTGCAGAACGCCGCTTCGAGCTCCTCGCCGGTGCTATTGATCGGCGAATTAGGTTCGGGGCGCGAGGCATTCGCGCGCTACCTGCACTCGCTGTCGGCGCGCAGCGCGAAGCCGTTTTTCATGGTGGTGGCGGCAAGTCTCGGTGCGGATCCGGCGGCGGCGTTGTTTGGCAGCGAACGCGACGGCAAAGTCACCTTAGGCGCGTTCGACCACGCGGCGGGCGGGTCGCTGTACTTGAACGGACTCGAGGATTTGACCAGCGAGGCGCAGCGCGCCCTGGTCGGCGCGATCGAACAAAACGGCTACACGCGCGTCGGCGGCCGCGAGCGGCTGCCCATCAACGTGCGCTGGATCAGCTCATCGCAGGAGGGATTTGAATCGGCCAGCGCGCCGGATCCCTTTCGCCGCGACCTCATTGCGCATTTGAACGTCATCACCTTGCGGGTGCCGCCGCTGCGCGACTATTCGGAGGACGTGCCGGACCTCTTGCGCTACTACGTCGATCGTTTGGTCGACGATCAGCACTTGCCGCTGCGCCGCTTCGGCGTTGCCGCGCAAAACCGCCTGCGCAACTATCCCTGGCCCGGGAACTTGAGCGAACTCAAGAACCTGGTGCAGCGGGTGCTGGTGCTGGGTGCCGGCGAGGAGATACGGCTCGAGGAGATCGAGCGCGAGCTCGCCGTCAAATTGGCGGTCGATGAGCCGCTGGTCAAGCAGGACTTGCTGGCGCTGCCGCTGCGCGAGGCGCGCGAACAGTTCGAGCGCGCCTATTTGCAGCAGCAGCTCCTGCTGTGCAACGGCAAGGTCGGGCAGCTGGCCAAGCGCGTGGGCATGGAGCGCACCCACCTTTATCGCAAACTTCGGGCATTAGGCGTCGATTTTCGCCAATTGGGCGAAGATTGAGCGCGAAAAGCCGCTATACCCTCAAGGTCGCGGCCGTGCTCATCGGCGCCGTGGCCGTTACGGCGGTGGCGTACTACTACAACGCCAAACAGCCCAGCGTGGGGCTCCCCACGCAAGACGCAGCGTTGCCGCTCGCGGCGGGCTTCCTCAAGGGCGCTTGCAGCGGCTAGTCGCCCACCCTGATGACGAGGACGTCGACGTCCGCCTTGCGCAGAATGGTGCGCAGGCGGTTGAGCTCGTCCAATTTGGAGATGGGACCGATGCGGATGCGAAGCCAGGTGTCGTTGTCGACCGAGACCTTTTGTACCTTGGATTCGACGCCCTGCAGCGCGAGTTGGGCCCGCACGCGATCGGCGTCGGCGAAATTCTTATAGGAGCCGGCTTGCAGCACATACGTGCCGCGGCGCGTTTCGGGCACCGCCCGAGTGTCGGGGCGCACGTCTTTTTCCTTCTCCGGGACCACCACCTCGAACTTCGGCAGCCGGTCGTAAAAATCATAGGACTTGGCCGAGTCCTCCGGGGCGCCGGCATCCCCGGCTTCCGTATCGGGCGGCGCGTCGAAGCGTGATTTTTTCTTGTCGGCCTTGGCGGGTTGCGCCACCGGCGCGCCGGGCCGATGATCCTTGATGTACACGGCGCCGGCGATGAAGAGGCCGACGCCGAGTCCGCAGAGGACTCCCACCCATCCGGAGAAGCCTGCGGCCGGCTTGCGTTTGCTTTTGTAGTCGCGCGCCAACGGCCTCCCCTACATCGAATCGGGCGCGGACACGCCCAACAGCGTAAGACCGTTACGAATCACGATCTGCGCCGCGAGCGCCAGAGTAACGCGCGCGTTACGCAGCGCCGCTGCTTCGACCAGGAGCTGGTGCGCGCTGTAATAGGTGTGAAAATCGTTGGCGAGGTCGCGCAAATAATGCACCAGCGTGTGCGGTGCGCGGTTTGCCGCGCACTGCTGCAGGATTTCCGGAAACGAGCTCAAGCGCTTGATCAGCTGCAGCTCCTGCGGTTCGACCAGCAGGGGAAGTGCGGCGAGACCCTGTGCGGGATCATGCGAAAGTCCGCGCTCCTTCATCTGGCGCTTGAGGCTCGCGACGCGCGCATGCGCATATTGGATGTAATACACCGGATTGTCGTTGGAGCGCGCCTTCGCGAGCTCGAGGTCGAAGTCCAAATGCTGGTCGTTGCTGCGCATCACATAGAACAAACGCGCGGCATCGTTGCCCACTTCCTCGCGCAGCGCCCGCAGCGTGACGAACTCCCCCGAACGGGTCGACATTTGCGCCTTCTCGCCGCCACGGAACAAGGAGACGAACTGCACCAGCCGGACCTCGAAACATTCCGGCGGTCCTCCCAGCGCGATCAAGCCCGCGCGCAAGCGGGTGATGTAGCCGTGGTGGTCGGCGCCCCAGACATAGAGCAGGTGCTCAAAGCCGCGCTCGAGCTTGTTCAGTACGAACGCGATATCGGACGCAAAGTAGGTCTTGATGCCGTTCTCGCGCACCATCACGCGATCCTTTTCATCGCCGTAATCGGTGCTCTTGAACCAGAGCGCGCCGTCCTTCAAGTAGGCGTGGCCCGACGCCCGGACGGCGGCAACGGCGCGCTCGATCGCACCGCTGTCGATCAGCGAGCGTTCGCTGAACCAGGAATCGAAGGTCACGCCGAACTCCTCGAGATCCTCGCGGATATCGGCGAGGATGCCGCCGAGCGCGAGATCGAGCACGCGGCGAAACGCCGCGTCGCCGAGAAGCTGGCGGGCCCGCGCGATCACGGCATCGATGTAGACATCTTTGTCGCCGCCTTGCGGTTCGTCGGGCGGCAAATTCTCGAACACTTGCGCGGCGCTGCGCCGGAGCTGGGTGCCCTCCGCGGCATACAGCGCATCGGCGATGGCAATGATGTAGGCGCCGCGATAGCCGTTGGCGGGAAACGCGAAGTGCTCTTCGCAGCGCTCGAGATAGCGCAGCCACGTGCTTGCCGCCAGGATTTCCATTTGGCGGCCGGCATCGTTGACGTAGTACTCGCGCGCGACGCGATAGCCCACCGCCTCGAGCAAGTTGGCGAGGGTCGCACCGAACGCCGCACCCCGTCCGTGCCCGACATGCAGCGGCCCGGTGGGATTGGCGGAGACGAATTCCACCAAGACTCGCCGGCCTTTGCCGGCCTGCGATTTGCCATATTCCGCGCCCGCGGCGAGCACGCGGCCGATCTCTGCGTGGTAAGAGTCGTCCTTGAGGAAGAAATTCAGGAAGCCGGCGCCCGCGATCTCGACCTTGGCGATGGCGGCGTCCGCCGGCAGCGCCGCTTTGAGCGCCTCGGCGAGCTTGCGCGGATTCTGGCGCGTGGCCTTCGCCAGGCGCATGGCAATGTTGCTGGCGAAATCCCCGTGCTCAACATCGCGCGTGCGCTCGATCTCGATGGCGATGCCGCGCTCGGCCGCCGGCACCAGCGATTCGGGGAGTGCGGCCAGCGCCTGGTGCAACAATGTCTCGATCAAATTCTTCAAGGCAAATCCTCGGCTGTCGCGTGTACAAAGGGTCGGCAGTTTAATCGACTTCCAGGGGATCCACATCGATCGACCAGCGCAGACCCGGCGGTCCGGGCAGCGACTCGACCAGCGGCAGCCATAGCTTGAGGAAGCGCTGCAGCGGCGCCCGTGCCGCGGCCTCGAGCAAAAGATGCGCGCGAAAGTGGTCGGCGCGGCGCGCGATCAAGGCGGTGGCCGGGCCGAGCACGGTGACTGCGCCGCTCTGGTCCGCGCCAAGGCTCCGCGCGCGGCCCCGGGCGGCCGCGGCGCGCAGAAACACATCCAAGCCGGCGCTGTCCTTGGCCTCGGCGCGCAGCAGCGCGAGCCGTGAGTATGGCGGCCAGTGCGCCTCGCGCCGCTCTTCCAGTGCGACCGCCGCGAACCCTTCATAGCCGGCCGTGATCAAGCGAGTGAGCAGCGGGTGTTCGGGAAACGAGGTTTGAATCATGACCTCGCCGGGCCGCGCGGCGCGGCCGGCGCGGCCCGCCACCTGGGTAATGGTCTGGGCCAGGCGCTCGGTGGCGCGAAAATCGCTGGCAAACAAACCCTGATCGGCGTCCAAAATCACCACCAGGGTGACATCCGGAAAGTGGTGCCCCTTGGTGAGCATTTGCGTGCCCACCAGAATGCGCGCCTCGCCGCAGTGCACGCGGTCGAGCACGGCTTCCATGGCGCCGGCCGCCGCCGCCGTATCGCGGTCGAGCCGGGCCAGCGGCGCGTCCGGGAACAGGCGCCGCAGCGCTTCCTCGACGCGCTCGGTGCCCTGGCCGACCGGAAAGAGCGGCTGGCCGCACTCGCCGCAGATGACGGGGACCGCGCCATGCGCGCCGCAGTGATGGCAGCGCAACTGCGCCGCGCGCCGGTGCAGCGTCATGCGCGCATCGCAGTGGGCGCACGGCGCGACCCAGCCGCAGGCGTTGCAGTAGAGGCTCGGGGCATAGCCGCGGCGATTCAAGAATACGATCACCTGGCCGCCGTTTTCGAGATGTTGTCCGATGGCCTGCATCGCAGGCTGCGACAACCCATCGACGCTCGCGTGCCTGCGAAGATCGATGAGAACCATCCGCGGCGGCTGCGCCGTTCCCACCCGCTGCGGCAGCAGCAACCGCGAGTAGCGCCCCTGCGCGACATTCTCCAACGTCTCGAGAGAGGGTGTCGCGGAGCCCAAGACGATGGGAATTTGCGCGCGCTGCGCGCGCCAGACGGCGAGATCGCGTGCTGAGTAGCGAAATCCCTCATGCTGCTTGTACGAGGCGTCGTGCTCCTCGTCGACCACGATGAGATTGAGCTTTGGCAGCGAAGTGAACACGGCGGAGCGGGTGCCGATGATGATGCGCGCCTGACCGCTGTGCGCGGCGCGCCACGCATCGCGGCGCTGCGAGGCTTTAAGGGCGGAATGCATGACCACCACACCGGCGCTGAAGCGCCGGCGAAACCGCTCGACGAGCTGCGGCGTCAAGGCGATTTCAGGCACCAGCACCAACACCTGGCCGCCGCCGGCAACGCCTGCGGCGATGGCGCGGAGGTATACCTCGGTCTTGCCGCTGCCCGTCACCCCGTACAGAAGATGCGCGGCGAATCGGCCGAGGGAGGCGTTGATCGCCGCGACTACGCCGGATTGCGCGTCCGTGAGCGTGACCTCGCTGGGACGCAGCTCAAAAGCCTGTGGTTCGACGGGTGCGCGCAGGGCGGCGATCCAGCCGCGCTTGGCGAGGTCCTTGAAGTGCGCCGGCTTGAACTCGCTCGCGCCGTCCGCGCCGGCCCCGTCCGCGGTCGCCGGGCCGCGCTCGGCGAGCCAGGCAAGCAGGGCATGCTGGCGGGGCGCGCGTCTTCCTGCAGGGTCTGAAAGGCGCTGCCGCCCAGTCTCGGTCAGCGTCCATGATTCGGGAATGTATTCCGCCGGCTGGCCACTCCGGAGGCTCACCGGCAATGCCGCGGCCATGACCTCGCCAACGGGGTGGTGGTAGTACTCGGCTGCCCAGCACAGCAACTCGAAGGTGACCGGATCGAATACCGCGCGGCTGTCGAGTATTTCCAGTGCGGACTTGAGCTTAGGTTGGGCGATCGCCGACGCCTCCGACGTTCCCACCAAAATTCCGACCAGCTGACGGCGGCCGAAAGGAACGCGCACGCGCACGCCGCGCTCCGGGGCCGGGGCCGGGGCTTGCAGGGAATTCGCGAAATCCGCGGGCGGGAGGTAATCAAACACCCGGCGCAGCGGAGTGTCGATCGCGACTTGCCAAATCACGCGATTGGCCAAGTCAAGAGAACACTCTTGTCCACAAGATCTGTGGATAAGTCTGTTGAGAAGCCGGGATCATCAGCCTTAAGTGCCCGTTCTGTTTCGCGACTTTGTCAAATTGGCGAAAAACTCTCCAAAATCGAAATGAATCTTTAGAATTCAATGAGTTAGAACATCCTCTAGATCATCTATGTAAGGCCCCCATTGCAAATATTGCAACGCACGTCACAAGCTATGTGCGTAAGTCGCTGATCTTGCGCGGACCACGCCGTCAACCACGCTGGGAGCTAGGCGTTTATACCTGGAACGGAGAGAGTTCGTCGACGTTATGAGGACGAGGCATGCCGCGCTTTGATACGCTCAATACAGCTTGGATGGTATGGGATGATCCCGCGCCAGCACCCCAAGGAGCGGTTCTGGAGCAGACGCGAGAACTCGATAAATTTCTGGCCGAGATCGAGCGCCGCGCATTTCGCATGGCGCAGGTCGCGCTGCGCGATCCTGACGATTCCTTGGACGTGGTGCAGGATGCGATGTTGAAACTGGCGCGAAGTTACAGCACGCGGCCGAGCGCCGAATGGCGGCCCTTGTTCTACCGCATCTTGGAGAACGGCATCCGGGACCTGCAGCGCCGCCGCAGCGTACGCAAACGCTTCATGACGTGGCTGCCGGGCCCCAAGGAGGATCCGGACAACGAGGCGCAGGATCCGATCGACAGCGTCGCGGATACGGCGCCCGCGGCGCCCGACAGATTGATGCAGGACCAGGCGATGCAGAAGCTGGAATCGAGTTTGCGCGAATTGCCGGCGCGTCAGCGCGAGGCGTTCATGCTGCGCAACTTCGAAGGCTTGGATGTCGCCGCGACGGCAACCGCCATGGGCTGCTCGGAAGGCAGCGTCAAGACGCATTATTCGCGAGCCGTGCATACGCTGCGCGAACAGCTCGGCGAGGTTTGGTGATCGATGAGCACACGGACGGATGAGACACAGATGAATGATCAAACACTGGAGCATCGGCATCTCGCGCTGGAAGAGCGCAGCCGCGCGCTGTTCCACGCAAGCGTCGACAACGTCGACATGGCCATGCGCTCGCGGCTCACTCAAGCTCGCCACGCCGCGCTCGAGGCGGCCGGCCGTTCGGGCCGCCGATCCTGGCTCATGCGCATGCCGGTGTTGGCGCCTGCCGCCGGCGTGACCGCCGCCGCGGTTCTGGGCGTTGCGCTCTGGTTCGGCACGCCGTTCGGCCACAACGCCGTGAAGTCGGCCGATCAATCGAACTTCGAAGATCTCGATATCGTCGCCGCCAGCGATGAGGGTACGGGCGACACCATGGAGATGTTGCAAGACGATATCGATTTTTATGACTGGGCGGATAAAACCGCGGGTTCGGATCCTGCAGCATAGGGCGTAGCCGGTGATCGCCAGAAGGTACTGGCTGGTCTTAGGCGCCGCCCTATGCGCGGCTGCGCATGCGGGACAGCCGCCTGCGCCGCCGCCGAATTCGCCGCCGACGTCGCAGGACGTGCCCGATGCTGAATTGATCGAGTTCTTGGGCTCAGATGATCATGGAGATACCGCTTGGTGGGAATTTTTGAAAAAGGCTTCGCCGGGCACGGGACAACAAACCCCGCCGCCCCCGCCGCCGGCGTCGCAGGGTGCAAAGCAATGATCAAGGCTCTCTTGATCGGCGCCGCCCTGTGGCTCGCAGCCGCGAATGCGAGCTTTGCTCAAAATGCGCCTGCGCCGGGATCAGGTGCCGCGCCGCCGGCCGCACCCGGGGCCGCCGCGCCCGCGGCTCCGAGATCGTGGCAATCGCTATCGCCGCAGCAGCAGCAATTGCTGCAAGGATTTCAAGGAAAGTGGGACAGCCTGCCGGCGGACAAGCAGCAGGCGTTGGCGAGGGGCAGCCAGCGCTGGGTCGGCATGACGCCGGAACAGCGTAGCGGCGCCCAGCAGCGTTTCAAACAGTGGCGCGCCCTGCCGCCGGAGCAGCGGCAGCAGCTGCGCGAACGATGGCAGCAATTCAAGAGCCTGCCGCCGCAGCAACAGCAGCGGGTGCGCGAGCAGTACCAGCGATTTCGCCAGATGCCGCCGGAGCGGCGCCAGGAATTGCGCAGGCAGTGGCGCCAGATGAGTCCGGAACAGCGGCGCGGGGTGATGCGGCGGCCGCCGCCGCCGCAACACCGCAATCCGCGCTAGCTCGAGCCCCTCAAACGGCGCACAGCGAGGAGCGAATCAGGAACCGCTTGCCGCGCGGCGCCTCGAGCGAAAAACTCGCGCCGCGCCCCGGCACCACGTCCACCATCCAGCGCGTGTGTGCCCAGAGTTTGAACTGCTCGCGGTCCATCCAAAACTCGCAGCCGGCTATTTCCCCGACCTTCTCGTCGACGCCGCCCAGGCGGAACTCGCCGACCTGAAAGCACATCGGCGCGCTGCCGTCGCAGCAGCCGCCCGACAAGTGAAACATGATCGGGCCATGCTCGGCTTTGAGCTCTCGGATCAGATCGCGCGCGGCCTCCGAGACGCTGACGCGATCAGGATCCGCCACTTGAACAGCTTCCATCAAAAGAAGCCCAGCGCCTTGGTGCTGTAGCTGACCAGCACATTTTTCGTTTGCTGATAGTGATCGAGCATCATCTTGTGCGTCTCTCTGCCGATGCCCGATTTCTTGTAGCCGCCGAATGCCGCGTGCGCCGGGTACGCGTGATAGCAATTGGTCCACACCCGGCCGGCCTTGATGCCGCGGCCGAACCGATAGGCGAGATTGAGATCCCGGGTCCAGATGCCGGCACCCAAGCCGTACAGAGTGTCATTCGCGATCTCGAGCGCCTGCTCGTGCGTATCGAATACCGTCACCGAAACCACCGGGCCGAAAATTTCTTCCTGAAAGACCCGCATCTTGTTGTGGCCTTCGAACACCGTGGGCTTGATGTAGTAGCCGCCGGCCAGATCGCCGGACAACTTGTTGGCCACGCCGCCGGTGAGAACCTTCGCGCCCTCTTTCTTGCCGATATCGATGTACGAGAGAATCTTTTCGTACTGGTCGTTCGAGGCCTGCGCGCCGATCTGCGTGCTCATCTCGTACGGATCGCCTTGGCGAATGGTCTCGACGCGCTTCACGGCGCGTTCCATGAAGCGTTCATAGATGGAACGCTGCACCAGCGCGCGCGACGGGCAGGTGCACACCTCGCCCTGGTTCAACGCAAACATCGTGAAGCCTTCGAGCGCCTTGTCGACGAAATCGTCTTCCTCGCGCAGCACGTCCTCGAAAAATATATTCGGCGATTTGCCGCCGAGTTCCAGCGTCACCGGAATGATGTTCTCCGATGCGTATTGCATGATCAGCCGGCCGGTGGTGGTCTCTCCGGTGAAGGCGATCTTGGCGATGCGCGGATTGGAGGCGAGCGGCTTGCCGGCCTCGAGGCCGAATCCGTTGACGATGTTGAGCACTCCGGGGGGCAGAATATCCTGCACCAGTTCGGCCAGCACCAAGATCGACAGGGGCGTCTGTTCGGCGGGCTTCAGCACCACCGCATTGCCGGCGGCGATGGCCGGCGCCAGTTTCCAAACCGCCATCAGGATCGGGAAATTCCACGGAATGATCTGTCCGACGACGCCCAAGGGCTCATGGTAGTGGTAGGCGACCGTATCGTCGTCGAGTTCGCCCAGGGAGCCTTCCTGTGCGCGTATGCAGCCGGCGAAATAACGAAAATGATCGACCGCGAGGGGCAGGTCGGCGAGATTGGTCTCGCGAATGGGCTTGCCGTTATCGTAAGTCTCGACCGCCGCGAGAAACGGCAGGTATTGCTCGATGCGATCCGCCACGCGATTCAAAATTCGCGCCCGCTCCGCGACCGCGGTGCGGCCCCAGGCGCCGGCTGCGGCGTGCGCCGCGTCAATGGCGCGCTCGACGTCCTCGGCCTGCGAACGCGCGATCTGGCAGATCACCTGGCCGGTGGTCGGCGAGATGTTGTCGAAATAGCCGCCTTTGATCGGAGCGACCCACTCGCCGCCGATGAAATTCTCGTAGCGCCCGCGCAGCGGAATTTTCCGCTCGAGGGTTTGCAAGTGCGCCGCAAACGAACCACTTTCATGGATGGGGCCGCTGTGGGGCGCGATGTCGACCGGTCGAACCTGGGCGGAACTCATAAGTCGATCTCCTGTAGGCTACTGGGCTTTAAGGGTTGCGGGCCGAAGATGCTGCGCCCGTTTCCGCCGCCGCGCAACCTGGTCCCGAGCCGCGGATTTGCTGCACGGCAGGAGGGGGTTTTTTTCCATGATGAGCGGAACTTTTGCCCGTTTGCTGTTGCCTGCGGCCCTGGCGCTCGCCGCATGCGTCCCGGCCGGCGCCGCGACCTTCAACATCGCGGAAGCCGACTTGCAGAAGCCGCTGGTGCTGATCGCCTACGGCGACATGCGCTTCACCGATCCCGGCGAAACCGGTGCGACCAATCCCGGCGCACGCCAAGCCCTGATCGCCAAGATCGCCGCGGAGCATCCGGCAGCAATTTTCATCAACGGCGATTTGCCCTGGCACGGCGCGGCGGCCGACTACGACGTGTATCGGGCGGAAACGCGCATCTGGCGCGAGCAGCACCTGCGCATTTATCCCGCGCTCGGCAATCACGAATTCGCGGGATGTTCGGAACCCGCATGCCTGGAACATTGGTGGAGCACGTTTCCCGAACTCGCCGGCCGCCGCTGGTATTCCGTGGCCTTGGGCGACCGGGTGTTGGGTCTGATGCTCGACAGCGACAGCTCGCTATTGCCGGGCAGCGAGCAACGTGCATGGCTGCAGAAGGAACTCGCCGCGCTCTCTGCGAGCGTGCGCCTGGTCCTAGTCGTGCTGCATCATCCGCCGCTCGCGGACATACAGACGGTCAAGCTGGTCGACCACAACCCGCGTCCCAATGAACAGGCGCTCGCCGACTATCTCGGCGCGATGGCGGCACATACACGCGCGCGATTCGTCGTCAGCGCCGGGCATATCCACAACTATGAACGCCTGGAGCGCGACGGCGTGGTCTACCTGGTGTCGGGCGGCGGCGGCGCCAAGCCCTACGAGATCGATCGCACCCCGGCGGATCTCTATCAAGGCACGGATTTTCCCAACTACCATTACGTGCGTTTCGAATTGCGCGGGGAGACGGTGGCCGCTGAAATGGTCCGGCTGGGGCAGAGCGCCGCGCCGCACGCCGATCCCTGGGAAATCAGGGATCGTTTCGAGCTTAACCTGCCGCCTTGACGGCTTGAATCAACTGGCCCACGGCCGCCTGCGCATCGCCGTAGAGCATTCGCGTTTGATCGAGCCCGAACAGCGCGTTGTCGATGCCGGAAAATCCCTGCCCCTGGCCGCGCTTGATGACGATGACGTTCTTGGCCTTGTCCGCATTCAAGATCGGCATGCCGTAAATCGGGCTGCTCGCATTGCTGCGCGCATCGGGATTGACGACGTCGTTCGCGCCGATGATCAAGGCCACATCCGCCGTTTCGAATTCGGCATTGATCTCGTCGAGATCCGAGATCAGGTCGTAGGGCACGCCCGCCTCGGCCAAGAGTACGTTCATGTGGCCCGGCATGCGTCCGGCGACCGGGTGGATGGCGAACCGCACTTTGACGCCGCGATCCAGCAGCAATTGGGTGAGTTCCCATACCTTGTGCTGCGCCTGGGCCACCGCGAGGCCATAGCCCGGAACGATGATGATCTTTTGCGAATACGCCATCATCACGCCGGCATCGGAGACCTCGATGGCCTTTTGCGTTCCCGCCGCGCCGCCGCCGGACGCCGCCGACGTTTCGCCGAAATTCGCGAACAGCACGTTGCCTAAAGAGCGATTCATGGCCTTGGCCATGAGCTGGGTCAACAAGGTTCCCGCCGCGCCGACCACCGTGCCCGCGATGATCATCGCCGCGTTGTCGAGCACGAAGCCCTCGAAGCCGACCGCGAGGCCGGTGAGCGCGTTGTACAACGAGATCACCACGGGCATATCGGCGCCGCCGATGGGGAGGGTCATCGCGATGCCGAGGAGCAGCGCGCAGGCGAAGAACAGCGAGACCAAGGGCAGATCCGATTGCACGCCCGATACCACCATGACGCCGAATGCCACGGTGGCCAGCAAGATCGCCAGATTGACCACTTTCTGGCCGCCGAAGCGCACCGACTTGGTGATCAAGCCCTGTAGTTTTGCGAATGCGATCAGGCTGCCGCTGAAGGACACCGAACCGATGAAGCCGCCGATGGCCGCTATGGCCACGTGCACGACGCTCTGTTCATCGCCTCGATACAGCGTCACCGCCGCAATCGCCGCCGCCGCGCCGCCGCCCATGCCGTTGTACAGCGCGATCATCTGCGGCATATCGGTCATGGCGACGCGCTTGCCGCTGATCCATGCCACGATGCCGCCGACCGCTATGGCGCCGATCACCAGCATCAAGTTGAAAGACGAAGCCCCCATGAAGGCCAGGGTCGCGAGCGTCGCGAGCACCATGCCGACGCCCGCCCAGCGCACGCCGCTCACGGCGGTGACGGGCGAGCTCATGCGCTTCAAGCCGAGAATGAACAGCGCCGCCGCCACGAGATACGACAGCTGCGTCAGTGTTTCAGTCGACACGGAAGCCATGGACGTCACGATTCCTTGTTTTTATTTGCCGCTTTTTTGCCCGCGGACACGAACATCTTGAGCATGCGTTCGGTCACGACGTAGCCGCCCACGGCGTTGCCGGCACCGAGCACCACGCCGATAACGCCGATGACCCGCAGCAGAGTCGAGTCGGCCGCCGCCAGCGCGACCATGGCGCCGACCAGCACGATGCCGTGAACGAAATTCGATCCCGACATGAGCGGCGTGTGCAGGATGACCGGCACCCGCGAAATAACCTCATAGCCGGTGAATGCGGCGAGCATGAATATGTAAACCGCGATCACGCCGTCGATCATGATGGCTTGCCCTCCACTGAGTTCCGGGTCGCTTCGTGCTTGATCTCGCCGTCATGCGTCAAGACCGCGCCGGAGAACACTTCGTCCTTCCAATCCACGGCGAACTCGCCCTTGGGGATTGCCGGTTTCAAGAAATTAAACAAGTTGCGCGAATACATTTCGCTCGCATGGTACGGCAGCGAGGCAGGAAGGTTGACGGGGCCCAAAATCTTGACTCCGCCGTGAACCACGGTCTCGCCGGCGCGGGTCAGCTCGCAATTGCCGCCCTGCTCGGCGGCGATGTCGACGATCACCGAGCCCGGTTTCATGCGCGCGACGGCCGCCTGGCTGATGATGCGCGGCGCCGCCCTGCCGGGGACCGAGGCGGTGCTGATCACCGCATCGCTCGCGGCGATGCGCGCGTCGAGGATCTCCTGCTGCTTCTGCTTCTCCTCGGCAGTCAACTCGCGGGCATAGCCGCCCGCGCCTTCGGCGGATACGCCGGTTTCGATGAACTTCGCGCCCAGCGATTTCACCTGATCCTTGGTCGCACTACGAACGTCGTACGCCTCGACCACCGCGCCGAGGCGCTTGGCGGTGGCGATGGCCTGCAAACCCGCGACGCCGGCGCCGATCACCAGCACCTGCGCCGGGCGAATCGTGCCGGCGGCGGTGGTCATCATGGGCAGGAATTTCTCCAGCGTGTTGGCCGCGATGAGCGCGGCCTTGTAGCCGGCCACGGAAGCCTGCGAAGACAAGGCATCCATCGATTGCGCGCGCGAGATGCGCGGCACCAGTTCCACGGAAAAACTGGTGATGCGGCGGCTCTTCAGCGCGCGCACGAGATCGGGACGCGCGTAAGCCTGCATGAACCCGACGATCACCGTGCCCTCCCGCAGGGCGGCGACCGTCTCGAGGCTCGGCGGCTGCACGCAGAGCAGGACGTCGGCCGTCTTGAGAATGGTCGCCGCGTCGCTCTGTTCCGCTTCCGTATAGGCCGCGTCGGCGAAATGCGCGGCCAACCCAGCACCGCGTTCGATGAGCACGCGGGCGCCCTGCGCCTTCAACTTGGCGGCGATTTCCGGAACGACGGCGACGCGGGTTTCGTTGGCGGCGGTCTCCTTAAGGACGCCCACGACGACAGGCATGCGCGATATCTCCCTAAAACGTTGAATTATGGCATAAGAGTCGTCTATCTTTGGTATTGTTATGAAGTCGATCATGCAAGGTAAGACGCAATTGTTGGACTGGCGAGACGACGTCCAAGTCGTCGTTCAGGGATATCCGTTGTCGCAGCAGATCCTGCGCACCGATGTATCCGGCATGCCGCTGGAATGGGTCGATTATCGGGAGGCGGCGCGCCTCTATCACACAAGCCAAGTCGCCTACACCTGCGGCACGTTGTTGTACCGGCTCTATGGCGGAACCTGCGCGCGCACGGGCCAGCGCACCACGGTGGACGTCAATTCGATCATCGCGACGCTGGGCCACACCGGCAACCCGGGAAATTTGCGGGGCGCCGCCTATACGCCGCCGCTCAACAACCAAACGCTGTTCCGCCGCGACGCCTATCTCTGCCTGTACTGCGGCGCGCGCTTCAGCTACAGCCTGTTGTCGCGCGACCATGTCACGCCGTTCAGCCGCGGCGGAACGGATACCTGGAGCAATGTGGTGTCCGCCTGCCGCCGCTGCAACAACGCCAAGGCGTCGCGCACCCCGGAGCAGGCGGGCATGCAGCTTCTGGCGGTGCCCTTCACGCCGACCTATGCGGAATACATTTTCTTGAAGGGCCGCCGCGTGTTGACGGACCAGATGAAATACCTGCTCGCGCACTTTCCGCGGTCGAGCCCGCTGCACGAGCGCATGCAACGCTGGCCGATGTGAACGGCGCCCCGGTGGGCATCGTGTATCACGTCGATGCCAGTTATTTCATTTTCCGCGCCTACCACTCGATGCCGCCCGATATGGTGGACGGCGACGGCAATGCGACGCATGCGCTGTACGGTTTCGCGCGCTTCATATCGGATCTTGTGGAAAATGTCAGGCCCGAGCGCATCGGCATCGCCTTCGATCACAGCCTCGGCAGCGACACCTCGTTCCGCAACGGCATCTACCCCGCCTATAAGGCGAATCGAGAGGCGCCGCCCGCCGATTTGGAGCGCCAGTTCGAATTGTGCCGCGAGTTCTGCCGGCATATGGGGCTTGCCGAATTCGCGAGCACCGAGTACGAGGCCGACGACATCATCGGGACACTGGCCACACGCTGCCGCGCCGCGGGCTTGCGCAATGTCGTGGTGACCCGCGACAAGGACTTGTCGCAACTCATCCGCGACGGCGACGTGTATTGGGACTACAGCGGCAACACCCGCTATCAGTATCACGAGATTGGAGCGCGCTTCGGCGCGATTCCCGAACTCATCGCCGATTTTCTGGCGCTCACGGGAGATGCGGTGGACAACATTCCCGGCGTGCCCGGCATCGGCAAAAAAACCGCGGGCGAATTGTTCGCGATGTTCGGGTCGCTGGATGAGTTGTACGCGAACTTGGGCAAAGTGCCGGCGATGAAGCTGCGCGGCGCGGCCGCGGTCGCCGCCAAACTGCTCGCGCACAAGGACGCGGCCTATTTGGCGCGGCGGCTGACCGGCATCGTCTGCGACATGCCGCTGCCCGTCACGCTGGACGAATTGAAACCGCGCGCGCCGGACAGCGCGGGCCTCGAGGCGTTTTTCGACACGCATGGTTTCGGCGGCATCTTACGCCGGCAGGCCCGCCGCATCGCGGGCGGGACCGCATCGCGGATGGAGGCCAAGACATGGCCATATTGATCGCGGGTCTGGTGATTTTCTTGGGGATTCACTCGCTTGCCATCGTCGCGCCCGGCTTGCGCGGGAGCGCGGCGCAGAGCCTGGGCGAAAATGCCTGGAAGGGCTTGTACTCGCTGATCGCGCTCTTGGGCTTCGTGCTCATCGTGTACGGCTTCGGCGTGGCGCGCCAAGCGCCGCTGGTGCTGTACACGCCGCCCCACTGGATTCGGCACGTCACGTTTCTCCTGATGCTGCCGGTATTTCCGCTGGCGCTCGCGGCCTACCTGCCGGGGCGAATTCAAAGGGCGGCGCAGCATCCCTTGCTTGCGGCGGTGAAGTTTTGGGCCTTCGCACACCTGCTCGCCAATGGCACGCTGGCCGACGTGCTCCTGTTCGGCGGATTTTTGGCGTGGGCCGTACTGGATCGCATCTCCTTGAAGCGCCGGCCGGCGCGGGCGCTGCGCACGGCTGCGGCGGCCCGGTTCAACGATGCCATCGCGGTGGTGCTTGGGCTCGCTCTGTACGCGCTGTTCATCTTCTGGGCGCACCTCAAGCTCATCGGGGTTTCGCCGCTTGGATAATCTTCCGACCTACACCGATGTCGAGGCTGCCGCGCGGCGCATATATGGGCACGCCCACAAAACTCCGGTGATGACCTCGCGAACCGTCGATGAGCCGCTGCATGCCGCGGTGTTCTTCAAGTGCGAGAACTTGCAGCGCATGGGCGCTTTCAAGTTTCGCGGCGCGTTCAATGCGCTGGCGCGCCTCGATGCCGCCGCGCGCGCGCGCGGCGTAATCGCATTCTCGTCGGGCAATCATGCGCAGGCGGTGGCGCTCGCCGCCGGCATTCTCGGCATCGAAGCGACCATCGTCATGCCGGAGGATGCGCCGCCGTCCAAAATGCGGGCGACGCGCGGCTACGGCGGCAACGTGGTGACCTACGATCGCTACCGTGAAAACCGCGAGGCCATCGCACAGCGTCTGGCGGAGGAGCGGGGCGCGGCCATCATCCCGCCCTACGATCATCCCGACATCATCGCCGGGCAGGGCACGGCGGCGGCCGAACTCATCGAACAATGCGGCGGGTTGGACCGGCTGTACGTGCCCTTAGGCGGCGGCGGCCTTGTCAGCGGCTCCGTGCTATCCGCCGCGGCTCTGGCACCCGGCTGCAAGGTCTACGGCGTCGAACCCGCGGCGGGAAACGATGGGCAGCAGTCGCTCGCCCAAGGTTCCATCGTGCGTATCGAGGTGCCGAAGACGATTGCGGACGGCGCGCAAACCCAGAGTTTGGGGCGCTACACGTTCGAAATCATCCGGCGCGGCATCGCCGATATCGTGACCGCCACCGACGCCGAGCTCGTCGATGGCATGCGATTCCTGGCGGACCGGCTGAAAATCGTGGTTGAGCCCACCGGCTGCTTAGGCTTCGCGGCCGTGCGCCGCATGGGCGATGAGCTCGCTGGCCTCAAGGTCGGCGTGATCTTGAGCGGCGGCAACGTTGATGCGGCGCGATTCGCCGAACTCGTGCGCGGCTAGCAGCCGTCAGACGGGCTGCTAATGGCGCCACTTCGACTTGCGGAAGTCGGCGACGATCTCGCGGGCGGCATTGTGGCCCGGAGCGCCGGTCACGCCGCCGCCGGGATGTGTGCCGGATCCGCACATGTACAGGCCTTTCAGGGGACCGCGATAGTCGCCGTAGCCCAGCATGGGACGCGCAGAGAACAATTGATCGAGGCTCAAGGCGCCGTGAAATATATCGCCGCCGATGAGACCGAAGGTGCGCTCGAGATCGAGCGGACTCATGATTTGCCGGCCGAGCACCGCCGCCTTGAAGTTCGGCGCGTGGCTGTTGACGAGATCGATCATGACGTCCGCGACTTGTTCGCGATGATCGTCCCAGGACGCGCCGTTCGGCAGCAGCGGCGCGACGTGCTGGCAAAATAAACTCGCCACGTGCCGGCCGGGGGGCGCGAGGCTCAAGTCCACCGTGGATGGAATCAGCATCTCGACGATGGGCTGCTTGGACCAGCCGCCGGCCTTGGCGTCGAGGTAGGCCTGATCCATGTAGGCGAGGCTCGGCGCCATGATGATGCCGGCGGTGTGATGATCGGCCTGGGCCCGTCCGGGCAGTACCGTGAAATCAGGCAGTTCCGACAAGGCGACGTTCATTCTGAAAGTCCCGGAGGCGCAGCGCCAATGCTGCATGCGTTCACGGAAATCCGGGTCGAGCACGGCAGGATCGATCAGCTTGCCGTACAGAAGTTTCGGATTCAGATTGGACACGACGGTCTTCGCGCGCAGCGTCTCGCCTTGCTCGGTGATCACGCCGACGGCACGGCCTGATTCGACGATCACTTCGCGGACCGCGCTGCCGGTCCGGATCTCGACGCCGCGCTCGGCGGCGGCCTTGGCCATGGCCTGGGAGATGGCGCCCATGCCGCCGATGGCATGACCCCAAGCGCCCTTTTTGCCGTTGACCTCGCCGAAGACGTGATGCAGCAGCACGTAGGCCGAGCCCGCCCCGTAGGGGCTCGCATAGTTGCCGACGATGCCGTCGAAGCCGTAGGCCGCCTTGATGGGCTCGCTCTCGAACCAGGTATCGAGATAATCACCGGCGGATTTGACAAACAGATCGAGAAGTTCGCGGCGCATCGCCATGTCGAGCCGCGCGATTCGTTTGCCTAAGCGCGCACTGCGCAAGAGTTCCGGCAGAGCCTCGAGCCAGCTGCCGGCGGTGACGTTCGGCGGAGTCTCGAGCACGATATCGCGCAGCACGTCCGCGATCAGACCGAGGCGATTTGCGTACGAGTCGAGCCGCGCGGCATCCCGCGCCGAGAACTTGCCGACTTCCTGCGCGGTCGTGCCGCCGCCGACTTTCAGGAACCCGCGGCCGCCCAAGGGGAGAAAATTGGCGAGCTTGCGCTCCACCACGCGCAAACCATGGCGCGTGAGCTCCAGGTCGCGGATCACTTTCGGATTCAAGAGCGAGACGGTATAAGCCGCCACGGAATTGCGAAACCCGGGGTAAAACTCCTCGGTCACGGCGGCGCCGCCCACCACGCCGCGCCGCTCGAGCACGGTCACTTTCATGCCCGCCGCCGCAAGGTACGCGGCGCACACGAGCCCGTTGTGGCCGCCGCCGATGATCACCGCATCGTGCACTAGCGCTTTCTCGTTTTGGCGGTGCGCTGCGTCATGAGGCGCGGAAAGGCGCCGTTGCACAGTGCATTGACCCAGTCCTCGCAGAGCGCGATGGCTTCGCGCGGCTTGAAGGTCGCCGGGCTCAAGCTCAATTCGACCCACAGGCCGTCGAGCAAGGCGGATAGGGCGATGGCCGCCGGGCGCAGCTTGAACTGCGGCGCGGCGCCGGAATTCACCAATTGGCCGAGCAAGGATTCCAAGATGGAGCGGTACTTCCCGTAGGTGCGATCATGCACGGCGCGAATCTCGGGCGAATGCGCCACCATGCTCCAGAACACCAGCCAGACGTTGAACAGTTGCGGGTCCAAGATTTCGGGCGCGAACGAGGCGCGGAAAAATCCGCTCAAGCGGTCGCGCGGCGAAACGGCCTTGTTTTCCGCCTGCGCGCGGATCGATTCCTGCAGGGAGAGCGCGAGAGTCTCGTAGGTCACCGCCACCAGGCTCGATTTGCTCGGAAAATGATGGTTGATCAATCCGATGGAAACGCCCGCCGCCGCGCTGATGCGGCGCACCGATACGCCCTCGTGGCCAAACTGCTTCAGACAGTTGAGCGTCGCGTCGACGAGCGCCTCGCGGCGCACCGCCGGGGTGGCGCGGCGAAATTTCGGTTGAGCCCGCTTGATGGTCATGCAATTCCCTTTGTTGGTATGTAGGCGCCGATGCGCTCCTTGACGTATCGCCTGATGTCCAAGTTGAAATCTTCCATGGGCGCGAAGTATCCATGCGCGTGAACCCGCGCGCTGATGCCGTCTTGGACCGACTCGCACACCGTCCAGTCTTGCCGATTCACCAAGTCCCAGAAATCCACGGTGTCCGACGGATCGAAGCCGGGTTTCTCGATCTCGTGGGTCTCGAACAGGAAGTGACAGGTGATGTCGGTCCGGCCGGCGCTCACCGGCCTCAAGAAATACGCCGTCACATGATCGCATGCCACGCTCAAGAATAGGTTGGGGTAGCCGAGTTCGCCTTTGTGGCGGACTTGCTCGTCCTCATTGAGACCGGGAAATGCGCGCCGCCGGCTGGTTCCGCTATGAGTGAACGTGTACGCCCCTTCCCGATGCGGCACACCGCGCTCCCAATCCAAATTGGCTCCTCCGCCTTCGCGAAACGCCGGCACCACCGCGCATAGCTCGGGATGAACGCCGCCGCAGTGGTAGCACTCGTTGTAGTTCTCGCAGATGACCTTCCAATTCGCCGCCACTTCATAGCGAAGCGTCGCAGCGACGCGCAATTGCGCCAGCGGATAGCGCCGCAGCCGCTGCGGAATGGCGCCGAGCTGGGCGGCCAGCGGCTGCGACTCGGATGGAGTCAGGTGCAAAAAAATGAAGCCGCCCCATGTATCGATCCCGATCGGATACAGACTGTACTCTTGCTTGTTGAAGCCGGCGGCTGACCCCAAGTGAGGCGCCGCCACCAGCGCGCCATTGAAGTCATAGGACCATCGATGATAAGGACATACGATCAGCCGGCCGGCCGTGATTCCCCCGGCGAGCGCGACGCGCCCTTCGGCCGGCGGTTCGCCGCTCGAGCGGCAGAGGCGCGAGCCGCGATGCCGGCAGACATTGTAGAACGCACGCAGCTGGCCCTCGCGGTTGCGCACCATCAACACGCTTTCGCCGAGCACGTCGAGCACCAAGCTGTCGCCCGGCGACGGCAGTTCCTCCTCGCGGCACACGGCGATCCATTCGCGGCAGAAGATGCGCTCCTTCTCGGTCTTGAATACCTCGGGGCTCAAGTACCAGGAGGTCGGCAGCGTGCGCTCCAGTTGCTCGGTGCGTTGCTCGGCGTTCATAGCGGAAAATCTCGCGTGTAGGGTGGTGCGCCCGGCGCTGTCTGGTCGAACTCCCGAGCGTAATAGTGTCCGCTGTGAACGGCGTGCACGATCGCCCCCGGGGCAAGCGAGTCGCCGATGCGGGTGACGCTTGCGATTCCGGCGTCCTTGAGATCCGAGTCCCGCGCCTTGAGCGCGCGGTAGAGAGAATCTTCCGGTTTGCGCATGCCGACGATGACCAGCGAGCGGCAGGCCAGGCGCTTCTCGGTGCCGCTATAGACGTCCGCCAGCGTCACGGTGTCGCCGTCGAAGGCGCTCACCCGCTGCAAAGTATGAATCGGCACTCCGGCTTTGGAGAGCGCGCGATGCACCAGGGGCAGCTCATTGGTCATGAAGGTCCAGGCCGAGGCGTTCCCTGCCGTGGTCACGTAGCTTACCTCTCCGCCCTGCTTCGCCAGTTGTTCGGCGATGGCGCCCGCCAAATAATAATTGTCGAAATCGAACACCACGACCGGTCCTTGCGGCACGGCGCCCGCCGCCAGATCGTTGGGCGTGTACACCGCCGGGCCTTCGAGTTCACCGACCGGAAACTCCAAGGTCGAAAACAGCATTTTAGTCCAGCGCGCGCCGGTCGCGATCACGATATGACGGTGCTCGAGGCCCAGGATGTCGTCGACGCCGAGTTCGCTGCCGGGATACAGGTTCACGTTCGGGCGTTCGCGCAGTTGCCCCAATCGCCAGTCAACGACGCGTCCCCAGGTCGCGAGCCCCGGCAAACGCGTCTCGAAGCGCAGCCGGCCGCCGAACTCCTTGGCGGAGTCCGCGAGGGTGACCGGGTAGCCGCGGCGCGCCAGCGTCACCGCGCACTCGAGGCCGGCAGGGCCGCCGCCGACGATCAAGATGGATGCATCGCTCGCCGGCGGCGCGAACCTTTCGGGATGCCAGCCGCGACGCCACTCTTCTCCGGCCGTCGGATTCTGCGTGCAGCGAACCGGAACGCCGTCGTGCCAACTCGATATGCAGATGTTGCAGCCGATGCACTCGCGGATTTCGTGCTCGCGCCCCTCGTTGATCTTTCTCGGCAAGAACGGGTCGGCGATCGACGGCCGTGCGCCGCCGATCAAGTCCAAAATGCCGCGCTTCACTTGCGAGACCATGACATCGGGCGAGGTAAAGCGGCCGACGCCCACCACCGGTTTCTTGGTCAGTTTCTTGACGAAATCGACGATCGGCTCGTGGCTGCCTTCGGGGGAGAAGCGCGATGGCGCGCAGTCGGTGGGACTGGAATCCATTTTCACATCCCAGAGATCGGGAATCTCCGCGAGGAGATTCACCACCTCATGCGCCTCGGAGGGCGCGCTTTTGCCGGGCTTGCCGCGCAACTCCTCCAAGCTGATGCGCAAGGCGACGGCGCAGCGGCCGCCGACGGCATCGCGCGTGACGTCAAGCAGCTCGCGCACCAAGCGCACTCGATTTTCGATCGGGCCGCCATAGGCGTCCGTGCGCTGGTTGTATTCGGGCAGCAGAAATTCGTAGGGCAGATAACCCATGCCGGCGTACACGTAGACGATGTCAAATCCCGCCTGCATGGCGCGGCGCGCCCCGGCCGCCTGCCAATTCTTAAGATCGCGGATGTCATCGGCGTCCATGCTGCGGGGGCGCAGATTTCCCATGAACCCCAAATGAGTGGACAGCCACGGCATGCCGGAGGGCGACAGCGGCGCGAGCCGGCTGGTGCGGTTCAGCGTGCAGGCGCCTCCATGCCAGAGCTCGATGCCGGCCAACGCTCCCTGTTCGTGAACCGCGTCGGTCATCAAGGCATGGGAGCGGATGTCCTTATCGTCCCACAAGGTGGCGAACGGCAGCGGCGAGTCATCCGAGCTCGGATGAATCGACACCGCTCCGGTGCAAACGACTCCCCATCCCCCTTGCGCTTTGACGCCGCGAAACGCGGCCCGCACCTGCGGCAGCGCGTTGGTCATGCCGCTGGCGTGAGGCACCTGATAGAAGCGGTTCGGCGCCGTGACGGGACCAATGCGAACCGGTTCGAACAGCACGTCGAAGCGGGGATTGCGCGCCATGGAGGATCCTTCGATTGCGGCGGTGGCGATGAGGGAGGCGAGAGTAATTGATCGATCGTATAGTAGCAATACGCGCCGCCAGCGCGCGCGCGGCACACCGAAGCCTAAGGACGCAGGGCGCCGGCGCCGCGCTAGGCGGCGCGATAGGCGCGGAAGTTGAGCCCGAGCGCGTTCGCCACGGCTTCGTGGGTCAGTTGCCCCGCGTGCACGTTCAAACCGTGCCCGAGACCCGCATCGTTGGCGATGGCCTGCTTCCAGCCGTGATCGGCGAGCGACCGCACGTACGGCAAGGTGGCGTTGGTCAGCGCGAACGTCGAAGTGCGCGGTACCGCGCCCGGCATATTGGTGACGCAATAGTGAATCACGCCTTCGAGCACATAGGTGGGTTCGGCGTGGGTGGTGGGCCGGCTGGTTTCAAAGCAGCCGCCTTGATCGATGGCGATGTCGACCAGCACGGCGCCCGGCTTCATGGTCTTGACCATGGCGCGAGTGACCAGCTTCGGCGCGGCGGCGCCGGCGATGAGCACGGCGCCGATGACGAGATCCGCGTCGCGCACCAGCTCTTCGATGGCGTGCGCGGTGGAGTACACGGTGTTGAGCTCGCTTCCGAATATCGTGGAGAGTTCGCGCAGCCTCTTGACCGAACGATCGACCACGGTGACATCAGCGCGCAGGCCCACCGCCATTTCGGCGGCATGCGTGCCCGAGACGCCGCCGCCGAGAATCAGGACCTTGGCGGGCGGCACTCCGGGCACGCCGCCCAGCAGCACGCCGAAACCGCCGTTGGCCTTCTGCAGGCAATTCGCGCCCACCTGCACGGCCATGCGGCCGGCGACCTCGCTCATCGGGGTGAGCAGCGGCAGCGAACCATCCGACGCCGTCACGGTTTCATAAGCGATCGCGGTAGCGCCCGAGGCCAAGAGTGCCTCGGCCTGTTCGCGGTCGGCCGCCAAATGCAGATAAGTGAACAAGGTCTGTCCGGAGCGCAGCATTTTGCACTCGGCCAGCTGCGGCTCCTTCACCTTCACGACGAGGTCGGCCGCTGCGAAGACATCCGCCGCGCGTGCAGCGATGCCTGCCCCGGCCGCCTTGTAGTGAGAATCCTCGAAACCGATGCCGGCGCCGGCGCCGCTCTGCACCAGGACCTCGTGCCCCGCATCGACGAGTTCGCGGACTCCCGCCGGTACCAGCCCCACTCGATACTCATGAATCTTGATCTCTTTGGGGACTCCGATTTTCATGGGACCGCTCCTTGCAGGACGTGATTTGGGGGTGCGCAAAGGGTACGCGCGCGCTGCGCTGAAACCTTGCAAAAACTCCGTGCTGAGGCTGCCTTTATGGCAGAATCTGCCAGTTAAAGTGGCTATCTCGCAAGAAAATGCGGGATTCGCGTTTGGGGGGAATCTTGATAAAGCTCGACCGCTACGATCACGCCATCGTGCGCGCCCTGCAGCAGGACGGCAGGATCACCAACAGCCAGTTGGCGGACAGCGTCAGCCTGTCCGAATCAGCCTGCCTGCGGCGCGTGCGCGCACTCGAGGAATCGGGGTTCATCGAGGGCTACACCGCGCTCATCAACCAGCAGAAGGCCGGCTGTCCGGTGAACGTTTTCGTCAATATCACTTTGGAACGGCAGGAGCAGGCTCAGCTGCACGCGTTCGAAGAGGCCGCCCGCAAGGTGCCGGAAGTCATGGAGTGCTATCTCATGTCCGGCGAATACGACTATCTATTGCGGGTGGTGCTCGCCGACACGGCGGATTTCGAGCGTCTGCATAGCCAGCACCTCACGCGGCTGCCCAACGTCGCGCGCGTACACTCGAGCTTTGCGCTGCGGACGGTGCAAAAGTCCCGCGAACTGCCGGTGCGATAACTCGCCGCCGGGTTTGCTCAAGGCTGGGCTTTAGGCTTGAGCGCGAGCGAGAAGGTGACGTTGACGGCGTCTCCCACCCATTCGGTGCTTTTCCAGTCCCCTTGCCCCACGCCGAAATCCAAGCGCTTCAGCTTGGCCGTGCCCGCAAGCGTTGCGCCCCCGGATGCCGCGTTGAACTGAAACTCGATCGGCACGTCCTTGGTGACTCCGTGCAGCGTCAAAGCGCCGATGGCGGCGTAGCCGGCGGCGGTCTTGGTTACGCTGCGCGTCAGGTAATGCGCGGTCGGAAAGTGCGCAACATCGAAGATGTCGGCGCCGCGCATGGTGCCGTCGCGGTCCTTGTCCATGGAATCGACCGAGTTCAGATCGATGGTGACATCGAAGCGCGCACTGGCGAGCGCGTCCGGCGCAAAATCGACGGCCGCGGTGAATTTGTGGAAGACGCTTTTGAATTCCGCGCCGGCTTGCTCGCCGGTAAACTCGAGGCGGCTTTTCTGCGGGTCAGGCGTGTAGCTCGCCGCCGGGCCTTCTGCCCAGGATGCGCTTCCCGCCAACACCGCGGCTGCGAACACAATTGCCGGCCTCGCGCGCTTCATCATGACCGCCTCTCTGATTTGGTGAATGGCAGCATGCGCAACAGGACATTGTCCCGATTCCAAAAATGATGCTTGAGCGCGGCCAGGATATGCAGCACGGCGACCGCGAACAGCACATTGCTCAAGGTGTCGTGAGTCGCCTTCAGAAAGTTGAAGGCGGTTTCGTTCTTGGCGATGAGGTTCGGCCAGGTGAACAGACCGAACCAGCTGACGGAGTAATTCTTGGCGGAAGACATCGTCCAACCGGTGAGCGGCATGGCGAACAGGAGGACGTAGAACACAATGTGCGTGCCGCGCGCCAGCGTCCTCTCGAGCGGCGTCATGCCGGCAGGCAGCTCCGGCGGCGGATTCTTGAGCCGCCACAGCAGCCGCAGGATCGCGAGCATCAGCACCGTCATACCGAAGCTCTTGTGGCGCGCGAGCAGCGCCAATTTGTGGGCGCCCAGCGGCAAGTCCTCCGCCATTCGAGCCAGCACGAATTGGGTCACAACCAGCCCGGCAATCACCCAGTGACAGAGCATTGCCAGCGCGCTGTAGCGCGCCGTGCTGTTTTGATTTGGCATCGAGAGGCTCCGAGTGCACACTCCACGGCACCTAGTCTAGCAAGAGAGCGGGGAGGGTTTCGGTGTTCAAGAAGTACGGCGCTGCCGTCCTCGCGCTGCTGCTGGCCGCCTGCGGCGCTCCGCAGCCCCGGCAACAGGCGCCGCCGGCTCCGACTGCTCCCGAGGCGGCTCCTCCCGCCAAGGCACTGCCGCCCGCTCCTGCGAAGCTTCCCACGCCCGTTCCCGCGAAGCCGCCGCCACCGGCTCCCACGAAGCCTCCGGCGGCGGCCGGCAAGGCGTATCGCATCGATCCCGCGCACTCAGAATTACGGCTCTTGGTTTATCGCAGCGGTGCGATGGCATCCCTCGGCCACAATCATGTCATCGTCAACCGCGCGCTCAGCGGCTGGGTGGCGGATCCCGGCGGCAGTGCGGCGCCTTCGTTTCTGCTCCACATTCCGGTTGCCGAATTCGTCATGGACGATGCGGCGCTGCGCCGCGAGGAAGGCGCGGACTTTGCGGACGCCGTTCCGGAGGACGCGAAGGCCGGCACGGTGCACAACATGCTGAGCGCTGGGCTCCTCAATGCGGCGCAATTTCCCGCCGTCATGGTGCGCAGCGTCGCCATCAGAGGCACCGACACCGCGCGCGAGGCCACCTTGGCGGTCAACGTCGCCGGCCACGAATCGACGCTGGTCGCGCCCTTCACCGTCGCAAGCTCTCAAGGCAGCTTGACGGCGAGCGGAACGCTCAACCTGCGTCAATCCGATTTAGGCCTGACGCCGTTCAGCGTGATGTTGGGCGCGCTCAAGGTGCAGGACGGCTTGCGGGTGAAATTCAAGATCGTCGCCGTGGCCGATTAGCCGTCCGACTGCGAGATCAGCAGCAGCGGCGTTCCTTCGGGCGCCATCAGCACCGTGGCCGGTACCTGCCGCAACGGCAGCGGTACTTGACCCGCGGGCATTATTCCCTCCGCGGCCAGCCGCGCCAAAGCGCCGCCGACATCGCCCGCGTCGAACTTGAGCGTGGGTCCGAGCAGATGCGCCGGGTCATGAAGTCCGATGTCGATCGAGTCGCTGGTGCAGGACACCTGCGGCAGCAAGGCATTCGGCTCATCGATGCCGACAAATCCGAGATTCTCCCAAAATTCCTTGGCCGCGACGCGGTCGGGTTCCGGCAGCGCAATCTCGAGAAAATAGCCGCACAGCGAGGTGTCGGTGGCCAGGCGCTTGGCAGGGCTGAAGGTCCGGGCCTCGACCAGCCGTATCAGATGGCCTCCCGGGTCGTGCCAGCCTAATTCGTTGAAAACGTCGTTGCCGAGCTTGCGAAACTCGAAGGTCAGCTTGAGTTTTTCGAGAGCGGTGAGATGACGCAGCAAATCCGGTTTGACGAAGGTGAGGGATGGCGCGGGAATCGACTGTTCATGCAACCCGAGGCAGATTCGGCCGTCCGTGACGACCGCATAGGGATGCGGCCACGCTTCGCCGACTTGCGCCTGGGAAAACCCGAGCTTGGCGTAAAACTCGAGGGACGCTTGAATATCCGGCGTGGCGATCGAATATTCGAGGAACCGCCCGAGCACTGGCCGATCAGCTCACGCCGCCGACGCACACATACTTGAGCTCGGTATAGTCGAGAATCCCGTACTTCGAGCCTTCCCGGCCGGTTCCGGATTCCTTGACTCCGCCGAAGGGCGCGACCTCGGTGGAAATGATGCCGGTGTTCAAACCGACGATGCCGTACTCGATGGCCTCCGAAACCCGCCAGCTGCGCGCGAGATCGCGCGTATAGACATACGCCGCCAGACCGAATTCCGTGTCGTTGGCCATGGCGATCGCCTCCGCCTCCGTTTTGAACTTGAACAGCGGCGCCACTGGCCCGAAGGTTTCCTCCCGCGCGACCAGCATGGCGGGCGTCACGCCGGTAAGGATCGTAGGTTCGAAAAAAGTGCCCCCCAGCGCATGCCGTTTGCCGCCGAGCGCGACGCGGGCGCCCTTGGCCAGGGCGTCCGCGACATGCTCCTCGACCTTGGCGACGGCCTTCGCATCGATCAGCGGTCCTTGATCGGTGATGCCTTTGAGGCCGTCGCCGACGCGCAGCTTGCCGACCGCTTGCTTAAGTTTCTGCGCGAACTCCTCGTACACGCCTTCCTGCACCAGCAAGCGATTTGCGCACACGCAGGTCTGGCCGGTGTTGCGGTACTTGCTGGCGATGGCGCCCTGTACCGCGGCATCCAAATCGGCGTCGTCGAACACGATGAAGGGCGCATTGCCGCCGAGCTCCAGCGACAGTTTCTTGACCGTGCCGGCGCATTGCACCATGAGCTTCTTGCCCACCTCGGTGGAGCCCGTAAAGGTCAGTTTGCGCACCGCCCTATTGGCGGTCATCTCGCCGCCGATGGCCGCCGCCGACCCGGTGACGACATTGAAGACGCCCTGCGGGATGCCGGCACGCGACGCGAGTTCAGCGAGCGCAAGAGCGGAAAACGGGGTCTGGGTAGCGGGCTTCAAGACCATGGTGCAACCGGCGGCGAGCGCCGGTCCCGCCTTGCGCGTGATCATCGCGGATGGAAAATTCCAGGGTGTGATGGCTGCCACGACGCCGACCGGCTGGCGCAGGACCAGAATCCGCTTGTCGGCTTGATGACCGGGAATGATATCGCCGTACAGCCGCTTGCCTTCCTCGGCGAACCATTCGATGAATGAGGCCGCGTAGGTGATCTCGCCCATCGATTCGGCCAGCGGTTTGCCCTGTTCCGCCGTCATGAGCGAGGCAAGATCTTCCTGATTCTGCAGCATGAGATCGAACCAGCGGCGCAAGATGCCTGCGCGATCCTTCGCGGTGCGGGCCGCCCAGGCGGGCAGAGCACGGGCGGCGGCGGCGATCGCGCGGCGCGTTTCCGCGGTACCCATGTTCGGGATGAGGCCCAACACTTCAGTGCTCGCCGGATTGTGCACCTCGATGGTGCCGCCGCCGTCGGCGGGTTCGAAGCGTCCGTCGATGAAGCATTGTTGCCGCAATAGCAGGGGATCTTTGAGTTTCATAGGTAATCAGCCCAAGTGTCGCTGCAGAAATTCGAGGCTGCGTTCGCAGGCGAGCGCGGCGCTCTTAGGTTCGTAGCTCGCGCGGTCGTTGCAGTTGAATCCATGTTCCGCGGGATAAAGATGGTAGATGCCTCGCGGGTAGGCCGCTTCGATCTTCGCGACCGCGGATAGGGGGATGTGCGAGTCCTTTTCACCGAAATGGAACAGCACCGGCGCTTGCGGCTTTTGTTCCAAGTGACGCTCGATGCCGCCGCCGTAATAAGCGACCGCGGCGTCGATCTTGAGCTTTGCCGCCGCCAGGTACGCGAGCGTGCCGCCCCAGCAATAGCCGACCACGCCGACTTTGCCCGCGGAGCTCACCCGCGCCACCGCCGCCGCAAGATCGAGCATGACCTTGTCGATGTCCATGGCTTGCAGGTAGCCGCGGCCCTTTTGAGGGTCGCTGTAAGACACGTCGACATTGCGCTCTGCCCGATCGAACAGCGCCGGCGCCAGCGCCAGAAAGCCCGCCGCCGCGTACTGATCCGCAACTGCGCGTATGTGGCGTGTGACGCCGAAAATTTCCTGCACCACGACGATGCCGCCGCGGGCCTTGGCCGTGGGCTCCGCAAGGTAGCCCGACAAGTGGTGGCCGTCGGCCGCGGTCAATTCAATGGCGTGTCCCATGGCAAAAGAATAACCCGTTTCCCGTGGGTTATCGCTCTAAAATGGCGGTGACGCCCATGCCGCCGGCCGTGCAGATGGAGATCAAACCGCGCCGCGCTTTATTCTCATCGAGAATTTTGGCGAGCGTTGCAACGATGCGGGTGCCGGTCGCGGCGAACGGATGGCCGATCGCGAGGCTGCCGCCCTTCACATTGAGCTTGGAACGATCGATCGCGCCGAGCACGCCCGCGATCCCGAGCTTGTCGCGGCAAAACGCCGGATCGGTCCACGCCTTCAGCGTACACAGAACCTGGCCGGCGAATGCTTCATGAATCTCATAGAAATCAAAATCCTGAAGCGTCAGATGCGCATCGTTCAGCATCCGCGGCACGGCGTACGCCGGAGCCATCAGCAGGCCCTCCTTCTTGTCGATGAAATCCACGGCGGCGACTTTGCCGTAGGCCAAGAACGCGAGCACCGGCAAATTGCGCGCGCGCGCCCACTCTTCGGTGCAAAGCAACACGGCCGACGCGCCATCGGTCATCGGCGTCGAATTCCCGGCGGTCAAAGTTCCCGCGCCGGAGGAATCAAACGCCGGCTTGAGCTTCGCCAGTTTTTCGAGCGTGGTGTCGCTGCGGATATTGTTGTCTTGAGTGAGACCGAGATATCCGCGCACCAACTCTTGGTAGAAACCGGCGGCATAGGCGGCGGCCGCCTTTTGATGACTCTCCAAGGCCAACTGGTCCTGCTCGGCGCGGCTGATGCCCCACGTCTTGACCATGAGCTCGGTGCTCTCGCCCATCGACAGTCCGGTGCGCGGCTCCGTGGTGCCGGGCAGCACGGGCGAGAGATGCCTGAAGCGCAATCCGAACCACGGGCTCAAACGTGCGCCTGCGGTCTTGCCGCGATAGCTCTTGAGCAGCAGCTGCTGAAAGGCCTTGGGGTAAACGACCGGAGGATCGCTGACCGTATCGACGCCGGCGGCAATCGCGCTATCGATCTGTCCGAGCGCGATCTTGTTGCCGAGCAGAATCGCAGCCTCGAGGCTGGTGCCGCAGGCGCGCTGCACATCGAGCCCCGGAGTCTCCGCGGCGAGGCCGGCGCCCAAGACCGCTTCGCGCGTCAGATTCCACTGGCTCGAATGCTTCATGACCGCGCCGGCCGCGACTTCGTCCAGGCGCTGGCCTTTGAGACCATAGCGATCGACCACGCCGGAGAGCGCGGCGATGAGCATCTCCTGATTGCCGACCTCCGCATAGACTCCGTTGCCCCGGGCGAATGGAATGCGAACGCCGCCGACTATCGCGACACGCCGCGCAGTAGTTCCCACCAACATATGTCTATCCTCCAGATGCTTTGCAACGGGAATTCTTGGGCTACGGATTATGAACCCAGCTACCGGCTTATAATCGATTCATGATTCGCTTTTTCAATACGGCGTGGCCGGGTCTTGCCATTATGGCGCTGGCCGCGTGCGGCGCCGCGCGCGCGCCCCCGCCGTCGCCGGCGCCGAGTTCCGCGGCGCCCCGCGAGCAACTGAATCGCCTGGTCGAGCACTATTGGGACGAACATCTGCTGCTAAACCCCGGGGAACTGCCGCAAGGGGCCGCCCGACGCTACGACGGCGCCTCAGGGTACCGGATTTCCGCGCAATTTCTCGCCGATTCATTCGCGCTCGAGCGCCGCTATCTCGCCGCCGTGCTCGCGGTGCCGAGCCTCAACCTGGATGCGGATTCACGCTTGACTTACGACCTCTTTAAGCGGGCGCGCGAGCTCGCCATCGAGAGCTATACGTACCCATCCGAACTGCTGCCGGTCAACCCGGTACGCTCCCTGCCGCTCGAGTTCGCGCAAACCGGCTCGGGAGCCGACTCCTACGCGATCTCGAGCGCGCGGGATTTCGAGCGGTGGCAGGCGAGAACGGATGACTATGTGCGGTGGACCACGGAGGCCATCGCCAATATGCGAGAGGGTCTGCGGCGCGGCTACGCACTGCCGCGGGTGCTGGTCGAGAAAATGCTGCCGCTGCTGGCCGCCCTCGGCGCCGACACACCCGCCAATGTGTTTTATCAATCGATAGGGTCCATCCCGGCGACCGCCACCGATGCGGAGCGGAAGCGGCTCACGGACGGGATCACGGCCGGGGTCAGAGAAAAAATATTGCCCGCCTACGTTAAGCTGCACGATTTCTTGCGCGACGAGTACCTCGCTCGGGCGAGAACCAGCGTCGGTCTTTCGACACTGCCGCTCGGGAGTTCCTGGTACGCTTTTCTGATCAAGCGAGAGACCGATGGGACGCTGACGCCGGCGGCAATCCACTCGCTGGGAGTTCTCGAGGTGGAGCGGCTGCGAACGCGCCTGCAGGGCTTGCTCGCGGACGACCCGCATCTCCCCGCCAAGGCGCCCGAGGATTTATTGAGCTTCTACGGCGAGCTCAAGGGCCAGGCCGCGGCGGCGCTGCCGGCGTTGTTTGCAGAGACGCCGCAGGCCGAATTCGCGATCCGCCGCGTCGAGAGCTTTCGCGAGACGGCCGCGCCGGCCCTGTCTTACCAACGCGCCGCCGCCGATGGCAGGAGCGCAGCCATTCTTTACGTCAATACGGGAGCAGTTGCGGCGGAACCCGCGATGGCGTCGGCCGCGCTCTATCTGCGCGAGGCGGAACCCGGGCAGCATTTTCAAGCGGCGATCCAACAGGAGCGCGCCGACTTGCCGAGATTTCGCAGATTCGGCGGCGATCCCGCGTTGGTCGAGGGCTGGGGCGTGTACGCCGCCTCGCTGGGCGAGGAGCTCGGTTTGTACCGGGATACGGAATCCAAATTCGCGGCGCTGCTGGTGCAGCTGCAATGCGCCGCGGGCCTCGTCATCGACACGGGTTTGCACTCCTTGGGATGGACCCGGGAGCGGGCGATCGATTACCTGCACGCACTCATGCCGGCCGACGAGGCGGCCGTGCGCGAGGCCGTCGATCGCGATATCGCCTTGCCGGGCGAGGCGTTGGGCTGCTTCTTGGGCGAGCGGAAAATACAGGAGTTGCGTGCGCGGGCGGAAGAGGTCCTGGGGCCGCGCTTCGATATCCGCGCTTTTCACGCAGAGCTCCTCGATGACGGCGCCATACCGCTCGACATTCTGGAGAGCAAATTCAAGCGTTGGCTGGACGGCCTCAAATAAGGTGCGTTTCCCGCTCTTAGCTGCAGGGTTGCTGCTGGCGACCGGTTTCGCGGCCCGCGCAGACATCGCGCATGAAGCCGAACAGCACGGCGATATCGAAGTGGGAGTGGTGCTCGATCCCACGGCGCAAAGCGGCAGCGCGAGCGCCACGGTGAGAATCCACGCGGACCGCGACGTGATCCGGTCGCTGATCATGAGCTGCAGCGAAGCGCTGCACCTGGTGCCGGGCCTGGTCGCGTGCACCGTGCTCGAGACGGCGCCCGACCAGTCTTGGCAAATAATCCGCCATGTTCTCGATTATTCCTGGTATGTACCGAGAATTACCTATGAAATTCGAGCGACTTATGACGATCCGACCCGGGTCTCGATCGAGCGGATCTCGGGAGACTTGAGGGTGCTCAAGGGGTCGTGGTATCTGCAGAGCGACGGCGACTACACCATCGCGCATTACGCGGTGGATTTGGCGCCCGGTTTCTGGGTGCCCCACTGGATCGTCAGAGCCGCCCTGCGGCGCGATTTGCCGAAAATGCTGCGTGCCTTGCGCGCCCGCGCCGAGTGGGTGCAGCTCAAGGGAGCCGCGACCCAAGGATCCAACTGAGGGAGCAGAAGCTTAAGATGAGCCGACCGATTCAAGTCATGTGCCTCCTTGCGGCGTTGTTTTTGAGCGCCTGCGAGCGCGAGCCGCAACCGCCGCAGCCGCCGCGGGTCAGCCAGATGTTTCATCTGAACGGCTACGAGAAGGATTTCGGCTATTCCCAGGCGGTATTGATCGGCAAGACGCTGTATATATCGGGTTCAGTGGCGGTGGACGCGAACGGGCGCCTGGTCGCACCCGGCGACATGGCCGGACAAATGCGCGCCGTTTACGCGAACATACGGCGCACGCTGGCCGCGAACAATGCGGACTTCAAAGAGATCGTCAAAGAGACCATCTACACGACGGATATGGATGCCCTGCTCAAGGCGTCGGATCTGCGTTTCGAGTACTACGATAAGGAACGGCTGCCGACGGCCTCGTGGGTACAAGTAGAGCGGCTCGTGGATCCGGGCTTCCTCGTTGAAATCGAAGCCGTTGCCGAGCTTCCGTGACCTAGTATCCTTGGGGTCCTAGGGGGAGCGAAGCCGATGCGAAACGTGGTCGACAAAAAATTCGAGCGCCGGCTGGCCGGCCTGATCAATTCAGGCCAACGGGCGGTGCTGCGCGGCGGGCGCAAAGGCGTCGAAAGGGAATCGCTGCGCGTGACGCCCGCCGGCGAACTCGTCGAGACGCCCCACCCCGCGGCTTTGGGCGCGCCGCTCACCAATGAGCACATTACGACCGATTTCTCCGAGTCGCTGATCGAGCTCGTGACCCCGCCTTTCCGCGAGACCTGGGAGCTGCTGCAGTACCTGTGCGACATCCACCAGTTCGTCTACCGGCACCTGGGCGATGAACTCCTGTGGACCACCAGCATGCCGTGCGCCATCGCCGGCGATGACAGCATTCCCCTCGCGCAATTCGGAACCTCGAACGTCGGCAGGATGAAGACCATCTACCGTCATGGGCTGGGGATGCGCTACGGGCGCATCATGCAGGCGATCTCCGGCGTGCACTTCAACTACTCGTTCTCCGCCGATCTTTGGGAAGCGCTCGAGCACGTCAATCAGTCGAAGCTTCTGGGCCAGGACTTCATTTCCGAGCAGTACTTCGGCGTCCTCAGAAACTACCGGCGCTTCGGCTGGCTGGTGCTGTACCTCTTCGGCACCTCGCCCGCCGTATCCAAGAGTTTTTTCGCGGGACGTGAAATCAATCTGCCGCTGCTCGACGACGATACCGCCTATGAGCCCTTCGGGACCTCGCTGCGCATGAGCGACATCGGCTACCGCAACAAGAATCAGGCGACGGTGAGCGTTTCGGTCAACAGCTTGGACGAGTACGTGCGGGATCTGTCCAGGGCGATCAGCACCCCGTTCCCGCCCTATGAAAAGCTCGGGGTCAAGGTCAACGGCGAGTATCGGCAGCTCAACGCCAACATTTTGCAGATAGAAAACGAGTACTACAGCTTCATCAGGCCCAAACGCATCGCGAGTTCCGGCGAGAGGCCCACCAAAGCGCTACGCCGCGCCGGTGTGGAATACGTCGAGGTCCGCGCGCTCGACGTGAGCGCCTTCGACCCGGTCGGTGTCAATCAGAACAAGCTGCGTTTTCTCGAGGCGTTTCTCGCCCTGTGCCTGCTGCGCGACAGCGAACCCATCGGACGCGGCGAACAGGAGGCCCTGGACGAAAACCATGTGCGGGTGGCGCGGCACGGCCGCGATCCCAAGCTCACGCTGAACCGCGAGGGACGCGAGTTTCCCATGTCCGAATGGGCCTTGGAGCTCCTCGATGCGATGCAGGGCCTGTGCGAGATGCTGGATCAAGGGGAGCCGGCACGGCCCTATATGGCCGCTTTGGAACAGCAGCGCGCCAAGATCCTGGATGTCGAGCGTACGCCCTCCGCCCGCTTGCTCGCGGAAATGCGCCAAACCGGCGAGTCATTCTTCGCTCTCGCGCTGCGCATGTCGAAGATGCATAAGGACTATTTCCTGGACCTGTATCCTCCCGACGAGCGCCGCTTGGCGGAGTTCGCCGCGGCGGCGCGCGAGTCCCATGAGGAGCAAAGCCGGATTGAGGCTTCGGACAAGACGGATCTCGATACGTATCTCGCGCGGTATCTGGCGGATTGACGATTCCGGTTTGACATAAAATCGCGACGCAACGCTCGATATTTTTTCCACCGCGTGTGGTCCAATTCATTGAGTCCCCGGTTGAAGATGGGTAGGGTGGAGCGGGATGACCATTGGCAATCGATTTCCAGAAGAGGACCTGCCGGATTTGCCGCATGCGCGGCAACTGAAGGCGGGGTTCCCATGGCTCACTTTCGTGGGCGAACTCGAGCCGGAATTCAGGAAGACCGTGCTCGATGAAAATTTGCAGCACATCCGCATCAATTTGTGCCTCGCGCTGACCATCATCATCGCCGTGTCCGCGATGCAAGCGAGCGTGTTGGGGCGCGACCTCAATCGCATCCCGAGCATGATTCATTTGCTGGTGATGGTTCCCGTGTTGCTGGCCTGCCTGTTCGCGAGCTTTTCAGCGCACCGGCATCGCATCTATCCGCCGCTCGCGCTCGGCGCCGTGATCGTTGCGGGATTGGGCGTGGTGGCGATCCAGCTCATCGCCGTGGTTCTCGCCGGCACCTCGGTGTTGTTTCCCGGCATGATATTGACCGTCATCTTCATCTACTTCATGGGCGGGCTGATTTTCTATCACGCGCTCGCCGCCAACGTCATCGTGACCTTTGGCTACGTGGCCGCGGGAACCGTGCTGCAGCTGCCGGGCCGCGAGTTCGGCTACCACGTGGTGTCGCTGCTGGCGGTGAATTTGTTCTGCGCGTCCGTGATCTACATGCACGAGAAGACCAGCCGCATGCGTTTTCTCGAGGCCGCGCTGCTGCGCGAGATGGTGGCGCGGGACGGCCTCACCGGCATTCAAAACCGCCGCATGTTCGATCAACACATTCAGCTGGCGTGGAGCCAGGCGGTACGCGACAGCCAGCAAGTCGCGGTGCTGCTGGCGGATATCGATTGCTTCAAGGATTACAACGACCGCTATGGGCATCAGGCGGGCGACGAGTGCCTGCGCGCGGTGGCGGTTTCCTTGAGCCAATGCGCGCGCCGCCCCATGGATTTCGTCGCGCGCTACGGCGGAGAGGAATTTGCCCTGGTTTTATACGAGGCAAGCCGCGAGTACGTGGCGGAAGTGCTGACCCGCATTCAGCGCTCCATCGCCGAGCTCAATATTCCGCACGAGGCTTCGCGGGTGGCCAGCCGCTTGACGCTCAGCATCGGCGCCGCCTTCGTGCTGCCTTCCGCGAGCCGTACGCATGACGGTTTGATTCAACTCGCCGACGAGGCGCTGTATAGCGCGAAGGAACAGGGCAGGAACCGCGTCGTCGTCATGGAAGCCGAGTATCATAGCCTGCGCACCGGGCGCTTCGAAAAGCGCCTCGGGCAGCGCACCGGCTGAAGGCCGCAGGCCGCGTAAGGGGCGCCGCTCAAGGGGCGCCGCTCACTCGCGGCGATAGATGTCGACTTGCGGCTCCGCGCCCGACATTCTGCTGGCGCGAAACATTCCCTCGGAATTAAATTCCATGGCAACGCGGCCCTCTGTGTCCATCGCGATCACGCCGCCGTCGCCCTTGAGCGCGGGGAGTTCCTCGAAAACCACCTGGTGAACCGCCTCTGCGAGAGTTCGCCGGCCGAAGCGCACCCGCGCGCAAATGTCGTGGGCCACCGCGGCGCGTATGAAAACCTCGCCGTGACCGGTGGCCGATACGGCGCAGGCACGATCGTCGGCGTAGGTTCCCGCGCCGATGATGGGCGAATCGCCGATGCGCTGCCAGCGCTTGCCGGTCATGCCGCCCGTCGAAGTGGCGGCCGCCAACCGGCCGCGGCCGTCCAAAGCCACCGCGCCCACGGTTCCCGAGTGCGAAATGGTCGACGGCGAAACCTCACCGTCGCCGCCGCGGATCCGTTCGAGCTGCCGCCATCGCGCGGCGGTATAGAAATAGCTTCGCGGCACGAATTGAAAGCCCCGAGTGAGCGCGAATTCCTCGGCGCCGGAGCCAGAGAGCAGCACGTACTCCGAATCCTCCATCACCGCACGCGCAAGCTCGATCGGGTTCTTGATGTGCACCACGCCGCACACCGCTCCCGCTTTGCGCGTGGAGCCGTCCATGATGGAGGCATCGAGCTCGTTCTGGCCGTCGAGAGTGAATACCGCGCCATGGCCGGCGTTGAACAGCGGGTTATCCTCGAGCAGCACCACGGCGCGCGTCACCGCATCGAGGCTGCTGCCGCCGCTGTCGAGAACCGCGTACCCGGCGCTCAACGCTTCGGCCAGCCCCGCGCGGTAAAGCCGCTCCAGATCGACGCTCATCTCGAGGCGCGGCAGGGTTCCGGCGCCGCCGTGAATCGCTAAGCCGAACATTTTAAGGCTTCGTTCCTCTGGTCCGTGACCAGCAGCAAGGCTATCATCATTCAGAGATGAAGCCATTCCCAAAGACGGGCACGATCAATCGCCTGCTCATCGCGAATCGCGGCGAAATCGCCATCCGGGTGATGCGCGCCGCGGCCGAGCTCGGGATTCGTACGGTTGCAATCCACTCGCGGGAGGACCGCTTCTCGCTGCACCGGACCAAGGCGGACGAGAGCTACCTGGTGGGCGACGGCAAGGGTCCGATCGACGCGTATCTCGATATCGCCGACATCATTCGCATCGCGACCGAGGCGCGCGCCGACGCCATACACCCCGGCTACGGCTTTCTGTCCGAGAGCCCCGAATTCGCGGAGGCATGCGCGGCGGCGCGGATTCTCTTCGTAGGTCCGCTGGCCGACACCATGCGCAGGCTCGGCAACAAGATCGAGGCGCGCAACCTTGCGGCGAGCGCCGGCGTTGCCGTGATGCCCGCCACGCCGCCGCTGCCGGACGATGCGTCCGAGATTGCCGCGATGGCCCGCGCCGTGGGCTATCCGGTCATGCTGAAGGCGAGTTGGGGCGGCGGCGGCCGCGGCATGCGCGTCATCGAAGATGACCGTGACCTCATCGAGACGGTGGCCGCCGCGCGCCGCGAGGCCAAGGCCGCGTTCGGCAAGGACGAGGTGTATCTCGAGAAGCTCATCCGGCGCGCGCGGCACGTGGAGGTGCAGATCCTCGGCGATTCGCACGGCAATCTCGTGCATCTTTACGAGCGCGATTGCAGCGTGCAGCGGCGCAATCAAAAGGTGGTGGAGCGCGCGCCGGCGGCATTCTTGAGCGACGCCGAGCGCAGCGCGCTTTGCGAGGCGGCCCTCAAGATCGGACGCGCGGTGGAATATCGCGCAGCCGGAACGGTCGAGTTCCTGCAGGATGCCGCTACCGGCAAGTTCTACTTCATCGAGGTCAATCCGCGCATCCAGGTCGAACATACGGTCACGGAGTGCGTGACCGGGATCGATCTCGTGAAGGCGCAGATCCGCATCGCCACCGGCGCGCGCATCGGCACGCCGGAAAGCGGAGTTCCGCTGCAAAAGGACATTCGCGTCAATGCGCACGCCCTGCAATGCCGCGTCACGACCGAGGATCCGGAAAACAATTTCGTGCCGGACTACGGCCGCGTCACCGCGTACCGCAGCCCGGCGGGCTTCGGCATCAGGCTCGACGCCGGCACCGCCTACGCGGGCGCCATCATTACGCGTTTCTACGACTCCCTGCTGGTGAAAGTCACGGCGTGGTCACCGACGCCCGAGGAGACGATCGCGCGGATGCACCGCGCGCTTTGGGAATTCCGTATTCGCGGCGTGGTGACCAACCTGCGCTTTCTCGATCAGCTGATCATGCATCCGCGCTTTGCAACGGCGGATTACACCACCAAATTCATCGACGAAACTCCGGAGCTCTTTCATATTCCGCGCAAGCGCGATCGAGCGACGCGGTTGTTGAGCTTCATCGGCGACGTGATCGTCAACGGCAACCCGGAGGTCAAGGGGCGCGAGGCCAAGCCGAAGGCTCCGGTGTTTCCGCGCCTGCCGCGCGTGCCCCTGCCGCTGCCGCCGCCGCCGCCCGGCACGAAACAGAAATTCGACGAGCTCGGAGCCGATGGCTTTGCCGCATGGATGCTCGGGCAAACGCGCGTGCTGATCACCGACACCAGCATGCGCGACGCGCACCAGTCGCTCCTCGCGACGCGCTTTCGAACCCACGACATGGCGTTGATCGCGCCCTACTACGCGAGCCTTTTGCCGCAGCTGTTCTCGGTGGAATGCTGGGGCGGCGCCACCTTCGATGTGGCGATGAGATTTCTCAAGGAAGATCCGTGGGAGCGGCTCGCGCGCTTTCGCGAGGCCATGCCGAACTTGCTGCTGCAGATGCTGCTGCGCTCGGCGAATGCGGTCGGCTACACCAACTACCCGGACAACGTGGTGCGGCATTTCGTCGCGCGCGCCAGCGAGGGTGGAATCGACGTGTTCCGGGTATTCGATTGCCTCAACTGGGTGAAGAACATGCAAGTGGCGATCGAGGCCGTCAGAGCCGCCGGCGGCCTGTGCGAGGCGGCCATTTGCTACACGGGCAATTTATTGAATCCGCGGGAAACGAAGTACGACCTCAAATACTACGTCAAGATCGCCCGTGAGCTTAAGGCGATGGGCGCGCACGTGATCGCCGTCAAGGACATGGCCGGGCTGTGCCAGCCGCGCGCGGCCGCCGCCCTGGTCGCGGCGCTCAAGCACGACGTGGGCCTGGCGGTTCATTTCCATACGCACGACACCAGCGGCATCGGCGCGGCGAGCGTGCTCGCGGCCGTCGAAGCGGGCGCGGACGCGGTGGACGGCGCCATCGACGCCGTCTCGGGCCTCACGTCGCAGCCGAATCTGGGTTCGCTGGTCGAGGCGCTCAAGTTCGGAGCGCGCGACTCGCTGCTGGATCCCGATAAGCTGCGGACGATTTCGGCCTATTGGGAACAGGTTCGCCACGGCTATGTGGCGTTCGAGAGCGATATTCGCGCCGGCGCCTCGGAAGTCTATGTGCACGGCATGCCGGGCGGTCAGTACACGAACCTCAAGGAGCAGGTGCGCTCCTTGGGCATCGACGATCATCGCTGGTCCGAAGTGGCGCTTGCCTACTCCGAAGTCAACGAGATGTTCGGCGATATCATCAAGGTCACTCCGACGTCCAAGGTGGTCGGCGACATGGCCATCATGATGGTCACCAGCGGCCTCACCCGCGAGGCGGTACTCGATCCGGCCGTCGAAATCGCCTATCCCGAATCCGTGGTGCAATTGTTCCGCGGCGAACTCGGCCAGCCGCTCGGCGGCTTCCCCGCCGCCCTGCAAAAGAAGGTGCTGGGCGGCAAGGCGCCGCTCGGCGCGCGGCCGGGCGAATTGCTGCCGCCCGCCGATCTGCCGGGAGAGCGTGCCATGGCGGAAGCTAAAATCGGCCGGCCCATCACGGAGTTCGAACTCGCATCTCATCTCATGTACCCCAAGGTGTTTGCGGAGTACGCCGCCGACCGCGCCGCCTTCGGCGACGTGAGTACTCTGCCGACTTCCGTGTTTTTCTACGGGATGCAGTCCGGTCAGGAAATCAACATCGACCTGGAGCGCGGCAAGACCCTGATCGTCAAGTACGTCACCACCAGCGATGCGCACGAGGATGGGACGCGCACGGTGTTTTTCGAGCTGAACGGCCAGCCGCGTCCGATTCGTGTGGCGGACCGAGCCCAAGTCGCGAAGCGCCCGCCGCAGCGGAAAGTCGAAGCGGGCAATCCCAAGCACGTCGGTGCGCCCATGCCGGGGACGATCGTCACGGTCCCGGTGCACTGCGGCCAGCAATTGGTTCGCGGCGACGTGCTCTTGACCCTGGAGGCCATGAAAATGGAAACCACGGTGCGCGCGGAACAGGACGGCGTCGTCAAGGAGGTGCTGGCCAAGCCCGGCTTGCAAGTCGACGCCAAGGATCTATTGGTGGTGTTCGCCTAAGGTTGTTCGCGCAAGGCCAATTGGCCTATTCGCCTTGGCTCTGCTGCTCGGGCACCGTGACTTCAAGACCCTCCATGGCGGCCGTGATGTGCACCTGACAGCTCAAGCGGCTGGTGGCGCGCGGCTCCCAGGCGGTCTCGAGCATGCCTTCCTCCATGTCCTCGCGCGGCTCGAGTTTTCCGAACCAGGCAGGCGCGATATACACGTGGCAGGTCGCACAGGCGCAGGCGCCGCCGCATCGCGCGACGACGCCGGCAACGCCGTGCTGACGAGCGGCTTCCATCAAGGTGATGCCAAGCGCCGCGTCGATCTCGCGCCGAACCCCCAGAGGTTCGATGAACACGATCTTCGGCATTAAATCGCTTCTTTCAGCGCGATTTGCGGGTCCGCCAGCTTGTTAAGATCAGGCCGTGCGCGCTCGGCGATGAGCTTGCGTGCGGCCATGTAGTCCTTGGCATGATTGATGGCCTCGACCGCCAGCAACTCGCCGCCTTTGAGATAGCAGACGCTGAAACTGCGGGTGGCGGGGTCGCCGCGCATCACTTGCTGATCGAAGCCCTGCGAGAGGCCCACGATGAGTAATTTATTGTCAAACTGATCCGACCAGAACCAGGGTACCCGGTCATGTACGGTGGCGCGCTCGAGGATGTTGAGCGCCGCCGTCTTGGCCTGTTCGAACGCGTTGTCGACCGACTCCAAGCGCACGCGCATCTCGAAGCGGATCGACGGGTGATTGGTGCAATCGCCTGCCGCATAGATGGCGGCGTCGCTGCTGCGGCAATATTCATCGACCACGATGCCGTTGTCGCAATGCAGCCCCGCGGCGCTCGCGAGCTCGGTGTTGGCCACCGCGCCGACGCCGACGACCAGCAAGTCCGCCTCGTGGGTGCTGCCGTCGGCGCACACCACGCGCTCGACGCGTCCCGCTCCCTCGAGCCGGACCACGCGCGTGTTGCAGATGATTTTCACGCCTTGCGCGCGATGCTCGTGCGCGAAGTACTCGGAGACGCTGGATGCGACCACGCGATTCATCACGCGGTCCGCCATTTCGAGCACGGTGACCGCGCAGCCCATGGCGCGGGCCGTCGCCGCGGTCTCGAGACCGATGTATCCCCCGCCGATGATGAGCGCCCGCGCGCCCGGTTTGAGACCCGCGCGAATTGCCGCGACATCCGCAATGGCGCGCAAATAATGGACCCCGGGCAGATCCGCCCCCGGACAGGAGAGTTCCCGCGACTTGGCGCCGACGCACAGCAACAGCCGGTCGTACGCCAGCTCCTCGCCTCCCTCGAGCGTCACCCGGCGAGCCGCCGGATCGATGCGGGCGGCAGGCACGCCGAGCTTCAGCTCGACGCGATGCTCGTCATAGAAGGACCGATGCCGAAACAGCAAGCGGTCCTCGTTAAGTTCGCCGGCGAGGTACTTCTTCGATAGCGGGGGCCGTTGATAGGGCAGTTGCGGCTCGTCGCCGATCAACACGAGACGGCCGCTGAAACCTCCGCGGCGCAGGGTGTCCACGGCCTGGGCTCCCGCCTGGCCGCCGCCGATGATGAGGATGGTCGAGATCATTGGCCAAGCTTAGGCCAAAACGGCCCGAAGGAGGGTCCCCAAGACGTAGATGGTCGTGCCGGTTGGGTAGAATAGTACTAGGATTGTCCCGTCGGTCCAACGCTCGGCGGAGTTCTCGAAATGAAACTGATCACGGCCATCATCAAACCCTTCAAGCTGGACGACGTCCGTGCGGCGCTTTCGGAAATCGGGGTATCGGGCATGACCGTCACCGAGGTCAAGGGCTTTGGACGCCAGCGCGGCCACACGGAGCTGTATCGCGGGGCGGAATACGTCGTCGATTTCGTCCCGAAGACGCGCATAGAGGTTGCCGTGAAGAACGAACTCGTGGAGCAGGTGATGGAGGCAATCGTGGGCGCCTCCAAGACCGGCAAGGTCGGCGACGGCAAAATCTTTGTCACGGATATCCTTCGCGTGCTGCGCATCCGCACGGGTGAGACCGACAACGCCGCCCTGTAGGAGCCTGTCTGAGTAGGCTTCGCGCCGCCGGACATCGCGGCCGGTGGCTTGCACTCACGGTGCTGACGGCGACTCTCGCGCATCCCGCGTTTGCGGCGAAGCTCACGGACCTCGAGCACACCGAGATCGGGGAGCCGCGCCCCCCCGGAGTACCGAGCGACAAGGCGATGGAGGCCGCCGGCGCGATTATCGGCCGCGTCGATATCGACATCCGCAATATATTCGACAGGAACGATCCGCGCGAAAGCAGCGGCTTGTTCCGGCTCGCGGATCGGCTGCACATGCGGACCAAACCCGAGGCGATCCAGGCGCAGCTTCTGTTCAAAAGCGGCGACCGGTACAGAGCTCAGAAACTCGCCGAGACCGAGCGAAATCTGCGCTTGCTCACGTATGTCTACGATGCGCACATCGTCCCGGTCCGCTTCGCCGACGGCAAGGTGGACATCAAGGTCACGACGAGGGACGTTTGGACCTTGAGCCCGGGCATCTCCTTCGGGCGCGCCGGCGGCACCAATGCCACCAGCTACAATCTTCAAGACAGTAATTTCCTAGGCTATGGAAAAACCGTGCAGCTGTCGCGCAGCAGCACCGTCGACCGCACCAGCGACACGCTCGCTTATACCGATCCGAACGTGTTGGGGTCGCACTGGACCGCGGCTCTGGCCTATGTCGATTCGAGCGACGGGAACGAGCGCATCGTGCAGATTGCGCAGCCGTTCTATTCGCTCGATACGCGCTGGAGCGCCAAGATCTCGGCGATCAATTTTGACCGCACGGTGTCCCGCTACAGCCTCGGCAATATCGCCGATCAATTCAACGACAAGGAATCGACCTATGAGTTGAGCGGCGGAATCTCCAGCGGCCTCAACGACGGCTGGAGCAAACGGCTGCTGTTCGGAGTCCATTACGATCAAAACCTGTTCGTCCCCACGCCGTCGACCACGCTGCCGGCCAAGCCGTTGCCGCCCGACCGCACGCTCTCCTATCCCTTCGTCGGCTTCGATGTGCTCGAGGACAATTACAAGAAAGTCGGCGATGAGAATGAAATCGGCAGAACCGAGGACTTGTACTTCGGCACGGAAGTCACCGGCCAGGTGGGCTGGTCAAGCGCAGCATTCGGCGCGGACCGCAGCGCGCTGATGCTGGCCGCCACCGTGATCAAGGGCTGCGAATTGCCCCATGAGCAGCAGCTGTTTCTCAGCGGCGATTTCTCATCCCGCATCGAGGACGGCAGCGCGCGCAATCTGATCAGCGACGCAACCGCCAAGTACTATTGGCGATGGCGTCAGGACTGGCTGCTGTATGCGGCGCTGTCGGGGACCGTCACGCACGCTCTCGATCCCGACATGCAGCTTCTGCTCGGCGGAGACAACGGACTGCGCGGCTACCCGCTGCGCTATGAATCCGGCACCTCGCGCGGCCTATTGACGGTGGAGCAGCGCGTGTTCACGGATTGGTATCCCTTCCGGCTGGCGCGGGTCGGGGCGGCGGTTTTCGCCGACGTCGGCAGAACGTGGGGAACCGGCGTCGTCGGCAACAGCGATCCTGGACTCCTGCGCGACGTCGGCATTGGCCTCAGGCTCGGCAACACGCGCACCGGGCTCGGCAACGTGCTGCACGTCGATTTCGCCTTTCCCTTGAACAATATCGCGGGTATCCAGAAATTCCAATTTCTGGTGCAGACTTTTCAGAGCTTCTAGGCTGCGTCGCCGCGGGCGGACTTGCGGCGGCTCCAGAGCATGAGAATTCCGATGCATACCGCGAAATTGAGCACCCACCACCCGAGTTGGCGGGCGTTATTTTTGTCCTCAGGCTTAAGCTTCGCATCTGCAACCTGCAAGGTCCCCTTGAGCGCCTGGGTGGCGCCGGCCTGCGCCACTTGAAACTCCACCGCCGCCGCTCCCGGCAGATTGAGGTCCGGAGCTTCGAGCGAGTAGCTGCCGTCCGTTTCGGCGGTGGTGGGATGAGGGGTACCCCTGAGCAGTACGGTGACCACGGCGTCGCGCACCGGCGCGTTGTCGATGAGGCGGCTCACGTGAATCGTCATGCGGCCGCCGCGCACCGTCCCAACCGCCATGAGATCGGCCGAGCGCGCCTCGATGCGCGCGGCTTGGGGGACCGCCGGCGCCGCCGCGTCGGGCGCAGCGGCCGCCGAGACCGCGGCGGCCGCGCAAATCGCCGCGGCCGCCGCGAGCGCGGCTCTCATCCGCCGAGCCACCAGCCCGAAAACCCCATGGCGAGTCCCGCGATCGCGCTCGCGGTACCCAAGATCGGGAAGAAGCTCTTGCGCGCCAAGAAATACAGGGAACAGAGCACCAGGCCGAGCTCCAGGAGCCCCTCGCCGATGTCGAAGCGCAGCGCCCGCTCTTCTTCGATTTCGCTCTCGGCATCCTTCGCTTGAGCGTCTCTCATGATTCCCTTGGCGTCATCGGCGTACTTATCCCGGGCGGTCTCGAGCTTCTGCGCCATCGGCGCCGCCTTCGCTGCGTCGGGCGCCAGGGTCTGCAGCAGCTGCAGCGCGACGTCGCTGGTATTTTCGCGTATTTTCTTCGCCTGATAGAAAGCCCATTGGTCATTCGATTCGGTACGGTGAATGACCGCCTGCGTGTGCGAGCGGTGCGAGGCGATGGTGACCACCGATAGAAAAATCCCGACCACGCCGACCAGGATGCCGACCCGGCGGGTATTGGGATCAGCCGCGTGTTCCGGCGATACTTCAATTTCAGTCATGGCGCAAAATTATCCTCCGTTTCTCATTTGACGATATGCAATCTTGGATTCGCGCGGGAAATACCCAGGACGCCGCTGCGCACGACCTCGACGATTTCGCCGAACGCGGCGACTTTCGCGATGAACTCGCCGATCTCGATCTCGGTGCTGGTGAGTTCCACGATGTAACTCGAGGGGTTCGGCGATAGTACCCTGCCGCCCACGCGGTGCAGCAACGCATCGACCGCTTCGACATGGCCGGGCGCGATGGAGAGCTTGATCAGCATGAGCTCGCGCGCGAGGTGATCGCCGCTGGTCAGGTCCTCGACTCCCACGACGTCGACGAGTTTCAGCAGTTGGGCGTTGATTTGAGCGATCACGGGATCGGAACCGATGGTCACCAGCGTGACTCGCGACACGGTGGGATCGTCGGTGGGCGCAACCGAGAGGGACTCGATGTTGTAGCCGCGGCTGGATATCAGTCCGGTGACGCGGGTGAGCGCGCCGGCTTCGTTTTGCAGAAGAATCGCAATGATGTGCCGCATGGCCGCAGAGGATACGGGAGGGTGGCACTTGGGCGCCAGGGTGAGAACTGCTAGGCTTTGAGCGTGAAAGATCGCAACGACATGTTGATTCAAGGCGGCCACCCGCTGGCCGGCACCCGCATGACGGGTGCGGAGATGCTGGTTCAGGTTCTGGCCGACGAGGGCGTCGACACGATCTTCGGCTACAGCGGCGGCGCCATTCTGCCGATCTACGATGCCGTATTCCGCTATAACCTCGACCATCCGTCGGCGATGCCGCTCATCGTTCCGGCCAATGAGCAAGGCGCCGGGTTCATGGCGGCGGGGTACGCCCGCGCCAGCGGCCGGGTCGGCGTGGCCTTGGTGACATCCGGCCCCGGGGCCACCAACACAGTGACGCCGGTGCGCGACAGCCAGGCTGATTCCGTGCCCATCGTGGTCATCTGCGGCCAGGTGGCGACCACCGCGATCGGCACGGATGCATTTCAAGAGGCGCCGGTGCCGAGCATCATGGGCGCGGTGGCCAAGCACGTTTTCTTGGTGACCGATCCAAAAAAACTCGAGGCGACGGTGCGCACCGCGTTTGAAATCGCGCGCACCGGGCGGCCGGGCCCGGTGGTGCTCGATATTCCCAAGGATGTGCAAAATTGGAACGGTGTGTTTCACGGCTCGGAGCGGCTGGCGATTCCGGGTTACCGGCAGCGCATGAATCGGCTGGAGGCGAGCAAACTACCGAATGCCGCCTGCGCCGCCTTTTTTGCGGCATTGGGCGCCGCCAAGCGTCCGATGATTTACGCCGGCGGCGGCGTCATCAACGCCGGCGCCGCGCCGGTGCTGCGCGAGTTCGCCAAGGAGTTTCAAATTCCGGTGGTCACGACGCTGATGGGCATCGGTGCGGTCGACACCACCCACCCCTTGTCCATGCGCATGCTCGGAATGCACGGCGCCGCGTTTGCGAACTACGCGGTCGATGACTGCGATTTTCTCATGGCGGTGGGCGCGCGTTTCGATGATCGCGTCGCCGGCAATCCCCAGAAATTCGCCGGCGGAGCCAAGTTCATCGCGCATTTGGATATCGACGCATCGGAGATCAACAAGGTCAAGCGAGTCGATTGGAGCCACGTCGGTCTCATGCAAGACGCGCTCTTGAGTTTGCTCGACTACGGCAAACGCCAGAATTTCCGGCGCGACTGGTCGGAGTGGCGCGCTCGCTGCGATACCTTGCGCAGCGAGTACGCCATGAATTACGACCGCGGCAGCGCGTTGATTCAGCCTTATTACGTCATCGAGGAAATCAACCGCTTGACGCGGGGCGAGGCCTTGATCACGACCGGAGTGGGTCAACATCAAATGTGGGCGGCGCAGTATTTCGATTTCAAGAGCCCGCGCCTGTGGCTGACCTCCGGCAGCATGGGAACGATGGGCTTCGGGCTGCCGGCGGCGGTGGGCGCGCAATTCGCGCAGCGCAATCGTTTGGTGATAGACGTCGACGGCGATGCCAGCATCCGCATGAACATCGGCGAATTGGAAACCGTGACGACCTATGACTTGCCGATCAAAGTGATCGTGCTCAATAACTGCGGCGACGGCATGGTCAAGCAGTGGCAAAAGCTCTTCTTCAAGGGGCGCTTGAGCGCCAGCGACAAGAGTCTGCACACCAAGGATTTCGTCAAGGCGGCGCTCGCCGACGGTTTCAAGTTCGCGGTGCGGCTCGACAAAAAGAGCGACGTTCCGCGGGTCATCGAGGAATTCATCCGCTTCGCCGGGCCGGCGTTCCTCGAGGTGATGATCGACCAGGATGCCGGGGTCTACCCCATGGTGGGTCCCGGGCAGGCTTACAACGAGATGATCACCGGCGAGCACATTGCCTCGCGCACCCACGTTGAAATCAAAACACCCGACGCGTCAAAGATGTTCTGAGGGCTGGCTACCAGACGCCGGTGTTCGGCATGGTGCTCCACGGTGCGGCGGGAGGCAGAGCCTCGCCCCGCTGCAGCAATTCGATCGAAATATTGTCCGGCGAGCGGACGAAGGCCATGTGTCCATCCCGCGGCGGCCGGTTGATCGTGACTCCGTGGTCCATCAGGCGCTTGCAGGCGGCGTAAATGTCCTCGACGGCATAAGCCAAGTGTCCGAAGTTGCGGCCGCCGGCATACGCTTCCGGATCCCAGTTATGAGTCATTTCCACCTGCGCGTCGCCATCGCCGGGGGCGGCCAAGAACACCAGCGTGTAGCGGCCCTTTGGATAATCGCGGCGCGATAATTCGACCAGCCCGAGCGCGTCCCGATAGAAGCGCAGCGACTGCTCGATATCCGTTACCCGCACCATGGTGTGCAAATACTTCATGACATCTACCTGCGGCGAGTTGCGGCGCAAATTTGTATCAAGCGCTGCATAAAAGCAACTCAGTTGCGGCGAGCTGCCCGCGGCGAATCCGTTGTTGCATGTTTGTCACAGATTGGCCGGGCGTTTGACATAGTGCACAAATTTGCGTCTTTGGCCGCATAAACCTGGGTTTTTTCCGGGGTAAGGAGTATTATTCCTGACACTGTCTTGGCTCTCCATGTTTCTGGAGTTACTTAATTGCAACAGTTACACAAACTCAAAGAAGGTCGAGCGTAAGGGCACTTTTGTGCCGCGTATCCTCCAAGATAAGGACGTGTCGGGTTATTACTCTGCACCTGTTCCACTCGAACTCCCCGGCAAGTCCGGGGATTCTTTTTTATGAATCCGATTGATCTGCCTGCGCGAATCGCCTTGATAGCAAAACAAGGCGCGAGAGCAGAATGCAGCCGGCCTCCACAAACCCAGCGGGCGATGTCCTTGAATGCCTGGTGCGCGCCATGGCGGCAGGCGACCGAGCCGCCCTGCCCTCCATCTACCGTGAGACCGTGGCGCAGGTATTCGCCATTGCACGCGGCCTGCTGCGTTCCAAGGAAGACGCCGAGGAGGTCGTCTGCGACGTGTATATCCATGTCTGGCGGCGCGCCGGCAGCTTCGATGCGAGCCGCGGCAGCGTGATGGGCTGGCTCGCCGTCATGGCGAAAAATCGCGCCATCGACCGTCTGCGGCAACGCCGGGCACTGGTTTCCCTGGATGATGAGCGCAACGATTGCATGGCCGCATCGATACCGAGCGAGGCGCTCGACCCGGAACAGATGCTGGTGCGGCTTCAATCGGGCAGCGCCGTGCATCGCGCCCTTAAGTCCCTGACCCCGCAGCGCCGGCACTTGCTGGGCTTGGCGTTCTTTCACGGCTTGAGCCACCAGGAGATTGCCGATACGGTCGGGCTGCCGCTCGGCACCGTAAAGTCGCATGTGCGCCGCGCGTTGGCGGCTCTGCAGTGCGAATTGGCGTAATGCGGGTTGCCGCGATCCCAAGCCGCAATGGACGCTCGCGCCGGATGTGGCCACAATGCACGGCAAAGGGCGGGAGAAACACGATGAGTCTCTGCGATGGGTTTACGGGCGCGATCGGCAATACGCCCTTGATTCGGCTCCGGTCTTGCAGCGAGGAAACGGGCTGCGAGATTCTCGGCAAAGCCGAGTTCATGAACCCGGGAGGTTCGGTGAAAGACCGCGCCGCCAAGTGGATGGTGCTGGACGCCGAGAGGCGCGGCGTCTTGAAACCCGGCGGAACCGTGGTGGAGGGAACGGCCGGCAACACCGGCATTGGTCTCGCGCATGTCTGCAACGCGCGCGGATACAAGTGCGTCATCGTCATGCCCGACAATCAGGCCGCCGAGAAATATCAAATCATCGAAGCCTTGGGCGCAGAGCTTCGCAAGGTGCCCGCGGTTCCTTACAGCAACCCCAACCAGTACCAAAAGGTCGCAGGCCGGCTGGCCGCGGAGCTGCCCAATGCGGTCTGGGCGAACCAGTTCGACAACACCGCCAACCGGGCCGCGCACTTCGAATCCACGGGTCCGGAGCTGTGGCGCGATACGGCGGGAAAGATCGATGTGTTTTGCGCGGCGACGGGCACCGGCGGCACCTTGGCGGGCATCGCCGCCTATCTCAAATCCCAATCCACGGCGGTCCGCATCGTGCTGGTGGATCCGCCGGGCAGTTCGCTCTACCACTACTTCAAGGACGGTGAACTCAAATCGGACGGCGGTTCCTCGATCACGGAAGGCATCGGCACCGGACGTGTGACGGCGAACCTCGAGGGCGCCCCGATCGACGACGCGATACGCATTCCGGATGCGGAGACCATGCAGTTCGTGTATCGGCTGTTGCGCGAGGAAGGCCTGCTGCTCGGCAGCACCTCGGGGATCAACGTGGCCGCCGCCGTCAAGCTCGCCAGACAGATCGGCCCGGGCCATACGATAGCGACCATTCTGTGCGACGGCGGCGCCAAGTACCAATCGCGCCTGTTCAACCGCGCGTGGATTGCAGAGCGCGGCTTTTCCGCGGCTATCGGCTAGGCGCTCTGCCAGCTAGGCGCTCTGAGACTGCAGCTCTGTCTCGCCGGTGTTGAACCAGGCCAGAGTGGAGTGCAAAGCCGCCACGTCGCCTACCACGAGGAGCGCCGGCGATTCCAAGTTGGCGCTCGATGACATCGCGCCTATACCGGCGAGAGTAGCGGCGATCACCCGCTGATTCGCCGTGGTGCCCTGTGCGATGAGGGCGGCCGGCCGCTCCGGCCGCGCGCCATGCTCGATCAGCTTCTCGACGATATGATCCAAGCGCGCGAGTCCCATGTAGAAAACCGCCGTGGCGCCCGGCATCGCCAACGCGCGCCAATCCGGCTCCTTGCCGCTAAGATCCCTCTGACCCGCCACGAAGCTCACGCTGTGCGCGCAGTCCCGATGCGTGAGCGGTATGCCGGCATAGGCGGCGCAGCCGGTCGCGGCAGTGATGCCCGGCACCACCGAGAAATTGATTTCCGCGCGGGCCAGCGCCTCGAGCTCCTCACCCCCGCGGCCGAAAATGAACGGGTCGCCACCCTTCAAGCGCACGACGCGGCGCCCGGCCCGGGCATGTTCGATCAGCGAGTCGTTGATCCACGCTTGCGGTGTGCCCACCCCGCCCGCCGTCTTGCCCACGCAAATCCGCTCCGCATCGCGCCGCGCGAAGTCGAGAATTGCGGGCGATACCAAACGATCGTGCAGAATGACGTCCGCGTCTTGAAGCGCGCGCAGCGCCTTTAAAGTCAGCAATTCCGGATCCCCGGGACCGGCGCCCACCAGGGTCACTTCGCCGGCTGCGCGCGGCGCCGCGGAGCCGGCCGCCAGCAATGCTTGAGCGATTCGCAATGCGCCGCGCTGATCGCCCGCGATGAAGCGGCGCGCCGCCGGACCGTCGACGATGGCTTCGAAATAGCGCCGCCGTTCCAGCGTTCCGCGCAGCCGCAGCCGGCTGATTTTGCGCAGATCCCGCAGCCATACCGCAAGATCGCCAACACGCTTAGGTATGAATGCTTCCAAGCGTTCGCGCAAGCGGCGCGCCAGCACCGGCGAGGCGCCTCCGGTGGAAACCGCCACCAGCACCGGGTCGCGATCGATGATGGCCGGCACGATGAAGCGGGACGCTTCGCGGTCATCAACCACATTGACGGGAATGGAGCGGACGTCGGAGAGTTTCGCGATCCAGCGGTTCACCGCGCGGCGCGACGTTGCAACGATGACGAGCCGTGCGTCGTCGAGGTCGCTCGGGATGAATTCGCGAATGGCGAGCTTCAGGCTGCCGTTCGCGGCGCGCTGCATGAGCTCTGGAACGATGTGCGGCGCAACCAGCGTGATCTTCGCACCTGCGCGTTCGAGCAAGGAGACTTTGCGCAGCGCCACTTCGCCGCCCCCGACGATGAGCACCTTCTGACCATTGAGGTCGAAGAAGACGGGAAAATAATTCATGGCGCAAATCCTTGGGCCGCCGCACGCGTACGGGGCGCGCAGCCGATGCTGGGAAAACCGATATCGTGCAGCGCATTGTAAGGCAGCAGAGAAACTATAGGACCGGCGGAATGCAGGCGAAACGAACTATCGCTTATGAGGACATGCGCTTTGGTGCTAGCTCCGGGCGCGTGTTCTTCCACCCGGCCGCCGCTCCCCATCCTATAGTAATTGCATGATCGATCCTGCCCAGGCGCTGTCCGGATTCATCGTCGGTACCATCGTGGGGCTCACGGGCGTCGGCGGCGGCGCGCTCATGACTCCGATACTGGTGCTGTTGTTCGGCATTCACCCGGCCACCGCCGTCGGCACGGACCTCCTGCATGCGGCGATCACCAAGAGCGGAGGGACCTATGTGCACGCGAAAGGCGGCCGCGTCGATTGGCGCATCACCGGCCTTCTCGCGATGGGCAGCCTGCCGTCCGCCGTCATTACGCTGCTCAGCCTGCATTACTTCACCGGCGGGCTCGGCGACTCCAAGATCATCACGACCACCCTGGGCGTGGCCCTGCTGCTCACCGCCGTTTCGCTTGCCTTGCGCACATGCCTCAAGCGCTGGTCGAAGAAGGTGCCCGGTCCCGATGTTCCCCGGCATCCTGCGCTCACGGTCGTCACCGGGGCCCTGCTGGGTTTTGTGGTGTCGATTTCCTCGGTGGGGGCCGGGGCCCTCGGCATCACGGCGCTGTTTTTTCTGTATCCGCGCCTCAAGGCCGCCCGTATCGTCGGGTCGGACGTGGCCCACGCGGTGCCGTTGGCCTTGGTCGCCGGGCTCGGCCATTGGCTATACGGCAGCGTCGACTGGACCCTGCTCTTGTCCCTGCTGACCGGCTCGCTGCCGGGCATTTATATCGGCAGCCACTTTGCCGGCCGCGTTCCGGAGATGTTCTTGCGCCTCATGCTGGCCGTGATGCTGCTGCTGGTCGGCAGCAAGCTGATCGCGTTCTAAGCTATCCTAGGCATATGAAATTCCAGCAATTGCGCTATCTCGTGGCGGTTCACGAGAATGGCCTCAACATCACGGCCGCGGCGCGCCAACTGCACACTTCGCAGCCCGGCGTCAGCCGGCAACTCAAAATGCTGGAAGAGGAACTCGGCTTTCAATTGTTCGAGCGCGAGGGCCGCGCACTGACCCGCACCACGGCGGCTGGCGAAGAGATCATTTCGCGCGCCAGCAGCATTTTGCGCGAGATGCAGAACATCCGCCGCACCTCGGCGGAGCTGCGCAAGGCGGATGGCGGCACGCTGTCGATTGCGACCACGCACACTCAGGCGCGCTATGTGCTGCCGCAGGTGATTCGCGCGTTTCGGCTGAAATACCCGAAGGTGCGGCTGCACTTGCATCAGGGCACATCGGAACAGATTGCGGAAATGGTGGCCCGCGACCGCGTCGATTTTGCCATCGCGACCGGATCGGAGGAGCTTTTCCCGCATTTGGTGCGCCTCCCGGTCTATCGCTGGCACCGCGCAGTGGTCGTGCCGCAGGGCCATCCTCTCGCCTCGGCGGGCAAGCTGACCTTGAAGAAATTGGCTGAATATCCCATTGTCACCTACGTCTTCAGTTTCTCGGGCCGCTCCTCGCTGCCGGCTCTGTTCGAAACGGCGGGATTGTCGCTCGATGTCGCGTTGACGGCACGCGACTCGGACGTCATCAAGACCTACGTGCGCATCGGTCTCGGCGTCGGGATATTGGCGCGGCTCGCCATCGATCCCAAGGCCGACGCCGATCTCGCGGTACTCGATGCGGCGCATCTGTTCGAGGGCCATACGACCTGGATCGGCTTTCGGCGCAGCGCCTTGCTGCGGGCCTATATGTATGAGTTCATTGAATTACTGGCGCCCCACCTGCCGCGCAAGCTGGTGCGCGAGACCGAGAAACTGGAGACCCAGGAAGAAGTGGACCGGAGCCTCCAGGAGCTGCACATTCCGCTGCGCGACAACCCTTAACGGCGAGGCTTTTGGGCTATGCCTTAAGCGCATATGCACATGCCGGGATGTTCGTTCCGCCAGGGGCTGTCAACCGCTAGCGTGAGTGAATGATTCGAGAGCAGGGCAAGTGCACGGCGTGCGAGTACTTTTGGTTTGCGGCGGTGCTCATCGTACTTCTGATGGGGAGCGCGCTACACGCCTAAGGCACGGAGCGATGCCGCAATTTGACCGCGAGACCCGTATCGTTTGACGGCTGATATTCGGCCGAAAAGGTTGCGAGCGCGGCGGCGGCGGTCTCAAGCTCGCCGTCCGGCAATTCGAAGCTGTTGAAGCCGCAGCGCGCCAGGAAGAACAGCTGGTCGCGGCGAACATAGCCGGTGGCGCGCAGTTCACCGGTAAATTTCCAGCGTTCCCGCAGCAGCCGGCCCTGCGTGTAGCCGCGGCCTTCACTCGGCCCTGGGAACTCGGCGCCGACCAGCGCAAAGCGCGCCAAATCAGGCGCCAGAAGTTCAGCTTGATGCGCGGGCGCCAGTATCACGCCCAAGGGACCGCCCCGTACCAGCCACCGGTCGCGCTCGGACAGCCATTGATCGAAGGTGAGAATCAGCGCGGTATCGTCGGCGGCCGGAGTTTCGCTTAAAGCGCGCCAATCGTCGACGACGACCTTGCCGTCACGCAGCAGCCGGCGCGGCATACACTCTTTCCTTGAACGGTTTTACGCCGAGGCGGCGCACGGTATCGATGAAACGCTCGCCGTCGTGCCGCTGTTCGACGTACACGGCCAAGAGACGCGCGAGGGTCTCCGGCACGGCGGCCTTGGCGACGGAGGGACCGATGACGGTGCCGAGCGAGGCGTCGGCGCCCGCCGCGCCGCCGATGGTGATTTGGTACCACTCCTCGCCGTGCTTTTCCACCCCCAGAATGCCGATATTTCCCACGTGGTGATGTCCGCACGCGTTCATGCAGCCGGACATCTTCACGTCGATCTCGCCCAAGTCGTACACATAGTCGTAATCGTCGAAGCGTTCATTGATGAGCTTCGCCACGTCGATGGAACCGGCGTTGGCGAGACTGCAGAAATCGAGGCCGGGACAACAGATCATATCGGTCAAAGTGCCGATGTTCGGCGTCGCGAGTCCCGCTGCGTCGAGCGCCCGCCACAGTTCGAAGGTCTTCTCCTGCTCGACGTCGGCCAACAGAAGATTCTGCGTGTGAGTGACGCGCACTTCTGCGAAGCTGTAGCGATCGGCCAAATCGGCTATCAAATCCATTTGGGTGTCCGTGGCATCGCCGGGCGCGGCGTCGGCCTTCTTCAGCGACACATACACCGCGCGATACCCCGGCACCTTGTGCTCGGTGGTGTTGTAGCGATACCAGGCGCGAAACGCCGTCTCCCGGCCCGCGGCAGGCTCAATATCAGCGAGGCTGCGGTAGGCCGGAGGCCCAAAAAACCCGCGCACGCGCGCGACCTCCGCCTCAGTGACAGAGAGCCCGCCGTCCTTGATCAATTCCCACTCCGCCTCGACGCGCCTTGTGAATTCTTCAAGGCCCAAGGAGCGCACCAGAATCTTGATTCGCGCCTTGGTCAGGTTGTCGCGCCGGCCCTCGCGGTTGTAGATACGCAGGACCGCCTCCAGATAGGACAGCAGGTGTTCGCGCGGCAGAAATTCGCGTATCACCTGTCCGATGACGGGCGTGCGGCCGAGGCCGCCGCCGGCGAGAATCTCAAAGCCGAGTTCGCCGTCGGCGCCGCGCACGATGTGCACCCCCACGTCATGGACCAGCGAGGCGGCGCGATCGCGCGGCGAGCCGGTGACGGCAATCTTGAATTTGCGCGGCAGATACGTGAATTCCGGATGAAACGTCGACCACTGGCGGATGATTTCGCACCAGGGCCGCGGATCCTCGAGCTCGTCCGGCGTCACACCGGCCAAGTGATCCGAGGTGGTGTTGCGAATGCAGTTGCCGCTGGTCTGAATCGCATGCATCTCCACCGCCGCGAGTTCGGCCAGAATATCCGGCACCTCCTCGAGCTTCGGCCAGTTGTACTGGATGTTTTGCCGAGTGGTGAAATGCCCATACCCCCGATCGTAGCGGCGCGCAATCGCGGCGAGCGCGTGCAATTGCGTCGATGACAGCAAACCATACGGAATCGCAACCCGCAGCATCGGCGCATGCCGTTGAATGTACAGACCGTTACGCAGGCGCAGGCCCCGGAACTCATCCTCGGGGAGTTCGCCGGCGAGAAATCTGCGCGTCTGGTCACGAAATTGCGCGACCCGTTCGTCGACCAGCGTTTTGTCGATCACGTCATACCGATACATAGCCAATCACTTTAGCGCCCACGCCACTCCAAGGCCAATGAATCCTAAAGCCGGCCCGCGACGAGCCCCAGGTCTCGCAATATGCGCGGTGCGTCTCGTTAGCATGCCCCCTTTTGGTAAAACGTGATTCGCTTGGCAGAGCAAAATCGCGGTTGCGTGCAGCATCAGGGAGGTCAATAAAGGGCTTGAACCGGGTGACAAAAGATCTCACGGAAGTTGTAGTCGCGCCGGACACTTATCACGTCTCGCCTGAACCCATGCTTTTGGTCGCCGATTTGCATGGCGCCCTGGCACTGTGTCTGCACGATGAGGGGCGCGGTGTCGGCGGCCTGCTGCACTTGAGGTTCATGGGAGGTACCGGACGCCCCAGCGACGTGACGGACAACACGTTGAGTTCCGTCCTGGTGGTCCTCGATCGATTCAAGCGTGCGGTGCTCGGCAATGCATCGAAACGCGATGAGATTCAGGCGCGCATTCTCGCCCACGCACTGCCTCCGACCGATATCGGGGAGCCCAGCGCCTCCCTGGTCGACCTGATTCAGGCGGACCTGGCGGACGGCAAAATTGCCTGCGGCACCCAGACGATGCGTAGAACGGAAACGCTGCGCGTGTGCTTCCAGCCGTTCGAAGGCCGTGTCTGGGTGTGCGGCCCCAACGCCCTGCGCGCCGCACCGAAGGCGCAACGCTCCGCGGTCTGATCCCAAAGGGCCGCCAGGCGGCCTCTCGCCTTGCGATCCCGCCGGCCGAGCATTTGCCCGCCGTCGCCCGGTTCATTATAAGATTCCCCGTCATGCGAATTGCCGTGGTTCTCTGGGTGTTGGTGCTTGCCGCATGCGCCAGCGAGAAGCTCGCTACGGCGCCGCCTGCGCGCGTGGACTTGAGCGGTCATTGGGCACTCAATGAAGCCGACAGCGATGATCCGCTGCGGCTGATGCAGAGCCAGCTCGCGGCCGCAACCGCCAACGCCAGCGCCGGCGGCCCGGGCCCGGCCGGCGGATCAGGCGGGCGTGGCGGCGGCCGGGGAGGCCGCGGCGACGGATTCGGGGCGGGCGGCCCCATGGGGCCCGTCATGCCCCCGGTGGCCGTTTTGGACCAGGCCTTGCATTGGCCGGGCAAAGCTCTCGGGACCCAGCAAAGCGGCGGAGACGTCACGTTCACTTCCGACGGCAGAAATCGAGTCTGCCGGCCGGGCGCGGTCAAGCCGCCGCATCACCCGAGTTCGAAATCCTCCGACGAATCCCAAGGGAGGCCCGACGCCCCGACGCGTGGCCGAGGCAATGTACCGCCGCTCGACTGCGGCTGGGATGAGGGGACATTGGTGGTGAAACCGAGCGATCCCGAGGATGACCGCCCGCCGTTCGAGCAGCGCTTCAGCCTTTCGGACGACGGCCAGCGCCTGATTGAAGTGGTGAGTTTCAAAGGCGGCCGCTCGAGCGGATTCACCGCGTCGCGTGTCTGGGACCGCGTCATTCCGGGCGCGGCGCCTGCAGCAGCACCCGGTGCAGCGCCGGCAACAGCACCGGCCCCACCGCCCCCTGTGCCCGGTTCGCGGCCATAAAAAAGCCGGGCAGTGCCCGGCTTTTCAAATCCCCATGCCTTTCGTATTCGCGCTTTACTTCCCACCACCTATTGCGTTCCAGCAACACTCTAGCCGTGAGCGGCCAGCTAAGCTAGCCCTTATGCGGGAAATCATGAAAATTAATGTACCAAAAAAGCAACAGCGGATGCTAGCTAGCTTGAGGCGGCCGCGAAGCCCCTCTGGTAGTTCGAGTATTCTTGGCGAACAATCTATAAAAAATGGGAGGCCCACGTGGCTAAGCACTCCAAGTCCCCGGCGGCCGCGATCGTCGTGCGCACGCGCCGCGCCTATTTTGACTGCAAATTTGGGCAGTTGCACGTGCGCACGGCTTTCCCGACGACCGGCGGGTTCGACGAGCAAGTAACGCTTTTTTGCCTGCATCCCGGCGAAGGGACGAGCCGCGCCTTCGATCGATTCCTGCCCGAAATCGCCCACGAGCGCTCGGTGTATGCGCCCGATATGCCCGGTTTCGGCGAGTCCGATCCGGCGCCGACCCAGAACTCCACGGACGCCGCGCGCGCGATAGCGGACCTCGCGAATGACTTGCGCCTGCGTCAAATCGACGTGCTGGGAGTTGGGTTCGGCGCCGCCGTCGCCCTTGAGTTGGGCGCGGCGCGGCCTCTACTGGTGCGCCGTTTGGTGCTGGTGAGAGTTCCACCTCTCGACTTAAGCCCCGTGGTCAAGCAAGAGACTTTGGTGCTCAGAATCAAACTCGGAACCGCGGATGACACGCAGTGGAGCAGGGGGGTGCTGCCGAATGCGCGGTTCGTCGAGCTCACGGAGTACACCGCCGACCTGTTCGACGCGGCCCCGAAAACATTGGCGAAAGAGATCAGCGCATTTCTGCAGGCAAAGGAGCGGGCAGGTTCGTGAGGCTCAACAAATACATCAGCGAGGCCGGCGCCTGTTCGCGGCGTGAAGCGGACAAATGGATCGAAGCGGGACGCGTCACTTGCAACGGCATACGCGCCGCCCTCGGGCATAAGGTCCAAGACGGCGATGAGGTGCGGGTCGACGGCGAACTCATCGGCGCCAAAAAAAAGCAGATTTACATCGCGCTCAACAAGCCGGTGGGCATCACCTGTACGACCGAGCCGCACATTGAGAACAACATCATCGAGTTCATCGGCCACCGCGAACGGATTTTTCCGATCGGCCGGCTCGACAAGGAATCCGAAGGCTTGATTCTGCTCACCAACAACGGCGACATCGTCAATGAGATCCTGCGCGCCGAAAACAATCACGAAAAGGAATACATCGTTGCGGTGGACCGCCCCATCACCGACCTGGCGCTCTCCATGATGGCGAGCGGCGTCAAAATCATGGGCGAAATGACCAAGCCCTGCAAAGTTGCGCGCATCGATGCCGAAACTTTGCGGATGACTCTCACCCAGGGTTTGAACCGGCAAATCCGCCGCATGTGTTCGGCGCTCGGGTACCGGGCGCGCCGCCTGCAACGCGTCCGCATCATCAACATCGAGTTGGGCGAACTGGCACTCGGCGAGTGGCGGTACCTCACCGCAGCCGAAGTTCTGGGTTTGCTGCGGCCGCAGCCGCCGCTTGCCGCGCCCTCCCGGCCGCGCGTGCAGGGGCGCCTGCTGCGGCGCTGATTCGCGCGTCAGCTCGAGCGCACCACCGCCGCCGGAACGCCGTCCGACCATTGCCGCCCGATCGCGAGCCGCCAATTCGCGTTTTGCGCCCGGGCGGTGAGCCAGCGGAAAAAATCCTCGCCTCGATTGGTCCAGTATGCATGGCTGAACAGCAAACTGCCGTCGCTGGATTCGACCGTGAAGCGCCGGCGCAGGCCGAAGCTCGCCCAGCCGCGCGTGCACTTGATGCGCGGCGAATCCTCCGACAGGGGGTACTGATTCGGCCCCACCTGCAGCCGCAGCCGGCCTGCATGCGCGTACACGCACATGTTCGGCTGAGCGGCGCGGATCAGGGCGACGCCATGCACCAGGGACGGCGGCACGTCGTAGGCGGTCCACGTGCCGCCCAACACGTGCCACTGCAAGACCATGCTCTGGCGGCGGAAATCGATGACAGAAACGCTGCCGGCGTTATCGGAGGCCATGCCTGAAGCATGCGCTATTCAAGCGCTATTTTGAATCGCGATCGGGCAAGCCGGCGAATACGCTTTGCACGATGCTCGCCGTGAGCAGCTGCGGCAGCACGACCGTCTCGGCCGATCCGGGCTTCGAATTGTAGACCACGTAGAGCGGCACTCCGGCGCGCCCGAAGTCGGCGAGCGCCTGCGTGATGGCGGGATCGCGGTTGGTCCAATCGCCCTTCATCAGCGAGACGCCCTTGCCGCGAAACACTTGTTGGACGGCGGCGTCGGCGAACGCGTTGCGCTCGTTGACCAGACAGGTGAGACACCAGCTTGCGGTGAAATTGACCAGCAGCGGGCGGCCTTGCGCATTTAATTCGGCGACCTTCGCGGCGTCGTAAGGCTGCCACGCATCGGCCGCCGGCGCAGCGGCGCTCGGCGACGCAGCCGCCGCAACGTCGGCAAAGCGCACCGGCAGCACGATGGCGAGCAGCACCGCGCCCAAGGCCGTGAGCAACGCCGCCGCGCGCCCGCCGACGGAACTGCCCTTGGATTTCTGGTATGACCATGCCGCCAGCGCGACGAGAATCGCCCCCGCCAGCGCCGCGCCCAAGCCGATCGACGAGGTCTGCTGTGCGAGCACCCATAAGAGCCACGCCGCGGAGGCATACATGGGGAATGCAAAGATCTGCTTGAGCGTATCCATCCAGGCACCGGGCTTCGGCAGTGCGCGGCGCATCCACGGCGCCAACGACAATAACAAATAGGGCAGCGCGAGCCCCACGCCCAAGGCGGCGAAGATGACCAGGGCAACGAACGGCGATTGCGTGAGCGCGGCGCCGACGGCGGCGGCCATGAAAGGCGCAGTGCAGGGCGTGGCGACCAAGGTGGTCAGTACGCCGGTGAAGAACGAAGCGCGATAGCTGTCGCCTTGAGTCAGGCCATCGCCGACGCCGGCGAGGCCGCCGCCGACCTCGAACACCCCCGACAGATTCAAGCCCACCGCCAGGAGCAGATAAATCATCAGCGTGACGAACAGCGGCGATTGCAGTTGAAAGCCCCAACCGATTTTCTCGCCGCCGGCGCGCAGCGCCAAGAGCACCCCAGCCAGGGCGAGCATCGAGCTCACGACGCCGGCTGCGAATACCAATCCCTTGGTGCGCACCGCCGCCGGGTGTTTTTTGGCTTGCTCGACCAAGCCGATGGCCTTGATCGACAGCACCGGAAACACGCAGGGCATCAGATTCAAGATCAATCCACCAAGAATGGCGAGCAGCACGAGCACGGGAAGCTCGGGAGTAGCGGTGTTCTCGAGGCCGGCGACGCTCTTTGGGAATCGCGAGGCCGCGGCGGCTGCGGATGCCGCCGCGCCGGGCGACGCCCCCGCGGCACCGGTAAGGCTCGCGGAGATCTCGATGGGAACGGTGACGACATCTGCGCCGCTCTGCTCGGTCGCGAAGAGTACGCCGTGAATCGATCCCGACTCAAGCGGTTGAAACCCCAGCTTCATCGCGAGTTCGACGGAGCCCTCGCGGCGCGTCAGCGTTTGCGGAGCAGCGTATTCGATGCTGCCTTCCTCATACGGGTAGAACGCCAGGGACTTGACCTGCGACAGCGTCGCCCCCCATTCCTTGCCGAGAGCGAGCAGCAATTGTCCGTCCTGGATCTTGGCGCTGGTCGCGGCCGGCTGGGCGCTCGGCAGCTCGCCGCGGGCCTCGGCAAACAGGGGCGCGACGCCTTGATCGATGGCGCCCGCGGCGGGCTTGACCGGCAATTGCAATTGCAGGTCGGCACTCTCGGGGATGCAGACGTCGGAGCAGACCAGCCAACTCGCCTTCGCCGCCAGCGCGAGCGGCGCACTCGCTTTGAGGTCGCCGGCGGCCGTGATCTTCACGAGATGCAGCACGTGCTTGGCGTAGCCGTAATTGACCAGCGGCGGAATCTCGAAGCGATGCGGCGCCGGCCAGACGATGTCGCCAGCCGTCAATCCGGCCGGCAGCGTCCAAACGAGCTTGGTCGCCTGGCCCGAGTCGCCCGGGTTCCGCCAATAAGTATGCCAGCCATCGCGGATGGTGAATTCCAGCCCGACCCAAATCGATTGGCCGGGAGCGATGGCATCAGTCTCGCTGATCAAGCGCGCTTTGACGTTGTCGCTGGCTACGACGTTTCCCGAAAGCGGATAAACGGCCGGCGAAACCAAACCCAAGCAGAGCAGCCACCATCTCAATTTGCGCATTTGCATATGTTACCGAATTAATCCGCAACCAGGACCTCTCGGATCCGAGAGGGCTGTGCAATGTTTCACAGTTCAGGCAAACATACCCAGGGGCAGCCGCTTGAGCTAAGGTAGCTCAAGCGCAACCGAAGTAGCCCATGCAAGAAAATTACGTAGAACGAATCCTCAAAGCCAAGGTGTACGACATCGCGGTCGAGACCTCGCTCGAAGCGGCACCCCGCCTCTCCGCCCGGCTGAACAATCGCGTGTACTTCAAAAGGGAAGACCTGCAGCCGGTGTTTTCGTTCAAAATTCGCGGCGCGTACAACAAGATCGCGCAGCTGTCCTCGATCGCCGCGCAGCGCGGCGTGATTTGTGCCTCCGCCGGCAATCACGCGCAGGGGGTGGCGCTCGGCGCGCGCACCCGCGGCATTCCCGCGGTCATCGTCATGCCGCTGACGACGCCCGAAATCAAGGTGCAGGCGGTCGGCGGCCTGGGCGGCGAAATCGTGCTGCACGGCGATGATTACGACCACGCCTATGAGCGCGCGACGGAACTCGCGCGCGAGCGCGGACTGGTGTTCGTGCACCCCTTCGATGATCCGGACGTGATCGCCGGACAGGGCACGATCGCCATGGAAATTCTGCGGCAGATGCACGGCGACGACATCGACGCGATTTTCGTGCCGGTGGGCGGGGGCGGATTGATCGCCGGAATCGCGGCCTACGCGAAATCGCTGTATCCCCGCATCAAGATCGTCGGCGTGGAACCTGAGGACGCGGCCGGAATGTTCGACTCGCTGCGCGCGGGCAAGCGCGTCACCCTGGAGCGCGTCGGAATCTTCGCCGACGGCGTTGCGGTACGGCGCGTGGGCGAGGAGCCCTTCCGCCTTGCCAAGCAGTACGTCGATGAAATCGTCTTGGTGACCACCGATCAGATCTGTGCCGCCATCCGGGACATCTTCGAAGACACCCGCTCCATCGCGGAGCCTGCCGGCGCGCTGGCGGTGGCGGGCATCAAGAAGTACGCGGCGCGCGAGGCGTGCAGCGGGCGCAGCCTCATCGCGATCAACAGCGGCGCGAACATGAATTTCGACCGCTTGCGCTACGTGGCCGAGCGGGCGGACTTGGGCGCGCAGCGCGAGGCGCTGTTGGCGGTTGAAATACCCGAGGCGCCCGGCTCGTTCCTGCGCTTTTGCGAACTTCTGGGGAATCACAGCGTCACTGAATTCAACTATCGATACCGGAACGCCAAGGCCGCGCAGATCTTCGTGGGCTTGTCGCTCACTGCCGGCAAATCCGAACGCGCCGCTCTCATCAAGATCATCGGCGACGCCGGATTTGCCGTCCGCGACATGACCGACAATGAGATGGCGAAGCTGCACGTGCGCTACATGGTGGGGGGCCAGGCGGGCGGACTGACGGACGAGCGCCTCTACCGATTCGAATTCCCGGAACGGCCGGGTGCCTTGCTCAAGTTTCTGCGGGCGATCGGTTCGGCCTGGAATATCAGCCTGTTTCACTACCGCAATCACGGCTCGGATCATGGGCGCGTGCTAGCCGGCATCCAAATACCGCCCGCCACGCACACCAACTTTTGCCTGCATCTGAACGAGCTGCAGTACGCCTATACCGAAGAGACCCACGATCAGGCGTATAGGATCTTCCTCGGCAGTTAGGCTGCTAGCTCCTAAGGTGCCGTGCTGGCCGTCGGCGGCGGCCCGGCGCGCACGCTCTTGAGCCATCCTTGCGCCCGGCGCACCGCCGGATCGTCGGGCCCCCGGGCGCTTTGCAGCACCGGGAGCGCGGCGCCGAGCTCATCGGCGGATTCGCGCGTGCGCCCGAGATGCGCGAGAGCATAGGCGTGGATGGCGTGCGCTTGCGCCGTCGCCGGGCTCGATTGCGGCGCAGTCGCAATCCAGATTTTCAAGGATTGCTCGCTCAACGCGAGGGCTTCTTCGGGCTTGCCGCGGTCCACCAAAAGACGCGCGAGATGAATGAGCGCCGCGGCGCGGTATTGATGGTTGGCCGGCAGCGATTTGTCGTAAATCGCCAAAGCCTGCCGGAATTCGCTTTCGGCTCCTTTGAGATCGCCCTCGTCATGCAGCAGGATGCCGAGGCTGACGCGCGTATATCCGACGGTGTAGTGGTCGGGTCCGTACAGCGACAGTGTTTGCGTGACCGCATCGCGCAGCAGCGGCTCGGCTTCGCGAAAACGCCCTTCGCGCTGCAATAGCAACCCGTAGTTCCCCTTGGAAACGATGGTCTCCGGGTGGCGCTCGCCGTAGATCCTAAGCTTGCGGCGGATGGAGTCCAAATAGAGGGCCTCCGCCTGGCGCACGTCGCCCATGTTCTCCGCGACCAGCGCGAGATTATTGAGATGCCAAGCGATACGCGGATGATCCTCGCCGAGAATCCGCCGGTCGATGGCCATGGCCCGTTCATAGGTAAGCTTCGCGAGCCCCCATTGCTGATCGCGGCTGTAGACCATCGCCAGGTCCTCGAGCACCGCGGAAACATCGGTCTCCCGCGCTTGCGTGGTTTCCAGAATCGCGAGGCTTTGCTTGTACAAATCCCCGGCGGCGCCGATTTGACCCAGCTGGAACTTGAGCCTTCCCAATGACCAAAGAGTTCTTCCGGATTCGCGGCTGGCCGCGCCGAACTCGGTCTGCGAGATATGCAGGGCTTCCTGCAGCGGCGCGTCCGCGTCCGCCAGAAGCCCGGCGCCGATGCGCGCGCGGGCGAGTTCCAATAAGGTGTCGACGCGGAATTTATCGCGCGATCGAGGCTCAAGCTTCAAAGCCTCGTCCAACAAGGGCAACGCGTCCTGGAACTGACCGAGGCTGTCATACACGGCGGCAACGGTGCCGAGCAATGCGGCCTTGGATGCGGGCTGGTCTTGCAGTCCGGCGCGCAATCGTTGCGCGCCCGAGTCCAGCAACTCGCGCGCCGTGACCTGGTTGCCGCGATTCTCTTCGGGACCCGTCAATTTGAAGAGATCGACGAGAAAGGTGGATATTTCCTCGGCACGGATTCGTTCCCGCTCGGTGCGCTCGCGCTGCTCCGCGACCCGGTCCCGTTCGGCCGCGATATGCAAAGTTTGCACATAGGTGGTGACGGCGAAGGCGAGTATCAGCGCAAATACACCGACGCCGGCGCTCACCGGCAGCCAGTGACGGCGCGCGAACTTGGTGGCGCGGTAGTGCAGGGTGTCGCGGCGCGCGATGACCGGCTTGCCGTCCAGATGCCGCTGAATGTCGCTCGCCAGTTGTTGCGATGAGCCGTAGCGGCGCTCCGGCTCCTTGCGCATGGCCATCAAGACGATATTGTCGAGATCACCTTTGAGCGCGCGGTGCAACCGGCCGGGACTCGTCTTGCGGGCCTCGGCGATGGCGCGCGCCTGCGCCGACTGATCGTTGTGGATGGTGTGGCTCGGCGCCGCCGGATCCTTCTCGCAGATCGCCCGCTCGATATCCGAAAGCCGCGTCGATGCGAGCACGAAGGGGCCGCAGCCTGCGAGCAGCCGATACAGCAGCACGCCCAACACGTAGACATCGCTCGTGGTCGTGATGGCCTGCCCGCGGATTTGCTCGGGACTCGCAAAATCGGGGGTCATGATCCTCAAGTCCGCCTGCGTGACCAGCAGCGTGTTGTGCACCGCCTGGCGCTCGTCGAGCAGCTTGGCGATGCCGAAATCCAAGAGCTTTGGGACGCCGGCGGCAGTGACCAATATATTCGAGGGCTTGATATCGCGATGAACGACGAGGTTCTGGTGGGCGAAATGCACCGCCGCGCAGACGGTCTGAAACAATTTGAGCCGAGCGGCGACGTCGAGACGGTTCGAGTCGCAGTAGGCGTCGATGGGCACTCCATCGACGTACTCCATTACGAGATATGCCGTTCCGTCCGGCAGAGAGCCGCCGTCCAGGAGGCGCGCAATGTTCGGATGATCGAGGTGCGCCAGGATCTGCCGCTCGGTCTTGAGCCGCGACTGAACGCTGCGCGAGAAGGCGCCGCCGGTGACGACCTTGATCGCGACTTGCTGCTCGAACTCGGCGTCGGCGCGCTCGGCCAGGAATACCTCGCCCATGCCGCCGATCCCGAGGGTGCGCAGCAGCCGATAAGGACCTATGCGCGATTCCGCCATGAGTTGGGATTCCGCCATTATTTGAGCATGCGCCCCAAATTGGTTGAACCGCAAACCAGGCTGGGTCTTGCGGCGAAGCATCGCTTGAGTGTATGAAAGTCGCACGCCACCTTAGAACTCGAGGAGTTGGATTCACATGCCAAACGGACACGACCCCAGCAAACCGCCGCCGCCAAACCCCGGCTCCGGGGCGGGCACAGGCTCCGACACAGGAACCGGCACGGGCACCCAGCCCGGCAAGCCCGGTTCGACAGGGCAGCCGAGCCCGCAAGACAGCGACCGGCCCCCGCAGACCGCAGCCGTGGTCGTTGCGGCGGCGGTCGGCGGCCTGATCGGCGGCGTCGTAGGTGCTTTGATCGGCACCAGTTTGCATTGATCGGAGTGCCCGCGTACCAAGTGCTGCGCCAGCCGCGGCATGAAACTCTGCGGATACGAGGTCTCGACACTCACCTCAGGCGCTGGGGACCTCCGCCCACAGGTTCGCGCTTGCCCGTGTTCTTGCTGCACGGCTGGCAGGATACCGGCGATACCTTTCAGTTCATGGTCGACGCGTTCAGGGAGGAATGGCCGCTGGTGGCGCTCGATTGGCGCGGCTTCGGACGCAGCGAATGGACGCGGGACGGCTATTGGTTTCCGGATTACCTGGCCGATCTCGAGGCGCTGCTGGAGCAACTCGGCATGGGCGAGCCGGCGCGCATCGTCGGGCACAGCATGGGCGGCAATATTGCCAGTCTATACGCCGGGCTCCGGCCCCACGCAGTGCGCTGCGTCGTCAATCTGGAAGGATTCGGCTTGCCGCGGACCCTGCCGGACCAAGCGCCGGGGCAGCTCTGCAAATGGTTGGATCAGGTCAAGTCGGTTCCGCCGCTTAAAGATTACGACTCATTCGAACAACTCGCCTCCATCATTCTGTTCCGCTACCCGGGCATAACCCAAGAGCAATCTTGGTTCATCGCCAATGCCTGGGGCAGCTTGGAGGCCGATGGGCGCGTCCATCTTTTGGGGGACGCTCGCCATCGGTGGGTCAATCCCGTTCTGTACAAGCGCGAGGAGGCGGAAGCCTGCTGGCGCGGAATCAAGGCACCGTTCTTGCTCCTGCTGGGTGAGAAGTCCGAGTATCTGCCGCGGCTCGGCGTCGACGGCACGGAGGCCGCGTTCCGGGCGATCATATCCGGCGTCGAAATCGTCCGCGTCGCGGGCGTGGGCCACATGATGCATATCGAAAAGCCGGACCTGGTCGCGTCGCTGGTCGAGAATTTCTTGGGCGCTCATTGAATCGCCGAGCCTTTAGGTCAGGGAATCAGGACGATTTTGCCGGTATGGCGTTTTTCCGCGAATTCCGTTTGCGCCGCGACGATCGCGCTCAAGGGATGAACACTGGCTATCAAGGGCCGGATTTCGCCGCTTTCGATGCAGCGCACGAGTTTGGCGAATACGCCAGGCTCCAACACCGTGCAGCCGAAAAATCGCAGGTCCTTAAGATACAGAGTGCGTAGATCCAGCTGAACCAAGGGTCCCGCAATGGCGCCGGCTACGGCGTATCGTCCGCCGCGTTTCAAGACTTCGAGCAACGCTGGGAATTGTTCGCCGCCCACGACATCGACGACCGCGTCGACGCTTTCCCGTCCCAGCGCGGCCGCCAATTCGGCATCGCGGGGGTACACGTTTGCGGCTCCCAAGGCGGCCACCGCCGCCGCTTTCGCGCGGCTGGCGATGGCGAGCACCTTGGCTCCGAGCTGCCCGGCGAGCTGTACTGCCGCGGACCCGACGCCGCCGGATGCGCCGGTGATCAAGACGGTTTCGCCCGCCGACACCTGCAAGCGGGTGAGCATATTGAGGGCGGCGGAATAGGCGCACGGAAAGCTCGCAAGTTCGGCATCGGACAGGGTGCTCGATATCGCATGCGCGTGCTCGGCCGGCGCGCGGGCATATTCCGCGAAGGCGCCGTCGCATTCAGAGCCGAAATAAACGGCCTCCGCGATCTTGCCCGAGCGGGCACGGAAGACGGGCTCGATCATTACCCGCTCGCCGATGCGTGCGGCGTCCACCTCACTGCCGACCGATACGATTCGGCCGCAGGCGTCCGCGCCCTGAATTCTCGGGAACTTAGGCGCCGCGCCGGTCCAGCCGGAGTCGGCGCCGGAGCGCGAATACCAGGCCGTTCGCGTGTTGATGTCGGTGTTGTTCACGGCGGCCGCAAGCACCCGAATGAGAACCTCGTTCGCGCGCGGCAGGGGTACCGGCACGTCATCGCGGTATTCCAGCTGATCGAAGCCACCGTGGCCCTTCATCAGAACCGCTTTCATCAATCGCATTGTCTCCGCCCGCTTCACCGAATGCCATCATGAAGTAACATAGCCGCAACGCCAATCCCGCGAGTACTCCCATGAATCGACCGCCGCTGCCGCCCTTCAATCTGGACACGGCCACGCAAAAAGTGCGCATGGCGGAAGACGCGTGGAACAGCCGCGATCCCGCTCGCGTGGTGCTTGCCTATACGACGGACAGCCGCTGGCGCAACCGCGTCGAGTTTCTTAAGGGGCGCGACGCCATCCAGGCGTTTCTGGTTCGCAAGTGGTCGCGTGAACTCGATTACCGCTTGATCAAGGAATTGTGGGCGTACGCGGAAAATCGAATCGCCGTGCGCTTCGCCTATGAGTGGCACGATGACGGCGGCCAGTGGTATCGAAGTTTCGGCAACGAGAATTGGGAGTTCGACGGCGAAGGCCTGATGCGTCTGCGCATCGCCAGCATCAATGATCTGCCGATCTCAGAGAGCGAGCGCAAGTACCGGTGGCCCTTAGGACGCCGGCCCGACGATCATGCATCCTTGAGTGCCGTGGGCCTTTAGAGCGCGCTGCAAGGCTCGAGGCGCTTGCCTGCCGTCATCGCCCCGGGTGGTTTCGCGGTGCTCAGGCATCGCGATTTCTCCCTGTACTTCTGCGGAAGATTTCTTTCTTCGGTCGCGGCGCAAATGATCATCATCGCCGTGGGTTGGCAGGTGTACCACCTGACCGGCCGGGTGCTCGATCTCGGCCTCATCGGTCTGTCGCAGTTCCTGCCGTTCATTTGTCTGTCCCTGTTTGCCGGCCACGCGGCGGATGCGTATGACCGCAGGCTCATTATTCTGCTGTGTCTTACGGCGTTCCTGGCCTGCGCCCTGCTGCTCAACGCCCTAGCCCACGCCAAGCTGGCCAGCGCACTGCCGATTTTTGCCGTTTTGGCGCTCCTGGGGGTGGCGCGCGCGTTTCTCACGCCGACGGCTCAAGCATTCCTGCCGAATATCGTACCCGTCGCGCAGCTGGGCAGCGCCGTGGCGATCAATTCCTCGGCCTTCCAGGTCGCCACCATCGCCGGCCCGAGCATCGGCGGCCTGGTGTATGCCTGGGGTGAGTCAGGCCAAGGCGCCAACGGCGGCGCGCGCTGGGTGTACGGGACCGCGGCGGTACTGCTCGCAGGCTCTCTTGGCATGCTGCTCCTCATGCGGGGCCGCCGCCCGGCCTACGAGGCCGTCTCCGCCTCCTGGGGCGGCCTTTCGGAGGGTTTGCGCTTCATCTGGCGCCGCAAAACGGTACTGGGAGCCATTTCATTGGATCTTTTTGCGGTATTGTTCGGCGGCGCATCGGCATTGCTGCCGGCGTTCACCACCCAGGTGTTGCACGCCGGTCCCGAGGTGTTCGGCTATTTGCGGGGGGCGCCCGGGATCGGAGCGGGGTTGATGGCGCTCTGGCTTGCATTCAGACCGGTTTCCCGGCGCGTGGGGGTTTACATGTTCGCCGGCGTCGCCATATTTGGTGTTGCGACGTTGGCTTTCGGCCTCGCGCAGCGGTTTTGGGTGGCGATGATCGCGTTGGTGGTGATGGGTGCCGGGGATATGATCAGCGTCTTCATCCGCATGCTCCTGGTGCAGTTGGAGACACCGGATGAGATTCGCGGCCGGGTCAGCGCGGTGAATTCGGTCTGCATCGGGGCGTCGAATGAGCTGGGCGAATTCGAATCGGGATTCACCGCAGCGTGGTTCGGCCTGGTTCCGGCGATCATCGTGGGCGGAGGAGTAACATTGCTGGTGACGGTGCTGTGGGCGCGGTGGTTTTTTCCGATGCTCTGGCGCTTGCAGTCTTTCGCACAACTCAAGGATCAAAGAGCCGATGGAACATCACGATCACAGTGATCCTGAGCACGAGCTCGGGCATGAGCACGAGCATGACCACGAGCATGGGCATGATCATGAGCCCGCCCCGGCCCATTCCCATAGTCATGCGCATCATCTCTCGGCCGATGGGGTGAACGTCCGCATGGGTATCGCGGTGGGCCTCAATCTCTGTTTTGTGGTAATCGAAAGCTGCTTCGGTTTTCTTTCGAATTCGGTCGCGCTGATTGCGGATGCGGGCCACAATCTGGGCGACGTCTTGGGCTTGGTCTGCGCTTGGACGGCCATTTATCTCGGGCGGCGGCCTCCCGGAGGCAAGTTTACTTACGGCCTCGGGCGTTCGTCGGTGCTGGCCGCGCTCGCGAACGCGGTGCTTTTGCTATTGGCTTGCGGTGCGATTGCATGGGAGGCGATCGGCCGTATCGCCTCCCCGCCGGCGGTCGCGGGCGCCACCGTCGCCGGCGTTGCCGCCGTCGGCATTGTGCTTAACGGCGTCAGCGCCTGGATGTTGCACGGCGGCAGCCACGACGATTTGAACAGGCGCAGCGCCTTCATCCATATGCTGGGCGACGCCGCCGTTTCGGCAGGCGTATTGGTTTCAGGCCTCCTGATCCTGTTCACGGGCTTCACCTGGCTGGATCCCGCAGTGAGTCTGTTGATCGTCGCGGTGATTCTGGTGAGCACCTGGGGGCTGTTGCGGGATTCGGTGCATCTATCTCTCGACGGTGTGCCGGCAGGCGTCAATTCCTCGGCCATACTGTCGTATCTCGCGGGCCAACGCGGTGTCACGGATGTGCATGATTTGCACATCTGGGCGCTCAGCACCACGAGCGTCGCCTTGACCGCGCATCTGGTGGTGCCCGACCGGGGAGCGGAAGACGCTCTTCTGGGCTCGTTGACGCCGAGCCTCAAAACGCGGTTTCGCATCGATCACGCCACCTTGCAAATCGAGCGGGACCGCTGCGATCACGGCTGTTGATCCCCGCGCTTCGCGAACAGGTAGTGCGACACCAGCCACTCGCGTCCGCCGGCATATCCCCATAGTTCCGCGCAGGACATGAAGAACACCCGCCAATACACCCACCAGCGGCGCACTTGCGATTCCCCGTAGGTTTGCGCCAAGAGAAGCTCGATCGCTTCACGATGCCGGTCCATATTGCAGAGCCATTGCTCGCTGGTCCGGCTGTAATGGCGGCCATCGACGTGCCAGTGATCCTTCAAGTGAAGATCCTTCTGGAAATACAGCAATAAATCATCGCTCGGCATGATGCCGCCGGTGAAGAAATACTTGGCCATCCAGTCGCTGTCATCCCTCACCTCGAAGGGGTATGCGAACGCCTTGTGGACGAAAATATGCACGAACAGCGTGCCTCCGGGCGCGAGCCATCCGGCAATTCTCTGCATCATCAACTCATGATTTCGCAGATGCTCGAACATCTCCACCGACACCACACGATCGAACCTGGTACCGGCCGAGAATGACAGCCGGTTCGCATCGCAGGTGATCACCTCGAGATTGCCGAGGCCGCGGGCGGCCGCTTGGCTATCGATGAAGCGCTTCTGCGTGCGCGAATTGGACACCGCCGTGACGGCCGATCGCGGATAGTGCTCGGCCATCCACAGCGACAGCGACCCCCAACCGCAACCGAGTTCGAGAATCCGGTCGCCGTCTTGCAGCTTTGCCCTCTCGGCGGTGAGCGCGAGCATGTTCGCCTCCGCCCGATCCAAGGTATCGGCGGAATCCTTGAAGTAGCAGCACGAGTACTTGAGGTGCTTGCCGAGCACGAGCTCGAAGAATCCGCATGGCAACTCGTAGTGCTGCAGGTTCGCATCGCCGGTATTGATTGCGATGGGGCTCTGCCGCAAGCGCTCCAAGAGCTTGCTCAAATGCAGTTGCTGCGCCTCGGGGTCGCCCCGGTCTTCTTCGATGAGGCGCTCCCTCAAAAGACGCCTGATGCCGAAGCGGACCAGCCAATCGGGCAAAAGGTCGCGCTCCAGCAAACGCAGGGACCAGGACAGGGGGATGGGTGCGGCCACGGTGTTCATGAGTTCTTGCCCCTTATTGACGATGTGAAAATTGGTGCGAGCGCCTTGTAGAACACCAAGGTGGCGAATGGCGCCACCAAGAGCCATGCGCAGGCGGCATGAACGATGGCGCTCCATAAGACCAGGACGGCGCGCCCGGCTCCCTGGGCCAACAACGCCAGTCCCGCCTCGACCGAGAGCGCCTGATGAGGCGCATGCAGGAGCCATTCACCCAATCGCACGAAGGGAATGATCAGCAGCAGTTGGCTGGGCGCCATCGCGGCCTGCACGATCTGGATCGCCGGCAGATTCAGGCGAAATGACAGCGCGATGATGGCGCAAAGAATCGTCGAGACTCCGAGAATCGGGATATTGCCGACCACCGCGCCAATGGCGACACACAGCGCCAAACGATCGGGCGAGACTCCCTGCCGCAATAGCTCGAGCAGCGGATCGACCATTCGGTGTCGCAGCCAGCGCTTCAACTGGGCTCTGTCAGGGGTTTCGCGCCAGGAGGATGCCGGCAGCGTCTTCTTCCGGCCGCAGCCGCAGCAATTGCAGAAGCACATAAGAGGACATGGCCATATTGCCCAAGAGCATGATGGCCACAAACCACGCCACGCGCTTCGGCCAACGCCGTTCCTTGTAATGAACCCATACGTAAAAGGTCAAAAAGCCGCAGTAGGCGTCCAAGAACGTCGCAATGGTCCAGTAGCGATCCGTACCGGTTGTCAGGCCGCCCCAATGCTGCACGGCCTGCCGAGTGCTTGCCCAACCGGTGTAGATGGCCAAGGACAGCAAGATGCAAGAGAAAAGGATTTTGAGGCTGGTTTTCGTCGACATGCGGCACTCTGTCGAGGGTATTCGAGCGCGGCGGCCGTTTGGATTCACCGGCCGCGGGCGGCTCCTAGCGCGGGCGCGCCCGCCGCGTCGGCTCCGCCGTGTAGGGATCTTCCGGCCAGTAGTGCTTGGGGTAGCGGCCTTTGAGATCCTTTTTGACCTCGTGATAGCCGCGGTTCCAAAAACTCACCAGATCGCGCGTGATTTGCACGGGACGCCTGGCCGGCGAGAGCAGCTTCAATAGCAGCGGTAATTTGCCGTTCGCGACGCTGGGCGTTTCGGAGAGCCCGAACATCTCCTGCAGCCGCACCGAGAGCGTCGGTACCTCACCGTCCAAATAGTCGATGGGAATACGCGAGCCGCTCGGTACGACGAAATGCGTCGGCGCTTCCCGCTCCAGGATCGCGCCTTGCGCGTAGGACAAGCGCGAGCGCAGCGCATTCCCCAAATCCAGCCGGGCAAAATGTTCGCGGCGAACCAGACCCGCAATCCACGGCGGCGCCCATTCCTCGAGCGCCGCGGCCAACGCCTCATCGCGAAGGTCCGGCCACGGCTCCGGCGCCGGCACCGCGAATTTGAGCATGAGGAGCACGCGCGCCTGCCATTGCCGCAGATCATTCGTCCACGGCAGGGCCCCAAGCCCCAACTGGCGCAGGCCGTTGAGCGCGGCATTCTGCACCGCCTGCGGATCCGGGTCGCGAATGTCGCTCGATTCCAGCACGAGCGCGCCCAAGCGCCGCTCGCGGCGCGCACGAACCGCTTGCTCGCGCTCGTCCCAAAAGATGTCGGTGTGATTCGTGATGTGCTCCGCGAAGTGCCGTTCGAGCTCGGCGAGTTCGATCGGGGCGGCCAAAAAGATGCGTGCCTCGCGCTCCGCGCCGTCGAGTTCCGCGGCAACGATGAACTCGGATTTCGCGAGCGCTTGCGGCTCGCTAAAGCGCGCGCCTCGGCCATTTGCCAATAGATACCTTCCGCCGCCGTCGCGCGCGCGGGCGATCCGGTCGGGGTAGGCGAGCCCGACGAGCAGCCCGGTCCACGCGTGCGGGTCCGCCGCCTCGTGCCCGCCGCCGCGGAATTGGCGCTGCCAGTTCGACGAGCTGCGCGCCGCTTGCTGCAGGGCGCGCGAGTCGACCGTCAAGCCCGGCGGCAGATCCCGTGCGCCTCGCAGCGCGCTCACGCGCCAGCGCAAGTCCACATCGCGCGTGCCCGGCGCGGTACGCAGCACATCGCGTTCGCTCAAGAGGGCGGCCAGATCGCAGGACAACCGCGCCGCTCCCAGCGCGCCGCCCTTGACCAGCATATGCGCCAAACGCGGGTGCGCACCGGCCGCTGTCAGCGCGCGGCCATGCGGGGTAATCCGGCCCTCATCGTCGATGGCCTCAAGTTGCCGCAGCAAATCGCGCGCCTGGGCGAGAGGCGCGGCCGGCGGCGGGTCGAGCCAGGTCAAGCGGGCGGCATCCGCGGCGCCCCAACAACAAAGCTCGAGCGCCAGGGGCGCGAGATCCGCGTGCAGGATTTCCGGCGCCGTGTGCGGCGCCAGCGACGCTTGCGTACCTTCGGACCAGAGCCGGTAGCAGTGGCCGGTGCTCAAGCGGCCGGCGCGGCCGCGGCGCTGATCCGCCGCAGCCTGCGAAACCTTTCCGGTTTTGAGCCGGCTCATGCCGGTCGCGGGATCAAACTCCGCGTAGCGGCGCAGACCCGAGTCGACCACGACCCGAATGCCCTCGATGGTCAGGCTGGTCTCGGCGATAGTGGTCGCCAACACGATTTTGCGCTCCCCAGTCTTTGCGGGAGCAATCGCGGCGTCCTGCGCGGCGCCCGTAAGCTCGCCGTACAACGGCAACACCCGCACGCCGGCACCCAACATCGACGCCTCCAGCGCCCGCTGTACGCGGCCGATTTCGGCGGCGCCCGGCAAGAAGCACAGAATGTCCCCCTCATGCCGCTCGAGCGCGCTCAACAGCACCTGCGTCGTCTGGAGCTCGAGCGGCATTTCCGTGCGGCGCGCCACGTAATGCGTGTCGACTTCGAAACTGCGTCCTTCGGCCGCGATGATGGGCGCGTCATCGAGCAGGCGCGCGAGCGGCCGCACGTCGAGCGTGGCCGACATCACCAAGAGGCGCAGATCCTCGCGCAAGTTTTCCTGACTCTCGATGCAGAGCGCGAGGCCGAGATCGGCATTGAGACTGCGCTCGTGAAATTCGTCGAAGATCACGCAGCCGATGCCGGACAACTCCGAATCGGCTTGCAGCATGCGGGTGAGGATGCCTTCGGTCACGACTTCGACGCGTGTGTCGCGGCTCACCCGCGTATCGAGCCGCGTACGGAAGCCCACGGTGTTGCCGACCGCCTCGCCCAAAAGCTCTGCCATGCGGTGAGCGACGGTGCGCGCCGCGATGCGGCGCGGCTCGAGCATCAGGATTTTCCGTTCGCCGAGCCACGCACTGTCCAATAAGGCAAGCGGGACGATGGTGCTTTTGCCGGCGCCCGGCGGAGCTTGGAGCAGCACGCTGCGGCGCCCGGCCAGCGCCGCGGCCAACGGCGCCAGCGCCTCATTGATCGGCAGTACCGGTAGGCTTGAAGGGCGCATAAGCGCCTTAAGATACCGCACGGCCGTGCGCCGGGCGCGGCTGCGCTTCGCGGGAGCCGTGCCGTGTTAGGATGGCGCGTCGGGCCTGTAGCTCAGTTGGTTAGAGCAGGGGACTCATCAATTAAATGGTGCCTTCACATCGTAAGGTGTGAAGTGGACGGGATGAATTCAGGGAAACCTTCCCAGGTTAAGGCTGATGGCAACCCTGAGCCAAGCCGGCGGTACACCGCCGGAAGGTGCAGAGACTACCTGAGCGCTTCAGTCGCGCTTAATGACAGGCACGAGCGTCCCGCACCCCCTTTTCTTCGTAAGAATTGGGGGTGAAGAGATAGTCCACTCCCTCCGGAAACGGTGGGATCGAGTGAATCCCTTGGTCCTCGGTTCGAGTCCGAGCGGGCCCACCATCCTTCCATCCGCGAACGTCTCGGCGTGTCTGCCGACGTCCAGTGACGTAACCTGTAAGTTAAATAAAACAATACGTTACGTGCAACCCGCTCCGTCAGCGGCAACGCAGGTCCATTGACAGGATGGAATTGTCGGGGGCAATGTTGGGGGCAACTGCCCAGGAAGACCGTTCGTATTTCGGAGTTGCCCCCATGCGGCTCTCAACCGCGAAAATTCAGAATGCCACCGCTCAGAAGAAAACCGTCCGCTTGTTCGACGGCCGCGGCCTGTATCTGGAGATCGCGCCGACCGGGAGCCGTTGGTGGCGTTTCAAGTATCGCTTCGCCGGCAAGGAGAAGCGGATTTCGCTCGGCGTGTACCCGGACGTCGGATTGAAGAAGGCGCGCGACCGGCGCGACGAGATGCGCAAGCTGGTCGCCGATGGCATCGATCCCAGCGCGGCGCGCAAACAAGAAAAACTCATGGCCCTCGATGCCGCCGCGAATACCTTCGAGGCGGTCGCGCGCGAGTGGTTCGAGAAACACTCGGCGAACTGGGAGGCAAGCTACTCGGTGAAGCTGCTAGCGCGCCTCGAAGCAAATATTTTTCCGTGGCTGGGCGACCGCCCGATCCGCGACATCAAGCCGCCAGAGCTTCTGTCCGTGCTGCGCCGGGTAGAATCCCGCGGCGTGCTGGAGACCGCGCACCGGTTGATGAACTATTGCGGCAATATCTATCGTTACGCTGTCGCGACGGGGCGCGCCGAACGCGACATTTCGTCGGATCTGCGCGGCGCATTGCCGCCCAGCACGCCGCAACACCATGCATCCGTCACTGACCCTGAGGGCGTCGCCGCGTTGTTACGCGCCATCGACGGATATCGCGGCTCAAACGTGACACGCTATGCCCTGCAACTCGCGCCACTCGTGTTCGTGCGGCCGGGCGAGCTGCGCAAGGCCGAGTGGAGCGAGATCGAGCTTGAGGCAGGCGAGTGGCGCATCCCGGCGGAGCGCATGAAGATGAAGAAGAAGCACATCGTGCCGCTGTCGAGGCAGGCGGTGGCCATCGTGCGCGCGCTGCAGCCATTGACCGGCAAAGGGCACTACGTCTTTCCGGGCGCGCGCAGCCGCGAGCGGTGCATGAGCGAGAACACTGTCAACGGCGCTTTGAGGCGACTCGGCTGGAGCGGCTCGGAAATGACCGGGCACGGGTTTCGCAGCATGGCGTCCACCCTGCTCAACGAGCAGGGATGGAATCGGGATGCCATCGAGCGCCAGCTCGCGCATACGGAGCGAAACTCCATTCGCGCGGCCTACAATTATGCTGAGCATCTACCGGAACGGCGCAGGATGATGCAGGCTTGGTCGGATTATTTGGACACATTGAAAAGGCGTCCCGATGCCAGCGTGCGAGAAGCGGCATAGGTATTCCAGCTTGGATAGCCGTGGTTTTTACAGCCCATTGCCGTATTTGACGACGCGGTCCTTCCGATCAACGACGTGAGCTTTGACCCGCAAGGGTCTTTTTCATCGAACAGGCCGGATTTGCGGAGTTCGCCGGGAGTCCTGAAGAAATAGTCTGTTGCGTCCTCGCCCGTTGCAGGACTGCCCGCCATGTCCGCCGTTGCCCGTGCGCGGCGACCGCCTTCGCCGGCGTTTCTCGATCCGCCCGGCTATGCGCGGCACCGGCCCGAACGAACACTACTGTACCAACTCGTCGAGCAGCACTATCCCGCATTCCGCGAGCTGCGCGCCGCGGCCGATCGGCCGCTGCCTGATTTCGTACAGCAGGAGTTCGAGGCGTATCTCAAGTGCGGACGACTGGAGGAAGGTTTCCTGCGTGTGCGTTGCGAGCAATGTCATGCAGAGAAACTGGTGGCGTTCAGCTGCAAGAAACGCGGGTTCTGTCCCTCCTGCGGCGGCCGACGCATGGCCGAGACCGCAGCGCTGTTGGCCGATGAGGTATTGCCCGATCGACCGCTGCGGCAATGGGTGCTCTCGCTACCCCACGCATTGCGGTTCT
>Ga0302325_10000647_pt1 | contig 93853 bp, 77 predicted proteins | sample Palsa_T0_2_FD_201948 | JGI IMG/M metagenome (GOLD analysis project Ga0302325, IMG submission 201948) | Peat permafrost microbial communities from Stordalen Mire near Abisko, Sweden - Palsa_T0_2 | ecosystem: Environmental > Terrestrial > Soil > Palsa > Peat permafrost | place: Sweden: Abisko...
CGGGACTTCGGAGGCGTTTCACAAGATGGCGCGCCCGCTGGAGTTTCGCAATGCAGCGCAGATGGAGATTGAGAAGATGACCCCGGGTGCTGTTCCGGCCGTCACCCCGCCGATTGCGCGACAATAGAAGGCCATGGAATTTGTCGATTTGAAGGCGCAGTACCGGCACGTCGGGGCGCGGGTGGATGCGCGTATCCAGAAGGTTCTCGAACATCAGCGTTTTATTTTGGGCCCCGAGGTTGGGGAGCTGGAGGAGCGGCTTGCTTCTCGGGTCGGTGCTCGGCACTGCATCTCGTGCGCGAGCGGAACGGACGCTCTGCTGCTGGCTTTGATGGCGCTCGACGTGGGGCGCGATGAGGCTGATGGTCCCGATGAGGTGATCACTACTCCATTTACGTTTTTTGCTACGGGGGAGATGATCACGCTGGCTGGGGCTCGGCCGGTGTTTGTCGATGTCGAGCCTGTTGGGTTCAACCTTGATCCGGAAAAAATTGAGGCGGCGATTACTCCGCGGACTCGCGCGATTTTGCCGGTGAGTTTGTATGGGCAGACGGCGGAGATGGATGCGATCAACGCGATTGCTGCGCGGCATGGGCTGGCGGTGATCGAAGACGCGGCGCAGAGTTTTGGAGCGCTGTATCGGGGACGGCACTCGGGGAATTTGAGTACGGTTGGGTGCTCGAGTTTTTTTCCGTCGAAGCCGCTGGGATGTTATGGCGATGGCGGGGCGTGCTTCACGAATGACGATGCGCTGGCCATGGCGATGCTGGAGTTGCGGAATCATGGGCAGGAGGGGCGGTATCGTCACACGCGGATTGGGATCAACGGACGGCTGGATACGCTGCAGGCCGCGGTGCTGCTGGCGAAGCTCGATTATTTCGATGAGGAGCTGACGGCGCGGGCGGAGATTGCGGATCGATACACGGCGCTGCTGCAGAATGCGGTACGGACGCCGCGGGTGCTGCCGGATCGGACGTGCGTGTGGGCGCAGTACACGATTGAGGTGGAGGATCGCGCGGCGGTGGAGACTTTGCTGAAGGGTGCGGAGATTCCAACGGCCGTGCATTATCCTGTGCCGCTGCACTTGCAGCCTGTGTATGCGGAGCTGGCCGGCGAGATGGGATGGGGGCGGGGGAGTTTTCCTGTTGCGGAGCACGCGGCAAAGCAGGTGTTGAGCCTGCCGATGCATCCTTACCTCAAGCCGCCGGAGATTGAGAAGGTGGCGGAGGCGGTGAAACAGAGCGCAGGGCACAGAGCTCAGAGTTCAGAAGAGCCGACAGCGGTTCGCGGATAGAAAAGATCTCAGAAAGAAGAACGCCCCCACCCTGGCGCGCGAAAATGCCGCGCACCAGAATGGGGCACCCGGGGTTCGTGGCGGCGCTTCGCTCAGGATGACGGCGTTGTAAATGGAGGATGACACGTTGGTGACCGAAACGTGCGTGACCAGAGTGAGGGATGAGGGTGACGCATCTGGTGAGATAACCTGGTCCCAAAGTTGGGATTGACACTTGGAGCCAGGGCACAGAGAATGGCGTCAATTGACGGACCGCCAGGATTCGGTTGAGATGCATCGTACCGGGTCAGGCGGCCGTAGAGACGCCGCCTGTGATGCCCGAGCGAGAATCGAGCACGAGCGATGCCAAAGAGGTTGCGCGGCAGATGCGTCGCGAGCCGGAAAAGCGCTTGCCGGCGCGACGATATTTTCCGAAGACGATCTTTCCCGAAACGATATTTTCCGAAAACCAGGGTCTAACGAAACAGGAATTCTCTGTTGAGAGCGGAGCTTTGCTTCGCTGGAATGAGGAGGGCGGCCAAAGTCAGCACACACGATGAGAGGATGAACGCAATTTGATCCGGTAATTTCCCAGAGCCGGATCGAGTGAGCACACAGCACAAGACACAACACCAGGAGGTTCTATGCAGGACGATCTTCAGATGCTGGACGAGTGGATACCGGAACAGATGGAACCAGGAACGCTCTTTGTGCTGGAGAATGCGGCTCCGATGGGGGACGCGCGGAATCCTTTTGTAGCGGTGCTGGCGTGCCCGAAGTGCGGGGTGCTGGGCCTGATCACGCGGGCGCAGTATGTCGGTCTGGAGTCGATGATCTGCGGGGGCGATGCGTGCTCGGCGGAATATTATTTGCGGGAAGATGAGATCGAGTATCGGAAGCCGCACTAAGGCAGAGTTTAGGGATTAGAGTTTAGGGATTAGGAAGAGCGTGCTGCTTTTGCGGCACGCTTTTTCTATTTGCGTTTTTCGGTGGGGACGATTACCGGGCGGCGGAGGGGGACCATAGCGGCGCTGGGCTCGGCGGCGTGCTGCATACGGGTGATCATTTCGGTGCGGACGTATTGGACGAAGTCCTGCATCTGCTGATTCATGGACTCCATGCGCTCGCGCATTTGCAGGATGATGGCGATGCCGGCGATGTTGACCCCGAGGTCGCGGGCGAGGTTGAGGATGAACTCGAGGCGCTCAAGGTCCTCGTCGGTATAGAGGCGGGTATTGCCTTCGGTGCGGGATGGCTTCAGGAGGCCCTCGCGCTCGTAGAGGCGCAGGGTCTGGGGATGGATGTCGTACATCTCGGCAACGGCCGAGATCATGTAGGCGCCTTTGGATTTGCGTTTGGTGGGCATGGTCAGGCAGGACGGGCGTCAGATTCTTCGAGGAGCGCAGATGAAACTCTCTCTACCCATTTTTTCGGCGTCATCTTGTAGGGTTCAAGCATCTGGATGAGTTGCTTGTCTGCGCGTGTGACATGCCAGTAGCCGTTTTCCCAGGAGGTTGTGGCGGTGTGCCCTTTGCGGTGAAGAATCGCGAGCGCTTCACGGTAGCTGAGAGCATAAATGCAGTAGCTGACCGGATCTGTTACATGCCAGATGTAAGCAAGGATGAGATTGCCGGTCTTCTCGTACTTTTTGTCGAGGCCGAAGCCTTCGCCTGTGCTCGCCTTTAGCTGGATAGGACATGCGACGAAGTCACGGGGGGGCGTTCCCCTGTCCAGATAGGCAATCAGATCAATCCCGCGGTCTCTAACCGGTACCGCAACCTCGAGACCGGCTGCCGTTAGCTGGGCGATCAGCAAATGCTTTCCTGCCAGTTCCGTGAGCTGGCTGTCTTTGGTTTCCGGATTATGTGGCCGCTTAGAGTCCAGGAGAACGACAGTGGTTCCTTCAGCGTAGCGGGCAGCATGCTTTCCGCGAACGCCAGCGGAAAAGTCGTATTCCTTCCGCATTTCGTGTTTGCGTGGCTTAGAAGTCTTTTTCATACTGAGTTTTCTCTCGCCGGGTGACTCTGCGGGCGCTGATCAATCTTATTCTGTCACCCTGTTCGGTATAAACGACAAGCAATAATCGTTTTTTGCTCGAAAGACCGACGCTGATCAGTCTTTCTTCGTCATCGCTGTGTTCGGGATCAGAGATCATCAACTCGGTCCGATCGCCGAAGATCGTCATGGCCTCGGAGAAACTTACGCCGTGCTTCTTCTGATTGGCGCGATCTTTTTTGTTATCCCATTCAAAAATCAATGCCATGGATCAACCTGTGGGCGGGAAGAAGTGGGGGGCGATTTCTACTCCGATGTGCTGGCCGAGGGTGATGCGGCGGGGGAGGAGGTTGCGGAGCTGGCCTCCGTAGATTTTGTAGGGGACGGTGATTTGGAGGGCGTGGCCGGAATTCTGCTCGATGGTGAGGAGGATCGCGTCGGTGAAGTTTTCCTGGGAGGGGCGGGCGAGGGCGACGTTGGCGGCGAGGACGACGGCCTGGATTTGGCCGCGGCGGATGCGGTCGGCGACGTGCTCGGTGAGGAGTTTGAAGAGGCGCTCGGGGTCGCGGGGCAGGCGCGGGATTTCGAGAGTCTCGCGGGAGATCTGGCCTTCCAGGTCCATGGAGAAGGCGAAGGGGGCGAGCTCGCCGTAGCGGCGAAGGATGAGGCGGGCGTAGGTCATGGACGCGTTGAGGAGCTGGGTGGCGCGGCGCTGGTCGAGGGTCTGCTCGACGACGGGAAAGGGATCGTGGGAGCGGAAGAGGCTCATTGCTTTGGCCTGTTGATGGTGTAGACGCAGTGGTCGTAGCCGTGCCAGGGGATGGTGCGGGCGAGGGTGAGGCCGTTCTTCTCGGCTACTCGGCGGGAGGAGATGTTTTCTGGACGGATCATGGAAATGACGTGGTCGATTTTATGATCGCAGGCGAACGCGGTGAAGACATAGTCGAGGACGGCGCAGGCGGCTTCAGTGGCGTAGCCCTGGCGCTGGTGATCGCGATGGACGTGGTAGCCGATTTCGAGTTCGCGGACGCCCTCGACGTCCTGGCAGACTGGGCCGCAGTCACCTATGAGTTGGCCGGAATTCTTGAGGACGATACCGAGGAGACCGGTTCCTGTGGGATAACGGGTAATTTGGCGGTCAATCCATTGTTCGACTTCGGCGGGTGTGAGGGGGTGGGGGTAAAAGCGCATGGTTTCTTCGTCGCCGAGGACGGCGTGTAGGGCGGGGGCGTCTCCGGGGGTCATTTCGCGGAGGATGAGGCGGGGGGTGGTGAGGTGCACAGGGTTCAGGGTACAGGCTGCAGGGTACAGGTTACAGAGGAGACAGGAGACAGGAATCCCGGACTTACGGACGGGCGAGGGTGTTCTGAACCCGGGTCTCAGGATCGAGACCCGGGCCAGCCCTGGCCAGCGGACACCCGGTTATTTGTAGCAGGCACGGTTACTAGACTTTGGGCCAGATGGATTCGCGGGGGTCTTCGGGATTGAGTTTGGCGAATTCGCGGAGGATTTCGCGGGAGCGCTCGTCGCGGAGCTGGGGAACGGATACTTCCACGGTTACAATTTCGTCGCCTCGCGTGCCTTCTTTAGTGGCGGAGGGGACGCCACGGTCGCGCATGCGGAGTTTCTGGCCGCTTTGGGTGCCGGGCGGGATGCGGAGCTGGGCTCGTCCATCAATGGTGGGGACTTCGATGCGGGCGCCGAGCGCGGCTTCAGACACCGTGACGGGCAGGGTGAGGTGGATGTCGTCGGCCTGGCGGGAGAAGACGGGGTGCGTACCGGTGCGGATGATGAGGTAGAGGTCGCCGGCAGCGCCGCCATGGAGGCCGGCATTCCCCTTGCCGGCGAGGCGGATGCGCTGGCCGTCGCGGGTGCCGGGCTTGATGCGGAATTCGAGGGGATCGGTGCGATACACGACGCCTTCGCCATGGCAGGTGGGGCAGGCGTTCTGGACTTTGCCGGTTCCGTTGCAGCGCGGGCACTGGATGTTGAACTTCATGCGGCCGCCCATTTGCGTGACCTGGCCGGTGCCATGGCATTCGGGGCAGGTTTGCGTTCCGCCCATGGTGGCGCGGCCGTGGCAGGTGGGGCAAACTTCCTGGCGCTGGATTTCGAGGCGCGCGACGCCGCCGCGGATGGCGGTCCAGAACTCGACGTTGACGGTGTACTCGAGGTCGGTGCCGGGCTGCGGGCCCTGGGCTTGCTGCTCGCGGGAGAACATGCCGGAGAAGATGTCGCGGAAGTTGCCCCAACCCTGGCCACCGGAACCTGCGCCCGGAGCTTCTTCGGAGAAGTCGAAGCCACCGAAGTCGAACGGGGCGCCGCCGGTCTGCTGAGGGCCGTCTCCGCGTGCGTATCCGCCCTGGCCGGCGCGGGCCGCGGCTTCGGCCGCGGCGGGATCGATCTGATCGGAGTAGAAGCCGAACTGGTCGTAGATTTTGCGCTTCTTCTCGTCGGAGAGGATGTCGTTGGCTTCGGAGATTTCCTTGAACTTCTCTTCGGATTTTTTGTCGTTGGGATTGACGTCGGGATGGTACTTGCGCGCGAGCTTGCGGAAGGCCTTGCGGATGTCCTCGGTGGTGGCGGTTTTCTTGATGCCGAGGGTCGCGTAATAGTCTTTGTGCTGGGTCGGTGGCATGTTTTTGTTTCTCACTCGATGCGGGTTGTTATTGCGCTATTCCACCCGCGAAAGCATTCATCTCTGGTCTGGCCCGCTGCCTGCTGCCGAATTGCGACTTATCCGGGACTTATCCGGGACGAGGGTGCGTCAGCACCAGGCAACTCTCCTCGCTGTGCTCGAAGGCCTGCACGCGCGCAACTGCATTGCGGAGGACGAAGTCGGCGCGGGCGGTGGTGCAATTTCCGATCCGCAACCAGACTACCTTTGGCAGTCCCCCGAGCAGCAGGCTTCGTTGCGCGAAATCAGAGTCTTTCGAAACGATCATGAAGCCATTCTGAAGAGCATAGCGCCACACGTCGTTGTCGGAAGCTCCGCGCAGGCCGCAGTTCCGAAGGTGGAGCGATTCGGGGTAAGTATCCTGGAGCGCCGTGGTAAGGCGCGGCGAAAGATTCTCATCGAGCAGCAGTTTCACAAGGGTACGATGGCAAGCCTGCGCTCGGCATCGGCGGCATAAGCGAGGCAGGCGCGAATATCGGACTCGCTAAGGTCGGGGAAGTCCGCGAGAATCTCGTCCTCGGTCATCCCGGCGGCCAAGTAATCCAGCACATCATAGACGGTAATGCGCAGGTCGCGAATGCAGGCCTTGCCACTGCGCTTGCCGGGATCGATTGTGATGATCTGCGCGTAATCCATCGGAATCTCCCGCGGGGTTGAAGCTATTCTACTCGGGCTCCTTTTCTATCGGTATTTGTGCCGGGTTGGTGGCATGACGGTGCCGCGCGTCAGTTCCACACCAGTTGGGCGTCGACGGGTTCGATGCGCCAGAAGATGTCGGGTTCCATGGTGCGCATCTGGCGGACGAAGAGGTTGGCCTGTTGTTCGTCGTCGAACACCACCTGGTTGGTGATCTGTCCTGCGCGGAGCTGTTCACATTTCCATAGTGTGTTCGTCATGGGGAAGGTTCCTTTCAACTGCTTCATCCTTACGTCTTTAAACTTCGGGGCGTTCCTTTTGAAGAACGCCCCGATTATTTATCGGCATGTATGGGGCAGGATTTGAGTCCTGCCCTTGTATAAAAGTGTGACCCGTATGGTGCTTTGGTACTCAGGGGCTAAAGCCCCTTTTCTGGCCTTGTATCGGCACGACTGAAGTCTTGCCGCTTTGCTTCCTTTAATAGTTCAGGCTCAAAAAGTGGCCTAGCTAAGAGCCGGGTTCCCGGGTCTCAAAATCGAGACCCGGGCCAGCCGGATTCGTGCTTGAGGATCCGTCGATGTTATTTTTTGTCATCGACGTCGACGTATTCGGCGTCGATGACTCCTTCGTCCCTCTTCTCGTCGGCGGTTCCCGCCGCAGCTGCGTCTCCGTCGGTGGGCGGAACTCCGTTGCCGCCGGCTGCGCCCGCGGTGCTGGCTCCGGCCTTATACATGGCCTCGGCCAATTTGTGCGAGGCGGCGGTTAGTTTTTCGCGCGCCGCGTTCAGCTCGGCTGGGCTGGGCTGACCTTCGAGGGTCTTCTTCGCGTCGGCAAGAGCCGTTTCGACTTCGGTCTTCTCGGTTCCGGAGACTTTGTCGGCGTTCTCCTTGAGCATCTTTTCGATGTTGTAGACGAGGGAGTCGAGCTGGTTGCGCGCTTCGATCTCGTCGCGCTTCTCCTTGTCCTCAGCGGAGTGGGCCTCGGCTTCCTTCGCCATGCGATCGACTTCCTCTTTGCTGAGGCCCGAAGACGAGGTAATGGTGATCTTCTGGTCCTTGCCTGTGGCGGTGTCTTTCGCGTTGACGTTGAGGATGCCGTTGGCATCGATGTCGAATGTCACCTCGATCTGCGGGACACCGCGGGGCGCGGGCGGAATGCCGCCGAGCTTGAACTTGCCCAGCGTGCGGTTCTGCGCGGCCATAGGGCGTTCGCCCTGGAGGACGTGGACTTCGACTTCGGTCTGACTGTCGGCCGCGGTCGAGAAGGTCTCGGTCTTCTTGGTCGGGATGGTGGTGTTGCGCGGGATCATCGGCGTCGCTACTCCACCCAGCGTTTCGATGGAGAGAGTGAGCGGCGTGACGTCGAGCAGCAACAGGTCCTTCACTTCGCCGGCGAGTACTCCGGCCTGGACGGCTGCGCCGATGGCAACGACTTCATCCGGGTTGACGCCTTTGTGGCCTTCTTTGCCGAAGAGCTCCTTGACGAGGGCCTGGATGCGCGGCATGCGGGTCTGGCCGCCGACGAGGACGACTTCGTCGATCTTGCTGGCGTCGATGCCAGCGTCGGAGAGGGCTTTTTTCGAAGGCTCGACGGAGCGCTGGATGATGTCCTCGACGAGCTGCTCGAGCTTGGCGCGTGTGAGCTTCTTGACGAGGTGCTTGGGACCAGAGGCGTCCGCGGTGATGAAGGGCAGATTGATCTCGGTCTCGAGCGCGGTGGAGAGCTCGATTTTGGCGCGCTCGGCCGCGTCGCGGAGACGCTGGAGGGCCATCTCGTTGCCACGTGCGCGGAGGTCGAGGCCTTCCTCTTTCTTGAACTCATCGATGAGCCAGTCAACAATGCGCTGGTCGATGTTGTCGCCGCCGAGGTGAGTGTCGCCGTTGGTCGATTTGACCTCGATGACGCCTTCGCCGACTTCAAGGATGGAGATATCGAAGGTGCCGCCGCCGAAGTCATACACGGCGATGGTCTCGTCCTTCTTTTTGTCGAGGCCGTAGGCGAGTGCTGCCGCAGTGGGCTCATTGACGATGCGCTTGACGTCGAGACCGGCGATTTTGCCTGCGTCCTTGGTAGCCTGGCGCTGTGCATCGTTGAAGTAGGCGGGGACGGTGATGACAGCTTCCGTGACGGTGGTGCCGAGATGGTCTTCGGCGGCCTTCTTCAACTTTTGAAGAATGAGCGCGGAGATTTCGGGCGGGGTGTAGAGCTTGCCCTGGGCCTCGATGGCTACGTGATCGCCTTGCTGGACGACTTTATAGGGAACCATCTTGAGCTCGTCGGAGACTTCGTCGAAACGGCGTCCCATGAAGCGCTTGACGGAATAAATAGTGTTGGTGGGGTTGGTGATCGCCTGGCGCTTGGCGACCTGGCCAACGAGGCGCTCGCCGGATTTAGTGAAGGCGACGACGGAGGGGGTTGTGCGTCCACCCTCTTCGTTGGCGATCACTTTGGGCTCACCGCCCTCCATAACGGCGACGACCGAGTTGGTCGTGCCGAGGTCGATACCGATAATCTTTGCCATTCTGGTGCTCCTAATAGATGAGTGCCTGGGGTCCTTGGCTAGGATGGCACTTGAGTGAGTTGTTGTCAATGTATCTGATGCTGGAAGTGGCGGCTGGGATGCAGAATGGGAAGTGTTTGAATTGGATGGGGTTAATGTGGATTGCTGGGGGCGCAGAGTCGGGGTTGGAAGCGTCGGGGAAGAAAGGCCACCGCTTCGGACTTTGGTCGGCCGCTGCGCGACCGATTCCCCTCCGCGCCCAGACCTTGCGCAAGTTAACAGGCATCAGCTACGGGGGGTCCCCATTCGACGCGTCGCGGATTCAGGTCATCGCATCGCTGGAGGGTGGTTTGGCCGCGCTCTGCTCAGGATGACGATTCTTTCGAAGACAGCCCTTTCGATGACAGGCTCGGTTGGGTTTGGACTCTGATTGAGGGTTCACGCATCAAAAAGGCAAACCGGGTTACTCTTCCCCCATACGATTTCGTTGGTAGTTTTCAGCTTCGTTGTTTCCGGGTTCCGGTTCTGGGCTCCGCGCTCGTAGTTTCTTCTTCTCAATTCTTACCCACGCAGCTTCAACAACTGGCAGAGGGGCATGGCGGACGGAAGCGGTCAGCAGGCGCAAAATTTTGGAGTGAATCCGTGGCTCATCGCGGTTTCCGTGATGCTGGCGACCTTTATGGAGGTGCTGGACACGGCGATTGCGTCGGTCGCGCTTCCTTATATAGCGGGGTCGCTGTCGGCGTCGAACGATGAAGCGACGTGGGTGCTGACCAGCTACCTGGTGGCAAACGCGGTGATTCTGCCGGCGAGCAACTGGTTCTCGCTGCGATATGGGCGGAAGAAGTTTCTGATCACGTGCGTGATCATCTTCACGATTGCTTCGTTCTTTTGCGGGGCGGCACCGACGCTGGGGTTTATGTTGCTGGCTCGCGTGATCCAGGGCGCGGGGGGCGGAGCGCTCCAGCCATTGTCGCAATCGATTCTGCTTGAGAGCTTTCCTCCGGAGAAACGTGGGGCGGCGATGGCGCTGTTCGCGTTTGGAGTGGTGGTGGCTCCGGTGCTGGGGCCGACGCTGGGCGGGTGGCTGACGGATACGTACAGCTGGCGGTACGCGTTCTATATCAATATTCCTGTGGGCGCGCTGGCGGTGTTCATGATCGGCCGGTACGTGAAGGATCCGGAGTACATCACGAAGGGGCACGCGTCGAAGTTCGATGGGCTGGGGTTCGGGTTGCTGGCGGTGTGGACCGGATGCCTGCAGGTGATTCTGGACAAGGGGCAAGAGGACGACTGGTTTGGGGCGACGTGGATCCGGTGGGCGACGTTCTTCCTGATCGTGTCGTTCACGTGGTTCATCGTGCATTCGTGGAAGAGCAAAACGCCGCTGGTGAACCTGAAGACGCTGAAGGACTGGAATTTTGGGCTGGGGTGCGCGCTGATCGCGATGTTCGGGTTGTGTATCTACTCGATGATCACGGTGCTGCCGCTGTTTTACCAGGAGCTGCTGGGGTATACGGCGTTTACGGCGGGCCTGGTGGTGGGGCCGCGCGGGATCGGGTCGATCCTGGGGATGCCGGTGATCGGGTATCTGGGGAACAAGGTGGACCCGCGGTATCTGCTGACGTTTGGGTTTGTGGGTTTCGGGATCATGTCTCTGATGTTGGGGAATCTGACGCTGGGGCTGAGTCCGTGGACGTTGCTGGTGCCGATTGTGGCGACGGGGTTCGCGCTGAGTTTTGTGTTTGTGCCGATCACGACGCAGGCGTACAGCACGCTGCGGAACGATCAGATTGGGAACGCGAGCGGGATTTTCAATTTGCTGCGGAACGTGGGCGGGTCGATTGGGATTTCGATTGCGCAGACACTGCTGGTGCGGCGGAGCGCGGCGCATCAGGTGCAAATTGGCGGGTCGGTGTCGACGACGCAGTATTGGTTTGAGCAGCAGATCAGCGGGCTGACGGGATATTTGTCACGGCGGACGGCGGCACCGAACGCGGCACATGCGGCGCAGGGACTGCTGTATCAACAGCTGGGTCAGCAGTCGTTGCTGTGGGCGTTTGTGGATGTGTTCCGGTGGATGAGCCTGATTTGTTTCGCCTGTGTGATTCTGGTTTGGTTTTTCCGGAAGGTGAAACCTGGGGCGAAGGCGCCCGTGGGGGCGCACTGAGGTTTCGATTGCGCCGCTGGCAGGAAAAAAGGCGCTCGGGGTTCAGCGTTGAGTGGGGGATGGTGCGGGGTTGGGCACCCGGTTTCCCGAAATGGAACCAGGGAAATACTTGCGGGTGAATGCAGGGTCGAATTGTGTTGATTTTCGGGCAGCGACAGCTTCTGCTGCTTGCTGTGGGGTGAACCTGGCCATCGCTGTTTTTGGGGTTGAGGGTGCGCTATCCCAAAACGGAAATGGACCGTTACTTTCGGTCGGATTCAGGGTCGAACGGTGTTGATTTGTGGGCGGCAGCGGCTTCTGCTGCTTGCTGTGGGGTGAATCTGGCTATCGCTGCTTTTGGGGTTGACGGTGGGGCTATCCCAAAACGGAAATGGACCGTTACTTTCGGTCGAATCCAGGGTCGAACAGTGTTGATTTGTGGGCGGCGACAGCTTCTACTGCTTGCTGTGGGGTGAACCTGGCCATCGCTGTTTTTGGGGTTGAGGGTGCGCTATCCCAAAACGGAAATGGACCGTTACTTTCGGTCGGATCCAGGCTCGAACAGTGTTGATTTGCGGGCGGCGACAGCTTCTGCTGCTTGCTGTGGGGTGAACCTGGCCATCGCTGTTTTTGGGGTTTGCTTTTTTTTGTGGGGTGCCTGCCTTCACCTTTTGTGGGTGCCTACCTTTGTTGGGTGCCTGAACTTCACCTTTTGTCGGGTGCCTGAGCTTCACCTTTTGTGGGGTGCCTGAGCTTCACCTTTTGTGGGGTGCCTGAACTTCACCAGGTGAAGTTGCCTGTGCAGAAGTGCAGAGCCATTGCTCCTTCCCCCGCGCTCAGACGGTTCTTTGAAAGATGCGAAGGCCTCTGAGGTTCAGACCGATTCGATTGATTCTTCGAGGGGTGCGAAGGTTCGTTTTTGCTCGTCATACGCTTCGACCGCTCCAGTGAGGATGTCGTAGTACCAGCCGTGGACCTGGAGCTTGTTGTGGGCCAGGGCTCGGGCTACTTCGGCATGGGTTCTGAGATTTTCTAACTGGGCTATGACGTTAGCGTGGATGAGCGCGGTGTGGAGAGTGTGCGTGTCGGCATGGTCAACGCCGGGGGGAAGATATTTCCAGGCAGGCTCGATGTAGCCGAGCCACTTGGCGGTGAGGGGCAGGCGGGCAAGATCGCGGGGAGCGCCGGGATTGACAGCGGGAGGCAGGACGGCGCGGATGGCCCCGCAGTCGGAGTGGCCGCAGACGATGATGTGCTGGACGTGGAGGACTCCGACGGCGTACTCGATGGTGGCGGAGATGCCGCCGGGCATGGCTCCGTGGGGCGGGACGATGTTGCCGATGGCGCGGCAGAGGAACATGTCGCCGGGCTCGGTTTGGAGGATGAGGTTAGGGACGACGCGGGAGTCGGCGCAGGTGATGAAGAGGACGTCGGGTTTTTGGAGTTCAGCGAGGAGATGGAAGTGGTCTTTGAGTCCTGGGAAGACTTCGCGGCGGAATTTGGAGTAGCCGGTGAGGAGGCGCTGCATGGCGTGTCCAGCGTACAGGCTTCGCCGCACGGGGTGAAGCGTCCCTGCCTCCAAGATCAGTCGGCGCGGCGAAGGAGAGGGCCGGCGGTGTGTTTCCATGCAAAGCGGAGAGCTCGGTAGGCTGCCACGAAGCCCCAGTAGAGCCAGGCGAGGAAGGCGGCCAGCGCGAGAAGGCGGGCGAGCACGTCGATGGGCGCGATCAGGGCGATGCAGGTCGCAAGGGCCGTGCAGAGGGTGATAAGCATACCGGGCTCGCGCCACCAGGCGGTTGGTGGGGTGAGGGGGAAGGAACCGAGAAGGAACCATTGCAGGGCGATAAGGACACAGAAGATCAGGTCGAAGCGCTTCTGAGCGATTCGTCTTGCATACGTCGAGGGGGCGTCGTTGATATGCAGCATTCCCGCGACTGACCATCGAGGCGGGCACTCCATTCGCCAAGCCGTCACGATGAAGACCGGCACATTGCCGAACTGCACGACCTGTTCCTGAGGCGGGTAGCTAGCCCACATTCCTTGACACGGATCGAAAGGGACTGTTGCCGACTCTTGCGCAGCCTCGACCACGGCTGGCTCCAGACAGGCTTTGGTGTAACGAGCGTCCTGCCATTCCATGTAGAGGATCAGCGGAATCGCCGTTGTAAGGTTCACCGCAGCCAAGAGACATCCGCGCCGCCACTGCATGGCCCAAAGCGTACTCCTGATGGGCGGGGTATTCAGGAACAAATTTGGTGGCATAGCTGCGAAGCCTGCACCATGGCGTTTCTCAGACCCGCGCTTTGGTGCGGGCTCCGCGCCAATAGAGGACGAGGCCTAAGAGGATCGAGGCTAATGTTCCGATGAGGAGCTTGAGTTCGAAGCTTACTTTGCTTGAGGAGTCTCCGGGTGGGATGAGAGAGACGGCGATTCCGACGAGGACGACGATGAAGCCGAGCCCTCCTGCGATCCAGACTCCTGGGCGGCCGCCGGGGACGAGGATGATGTTGGAGCTGGGCTGGCCGGCGGTGTCGCGGGCCTGTTGCCGATCGGGACGGCGGGCTAGTTTGATGACCGCAGCGAACATATAGAGGAAGGGGATGAAGTAGAGGATGATGGCCGCGTCGATGAGGACCTGGTACGCTCCACGGGTGGTGTCGTTGATTTGGGAGATGAGCAGGATGGCGCCGGAGGCGGAGCCCTGGACGAGGATGGAGACCCAGGGGGTTTTCCAGCGGGGATGAATTTTTCCGAAGGCTGCGGGGAGATAGCGGTCGATCCCGACGACAAAGGGGACGCGCGCGATGCCGGCGACGGTGGAGCCTACTCCGCCGGCGTTGCCGACGGTGACAAGGAGGGCGGCGAGGATGCCGAGGAAGCCGATTTTCAATGCGACGGAGCCGAGGGTGATCGCATGGAAGACTCCGCTTTGGGGATCGAGGTCGGCGGCGGGAACGAGAGCGAGGATAGCAAAGGTTCCTGCGATGTAGATGAAGGCGGTGAGGGCTCCTGCTCCGTACACCGCGCGCGGCAACGTTCGGCGCGGGTCGCGCACTTCTTCACTCATGGCGGAGACCAGCTCGAGGCCGGTGAAGGCGAAGGCGATCTGGGACCAGAAATTGACGGTGTCCCAGTTCCAGGTAGGGAGCATGTTGTGCACTGTGAAGTGCGTGGCAGGACCGAAACCCTGCTTGTGATGAAACACGACTATCGCGCCGAGGGCTACGAGGATGGCGAGAGGGAGGAAGGTGCCGACTCCCCCTGCGTTCTGGAGCCACTTGCCGATGTTGAGGCCGATGATATTGAGGCCGACGGCAACGATCAGTAAAGCCAGAGAAACTTCAATTTGGAAGGATCGATCTTGGGAGAGGATGGCGCCACGGGCTCCGAAGACGTAGGCGGACATGGAGGCTGATGCGAGCAGGAGGCCGGGGAAATAGAAGACGGTGTAGATCCAGTAGGTCCAGCCGGCGATGAAGCCGTGGAAGGGGCCGAAGGCTTCTTTGGCCCAGACGTAGAGGCCGCCTTCTTCGGGGAAGCGGGAGGAGAGCTCGTTGATGACGAGTGCGCCGGGGACGAAGAAGAGGACAGCGGCGAGGATCCAGAGGGAGATGGAGGAGGTGCCGTTGTGGCCGGCGGCGGCGATCCAGCGCGGGCCGACGACGGTGGCGATGTTGAAGAGGAGGACGTCCCAGAAGCCCATGGTTTTGCGGAGCTGGGATTTGGGGGTGAGATTCGGAGTGGTGATCATCGGGAAAACCCGATGATAGCGCGTGAGGGCTGATCGAGTTCAGGATGAAACGGCTTTCTCGGGATCGCGCGCCCGCGATGTCCACCCTCCACCCCACCGCGCGAACATCAAGCGCGGTGGGGACCCCGGCCTGGCGCGCGAAAAGCACGCGCACCTGAATGGGGCACCGAGATTCGTTTCAGGTCAGGACAGGAATATGGTTCGCGCTTTGCGCGAATCCCACATCCCAACACCTGGGATGTGGGGCACCCGGTTAGTGGCGGTGGCCTCCACCGCCTCCTCCGTGGCTGGAGTGACCGCCTCCGCTGGAATGGCCTCCTCCACCGAAGCTGTGGCCGCCGCTGGAGTGACTGCCTCCTCCACCGAAGCTGGAGCGGCCGCCGCTGCTGAAGGTCGAACGGCCTCCGCCGAAGGCGCTGCTGGAGTGTTCGGAGCGGGAGGAGAATCCGCCTCCGCTGTAGGCGTGGGAGCTTTGGTTGAAGCTGTTGCCGGCATAGGCGCGGTAGGTTGGGGCCTGGGAGCGGAAATTCGATTGCGGCTCGCGGAAGGAGTTGCTGAAGCCGCGGTTGTAATTCTGTTCGGGGCGACTGTAACTCTGCGCGGGACTGCGGTAGTTCTCGGGGCTTCGATAACTTTGCTGGAAGTTTTGTTGCGGACGGCTATAGGCTCCTGAGTTTCCGTAGCCGTAGCTTCGGGAATCAGGGCGGGCATTGAAAGCTGGCGCGTGGTTATAGGCCTGCTGCGGAGAGCGGGCGTAGTTGTTAGCGTAGCCGGGACGACTGGCGAATCCGTTCCGATCGGTGAGGCCGCGGTTCTGATCCCAGCCACGGTTTTGACCGTAACCGCGGTTTGCGGTGAAGCCTCCGTAGGATCCGCGACTGCCGTAGGCGCCTGCACGGCCGTCGAATCCGCCGCGATTGTTATAGCCGCCACGGGCGTAGGCTCCGTGATCGTAGGCTCGGGCGTAGGCGAAGGAGCGATTCCAACCATAGCGCGGGCCTCCGTTGCGGAGTCCCCAGTCGCGAAGGGCGGGACCGTGGGGATAGTAGCCGGCGTGGTCGAAGAAGAGGCAGTGGCCTAGCCAGCTGAGTCCCCAGCCGGCCCAGCCCCACGGCATGACGCTGAAGGCGGACATAACGAAGCCGGGGCCGAAGCGGAGGCCCACGCCGAGGAAAGCGTCGGCGGCTCCGAGGAAAAAGCCGGGCCAGGGGTTGATGGGGGCGCCGTATACGGTCCACGGATCGTAGGCGGGGACGTAAACGATTTGAGGATTGGCGGGGGCGATGTCGAGGTAGCCCTGGTCATTGGTGATGGTTTGCTGCGGAGTGTTTTGGAGATTGCCGGCGGCCTGGGCGCGCTGGCGCATCGCCTGGATGGCGTCCATAACATCGTTGGGTTGGTTGTAGTAGGCGTTGCCGAGTTCGGTGGTCCAGGAAAGATTGCGGTCGAGTTCAGCGAGAACCTGGGGGAAGGCGGTGAGGGCTTTGACGCTGGGATCCCAGGGCTGGGCATTGGCTCCCGCGGCGATCTGATCGGGCGGGGCGTAGGACATGGATTGACGCCAGTGGTCGGCGGAGGCGATTTGCTCGGGAAAGGTAGAGGCGGCGAGAATCTGGGCGACGAGGGCGTCGGGGTAGAGGGCTATGGGGGCAATGAGTTGGTCGAGCTGGTCGGGGGCTAGTGGTTGCTGGGCCTGTTGCGGCGGGGCGTACGGCTGCTGGGGGGACTGGTTATAGGCCTGGTCTGGGTATTGCTGTTGGTCCGGATAGGATTGCTGCGGGTATTGCTGCTGGGGATAGCCCTGTTGAGGATATTGCTGCCCATATTGCTGATCGGCCTGGGGCTGTTGCGGGGTGTAGTTCTGCTGGGATTGCTGTTGCTGGTCGTCGGGGGGTGGGGGAGGGTAATCCTGTTGCTGCTGTTGGGGGTAGCCCGGCTGCTGCACCTGGGGCGGCGGGTAGGCTTGCTGCTGGGCGAAGAGGTCGAGCTGGGCGCAGGGGAGGAGGAGGATCGCGAGCGAGAGGGCGAGGACTCGGCGGCCGAGGCTGTGTGGGGTCTCAGTGGGATTTTGGCGGGTGGTGCGCGGAGTGGGAAGTGCGCGGATGGTCATAGGTCCCTCATGGCCCCACAGGCATTTGAGATGCCTGTATTTTCTTGCTCTTGCGCGGAAGTACCGTTACTGGCCCACGTTGATGGCGGGGGTCATATTACTGTCGTTCACCTCATGTAGACCCGGAGTGCGGAGAATGGTTCCGGCAGACAGGCCTATTTTGGCTGGGAGGATTCGAAGGCTGTACCGGGGTGGTAGGTGAGGCCGTTGATGACGTAAGGGCGGTCGGCGGGGTTGGCGGGGGGACCAAAGGTGAGCTTCGTAAAGTGCATGAGGTCGGGTTCGCCCGCGAAGAATCCGCCCCAGCCCCAGCCGTGGCGGGTGAAGATGCGGAAGGCATCGGAGCTGGAAGAGATTTTTCCCTGGCCTTTGTCGCGGGGGGCGAAAACGGCGGAGGTCGCAGGCCACCAGCCTTTCTTCGCGTCCCGGAAGGGATTTTCGCGGGGGTTGAGATCAATGGCGACACCGTAGCTGTGACTGCTCCACTCGGTGGGGGCGTCGTCGGCACGCTCGCAGTAGAAGCCTACGGTGATGTCCTGCTCGGCATAGACGTCGGGGCCGTAGTTTTCCCAGGGGTCGATTTTATTGATGGGGAAATGGGCGGCGTAGAGCTCGGTGAAGATTTGCGCGGCTTCGGAAGCGAATCGTTTGTGGAGGACGATGGTGCCCTGGCGGGTTTGGTTGTCGAAGCCGTAGTAGGTGACGCGAATGGAGACGAGGTCGTCGAGAGATACGGGGCAGCCGGGATTCCAGGATTTGCCGGTCATGGCGGTGCGTTGTTGGGATGTGAGGGGAGCGATCGGGGCGCTGACGAGCGGGTTTTGCGCGTTCGCGGCGAGTGCGATAGCAACGACGACAAAGAGCAGACGGAATGACTGAACTCTCAAGGCTTCTCCGGAGGGGAGGCGGGTGGCGTTGGCAACCATCATAACCAGCCGACCCTTTTCCAGAGATTGAAAACTACTGGCGCGCCGTCGTGGGCGTGGGAGTTGGGCGGGGCGAAGTTCCGTTACCGTCGAAGCTGCTTTGAGCGCCGAAGCCGGCCATGATCTGGGTGAGGAGGTCGTTGACGGCGCCTGGATTGTTGGGGAGCAGGATGGTGTTGGAGCGGCCGGCGGTTCCGATGTCCCGCAGCGTATCGAAATACTGAGTGAGCAGGACCATGGACATGACGTCGCGAGCGGTGGAGCCTTCAACGGCGGTCTGGAATTGTTCGACGGAGGCCTGGAGGCCCTGGATGATGGCCTGGCGCTGCTTGGCGACGCCTTCGCCCTGGAGGGCTTTGGACTGGGCTTCGGCTTCGGCCTGCTTGACCTTAAGAATTTTTTCGGCTTCGCCACGGGCCTGGGCGGCGGTTTGTTCGCGCTGCGCGGCGTTGATGTCGTTCATGGCGGCTTTGACTTTGGCGTCGGGGACCATGTCGGTGACGAGGGCCTTGAGGATGTTGTAGCCGAACTCGCTCATGACGGCGTCAAGCTCACGTTTAACGGCAGCGGAGATTTGCGCCTGCTGCTCGAAGGCTTCATCGAGGGTGAGGGTGGGGACGTGGCCGAGGATGGAGTTGAAGACGTAGCTCTCGATTTGTTTTTGCGGAGAGCTGAGTTTGTAGTAGGCCTCGAAAACCTTGTCGGGGAGGACCTGGTACTGGACGGAGACGGGGATGGTGACGAAGACGTTGTCTTTGGATTTGGTTTCGACGTTGACGTCGGCCTGGCGGATTTGTAGGTCCATGAAGCGGACGGTTTCGCACCACGGCACGAGGAAGTGGAGGCCGGGCTGGGCGATGCGATTGAATTTGCCGAAGCGCTCGACGACGCCAGCAGTGTAAGTGCGGACGGTATACATGGTTTTGACGACGGTGATGAGAACGAAGACGCCGATGATAGCGAGAATGACAGCGATGAACATCGGAGTGGGTTCCATGGGCGGGCCTTTCTGCAACGGCAGGTACCGGGTGCGGGGGTTTGGTACAGGGTACAGCGGGGCCGGTTATAGGGAGAGGAAATTGTGGCAACTGGGGCAGAGCTGCAAAACGGGATGCACCTGTGCCAGGACAATGGCGGGGGCACGGTTTGCAGGATGCTATTTGTGCCTGGTCTTTATTCCACGGGGTAAGCCACGAGTTTTTCGTGGGCTGCTTTGGCAGGACTGGAAGCGGGCCCCGTTCACAGGTCCGTGTCCGTCAGCGAGGAGACCGTGAAGGAGACTCGCCGGTGGCTCAAGCCGGATTGGCTTTGCCGCTCCTTCGGCACGGCCAAGGGCGCGCCTCTTTCAGGACGCCGAATTTTTTCCCTTGCTGCAAGGTCGTGTTCCGCTGCGGGTTCCCTGGCTTCGACCTGTGCAGCCAGTTGTTTTGGGGTGCGAAACGGTCCGACTGATCAGCCTGCTGGGTGCACGGGACGGAGTTAAGAGTGTGCTGTTCCAAAATGGTCCCAAAACAGTACTTTCGAGTGGACAGAGAATGGAATCGTCTGGACGTTTGTGTGCCAGAGGCTCTAGCTTCTTGCTGTGGGGTGAACCTGGCGTGCGCAGGGTTGGGGTGTGTGGGTTTTTTGCAGGCTGTAAGGTCTTCGTCCTCACGTTCATCGCCGTTGCTGCTTCGTTGCTATTGGTCCCTGCTTTGCCGCCGTTGCTGCTTCGTTGCTATTGCTGCTTCGCTTGATTCAGTTGTTGCTGCTGTTGCTGCTTCGCCGCTTTTGGTGCTTTGCTGCTTTGCCGCTTCGCCGCTGTTTGCTGCTTCGTTGCGATAGCACCACTGTCAATCCTGGCAACGACCACAGCGGATCCTGCTCAGCAACCAGAGCGAATCCTGGTAATGACCAAAGCAAATCCTGGCTCGGGAGGACGGGTCCGGTTCGTCGATCCGTCTATTGGACGGAGGCGGTTTTGTTTGAGTCGGGGGTTGCGGTGGAGATGGTTGCTGCAGGTGGGTTGGATGCGGCGGTTGTTGTGGTGATTGGGGGAAGGGCGAGGCGCTGGCCGGCTTTCAGTGCACCGTAGTTGCGGGCTAGTTTGCAGGATTCGAGTTTGCCATCGGGGTAGAACTCGACGAGGTTGGCGTTGCCGAAGGGATCGGTGAAGGTGTTCCAGGAGCCGCCGCGGCAAGGGACGCCGTGGATGGTTTGGTTTTTGACGAGGTAGATGGAGCGGAGCTCTCCGTTGCGGTAGAAGGTGGCCGTGGCGCCGCGGACGCGGTATCCGGCGAGGACGGTTTGGCGGGATAAGGTGACGTAGTGGGGGGCGCCGCCGGGCCATAGCTCGATGACGGAGCCGCGCGGGATGCGGAGGTCGCCGACGTTAGAGGGGTGAGACAGCTTGCACTGGTTGAGGGCACCGTCGGGGTAAAACCAGGCTTCACCGCGGGCGCAGGGATGTCCCTGGACGGTGGTGTCGCGGGCAAACTTGTCGTGGACGGCGTTGGGTTCGGCCGCGGTGCAGATACTGATCGAGGAAACGAAGAACAGGCAGAACAACGGCAGTGCTTGCTTCATGGGTAACTCCTGAACACGGACAACAGTGGGCCCCACTTCTGGGTGTCATGGTCCCTCGCAATCTGGGTGGACACTCCGAGACACGGTTAGGCGCCGCGGACTGGAGCAGATTTGGAGGACTGGATGAGAAGTATATTGAGCCGCGGGCGGCACATGCGCAAGGTCACGAAGGTGGTATCGCCTTCGGAGTGCATCACTGCGGTAACCTGGGGCTGCGGGGCTGCGTCGGTCAGCGGCTCGGAGGCAGGGTGAGGCGATGGCCGGATTGTTGGCCGGCGTAGTCGCGGGTGAGCTTGCAGGAGCGAAGTTTGCCGTCCTCGTAGAACTCGACTTGGTTACCGCCATCGATGGGGTCCGTGAGGATGCCCCACTGGTCGCCGCGGCAGGGAACGCCCTGGATTGTCTGGTCGTCGACCAGGTAGACAGAGCGGAGTTTGCCACTGGGATAGAAGGTTAAGACGGAGCCTTCGGAGGGACCGAGGAAGCTGCCGCCCATGACGTTGTAGCCGAGGACGACGGCGTTGTGGGCGAGCATGACGTAACGGGTTGTGCCGTTGGGCCAGAGTTCGATGATGGAGCCGGTGGGGATCTGCGCCTGGCCGAATCTGGTGTCGCGGGAGACGGTGCAGCGGTTGAGGGCGCCGTCCTGATAGAACCAGGCATATTCTTTCGCGCAGGGGTAGGTCTGGATGACGGTGTCGGTGGCGAGTTTTTCGCGGGTGAGCTGGGGTTGCTGGGCTGTTGCAGAGAAGACGGCGGAGATCAGAACGACGAAGAGGATGATGTGGCGCATGGTCGCCTCCTGGAACAGTGCTTGATGATCGGTGATGACCACGACGCCTGGTTTTCCTGGGGGAGTTTGCAAAGAGGAAAACCCGCCGGGTCCTCTGCCAGGACGACGGCGGGAATGATTGCAAGTACGACAAATGAAACTACACATGCGGCAGAATGTCGAAACAATGGGCGGCCGGTTGCTGGCAGCCACCCAAAAAACCTGGAAGAGCTTTCGTGACTTCCTCACCGAGTGCCACAGCCCGACATACGAGCGCACTCGCATGTCGGGTCGAGAAGAACGAACTACTTTGAATTGCCTGTGCGCAGATCCGGGTTGAAGATTTTCTGCTCCTCGATGGCTGCCTGAGCTGCGGCGAGCCTCGCGGTGAGCAGACGATAGGGCGAGCAGGAAACGTAGTCGAGTCCGGCGCGGTGGCAGAACTTGACGGATTCGGGTTCGCCGCCATGTTCGCCGCAGATTCCGATCTCGAGATCGCGACGCGCCGAGCGGCCTTTGTTGGCGGCCATCTTGATGAGCGTGCCGACACCTTCCTGATCGAGAACGGCGAAGGGATCCTGTTTGAAGATGCCCTGCTGGAGGTAGGCCGGCAGGAACTTGTTGCAGTCGTCGCGCGATATGCCGAACGTCGTCTGCGTAAGGTCGTTGGTTCCGAAGCTGAAGAACTCGGCTTCGGCAGCGATCTTATCGGCAACGATGCAGGCGCGGGGCAGCTCGATCATGGTTCCGACTTTGTAGTCGACGGCGAGGCCTTTCTTAATGAAGACATCGTGAGCGACGGCGTGGATGATGGCGGCCTGAGCCTTGAATTCTTCGGGGCCGGCGGTGAGCGGGATCATGATTTCGAGGTGCGGGTCGGCACCGGACTTTTTGACCGCGGCAGCGGCCTCGAAGAGGGCGTGGGCCTGCATTTCGGTGATCTCGGGATAGGTGATGCCGAGGCGGCAGCCGCGCAGAGCGAGCATGGGGTTGAGCTCATGCAGCTCTTCGACGCGCTCGAGGATTTTGTGGAGTTCTTTGAGCTTCGGCGATTTCGGATGCGTGGCATCGAGTTTCGCGATCTGGACGAGGAGGTCTTCTCGCTTGGGGAGGAACTCGTGCAGCGGCGGATCGAGGAGACGGACGACGACCGGAAATGAACCCATGACCTTGAGCAGGCCCTGGAAGTCGGCGCGCTGCATGGGCAGGAGTTTTGCCAGGGCGGCGCGGCGTTCTTCTTCGGTCTTGGCGAGGATCATGGCCTGCATGTGGGGCAGGCGATCTTCGGCGAAGAACATGTGCTCGGTGCGGCAGAGGCCGATGCCCTCGGCTCCGAAGGCCTGGGCTTGCTTCGCGTCGCGCGGGATGTCCGCGTTGGCGAGCACACGCAGGCGGCGGCGCGCGTCGACCCAACCCATGAACTGGATGAGGTCGGGGTTATCGGGATTGACGGGCAGGGTGTTGAGTTGGCCGTTGATGATGCGGCCGGTGGTGCCGTCGAGGGAGAGCCAGTCGCCTTCGTGGAAGACTTTACCCTTGACGCGCATTTCTTTTTTCTTTTCGTCGATGGTGCAGTCGCCGGCGCCGGCCACGCAGCATTTGCCCATGCCGCGGGTGACCAGAGCAGCGTGCGAAGTCATGCCGCCGCGGGAGGTGAGGATGCCGGAGGCCACGTTCATGCCTGCGATGTCCTCGGGTGAGGTTTCGGCGCGGACGAGGATGATGGATTTGTAAGTGCCCTTCTCGTGGAACTTGACGGCATCGGCGGCGGTGAAGACGATCTGGCCGACAGCTGCGCCGGGCGAGGCGGGAAGACCCTTGGCGAGGACTTCGATGGTTCCCTTCTCGTCGAGGCGAGGAACGAGGAAGTCGAAGATCTGGTTGGGCTCGACGCGGAGCACGGCTTCGTCGATGGAGATGAGGTTTTCGCGGACCATATCGATGGAGATACGGACAGCGGCGAGGCCGGTGCGCTTCGCGTTGCGGGTCTGCAACATGTAGAGGCGGCCATCCTGGATGGTGAACTCGAAGTCCTGCATGTCGCGGTAGTGCTTTTCGAGGCGCGAGGTCAGGTCACGGAGCTGGTCGTAGACATGCGGCATTTGCTTGTGGAGTTCGGCGATGGGAACGGGAGTGCGAATGCCGGCCACGACATCTTCGCCCTGCGCGTTCATGAGGAACTCGCCGTAGAATTCCTTCTCGCCGTTGGCGGGATTGCGGGTGAAGCCGACGCCGGTGCCGCTGGTCTCATTGAGATTGCCGTAGACCATGGCCTGGACGTTGACGGCTGTGCCGAGCCAGTCGTCGATGTGGTTGAGGCGGCGATAGGTTTTGGCGCGATCGTTATTCCAGGACCTGAACACGGCGTCGCGCGCCATCGTGAGCTGGCGGTCGGGATCCTGCGGGAACTCTGCGCCGGTGTGCTTGAGGACGAGCTTTTTGTAGGCGGCGATGACTTCTTTGAGGGCCGCGGGGGTGAGTTCGGTGTCCATCTTCGCGTTGTACTTCTTCTTGGTCTCGTCGAAGATGTGCTCGAACTCATTTTTAGGAATGTCGAGGACGACGTCGCCGAACATTTGTATCAGTCGCCGATACGAATCGTAAGCGAAGCGGGGATTGTTGGATTTTTTGGCGAGGGATTCGACGGCGTGGTCGTTGAGGCCGAGGTTGAGGATGGTATCCATCATGCCGGGCATGGAAAATTTTGCGCCGGAGCGGACGGAGACGAGGAGAGGATTTTCGCCTGCACCGAGGCGCTGGCCCTGGAGTTTTTCGAGGCGCTCGAGGGCGGCGTCCATCTGCTCGGTGACCTGCGCGGAGAGGGAGCCGCGCATGTATTCGCGACAGGCTTCGGTCTGGATGGTGAAGCCGGGAGGCACGGGAAGGCCGGCGTTGGTCATTTCGGCGAGGCCTGCGCCTTTGCCGCCGAGGATGTCGCGCATTTTGCCGTTCCCTTCGGCGGATCCGTTACCAAAGAAGAAGACGTAGGAGGAAGGGGCTTCTGTTTTTTGTTCCTGGCCGATGGCCTGGGAACCGGTGATGGGCGTACTCATAAATTAAAAACTCCGTTCTGCCGCCGCACGGGCGATGTGTGTAATCGGGATAGGTGCGTTGCGGTGCTGGCGTAGGTGCCGGGCAAGAACAGCAGGGCGCGGGCGTCATCCGCAATCTGGAAACGGAAAGATTTTTAATCTGGGAATGGAGAACTGTATGTGCCAGCGGTCACAGGAGGGTGTGACGTGAATTGTGATGTGGGTCACGAGGGAGAAAACAGGGTGCAGGGTACGGGGTACAGAAATGCGGTCGGCGCGGCACGCTCGTCACATTTTTCCTGAGGCGCGTTGACTTCGGTCTGGGCGCGGCGTCACTCACTCGATCCGCCGCAGGCTGTGCTGGGGCGTGCTTATCTATAGATGAGTTGTGCGGGACGGGTGGTTCGGACCCCGTGTGCGCCGGGTCGGGTGCTTCGGTCTCAATTTTGCTGGGTGCAATGGGGGAGATCCTGTGTCCATCGAGAGGATGAACAGTGTGATTTGGTACGCGAGAATGGGCGGGGGAGCAATGGCCTTGATGGCGGTCACGCTGGGGTTGAGCGCTGCTTGCTTCGCTCAGAGTGTTGCGGAGACGCCTGGGTGTGAGGGGGTGGATGCTCGGGCGTGTTTGGCGCGGGCGCTTGATGCTATGGGTGGGCGGGAGAAACTGGCTTCGATCAAGACGGAGCAGCTGGATGTGATTGGGCACACGGAGTTGATGGAGCAGTCGTACCGGCAGGCTCCGTTTATCACGTCGTACGCGCGCGAGCAGGTAGTTGTGGATCATGCGGGGCAGCGGCTGGTGAAGAAGGAGCATTCGGTTTGGCCGGAGTCGGATTTGAAGCAGGCGGATTCTGACTTCGCGCTGATTGTGACGCCAGAGGGCGGGGTGGTACGCAGCGGCGGCGGCAAGGATGGTCCTTGCGGCGCGGCGAATCTCGATGCGGCTCGCGAGGCTCTGGCGCTGGGGCCGCTGAGCGTGTTGCTGACGGCGGAGAAGGCTTCGGATTTGCGGTTTGGGCCGGCAGAGACGCTGCGGTCGACGGCGCACACGGTGCTCGCGTTCACGTGGAATGGGGTTCCGGTGCGGGTGCTGGTGAATCGCGACGACGATTTGCCCGATGCTGTGGAGACGACGGAGGAGTTTCGGGACTTTTGGTTTTACTGGGGCGATGTGCAGCAGCGGGTTTATTTCGACAACTGGCGGTGGGTAAGTGGGGTCGAGTATCCAAGCAATCAGGTGACGGAGAGGAATGGCGCGGTGTGGATGTCGACGCAGGCGCTGGATGTGGCGTTCAACGGGGCGGTGGAGGAGAAGGATTTCGCGATGGACGCGAAGGTGGCGGCGGTGAGCGCGGGGATGAAGGGATGGGCCGCGGCGAAGTTCAGCGCAGCGCAGGATAAGGCGCTGGCGGAGGGGATCGATTTATTTCTGGGGTCGTGGAACACAACGATTGTGAAGCAGGCGGATGGCGTGGTGATTCTGGAGACGCCGATTTCGGGAAATTTTACGGAAGGGATTTTGGCGGAGGCGAAGAAGCGGTATCCGGATACGGCAGTGAAGGCGGTGCTGTCGACGTCGGACTCGTGGCCGCATGTGGGCGGGGTGCGGGCGGATGTGGCGGAAGGGCTGCCGGTTTATATCCTGGATTTGAATGAGCCGCTGCTGGATCGGATGGTGACTGCGCCGCACGCGATTGATCCTGATGCGCAGGAGCGCGCGAAGAAGGCGCCGGTCTGGAAGATCGTCGCAGGGAAAACGGAGATTGGAACGGGTGCGAACCGGATGGTGCTGTATCCGCTGCGAGGGGCGTCGACGGAGCGGCAGTACATGGTGTATTTCCCGGAACGGCGTTTGTTGTATGCGAGCGACACGCTGGTGGTGAACGACGATCACACGCTCTACGATCCGGAGCTGGCGCACGAGGTGGAGCAGGCGGTGGAGCGGGAGCATCTGGTGGTGGACACCGTGTACGCGATGCATCAGGCGCCAGTGGCCTGGAGCGATGTGGTGGGGATGCTGCGGAAGACGGCGCAGGGATGAGGGGCGACATAACTTCGACGAGGGATCGAACGTCCATCTGTGCAAAGGGAACGCGGCCGGGGTCGGGTTGCGTATCTATATATGTCGCGTTGATGGACAGTTGTGTCCGCGAGCGGACATGTTTCTGTTGACGGTTTTTAGGATCGTCACGGAGAGACAACCAAGGATTGAAGATGCAGTGACATTGCGTTGTCCCAAGTATGGAAGCATGGTTGCTGGTTTAGCACTGGTTGCAGACTTTTGACGGGTTGGAGAGTGGTTCCTTTGGGTCCAGTTTGACCGGCTAGGTGTTGGCAGGATGAAGCAGTTCGCGGGATTTCGGCTGGATACGGCGAATGAGTGTTTGTGGCACGAGGGCCGGCAGATTGCCTTGCCACCGCGGCCATTTATGGTGTTGCGATATCTGGTGGAGCATGCGGGGCGGCTGATCTCGCATGATGAGCTGCTGGATGCGCTTTGGCCGGAGACGTATGTGCAGCCGCAGGTGCTGCGGACCTACATGCTGGATCTGCGGAAGGTGCTAGCCGATGATGCCGCGGAGCCCAGGTTCATCCAAACCTTGCCGAAGCGAGGTTATTGCTTTGTAGCTGTGGTGAGTGAGTGCGGCGATGGCGATCATGGTGCGGCTGGGGGGCCGGGGCGCGAGGGGCTGAGAAGGATCGTTGGGCGCGATGAGGAGCTGGGTCATCTGCGGGCCGATATGGAATTGGCTGCGGACGGACATCGGCGCGTGGTGTTCGTGACCGGCGAGGTGGGAATCGGAAAGACGGCGCTGGTGGATGTGCTCTGCCATGAGCTGGGAGCTGGGTCGAATGTGGCGCGCGGGCAGTGCGTGGCGGGGTTCGGCGAGAAGGAAGACTATTACCCGGTAATGGAGGCTCTGGGGCGGCTGTGCGCGTCGGAAGACGGCGCGATGGCGTGCGCGGTGCTCGAGAGAATGGCTCCGGCGTGGCTGACGGCGCTGGGGCGGGCAAATGTCACGGTATCTGTTACGAATGCTACGCGCATGCCGGGGGATTTGTGCGGGGCACTGGAAAAAATTGCGGAGACTCGCTCACTGGTGCTGGTATTTGAGGATTTGCACTGGGCCGATGAGCCGACTTTGACGTTGATTGCGGCTTTGGCGCGGCGGCGGGCTCCAGCGAAGCTGATGGTGGTTGCGACGTGCGGACGTGGCGATACCGCGGAGCATCCGCTGCGAGGCGTGAAGCAGAATTTGCTGATGCGGCAGCTATGCAGGGAAGTGGCGCTTGGTCCGCTGACGAAGACGGCGGTTCGGGAGCTGTTGAGTCGCGAGCTGGAGCAGGAGGCTCCGCCACAGGGGCTGACGGGATTTGTGCATCAGCATTCGGAGGGGAATCCTCTGTTTGCGATCGCGATTGTGGAGCATCTGATCGCACGGCGATTTTTGGTGCGAGACGAAGCAGAGGGCGCGCGGCAATGGCGACCGGCGGGGGCTTTCGACGAGATGGAAGCCGAGGTGCCGGAACGCGTGGCGCAGATGATCGAGCTGGAGATTGAGGGCTTGAGCGCGGACGAGCAGCGGATTCTGGGCGCGGGGAGCACGATGGGGATTGCGTTTCCAGTGTGGGCTGTGGCGGCGGCGCTGGAGGAGGATGCTGCGGGAATCGAAGAAGCCTGCGCGGCGCTGGCGCGGCGGCTGCATTTTGTGGAGCGCGGCGGGCAGGATGAATTGCCGGACGGAACGCGGTCGGAATTCTACGTTTTTGTTCACGGGCTGTATCGCGAAGTTTTGTATCGGAGGCAGGCGGCGACGCGGCGGGCGGGATGGCATGCGCGGATTGCGGCACGGATGGGGGCGATGTTTCGAGGGCGTGAATGGGCGGTGGCGCGGGAGATGGCGATGCACCATGAGGCCGCCGGCGAGTGCGATGGTGCGGTAGGGGCGCTGCGGAGCGCGGCTCGGCATGCGCGGGAGAATAGCGCGCACGGCGAGGCGGCGCAGTTGTTGCGGGATGCGCTGGAACTGGCGGAGAGGATGAGCGGGACGGATCGCGGGGCGCGGGTGCGGGAGATTCGCGAAGAGATGCGGAGACCTGGGCTGGTGGAGAAGGCGGCGGTTAAAGTTTCTGCTGGGTGAGGCGGCTGGGTTTCGCGATTTGGAAGTTAATTTTCGAAGAGAAAAAGAGAAAGGCGGTAGCGCTTTCGCGCTCATCCCGGGTCTCAAAATCGAGACCCGGGCCAGCCTTCGTGTGTGCAAGTTGGAGACATTTTGCGCGGTCGATTCATATCGCCAATCTTGACGAATTCTGGACGGGAACTTGACACAAATGTTTTTGGGGATGGTTAGGGTGGTTGCAACGCAGGAGGACTGCACAATGCGATTCACACTCCCCAAATTTGTTCTGGCGTCAGCGATAGCGGCGACAGCGGTGTTGGCCACGAACAGCTCGTTGGCCGAGCGGTTGGTCAACGTACCTTTCAACTTCACGGTAAACGGCAAGGTCTGCCCGGCGGGGTTGTACTCGCTGGATCACAATCAGACATCCGGCATTGTGACGCTGCGGAACACGGACTGGAAGAGCAGCTTCACATGGGTTGCGGGGCCCGGAGAACCGGCGCCGACGGACAGCCGGGTAATCCTGAGCTTCGACGAAAACGGGCAGGATCACGTGCTGCGCACGGTGCAGTACGGAAACCTGATCACGGCGCGGCTGGACGGGAAGCAAAAGCAGACCGAGGGCAAACCGTCGCGCGTGGTGCTGGGCCAGTAAGGCGGCGCAGCTTTCAGCAGGGCAAGCTCCTTTGAATCGCAGTAAGCGAGGGGGCGCATCGCGGTGGGCGATGCGCCCTTTCTTTTTTTTGTGTCTGGATATGGCTTGACAGGGGTTGCGGCGGCGATTTACTTTGCACTGTAAAGTGAAGGCGGCGATGAACGACCTGAACAAAGCGCTGGGGGAGATCAGCAGCATCCGCAGGCAGGTGGCGCGGTCGACGGAGTTTCGCGGGTATGGACCAGTGACGCTGGCGACTACGGGCGTGTTCGCGATGGTGGCCGCCGCGGTACAGGCGCGGTGGGCTCCGGGCGCGGCTGAGCACATTGCGGCTTATCTGAGCATTTGGGTTTCGACGGCGGTGATTTCGGCGGGGCTCGCGGGAGTGCAGGTTTATCGACGCACGCAGCGGGTGCATTCGGGGATGTCGAACGAGATGATCCGGATGGCGGTGGAGCAGTTTATGCCGGCGGCGGCTGCGGGGCTGATGATCACGATTGTGGTGTTGCGGGCCGTGCCGGGAACGGCGTGGATCCTGCCGGGTCTGTGGCAGATGATTTTCGGGCTCGGAGTTTTTTCGTCGTGCCGGTTCTTGCCGCGTCCTATGGTGGCGCCGGGTGTTTGGTATTTGCTGACGGGTTTGATTTCGATCTCGTTTGGCGACGGGCGGGCGTTTTCCCCGTGGGTGATGGGGATTGCGTTTGGCGTGGGGCAGATGCTGGTGGCGGGGATTCTGCTGAAGTCGGCGCGGAAGGGTGAGCATGAAAGCTAAGAGGCCGACGGCCGGACATTTGAGTGGGGGCCGGTTTGCGTATGAGGGGCTGGATCGGGTGATCCACGAGCGGGCGCGGCTGAGCGTGCTGACGTCGCTGGTGACGAATCCGAAAGGGCTGACGTTTGGGGATCTGAAAGAGTTGTGCTCGCTGACGGATGGGAACCTTAGCCGGCATTTGCGGGTGCTGGAGCGGGGAAAGATGGTGGAGATTGTGAAGGGTCACGACAAGAATCGGCCGCTGACGGTGTGCCGTATTACTGCGTCGGGGCGGACACGGTATCTGGAGTATCTGGAGACGCTGGAACAGGTGGTGCGGGATGCGGCGAAGGGGACAGAGGAGCCGGCGGTGGACCTGATGCGGGGCTGGAGTCCTTCTCGGGCTTAATTTTTTTGTGATTTAACTTTGCGTTGCAAAGTTATTGGGAGAGGTGGTCGCGATGGCTGGGAATGGGGCGAGTGCGGACGGATACTTTGCGCTGCAAAGTTCGCGAGAGCAGCGCGGACTGCATGTGGCCGTGATCATGGATGGGAATGGGCGGTGGGCGGCGCGGCGGGGATTGCCGCGGGTGGCTGGGCATCGCGCGGGTGTGGCGGCGGTGCGGCGGGTGGTAGAGCGGGCTCCGGAGCTGGGGATTGAGACGCTGACGGTCTATGCGTTTTCTTCGGACAACTGGCGGCGGCCGGCGTTTGAGGTGCGGAGTATTTTGTCGCTGATTGGCGGGTATCTGCGACTGGAGCGGTCGACGCTGCGGGAGGCCGGCGTGCGGGTCGAGGCGATTGGGAGGCGGGATCGTTTGCCGCGAATATTGCTGCGGGAAATTGCGCAGTGCGAGGCCGCTACGGCGGGGGGAGGGGGGCTGCATCTGCGGGTGGCGGTGGATTATTCGTCGCGGGAGGCGATGGCTCGGGCTGCTGCGCGGGCGTTTGCCGGGGTAGGACCGTGGGCGTCGGATGCGGAGCAGTTCCCTTCTCCAGATGCGGCGCGGCGGGCGATGGCTGAGGTGCTGCGCGAGGAGGGTGGCGATGTGGATTTGCTGATTCGGACGGGCGGGGAGAAGCGGCTGTCGGATTTTTTGTTGTGGGAGTCGGCGTATGCGGAACTGGTTTTCACGGATGTGATGTGGCCGGAATTTGGGGCGGCGGAGCTGGATGCGGCGGTGGAGGAGTTTCTGGGACGGGAGAGACGGTTTGGGGGTGTTGTCGAGCGGATAGAAAATGCAGCTTCACCACAGAGAGCGCAGAGTTCACAGAGAGAGAGGGGTTGGGTTTATCCGGTAGAGGCGCCGACCCACTTGATCGAGCCAACTCAAGTCGAAGGAGGGCTTGCGGGCGGCACAGCGGACCTTGGCGGTGGGCGATGATCGCGTGGGGGTCGAAGCCGTTGCGGGTGAAGTTGATTTTGCCGGCGTTGACGGAGGCTACCGGTCCTTACTGGCGGCCGATTAAGTATTCGCTTTTCCCTCCCCTGGGACTGGCTACGCTGGCGGCATATTTGTCTCCCGATGATGAGGCGGTGATTGTGGATGAGCATGTGGAGCGGCTGGCGCTCGACGATGCGCCGGAGCTGGTGGTGATTCAGGTCTACATCACAAATGCGTATCGGGCGTACGGAGTCGCGGATCATTATCGGAAGCAGGGTGCGTTTGTTTGTTTGGGCGGGCTGCATGTGACGGCGTTGCCGGAAGAGGCGGCGGCGCATGCGGACGCGATTTTTCTGGGGCCGGGGGAGCAGACGTTTCCGCAGTTTCTGAAGGATTTTCGGGCAGGCAGGCCGGAGCGGGTGTACGCGTCGCTGGCGGGACGGACGCTGGAGCGGGTTCCACCGATACGGCGGGATTTGATTCAGCGGCGGCGGTATCTGGTGCCGAATTCGATTGTGGTGACGCGGGGGTGTCCGCAGCACTGCGACTTTTGTTATAAGGATGCGTTTTTTGAGGGCGGGCGCGGGTTCTACACGCAGCGGGTAGACGATGCTCTCAAGGAGATTGAGCGGCTACCGGGGCGGCATTTGTATTTTCTCGACGATCATTTGCTGGGGGATCGGCGATTTGGGGAGGCGCTGTTTGCGGGGATGAAAGGGATGGGACGGGTGTTTCAGGGCGCGGCTACCGTGGATTCGATTTTGCGCGGGGACTTGATCGAGCGCGCGGCGGATGCGGGGATGCGCAGTGTCTTTGTAGGCTTTGAAACGCTGACCGAGGGGAATCTGCGCCAAAGCAACAAGCGGCAGAATCTTGGGCGCGATTGCAAGGCAGTGGCGGATCGGCTCCATGCTTTGGGGATCATGATCAACGGCAGTTTTGTGTTTGGCATGGACGACGATGGCGACGATGTTTTTCGGCGGACGGTGGATTGGGCGATTGAACAGGGGATCACCACGGCTACATTTCATATCCAGACGCCGTATCCTGGGACGCGGCTGTACGCGCGGATGGTGCGTGACGGGCGGATGGCGACGCGGGACTGGAATCTGTATGACACGCGGCATGTGGTGTACAAGCCGGCACGGCTGACAGCGGAGGCGCTGAAGGCGGGGTACGACTGGGCGTACAAGGAGTTTTACCGGTGGGGTTCGATTGCGCGGGCGTCGCTGCATCACGGGACGGTGAAGCATCAGGCGAAACACTTTTTTTATGCGGCGGGGTGGAAGAAGTTTGAGGGGGTGTGGGATTTTGTGATTCGAGCGCGACAGCTGAACTGGATGACTCCTTTGCTGGAGGGGGTTTTGGCGCGGGTGACTGGGGAGGGTACAGGGGACAGAGTGCAGGGTACAGATACGGCGGCGGTGGAACTGTTGCCGGTATTGGGGCAGGATTAGCCGCCAGGCCGGGAGGACAACAGCAGCCTGGAGCTGGGAGCCGGTGAAGCAGCCACAGGTGCCGTTCGACTTGTCGGCTGCGCCGACTGGCTCAGGCCGGGCTCGTGGGCTTGCGTCCGCTTTGATTGGTGGGCGAAAAGCCGCTTCGCTTTAGGATGACAGCGCTTCCCCTTCCCCCTTGCACTTCTACAGGAGTTTGGCTATAGTCCTGTAGAAGTGGAAGGGGAGGGATTTGGATGGAGAGGATCGAGTTGCCGCAGGGGACTTTGGATTTGCTGATCCTGCGGACTCTGGCGGTGGGGCCGCAGCATGGGTGGGCGATATCGGAGCGGGTGCAGCAGGTTTCGAGCGATGTGCTGCGGATCCAGCAGGGATCGCTGTATCCTGCGCTGCATCGGCTGGAGCGACGGGGATGGATTAAGGCGCGGTGGGGGACTTCCGATAACAATCGGCGGGCGAAGTATTACGAGCTGACGCGGGCAGGCAAGAAGCAGCTGGAAGTGGAAGAGGAGAGCTGGCGGAAGCTGGCGGCAGCGGTGGCGCAGGTTCTGGAGAACGTGTGAGGGGACCAGCCGTCCAGGCGGGCGCGCTTCGCGGGACTGGCCGTCCAGGCGGACGCGCTTCGCGCTGAGATGATTCGGAGGGGAAGGGATGCTGAACGACTTGCTGTATCGGTTGCGGGCGTTGTTTGGGCGCGCGGGAATGGAGGCGGAGCTGGACGATGAGCTGCGGTTTCATTTCGAGCGCGAAGTGGAGAAGTACGTGAAGGCGGGAATGAGCGAGGACGAGGCGCGGAGGCGAGCGCGAATGGCGTTTGGAGGGCAGGAACAGATGAAGGAAGATTGCCGGGATGCGCGAGGGACGAGCTGGCTGGAGCAGACGGTGCAGGATGCGCGGTATGCGCTGCGTCAGCTATGGGCGAGCAAGACATTTGCGGTGACGATGATTTTGACGCTGGCGCTGGCGATTGGGGCGAACAGCGCAATCTTCAGCGTGGTGGAAAACGTGCTGATCCGACCGCTGGCGTATCCCAGGGCAGACCGGATGGTACGGCTGTTTTTATCGAGCCCGGCGTTTCCGCGGTTTCCGCTGAATCCTTGGGATTTTCACGATTATCGGGATCGGAGCAGATCGTTTGCGTCGCTGGCGGCGTTTTCGCGGTCGGACATGCAGCTATCGGGCGATACGGCTCGGCCGGAAATGCTGAACGGGTTCGAGATTACGGCGGGATATTTCGAGACGCTGGGCGTGCGGCCTGAGCTGGGGCACGAATTCGATCGGAGCAACGAGGTTCCGAACAGTGCGCGGCAGTCGATCATCAGCGATCGGCTTTGGCGGACGCGGTTCGGTGCGGCCGCTGACATCATTGGGAAAAAGATCACGCTGAATGCGATGCCGTTCACGGTGGTTGGAGTGATGCCGGCGGGAACGGAGCATCCAGGCAACGAATACCATGCGATGGCGTACGGGCGGGAAGTGGATGTGTGGTCGCCGTTCTGGTTCGATGGCAATCCGTCGCAGCGCGGTTCCCACTACATCGAAGGGATTGGGCGGCTGAAGGATGGGATGACGGTGGGAGGGGCGCGCGCGGAGATGAACACAATCATGCAGCAGATAGGGCGCGAGCACTCCAGAGATAACAGCGAGTGGCAAGTGCTGGTGGTTCCGCTGAACGAGGAGATCGTGGGCACAAGCCGGCCGATGCTGCTGGTGCTGCTGGGCGCGGTGGGGATGGTGTTGCTGATCGCGTGCGCGAACGCGGCGAATTTGTTGTTGGCGCGGGCGGCGAACCGGCGGCGGGAGCTGGCGGTACGGCTGGCGCTGGGTGCTCCGCGAGGGCGGCTGGTGCGGCAATTGATGACGGAGAGTTTGATGATCGCGCTGGCCGGTGGGGCGCTGGGACTGGCGCTGGCGGCGGTTGGCGTGCGTGGCATTGTGTCGCTGCTGCCGATGGATTTTCCGCGGGTGCATGACATTCAGGTGAGTGCGCCTGTGTTCCTGTTCACACTGGCAATCAGCGCGGGGACGGGAATTCTATTCGGGCTGTTCCCTGCCCTGCAGGGTTCGCGGACCGATCCGCGGGTGGGACTGCATGAAGGCGGAAGGACGGCGACAGGCGGGCGGCGCCAGCAAAGGATGCGGAGCGCGCTGGTGGTGAGCGAGGTGACGCTGGCGTGCGCGCTGCTGATTGGGGCGGGACTGATGCTGCGGAGCCTGCTGAACCAGCTGCACCTCGATCCTGGATTTCGGGAGGATCATGTGCTGACGGCGACGATGTCGCTGCCGTCCGCGGAATACAAGACAGACGAGCAGACGGCGCAGTTTTATAAACAGCTGCTCGGGGATCTGCGGGCGATGCCGGGTGTGGAAGCGGCGGGTGCCGGAAGCGATTTGCCATGGACAGGGTGGGATGAGAACTCGAGCTTCGACATTGAGGGAAAGCAGCCGCCGCCAAATGAGTTTTTCCACGGGAGATATCACGCGGCGACGCCGGATTATTTTCGCGCACTGGGAACGCCGCTGGTGCGGGGACGGTTCTTCACGGATGCGGACAAGGAAGGTGCGCCAGCGGTCGTGATCATTAACGAAGCGCTGGCGAAGAAATACTGGCCGCATGAGGACGCGGTGGGCAAGCGGATTACGTTTGAGGATCACCCCAAAGAGAAGGACTGGATGACGGTGGCGGGCGTGGTGGGCGATGTGAAGGACAAGCCGGGAAGCGTGGGGGCCGAGCCGGGGTTCTGGTGGCCACATCAACAGGCGCAGTTCCGGACCATGGCAGTGGTGGCGCGGTTTGGGCCGGGGGCCGGGCTAGGGCCGGGGCTCGGGTCCGATCCTAGGGCAATGACGGATGCGTTGCGGAACGAGGTGCATCGGCTGAATCCTGGACTGGCGCTGGCGCATGTGCAGCTGATGGATGAGATTGTCGAGGAGTCGGTGGCGACGCCGCGGATGGCGTTTCTGCTGGTGGGATTGTTTGGGGGGCTGGCGATTTTGCTCGCCGGCATCGGAACGTATGGGGTGATTTCGTATGCGGTGAGCCAGCGGACGGCGGAGTTTGGATTGCGGATGGCGCTGGGCGCGCAGCGGGCGGATTTGCTGCGGCTGGTGCTGGGGCAGGGAGCTCGGCTGGTGATTCCAGGAGCACTTTTGGGTCTGGGATTAGCGCTGGGACTGGGTCGGGTGATGGAGAGCCTGATTTATGGAGTGAGCCCGGCGGATCCATTGACGTTTGTTTCGGTGGCGGGATTGGTGTTGCTGGTGGCTCTGGTGGCTTCGTATTTTCCAGCGCGGCGGGCGGCTGGGGCGGATCCTATGCGGGCGCTGAGAAGCGAGTGATCAGCGAATAGCGGTTAGCGGATAGGAAAGAGCGAAGGCGGCGCGCCTTGCGCGTCACCCAGATCTCAAAGTCGAGATGTGGGGCGGCCGAATCAACTCCAAAAAATCGAACAACAGCGCGGAACCTGTGGACTCCGGATTGCGTACCCCTTGACATTCGACAAGGGAGTGGGGGATGCTTAGATATTCTTTTGTCGAACGTCGAGGGGAACGATGGCGCCATCCGCGGATTTGTTGCAGGGAACGCTGGACATGCTGATTTTGAAGTCAATTGCGCTCCGGCCGGAGCATGGCTGGGCGATTGCTCAGAGGATCCAGCAGGTTTCAAACGATGTGCTGCAGGTGGGGCAGGGGTCGCTGTATCCGGCGCTGCATCGGCTGGAATACAAGGGGTGGATTCGCGCGCAGTGGGGGGCTTCGGAAAATAATCGGCGGGCTCGGTTTTATTCGCTGACGGCGGCGGGACGGAAGCAGTTGGAAGCGGAGTTGGCGAATTGGGGCCGGCTGACGGGAGCGATCAATTTGGTGCTGGAGAGGATTTGAAGAGCAGTCGGTAGCCGGTAGCCAGTAGCCAGTAGCCAAGAAGGAGTGGCCGGTTGCGCGAATCCCACATCTCAAAATCGAGATGTGGGGCACCCGGCACCCGGCGGTGGCGTGGAGAGCCGCCAGGAAGTGAGCGGTGGGTGATGAGTGAGATTTGGGTGCAGGTGAGGTTTTTCTTCACGGGGAAGCGGCGTCGCGAAGTGGATGAGGAGATTGCGTTTCATCTGGAGCGCGAGGTTGAGGCGAATGTTGCGGCAGGGATGACGGCTGGAGAAGCGAGGAGACGGGCGATGATTGCATTTGGGAGCCGGGAGCGGGCGCGGGAAGAGTGTCGCGAGGAGCGGCCTTCGTGGGAATTGGAGTCGGTATGGCGCGACGTGAAGTATGGGATTCGCGGGCTGGGACGCAATCCTGGATTTGCAGTTGTGGCAGTGCTGACGCTGGCGCTGGCGATCGGGTTGAACACAACGATTTTCAGTTTGCTGGATCAGGCGCTGCTGCAGGCGCTGCCGGTCACGCATCCGGAGCAGCTGGTGGTGCTGAGTTTTGCGGGTAGTCACACTGGGCACACGCATTCCAACGGTGGAAACGACCCGGGGCATGCTCACGAATTTTCCTATCCGATGTACAAGGACCTGCGCGATAAGAACACCGTGTTCAGCGGATTGATTGCCGCGTCTCCGACGGGCGTGGGCGTGACGTGGAATAACCACGCGGAGAGCGTGGGCGCGGAGATGGTGAGCGGCAATTACTTCCAGGTTCTGGGTGTGCAGCCGGCGATGGGACGCTTGTTTGTGGCCAGCGATGAGACGGCGCCGGGTGCGAATCCGGTGGTGGTGCTGAACTTCGATTACTGGAAGACACATCTGGGCGAAGCAGCGGTGGCGGGGAAGACGCTGCTGGTGAACGGGACTCCGTTCACGATTATGGGAGTGGCGGCGCCCGGATTTCACAGCATGGTTTGGGGACGGACGCCGGATGTTTATGTGCCGATGACAGAGCAGAAGGTGGTGGAACCGGATTGGGATTACCTGAACGATCACTCCTCGTATTGGATCGATTTGATAGGGAGGTTGCGGCCGGGGATGACGGTAGCGCAGGCGCAGGCGTCGCTGAATACGCTGTTTCTGTCGCTGCGCGAGTCGGAGTTCGCGCTGCTGCACGACCAGTCGGCGAAGGCGCGGACGGGGTTCATCGCCCAGGCGCACATCAATTTGGATGAGGGGGCGAAGGGATTCTCGCCGATGCGCGGGGATGTGCAGATGCCGCTGACGATCATGATGGGGATGGTGCTGCTGGTGATCGCGATGGCGGTGGTGAATGTGGCGAGCTTACTGCTGGTGCGTGCGGCGGGGCGATCGCAGGAATTCGCGGTGCGATTTGCGCTGGGCGCGACGACGGGGCAGGTGCTGCGGCAGTTGCTGTCGGAAGGTTTGCTTTTGGGATTGTGTGGAGCGGCACTGGGGCTGGCGGTTGCGCCGGAAGCTCTGCATTTGCTGATTCGGTGGATGTCGGGATCGTCGTCGACACCAGACCCGACGCCGTTCGCGGCGACGCTGGACTGGCGGGTACTGGTGTTCACGCTGGGGGTGACGGTGCTGGCGAGTATGCTGTTCAGCCTGGCGCCGATGGCGCAGTTTCAGAACCCGAAGCTGGCAGAGGCGATGAAGGAGCGGGCGAGTGGGGGCGGACGGTCGCTCAAGTTCCGGCGGAGCTGCGTGGCGCTGCAGATTGGGTTCAGCCTGCTGCTGCTGGTGGGGGCGGGACTGTTTGTACGGACGATTGAGAATTTGAAGCATGTGGATCCGGGATTTGCGACGGATCATCTGCTGGCGTTCGATCTGGACCCGGATTTGGCTGGATATCCGGCGGCGGGCGTTGCGCCAGTGGAGCAGCGGGCGATTGATGCGGTTGCCGGATTGCCGGGCGTGCGCGGCGTGGGCGCGACGAACGACAGCGATCTGGGAGGCAATGGGATCAGTGGCGACGTGCAGGCAGGTGGATACACGCCGAAACCGGACGAGGATTTCGACGTGGAGTTGCCGTGGGTGAGCAGCGCATATCTGCAGACGCTGGGAGTTCCGCTGGTGGCGGGGCGGTATTTCAATGCAGGCGACAGTGCGACTTCAGAGAAGGTCGCGGTGGTGAATGAGAAGTTTGTGCAGCATTTTTATGGCGGGGATGCGCGCGGGGCGCTGGGACACGTGGTGAGCCGGCCGCGAAGGACGGGAACGGAGGCGACGATTGTGGGGGTGGTGCGGGATGTGAAACACGAGAGCGTGCGCGATGCTGCGATCGCCACTGAGTACACGCTCTTCACACAGGCACCGAAACAGGCGGGGCTGACGTTTTATGTACGGACGTGGCAGACGCCGGAAGCCGCAACGAACAGCATTCGCGCGGCTGTATCGAATATCGATACAAAACTGATTGTGGGGAACCTGCGAACGCTGACGGAGGAGATTGACGCGAATCTGCTGGCAGAGCGAACGATTGCGATGCTGGGGACGGTGTTTGGAGCGCTGGCCGCGGTGCTGGCGGGGATTGGGCTGTACGGGATCCTGGCATTTTCGACGGCGCAGCGGACGCGGGAAATCGGGATTCGCATGGCGCTGGGCGCGCAACGCGGGACGGTGGTGCGGCTGATTGTGCGCGAGGTGATGGTGTTGGCCGGGGGCGCGGTGGCAGTGACGATTCCGCTGGCGATGCTGGCGACGCAGGCGGTGCGGAGCCAGCTGTTTGGGGTTTCGATTGCGGACCCGGCGGTGTATGGGGTGGGGATTCTGGTGATTTGTGCAGTGGCGGCGCTGGCGGGGTTTGTTCCGGCTCGGCGAGCGGCTACGGTGGATCCGGCGCGGGCGTTGAGGAACGACTGACGGGACAGGGTACAGGGCGCAGGGTACAGAACAGCGGAGCCCGTCGCGCTTTGCGCGATTCCCATGTCTCAAAAACGAGAGCCATTCGACTCGCTACGCTCGCTCAGGCCAGGCTATGGGGCACCCGGTGCGCGGGTCGCAGTCGTTCCTATTCGGCGTGGAGGGCTTCGGTGGGGTTGACTGAGGCGGCTCGGTGGGCTGGGATCCAGCTGGCCAGCAGGGCTGAGGCGGCGAGGACGATTGCTACGCCGACTAAGGTGGGGAGATCCCACGACTGGACTTGAAAAAGCAGCTTGCGGAGCAGGAGCGTGGTTGCCAGCGAGCAGAGAATTCCTGCGCCGATGCCGAGGACCGCTAGCCATCCTGCTTCGCGCAGGATGAGACGGTAGACCGAGCTGCGTTGCGCGCCGAGGGCCATGCGGACGCCGATTTCGCGGGTGCGCTGGCTGACCGAATAGGCGACGACTCCATAGAGACCAACGATGCTGAGAAGGAGCGCCAAGGCAGCGAATCCTCCGACGATCCATGCCGAAGATCTGTGCATCCAGGCCGCGGGGGAGTCGTGGAGGCGGCGGGACATGGTGCTGGGCTGCCAGGTGGCGAGGCCGGGATCGATGCCGTGAATGGCGGTGGCGACGGTGGTGAGGAGAGAGTCCTCGTCCTGCGAGGTGCGGAGGATGACGGCGAAGTCGTTGGGCGGCGTTTGATTGAAGGGGACGTAGAGGGCAGCGCGCGGGGCGGCGTCGAGCTGGCCTTCCTGAATGTCGTTGACGATGCCGATGACGCGGATATGGGCGTTCGCGTCGCCATCGGAGGAGACCTGCTGGCCGATGGGATCCTGATTGGGGAAGAATTGCTTCGCGAGCTGCTGGTTGATGACGCCGACGAGGGCATGCGAGGCGTCATCGCTCTCCTCGAAGAGTTGGCCGCGGATGAGCTGGGCCTGGAGAGTGGTGAAGTAGCTCGCACTCACTTCGCGGTCGATGACTTCGCGGAGGCCGTCGTGATGCGGCTGACCGACGACGGAGAGGATGATGGTGCCGTCGCCGTCGCCAAGGGGGAGCACGCTGGTGAAGGCAACGGAGCGGACGCCGGGAAGGGTGGCTACGCGTGTCTGGATCTGACGTTCGAGGGCGATGACGGCGGGGTCCTTTTTGTAGGCGGGGCCTTCGGCGGCGACCTGGAGAGTGGCGAGGTGGTCGGGAATAAGTCCGGGATCGGTGTGGAGGAGACGGTAGAAGCTCTTGCCGAGGAGGCCGGCGCTGACCAGGAGCACGACGGCCATGGTGAGTTCAACGATGACGAGGTTAGAGCCGAAGCGACGCCAGACGTTGCCGGCGAAACAGCGTCCGCCGGAGGAAAGGTCTGCGTGGAGGTCGGCGAGGGAGACGCGGAGTGCGGGCATGAGGGAGAAGAGTACCGCGGAGGCGAGCGAAACGAGGACGGCAAAAAGGACGACGCGGAAGTTGAGGCCGAGTGCTGTGAACCAGGGCATGCTGGCGAGCATGTCTTTGGGGATGAGGCCGGTGGCGTAGCGCATGGCAAGGAAGGCGAGTGCGGTTCCGAGGACTCCGGCAGTGGCGGCGAGTACGACGCCTTCAGTGATGAAGAGGAGGGTGAGGCGCGCGCGTGAGGCTCCTACAGCGCCGCGGACGGCGAACTCGCGGCGGCGGCTTTCTGAACGGACAAGCAGGAGGCTGGCGACGTTGACGGCGGCGATGAGGAGCAGGAGCGCGGCTCCCACGAGGAGGACGAGGAGGATGGGGCGGACATCGCCAACGATGAGTTCGGGGGCGGGAAGCATGAAGACGCCGCGGCCTTTGTTGGAGTCGGGATACTGGCGTTCGAGTTGGGCGACGACGGTGCGCATGTCGGCGAAGGCGGTTGCGAAGGAGACGCCGGGCTTGAGGCGGGCGAGGCCGAACATGCTGTGGCAGCCGCGAATTTTTTCGCATTCACCGTCGGCGCGTTCGGTGGTCCAGAAGTCGGCAGGCTCGGAGGGGCGGAAATGAAAATCGCGGGGCAGGACACCGATGATGGTGTTCGGTTGGTCGTCGAGGACGACGGTTTGGCCGATGGCGTCGGCGCGTCCGCCGAAGCGGCGCTGCCATGCGGAGTAGCTGAGGATTGTGGGGCGAGCCTGACCGGGCTGGTCTTCATTAGGGCCGAAGTCGCGGCCCAGCGCGGGAGTGACGCCGAGGGTGCGGAAGAAGCCGGCGCTGACGCGGGATCCGTCGACTTGCTGCGTGCCGGTGGGGGTTTGGAGCCTGAAGCCGTAGGGAGCGTAGATTTCGAGGGAGGAGAAGACGGTGTTCTGGTTCTTCCAGTCGATGTAGTCCTTATAGGAAAGGTGAAATTGCAAGCCGAGGGAGTTGCTTTCGAAAAGGATGACGAGGCGCGAGGGATTTTGATAGGGGAGCGGCTTGATAAGGGCGGCGTCGACGAAGCTGAAGATGGCGACGCTGGCCGCGATGCCGAGGGTGAGGATGACGATGGCGGTGGTGGCGAAGCCTGGATTTTTGCGGAGCTGACGGAAGGCGAAACGGAAATCCTGGAGGATATTTTCGAGCGCCAGGCCGGCAATCCCGTGGGATTCATCGCGTAAGCGTGCGTCGTTGCCGAAGTGGCGAACGGCGGCGTAGTGAGCTTCCTGGGGTGACATGCCTTCGGCGATGAAGGATTTTTCGGCCTGGGCGCGGTGGTAGGCCATCTCTTCCTCGAGGTCGCGATTGAAGCGGTCGGAGCGGGCGGTGAGGCGGAATTTTCGGAAGAGGCGGGTGAGGGGATTCATGGGTACTCCTGTTAGGCATTCTGAAGGACGCGGGTGATAGCGGCGATCATTTGGTCGAACTGAGAGAGCTCGAGGCCGAGCTGCTTTTTACCGGCGGCGGTGAGGGTGTAGTAGCGGGCGCGGCGGTTGGTCTCGGTGATTTTCCATTCAGCTTTGACCCAGCCCTGGAGGAGGAGGCGCTGGAGTGCGGGGTAGAGCGAACCTTCTTCGACGGTGAGGACTTCGTCGGAGAGGCGGCGGATGGCGAGGGCGATGCCGTATCCGTGCATGGGGACGCGGGTGAGGGTCTTGAGGATGAGCATGTCGAGGGTGCCGGGCAGGAGGTCGGGTTTGGCGGCCATGTCGTTACCATAGATTATCTATGGATAGGAAGTCAACTGATCAGGGTACAGGGTGCAGGAAGGTGGAGGCTTTGGCAGCGGTTGGCGAAATGCAACCGCAGGTGCCGTTCGGCTCGTCCGCTGCGCCGACTCGCTCCGGCCAGGCTCTTCGACTTCGCTCAGGATGACGGAGTTTTTTCTTCCTCCTTAGATTTGTGGCGACGCTGGCAAAACGCGAGGTCCATTCGCTTCGCTCAGGATGACATTCGCGTTTATCTATTCGGCGCGGAGGGCTTGGGTCGGGTCTACGGAGGCGGCTCTTCGGGCTGGGATGTAGCAGGCGGCTAAGGCTACCGCGATCAGGACCAGGGCTACCGCGGCGAAGGTGAGGGGGTCGCGCGGGGAGACTCCGTAGAGTTGGGCGGACATGAGGCGGGTGAGTCCGAAGGCAAGGCTGGTGCCGATTGCTACGCCGACTAGCGCCATTTTTACGCCCTGGCCGAGGATGAGGCGGAGGACGTCGGAGCGTTGTGCGCCCAGGGCCATGCGAACGCCGATTTCGCGGGTGCGCTCGCCGACCAAGTAGGAGATGACGCCGTAGATGCCGATGCAGGAGAGGGCGAGCGCGACGGCGGCGAAGAAAGCGAGCAGGATCATGGAGAGGCGGCGAGCGGCGAAGGAGCGGGCGAGGACGCCGTTCATGGTGTCGACGGCGTAGATGATTTCGTTGGGGTCGAGGTCGGCGACGGCACGGCGGACGGGACCCATGATGGCTGCGGGATCGTCGTGGGTGCGGAGGACGACGGCGGTGGAGGGCGCGATGAGCTGCATGAGCTTGGGCGGGAGCTGCATCATCGGGTAATAGAACTGCGCTTCGATGGCGGCATGGGGATCGTTGCCGGGGCCCCACTGCTTGACGTGGCCGACGACGCCGATGATCTCTGCCTCGGTGTCGAACTGGGCGATGTGGATGTGCTGGCCGATGGGGTCCGAATGTGGGAAGTCGGTGCGGGCGAGGACGTCGTCGATGTCGATCACAGTGGGGGCGTTTTCGTCGTCGTGGTCGGAGATGAAGCGGCCGCGGAGCAGAGTCATGCCCATGGCGCGCTGGAAGCCGGACTCGACGAGGTAGAACATGGCGGGATGCATGTCGTTATCGTTGTCGGGCTTGGGCTCACCTTCGATCCAGAAAGGCAGGGCGGAGTCGTGGATCATGGGGCGCGAGCCCAGCGTCACGGAGACGGCTTCTACTCCGGGGACGGCACGCATGGCGGCTTCGAACTGGCGGAGGCGGGCGCGAGTTTCCGCAGCGGTGGTTTGGGAATTGGCGGGCAGAGAGACGGAGAAGGTGATGGCGTGGTCGGGCTGGTAGCCGGGATTGACGCGCCAGAGAGCGGCGAGGGAGCGAAGCATGAGGCCCGCTCCAATGAGGAGGACGAGGGCCATGGCGACCTGGACGGCGACGAAGAGTCCCTGGAGGCGATGACGAGCGCCGCTGGAGCCGCGGCCTGAGGAGCGCAGAACATCCTGCAGATTGGTGCGGGAAGTTTTGAGAGCGGGGGCGAGGCCGAAGACGATGCCCGCGAGGAGAGACACGGCGAGGGTGAAGAGGAGGACGCGCGTATCGAGAGAGACTTCGGTGGCGCGGGGGAGTTCGGCGGGGAGAGCAGCGACGATGGCCTTGGTGGCGATCCAGGCGAGGGCGAGACCGAGAAGACCGCCGGTGGCGGCGAGCAGCGTGCTTTCGGTGAGGAGCTGGCGGATGAGGCGGGTGCGGCCAGCGCCGAGGGCGGAGCGGAGGGCGAACTCGCCGGAGCGAGCCATGGAGCGGGCGAGGAGAAGGCTGGCGACGTTGGCGCAGGCGATGAGGAGAAGGAATCCGACAGCGGCGAGGAGGACGAGCAGGAAGGGCTGCACGTTGCCGACGATGTCCTGCTTCATGGAGACGAGGGAGATGCCCACGTCCTTGTCAGCTTCGGGATAAAGGACGGAGAGGTTGTGGGCGATGCGGTCCATATCGCCGCGGGCCTGAGCGAGCGTGACGCCGGGAAGGAGGCGGCCGATGGCGTGGGCGCTCTCATCGATGCGGCGATCGCGGAAGGAGGGATCGTTCCACTGGCCGAGGGGGATGAAGACGTCGCGGTCAGTGCCGTAGAAGAGGAAGTCGGGGGGAAGGATTCCAACAACGGTGAAGGCGGTGCCGTTGAGATCGATGGGGTGACCGAGGATCTCGGGCGATCCGCCGAAGCGGCGGTGCCAGAAGCCGTCACTGAGGAGAGCGACGGGAGCTGCGCCGAGGCGATCGTCATTGAGGTTGAAGTCGCGGCCCCAGGCGGGATGGACTTCGAGGGTAGAAAGGAACTGCGCGGAGATCATGAAGCCATTCACGCGCAGGGCGGCGCCGTGGCCGGTGAGGTTGTAATCCTCGTGGCGATACATGGCCATGGAGGAGAAAGTTTTGTTCCGGGATTGCCAGTCGAGGAAGTTGAGATAGCTGATGGGAGCCTGCGACTGAGCGCCGTTGCGCTCGTTGATGGCGACCAGCTGGCCGGACTGCGCGTAGGGGAGCGGATTGAGGAGCACGCCGTTGACTACGGAGAAAAGGGCTGTGTTGGCGCCGATGCCGATGGCGAGGGTGACGATAGCGATGAGGGCAAAGGCTGGCGACTTGAGGAGCATGCGGAGGGCAAAGCGAACGTCCTGGAGGAGAGTGGTCATGGTTGGGGCGGACCTCGCGGCAACTCGGGGATTTTTGCATTGTAGGGAAAATGGGGACGCGTGAACATGACCGGTGGGGAGCCGGGTAGGAGCGGAGGCCGCCCACCCTGGCGCGCGAAAAGCATGCGCACCAGAATGGGGCACCCGGATTCTTGCCCGGATTGGTGCCCGGATTCCGCACGGATTCATGGTGGTGACAGGGGGTTCGGGACGGCGGGAGAGAATCAGGCCAAGTGTAGAGCTAAAACGTTATACTCGGCGGCGGGAGTGAGCCAGTGCAACTCAGATACGGAAGTCAGCGGGCGTTGTGGATTGGGATTTTTTGTGTGGTTTTTTGCTCGCTGATGGCGGGTGCGGCGTGGGGGCAGCAGTCTGTTGCGTGGAGGGGAGTGGTCAAGAGCGCGGCGGGGCAGCCGGTGGCGGGCGCTGTCGTCCAACTGAGCGCGCAGGGCGTGAACTATAGGGCGACGACCGGGCCGGATGGGAGCTTTCGTTTTCCTAATCCCGCGCCAGGTCACTATGCTCTCGGCGTCTTTCTTCCGGAATCGGTCAAGGCGAAGATCGTTACCGGCGTGACGGTTGATTTGCCGGCGCCGGCGGCGGTACTGACCGTTTCCGATGTGAGCAACGGGAGCTATACAGTTTCGATGGCGCCGCTGCCGGCTGGGCTTGCAACCGGTGTTTCTCCGGACACGACGAGCGGGAACGCGACAGGCGGGGAGAAGCTGTCGAGCGAGTCGGTGAGTTCCCTTCCCCTGAACGGGCGGGACTTCAGCACGTTGCTGTTGCTGGCGGCGGGGACGATGACGGATGTGAATGGGGCGACGAACTTCACGCAGCAGTTTGCGATCGACGGGCAGCGGGGCGTGGAGGCGGTGTTCGCGATGGATGGCGCGGACATCAGCGATCCGGAGATGGGCGGAAGCACGTTCACGAATTTCAACGTGGACGCGATTCAGGAGCTGCAGTCGAGCTCGGGGTGGATGCCGGCGGAGATTGGGCGAGGTGCGTCGGGGTTCACGAATATTGTGACGCGGTCGGGAGCGGCGGGCTTTCACGGGTCGGTGTTTGAGTTCTTGCGGAACTCGGCCCTCGATGCGCGGAATTATTTTGACTATCCATCGATCGTGGAGCCGGGGCGGATTCCTCCGTTTAAGCGGAACGAGTTTGGGTTTACGAATGGCGGGCCGGTGGTTCTGCCACATATCTATGACGGGCGTGGGAAGACTTTCTATTTTGGGCAATACCAGGGGTTCCGGCAGGTGCTGGGGACGACGCAGGTTCTGCCGATGCCGACTCCGGCTGAGCGCGCCGGACAGGATGTGGTGACGTATCCGGATGGGAGCACGGATACGCTGACGGTTCCGGTGAATGCGGGAATTGCAGCGGTGCTGAAGCGATATCCGCTGCCGAATAACCCGACAGGCGCGTATGGTGCGCGGACGTACGCGGCGCCTTCGAATGTGGCGACGAATGCGGATCAGTTTTCGATACGGATGGATCAGAAGCTGGGGGAAAAGGGGCAGTTTCTGGCGCGGTTCAACTACGACAATTTGACGGGGCCGACGACGAATCCAGATCAGACGACGATTGATCCGACGTTTGGGGTGCGGTATGTGGACCGGCAGCGGAATGTGGTGTTCCGGTATACGCGGACGGAGTCGCCGCACTTTTTGTGGGAATCGTCGCTGAGCATTACGCGGACGACGCCTTCGTTTCCGACGCCGAACCACACGGATCCCGCGGTGAAGTTTACGGACGGGCTGTATGAGGGGTTCGACACGGCGGCGGGGTCGGTGATGTCGGCGTTTGGGAATTTGTTCCAGGGGCAGCAGAACTTTACGTGGACGCATGCGCGGCATGTGGTCAAGGCGGGGGTTGAGGCGCGGCTGAATCGTGACACGACTTATTTCGGGATTAGTCCCAACGGGGAATATGACTTTGGCGGGGGGACGGTGTATTCGCCAGAGTTTATTCCGTCGGCGAGCGGAACGCACAATGTGAACCCAGGCGATCCGCTGCCGAATACGCTGGCGACTTTGCTGGTGGGGTATCCCTATGGGTACACGGTGGCGGTAGCTCCGCCTTATTTTTCGAATGGCGCGCACATTGGGCCGGCGGCGATCAATCGCAACGACGTGAACGTTTATGTACAGGACACGTGGAAGATTAACGAGCGGTGGGCACTCGATTATGGGCTGCGGTACGAGGTGTATTCACCGATTACGGAGCGGGCGCATCGGACTTCGAGTTTTCTCGAGGTGAGTCCGCCGGCCGGGCAGACGCAGGAGTATTTGATCAACCCGCAGCCTGGGTATCAGTCGGGTTGGAATGGTTGGGGGCCGCGCGTGCAGGTGGACTGGAATGCGCCGCATGCGGTGCGGGTGCATGCGGGCGGGGCGCTCACGGTGATTCCGCCGAATATCTGGCAGGACAATTTTCTGACGGGGTCAACGCCGTTTGCTGTGTATCCGAGGGTGAACGCGTCGCGCAACGGAGAGATTGCGTACGGGTTCCAGATCACGCCGGATGAGCTGCCGCAGACGTACACACCGACGGGCCAGAACGTGTTTGCGAGTGGGGATCCGAAGAAGGTTCCGGCGAACACGGTGATGGATGTGAATCGATACGAGGACGATTTGGCGACGCTGGCGCCGGGGCATCAGCTGTCGTTGCTGAATCTGAGCGCGATTGATCGCCGGTTTGGCGATGGATTTCTGCAGACGTGGACGCTGGGGCTGGAGCGGACATTTTTGGGGCTGACGGCGGACGCTGGTTATGTGGGGACGGAGAGTTTTCGGCTGCCGCGGGCTTCGTATCCGAATGGCTACCCGGGCGCGGAGCCTGGATTTGCGCCTTACACGCAGTTCAGCGGGACGGGGGCGGTGACGGGCGGGTTCGGGACCGAGACGGTGATCACGGATACGGCGCACTCGTCGTATCACGCGCTGCAGACGTCACTGTCCGGGACGGTGAAGCATGGCGGGCCTGGGTTGCAAGCTGGGTACACGTGGTCGAAGTCGCTGGACGATGTGAGTGCGGTCGCGGGGGGAACGGGATCAACGGGGGCGGTGGCGCTGCCGATTCCACAGAATCCTTTCGATACGCACCCGGAGAAGGGGCCGTCGAATTTCGATGTGGCGCACAGTTTTTCAGTGAGCGCGGCGCAGGCTTTGCATTTTGAGGAGTTGGGATGGCTGGCGGGGCCGCGGGTGCGGAAGTTGGCGGCGGGTTGGGAGCTGCTGAGTATTTCGTCGATTTCGAGTGGGTCGCCGTTCACGGTGTATTCGGGGATCCAGCAGACGGGAGCGGGGACGGCTGGGGCGGATCGGCCGGATGAGATTGCGATTCCGCATTTGTCGACGGCGCACAGTGCGGGCCGCGCGCGGGAGGATTATTTCGGGAAGGGGGCGGAGAATGCCGCTGCCTTCTTTTCGATTCCGATTAACGTGCCGGGCGGGACGGGGCCGAATGTGGGGCGGTTTGGGACGCTGGGGCGGAATACGTTTCGTGGACCGGCGTACTACGACTTCGACTACGCGGTGATCAAGGACACGCCGCTGGGTCGGAGGGCGAGCGGGGTGGAGCGGGCGGATGTGCAGTTTCGGGGAGAGTTTTTCAACATCTTTAATGTGGTGAATATGGGGCTGCCGGCGAACACGATGGAGGGGTCGGGGTTTGGGGAGATTAGCCGGACGGCGGGGACTTCGCGGCAGATACAGTTTTCGCTGAAGCTGATTTATTGAGGGACTGGCCGTCCAGGCGGGTGCCTCCGGCGCCTGTTCTTGCCAGTTTGAGCGACTCCCCGGAGGTAACGGTACCGGGAGAGCCCTTCTCAAGAGGGGCGTGGAGGCTTCATTACTTTCGAGCAAAGCATTTTTTTTCAGATAGATACATAGGTTTCTCTATATTGATAAGAAGTCACTCATATTTTATGCATCTCCTGTGATACATTCTCATCAGATGTTGTGACGGCCGCCCAAGCAGAGGGACTGCGGGGCTGGCTCCAACTCTCAAAAATCTGATGGAGGATGTGCAATGGCTATTACGAGATGGGATGCGTTTCGGGACGTGCTGGCGCTGCAGAATCGTATGAACTCGATTTTCCAGGAGTACAACCGGAACCAGGGCGAGGGCGACTCGCTGGTGACCGCGGCGTTTGTGCCGCCGGTTGATATTTACGAGGACGAGCAGAAGATCGCGCTCAATCTGGAAGTGCCGGGGATGAAGGAAAGCGACCTCGACATTCAGCTGGAGAACAACCTGCTGACGGTGAAGGGCGAGCGCAAGTTCGAGAAGGAAGAGAAGGAAGAGAACTTCCACCGGATCGAGCGGCGGTATGGCAGTTTTTATCGTTCGTTCACGATTCCGAGCACGGTGAACCCTGAGAACATCAAGGCGAGCTATGAGTCGGGCGTGTTGAAGATCGAGCTGGAGAAGCGGGCGGAAGCGAAGCCGAAGCAGATCAAAGTGGAAGTGGGTTCTGCTCCGAAGCCGATCGAAGCGGGCAAACAGGCTGCTTAAGAACGGCGTTCAGGTGCAAAATCGTTGTTGGAGCGGGAGGGAGATGGCTTCCTCCCGCTGTTTTTCATTCAGGGGCTAAAGCCTGCTTCATCTTGCGGCTTATACGGCACGAGTAAACTCGTGCCCTGATACAAAAGCGGGTTCGATGCGGGCTGCGCTGTTGTGCGCAAGTTGGACGAGACCAGGTAGTCTTTCGAAGAATCAGAAATACAGGCGGAAAAGATATGGCGATACGTTGGGATAAGTTTACGGTGAAGTCGCAGGAGGCTGTGCAGAATGCGAGCCAGCTTGCGGCGGAGAATGGAAACCCGGAGATACTGCCGCTGCATTTGCTGGCGGTGCTGCTGGGCGATAAGGAGGGCGTGATTCCTGCCGTCCTCGACAAGATTGGCGTGCCGGTGCCACAGCTGGAAGCAAAGGCGCAGGAATCGGTGGCGCAGCTGCCGAAGGTGAGTGGAGCGTCGGCACAGCCGGGGGCTTCGAATGCGCTGAACCAGGTATTCGATCAGGCGTTCAAGGAAGCGGAGCAATTTAAGGACGAGTACGTTTCGACGGAGCATTTGCTTCTTGCGTTGACGCGGCAGAAGAACGATGGCGCGCAGTTGCTGCTGGCTTCGCTGGGCGCGACGCACGATGCGGTGTTGAAGAGTTTGGCGACGGTGCGCGGAAGCCAGCGAGTGACGGATCAGAATCCCGAGGCGAAATTCCAGGCGCTGGAGAAGTATGCGAAGGACCTGAACGAGCTGGCGCGGCGCGGGAAGCTGGATCCGGTGATTGGGCGCGACGAGGAAATTCGGCGCGTGATCCAGGTGCTGTCGCGGCGGACGAAGAATAATCCAGTGCTGATTGGCGAGCCGGGCGTGGGCAAGACGGCGATCGTCGAGGGACTGGCGCGGCGGATTGTGCACGGCGATGTGCCGGACATCCTCCGGGACAAGCGGGTGATCTCACTGGACCTTGGATCGATGCTGGCGGGCGCGAAGTATCGCGGCGAGTTTGAGGATCGTCTGAAGGCGGTGCTGAAGGAAGTGGAGGAGTCGAATGGGCAGATCATTCTGTTCATCGACGAACTGCATACCCTGGTGGGTGCGGGCGCGGCGGAGGGGTCGATTGATGCCTCGAACATGCTGAAGCCTGCGCTGGCGCGGGGTGAATTGCGGGCCATCGGCGCGACCACGCTGAATGAGTACAAAAAATACATCGAGAAAGATGCGGCGCTGGAGCGGCGCTTCCAGATTGTGTATGTGGGTGAGCCGAATGTGGAGGACACGATCGCGATCCTGAGAGGGCTAAAGGAGCGGTACGAGTCGCATCACAAAGTGAGAATTCGGGATTCGGCGATTGTGGCAGCGGCTACGTTGTCGCATCGCTATATTTCGGATCGGTTTTTGCCGGACAAGGCGATTGATTTGGTCGATGAGGCTGCGGCTTCGCTGGCGATTCAGATTGGAAGTGTGCCGACGGAGATCGATGAGCTGGAGCGGATGGCGACGTCGCTTGAAATTGAGCGCGAGGCGCTGAAGCACGAGAGCGACGCGAATTCGAAAGAGCGGCTGAAGGTGGTGGAGCGCGAAGTGGCCGAGTTGCGCGAGAAGGCGACGGGGTTGCGCGCGCGCTGGCAGAAAGAGCGCGAGGCGATTACGCGGCTGAGCGATCTGAAGAAACGGATTGAGACGCTGCGGTTTGAGGCCGATGAGCAGACGCGGCGCGGGAACCTGGAGCGGGCCGCGCAGATCCAGTACGGCGAGCTTCCGAAACTGGAAGCGGAGATGAAGCGGCTGGATGCTTTGCAGGATGGCAAGGGCGGCGCTCCTCGGCTGCTGAAAGAAGAAGTGGATGAGGAAGACATTGCGAAGATCGTCAGCAAGTGGACAGGGATTCCGGTGTCGCGGATGCTGGAAGGAGAAGTAAAAAAACTTGTGCAGATGGAAGAGCGGCTGAAGGAGCGCGTGGTTGGACAGGACGCGGCGCTGTCGACGGTGGCGAATGCGATTCGGCGATCGCGCGCGGGCTTGAGCGATCCGAAGAAGCCGATTGGGTCGTTTATTTTCCTGGGGCCGACGGGCGTTGGGAAGACGGAGACGGCTCGGGCGCTGGCGGAATTTTTGTTCGACGATGAGCAGGCGATGATTCGTCTGGACATGTCGGAATACATGGAGAAGCATGCTGTGGCGCGCATGATTGGCGCGCCTCCGGGGTACGTGGGGTATGACGAGGGCGGGCAGCTGACGGAAGCGGTTCGCCGGCGGCCGTATTCGGTGATCCTGTTCGATGAAATCGAGAAGGCGCATCCGGATGTGTTCAACATACTGTTACAAGTTCTGGATGACGGGCGGCTGACGGATTCGAAGGGTCGCGTCGTGGACTTTAAGAACACGGTACTGATCATGACGTCGAATCTGGGAGCGGGATTTCTGTCCGGCGATTCGCTGAAGGACGAAACGACGTATGGGCATGCGACGGAGAGCGTGATGAAGGTGTTGCGCGAGCATTTCCGGCCGGAGTTTCTGAACCGGGTGGACGATGTGGTGATCTTCCGTCCGCTGGGTGAGGAGCAGTTGACGCACATTGTCGACCTGCGGCTGAAGGACCTGGAGAAACTGCTGGCGGATCGTCACATCACGATCGAGCTGACGCCGGCGGCACGGAAGCAGATTTTCACGTCGGGATACGATCGGGCGTATGGAGCGCGTCCTCTGAAGCGGGCGATCCAGCGGCTGATTCAGGATCCGCTGGCGATGAAGATTCTGGATGGCGAAGTGCTGCATGGGGATCACGTGCGGATCGACGCTCACAAGGGCAGCAGCACGCTGCAGTTTGAGGTGGTGAGCCGCGCGGGGATACCGCTGGAGCATGGCGTGGCGATTGGGCAGGCTTGATCCGACGCTTTGCGCCGAATCAACAAAGTTTAGAGTTTTGGGAATAGAGTTTAGAAAGCTGAGGCCTGCGGATGAATTCCGCAGGCCTTTTTGTTTTGTCTGGGAGGCGCAGCGAGAAAGGATCTCTAATTGACTGGTTGTTTTGACTGGTCGATAATTGATCTATGCGCCAGATTCAAGCTTCGGAAGCCAAAACCAAGTTTCTCCAATTGCTGAACGATGTGGAGCGGGGCGACACGCTGATCATTACGCGGCATGGGAGGCCTATTGCTCGGGTAAGTCCCGAAATCGATCGTCGACAGGAAGAAGTCGACGAGGCCATTGCCGATTTGCGCGCTCTGGGCAGACGTAATGGGCGGATCACCGTCAGAGAGATCCTGTCAGCACGCGATGAAGGAAGAAAACGCTGATGGCTTTTGTCGTGGATTCATCCATTACGGCCTGTTGGGCGTTTTCCGATGAATCCAATGCGGACGCAACTCTGGCGCTGAAACGGATGAGCAGTGAGCGAGCTCTTGTGCCGCCGCTGTGGTGGTTCGAGATGCGGAATGTGTTGATGGTCAATGAGCGGCGTGGGCGGTTGACCGAGTGGAGTACGGTCGCATTCCTGCGAAAACTATCGCGACTGCCGATAACGATTGAACCCCTACCGGACAGCGTTGCCGTGGTTGCTCTCTCTCGCGCGCATCGCCTTACGGTGTACGACGCCGCTTATCTCGAGTTGGCACAGCGAGAAGGGGTTCCAATGGCGACGCTGGATTCTGACCTGATAAGGGCGGCGCGCTCCGAGGGCGTGCCGCTGATCCAGGCTAAAGCGCGGGGGACGCGGCGCTAGAGGCGGTTGAGCCATTCGTCTTTCCATTTAATGTTGCAGCCTACGCTGGGGTATTGATCCTGGCTGACGGGGTCCCCTGCGATGATGGCTTTGAGGGCGGCGCGGAGGTCGCGGCCGGTGACGGGAATGTCGTTCCCCGGGCGGCTGGAGTCGAGCTGGCCGCGGTACACGAGCGCTCCGGTGGAGTCGAAGAGAAAGAAGTCGGGGGTGCAGGTGGCGTCGTAGTCGCGGGCCACTTGCTGAGTTGCGTCGTAGAGATAGGGAAAGATGAAGCCGAGCTTGAGGGCTTGCTGGGCGAGCGAGGAGGGCGCGTCGTCGAGGTAATTTTCGGCGTCGTTGGAGCTGATGGCGGCAATGCCTACGCCGGAGTTGCGGAAATCGAGGGCGAGTTGCGCAAGCTGTTGCTCGATGTGTTTGACGAAGGGGCAGTGGCAGCAGATGAACATCACGAGCAGGCCTTTGGAGCCGGTGAGGGATGCGGTGGTGTGGATGGTGTTGTCGCGAACATCTTTGAGGGAGAATGCGGGCGCGGGCGTGCCGAGCGCGAGCATGGCGGATTCAGTACGTGCCATGAATGAGGACCTCCAGCGAAAATAGAGTAACGCGGGCGGAGGACAATTCCATCAAGGATGGATTGGTGAGCGGGAGAAATAGATGCTGGAGAAGGTGACAGTGACAAGGCCATTGGCATCGTGGCTGCAAACGCCCAAACCTGCATAGATCGGGTCCTGGAGAGGAATGTCGATGTGCGCGAAGTCAGCGAGTTGGCCACCGGGGCCAGACACGGAGGCGGTGAAGCGGTCGCCGTGACGGGTGATGCTGAGGGTCTTCGCGTTGCGAATCGCGGCGGTGACATCCGCGGTGGGTCCGCCACGCATGAGGCGGTACTGGAGGGTGATGTGTCCGTCGGCGTGGATGGCGATGTCGGCGTAGGGAGAGCCAGGGTCGAGGGACTGGCGGAAGATGAGGACGGCTTTTTCGTTGGGTGGATGGTTGCCGGGCGGAAAGACGACGGTGGCGGTGAGGGAGGCGTCGCCGGAGACGCGGGTCCAGGCGAAACGGAAAGCGTCCGCGCCACCCCACATGTCGGCTCCGCCGCCGGTGAGCTCATAGGTTTGGGTTACGGGGCGGTAGGTGGTGGCGCCGGGTTGGGTGACGCCGATGTCAGTGGAGTTGGGAAAAAGGCTGGTGCTCTGTGGGGCAGTTGGTTGCGCCGTGGCGACGAGGGCTGCAGCGATGGACGCGGCGGCGAGAGCGAATCCGACCAGCAGTGCTGAAGTTTTCGACATGGAGGTCACACGCCACCATAGTGGAGCGGCGGGGGCTGCGCAATCATGCAGTGAGAACGGCGAAACTATTTGATTGGTAGTGCGTCTTCGTGAACAGCGCACGATGAACTGGATGGTTGCAATCAGTTCCGCGCTGAGGTACGAGTATGGCGTCTTTCTGTGGTTTTTCTGCTTTGGGTATTCGAAACAGGTTTTCTGCTTCGATCGCTTCCCTTCTCATCCTTCTCTTCCTGTTTCCTCCTGGAGCGTATGCGAAAGCGAAGCCGCTGGATGCGGCGACGGTGCACGCACGCATTCTGAAGCGGGGGATCGGCAACCCGGTGGGTGTGGAGCAGAGCAACGGCGTGGAGCTGGTGGGGAGAATTATCGCCGTGAACATGGACTCGTTCACGCTGCAGCTGTTCAACGATCCGCAACCGGTGACGATCAACTATGCGGACGTGATCGATCTGCGGACGGGGGCGTCGCGGGGATTTTGGATCGTGATGGCGGTGGGGATTGGGGCGGCTGTCGGCGTCGGGATTTGGGGAGCCGTGCAGATGCACAATTTTCAGCAGGACCATCAGCTGCCGACGGTGCCGAGTTCGCCGAACCCGGTTCCGTAAGACAGTGAACAGGGTACAGCGGCTTGCCTCCGGGTTATGCTTTGGGCGTGGGCGCGAGGCAGAAATTTGAGGGGACGCTGCGGCCGGATGGCACCAGCCTGAAGTGGACGATCATCACGGTTCCGTTCGATCCGACGAAGGTGTGGCCGAAACGGCAACGGCTGCGGGTGCGAGGCACGATCAACGGATTCGCGTTTCGCACCTCGCTGTTCAAGGCAAAGGACGGCAGCACCATTTTGCTGGTCAACAAGAAAATGCAGAAGGAAGGTCGCGTGCGGCAGGGGCACGTGGCGGAGGTGGTTCTGGAGCCGGACCTGGAGGAGCGGCCGCAGGCAGTTCCGGCAGAGTTGGAAAAGCTGCTACGTCAGGACCGTTCGTTGCGGAAGTGGTATGAGCAGCTGAGCGATTCGATGCGGAAGGCAATCGTCGACCAGATTGAGCAGCCGAAGAGCGCGGAGGTTCGCGCGGGGCGGGCGGAGTTGTGGGCGGAGCGGATGCTGCTGGCGATGGAGGGTGAGCGGATGACGCCGCCGATTCTGGAGGTGGCATTTCAGCGGCAGCCGAAGGCGCGGGAGGGGTGGCGGGCGATGACAGCGGTGCAGAGGCGCGGCCACCTGATGGGGATCTTTTACTACCAGAGCCCGGAGTCGAGGCAGAAGCGGGCGCAGAAGGCGATCGACGAGGCGGTGCGGGTCGCGGGGAAAAAGTTGGGGCGCTAGCGTCGGGACGACACTTTTCCGGGTGGTCTCGGAACTCATTCTTTTTTAGAGGCCTTTCTTCAGGCGGTTTGGATTTGACTCGGACGTCAACAGGCGTATGCGGGCGATGGCGACTTGTGGACTACGGCCGCGGCAGCGCGTCGCTGGGGAGTTGGGGCGCGGAGGGCACCCTGGGCTGGCGGTCCTCGAGCGCTGCTTTGCATGGATGGCAGCGGGGGTGAGGGTTTTAGAAGGTCGTCGCGGGAGTCGCCCATCAAACCATGTAAATCATTCTTAAAGAATGACTTGAAAGGCCATACCGGGGAGCGGGGAGAGAGTTCAGGAGAGGGATAGGAGGGGCGGTTCGGGCTGTGGAGGGGGTACGGTGGTCACGGTAACTGTTTGATACTTAGATAATACCAATGAGGCCATACAAATGGGGACGATAGCAGTTATAGTCTTCGTGTATCTGGAAATCCCTACAACTACAGAACCAAACACGTACAACTTTTGTTGAGGAGTACAACAGTCATGAAAATTTTCGTTAAGACTCTCGTTCTCGGAATGTGTATTGCTGGTGCGACTGCTGCATTTGCAACATCCCATGTGGGCTCGGTGCCGATGGTTGCAAGCCATCAGGCCGTGATCGGCGCGGTACCGATTCCGACCTGCACTCCCGGTTACAAATGCACGGGTAACGGCCAGCTCTTGGCAGTGCCGATCCCGACCTGCACTCCCGGTTACAAATGCACGGGTAACGGCCAAATCTCGGCAGTGCCGATCCCGACCTGCACTCCCGGTTACAAATGCACGGGTAACGGCCATACGGCCTAGCCACTGTTAGGCAAAGATGCACGTCACCGTAGTAATCGGCCTGCCCCAAAAGTGGCAGGCCGCGATGGCTGTTTACCGAGGAATTTGCTTGAGTCGCTAGTGGATCCTTCGCTATCCTTCAATGACTGAGGGATCCCCATGGCCGACTTAGTTGGCATCTTTTTCAAGATCGAGCCGATGCTGCTGGTGCTGGCGATCATCCTGTTTTTCAAATCAGGGTCGGCGCGCCGGATGCCAGCGTTGGCGACCTACCTTGTTTTCCGCCTCGTATCGCTTGTCTACTTTGAAGTTGTCTATAACTTCGGTGGGGGTATCCAGGACACGACGTCTGTGCGCTATTACGCGTACTTTTACGGTTACTGGATCAACTACGTCGCGATCACGGTATTCATCTTTTTCGTCGTCCAGGAAGTCTTCAAGCGGGTCATGGAGCCGGTGCCGGGGCTTCGCCGTCTTGGGCTGATGGCCTTCCGCTGGGTCAGCGTCGTTTCGATTGTCGTAGCAGTGGGCGCGGTTGCGCTTCCAAACGCGCTGGCAGCACACACGGACACCGCCGGCAAGCTGGGTCCGGTTTGCGTGCAGATGATGCGGTGCGTGAGCGTGATGGAACTTTGCCTGCTCGCCTTCCTTGCGCTTTCGATCCATTCCCTGGGCCGCTCGTTCCGGAGCCAGCTGTTTGGCGTTGGGCTCGGGTTTGGTGTCACGGCAGCCACAGATTTGATCTTCTCGGCGATCCCGAGCAGCTGCCCTGGACTGACTTCGATCCAAAATTTTTCCCAGCAGACCATTGCACTGGTCGTCCTGGTCACGTGGTCGGTATACTTCGCGATGCCGGAGCCTGCGGCGGAGCGCAACATGATCGTGCTGCCTCCGAGCTCGATGCTGGCACGGTGGAACGCGCTGGCGAAGGGCCTGGGGCAGATGCCCGAGCCAGTTATGGCTGGGGCTCCGACGGGCTTCTTCCTGCAGGACATTGAAGGGGTGGTCGACCGGGTGCTGGCAAAGAATCCGGTGGTTGCTCCTCGATAAGCTGTTTCCTCCCCCCAAAAGCAAGAGCCCCGAGATCCTCGGGGCTTTCGCTTTTGGGGTTGGGTCGCGGGACCGGAGTGGCTGGTGCTTTTGAGGCGAGAGGCGGGAAGGCTTCCCCCCACCGCCGAATTCTCATTTTTTTCTCGATGACTTGTTTTCTGTCACTTAACCCATGTTGGCAAGATATGCAACAGCCATCGATTTGAATACAAGTCAGAAGCGGTGATGCGCATGAATGATGGATTGATGAGCACGAGTGCGTCACCGGTGCGCATGAACGGGCTACGTGATACCCAGCGAGTCACTTCGCTCGTGAGCAGGAATGATGCATTCATGCTCGTGAATGACGCGTTCGTGCGTACGAATGATGCACTCGTGCGTACCAATGCGTCATTCGTGCGTACGAAGAAGCCGGTAGCCTGTTGCAGGTTACAGGTTGCAGGTTGCAGGTTGCAATGAGAGGCTGCGCGATCGCTTCCGTCTTCCGACTCCGGCACGTTCGGTGCGCGAGGTTTTCAATCAGCTCAGGTGCGAGGATCCTGGGATCCTCTGAAAATGCTGTGGGGGATTGGCTGCAAGGCAGACAATCCCCCACGATCTCAGGCTAGCAATGATCGACAGATGGATCAAGAAGAATCCGAGGGTCGCACGGTACGGAGGTAAGAGCGGGAGCCGTGCCGTATACTCCGGGCATCTATGCATTCCGTGGCAATGGCCGCGCTGCTTGCGCTTCAGTGTTTCGTGGTGTTGTTCGTGGCGCTCCACAATTGGATTCCCCTGGGAACACTCAATAACGTAAGAGGCGTCAGGGCGGAGTTCCCTACCGGCAAGCTACTCCTCACCACGTTGATCAACTTCGCTCCGGTCGCGATCGGCCTGGCTGCCACCGCGTTCTACTTTGGCCGAGCCTGCCCTGCGTGGGTCTTTTGGTGGCTGTGGATCACATACGGGCTCGCCTGCTACGGATCGTTCACAGCCTGGTGGAGACCCTATCTATTTGGCCCCGACCCACATCAGGTGGCTCGCTATCAAACCATGTACGCAGCCACACATTCATTTCTGCCCGAGCGCAACGGCATCCGCCCGAACACGCTGCATGTGCTGTTTGACATCGTGACCATCGCCATACTGATTGACCTGGCTATGCTGACGACATAGCAGCCTGACAGAACCTGCGCCAACGCAAATTACGGCGAAGAGGCCGAGACCTTCTGGATCGTCAGCCCAGCGTGCTCTGCAATCTTCCTCGCCACATGCGTGGGGCGGAAAAACGTATACGAAGTGTAGCTCGCTCGACTTCCGTCTTTTCCAAGGATGGTGTACTCCCGTACCTTGCCCATCGGCTTCTGCTGCACCGCAGCCACATCCTCCCAGGCCATGAACAGCTTGCCCGGTTGCTTCGCCGTTCCCAGGTTAAAGTCCACGCCGCGCGCATCCAGCTTCACACGGGAGTTGAGCATTGTGGCGCCCCACTTCCACAGCCACGGCAACATCAGGCACATCATGAGCCCACCGAGGCCCCACTGGGCCGCAGCCAACACTCGCATAAAAGTGATTGCACTCACGGGAAACAGCAATGAAACACACATCATCACCATGCACACCCCCAGCAACGCGGAGATAATGCCCATGCCCATGGTCATCCAGCAGACGATTCTGCTGTTGTGCAGGACCAGGGTCCTGGCGCGGCGCCCGGCAATCTCCGAAGAGATGCTTGTATCCAATCCACTTGGGATCGGCTCAGGGAATTCTCTTGTGCTCATGGCCTGGCCTCCTCGGATCGCGCCCCAGCCTCCCCACCTTATGCTTGATTGGGGAATAAGGAAAAGGGGCATGGCAGGGCTGGAAAGGACAGGGCAAGGCAAAATTGAGCACGCCTTCCGGCCGTTATAGAGGCAGGATCCAGAATTGCGGACAATCCACCAACCTCATTTGCTTAATCAGGTCTCGGCTTCGAGTTGCGGATTTCGTCGATCCTGATGATGCTCCCGGCGGATTTGCGGGTGCCTGCGTGGGGCGGCGGGGACTCCGCCCGAGTCAGTTAGAAATAAGGTTAGAAGTCGAGACGCAGGGCCAACTGGCCGGTGCGGTTCCCTCCCTCACCCTGGGGCAGCGCGGTATTCAAAACGCCAAAGCTGGAAGGTTCCCCAAAGTTCAGCGACGGCGGCGCATAGTTCGTGTGGTTGATGACGTTGGTAAAGGTAGCTTCGAAACGAAGATGCATCCGCTCGCCAAGATTGAAGCGCTTGGCCAGGCCCGCGTCCACGTCGACCATACCGGGCCCCTCAAGGATACCGACCCCGCAGGTCCCAAAGCGTCCGGCATCCGTCGGCGGCAGAGCGAACGCGCTAAGGTTGTAGTAGTTCGAAGCGGAGCGATGCTGGGGGATAGGATTGCCAACACAGTCAGGACGTGCAATGGCCCCACCGGTGGTTCGCTCGATCATATCGGTGTTCGATTGATCGTCGGCCGCCGGCATCGTGGGCGTGAGCCACTGACCTGTCTGGAGTGTCGTCACTGAGCTCAGGTTCCAGCCTCCGATGACCGGATTCAGGAACCGCGGTCCCGCAAGAGTTTGTCCCTCTCCGAACGGCAGCTTGTAAGTGCCTGTCAGCATGAAGCGCTGGCGCGGCATCCCCACCACGTTGCCGCGGTCGTACTTGATATGAAAATGGTCGGCAATTTCTACGGCGTAGGGCTCCTCGCCCGCGTATGCGGATGGTGCATCGGTACCTTGCGCATCGCTGATATTTTTCGTGAGAGTGTAGTTCGCCTGGAACGTGAGCCCATGGCCCTCTTTATGGGTGACTTCCGCTATACCTGACTCATAGCTTTGAGTACCGATGCTTTCCGACTCCTCCAACAGGAGCCAGTTCTGGAAGGGCGCACGAGGATCGACGACAGAGTATCCGTTGTTGGGAACGGTGTAGGGCGTGGTGCTGGCCGGAATTTGGTTGTTATCTATGGTGATGGGAAGATGCCAGGATTCCTGGCCGGTGTAACTAACCCGGACCACCGTGCTGGGGGTCAGCTCCCGTTCCACGGTCAGGTTCCATTGTGCCGACGAAGGATCCTTCCAGTGCGGATCGTTTGCCTCCTCGAAATCGCCCCCGCCTATGGTTGCCGCCGCGTTCGGAGGAGACGTGTTCGGAAACTGGAACGCCGCAACCCCGTTGGTTACAGAATTGTTATAAGTGAGCAGGTCGGAAAGAGCGATGATCCCGCTGTTGAAAGACATGGGGCCAAGGGTAGTCATGGTATAGATGCCGACGCCGGCACGAATGACGGTCTTGTTGTTATTGAACGGACGCCAGGCGAAGCTGACGCGCGGGTCAAAATCACGCCAATTCCAATCCCGAAGGCCCTGAGGAAGCCCTGCCGCGGTCGCGGTTTCGATGTTCGAACAGGGTAGCGGGCTCCCAGTCTGAAGCCCACATGCGTTGAATCCCTGAAGAAAGCCCGTGTAGATCTGCTGGAGGAGCGGATTGTTTTTGATAAATGGGTAGAACTTGTCGGGAACGACGACGGTCAGATTGTTTCCCGAAGTAAGGTAGGTAGCTATATCGCCATTGGATTCCTGAAAGGGTGGAAGCAGTTCCCACCGCAATCCGAAATTGGCGGTAAGGTGCCTGTTGATCTGCCATGTGTCCTGACCGTAAACGCCCCAGTGGACAGCGCGCGCATCCATTTGTGGACCGATGACCGCGAAGTAAGATGGATCTGGCAAGCCGAGCAGAAAATCTCCGAAAGAGTAGTTAGTCAGGCTGCCGCTGAAGGTGAAGTCGCCATAGTCATCGGAAGGCGCGAAGTACATCAGGGAATTGAAATGCACTCTGCGCGCATCCATTCCAAAGCGAAGCGTGTGCTCGCCAATGGTCTTGGTGAGATTATCGGTGAATTGAACGTTCCCCGAAATGGTTGTTCCAACCCGGTCCTGCCCAATGGTGGTTACTGAGCCGTCGGCGAAATTGAAGTTCGGAAAGGTATCGGCAGTGGGGTGGGATGCGGTACCTATCGGATGATCGAAGACCAGCCCGAGTTTACTGATGGCCGAGGCCCCCGAGATCGGGAAAGTGTCATTCTCGTTGTAGTCGGCGAACCCGAAACGGAATTCGTTCACCAGGGTGGGAGTGATCGCATAGTTGTAGGAAGCCACCATGCTGCGATTTTGATCGTTGGCACCATCATTCGGCAGGAAATTACTGGCTGGGGCAACGACGCCGGCGCTGTTGAACTCACTGTAGAACGCGTTCTTGAAGCTGTAGCGCACGTAGACCTGCTGTTTCGTATTGAAGTTGTGATCGACGCGGATATCGAAGCCGTTGGAATTAGCCGGGTTCGGCACCAGCGTCTCATAGTTATAAGACGGGTTTAAGATACCCAGGTTGGCGTTGGGCAACGGGTAGTAGCTCAACAGAGCCTGAGCCACGGGATTGATGCAGGCCGCGCACGACCCGGTGGGGATGGTATTGTTCGGGAAAGCCGCACCGGTGAATGGGTTGAGTAAAGGTCCGGCTCCCAGCCCCTGCACCAGGTCGTTCAGGTCGCCGGCCCTGTCCGCCGCCGACGGCACAAGAAGCTCCTCGGGATAAGACTGCGTCTTGCGATTTCCCTCGTAATCGAGGAAAAAGAAGGTTTTGTCGTGCCCGTTATACAGCCTGGGGATAGTCACGGGGCCTCCCAAACTGCCGCCGAAAGTGTTAAAGGTTCGGGGAGCCTTGACCGGGAAATTCAGAACGGTGGCATCCAGAGCGCTGTTCTGAAAATATTCGAATGCGCTGCCATGCAATTGATTGGTTCCGCTCTTGGTGGTGAAGGTCACATCGCCGATCTGAGCGAACTCCGCATTGTTGTTGAACGCGGTGACCTTCATCTCGTCGATGCTTTCCATCGAAGGATAGGTGTCCTGCAGCGCGCCGTTGTAACGAATGTTGGCCGTGGAAATTCCATCCACCGAGAAGCCAGTCTGCGATGACGTCGCGCCCCCGACCGCGATATTGCCCTGCGAGTCCCTGGTTACCTCGGGAGACACGGCGAGAGCTGCCAGGGGACTGCTCGATACCGACCTGGAGTTGATGGGCAATTGAGTAATGTCTAAGTTAGAAATCGTATTGTTGATGGTTCCATTTTCGGTATTCATCAGAGCCGCATCGGCGCTTACTTCCACCGTCGTGGTTCCGGCCGTGATGGTAAGCGTAATCGGCAGGCGGAGTTCCTGGCGGGCTTCCAGCGCAGCCGAAGAAACCACGGAATCGGTAAAGCCGGCGTGCGAGATGGTGACTTTGTAATGGCCGGCCTTCAGATTTTCGAAGAGGAAGTCGCCGGAGGCGCTCGTGGTGGTCTGGCGGTCGGCGCTTTCGTCAAGGGAGTGCAGCTTGACGGTGGCGCCCTCGATAACGGCTCCGGAGACGTCGGTGACAGTGCCGCGGATGCTGCCGAAGGTGGACTGGGCGCGCGCGCTCCAGTTGTTGAGGACGAGCAGGGCGATTATGGCTGCGATCGCGATCCGAAATATCCGCGCCCGGAACGGCAATACGGACGTAGAAACCGGCAAGTTTTGCGTCTTCAGGAATGAGCGCGATGGGTTTGCCGCTGTGAGCATGGGTCTTGCCTCCTTGAGTGAGGTGGGGCCAGCTCTCGGAGTTGAGCCGAGAGAAGCCGATCACCTATGGGTAATTTGGTGCGGAACGACTGGGGCCGCGGGCGAAGCTCAGGACTGCGAGTCGACAACAGTCGGAAGCACGCGGGACGACGGTGTCGCCAGGGCTGCCGGGAACGACAGTGTGCGGGCGCTCCGCAGAGCCGCCAGAAGAATGGCGGCAAGCAGCGCGATGTGGCGGAGAGCAGGGCGTCTGGTTCTTACGGCTGCTGCTTCTGCGATTCATCCTCGGAATGCTGGCCTTCGAGCTGCACACACATCACGGTGCGGGCTGCCATGGAGGGTACCGAGTCCAAAGTTTTCGCAGATGTAACCAATCCGATCCTGCCTCTGCCGGAACAACCGGTTACCAGCAATAAAAACCCGGAAGACATAGGTATTTCATAAACGCTATGTAAGGAGTTTGTGGGTATGGGAGATGGTTATGGAGGGAATAACGAATGGCGCGTGCGGGGCCGCGAATTTCTCGATGACAAAATCCGCGTATCCACACGAGCCGCCTCGGCTCTGTGGGCCATGCAAGACGGGGTCGTTTAGTGAGTGGGTGGCCGTTCACACCCCTCGAGGTTCAGGCCATGGCTGCTCAGGCAGGGTTTCTTGTTTGCTCTGATCCTGCGCTGCGTTTTCTCTCTGATTGAGATTCGTGATGGAAGGGATTTTGGAGCGAGCGCCCAATGGAAAGGGCCGGACTCGTGAGGGAGTCCGGCCCTGGGTTTTTTGGGCAGTGCGGAGTTAATCGACGGTGATGGCTTCGACGGCGACGAAGCGGCCGGTACGGCCACGGTCGATGAACTTGACGCGGCCATCGATTTTGGCGAAGAGGGTGTCGTCGGAGCCGCGGCCGACGTTGAGGCCGGGCTTGATCTTGGTGCCGCGCTGGCGGACGATGATGGAACCGCCGGTGACGACCTGGCCGGCGAAGAGCTTCACGCCGAGGCGCTGCGCGTTGGAGTCGCGGCCGTTTTTAGAGCTTCCTAAACCTTTTTTATGTGCCATTACTCGATCCTGAATCCGCGCGGGGCGGAGAAATTTTAGGGCTACGCGCGGTTAGGCGGTGTAGCTGTTGCCGTCGACCTGAATTTCGCTGATGCGCACCTGGGTAAAGTTCTGGCGATGACCCTGGAGCTTCTTGTACTGCTTCTTGCGCTTGAAATGGAAGACGAGGATTTTGTCGCCACGGCCATCGGCGACGACGGTGCCAAGGACTTTTGCGGACTGCGGCTTGACGACGGAGCCGGACTCGCCGGAGAAGGCGAGGACGTCGGCGAATTCGACGGAACCGTTTTTGCCGGCCGTGAGGCTTTCGACCTTGAGGACGTCGCCTGGAGCGACTCGGTACTGCTTACCACCAGTGCGGATGACCGCGTACATAATTCCTCCAGCGCCCGGGCACACGGTGCCGAAATCGGCGGGCGCGATCAAAAATCTAAGCTGGGCGGAAACTGTGCTTCGACTCCGGCGGAAAGCAGCTGGAGGGCCCCGGAGACACGCGGGACAGGCAGAATCGCCAAACCTGTTTAGTTTATCGGGAAAGGGCGGGGTGGGTCAATCGGAGAGGGGCGGAGGGGTCGCTTTGAGTTTCCAGAGGATGTGGCGGAGGAGGCCGAGCCAGTGGTGGACGTCGGATTGGGCGAGGGGCAGATGGCGCATCAGGCTGCGGACCTTTTCTTCCGGGGAGGGGTGGCGGGCGTAGCCGCTGAGGGCGAGGATCTCGAGCAGGAGGACGGTCAGGCGTTCGCGCTCCTCGGCGGTGGCGAGGGGTTTTTCGGGTGGGTTGTCGAGAAGGCCTTCGGGGATGGGGGCGGCGGCATCGCTGGTTTGGCGGATGAGCTCATATAAGAGGACGGCGACGGCCTGGCCCAGGTTCATGGAGGGGTGTTCGGCTTGCGTGGGAATGCGGAGGAGGACCTGGCAGTGGCTCAGGTCGTGATTGGACAGGCCGATCTTTTCCGAGCCAAAGAGGAGCGCCACTTTGGAACCGGATTGCAGATGCTGGCGGATGATGGCAGCCGCGGCTTCGAGGCGATGGAGTTGTTGCTGTGGGGTGCGGCGCGTACCGGCGGTGGTGCCGACGACGAGGGCACAGTCGGCGACGGCGTCGGTCACATGATCGAATTCCTCAGCGGCTTGGAGGACGGGTTCGGCGTTGACGGCGGAGCGGGCTTCGCGAAAGGCGACATCGTAGGGATGGACGACGCGGAGGTGGTGGAATCCGAAGTTGGCCATGGCTCGGGCGGCTGCACCGATGTTGAGCGGGTTGCGGCTGCTGACCAGGACGACTCGGAGGCGGTCGGATTCTGCGGAGGTGAGCACGACAGGCCATTTTAGGGGAACGGGTTCGCTGCGATGCGGTGCGGAGCCGGACGCTACAATGGCGGCGAGGTTGATGGCGGCTCATGCGGTTCCATAAATTCCTGTTCCTTGTTCTTTTCCTTGCTCTGGCAACAGGCTTTGGGTTTTCGCGGGGCCTGATTGCTGCGGCGCAGTCGGGTTCGGCTGCGGGCTCTTCCTCCGGTGCTTCGTCACCGCTGACGGATGCGATGACGGCGGAGTTGAATCGCGCCATGACTTCGCTGAGTAAAGCGGGGACGGCGAATCAGCAGCCTCCTTATTACATCGGGTACGACGCGCACGATGTGACGCGGCTCAGCATCGTGGCACAGCAAGGGGCGATTCTTTCCTCCGATGCAAACCACCAGCGGGTTGCGGATATTTCGGTGCGGGTAGGCGAACCGAAGGTGGACAACACGCATGGGACGCATCGGGCTGGCGCGATCCATACTGTGGAGCTGCCGCTGACCGACGATCGGCCGGCGATTGCGCGAACCCTGTGGTGGGGCACGAACACGGCATACGGCAACGCGCTGCAATCCTACTTGAAGGTGAAGTCGGAGCTGGCGGTCCAGGCGAAAGAGGAAGACGACTCGCCGGATTTTTCGCACCAGGATGCGGTGCATGCGCAAGTGCCGCTGATTCCGCTGCCGGCGCTCGATCGCAAGGCCTGGGAGCAGCGGATACGGGAGCTTTCCGGCATCTTTCGCGAACATCCGCAGATCATCACCGATCTGGTGGTGCTGACGGTCGATGACCAGGACAGTTACTTTGTGTCGTCGGAGGGATCGCGGCTAGCGTATCCGCATCAGCTGATTCGGATTGTTGTTCTGGCTGCTACGCGGGCAGACGACGGCATGGAGTTGTCGCTGGCGCGGACGTTTGAGAGCCGCACGGAACACGATTTGCCTCCGCAGGCGGAATTGGAGAAACAGATCAAATTGCTGGCGAGCCAACTGGATGCGCTGCGGACGGCGCCTCCGGCGGAGCCTTTCAACGGGCCGTCGCTGCTGTCGGGACGGGCTTCGGCGGTGTTCTTCCATGAAGTGCTGGGGCATCGGCTGGAGGGACAGCGGCAGCGCGGGGAGCAGGAAGGCGAGACGTTTACGAAGGATGTGGGGAAGGCGATTCTGCCGACGTTTCTTTCTGTCGCGGACGATCCGACGCTGGCGACGTTCGACGGAACTTATCTCAGTGGCTATTACAGTTATGACGACGAAGGCCAGCCTGCACAGAAAGTGGAGTTGGTGGATAAGGGGATTCTGCAGCAGTTTTTGATGTCGCGCATGCCGATTGCGCACTTCGATGTTTCGAATGGGCATGGGCGGTCGCAAATTGGGCTGATGCCCACGGGGCGACAGGGCAATCTGATTGTGACGTCGACCAACACGACCTCGGAAAAGAAACTGCGGCAGTTACTGATTGACGAGATCAAGAAACAGAACAAGCCGTATGGGCTGTATTTCGAGGACATCGCATCGGGATTTACGCTGACGCAGCGCGCTACACCACAGGCGTTTCAGGTGATTCCGCAACTGGTGTATCGCGTATATGCGGATGGGCGACCGGATGAGCTGGTGCGGGGTGTGCAGATTGTAGGCACACCGCAGGCGTCGCTGACGCAGATTTTGGCCACTGGCGATAAGCCGGCGATCTTCAACGGGGAGTGCGGAGCGGAGTCGGGGAGCGTTCCCGTCTCTGCGATTGCGCCGGCGATGTTGTTTGGGGCGATTGAGACGCAGAAGGCGCCGCAGGGGAAGACGCGGCCGCCGATTTTGCCTTCGCCGGCTGCGGATTCCAAGGCGGAGGTGCAGTGATGCGGAGTGTTCTGTGGGTTGCACGCACAATTGTGCCGATGACGGTTGCTTGTTTTGTTTTTGGTGTGGTTCCGGTCCGGACCTGGGGGCAGCAACCGGCTACGCAGGCGCAGGCGGAGCAGGATCCTATCCTGAAAGCGATGCTGGTGGAGCTGGGGCGCAACCAGAAGCGGCTGCAGCTGGATGGTTCCGAGAAGCCGTACTTCATCGAATTTCGCATCGACGACGTGGTCGAGTACAACGCGCGGGCTTCTTATGGAGCGCTGACAACGGAGCGTTCGTCGCACAACCGCATTGCGCGGGTGCGGGTGCGCGTGGGCGATTACAAGTTCGATAACTCGCACGCGAAGATCGACAACCAGATGATGATGACGATGCAGCGGTTTGGACTGGGCGGAGATGGGATGATCGGGGTCGCGGTGCTCGACGACGATCCGCTCGCGCTGCGGTTTGGATTGTGGAATGCGGCCGACATGGCGTACAAGATTGCGCTCGACGATCTTGCGAAGAAGCAGGCGGAGCTGAAGACGGTGCAGACGCCGCCGCAAGCCAACAGCTTTGCCGAGGAGAAGCCGGTGATTATGCTGGAGCCGGTGGCACAGCTGTCGCTGGATCGAGAGGCGTGGAAGCGGAGCATCGTCGAGAGCTCGGGGATGGTGCTGACGGATCCGACGGTGAAGAGTTTTGCGGCGGAGGTTGAGGAATCGAATGGCGATGTGCGAGCGACGGTGCGCACGGAATATCTGGTGAACACCGAGGGCACGATCGTTCGCAAGAGCACCAGCGAATACCATGCGGAGACTGCGTTTCGCGCACAGGCGGCGGATGGGATGAGTCTGGACCGTTCATATCCGGTAAATGCCACTTCGGCCGATGGGCTGGGGACGGCGGAACATTTTCGCACCGGCGCGATGAAGGCGCTGACCGGGCTGGATGAACTGTGCAAGGCGCCGGTGGTGAAGGATGAGTATCACGGGCCGGTGCTGCTGGAGGGCAACGCGAGCGCGCGAGGCATCAACGATCTATTTTCGCGGGCGGTGGAGGCTCGCGCGCCGGCGATGGGATCGACAGCGCGGACGACGGGTGCTTACAACTCCAGCTATCAAACGCGAGTGCTGCCGGATTTTCTGACGGTGGTGGATGATCCTTCGCTGACGACGTTTGCGGGGAAGCAACTGTCGGGCGCGTACAGCGTGGATGATGAGGGCGTGCCGGCGCAGAAGGTGTCGCTGGTGCAGGGCGGGAAGCTGGTGGGGTATTTGCTGGGGCGGGAACCGATCCGCGATTTTCCGGAGTCGAACGGGCATGGGCGCGCGGGGGCCGGGCAGGGGCCGAACCCCAGCATTGGCGTGTTGAAGGTGGATGCGACCGGCGGAGTGAGCCAGGACGATTTGGTGAAGAAGCTGATTGCTATGGGCAAAGATCAGGGTCTGACGGACGTTTATCAGGTGGCCACGCTTGCGGGACCTTCGCAACCGCGGACTCTGTATCGGATCAAGGTTGCGGATGGTTCACGCGAGGTGGTTCGCGGCGCTGCGCTGGGGGAACTGAACCTGCATACGCTGCGGTCGGGGATTGTGGCGGTGGGAGACACGCCGTACGTCTACAACATTTTTGGAGAGGTGCCGCAGACGGTGATTGCGCCTCCGCTGCTGATTGATGATCTGACGGTGAAAGAGGCGCAGGAGCGGGACGAGCGGCTGCCGTATTATCCTCCGCCGAGCGAATAACGCGGCGTTTCGGATCGGTGCGAGGCCGGCGGGACGTGCGGGCGCAGCTAGCGTTTGGTTGCGTTGATCATGCAGTAGGCCATTGGACCGAAGGGCGCGCTGACCAGCGGCAACAGGACTGGGGCGAGGACGTTATTCCAGCGGGCGCGCGTCATCTCGCGCTTGCCGAAGACCACATCGGTCAGCAGGAATTTGAGCGTGACCCAGGGGACGTGCGCGACGGATGGCGCTACGCGCAGTTGCAGGTGCTCGACTGTGATGTTGGTGAAGCCGAGGTGCTGGAGGGTCGCGGTGAAGCGGTCGAGATGCGCGAAATCTTCGACGACCCAGCACTCGCAGAGTTTGCGGTAGATGCGCTGCTGGAGGCTGGTTGCGAATCGGCTGGCAGTGAGGAAACCGTCTGCGACGACGAGGCGACCGCCTGGCCGGAGAAGGCCGTGCGCTTCGGCGAGGAGCGCGCCTTTGTCGGCGCCGTGGGCGTGGCAACTGCTCTCGAGGGCGTAGACGCCGTCGTAGCTGGCACGGGGCAGAGTGGTCGCTTCATAGTTTCCCTGCAGGATGTGGACGCGCTGACCACAGCCGGCCGCTTCGTTGAGCGCGTTTGCTTGCTCTATTTGCCATGGGACTTTTGTTATTCCCTGTAGTTGCGCGTGGGGAAGGTGGCGGGCTAAGCTGCGCAGCGTGGCGCCGAGGCCACAGCCGAGGTCGAGGAGCCGAGGCTCGGCGATGCGATCGACGTCGAGGCGCGTGAGGACCTCTCGATTCATCTGCTCGAGCATGGCTTCGCGGTGGAGCGGATTGGCTCCTGCGCGAAAGAAGCCGAAGTGCATGTTGAATTCTGGGCTCCATGCTGCGTAGTCCGGACCGGCTTCGCTGTAGTACTGATCGAGGCCGATCCGGGAGGCGGGCGCGACGGGCGGTGCGGCAAGTTTTTCGATGACGCTGACGTTGGCGTTTGCGGCGATCATTTTTCCCCCTTCGCTTTGCTGCGTGTGGGCAGCCATTTGGTTACGCCGGCGCCGAGGCTCACGAGACTGCGGAGAGTGCTGGGCGGAAGTTTGCTCATTTGCTGGTACCAGGTGTGGATCTCGCTGAGGAACGCGTGCATGGCGGCGATGCGGGCGGCGACCTGGGGCTGTTTTTCCGCGGACGATTCGGCTGCGAGGCGAGCGAGGGCAGAGATGGTGGGCTCAATCTCGCGCTCGACGCGCTGCTGGAGCACGGTGAGGAAGAGCTGCCAGACATCGTGAGCCGTGGTGAAGAAGTCGCGGCGGTCGCCGAACTGATGGGTGGTGTGAACGAGCTGCCAGTTCTGCAACTCGCGGAGGCTGGTGCTGACATTGGAGCGTGCCACGGAGAGGGCATCGGCGATGTCCTCGGCGGTGAGGGGTTCGGGGGAGAGGTAGAGCAGGGCGTGGACCTGGGCGACGGTGCGGTTGACGCCCCAGCGGCTGCCCATTTCGCCCCAGTGGAGGATGAATTCGCGGGCTGCGTTGGAGAGGGTCATTGGTTAATCCTCACAATACTGTTATTTCAGTATACACAGAACTTACAGAACTTCCAGCATGTAAGGTTTTCTGGCGCGGAAGCTTTAGGGAGTTTACTGTCGTGCGCGGTGTATGGGCCGGCGCCTGAAGATCGGGCTCTGCTATGAGGTTGGTCCGGGTTGGCTCGGGCGTGCTTTCGGGACGGTAGGCGCCGGGTTGAAGTCCGCAATGATTTGGAAGGCTTTCGGCCCGATAGCAACCGCTTTTGGGGCCATGGGAGGAGTTAAGGCTGTGCTTGTTCCAAAATGGGTCGAGACGAGTACTTTCGGGTCGATCCGCAGGCGATTTGCATTGATATTCGGGTGGCGAGGGCTTCCACTTCTTGCTGTGGGGTGAACCTGGCATTCTCTGGGTTTGGGAGGTGCGGTTGTTTTCCTTGGTTGTGACTTATTCTGTTTGGGCTAGAGGCCGGCCTGGGTTTTGAATTGGTGGGCTCGGTCTCGGGCTACGGTCAGGTCGGTGTGTTTGGGGTCGCTGAGACGGAGGTTGAGGGCCCCGCCGGGGAGAGTGGAGACTTCGGCGATGCAGGCTAGATTGACGATGGTGGCTCGGTGGATGCGAAAGAATTTTTTCGGGTCGAGCTTTTTTTCTAACTGCGCGATGGTCTGGTCGATGCAGTGAGGTTTGCCTTCGAAGACGGCCCAGGTGAGCTTGTCCTCGGCGTAGAAGTGGGTGACGTGGTCGAGGTCGAGGAAGCGGAGGCGGTCGCCGAGGCGGGAGGCGATGCGGTCGGGGTAGTCGGGACGGGCGTCGTGGAGGGAGTTGGCGATTTGCTGGAGCAGGGCTTCGAGGTTGGGTTGTGTTTCGGTGAGATGCGGCCGGGCGGGATCTCCGGATGCGTGGTGGGGCGATCCAGCTCGCAGGCGTTCGACTTTATCGAGGGCGCGGTCGAGGGCCTCGGGCTCGATGGGCTTGAGCAGGTAGTCGACGGAATTTACGCCGAAGGCCCGGAGCGCGTACTGATCGTATGCGGTAGTGAAGATGACGATGGGCTGGGAGGGCAGGCGGGCGAGGACTTCGAAGCCGTTGAGGCGCGGCATCTGGATATCGAGGAAGCAGAGGTCGGGGGGATGGTCGGTGAGAGCGGCGACGGCTTCTTCGGGTTTGGTGGTTGCACCGAGGACTTCAACGCGGCCGGTTGCGGCGAGGAGTCGGCGGAGTCGATCGAGGGCGAGAGGTTCGTCGTCGACGAGATACGCGCGGAGGGTCATGAGCGGGGGACCGTCATTTGGACGATGGAGGCGTTGTCGTGGCGGAAAACTTTGAGGCTGGCGTTTTCGCCGTAGAGAGCGTCGAGGCGCTGGACCAGCTTGTCGAGGCCGTGGTTGGCGGGGATGGCGGCCAGGTCGAAGCCTGGGCCGGAGTCGCGGATTTCGACGAGGATTGCATTGCCGTCCGCGATAGCCGTGACAAGGATTGTGCCGCCGTTGGGTTGCGGAGCGATTCCGTACTTGACGGCGTTTTCGACGAGGGACTGGATGGACATGGGTGGGACTTTCGTTTCGGCGAGCGCGGCGGGGACTTCGATGGTGGCGTGCAGCTTTTCGCCGAGGCGGACGCGCTCGATGTCGAGATAACTCTCGACGAGGGCGAGTTCCTGGTGGAGTGGGATGAGGGAGTGGGAGCTCGAGTCGAGGGAGGCGCGCAGGAGGGTGGCGAGGCGGCCAACGATTTGTTCGGCGCGGGCGGGGTCCTGAGGGATGAGGGCGCTGATGGAGTTGAGGGTATTGAAGAGGAAGTGGGGGTGGATCCAGGATTCGAGGGAACGGAGGCGGGTTTCGGCGGCGAGCTTGCGGGTGCGCTCTTCGGATAATTCTTTTTCGTGAAGCTGGTGCTCCATGATGTGCACGCGGGTGAGGAGCGAGGCGTGGGTCATGGCACCCAAGCCGAAGACGAGGGCGAGGGGCAGGGCGAAGCGGAGGGTGTGGAAGTAGTCGAGCCAAAAATGGTGCGATGCGGAGAAGCCGAAGGTTGCTAACAGCGACTGCGCGAGGAGGCAGCCGCCCGCGCAGAAGATGAGGATGCCGGGGAGGGCGATGGTCCACGCAGGAAGCTTGCGGGCTGGAAGTTCGCGAGCGTAGAGGCGCTGGAGCAGCCAGTTGAGAACCAGGAGGGCGAGGACGCTGGTGAGGTTGGCGTAGACGAAGGTGAAGATCAGCGTTTGGAGGATGGAGTGGAGGGTGTGGACCGGGGCGGTTGCGATCACGACCAGGTCCACGAGCCCTACGGCGGCGTTGGTCCACAGCAGCGAGAACGCCCAGCGATTTTTGAACGGAACCATGTTGGCGGTCATCGCTTCCTCTTATTTTGCAGCGGCGGAATTTGTCACAGTGATGGGTTCAAATGAGCCGATGCGGAAGACGCTGAGGAGCTGCGGGGCGTCCTGGCCGGGGAGCTTGATCTCGCCGTTGACCTCTTCATAGATGGTGGCGTACTCGATTTGTTTGGTGGCGAGGGAGACCCAGATTTGTCCCCAGTAATCGCTGCGGCCATTGAGGGTCATGCCGCCGGTGGCGATCTGGAGCGGGTTGAAGAATGCGCGGTAGTCGATGAGGGCGCAGTCCTGGCCGTTGCGCTGGGATCGACCGACCCACTCGAGGACTACGTCGCGGTTGTGGAAGGTGCCGACGTTGGGCATCTTCACGTCCTGGTCTGCATCGATGTGGAGCGGAACGTTGAGTTTGAGATCGTCGAAGTAATTCTGGCCAAAAATCTCGAACATGCCGGTATCCCAGACGAGGTTACGCTCCATGACGGCGGTTGGCGGAAAGGATTTGAAGAAATCGGGGGCCATGGTTGCGCCGATGTCGTTGCGATAGCGGAAACCCTCCATGAAATCGCTCTTCGGGGTCGCGGGGAACGGCGCGGTGGCGCCGTCGACTTGTGCGTCGACTACGTTCCTCCACTGGACCTCGCCGTTGGGCAGGCCGCGCGTGTAGTCGGCGGTGACCTGCTGGCGGTGGATGACCTCACCGGTACGGTTGGCGGTGTAGTAGATGACGGAGAAATGATACGAGCGGGGACCCTGATCTTTGACGGCGGTTGCGTGGGGCAGGTCCCAGGTTTGGGGTGAGGGCGATTGCGCGCGGAGGGGCTGTGCGAGCAGGCAGGATGCGGCGCAGACGATGAGGGAAATGAAATTCGTTTTGAAGAACATTGAATTGGTCCTCCCAATGTTGGGAGTGTGGCACTGGGACGGCGCGGGGGCACCGGGTTTGCGACGAGGGGTGGGAGTTTTGGATGAGGGGTGGTTGGGGGCGGATGAGGGGGGCGCTTCCCTGCCCGGGCGGCGGGTCCAATCTAACGGGCGCTGGGCGCGCAGACACCCTCGACTTCGGTCGAGTCTGGATTCGCAAAGTACCGGCGCTGGAAATATAAGGCCAGGCTCACGAGGGCGATCATCACGGGAACTTCGACCAGAGGCCCGATGACCGCGGCGAAGGCGGCGCCGGAGTTGATGCCGAAGACGGAGACGGCAACCGCGATGGCCAGCTCGAAGTTATTCGAAGCGGCGGTGAAGGCGAGCGTGGCGGTCTTCGAATAGTCGGCTCCGAGTTTGCGTCCCATGTAGAACGAGACAAGGAACATGATGACGAAGTAGATGAGCAGCGGGAGGGCGATCCTGAGCACGTCCAGGGGGAGACGCACGATGTAGCTGCCCTTGAGCGAGAACATGACGATGATGGTGAAGAGGAGGGCGAGGAGTGTGAGCGGACTGATGCGGGGGACGAAGCTGCGGTCGTACCATTCGCGACCCCGGGCGCGAACCAGCACGGTGCGCGTCAGGAATCCAGCGATGAAAGGAATGCCGAGATAGATGAAGACGCTTCGGGCGATCTGGCCGATGGAGATGTGCACTACGGCACCGTGCAATCCAAACCAGCGCGGCAGAACGGTGATGAAGACCCAGGAATAGGCGGAATAGAAGAAGACCTGGAAGAGCGAATTGAAGGCCACGAGTCCGGCGGCGTACTGGGTGTCTCCTTTGGCCAGTTCGTTCCAGACGATGACCATGGCGATGCAGCGGGCGAGGCCGATCATGATGAGGCCAGCCATGTACTCGGGATAGCCACGGAGGAAGACGATGGCCAGCGCGAACATCAGAATGGGTCCGATCACCCAGTTCTGCAGCAGAGAAAGGCCGAGCACGCGCTTGTTGCGGAAGACTTCATGGAGTTCCTCATAGCGGACGCGGGTGAAAGGCGGATACATCATGAGGATGAGACCGGCGGCGATGGGGATCGACGTTGTGCCGACGCTGAAGCGATCAAGGAAGGGAACGACTCCTGGAGCCAGCCAGCCGAGCGCGACGCCGAGCGCCATGGCGGCGAAGATCCACGCGGTGAGGTAGCGGTCGAGAAATGAGAGACGAGTCTTCTTCAACGGAGTTCCCTTCCCCGGTCTGCTACGAGCGGCCGATGTTGTCGACTTCACGCTTGATGGCTAGTTGGTCGAGGGTGGCGAGCGGCAGGCAAAGGAACAGACCGATCCTACGGTCGAGCACGACGAAGGCATCGCGGAAGGCGCGGGCGATTTGGTCCGGCGTGCCCTGGACGGCGGCTGGATCGGCGATGCCCCAGTGGGCGGTCATGGGCTGGCCGGGCCAGTATGGGCATTGCTCGTTGGCGGCGTTGTCGCAGACGGTGAAGACGAAGTTCATGGTGGGGGCGTCGGGGCGGGCGAACTCGTCCCAGGATTTGCTGCGGAGGCCGGTGGTCGACAGGCCGGCTGATTCGATCTGCGAGAATGCTTCCGGGCGCGGCTGGCCCGAAGGATGGCTGCCCGCGCTGTAAGCGGTGAAGCGGCCTTTGCCACGGTGGTTGAGAATGGCCTCGGCCATGATGGAGCGGGCGGAGTTGCCGGTGCAGAGGAAGAGGACGTTGTAGTGGGACATGCTGGTCTCTCGCTCAGGAGCAGCAGCCGGGACCGCAGCAGGGTTTGGCTGGTTTGGTGGCTCGGATGAAGGCGCTTAGGAATTTGCCTTCGATTTGCGGGGCGATGGAATCGACGTCGATGCCGGCTTCGGTGAGGAACTGGCGCGCGTCTTCGATGTTGTAGGTGCGGGTGGGCTCGACGGAGATTTGGGCGAAGCCTGCGGCGGTGAGGCGGGCGCGGTAGTCGTTCTCTTCGAGGGCTCCGGCGATGCAGCCAGCCCATAGCAACATGCTCTCGCGGACAGCGGCGGGGACTTCGCCACGGACGACGACATCGGATACGGCCAAACGGCCGTTGGGGCGCAGGACGCGGAAGGCTTCGCGGAGGACGCGGTCTTTGTCGGCGGAGAGATTGATGACGCAGTTGGAGATGATGACGTCGACGGAATTGTCGGGGAGGGGGATGTTTTCTATTTCTCCTTTGAGGAATTCGACATTGAGAACGCCGGCCTGGCGCTGATTTTCGCGGGCGAGGGCGAGCATCTCGTCGGTCATGTCGAGGCCATAGGCATTTCCGGTGGGGCCGACGCGACGGGCGGAGAGGAGCACGTCGATGCCGCCGCCGGAGCCGAGGTCGAGGACGACTTCGCCGGGCTTGAGTTCCGCGAGCGCGGTGGGATTACCGCAGCCGAGGGAAGCGAGAGCGGCCTTCTCGGGGATGAGGTCTTTTTCGCCAGCGCTGTAGAGGTTGGTGGTGATGGGGTCGCAGCAGCGCAGGGCGGGATCGCAACAGGCCTGGACGTTGTCGTTTTCGGTGACGGCGCGGGCGGCGGTGGCGTACTTCTGTTTCACTTCTTCGCGGATCTGAGATTGGCTTGGGGATGCGGTGGACATTGCGAGGGCCTCTTTCATATACGTCAATGCGAATGTATTCTCGAAGAACACATCTGTCAAGGCGTATATCTATGGCGTATATTTCTGCGTATGGGGAGAGCGGCAAAATCTTTCGACCTGGCGCGGATGTTTGCTGCGTTCTCAGACCGCACACGGCTGCGGCTGCTGAATCTGATGAACGGGCGCGAGGTGTGCGTGTGCTACTTCGTGGAAATTTTGGGGCAGAGCCAGCCGAAGATTTCGCGACACCTGGCGTATCTGCGGAACGCGGGCCTGGTGAAGGCGCGGCGCGATGGAAAGTGGATGCACTATCGGCTGGAGACGCCTGCGGATGCGGGGGCGGCGGCGATTTTGCGGACTACGCTGGAGTCGCTGAGGGCGGATCGGGAGATGCAGACGGATCTGGTGCGGTTGGGGCGGGCTTGTTGCGCACCGGAGCGATTTGTCACTCTGCAGGGGGCTCCGGCTCCGAGGGCGAACGTGGGCGTGGGTTGAGGATGGTGGCCTGTGTGAAGTTCCTGAAACCATTGGAAACGTCGAAGATGTTCGAAGAACAAAGAACCTTCCTCAGGGGCTAAAGCCCATTTGATTTGCGCCGCGAGTTTTTCCGAAGTCGTGCCCAAAATGGAACGAGAGGAGTACTTTGGGGTGAATCGAGAGAGGATTCGTGTGGACTGCCGGGTGGCGAGGGATCAAGCTTCTTGCTGTGGGGTGAACCTGGCCTTTACTGCGTTGGAGGTTTTTTCCAAAGGCAGGGACGTTTTCTGCCGGCTGTTTAGAGGATCACGTTTGATTTGGGCGTGCATTGCGACCATGGGCGGAGTTGGGCGGTTACTGTGAACCGTGACGGCAGTCCTCGAAAGGCGCCCGCGCATGGTGCCCGTTGTGTGTGCCGCGAAAATGCACACGATTTTTGTCGCGATCCTAAAAGAAACCGGTTAGAGTAGCGGTCTGCGATTGCTGTTTACTTCCTGAGAAGGAAATTCAAACTCGGGAAGAACGCGTTCCGCCGATCACTTGCAGGACTGGGTGCAATCAGAGAAGGAGGCCGGATGGCCACCTATGCTGTATCCCCTGTCTGTCCGCAAGGACACGGCGCCGGAACGCCAGGGTCCAAATTTTGCAGAGAGTGCGGAGCGCCGCTGGTGGTCCCGGCCGGGGCTGGAGCCGTCGCGCCGGTTGCAACCGCGCCTGCGCCTGTAGCTACTGTGGCAGTTCCTGTGGCGGTACCCGTTATGAGCGTGCCCGTGGCGGTTGCGACGACGCCGGCACCCTTCGTTCCACCGGGCTACGTTCCTCCATCCTACGTTCCCGTTCCCGCGGGCTTTCCTGTTGCCGCAGGCGTTCCTGCTGCCGCGGGCGCTGTGCCTGCGTCGTACATTCCACCACCTGTTGCGGGTGCGCCGGTTGCTGTGTGCAACGTCTGTGGGGGGAATGGCGTTGGGCTGGGCGCGAGCGAGGTCATCTGCACCGGATGCGGATGGCTGCGTCCTTTGATTCCCGGGTATCAACTGGATCGCGCTGTATTTTTGTGGGCGCAGGACGGCCAGGCGATGGCCAAGCTGCAGAGTATTTCTGCACTCAATTCGATCCTTCGGTCGGCCTCGGACAAGGTGGGGCGTCCGTGGATCGAATCGACGTTTAACGGAATTCGGCTGGGACCGAGGCAGTTGCCGGATGTGTGGAAGCTGGCGGTTCAGGCAGCGCGGATTCTGGGATTGAACAGCATGCCCGATGTGTATGTGGCGGGCGATCAGATGTGGAACACGTACACCTTCGGCTCCGACACGAGCGCGTTCATCGTGCTGGGCACGGCGATCCTCACCAATTTTACGAACGACGAACTGCTGTTCGTGCTGGCGCGCGAGATGGGCCACTGCCGCGCCGGCCATGCTATCTGGAAAACCGCGACCCGTTTTCTGACCGGCGGCGATGGGACGCACAGCGGACCGCTGTCGCAGGGAATCATGGGTGTTCTGAGTCCCACGAAACTGGTGGAAGGGGCGGTGGATATGCCGCTGATGGCGTGGCAACGTCAGTCGGAGATCACGGCGGATCGGGCGGGGCTGCTGGCGGTGGGGGACGAGGCGCTGGCGCGGCGGGTGCTGCTGGCTTGGTCGATCCGCTCGGCGCGGCTGCTGAAGCAGGTGAACATCGAGGAATGGATGAAGCAGGAAGACGCGAGCAACGACTCGGTGACGCGTTTTTCTGAGATGACGACGTCTTCGTCGATGTATACGACGCGGCGATTGCGTTTGTTAGGCCAGGCGGCAAAAGAGCCTTCGCTGACGCAGTGGAGCCAGCACATCCGGGGCGCACGTAAGACTGCTTATCCCCCGCCCCCAGCTCCGCCGGTTCGCGCAGCTACGCCTGCTGGACGGCCTGGTGCGGGACCTGGTGCTGCGCCAGGGACGAAACCTGCCGCGCCTGCTCCGGCGGATTCGATTCGTGTTGTTTGTAACAAGTGTCAGGCCGCGATGCGGGTTCCGCTCGCCGTATTGCGGGGCAAGGCTTCATTGAACATCCGTTGTCCGCAATGCCAGAACATTCTTACTTTGCGCCCAAAGCCGGCAGCAGCTGCTCCCTCCCCGGCGCCTGCGGGTGCTGCACCAAAACCTGTTGCTCAGACACCGTTGACCGCCGCTGCGAAACCGTGATCGGGGCAACCACAAAAAAGCGAGGTTGAGCCATGCCAGATGAGACCAGCAATGTGATCGAAGTTATCGTCCCGGAAGATGCCGCCACCATAACGGCGGCTTCCGGAGACTCCACCGGCGCCTCCGGCTCTGTAACGGAAGAGGTGATTGACGTCATTCTCGATCCTATTAGTGGAGACGGGACAGCCACGGGATCGGCCGGAGCTGTGGAAGGAGTGGTGGAGGAGGTGGTGATTGTGGAACCGGGCGTGGATGTGCCTGGGACCGACGGAACTGGAACCGACGGGACCGGAACGGACCCGACGGACGGAACGGGCACAGGGACCGATGGGACTGGGACCGGCGGGGCGGGAACAGATGGGCCGGGGGGCGTTGCGGATCCGGGCACAACAGCTGGCGGTGATGGTTCCACGCCGGATCCGACGGGATCTGCCTCAGACCCCACGGATGGAACCGGAATGCCGATGGGATCGGACGGGGGCGTTGGTGTGGCGGACCCGGGGACGGATACGCCAGCCATGGGTGAAGTGGGCACGACGGATCCGACGGATACCGGAGCTGTGGCGGGAGACGGGACCGGAGATGGGACTGGGACCGATGGCGGTTCCGGCGATCCGACGACTGCAGTAGGGAGCGCCGATCCGGGTGCGACTACTTCTACGGACGGGACGACGGCGGATCCTGATGCGCAGGCGGCGGCTGCGCAGGCGACGGCGGATCAACAGTCGGCCGACGCTGCCGTGGCTTCGGGCGACTACTCTACGGCAGCGGAAGATCGTTCGCAGGCGGAGACCGAGGCTGGCCAGGCTGGGGACACGAGCATGCTGGATGGCTCCGATTCCACGCAGCTTTCATCAGCGGCGGACGAGCAGGCAACCGCGGCGCAGGACCAGACGGCAGAGGGACAGGCGGCTGCCTCCGGCGATTACGCGACTGCGGAGAACGATGCGTGGCAAGCGCAAACGACCACGCAGAGCGCGGATGATAATGCCGGAGGCTCGGACCACTCGGGGACGGCGTACGACGAGACGCAGAACGAGAGCTGGGCGAACTGGGACCAGCAGACCGCAGATCAGGACTCGGCGACGGCGCAGAGCTATGCCGACTCGGGGAATGCGGACGACGCCGGGATCTACTCGGCGGCGGCGGACACCGAACAGTCGAATGCCGATACTGCCGGAGAAGCGGGGGAGTACGGCGCCGAATTGGCGCAGACGGACCCGTCGTCCGAGGTTGCTACGGATACTCCGGTGGATGAGGCTCCGGCGGAGGAGGCTCCGGTGGACGATACGCCAGCGGAGGAGGCTCCGGCGGAAGAGGCTCCGGTGGACGATTCGGCTGCGGTGGACGACGACTCTTCGGCGAGCTGATTGGGGGCGGGTTGGAGGGAGGGGTTCTTCGAACCCATCCCTCCACAAATTCCACTGCGATCCGGGTTGAATCAGTCCAACACGGCAGAGGTCACGTTGCGAGAAGCGACGCGCCATTTGGGGCGACGACAGGAATCCCCGAGTTCTTCGGCGCGATTCACCAGCTAAACAGAACCGGGATCGATCCGTGTCAGAGGCCGAGTTCGCGGTCGGCGAGGGCGGTGCCTTCGACGCGGGCGCGTATTTTGCTGAAGGCGGTGTCGCGCGCGGTGGAGATGTCGTCGGCGAACGGCGAGAAGCCGCAGTCGTCGGTGGATCCGAGGGACGTGACGTGGAGGATGGAGGCGGCTTCGAGGATGCGGTCGCGGACCTGCGACGGGGTTTCGATGGCAGGGTTGATGGGATCGATGACGCCGATGAAGACCAGGTGCTCCGGGCGGATGATTTTTCGGATGATGGTGAGGACGCGTTTTTTGTCGGGTTCGCTGGCCATCTGAAGATAGAAGCGGCCGACGCTGAGCTGGAAGAGATCGGGGAGCAGGCCGGCGTAGTCGACGTCGGCACTGTGGGTGGAGTCGTGATCGCCGCCGGGGCAGGCGTGGACGCCGATGCGCTGGCGCTGGGCGATGCTGAAGCGGTCGAGGACCTGGTTGTTGAGATCGATGAAGGTGCGCAGGAGTCCGCCGGAGGGATCAAGTTTGAGGGAGAGGCGGCCTTCGGTGAAGTCGATCTGGACAGAGTCTGCGCCGGCGTCGAGTGCGCCACGGATGTCGGCGGCCGCGTCGTCGATGAGGTCGGCGATGAATTGCTCGCGCGGGTAGCCAGGGATGCCGGCCGCGGGATAGAGAAGGCTGAGGGCGGAGGCGGAAATCACGGCTTGCTTGAGCGGGAGTTTGGTATAGGTGCGGGCGGCTGTTACAAATGATCCGACATGCTGGCCGTAACGGAAAGGTCCTGCGGTGAGGCGCGGGAGCTGGCGGGTGTGGCCGTCGGCGAAGGGGATAACGACGCCATCGGGAGCGAGGTTGGTGAGTCCAGCGAGGGGATAGGTGGCGAAGCTGGACTTGGTCTGCTCGCCATCGGTGATGATTGGGGATCCGGTTTGCTCGAAGCGCTGGATGGTGTCGCGGAGGGCGGCGGCGTAGGCGGCGTCGAGAGCTTGCTGGGTGATGGAACCTGACTGGAATTTTGCGATCGCCTGCAGCAGCGAAGCGGGACGAGGGATGCTGCCGATGGGTTCGGTGATCACTTCGAGTTCCCTGCTCCGGAGGTGATGCCCCAGCGGTAGACGAACTCGACGTAGCCGAGCTGAACGTTTTTGCCGGTTGGGTAGATGGCACCGACTACGCTCTTGCCCCATCCGTGGCCGTAGTAGGCATTGAAGGCGATGTTTTTGGTGGCTTGCCAGTCGGAGCTGGCGTCGACCATGGAGGCGAAGGAGGTGTGGCCATTGGCAGGACGACCGGTCATGCCGAAGACCTTGGTGTCGAAGGCTCCGCCGCCGAGGTACCAGAGGTCTTTGCCGGAGGTGAGGTCGAGCCAATGGAGGTCGGCGCGGAGGTCCCAGGTTTTGTACGGCTTGTCCATGAGCTGGACGAAGGAGTCGGTGGAGTTCTGGAGGTTGTAGAAGGGCAGGCGGGCGTAGACTCGCGGGGTGGGGAGAATCTGGAAGAAGGTGTTGTTTTTGGAGTCGGTGGCGTTCTCGTCGCCGGTAGCGCGGAACCATCCGCCGCGGAACCACGGCATGGTGGGAACTTTATTGAAGCGGTAGCCGCCTTCGAGAGCCGCGGCTCCGGCGGACTGGGATAAGGCGCCCCAGTTGCCATCCTGTAGTGCTCCCCAGAAGACGAAGTCGAAGGTGCCGGGGCCAGCGGGGGCGGTGGCGATGACGTCGCCGCCATAGGTGCCGAGGCGGATGTTTTTGTGGTCGGCGGCGCGGACGGCGAGGGGGCGGTTGTCGGTCTTGGTGATGCCGGGGCGGCCATCGTGATAGCCGATGCCGAAGGCGCGGGCAACGATGTGTCCGTTCGCGGCAGTTTTGGTGAAGGCGAGGTATTGCAGGTCGACGTTGAGCTCGGGGTTGCCGTTCATGTTGTAGACGCCCTGATCGGCGCGGCCAGCCATGGCGGTCACGTCCCATGAGCCGGATCCGATGTGGGCGTCGGCGCCGTCGAAGCTGCGCTGGGCATTCGAGAAGGTGAAATTGCCGACGAGACGCTGCTGGATGCGGTTGTTCTGGAGCCAGAGGACGGTGGAGTCTTTGGGATGAGTTTCAGTTCCGTCGAAAAACTCAAAGCGGCCGAGGCGGAGATTTTTGTCGGGTGCGCCGTTGTAGCGGATGAATCCCTGCTTGAAGAAGGCTGCGGCGGGCTCGGTGTTGTTGGTGTTGGAGGCGTAGTAGGTAGCGCCGAGTCCGAGCTGCCCCTGGGCGGTGACGGTGGAGACGGAGTGGTCGGGGAGCGGGCCTACCCAGGTTTGGGCTAACTCGGCTTGCCAGTCCCAGCGATTGACGCGCTGCGCGACGCTGATGCGGAGGAGGGACTGCAGGTAGGAGTAGCTGTCGGAATAAGGCGGTGCGGCGAACCACTCCCAGTTATCGTTGCGGGCGCGCTCGTAGATGGAGAAGGTGACGCCGTGGGAGGCGGGCGCAGGAGCAGCGGATTGCGCAGCGGGTGCTGCGTCTGGCGTGTCAATGATGGTTTGCGCGGACGCAGCGGAGACGAGAGCGAGAAGGAAGGAGAAGCCGGCAGAGGTTTTGAACATGGTCCCGCCAAGGATGCAGGAACGGTGTGGCGAGGGACAACCAACTTTAGGTTGATTTGTGGGTAGAACCTGCGTGGGGGTAGGGCTAAAAGCTGGCTCCGCCGGTGTTGGGTTGGTTGCTGACGATTTCTTTGCCTCCGCTGCGGCCGATCACATAAGCGTCGCCGGGGAGGGGGGGAATCGTTTGGGGAGTGGTCCAGAGCCAGACGCGGTTGGGGCCGGTCCAGAGCGTGGCGAGGGCGGTGTTATCGATGAAGACCGACGGATTGGCGAGCTGCGCATTGGGGGCGAGGCTGGCGGTGGACTGATTCAGGATGAGGACCTGGCGTTCAAGGTAGAAGGCGAGAGATGACGCGCTGTCGAAGGGCCCGTTGATCACGATGGCGTCCGATGGGCGGACTTCGGGCTTGATGGCATTGGCGAGGATGGCGGAGGAGAGGACTGGCGAAAAGGTATTGAGGGCGAGATGGGCTGCGATCAGCAGCGCGACGATCATGCCGGCGAGGAAGCAGTTGGCCATGCGGGCGTTGTCGCGAAGGCGGTACCAGAGGCCGGCGGAGACGCCAACGATGAGGGCGAGGAGGGTAATCCAGAGCGGGACGCGGAAGAGTCCGAGGGCGGGGCGGGTGAAGTCGAAGAGGAAGCCGAAGAAGACGGCGTGATGGGGAGGGTCGGGACGGAGGAGGGTGGCGATGTCGACGCCGGGCGCGGGACGGGGGGTTGCGACGAGGAAGTACGCGACGCATGCGGCCGCGGCCATGCCGATGAAGAAGAGGATCCAGGCGGCGATGCGGCCCTGGTGATGGGGTTGGTCTTCGTCTTCAGCGAGCCAGCCGCCGGCGAGCAGAGCCATGGGCGGGAGCGCGGTGACGAGGTTGAATTCCTTGCGCGCGGTGAAGCTGAAGAAGACGAGGACGGTTCCGATCCAGAGGAGGCAGAAGAGGCGGGCCTGACCGCGACGGTCGGGGTCGGGCGAGGCACCGATACGGAGAGCGCGGATGGAGTAGACAGACCAGGGAGCGATCCAGAGCAGGAGCAGGAGCCAGAAGACGATGAGGGGGACGCGTCCACCGGAAAGGGGCGGCATGAGGTTGAGGAGGTCCTGCTCGCTTAAGGCGTGGCGCGCGGCGATGTGCCAGGGCAGATAGAGGGCGAGGAAGACGAGGATGGCAGGGATGAGATGCCAGTGGAGGAGGCGGTTGATTCTGCCGGTCGAGAGCAGATAGAGGACGGCGACGACCAGGGGAAGGACGATGCCGGCGAGTCCCTGGGTGAGGACGCCGAGGGCGCAGCAGGCAGCGAAGCCGAGGGCGCTTTGGAGATGGCGCTTTTCCTGGGTATGGGAGCGCCAGAAGAAATTGAGGGCGAGCGTGGTCCAGAGGCAAAGGAAGACGTCGCGCAGGAGGAGATGGCCGAAGAGGAAGACGCCATAGGAAGTGAGGAGGGCGAGGGTGGCGTAGAAGGCGGCGGAAGGCGAGTGGAAGATGCGGCGGCCGAGGGAGAAGGTGGTGATGAAGAGGGCCAGGGTAGCGAGGACGACGGGTAGGCGCGCGGCCCAGTCGCTGATGTCGAAGACGCTGAAGCTGACGGCGATGGACCAGTAGAGGAGCGGCGGCTGGTGAGGATAGCGGATGCCGTTGGCGAAAGGCGTGAGCCAGTGGCCGGCGGTGATCATTTCGCGGGCGATTTCAGCGCTGAGGGCGTCGGAGCCGTCGAGGAGGGGCGGCTTCACCAAGGAGAAAGAGGCGTAGAGCAACACCCAGATGCCGAGCAGGGGAAACACGAAACGCTTGGCGGTACGGAGGGTGGCCATCGGGTACAGGGTACAGGGTACAGGGTGCAGGGTACAGGGTGCAGGGGATAGAGCGGCGTTCAGCGTTCGGTGATCAGCGTTCGGAAAGGTGGACGGGCTGGTGGCAAGGGCTTCAGCTGGGCAGCGTGTGCGATTCCCATCTGCCAACTGCGGGCAGATATGGGGCGGCGGCGATGGCATCTTCGGCGAGGCCGAGCTGGAACTGGATTTCTTCGCAGCGGGGCCAGTCGCAGGACTCCAGACTGCGGATGCTCTACCTCCGGCATGCTCTCGCTCCTCGACGCCCTCCTCCAGACGCCCTTCCCACGCATCCTGCAAACCCTCCCCATCAACCCCGCCATGAAATTAGCCCTCGCCGGCGAGCGCGGAGGAACGCTCGCCGCTGACGGCTCCAGCCATAGCGACGGTGACCATGCGGCGGAGGGCGTCTTCGCCAACCATGAGGAGGGCTTCGTGAATAGTTGAGATGACGCCGGGGTGATGCTGCAGGGCGGAGTTGGCGAGGCGCAGCATACGGTAGCAGAGGGCGGCGTCGGCGGAGATGACTTGCTCAAGCTTGCGGAGGTTAGAGGGCTCGCGCTGGAGCTGGGCGAGGAGGTTGAGGTAGACGAAGTTGTTCTGCGGAACGGCGCGGGATTGAATGAGGACCGGCTGAGAAAAGAAGTACCCCTGAAAGAGGGAGCAGCCTTCGGAGATGGCGATGCGCAGCTGGGTATCGGATTCGATTCTTTCGGCGACAAGGCGGGCGGGGGTGCCGGAGGCGAGGGCATAGATTTCGCGGCGGGCAAGGAAGTCGGCGTTCATAAAGTCGATCTTGATGAAGTCGGCGAGGGCGAGGAAGGGCGAGCGCGAGGGACGGGGGAGGAAGCCGTCGAGAGCGAAGCGGTAGCCTTTGGATTTGAGGGAGAGGCAGGCATTGACCAGCTCGGGATCGGGGTCGATGTTCTCGAGGATTTCAAGGACGGTGGATTCGGGGGCGAGCAGGGTAACGAGGCCGTTGACGATCGCGTTGCGGGTGCAGTTAACGAAGGCGGTGCCCTGATTGGCGTCGGGAATGAGCATGAGCCAGTGGTCGACGATTTCGCGGGTGGCAAGTTCGGGATCGCCGGAGAAGTGGTCGGATTTGTCTTCGCGGTAGAAGAGCTCGTAGCCGAAGAGGCGGCGATCGGAGTCGAGAATGGGCTGGCGTCCGAGAAATCGGTTGGGGGTGCGAGAGGGCGAGGCGAGATCGAGTGACGGTCGCGATGGAGTGAGCTGGGGCGCGGGAGCGATTGTCGTCATGGGGTCAGAGGGCCGCCGGGCAGAGCGTTTCTGTCTGACGACACACTTCTGGTATCGGCGGACGAAGGTGGCGCGACAGGTGTGGTCGGAAAAGGTGCAGGTTCACACTACCCCAGCCTGGCGCGCGGAAAAGCTTCGCGCACCAGAATGGGGCACCCGGAATTTTCCCGAGGATCAGGGTTGGAGTTCGCGGCCGATCATGGTGGAAGCCCAACGGAGGGATTGCGCATACGTGGCGGCGATGGAACCTTCCGCGAGGCCGAGCTGGTGCTGGATCTGTTCGCAACGGCTCCAGTCGCAGGCTTCGAGGCTGCGGACGAGGTCCAGGGCGCGTCCGCCGACACTGGTGTCGCCGGCGAGGGCAGATTTCATGGCGGGGTTGATGGGGAGGTTTTCGAGGATGCGATCGAGAGAGGTTTCGAGGAGGACGTCGAGGAGAGAAAGGATGCCGAGAAGATAGAACTGGGCGGGCTCGGCGGAAAGCGAGGGGGCGAGGAGCTCGCAGAATTGCGCGCGGGAGAGTGCCAGGGAGATCAGCGCGGGGGAGCGATGCGCGGAGAGCACGCCCGCCATAGCGACGGTGACCATCTTGCGCACGGCGTCGTCACCGACCATGAGCAGGGCCTCGCGGATGGTGGAGACGATGCCGGGATGATGCTGGAGAGCGGAGTTGGCGAGGCGAAGGACGCGATAGCAGAGGGAGACGTCGGCGGAGATGAGTTTTTCGATTTTGCGCAGGTCGGTGGGCTCGCGATGGAGAGCGGCAAGGAGCTTGAGGTAGACAAAGTAGTTTTGGGGAACGGTGGTGGAGCTGAGGAGGACAGGCTGGGAGAAGAAATAGCCCTGGAAGAGGGTGCAGCCTTCGGAGATGGCGATGCGGAGCTGAATTTCGGTTTCGACTTTTTCGGCGAGAAGGCAGGCAGCGGAGCCCCTGACCATGGCGTAGACTTCGCGACGGAGCTCGTAATCGGCAGCCTGGAAATCGACTTTGACGAAGTCGGCGAAATGGAGGAATGGCGCGCGTGAGGATTTGGGGAGGAAGCCGTCGAGGGCGAAGCGATAGCCCTGTTTTTTGAGGGCGAGACAGGCGTCGATCAGCTCGGGATCGGGCTCGATGTTCTCGAGGATTTCGAGGACGGTGGACTCGGGGGGAAGGAGGGTGACGAGGCCTTCGACGAGCGCGGAGCGAGTGCAGTTGACGAAGGAGGCGGTGCGAGCGGAGGCGGTGCGAGGGGAGTCGGGTACGAGGAGCAGCCAGTGGTCAATGACCTCGCGGGTCGCCTGGTCGGGATCGCCGGAGAAGTGGTCGGTTTTACCGGCACGGAAGAAAAGCTCGTAGCCGAAGAGGCGGCGTTGCGCGTCGAGGATGGGTTGGCGACCGAGGAAGCGGCTGGGAGTGGTGATGGGCGGATGCGGGGGCGGGATCTGCGTGGGGGTTGCGGATGGGGTTGGAGAGGCGATGGAAGACATGCGGCGGTGACGACCTCGGAATTTCTGATTCGGCGATTCTCTTTGTTTATCGGCCGAGGCGAGCTTGGCATGAGGAGTGGGACATGGGCCCGGGTGGGCGAGGGCGGAGTTTGGAGATTGGGAAAGCGGCGTACGGGCTGGAAAATCCGTCAGGAGCAGGAGTTTCATCAACCCACATCTCAAAAGCGAGATGTGGGCACCCATTTTTCGTGGGACGGTAATGAATCGTGCGAGAGCCGGCTACGACGAGAGCTCGGTGGAGGCCCAGCGGACAGATTCGAGGTAGAGCGCGGTGACAGAGCCTTCGGTGAGTCCAACGAACTGCAGGAGGTCCTGACACCGGCCCCACTCGCAGGACTCGAGGCAACGGGCGAGGTCGAGGGCGGAACGCAGAATGCCAGGCTGACCGGAGAGAGCGGCCTTCATTTCGGGACCAATGGGAAGGGCTTCGAGGATGCGGTCCATCGGGGTTTCGAGGAGAAGTTCCAGGAGGGAAAGCATGCCCAGGAGGTAGAGTTCGGAGGGCTGCGCCGAGATGTGAGGGGCGAGTGATTCGCAGAAGCGCGCCCGGACGAGGGCCATGGAGAGCAGCGGAGTGGAACGAGAACCGGCCAGAGCGCCGGCGACGGCAACGGAAACCATGCGGCGCACGGCGTCGTCGCCTACGAGGAGGAGAGCGCCGCGCACGCTGGTGACTTCGTTGAAGAGGCCGTACAGGGCAGAGTTGGCGAGGCGGAGGACGCGATAGCAGAGAGAGGCGTCGGACATGACGAGGCGTTCGATCTCGCGAAGATCGGCGGGACGGCGACCGAGGGCGGCGAGCAGGCGCAGATAGACGAGGTGATTGCGAGGAAGGGTGGGAGAGGCGACCGTGACGGGGCGGGCGAAGAAGTAACCCTGGAAGAGCGAACAGCCTTCCGAGAGGGCAATGCGCATTTCTTCGTAAGTCTCGATTTTTTCGGCAAGAAACTGGATGGGGGCACCACCCGCCATGGAATAAATCTCGCGGCGGGCCCGAGCGTCGGAGGTGCGGAAGTCAATTTTGATGAAGTCTGCTAAGGGGATGAGCGGAGCGCGGGAGGGCAACGGAGAAAAATCGTCGAGAGCGAAGCGGTATCCCTGTTGCCTGAGGGCAAGACAGCTCTCGATGAGATCGGGATCGGGCTCGATGTTCTCCAGGATCTCGAGAACCGTGTTGGAACTGGGGAGGAGGGTGACGATGCTTTCGACGAGCGCGGTCCTCGTGCAGTTTACGAAGGCGAGGCCCTGGGGGCGATCGGGGATGAGCATAGAACAGTAGTCGACAATCTCGCGCGTGGCTTCTTCAGGGTCGCTCAGGAAGGTGTCGCTTTGCTGGGTGCGGAAGAGCAATTCGTAGCCGAAAAGGTCGCCCTTGCGATCGACGATGGGTTGACGGCCGACGAAGCGCATGGGGGCGGTTGCAGGAACCACTACGGCGATCGGGTTTTCTACAACGGCGGGATCCATGCACTCAACCGGGGAAACTGTTCAAGCGTAAGTGGGTACGGTTCGGGGGAGTATCCCCAGCTGGTGGGGGTAACGTTACGTTTGTGGTACAGGATTGGGGCTGACGCCTCGAAGCGAGCCGTGAGGAGGGCCTGGAAGGGCGCGCATGCGTCTCTGGGGCAATCGCTTCGGTACACTGCTGAAGTCTCGATGGGATCTGGCAGGACGACGCACCAGCTGCGGAAATTTCGGTTCGAGCGGCCGCAGAAGATTGCGACGGCGATGCTGCTGTTGCTGCTTGGGCAGTGTTTGTGGGTGAGCGCGCGGCAGCCGCTGACGGAGACGGATTATCAATATGCGCGGTGCGGGCGGGAGATGTGGGAGCGGCCTTCGCCGCTGGCCGGGTACTTCACGACTTGCGGGAATATTCACGATGGAACGCTGGCGTATCGTGCGGCGGGATTGCCGCTGACGCTGGAACGTATCGTTTCAGGACAGGCAGCGACGACCTCGACGTGGGAGATGCGGCATGAGGTAGGGGCGGTCAAGCTGCTGCTGCGGCTTCCGTTTATTTTGGCGGGGCTGGCGCTGGGGGCGAGCCTGTGGTGGGTGACGCGGCGGCTGTTTGGTAACGATGGCGGTTACATATCGCTGGCGCTGTATTGTTTTTCACCGGGGGTGGTGCGGGCGTCGGTGTTTCCCAACAATGAGATTCTGGCAGCGCTGGGGGTTTTCTCGGTTATTTATACGGCGATTGGAGTTTCGCATGCGCTGCAGGGGCCAAAGAAAAAGTGGCGGCCGAGAATTGTGCTGCTGACGGTTGCATTAGGGTTCACGGCGGCGGCGCATCTGGCGGCGTTTGTGGTAGCGCTGGTCTTTACTGTGATTTTTATGGCGTGGGTGGCGGAGGGGCGGCGGGCATATATTCCGACGCTGCTGATTGTGTGGGTGGTGGGCGCATTTTTCCTGCTGTTTGCTTCGTACGCGTTTCATCCGGACGCGTTCAGCTATGTGTTTCGAAGCGCGGCGGGGCGGATGTGGACTTCGCTCGATGGAGTGAAGTGGTTCTTCGGGAATCCGGCAAACGCAGCGTTTACGATTGCGCTGGTTGGGGCGCTGACGTTGTATGCGGTGTCGCGGCGGTCGCGGTATTTCGGGAACACATCGCCGCTGCTGGTGGGGGCTCCTGTGATGCTGCTGGTGACAACGGGAGTGGAGTCGGAACCGTGGTTGTGGGCTCTGCCGTTTCTGATGGCGTTTGTGGGCGGGGTGTTTGCGGATGCGCTGGAGACCCGGTGGCGGAAGGCTTTTCTTTGGGCTACGGGGGTTGTGGTGGTGGGGCAGGCGGGGTTGTGTGTGGTGAGTTTGTGGGAGATGGGATAGAGGTTCAAAGTCTCACAGCGACCCAATGAGGAACCGCATGTCCTTCGGCTCGCGCCTGAATTGATTGTTGCGGCGCCCAAATGCGGCACACCATATTTGGCGGCTTCGCTCAGGATGACGGAGTTTTCTGATGTGCTGAGAAGCTCGGGGATGCCGGGTTGTGGTCCGGCTAAACGGCCGCGCTGGTGGGATTGCTCACTTCGACCGCGGCCGATTCTTTTCGTAATTCGCGGACGCGTTCGCCGATGGCGTACTTGAGCTTGTCGACACCGAGGCCGGTGACGGCGGAGATGGCGTAGAAGGGGAGCTTGCGGCGCTTGGCCATGGTTTCCAGTTTTTTCAGTTTGGCGGGATTGGCGGAATCAACTTTGGAGGCTACGACGATCATGGGCTTCTGGTCGAGGCCGTGTCCGAAGCTTTTTAGCTCGTCCATGATGACGCGGAAGTCTTCGACGGGATCGGGGCGGCCATCGGCGTCGGAGACGTCGACAAGATGGACGAGGATGCGGGTGCGCTCGATATGGCGGAGGAACTGGACGCCGAGGCCGGCGCCGAGGTGGGCGCCTTCGATGAGGCCAGGGATGTCGGCGACTACGTAGCTTTCTTCATAGGGCTCGTCGCCGATGGTGACTACGCCGAGTTGCGGCTCGAGGGTGGTGAAGGGGTAGTCGGCAATTTTGGGGCGGGCGGCGGAGAGGCGGGAGATCAGAGTGGATTTGCCAACGTTGGGGTAGCCGACGAGACCGACATCGGCGAGGACGCGGAGCTCGAGGCGGTAATTGCGCTCTTCGCCGGCGCGGCCGAGTTCGTGCTCGCGCGGAGCCTGATGCGTGGAGGTGGCGAAGTGCTGATTGCCGCGTCCGCCGCGTCCGCCGCGGGCGATGACGAGACGCTCGTCGGGACGAGTGAAGTCGTGGATGAGCTCGCCGGTGTCGGCGTCGAAGAGCATGGAGCCGACAGGGACTTTGAGGATGGTGTCTTTGCCGTCGCGGCCGGTGCAGTTGGAGCCCATGCCGTGCTCGCCGCGCTCGCCCTTGTGCTCGGGGTTGTAGCGGAAGTAGATCAGGGTGTTGTGGCGCTGGCTGGATTCAAGGATGACGCTGCCGCCGTGACCACCGTCACCGCCGGAAGGTCCGCCGCGGGGAACGAACTTTTCACGGCGAAACGCCATGCAGCCATTACCGCCGTCACCGGCTTTGACCCGAATTTTGGCTTCATCGATAAACATTCGCTGTAACCAGTTTAACGAAAGCGCTACGTTTGACTCACCTATCTATGTATGTGCTGCGGATCGGCGTGAAGCTGGTCTGTTTGGTGAGCGAACTTGGGCCTCCCCCGAATTCAAATTGCGGCCTTGCTGGGGCTGTCGATCGCCCTGGGCCTGGGGCCGGGTTGCGCTGGGCAATCGGATACCGGCGGCACGGTGACGGGACGGGTTGTGGACGGGGCGGGTAAGGGCGTGAGTGCTGCTCTGGTTCGGATGGAGAACGCGACCTCGGGAGAACACGTCTACGGTATTTGCGATCTGCGCGGCGAATTTCGATTTGCAGAAGTGACGCCGGGTGGCTACACACTGCGGGTGCGGGCGCAGGGGTTGTCGGATTGGGAAGCGGACAATTTGACAGTTGGGCTGGGGACGGCGGCGCATCTGAGTGCGCGGCTGGCTCCAAGCTGGGTTCACCGGACGATTCTGGTGGATGCGCGGGGAGTGGACGCGCGAGCGAGTACAGCGAGAGCGAACGACGATGCTGGGACCTCGTTATTGGATGAGTTGCCGAACAATAACCGGAACTATTCGGATACGGCGGCGTTGCTGTCGGGTTCAACGACGGGGGATGACGGGAGCCTGAGTTTTCGCGGGCTGAGCCCGACGATGAATAGCGTTACGCTCGACGGGACGAACAACACGCTGGCGTTTCGTTCGCGGGGGCGCGCGTCGGATGGCGGCGGATTTGCGACGTCGCAGTCATCGGTGGGCGCGTTCCAGGCGAACGGCGACGGATTTTCGGCGGAGGGTCGTGCTGCAGGTGGTGCAGTGAGCACCGTCACGAAGAGCGGATCGAACCGGATGCATGGCCAGGGGGTGTTCTACGATCGCGGGGCGATTGGACAGGCGTTTAACGCGTACAGCAAGACGATGGTGGAGGAGCCAGCGGGGACAACGGTGACGTCGACGGGGCAACCGGTGCTGTACCTGAATGGGCAGCCCGTTACTTATGTCGAGACGCCGTATCACGCACCGGATCGGAAGCAGCAATGGGAAGTTTCAGCGGGCGGGCCGATTCGCCGGGATCGGGTCTATTGGTTTTTTGCGTGGGCACAACATGAGAGGAACGATCCGGCGGTGGCGCGGGCGAATGAGCCGGAGATGTTTTTTGCTCCGCCGTCGGCCGCATCGCTGACGACTCTGGAGGCACGGATTGCGAGCAGTACGAATCCGCTGCTGAAGGGGTGTCCCGCGCCGGCGATTGGGGAATCGGGATCGACAGCTCGGGCGGAGTGCGCATGGACGACAATGCTCGGGCAGCTGAACGGGATGTTGGGGACCGTGCCCCGCTCGGAGCGGCAGACGATTCTATTTCCCAAGATTAGCTGGCGGATCAATGCGCGGAACCAGATTGTGGCGCAGTACAACTCGATGCGAAGGACGGCGCCGCATGGGGTGCTGGGCGGCGCGACGGAGACCGACGCGATTGGGAGCTTCGGGAACAGCTCGACGAGCGACGATACGGCGGTGGCGCGATGGGAGTTTTTCGCGA
>Ga0302325_10000648_pt1 | contig 93786 bp, 90 predicted proteins | sample Palsa_T0_2_FD_201948 | JGI IMG/M metagenome (GOLD analysis project Ga0302325, IMG submission 201948) | Peat permafrost microbial communities from Stordalen Mire near Abisko, Sweden - Palsa_T0_2 | ecosystem: Environmental > Terrestrial > Soil > Palsa > Peat permafrost | place: Sweden: Abisko...
GCGGGCACGGTACGGGACGCCATCGCCTACGGGCGGCCGGACGCGTCCGACGCCGAGGTTGAGGCCGCCGCGCGCGGAGTCGGCGCGATCGACATGATCTCCCGCCTGCCGGGCGGATTCCTGCACGAGGTATCCGAGCGCGGCCGCAACCTGGCTGCCGGCCAGCGCCAGCTGATCGCGCTGGCTCGCGCGTACCTGGTCGACCCGGCCATCCTGCTGCTGGACGAGGCGACCGCCGCTCTCGACCTGGCCGCCGAGGCGGAGGTCAACCGGGCGACCGAGCAGCTGGCGCGGCGGCGGACCACCATCGTGGTCGCGCACCGGCTGACCACGGCCTCGCAGGCGGACCGGATCATCGTGATGGCAGACGGTCAGGTTGCCGAGACCGGAACGCACGACGACCTGCTGGCCCGCGACGGGTCATACGCCGCGATGTGGGCCGCGTTCACAGGTGAGGCGGAGCTGGTCGCCTAGCAGGCCCCCAGCCGGGTGACGCGTGAGCCCGCGTACATCAGGATGGCAGTCATGGACACCATGCCCGTCAATCTGACCGCCGCGCTCAGCTCCTTCGACGACGTCTACGACCCGCGCATCGTCGCCCGGATGAATGACTACGACGTTCGCATCGCGCATGCCAGGGGCGAGCACGTCTGGCACGTCCACGCCGACACCGACGAGTTCTTCCTGGTGCTCGACGGCCAGTTCGACATCGCGATGCGCGCGGATGACGGCAGCGAGCGCACGGTCAGCCTGCGCCGGGGTGATGTGTTCGTGGTGCCGAAGGGAACCGAGCACAAGCCCTCATCCGCCGGCAGCTCGATCCTCATGTTCGAGCCCTCGCAGACGCTGACGACCGGCGACTGGCACGAGGGCGAGATCCCCGGGCACGTGCAGGCCACTACCGGCCGGGAGCTCTAGGCACTGCTGCTTTAGGCACCGCTGCTCTAGGCCCGGGTGCTCTAGGCACGGGTGCTCTGGGCACGGGCCGCGCGGCGCCAGGCAGCCAGCGCGGCCTCGATGTCGGCGGGACCGACGTCCGCGTGCGTCAGCATCCGGATGCGGCCGCCGATCATCGTCACCAGCAGGCCCTCAGCCGCCAGCAGCTCCCGCCACTGCCCGGCATGCCGGCCCGTGCCTGACACGTCGACGAACACGATGTTGGTTTCGATGCCGTCCGGGTCGATGCTGTCGGGCAGCAGCTCGGCGACACCCTCGGCCAGCGTGCGCGCGTTGTCGTGGTCGTCGGCCAGGCGCTTCGGGCCGTCCTCCAGAGCAATGAGCCCGGCCGCGGCCATGATGCCCGCCTGCCGCCAGGCACCGCCGAAAAGTACCTTCAGCCGCCGGGCCTCAGCGATGAAGTCCCGGTCGCCGACCAGCATGGAGCCGATCGGGGCGCCAAGACCCTTGGACAGGCAGAACATCATCGAGCTGACGGCGCCCGCGTAGTCCGCCACCGGCACGCCCGCGACCGTGCAGGCGTTGAAGATCCGGGCGCCGTCCAGGTACAGCGGCACGCCTGCGTCAGCGCACGCTGCCGCGATATCGCGCACGCCGGTCACGCTCTGCACCGAGCCGCCGCCGACCTGGTGCGTGTTCTCAATGGTCACCAGGTCCACGACCGCCACGTCGTAGGGGTCGGGGGCCAGCGCCTCCGCCACCTGAGTCCCGGTGAGCAGGCCGCGCTCCGGCGCGGTCACGTAATGGAACGAGATCCCGGACAGGGCGGCCGCCGAGCTGACCTCGGTGCGCCCGGTGTGGGCGGTGGCCTCGCAGACGGCCAGGTGCCCGGACCTGACGTAGGCGTTCATGGCGACCTGATTGCACATCGTGCCGGTCGGCAGGAAGACGGCGGCGTCCCGGCCGGTCAGCTCGGCGGCGCGATCCTCCAGCCGGTTGACCGTCGGATCGTCGCCATACCAGTCATCCCCGACCTCGGCCGTCGCCATCGCGTGCCGCATCTGGTCGGACGGCTTAGTGACAGTGTCTGAGCGCAGGTCAATTCGGGCGTCCATCCGCGCAGGATACGGGACGGGCCGCCGGCCCCTGGCTCCGAGCATGGCTTCGGGCCAGGGACCAGCCCCGGTGGAGGGCTCAGGACTGCCGGCGCTGCCGCCTGCTCACCCAGGACATCCCGGCGCCGAGCGCGAGCAGCGCCAGGCCCGCGATCCCGGCCTGCGCGAACGGGAAGCCCGTCACTGGCAGCGGTCCCGGCGGGACCGGCGCGGGCGACGTCGGCACCGGCGCCGGGGTCACGGTGGCCGTCGGCGTCGGTGATGGTGTCGGCTTGACCGGCTGGCGCTTGTCCCACTCGATCACGACCTGGCCGTTGCCGCCGGCGGCTGCGCCGCTCTGGCCGCCGCCCCAGCTGAGGCCGGGCAGGTAGAGCGGGTTGTTCAGTGCCTCCGGTGCGGGCGGCGCGCCGGTGTTCAGCCCCGCCGCGACGGCGTCGGTGCCCGGAACGGTCCAGGCCTGGTAGACGCCTGCGCCGCGGAGGTACGCGGACCCGCCGCCGCCGGCCCCGTTCGGCATGTCGTTAATGCTGACCTGGCAGCGACCGCCGCCGCCACCCCAGTAGCCGCCGCCACCACCGCCGCCGCCCTCGGACACGGTGCCGAGGCCGCGCGGGGACGGGTCAGCACCGCCGCCGGGTCCGCCCTGGTACTGCTGACCGTCGCCGGGAGCGGTCCCGCCGATTCCGGAGTTCAGGCAGGGAGACGGCGGACTGCCTGCGGTGCCGCCGTACAGCTGCGTTCCGCCGCTGCCGGAGTACTGCGTGCCGTCGGAGCCGCCGGTCAGGCCGCCGCCAGCGCCCCCGCCAACCACCGCCGTGTAGTCGCCGTCTGTGCCGTGCGGCGAGCCGGGCGACGCTCCGCCGCCGCCGCCCGCGATCAGGAGCGGCTGAACTCCGTAGGCACCGTTCCACAGTGCGCTCAGGCCACCGCCGCCAGCTCCGATCAGACGGCCGTTACCCCCGAGACCGCCGCCGCCGTAGCCGTAGGTGTTGTAACCGGTCCCGCTGGCAAAGCCGCCCTGGCCGACGGTGACCGTCAGCTCCTGGCCGGGCTGCACGGCCACGTCACCGACGGTGTAGCCGCCCGCGCCGGCCGAGTACTGCCCGGTGGCCGAGCTGGCACCGCCGCCGCCTGCGCCCCACTCGAGCACCCGGATAGCAGTGACCCGACCGGGCACGGTGAAGAACTGGTCGCCGCCAGTAAAGGAGTACCGCAGGCAGTGCCGGTAACCCGGCGCCACACAGGCACTGGCTGTCGCGGCCGCGCCAGTGGCTCCGGCGGCAGTGGCCCCGGCGGCAGTGGCCCCGGCGACGGTGGCCGCGCCTGCGGAACTCACCGTGACCGCCGACATGATGGCCAGCGGACCCAGCCCGACGCTGAGCCCGGCCGCAGCCACAGCGACCCTGGCTAACTTTCCTCGATGATCTCGGGCCATCGGAATTCCCCCCTTGGCTGAGCGCGGAGGAAGCACGCCCGTGCTCTCGCTCTCCGTAGCCAGCTGACCGCGCAGAGTTTACTGAGAGTTACCGGGACACCGCGCGCGAACAGCGAATCGCGGCGCGTCGGCACCAAACACCCGGGGATATGAGTTAACGGGCCGCGCGAACGGCACTGGCCGCGGCCGGATCCGGCACCGGCAGGCTGTCAGGCTCAGGTCCGGCGGTTGCGCTGACCACGGGCTTGCTGACCACGGGCCTGCTGACCACGGGCCTGCCAAGCGCGGGCCCGCCGAGCTCGTCCGCTCGCAGCTTCCTGATCTCGCGCGGGATCAGCGCCAGAGCCGAGGCAGCGACGATCAGCACCGCCGCACCGTACTGAGTCGCGGACACGCCGATCCAGGCCGCGATCGGCCCGGCCAGCACCGCGCCGACCGGCATCGCCATCACCGAGCCGAATGCGTCGTAAGACGACACCCGCGCGAGTTTCTCCGGCGGGATGTTCCTGGCCAGGGCCACCGTCCACTGGACCATCATGATCTCCATGGCGATGCCGAGCACGAACGACGCGGCGCAGATCGCCGGCACCGGCCACAGCATCGCCAGGGCCAGCGGCGAGATTGCGATGCTCGCGCCGATGCCCGCGACGAACAGCATCGGGCGCCGCGGGCTGAAGCGCAGCGAGATGATGCCGCCCGCGATCAGGCCAAGCGACTCGGCCCCGGTGATCGTGCCCCAGGCCGCGGCCCCGCCGAGATGCGCGCGGGCGACGACCGGCCCGAGCACGCCGAAGGCGCCGTACCAGGCGGCCAGCACGACGGCGAACTGGAGGACGATGACCCACAGCCAGGTGTGCGACCGGAACTCCGACCAGCCCTCGCGCAGCTCACGCAGCATGCCGGGTTGCTGCGTCCGCTCGTGGGCAGTGACCCGCAGCGCCAGCATCAGCGGCACCGTGCCGAGCAGCCCCGTGCCGCAGACGGCCAGCGCCCAGCCCGGCCCGATCGCCGCGACCACGAAGCCGGCCAGGACCGCGCCGCCCATCTGGGCGCCGTTCATGGCCAGCCTGCTGACCGCGCTCGCCTCCTGCAGCAGCTCGCCCGGCACCAGCCGCGGCAGCAGCGCCGAGGAGGCCGGATAGAAGATCGCCATGCCAATGCCGGTCAGGGACTCCAGCGCGAGCATCTGCCACAGCGCCGGATGGCCGGTCAGGACCAGGATCCCGAACGTGCCCTCGCCCGCCGCCATCATGAGATTGCCGGCGATGATCACCTTCTGCGGCGCCAGCCGGTCCGCGATGACGCCGCCCAGCAGCAGGAACACCAGCGACGGCGCGATCTGCGCGGCCAGCACGTAGGACAGCTTCGCGGTCGAGCCGTGGGTCGCGTCCAGCACTGCGAACGAGACGCCGACCAGGGAGAACGCGAAGGATGCGGGAGCCAGCACGCGGTCAGCGAGCAGCAGCCTGAAGTCCCGGATCGCGAGCACCGGCAGACGGCGCGTCACCGGGGCGAAGCGGCGCCTCAGCGCGCGCGCAAACATGGCCAGACTTCCGATCGTGATCCGGGGGTGATGTTAGTGATCTTACCCGCTGGCTCTGGCCGGCCGATACTGAATTTCGGCCTGGCGATGAGATCAGGCCAGGTCAGGGCCGGATTGCCGGCTGCGTACCGGGCCACGGCCGGCGGAACAGCCATTGCCAGAACGTCCGGCGAGGCCCGCGCGTCCGCAGGTTGCCGCCCAGCACCCGGCCGGAGATCTCAATCCGCAGGATCGTCGGCGGCGGCGGGTACCGCGGCGGCTGCAGGTGCATCGCGCCGCCGACCATCTCGATCCCGCCGGTGTCGACCACGACGCCCGGACGCGTGACGATCACGAAGTTACCGCCCTTGACCTCGGCCTCGATCTGCAGAACCGGCGCGGTAATGACAGCCTGCGAGAAGTCCAGCCGCACGTTCCCGCCCGTTGACTGGATTTCCATCCGCCTCGGCACGATCCACTGGCCGATCTGCTGCGCGTTGCCGCCGCGGTGTTTCATGCGGATGACATCCTGCGGCTCAGGGCTGGGCGCCGCGAGTTGCGGCGCCCCCGGAGCCGCGGGCAGATCGGCGGTCAGCACGACGAGCTCACGCTGGGTGCGCGCGGTCAGCGCCGCCTCCAGCCGCTCGTCCAGCTCGTCCGCCGTCAGGCGGCCGTCGCCGGCCGCGACGCGCAGCAGCTCCACTACCCTGTCCCGGTCCTCGTGGGACGCGCGCAGCTCGGGTCTGCCCGGGTCCTGCCCGCCGGCCGGGGAAAGCTCGCCAGTCACCCGACACACTGTAGAGCCATCGCGGGGCCGCGGTTGACCCGATAGCGGCTAGTTCGGCATGATCATCCAAGCCGGGCCCGGCAGCTGCCCGGCGGCACCCCGGCTGCACTTGCCCGCCTGGCTGGTGGCACGCTCAGGAATAGCGCACCGCCCGGCTGAGTTCGCGACGAGTGTGCGGCACCGGCGAGAGGAGCTGATGGTCAGTTGAGCATCCTGGGCACGAGGGTTCTGCGTACTGAGGATCCGAAATTTCTGACCACCGGTGGTGTGTACACCGAGGATGTCGTTGACGACCGGCTCGCAGGCGCCTATCACGTGTTCTTCGTCCGCTCACCGGTCGCGCACGCCAGGATCAACAGCGTCGACGTCAGCGCGGCCCTGCGGGCGCCGGGCGTCGTCGCGGCGTTCACCGGCGCTGACCTCGCCGACCTGGCGCCCATCCCGCCGGCGGCGGCGGGGCTGATGAAGGCCGAGATGCAGCAGCGGCTGCTAGCCACCGACAAGGTCCGCTACGTCGGCGAGGCGGTCGCGGCAGTCGTCACCGAAGAGGCCTACCAGGGCGAGGACGCAATTGAGCTGGTGACGGTGGACTACGACCAGCTGCCGGCCGTGCTCGGCTACGCGCCGACTGACGACAGCCTGCTGTTCGAGGAAGCGGGCACCAACGTCGCCGGCTACTGGGGCGACGCGTCGACCCTGAAGGCTGATCTGTTCGACGGCTGCGACGCCGTCGTCAGTCACACCATCATCAACCAGCGCGTCGCCCCGGCCCCGATGGAGATGCGGGCCGCCGCGGCGGTGTGGGGCGAGGACGGCCGGCTGACCACGTGGATCCCGAACCAGGGCGCGCAGGGCACCAAGGCCCAGCTGGCGGGGCTGCTCGGCGTCGAGGCCAGCCAGGTCCGGGTCATCACCCCGGATGTCGGCGGCGCGTTCGGCGCGAAGTTCGGCGCCGATCCCGAGCATGCGATTGTCGCCTGGATCGCCCGGCACCTGGGCAAGCCGGCCCGGTGGACCGAGACCAGGTACGAGAACCTGATCGCGATGACCCACGGCCGGGCCCAGCAGCACACCGTGACCATGGGCGGCAGCCGGGACGGAACCATCGAGGCCTACCGCCTGGAGATCGTCCAGGACGCGGGCGCCTACCCGAAGATCGGCGCCATCCTGCCCATGCTGACGATCCTGATGACGCCGGGACCGTATGACATCCCGAGGGCCGAGGCCGTGGCCAAGGTCGTGGTCACGAACACCACGCCGATCGGCGCTTACCGGGGCGCCGGCCGGCCCGAGGCCACCGCCGCGATCGAGCGGGCCATTGACCTGTTCGCCACCGAGATAGGCGTCGATCCGGCTGACGTCCGCCGCAGGAACCTGCTGGCCCCGTTCACCGAGCCGCACCGGACGGCGTTCGGCGCGCTGTACGACACCGGCGACTATGCCGCCGCCCTGGACAAGGCGCTTGAGGCGGCGGACTACCCGGCGCTGCGCAAGGAGCAGGCCGAGCGCCGTGCTAGCGGCGATGCCCGTCAGCTGGGAATTGGCGTCGCCAGCTACGTCGAGATAACCGGCATGGGCGACGGAGAAGGCACGCCACCCGAGGAGAACGCCACCGTCGAGGTTCACCCGGACGGCACCGCGACCATCCTGACCGGTACCTCACCGCATGGTCAGGGCCACGCGACCGCGTGGGCGATGCTCGCCAGCGAGGAGCTCGGCATTCCGGTGGACAAGATCACCCTCAGGTGGGGCGACACCGACCTGATCCCGGAAGGCGGCGGCACCGGCGGTTCCCGCAGCCTGCAGCAGGGCGGCGCGGCCGTGCAGCAGGCCGCGCAGGAACTGCTCGAGGTGGCGAAGGTCCGGGCCGCGGCGCAGCTGGAAGCCAACGCGGCTGACCTGGTGTTCGACAAGACCCGCAGCGCCTTCAACGTGGCCGGCGACCCGGATGCCTCGGTGCCCCTGACCGCGCTGGCTGAGAACGAGCGGCTGCTGATCAGGACCGTGTTCTCCCAGCCGGGCGCGACGTTCCCGTTCGGCACGCATGTCGCGGTCGTCGAAGTCGACACCGAGACCGGCAAGGTGACCCTGCAGCGCGTGATCACCGTCGACGACGCGGGCGTGGTGCTGAATCCGCTGCTGGCCGAGGGCCAGCGGCACGGCGGCATCGGCCAGGGCGCGGCGCAGGCCTTCCTCGAGGAAGTCGTCTACGACGCGGACGGCAACCCGCTGACGGCCAGCTTCGCCGACTACCCGATCGTGTCCGCGACCGAGATGCCGAGCTTCGAGCTTGCGGACATGGCGACTCCCACGACCTACAACCCGCTCGGCGCCAAGGGGATCGGCGAGGCGGGCTCCATCGGCTCCACCCCGGCCGTGCAGAACGCGGTCGTCGATGCCGTGTCCCATCTCGGCGTCCGGCACATTGACATGCCTGTCTCCTCCCGCCGGGTGTGGCAGGCCATACAGGCGGCACAGCCTGGATCGGAGCGTTCATGACCCGCATCGAGCTCACTGTCAACGGCGAGAAGCAGTCGGACGAGGTCGAGCCGCGCCTTCTGCTCGTGCACTACCTGCGCGAGGTACTCGGGCTGCGAGCGGCCAACGTCGGCTGCGACACCACGTCGTGCGGTGCGTGCACGGTCCTGCTGGACGGCGAGTCAGTGAAGTCCTGCACGGTACTGGCGGTACAGGCAGCCGGGCACGAGGTGACCACCGCTGAGGGGCTGGCGCGCGATGGCGAGCTGCATCCGGTGCAGGCCGCCTTCCGGCAGAATCACGGCCTGCAGTGCGGCTTCTGCACGCCGGGCATGGTGATGGCGACGGTCGGCCTGCTGTCGGAGAACCCGCATCCGACCGAGGCGCAGGTCCGGCAGGGCCTGGAAGGCAATCTGTGCCGGTGCACCGGCTATCACAACATCATCCGGGCCGTGCTGGCCGCCGCCGACGCTGAGGTGACCGCATGATCCCCGCGCAGTTCGAGTACGTCGCCGCCGAGTCGGCCGTCGATGCGCTCGACCTGCTGGCCGAGTACGGCGACGACGCCAAGCTGCTGGCCGGCGGTCACTCGCTGCTGCCGATGATGAAGCTGCGGCTCGCGGCCCCGCAGGTGCTGATCGACATCGGCGGCCTGACTGAGCTGGCCGGCGTCAGCACCGACGGTGACGAGCTCGTGGTCGGGGCAACCACCCGGCACGCCGACCTGGCGGCCAGCGAGCTCGCCCGAGCCGAGGCGCCGCTGCTGGCCTACGCGGCCGCGCAGGTCGGCGACCCGCAAATCCGCCATCGCGGCACCATCGGCGGCTCTCTCGCGCACGCCGACCCGGCCGCGGATCTGCCGATGGCCCTGGTCGCACTCGGCGGAACCGTCGTGCTGCAGGGTCCGGAGGGCAGCAGGTCAGTCGCCGCGGATGACTTCTTCCAGGGCTATTTCGAGACCGCGATGGAGCCGGGTGAGCTGCTTGTCTCGGTCCGGGTGCCGCGCCGTCCCGGAGTGCCCTGGGGCTACCAGAAGTTCGTCCGGCGGTCCAACGACTGGGCGATCGTCGGGGTCGCCGCTGTCGCCGGGCGGATCGCGCTGGCCAACATGGGAGCGACGCCGCTACGCGCCACCGGGGCCGAGGAGGCGCTGGCAGGCGGCGCGTCCGCCGCCGAGGCGGCCGGGCACGCCGCCGATGGCACCTCGCCCGGCGAGGACATCCACGCCGATCGTGAGTACCGCCGCCACCTCGCGAAGGTCCTGACCCGGCGGGCGCTTGAGCACCAGACCGGCTGACTGCCCGGCCTGCCAGCCATGAGCCGTACAGCCAGCCGTACAGCCATGAGCCGTACAGCCATGAGCCGTACAGCCATAACCGGGCAGATCGCGGGTAGCCAGTAGTTATGTCTTCTGACGATCCCGGTGAGTACCAGGCCGAGTCCAACGGGCAGCTGATGCCCCAGCGTGTCGCTGAGCTGGCAGGCGAGCTCAGCGAGGCCAGGGACGAGACACGGCGCAGGCGCATTGCCCGGCAGATACCCCAGCTGGCCAGCCGGAGCGGTCAGGCGACCGTCCGGGGGCTGCAGTCCGGCACCGGAACGCTCGCCCGCCGTGCCCGCCCGGCCAGGGATGCCGCCGCCCGCGGCGTTCAGTCCGGCCGGGGCATCGCGAGCCGGGGAGCCCAGGCGAGCGGGAACGCCGCCTGGCGCACGCTGCGCGCCAGCGGCCAGTGGCTTACCGCGCAGGTCCTGGAGATGGCACCGCGGGTGCCGATCCGCAGCCTGGCAACACTGCAGGCGCAGTTTCCCGGCCGCAGCACCGACGAGCTGGCGCAGAGCCTGATCGTCAGCGCATCGCGCGCGTCCGCGGGCGTCGGGGCGGCGGTCGGGGCCACGGCGGCCGTTCCCTTCGCGCCAACGGTCCCGATCGAGCTCGGCGTCGAGACGCTGGCGCTGGTCGCCATCGAGCTCAAGCTCATCGCCGAGCTCCATGAGGTGTACGGGATGCCGGCGCCAGGGTCGGCGACGCAGCGGATGATCGCCTACACCGGCTCCTGGGCCGAGCGCCGCGGCGTGCGCATCACGACCAACGGTCTCGCGCTGGCGGTCGGCTCCCCGCTGCGCCGCAAGCTCGAGCGGCGGCTGCTGGCCAAGGCCAGCCAGAGCGCGCTGTCACTCGCTCCGCTGCTGACCGGGGCCGCGGCCGGCGCGCTGATCGATCACCACGAAACGCGCAGGCTCGGGCTGCAGATCCGCGACGACCTGCGCAAGCGCGCGAGGAACTAGGGCACCGCCGCGGGCCTAGAGCTGCGCCAGTTCCTCCGCCAGGTCGTCGAGGCCGAGTGCGCCGAGCGACAGCGCGGCCATATGCCACGACTTCAGGTCGAAGCTGTCGCCGCGGGCCGTGCGGGCTGCGTCGCGGCCGGCCAGCCAGGCGCGCTCGCCCAGCTTGTAGCTGATCGCCTGGCCGGGCATGCCGAGGTAGCGGACGATCTCGCTCTCGGCGAACTCACGCCCGCGCCCGCTGTGCTCGTCGAAGAAGTCCAGGGCCAGCTCCGGCGTCCACCGCTGGCCGGCGCCGGGCGCCCAGTCCGCCGCGACCGGCAGCTCCAGGTGCATGCCGATGTCGATGATCACCCGGATCGCGCGCATCAGCTGCGCGTCCAGGTAGCCCATCCGCGCGCCGGGCGTACGCAGGAACCCGAGCTCGTCCATCAGCCGCTCCGCGTACAGGGCCCAGCCCTCGGAGCAGGCGCTGACGCCGCCCACGCTGGTCTGATAGACCGACAGCCGGGATGCCAGGTACGTCCACTGCCCGATCTGCAGGTGGTGGCCCGGCACGCCCTCGTGATACCAGGTACTGATCAGGCCCCAGAGCGGGAACGAGGTCTTGCCCAGCGTCGGCAGCCAGGTCCGACCCGGCCTGGAAAAGTCCTGCGAGGGCCCGGTGTAATACGGCGCGGCGGCACTGCCCGGCGGCGCGATCCTTGCCTCAACCACCTTCACCGGCTCGGCCAGGTCGAAGTGCGTGCCGGACAGGCTCGTCATCGCCTCGTCCATCAGCTGCTGGAGGCGTTCCCTGACTGCCTCGACTCCATCGATCACCTCGTCGTGCACGTCGAGGTACTGCATGGCCTGCGCCGGCGTCGATCCGGGCAGGATCCGGTCCGCCTCAGCTTTCATCTCGGCCAGAATCGAGCGGTACTGCGACCAGCCCCAGTCGTAGGCCTCGGCGAGATCCAGGTTCGCCCCGTTCCACCGCTTCACGCCGAGCCGGTAGCGCTCCTCCCCTACCCCGTCCGGAGTACCAGCCGCGGCGGGCAGGTAATCGGCAAGCAGCCAGTCGCGCAGGCTGGCGACCGCCGCGTCCGCGGCAGCGCCGGCCGACGCCAGGTCCGCGCGCAGCGCGTCAGTAGCGTCTGCCGGAGCGGCGCTGGTGAAGTCGGTGTACCAGCCGCGGCCATCGCCGGCCGCCAGCCAGGCGTCGAACTGCGCCGTCACGGTCTGCACCTGGCGGGGAGCGGCATACAGGCCGCGGCTGCCGCCCTCGGTGAGGGAGTCACGGTAGCCCGCGAGCGCGGCAGGGACCTTACCGAGCCGGCGCGCGATCACCGCCCAGTCGTCCGCGGTCGCCGCCGGCATCATCAGGAAGACGCTGCGCACCTGCTGCGCCGGGCCGAAGATGTTCGACATCGCGCGCAGGTTCTCGCCCGTGGCGCTGATTGCCAGCTCGGTCTCCAGGCGCTCCCGCAGCAGCCGGGCGCACCGGCGCTCGTCGCCATCGGCGAGACCGCCCGCTCCGGCCGCCGCCTTCTCCTCCTCCGCCAGCCGCGCCAGGGTCGCCCGCTGGAGCTCAGCCTGCGCCTCATCGCCCGCCGGCGACAGGTCGGGCAGCTCGTCCTGGCCCTGCGGCAGCCCCAGGTGGGTGGCCAGCACCGGGTCAAGCCCGGCGAGACGCTGGACGAAGTCATCGGCAATATCGCGGACGGGGCGGGGCCCTGAGCCCGCTCCGGTCTGGCCGGTTCCGGCGGAGGTGCGTGTCATGCTGGACATTCTGCCCTGGCGGGCCGCGCGTGCCGGCGCCGACTCTCGGGACGTTAGGGTCTGCGAATGACTAGTCGCAAGATTCTGGTAACGGGGTCATCACGGGGCATCGGCCGGGCGGTCGCGGAGGCGTTCGCCGCCGCCGGCGACACGGTGGCCGTCCATCACCGGGCATCGGCCGAACTCGCCGCCGAGGTAGCGGGCGGGCTGCCCGGTGACGGTCACGTCGTCGTCCAGGCGGACATCGCCGACCCGGCTGCGGTCCGGGCCATGGTCGACGAGGCCGCCGCCGGCCTCGGCGGACTGGACGTCCTGGTCAACAACGCCGCCAGCTACGGGCGCTCGTCGCATCCAGTCGGCGAGGTGAGCTACGAGCACTGGCAGCAGGTCTGGCAGGAGACCATCGGCCTGAACCTGATCGGCGCCGCGAACGTGACCTGGTGCGCGGTGCAGCACATGATCGCCGCCGGCGGCGGCCGGATCGTCAATGTGTCCTCGCGCGGTGCCTTCCGCGGCGAGCCCGGCCAGCCCGCCTACGGCGCCAGCAAGGCGGGCCTTAACGCTCTCGGCCAGTCGCTCGCCGTCGCGCTGGCGCCGCACAACATCATCGTGTCCGCGGTGGCGCCGGGCTTCGTCCAGACCGATATGGCCGCAACTCACCTGGAGGGTCAGGCCGGCGACGCGATCCGGGCGCAGAGCCCGTTCGGGCGCGTTGCCAGGCCGGCGGAGATCGCCGCGGCCGTGCTGTACCTGGCCTCGCCGGAGGCCGCCTGGGCCAGCGGCGCGATACTCGATCTCAACGGCGCCTCCTACCTGCGAACCTGATGGCGTGAAGGCTGCGAATCTGAGGCCATGAGAACACAGACGTTCGATCTGCATACCGGCAGCAAGCCGGTCGTCGCCGACATCACCCGGCAGTGCGGTCAGTTCGCCAGGGAGGCGTCCGGCGGAGGTGACGGTCTGCTCCAGGTATTCGTGCCGCACGCGACCGCCGGGGTCGCCATCCTCGAGCTGGGCGCCGGCAGCGACGACGACCTGCTGGCCACGCTGGCCGACCTGCTGCCAGCCGACGACCACTGGCGGCACGCCCACGGCTCGCGCGGCCACGGCCGCTCGCACGTGCTGCCGGCCTTCGTCCCGCCGTCCGTGACAGTCCCGGTCATCAGCGGCCGCCTGGGCCTCGGCACCTGGCAGTCCATCGCGATCGTGGACCTCAATGCGGACAATCCACACCGGCAGATCCGGCTCTCCTTCCTTGGCTAGGGTCGGGAGCCATGACGACCAGCAGAGTCCGTGAGTACATCGCGGCGGACCGGGACGCGATCATGGCGCTGGCGCCCCGCCTGCTCGAGACCGGGATGGCCAATCACGCCGCCCGCGCCTTCTACGCCGGGATCGGCTACCAGGAGGAAGACGTTCGGCTCACCAAGAGAATCAGGGGTCACGATGCCGAACCGGCCTGACCTCAGCACGCCCCGCGCTGAGGACCTCGCGATCCACCGGAAGCTGGCGGCCGAGCTGTTCAACGGCACCTGGACGCTCATGGAAAAGCCGGACCGCACCCGGGCCGAGGACGCGCGGATGATCCATATGGCGCACGCGTCGGCGTACCACTGGCTGCAGGTCGGTGAGCCGGTGCACTTCGCCCGCAGCCACTGGCAGTGCTCGCGGATGTACTGCGAGCTGGGCCGGGCTGAGCCCGCGCTGTATCACGCGCAGTTCGTGGTCGACATCTGCGAGCAGGACGACATCGGCGACTGGGACCTTGCCTTCGGCTACGAGGCGCTGGCTCGCGCGCACGCGGTCGCCGGGGACCAGGCTGAATCCCGCCGCTGGCGGGAGCAGGCGGAAAGCGTCCCGATCGCCAAGGCCGGCGATCGTGACCAGCTGCGCAGCGACCTGGCCACGATCGACGGCAGTTAGGTCACCAGGCGTAGGCCTCGGGTGCAGCACCGCCGGGGCCGGGGAAGATCTGCTCGAGCCGCGCCAGCGCCTTGTCGTCGAGTGTCAGGTGCTCGGCCCTGATCGCGCTGGTCAGCTGATCGAGCGTGCGCGGCCCGACAATAGGCGCGGTCACGGCGGGCTGATGGAGCAGCCAGGCCAGCGCGACCTCGGCGGCCGGGTGCCCGAGCTCGGCGCAGAACGACTCGTACGCCTCGATCTGCGGACGCCGCTCAGCCAGTACCTCGGCCGACCTGCCGCCGCCGCTGCGAGGCCCGGTCTCGCGGCTCAGGACGCCGCTGAGCAGGCCGCCGTGCAGCGGGCTCCACGGCAGCAAACCCAGGCCGTAGCCCTGGCACGCGGGCAGCACCTCAAGCTCCACGGTGCGCTCGGCCAGGTTGTACAGGCTCTGCTCACTGACCAGGCCGAGCGCGCCGCGGCGCTGCGCCGCCTCCTGCGCCTGGGCGATGTGCCAGCCGGCGAAATTCGACGAGCCGGTGTAGATGACCTTGCCCTGCGTGCGCAGGACGGACATCGCCTCCCAGATCTCGTCCCAGCCCGTCGACCGGTCGACGTGATGCATCTGGTACAGGTCGATGTGGTCGGTCTTGAGCCGCCGCAGCGACGCCTCGCAGGACTGCCGGATGTTGACCGCGGACAGGAAGCGGTCGTTGGGCCACTCCCCCTTGCCGCCGTACAGCTTGGTAGCCAGCACGACTTTGTCCCGGCGCCCCGGAGCGGCGGTGAGCCAGTCGCCGACGATCGACTCGGTAACGCCATCGGCGCGCGGCCGCCCGTAGGTGTTGGCCGTGTCGAAGAAGTTGATGCCCTGCTCCAGGGCATGGTCCATGATCTGGTGAGCATCCGGCGGCTCCGTGTGCGCGCCGAAGTTCATCGTGCCCAGGCAGATCCTGCTGACAGAGACGCCGCTGCGGCCAAGGTGGGTGTAGTCCATGCCCCCAACTTACGGGGCGGCCCGGCGCCTGCCTACGGCGCCGGCGCGGCAGTCGGAACCGCGGCCGGAGGCGCATCCGGCTGGTCCGTGCCGCAGTACTTGCACTTGCTCGCGGCCGCGGGCAGATCGCTGGACAGGCAGGCCGGGCAGGTCTTGACCGCCGGCGGGTCGCCGAAGACAGTAACGCCGCGGCGGGCCGAGACCGCCTTGTAGGGCACCACGACCAGGAAGTAGATGACCACCATGAAGATCAGGAAGTAGATGATGGCCGAGATGAACGTCCCGATGTTCAGGAACGTGGCCTTATTGCCTGCCGTCCCCAGCTGCCAGCCCAGGCCGACCGAGCTGCCGCCTTCCGCCCGCGCGACGATCGGATCGATCACGCTCGTGGTGAACGCGCTGATCAGCGTGCTGAAGGCGAGCGCGATGACCAGTCCGACGGCAATGACGATGACATCGCCGCGCAGCAAGAAGTTGCGGAAGCCCTTCATGGGCTCTCTCCGTTCTCTGGATTGCGTGTTGCAGTGCCGTTGTCGGGGCTTTGCTGCGTCAATACCAGCTTGCATGCTTCCACATAAGCCCGTTTAGTGCGGGCGATACCGATTCGCGGTGCGGCGCTGTGGCATGATCGCGGTGCGGAAAACCGGCGGCGGGAAGGTGCCAGATGGACGTACGCGAGGCGCTCTACACGACCAGGGCGATGCGCCGGGTCAGGCCCGATCCGATTCCCGAGCCGGTGCAGGCACGCATCCTGGATGCCGCGATCCGCGCGCCGAGTGGCGGCAACTCGCAGGACTGGCGGTTCCTGCTGATCGATGATCCGGGCATCAAGGCTCAGCTCGGCCCGCTGTACCGGGACGCGATCGGCCGGCTGTGGGCGACCTTCTACCGTGAGCGCCTCGACGCGGCCCGCGCCGCGCCCGATGATCCGCAGGGCGCCTCACTGCTGCGGGTGCAGGCCTCCGCGCAGCATCTGGCCGACCACTTCGAGACGGTCCCGCTGTTCCTGGCCGCCTTCGCCCGCGGGGACTCCAGCGGCGGCTCCATCTTCCCGGCCGTCTGGAGTGCTCAGCTCGCCGCCCGTGCGGAGGGCGTTGGCAGCGCGCTGACCTCGATCCTGGGCGCTTTCCACGGCGCCGAGGCCCGTGAGATCCTCCAGGTGCCCGCGGAGGCGGGCTGGACGATGATGTGCCTGGTGTCGTTCGGCTACCCCACTGGCCGCTGGGGCGTCGCGGCCCGGCGGCCGGTCCAGGAGGTCTCCTACCGCAATACCTGGGGGACACCGCTGGAATTCGAGGTATCCGAGCCGCTGTGGCCCTGAGGGGCTGACTGGCCCCGGACGGTTACCGGGGGCGATGATGGGGTGTGGCGTTCGGCTCCGGCGGCGGCGGCGACCAGCAGCGCGGCCCCGTCGAGTACGTAGAGTTCGGCAGCCGCCGGCGGTGGACCCGCGGCGGGCTGTCCTGGCTGCTGCTCGCCTGCCTGATCATCGCGGCCGTCGTGATCGCGATCCGGCACGCAGGCAGGAGCGGGCCCCCGAAGCCGCCGCCGGTCACAGTGACGTTCGTGCGGCACCCGCTGCTCGGGATCTCCGCGGGCTGGGATCTTTTCGGCCTGGACAAGGCCGGCGTCGTCGCGATCCAGTTCGCCCGCGGTCGCATCACGCGCACCCTGCTGCCGCCGGCTGAGGGCAGCGGTCCGGTGTCCTTCATCGTCGGCCCGCACACCGCGATCGTCCGGCCGCTGGACAATGTGCCCGGCTACCTGGTGCCCGATGGCCAGCCTGCGAAGCGCCTCACCGGCATCCTGGCCGGCGGCGGTCTCCTGCTGCCAGGTCCGGCTGCCGGCCAGGAGTGGGACACCGCGGCCAGCCCCGACTCCCTTGTCCTCGTCGGACCGAGCGGCCACGCCACGAGGACGCACATCACCCTGCCCAATCCGGGCTGGCCGTCCCAGTCGGCGATGGCCGACGGCCGCGGCGATGTCCTGGTCGCCAGCGACTCAGGCACCCAGTACGACGCGGGGCCGCACTTCCTCCGGCAGATCGGCGTGCTGCTGTCCGCGGTCGGCCCGACGGACTGGCTCGGCATGAACTGCCCGTCGGGGCGCTGCAAGAACGTAGTACTGAACCCGGAGACCGGCGTTCAGCGCACGCTGCCCGGACCGCCGGTGCACCTGCTGACCTGGCCGTGGCCCGCTTATCCCGGTTCCGTCGCACCCGACGGGCAGACGGCGGCCATCGTCGCCGACTCCGGCAACGGGCGCGTAGTGCTGGAGGAAATCAGCCTGGCTACCGGCGCGGTGACGCACCTGGCCGTGCCCATTACCGAGGACACCTCGAGCCAGACGATGGCCTGGTCACCGGACAGCCAGTGGCTGTTCGTGGCAGCGTCGGACGGCCTCCTGCTTGCCATCAGCACGCGCACGCACCGGATCGAGAGCCTCGGAGTGCCGGGCGCCTTCACCCAGCTGGCCATGCGCGGCTAGCTGGGCTGGCGCCGGGAACGCGGACGAGGAGCGCACCGGGACGCACGGACGCCGTCAGCGACCGGCCGGCGGCGATCACCTCGCCGTCCACCTGACGCGGCAGGTCGGCGTCCGCACTGATCTCGACGACGCTGGCCCGGTGGCGCTCCAGCTGCCTGTCGTCCTTGCCGCTGCGCCTGACGACCCGCGCGCCGATGCGGACCCAGCCGGGCAGTCCCTGCGGCGCCAGGATGACGACGTCGAGCAGGCCGTCATCGAGCCGGGCGGCCGGCATGATCGGGACACCGCCGGGAAGTGCGCCGGAGTTCCCGACCGTGACCGACCGGGCGCGCCTGATCAGCGGTTCGCCGGCATCCAGGCGGATAGTGAAGGTTGCGGGCGGCTGGAGCAGCTGCCCCAGGGCCGCCCCGGCGTAAGACGGCCAGCCGGCCAGCCTCTTGGCCGCTGCCGGCGTTGCAGCCACGATCGCGGCGTCGAGCCCGATTCCGGCCATGGCGGTGAACCAGGTGCCGTCGGCCATCGCCAGATCGATGCGCGCGCTCCGCCCGCCGAACGCCACAGCGAGCGCGGCGTCCGCCCGGCCTGGCAGCCGGAGTGCCCTGGCCGTCAGGTTCGCCGTTCCGGACGGCACGATCGCGAGCGGCACCGGCGTGCAGGCGAGGGCCTGGGTGCAGGCGTGGACGGTGCCATCGCCGCCGACCGCGATGACAAGCTGGGCGCCAGCCTCGATCGCGCTGCGCGCTGCACCTGTGCCAGGGTCCGATGATGTCGTCCGCAGGAACCGGGGCTGCGCCCAGCCGCAGGAGTCAGCAGTGCGCTCACACAGCTCCCGCAGCCGGCGCAGGCCGCGCACCCGGGCCGGATTGACCACCACCGCCGCGAAATTCACTCGCTCCCCCGCCGGGCGGCTGCCATGCTCCATGCAATCACGCCAGGCTGTCCCGCCGGCGAGCGCGGAGGGTTGATGCACATCACCGGGTTCCGGCCGCGGAGCGCCACGCCGGACGAGGTAGCCGCCTATGCCGCTGTGCAGCTGGCGGCCCTGGCCGCTGACGACCCGGACGAGCCGCTGCCTGCCCGTGACTGGCTGACCGCCCGGCTGACCCGGCCACCGTCGCCGGACGTGCGGCGGCTGTACTGGATCGCCCGGGACGCGCCAGACGGACAGCTGACGGCCGTCGCCAGCCTGATGCTGGCCGGCGAGCTGGATTCTGACCTCGCGGCCATCAACATTGCCGTCCGACCCGAGCAGCGGCGCCGGGGCACCGGCACGGCGCTGCTGCGCACGGCGGCGGCAGCGGGCGGCTCGCGGCACTGCCTGTTTGCCGAAGGCGTCAGGGCGGGAACGCCCGGAGCGGCGTTCGCCGACTTTCACCAGTTCGCGGTCGTGCAGCAAACCCTCCTGCTGAGCCTCGATCTGGCGGCCGTCAGGCAGGCGAGCTGGGATCTGCCCGACCCGGCTGGCTACCGGCTCGTTCAGTGGACGGGCAGCGCGCCTGAGGACCTGCTGTCCTCCTATGCCGCGGCCAGGAACGCCATCTATGAGGCGCCGCAGGGCAGCATGAGCTTCACCGAGCCTGAGTGGTCACCAGAGCGGCTCCGCGCTGAGGAGGCCGCCGCCCGCGATCGCGCGTGTGAGCTCTGGGTTGCCGTTGCGGTCCACGAGCAGACCGGCGCGGTCGCGGGACTGACCTGCCTTGAGGTCTTCGCGCAGGAGCCGGAGCTCGGCCGCCAGCAGGACACCGCAGTGCTCGCGGCGCATCGCGGCCACGGCCTCGGTGCCTGGCTGAAGGCCGCCAACCTGCGGCGGCTCACCGCCGCGCGCCCGGTCGTGCGGGAGGTCAGGACCAGCAACGCCGCCGATAACGAGCACATGCTGCGGGTGAACCGCCAGGTCGGCTTTACCGTCACCGCGTCGGCGCAGAACCGCGAGGCAGCGCTGGCCGACCTGCGGGCCAGACTCGGCTAGGTCACAACCGCGGGCTCCGGGTCGCGTCTCAGAGATGAGAGCGGGCGACGATGACGGAGACCGAGATGCTCAGGCCAGGCGCAGCAGTCAGAAGCGGATCCTGCCTGGCCGCGACGCTGACGTGCCTCGCTGTCGCGACCGCGTGCGGTTCCGGGACCCGGGTTGCTTCCGAAAGCAGCGACACGAAACAGTCGGGCGTCCTGACCGCCGTGTCCTGTTTCGCGCCGGCGAACTGCACGGCCGTCGGCTCGTACTACGACACTGCCACGGGCCCGGAGCAGGCACTCGTCGAGCACTGGAACGGCACTGCCTGGCACGTCTCGCCGCCGCCCGGCGCGTGCGTAGCCGTCGGCGTCACCACTGGCGGCGCACCCGAAGCCGGGTACTGGGATGGCAGGACCTGGCGCCTGCGGCCGATGCCCCTGCCGCCGCACCCGGCGCAGAGCATCACCCTGGCCGGAGTCTCCTGCAGCGGGCCGCGCTTCTGCGTGGCTGTCGGGGATTACTCCTACGGCGTCGGCGCCATGCCCGGCAGGAGCGGCAGGGACAGGACGTTCGCCGAGCGCTGGAATGGCTCGTTCTGGCAGGTCACGCAAACTGTCAACGCGGCCAGCTGGAACCGGCTCAGCGCCGTTTCGTGTACGTCGCCGCGCGCCTGCACAGCCGTCGGAAGCTACGCGCAGCAGTTCCCCCTGGCCGAGCGGTGGAATGGCTCGGCGTGGCTCAGTGAGCGCGTTCCCGCCCTGAATAAGATCGGCTACACCGAGCTGACCGCCGTATCGTGCAGCACGGAGCGCTCCTGCCTGGCCGCTGGCACCTACGACGGCGGCAGCCAGGCGATCGCCGAGTCATGGAACGCAGGTACCTGGCGGCTGTCCGTGCTGCCGGGGCCGCCGCAGGGAGAGCCCTTCGTCCAGCCGGCCGGGGTGTCCTGCGCCGGGCCTGCCGCCTGTGTCGCGGTCGGGACCGACGGTGCCGGTCTCGCCGAGGTCTGGAGCGGCGGCCGCTGGCGGATCACGCCCGTTCCCGGCCTGTAGCCGCACCAGGCGCCTGGCGCTGTCAGATGACGAGCCCGAGACCGCCGTCCACCACCAGGGTCTGCCCGGTGGCGTACGGGGTGCCGATGATGCCCAGGCAGGCCGCGGCAATGTCCTCGGGCGTGGCGACGCGATGCAGCGGCGCGGCTGCCTCGACGTCCGCCTTGCGGTCGTGCCAGTCTGCCGTCCACGGCGTGGCCACCAGGCCCGGCGCGACGGCGTTCACCCGGACGCCGCCGCCCGCGTACTTGGCCATCAGAGTCGTCAGGTGATTGAGGCCGGCCTTGGACACCGCGTAGGGCAGGGAGCTGCCGGTCTGGCGGACCCCGGCGATCGACGTGATGTTGATGATCCAGCCGTCGCCGGCGGCACGCAGCAGCGGGAGCGCGGCCTGGCTCACCAGAAACGTGCCGATGAGATTGACGCGCAGGACCTTCTCCCAGTGCTCCGCCGTGACCGCATCAAGGTCCGCCAGCGGCACGTCGACGGTCACGCCGGCGTTGTTGACCAGGCCATCCAGCCGTCCCCAGCGCTGCTCGGCCGCGGCCACGAGCGCCTCGCCAGTGGCGGGATCGGCGATATCGCCCTGCACGTAGACCGCGTCCGGCAGCTCGGCGGCGAGGCGCTGGCCTGCTTCCGCCGATGCGGCAGAGTTCAGCACGACTCCGGCACCGAGACCGGCGACCTGGCGCGCCAGGGCCGCGCCGATGCCGCTGGACGAGCCGGTGATGATGATCGCCTTGCTGGTGAGGTCCATGACTGGTAGTCCGTTCGGCAAGCCGGCGTGCGGTCGGCATGAGCCTAGGCACCCGGCGTTGACAAGACGCCAGTGCAGAGGCGAAAGTCAGGCAAGTTACTGGCGACACGGTGAGCTGACTACACAGTTCTACTGGCAACACGGGCGGGGGTTGTAACTGGATGCGGCTTCTGCTGATCGGCGCACCCGGCGCGGGCAAGGGAACGCAGGCCGAGCGGCTCGCCGCTCGGTTCGGCATCGCGCACATCTCCAGCGGGGACCTGCTGCGGCAGCACGTCACGGACCAGACGACCCTCGGGCTCAGGGTGAAGTCCTATCTCGACCGCGGCGACCTGGTGCCGGATGCGCTCGTCATGGACATGCTGCGCAAGCCCGTACTGGCGGCGGCCGACGGCTACGTTCTGGACGGCTTTCCGCGGACCGTGGAGCAGGCGAAAGCCTCGTACGCGGTGGTCCGGACGCTCGGCGCCGAAGTTCAGGCCGCGATTCACCTGGACGTCCCGCGGAATGAACTGGTGCGCCGCCTGCTCGCCCGCGGCCGGGGCTCCGAAGACGCCGAGTCGGTTGTCGAGCACCGCCTGCAGGTCTACCAGGCACGAACGGTGCCGTTGCTGGAGTACTACGCCGGGCGCGAGTGGATGTTCACCGTGGACGGCGCCCGCTCGCCGGACGCCGTGCACGACGATATCGCCGGCCGCATCCAGCGCCTGAGTGAGATGGCTAGAACACCAGACTCTGGAGCTGCGCAAACGTAGGCGGCGCTCCGCGAAGCGGAGTGAACCGGCCGTCGCGAAGCACACCGAAGACGTTGGTCTTGGTGCCTGTCACCGGAGCCGCCACGACCAGGACGCTGCCTGACGGGTTGCTCCACTGGAGGCACTCGCTCTCGCTGTTGCCGCCGCGGACCCGGTGGAACGTCTGGAGCAGCTTCCCGGTCGCCGCGGAGAACACCTGGAATTCCATTTCCAGGCTGCTGCGGTGAAGCTGCTCCCACATGACCATGACGACCGTCCTGCCGTCCGGAGTGAGCAGGCCGTCTCCGTTCCAGTGCCAGCCCCTGAACGGCGAGGGACCCGCCGAGACTGCGAGCCTGCTGCTGGCCAGCAGGCCGCCGCCCCGCGTCGCGGTGTTCAGCAGCCAGACGCCCTGCTGGTCAGCCGCGCCTGCCCAGTTGAACGCCAGCGTCCTGCCCGACCAGGACATGCAGCCGGGGTCGTCATTTTCCGTGCAGGTCGCTCCTGGTGCCTGCCGCCACGCTGCGACCCGGCCGGTGCGCAGCGAGTAGATGCTGACTTTCGCATCCCGGATAGGGTTTCCGGTCGTCACCGCGACTGCCAGGTCGGCGCCGTCAGGGGAGAGGTCAATGCCCATAAGGTCGTCGCGCGCGGGCGTCTCCGGAATCGCCAGTGGCCTTACGGTCACCTGGCCTGAGGCGGGGTGGAAGCGGGCGAGGAAGTACTTCACTGGCTGGTTCGGAGGGTACGGCGTTTTCTGCGCGGCCAGCACGAACGTCCTGTCGTCGGCGGCACCGGTAATGACGCTCAGCGTGCCGAACGGCCTGGGCGGGCGGACGACAGCAATGATCTTTCCGGTGGCCGTCGCCCGGATCTGCCCCTCCATGCGCGAGCCGGAATCCACGGGCTTGCCGAACGAAACCAGCGCCAGGTAATACGGCGCGACGCCGCGGAGTGCCCCGCGGCTGGCAGCAGTCAGTCCGGCGTAATTACCTGCTGCCTGTTTTGGTGCCGGCAGTCCGACGGCGAATGCCGACGTTCCGATCACCGCGATGACCGCGATGACCGCGATGACCGCGGCGGCCGCAGTGAGCCCGGCCGCCAGCCTGGACCTCCGCCGCAGCGGGTCGAGGCCCGTCTGCCGGGCGGGATTTCTTTCCATACTGAAGAGACGTTCCCCGCGCGGCGTTTGCTGCCTTGCGAGACCGACAAATGTCCCGCGAAGCGGCCGCGCGCGCGGCCGCTTCGCGGGACTAGCTACTTCAGCACCTGCGCCAGCAGTTCCTGCGCCTCCGACTGGATCCGGGCCAGGTGGCCGGGCCCGCGGAAGGACTCCGCGTACAGCTTGTAGACGTCCTCGGTGCCGGACGGCCGGGCGGCGAACCAGCCGGACTCGGTGACCACCTTGATCCCGCCCAGCGGCTCGCCGTTGCCCGGCGCGGCGGTCAGCCGCTCCAGCACTGGCTCCCCGGCAAGCTCACTCGCAGCGAACTGGTCAGGTGACAGCCTGGCCAGCACGGCTTTCTGCTCCCTGGTGGCCGGAGCGTCGATCCGGGCGTAGGCCGGATCGCCGAGCCGCTCGGCCAGGGTCCGGTAGGCCGCGCTCGGCGTGCTGCCGGTCACCGCGATGATCTCCGCGGCGAGCAGGTCCAGGATGATGCCGTCCTTGTCGGTGGTCCACACGCGGCCGTCCCGGCGAAGGAACGACGCTCCCGCGCTTTCCTCGCCGCCGAACGCGATGCTGCCGTCCAGCAGGCCTGGAACGAACCACTTGAAGCCGACGGGCACCTCGACCAGGCGGCGGTCGCAGTCATCCGCGACCCGGTCGATGACCGACGAGCTGACCATGGTCTTCCCGACCGCCGCGCCAGCCGGCCAGCCGTCCCGGTGCCGGTACAGGTAGTCGATGGCCGCCGCCAGGTAGTGGTTCGGGTTCATCAGCCCGGCGTCGGGCGTAACGATGCCGTGCCGGTCGGCGTCGGTGTCGTTGCCGGTCGCGACGGCGAAGTCGTTTCGCCGGCCGATCAGCGACGCCATCGCGCTCGGCGACGAGCAGTCCATCCGGATGCGGCCGTCCCAGTCCAGCGTCATGAACCGGAAGGTCGGGTCGACGTCCGGGTTGACCACCGTCAGCTCAAGCTCGTACCGCTCGGCGATCTCGCCCCAGTAGGCGACGCTCGCACCGCCGAGCGGGTCAGCGCCGATCCGGACCCGCGCGGCCCTGATGGCTTCCAGGTCGACCACGGACGGCAGCGAGGCGACGTACTCGCCGAGGAAGTCGAATCGGCCCGCCACCGCCCGCGCACTCGCGAGCGGGATCCGGTGCACCTCGCGCAGGCCACTGGTCAGGATCTCATTGGCGCGCCGCTGAATGGCGCCGGTGATGTCGGAGCCGGCCGGCCCGCCATCGGGCGGGTTGTACTTGAAGCCGCCGTCTTCCGGCGGGTTGTGCGACGGGGTGACGACGATCCCGTCTGCCATCCCCCGGCTCCGCCCCTCGTTGTAGGCGATGATCGCGCGGGACAGCGCGGGTGTCGGGGTGTAGCCGTCACGGCTGTCGATGAGGATCTCCGCGCCGCTGGCGGCAAGTACCTCCAGCGCCGTGGCCATCGCGGGCTCGGACAGCGCGTGGGTGTCCCGGCCGATGAAGATCGGCCCGGTGATGCCCGCTTCCGCCCGGTACTCGCAGATGGCCTGGGACGTCGCGATGATGTGGTCCTCGTTGAACGACAGCCGCAGCGCACTGCCACGGTGGCCGGAGGTGCCGAACGCCACCTGCTGCGACGGCTCGGCCGGATCCGGGTGATCGCTGAAATACGCGGTCACCAGCCCCGGCACGTCGACCAGGTCCCCGGCCGTGGCCGACTGGCCAGCCCGCTCGTCCATCAGCGCTGTCTCCTTGCTAGCCCGGCTGGTTGCTAGCCCGGCTGGTATCCGGCCTTCTCCTGCACTGGCATCACGTCCGGCAGCTTCAGGGCTGCCTGCGACAGCTCATACCCCGCGCGTCGCGCAAGATCCGCGTACACCGCCGCGCAGTCCGCCGTTACCGCGGACTCAAGTGCGCCGAACCGGTCAGCCGCCGGGCTGGCCTGCGGCCGCTCGGTGTAGTCGAAGTAGTACTTCAGCTTGGCCTCGGTCCCGGACGGCCGCACCACGATCCGGTAGTGCTCGCTGATCAGCTCCAGCACATTCCTGGCCGCCTGCTCGCCTGGCGTCAGCGTCGCGCCTCCGGTCCCGTCGACCAGGAAGTCGTGCCGCACCGTGACCGGCTCGCTGCCGAGGCGCTCCAGCGGCTCGGCCCGCAGCGACCGCATGACGGCGCTGATCTTCTCGGCCCCGTCGGCGCCGAGCAGCACCAGCGACCGGCCCAGCTCGATGTGGACGCCGGCCTGATCGAAGGCATCCATCAGGTAGTCCCACAGGGTGCGCCCGGCGCTACGCAGCACCGCATGCAGGTGCGCGATCAGGTAGGCGCCAGATGCCGCGTCCTTGTCCCGCAGGTGCGTGGTGGTGAGGTAGCCGTGGCTTTCCTCGGACGCCAGCACCAGATCGACCGGGCCGTCAGCCGCCTGCTCGATCTGGTCGAGCAGCTGGCCCACGAACTTGAACCCGATCATCAGGTCGTCCGTGACCTGCACCCCTGAGCCGAGCGCGGCGATCGCCCGCAGCACCCGGCTGGTCGCGACCGTGGTAATCAGCGGCCCGGTGAGCTGCGGCCCATCCGGATCGGCGATCAGGAAGTAGGCGATGATGGCGCCGATCTGGTTCCCGGTCAGGTGCCGCCAGGATCCGTCCGGCAGCTTCACCTCGACCCCGAGCCGGTCGGCGTCCGGGTCCGTCGACAGCACGAGCTCGGCCCCCACGGTTCCGGCGAACTCGACCGCCGGGTCGGTCACGCCGGGAATCTCCGGGTTGGGCGAGCGCAGCGGAATGGCCGCGAACGAGCCGTCCGGGTACTGGTCCGGCGGCGTGTGCAGCTGATATCCGGCCCCGGTGAGGGTCTCCCCCACGTTGGCCAGCCCGGTGCCGCACAGCGGCGTATAGACGACCGGAATGCCCCCGCGCGCCTGCCGGGACGACGCGCAGATCGCCGCGTCCCGGCTGACATACATCTCGATGTAGCGGCGGTGCACGTCGGCCGGGATCTCGGCAGCGGCGCCCAGGTGCCGCGCTACCAGATCCTCGATCCGGGGGTCAAGCTCGACCTGCTCTACCGCACGGGACAGCGTCGAGTCGTCCGGCGGGCAGTACTGGCCCCCGGTGGGGGTGTACACCTTGAAGCCGTTGTCGTCCGGGTGGTTGTGCGAGGCCGAGACGTTCAGGCCGCCGGCCGCGCCGAGCGCCCGGATCGCGAACGACAGCTCCGGCGTCGGCATGTACGCCTCGGCGTCCTTCGGCGCGGTCAGGTAGGTCTCGAACCCGTACACCGCATACAGCTGGCAGGCGAGCAGGGCCAGGCTGCGGGAGCTGGTGCGCAGCAGCGACCAGTCCCCGCCCATGAACGTGTGGAGCTGGTTGATGTCGGTAAACACCCGGGTGTCATTGGCGATGACCACGGTCTCGCCTGGCTGGGCGCCGCCCTGCCGCAGGAACTCGCAATGCCCCGCGACCGTCAGTGCCAGGGTCCGCGGATTAATCCGGTTCGGCCCGATGCCGACCCGGCCGCGGCGGCCGCCAGTTCCGAACGGAATGTCGCACCTGAATGAGTCCACAATGAGCGAAACAGGCGCGCGCTCAGCGAAGAGCCGCAGTTCAGCGAGGTTGACGAACGGCTGATCGGTCTCCACCCAATGGCTCAGGCTCGCTGCTGCCGCCGCACCCCCATTCGGCTGCTCGGCTATTTCCGCGATTCGCTGGCTGAATTCTGCGCCGGTCATCTTTCTCCGCTGAATGAGACTGGATCTGCAGGTAGGCAAACAACCTTATGCGGGAACGAGGCCGTCCTCGCTGTCGGCCCCGGGGTCGGGCCGCGCCTGGCCATGGCCGGTGAGGCTAGCCGGCCCGCTGCCCTTGCGGCAGCCGGACATCTGCCGGAAGCGCGACAGCGGAGGGCAGAGCTGTCCTACGATGCCTGGATCGGTCATAACGCCAGCGCGTCCCCTCCGTCTGCTGGCCGGCAGCCCGCTCGCTCCGTGCGTGGAGGAATCAGTGCCAGCTTCCGGAAATGCCCAGTTCGCCGATGCGGTCGCGCCCGAGGTGCTCGGCAGCGATCTCAAGGTCACGCTGGCTGACGGCCGGGTCGTCAGCTACGCGAACCTGGACTACGCCGCCACCGCCCCGTGCCTGGCCGCGGTCGCGAGCGCGGTGAACGACCTGCTGCCCTGGTACGCCAGCGTGCACCGCGGTGCGGGCGCCGCCTCCCGGCGATGTACCCGCGAGTACGAGCAGGCGCGGGAGACGATCGCGGACTTCCTCGGCGCCCGGCCGGATGACTGCGTCATTTTCACCAGGAACACGACCGACGCGCTGAACCTGCTGGCGCGGGCGCTGCCTGCCGGGACGATGGTCTACGGCTGGGACGGCGAGCACCACGCGAATCTGCTGCCCTGGGCGCGGGTGACCCGGCTGCCGGTCCCGGCTGCGCCCGGCGACGCCGTGACCCAGCTCAGGGACGCGCTGGCGGCCGCCGGCGACACTGGCCCGGCGCTGGTGACGGTGACGGGAGCGTCCAACGTCACCGGCGAGATCTGGCCGATCGCGGAGCTAGCCGAGGTCGCGCACGCGCACGGCGCCCGGCTCGCGGTCGACGCCGCGCAGCTGGCCCCGCACCGGCAGATCAGCCTGACTGACAGCGGGGTCGACTACCTGGCGATGTCGGGTCACAAGACGTACGCGCCGTTCGGGGCCGGCGTGCTCGCCGGGCCGGCGGACTGGCTCGATGACGCCGCGCCGTACCTGGCCGGCGGCGGCGCGACCGCGTACGTCGGCGACACGTTCGACGTCCGCTGGGCGACCGGCCCGGCGCGGCACGAGGCCGGAACCCCGAACCTGCTCGGCGCGGTCGCCCTGGCCACCGCCTGCGCCACGCTGGCGGCTGCCAGCCGGCCCGCGCTCGAGGCAGCCGAGCAGGCCCTGGTGCGGCGGCTGCGGGACGGGCTGGCGGGTCTCGCCGGGGTCGAGGAGCTGCGCACGTTCGGCCCCGAGCACGACCGGGTGGGTATCGTCACGTTCGCGATGACGGCCTTTGAGGCCATGGACGTGTCCGCCTATCTGGCTGCCGAGCACGGCATCGGGGTCAGGGACGGCCAGTTCTGCGCCCATCCGCTAGCCCGGCGGCTGCTGGCCGGCGCGAGCGAGCGAGCGGGACAGCCGCTTGGCGACTACGCCGTCAGGGCCAGCCTCGGCCTGGGCACGACCACCGAGCACGTCGACCGGCTGATCACCGGCGTGACGGAGCTGGCCAGCCGAGCGTAGCCGCGGTCGGGCGCCTGTGGGCGGGCGCAGGCTGGCGGCCGATCGGCTACCGTGCTGTCGGTGACCGATATCCAGGCTCGGCACGCACCGGCTGTCCTCGCCGGCGAGGTGCGTCTTGCCGCCCGCTGGGGCCAGCCTGACCTGGGTTATGTGCTGCTGTTCCGGCCGGACGCTGCCGCCAGCTCGGCGCTTGCCGCTGTGCAGGACCAGGTGCAGGCACTCGAGCTATCGCTGCTGCGGCAGCCGCTGGCGCAACTGCACGCGAGCATTGCCTGGCTGCTGCCGGTAGCCCGCGACTTCAGCGAGCCGAAGCAGGAGATCTGGTCCCGGCATGCCGAGGACTGGCTGAAGGTCGCCGGCGCGCTGACCGACGCGACGCCGCCGATGGCGCTGCGCTACCGGCGCGTGGTGGCCACCGATGCGGCCATCGTCGCGGTCGCCGACGAGCCAGGCCCGATGGCCGGGTTCCGGCGCTCGCTGATCGATGCGCTCGGGCTCGAGTGGCCGATCGCCTACCCCGAGCTCGGGGTGGTTCACAGCTCGCTGTTCCGCTATGCCGAGCCGCCTGCCAGTCCGGCCGTCCTGCTGCAGCGGCTGGAGTCGATGCCGGTCTCGGTGCCGGTCGTTGTCAGCGAGATGCTGATGGTGCGCGAGTACACCTATCCCACGCTGGCCTACGAGATCCTGCGGCGGCTGCCGCTCAGGGGCTGATCTGTTATGAGCCACGCCGAATCTGACGGCACGGGCCGCGGGCTGGAGCTGATCACCTCCGGCGAGAAGGTCTACTTCGCCGAGCACGGCGAGACCAAGGCCGATCTGGCTGATCATTACCTGCGCGTGGCCGGGCCGCTGCTGCGTGCCGTCGGCGGGCGCCCGGTGCTGCTGCAGCGGTTCCCCGAAGGTGCGGGCGGACCGTCGTTCTTCCAGAAGCGGGTGCCGAAGAACAAGCCGTCCTGGCTCCAGACCACGACGGTGGCGACGCCGAACGGCACGACATCCGAGGCCCTGGTCGCCGCGGACATCGATCATCTGCTGTGGGCGGTCAACCTCGGCTGCCTCGGATTTCATGTCTGGCCCTATCTGGCTGCCGATCCTGAGCATGTCGACGAGCTGCGGATCGATCTTGACCCGACGCCCGGCGTGGACTTCAGCCATATCCAGCAGGCTGCCGCCGAGCTGCGGACCCTGCTCGCCGAGTCCGGCGTGACCGGCTATCCGAAGACCACCGGGAACCGCGGCCTGCACGTCTACATCCGGCTCGAACCGCGCTGGGATGCGTATCAGGTCCGCAGTGCCGCGGTCGCGATCGCGCGGGAGCTAGAACGGCGGCGCCCGGACCTGATCACCGCGGCCTGGTGGAAGGAGGAGCGCGGCCAGCGCGTGTTCGTGGATTTCAACCAGAACGCGCCGCACAAGACCGTGTTCGGCGTCTGGTCCGTGCGGGCCAGGTCCGGTGCCCAGGTGTCGACGCCGGTCTTCTGGGACGAGATCGGCGAGATCCATCCGGACCAGTTCACGCTCGCGACACTGCCGTCCCGGCTGGCAGCGACCGGGGATCCGTGGGGCGAGATGAACGACGCGCCGCAGTCGCTTGAGCCGTTCCTGGCCATGAACGAGCGTGACCTCGCCGCCGGGCTGATGGACGCGCCCTGGCCGCCCGTCTATCCCAAGCAGCCAGGCGAGCCACCACGAGTGGCGCCGAGCCGCGCTAAGAAAACGTGATCTGACCTGCCTCCAGGGCCTGCCGGTGAGACAGCTGGCGCGCAGTCCTCAGGCCTGCGCGCGCCTGGCACACGCCCGGTGCCCGCTGCCCCGCCGTTGCCGGGCCCCCTCTGCCTGAGCGGGCTCGCGGGGCCGCTCGGCTGTGGCCCGAAAATGTCAGTGGTAGTCGATATTCTGATCGAGTAGTTAGGTCGCTGGAGAGGTGGTGACGATAACATGAGCGAACGACGCAAGGTCCGCTCGTCGCGTGTCTCCGCCGCCCGCGCCTCGGCCGCCCGCGCCCGGGCCGCTGCTTCGCCAGCGGCCCGCGCGTCCGTTCCCGCGACCGGAGCTGAGACCGCGACGCCGTCGAAGCTGCCGCCCATGGATGTGTCGGACCTTCTGATGGCCCAGCGAGCGGCGATAGAAGACCTGCCCGAGCTCAGTCCTGCCGAGATTGCGGCGCTCCCCTTCGCAGCCGATGTCACCGATGACCCGGAAGACGAGGCGCCCTGGTGGCTCTTCGATTCGCTCGGTGGCAGCCCGGACGCCGAGCACGAGTCCTGGCTCAGGAGCCTCCCCGCCGAGATCCGCGCGGCCTACGAGTCAGGCCCGTGGGACGGCGCGGGCGAGTTCCTCGCCGCCGGGTTCTACCACCACGACGACGACGGCCTGTGGGGACTCGACTTCGCGGCCGACGGTCAGCACGACCGGTTGCGGCCGGGACCGGAGCTTGCCGCCGCAGTTGCTCACGCCAGCCAGGACGACCATGAGTTGGGAGAGTCAGAGCTCATCGGCGTGCTGTGTGCCTGGCAGCGGCTGACGTCGTGGGCGCAGGCCGGCCAGGCTGCCTGCCTGAATGGACTGGTCCAGCGGCGGAAGCACCAGTCAGTCGAGCTGGACCGCCCTGCTCTCGCCGGGCACGTCGATGACGAGGCTGCGGCCGCACTCTCGCTGACCGGCCGCGCCGCCGGGCGGCTGCTGCAGGCCGCTGTCACCCTCGGGCGGCTGCCCGACGTGCTTCAGGCCCTGGCTGCGGGCCGGATTGACTGGGTGAAGGCGTGCCTGTTCACAGACCTGCTGGCCGGGCTCCCCGATGACGTCGCCACCGCGATCGCGCGCACGGTCCTGGCCGGGGCCGACCACAAGACCTCCGGGCAGCTGCGTGCTGCACTAGCTCGGGCTGTGCTCGCGTACGACCCCGCGTCCGCGCAGCGCCGACGCGAGGCAGCGGCTCGCGAGGATGCCAGCGTTCAGCTCTGGAACGAGCCCTCTGGCAACTGCGGACTGGCCGGCCGGGAGCTTCCCGCTGCGGACGCTGTGAACGCTTCGGCGCGGCTCACTGCTGCTGCCCGCTGGCTTAGCAGGCACGGCGCGGAGGGCACGACCGATCAGCTTCGGGCGACGGCGCTCATTGCGCTGCTCATCGGCCGTCCGCTGGACACTCTCCTGCCCGCCCGCTCCTCCGGCTCCGCCGACCCCGCCAGTGCCGACTCCGCCAGCGCCGACTCCGCCAGTGCTGCCCCCGTCAGTTGCGACTCCGACAGTGCCGACTCCGCCAGCGCTGCCCCCGTCAGTTGCGACTCCGACAGTGCCGACTCCGCCAGCGCCGACTCCGCCGCAGCCGAGGCAGACAGGCCCGGCGCTGCCAGCTCTGCCACCCCGAGCTCTGCCACCCCCAGCTCTGCGACCGCCAGTCCCGCCACCGGGATCCCCGACCACGAACTGCCCGAGGCGTGCCTGTCCGGTCACGGCCAGCCGCCTCTGACCGGGACCATCAACCTGACCATGCCACTCTCCGCCTGGACCGGGCAGACTTCCGCGCCGGGCGAGGTGGCTGGCTACGGACCGGCAGACGCGGCGACCTGCTGCAACCTCGCCGGCCGCACCGGGGGCACCGCGGGCACCGCACGGTGGTGCCTCACCCTCACGGGCGCCGACGGTCACGCCGTCGCGCACGCCTGCGCTTCCGGGCCGCCACCGCCCGGCGTCACCGCCGTGGCCTGGGCCCGCGGGCTTCGGGAGAAGCTCCAGTTCCTGGAATCCGGTGACTGCAGCCACAGCCGGCAGTCGCCTCGTTACAGGCCGCCACCGAACCTGGTCCACCTGATCCGGGTCAGGCAGCGAACCTGCTCGTTTCCCGGCTGCCGCCGCCCTGCCCGGCGCACTGACCTGGATCACACGGTCGCGTTCCACCGCGGCGGCATGACCTGCGAGTGCAATCTGGCTCCGCTGTGCCGGAGGCACCACCAGGCCAAGCAGGCTCCGCGCTGGCACCTCAGCCAGGATCAGCCCGGCGTCATGACGTGGGAGCTGCCGAGCGGCCGGCGATATACGGTCACGCCCGAGCCCTACCCAGTCTGAGAACCCCTGGTCCAGCCCTGCATGGTCTGAGTTAGCCCAGTGAACGGCGACGCCCGGAGGAAGGCCCTGTCCTCGTCATAGCCCTGGCCGGTCTCGTCACGGCCTTCCAGGTAGGTGTAGGCCAGCAGCCTGTCCACATGCCGAGCTGAAGCCAGGCGGCAGCCTCGCCGAGCAGCCACGTCGCGATCCCGCGGCGCCGGCGTGCGGAAGCAACCCAGAGATTGCCGATGTCAGCCCAGCCCTGATGCCGAGCCCGGCGCTCACCATCGTCGAAGATCTCCACCTCGATGTAGCCAATCACGTCCACGTCAAGCGCAGCCGAGAAGCGGGTCCCGTTGATCCCGACCGACCTGCGGACCTGGAGCCCGGCCAGCGGGGGCCGAAGGCCGTCCCAGGTCCTCGACCCTGGCCAGGTAGACCAGCTCGATGTGGCCGTCATGGCAGAATCCGGCTCGTTCATACAGGGCGCGGATATGCGGCCACTGAGCAGGGACTCCGTACACGCCCGGCGGACGCACCCGGTCATCAGCATCTCGGCTGCCGACGTCCCGTCCGTCCAGTGCGGCGGCCCGCTCAGCGCAGCCTCGGGCCAGAACAGCAGCCACCGGATCTCGCCCAGATTCCGGTACGAGGCACCGACGCGATCATCATCGGCATACCTGATCAGGTGAGCCGCCGCCGCGACCCGCTGGTTCTGCTCGGCGATCAGGGTCCGCCGCTCGCTCACCCACGGGTCGACGATGAATTCACCGGGCTGCCGCTCCAGCTGCGCCAGGGCGGAACTCACCGACGCGCTGAGGCCGGGGACGACAGCCGCCGCGTGGGCATTGACGAGCTCAGTCAGCTGCTCACGGTCGCTGCGGCGGAAACCGCGAACCCGTGAGCGTGACATTTCAGCCCGGCCAATCCGACTTGTCCCCTGGTAAGTTGGAGACCTGAGCCGACGACGGGAAGGATGCCGGGATGGATGGCACGCTCACGACAGCTGACCTGGAACTGCTGCGCAAGGACTTCTCGGCCAATCCGACCTACCGGCTCGCGCAGAATGCCGTGACCCGCGTCACAGTTGACGACGTCGCGATCAACCGCGAGATCGTCAGCAGCGTCGACCACTCCCTGTCGACCACCCTCGACGACTGGAAGGTCACCAACCAGGAACGCAGCGGCCGGTGCTGGCTGTTCGCCGGGCTGAACCTGCTCCGAGTCGGGGTGATGCGCAAGACCGGGCTGAAGGACTTCGAGTTCTCCCAGAACTACGCGATGTTCTGGGACAAGATGGAGCGCGCCAACTACTTCCTCGAGGCGATCATCGAGACCGCGGATCGCGATCTGGACGACAGGACGGTCGCGTTCCTGCTCGAATCGGTAGCAAGCGACGGCGGCCAGTGGAATATGTTCGCCGCGCTCGTCGCAAAGCACGGCCTCGTTCCCAAGGGCTACATGCCGGAGACGCAGAGCTCGTCGAACACGGCCAGGATGAACTCGATCCTCCGCTACCAGCTGCACCAGGGCACCCAGACCGTACGCGCAGCCGCGGCGGACAGCGCCGACGCCGCCCGCACGGCCAAGGCCGACATCCTTCAGGCCATCTACCGCATCCTGTGTATCCACCTCGGCACTCCCCCGGAGCGCTTCGACTGGCAGTGGACCGACAAGGACAAGCACTTCCACCGTGATGGCGTCCTGACTCCCCAGGAGTTCGCGGCCAAGTACGTGGACCTGCCGCTAGACGACTACGTCTGCCTGGTCCACGACCCGCGGCCGTCGAGCCCGGTCGGCAAGACCTTCACCGTCGAGTACCTGGGCAATGTCATCGGCGGCCCGCAGGTCATCTACCTCAACGTCGACATGCAGGTCATCAAGGACGTCGCCGCGAAGACGCTGCAGGGCGGCGAGCCCGTCTGGTTCGGCTGCGACGTCGGCAAGATGATGAGCAACGACTACGCCGTCTGGGACGCCAGCCTCTACGATCTGCCGTCCGTCTACGATGCCGAGTTCGGCCTCAGCAAGGCCGAGCGGCTGGCCTACCACGAGACCCAGATGACGCACGCGATGCTGTTCACCGGCGTCGACGTGCTCGATGGCGTGACCCGGCGCTGGCGGGTGGAGAACAGCTGGGGCTCAGACCGCGGCAAGGACGGCTTCTACACGATGAACGACTCGTGGTTCGACGAGTACGTCTTCGAGATCGCCGCCCGGCGCAGCGCACTGCCAGCCGAGCTGCAGCAGGCACTCGACACCAAGCCGATCGTCCTGCCTGCCTGGGACCCGATGGGCGCCCTGGCCAGCGAGGCATAACCCCGCGGGGCTCTCAGTGAGCACATCTCCGGCGGCCCCGGCGACAGTCTTCGCCGGGGCCCGAGAGCGGTTCTCGGCGCTCCGCTGCGATTTCGTCTTCCTCGACGCCCCCGGCGGCACCCAGGTACCCGACGAGGTGGGCGACGCGGTCGCCCGCGTCTACCGCGAGTCCAGCGGGAACACCGGCGCACCTTACGCCACCAGCCGGCGGCTCGACACGCTCGTGGAAGAAGCCCGCGTCGAGACGGCGCTGTTCCTCGGCTGCGACAGCGACGAAGTGATCTTCGGGGGAAGCACGACCTCTCTCAACTTCACGCTGTCGCGGACACTAGGCCGGCAGCTGCAGCCGGGCGACGAGATTGTCGTCACCCGGCTGGACCACGACGGGAACGTCGCGCCCTGGCTCGACCTGGCCCGTGACCTGCAGCTGCAGGTCCGGCACGCCGACGTGCACGCTGACACCACCCTGGACCTCGCCGATCTGCAGCGCCAGCTGAGTCCGCGCACGAGGGTCGTGGCCTTCCCGTGGGCCGCCAATTCGGTCGGAACAATCGTGGACGCTCGCGCCGTCTGCGATCTCGCGCACCAGGCCGGCGCACTCGCCTGGATCGACGCCGTCCAGTACGCGCCGCACCAGCCGATGGACGCGCATGCGATCGGCGCCGACATCGTGCTCTGCTCGGCCTACAAGTTCTGCGGGCCGCACCTGGGCATTGCCTTCGGCCGCCGGGAACTGCTCGAATCCTGGCAGCCCTACAAGGCCCGGCCAGTCCCGAGCGAGCCAGTCGGTCACAGCTTCGAGACCGGTACCGTCGCCTACGAGCTGCTCGGCGGCCTGCTCGCAGCGCTCGGCTATCACGACAGCCTGGGTGGCATGGCCGCGATCGCCAGCTGGGAACGTGAGCTCGGCGAGCGGCTTCTCGCGGGCCTCCCGGCGACCGCGAACCTCTACGGGCTGCCCACCATGGACGGCCGCGTTCCAACCTTCCTGGTCAACTTCGACGGCATCGATTCCGATCAGCTCAGCGTCGAACTGGCCGAGCGCGGATTCGGCGTCTGGAGCCACGGCAGCTACTACGCCCTTGGCCTGCACGAGCGGATCGGCTGGGGCACGGCACTGCGCATCGGGCTGGCGCATTACAACACGCTCAGCGAGGTGGACCGATTCTGCGAGGTACTCGGCAGCCTGGTTCAGCGGCCGTCTCGGCCGGGTGCGGGGCAAGACCCGGGTGCGGGGCAACAGCCGGGTGCGAGGCTATCCGCGACGGTCGTCCAGCCCCTGGGTGCTGGCCCCGGCACCCTGGCCAGCGATGCGCACGTCCGGCACCTGGTCAGCACCGGGCCTCAGGGTCTGGTCCGCTGCCTCGCCGAAGTCCCGCCAGCAGCACAGCTCGACGGCGTCGCCGGGCCGGGCGGTGACCTGTGGTTCGTGCTCGGCGGCACCGGCAGGCTCACGCTGGCCGGCGCCGACCTGCCGCTCGGCCCGGATCAGGGCGTGCTGCTGCCGCCCGGCGCGCAGTACCGGGTGAGCGCAACCGGGGGCGCTGCGCTGCGCCTCGATGTGGTCGCACTGCCGCCGGCGGTCGCCGGTGAGCCCGCCAGCGCCGCTGATCCAGCGGGACCAGTGACACGTCAGCTCGCGGACTCTGCAGCCGAGGTGACCGGCGACCGCAGATTCCGCGTCCTGTTCGGGCCGGGCCAGGGCTGCGCCGTCGCCACCCAGTTCGTCGGCGAGATACCGCCCGGTCGTGCCCCTGACCACAGCCATCCCTACGACGAGGTAGTGCTGATCCTCTCGGGATCCGGGATCGCGCACGCCGACGGCAGTGAGCATGCGCTATCCGCCGGCACCTGCATCCACCTGCCGCCCGGCGTCACGCACTGCCTGGAGAACACCGGACCAGGAACGATGCGGGTGCTCGGCGTCTTCCATCCTGCTGATAGTCCCGCCGCGAAACTTCCCGGGGCGGGAACGCACAGCCAGTAGCCGGCCGTTTCCGCCCGGCCGCAGCCGAACCCGCTGCATTATCCCAGGGCCGCATAGGCGGCCTGCTGAATCGCGCCGTGCGTGGCGGGCAGCCCTGGCCCGTCGAACATGCGCTGAGTCAGCACGACGACCACGAGGTCACGATGCGGATCGACCATCCAGGTACAGCCGAAGCCGCCATCCCAGCCGAACACCCCGCTGTCCTGGACGGCCTGGCAGAACGACCAGGACTGCCCGGTGAAGAAGTCGGGTCCGAGGCCGCCGCGGGCCTTCTGCTCCGGCGTCAGCTGATCGGTCGTCATGGCCCGCACCGACTCGGCCGACAGCACCGGATCGCCGTCGCGCAGGAACATCCGGGCGAACGCCAGCATGTCATCAGCAGTCGACACCAGGCCGCCCGCGCCATCCTCGAACGCCGGCGGCCTGCTGTACTTGCCGTCCGGCGGATCCCACATCTCCAGGCCGCCGGGCGCTGGCCGGTAGGCAGCCGCCAGCCGCCCGGGCTGACTCGTCCAGAACGCCGTATCCGACATGCCCAGCGGCTCGAACAGCCGCGTCCGCAGCACATCGCGGTACGGCAGGCCAGCTGCCCGCGACAGCAGGACGCCGAGAACCGACGCGCCCGTGTTGTACATCCAGCGCTCCCCCGGCTGCGCGATCAGCGGCAGCGAGCCGAGCCCTGCGATCCAGCTGTCCGGGTCCGGCTGAATCCCCGGATCCGGCGGGCCGATGGTCGACAGCCTGGCCTCATCCGAGGCCGTCACGATCGGCAGCGGCTTCTCCGCCGTGAACATCTCGACCACGAAGCCGAAGCCGAAGGTGAAAGTCAGCAGGTCCCTGGTCGTGATCGCGCGAATGGCCGGCACGGTGTCGTCCAGCGGCCCGGCAATATCGCGCAGGACCCTGCGGGCCGCCAGCTCGGGCAGCAGCCGGTCGACTGGCTCATCCAGCCCGATCAGGCCCTGCTCGATGAGCGCCATGGTCGCGGCACCAGTGACCGGCTTGGTCATCGAGGCGATCCGGAAGAGCGAATCCCTGACGACCGGCGGGCCGCCGGCGGACAGCTGCCCGAGGGCCTCGACGTGGACTTCCCGGCCCGAGGCCACCAGCGCCACCAGACCCGGAACCGTCCCGTCTGCCACTGGCCGCTCAGCGGCCTCGTGCACGGCGGCGAGGCCAGCTGCGGTCAGAGTCTCTGCCATGGAGTCCCTCCGGGCGTCGCTTCGGTATGTCCGTGTCAACGCGTAGTCTGCCGTAGGCCAGTGACAAAGGGGCCCGAGCCGGCGGAAGGGACCATGACCGAGCTGACGCCCGCGCAGCTGCGGACCGTTGACGCCATCCAGGCTGAGCTGCATCGCTCGGCCCGCTATGACGACGAGTCCATCGTGCACGGGCACTGGGTCAGGCAGCGTTACGACTGCGGCTGCTATGTCAGTTTCGCGCCCGCCAGGAAGGCCGTGGTCAGGACTGCCTGGCACGAGGCCGGCCACGCCGTGGCCGCGCTGGCGGTGGGCGCGCAGTTCAGCTCGGCCAGCATCTACCACGGGCATCGCAGCGAGGGCCGGGTGCACAACATCACGGGCACGGACGGCCAGGCATTCGTCGTCGACGCGGCCGGTCAGATCGCCGAGCGGCTGATGGACTGGACGATGCTCGATGGCGATACCGACCTGGCAGCGTGGCTGCGGACCTGGCGGCAGGATGGCGGTGACGCCCGGCGCTTCCGCCAGTCGATCGCCGCCCGCTACGGCCGCGACGAAATCGCCGCCTGGCGGCACAGCGAGCAGCTGCTGACACCGCTGCGGCTGCAGGTCCGTCAGCTGGCCAGGGCCCTTCTCGTGCATCCCCGCCATCTGCCCTACAACGTCGCGGCGGCTCTCGTCGCGCGCTAGCCGTCTCGCCTGCGCTGTGTCTCTCCTGCGCTGTGGTGCCGGCCTCAGTGCCGGAACAGCCGCTGGCCGGTGCGGACCAGTGTCATGCCGTACTCCGCGCAGGCGTCCGCCACCTCACCCGACCGGACCGATCCGCCGGGCTCCACGATGACCTGGACACCGATCCGGCTGGCGTGGTCGACATTGTCCCGGAACGGCAGGTAGCCATCGGAGACGAGCGTGACTCCGGTTAGCTGAGCCAGCCAGGCGGCGCCTTCCTGCGGCGCTAGCGGCGGATGCGCGGGAAACAGCCGGCCGAACTCGGCAGCCTGCCACGGCGTCATGTCGCCGTCGGCCAGCCGGGTCTGCCAGTTCAGCCGGTCCTGCCGGGTCATGCCAGGTACCACGGGCAGATCCCGGATCGCCGGATGCCGCCGCAGCCACCAGGTCGCGGCCTTGGCCGCGGCAAGCCGGACGCAGTCGACCCGGTTCTGCTGGCCGACCGCGACCGCGAGCGTTGCCCCGGCGGCGACCAGCGTCACCGAGTTCGACTGCGTGTAGCGCAGGGTGATGAGGCCGGTGAGGGCGTCGGTCACGGCAGCAGCAGGCAGCGGGCCGCCGGCTGCGACCGCCAGCGAGGCGGCCGTGATCGGGATGACGTCGCGCTGCTGCTTCAGCACCAGGCCGAACACGTCGCGCAGTTCAGAGTCCGGCGGCTGGTAGGCCGCGTCCGCCTCCAGGACGAGAAAGCTGCCGCGCTTCTTCGCGGCCAGCAGCCCGGCGGTGCCCGGCTCGAACCCGGGTGCGATGATGCCGTCCGCGACAACGCCGCCCGGGAAAGCCGCCAGCTCGCCGTCGACCGGCTCAGAGACGGCGATCATGTCGCCGAAGGAGGATTTCGGATCGGCGTCACGGGCGCGGATGTAGGCCGAGGTCAGGGGGCCGGGACTGGCGCCTGCAGACCACGTTCCCTGCGCTGTCAGGTCAAGCGGTCCTGCCACGGCCACGCCGGCCGGCGACACGTGCTTGAACGATGCGGCTGCCGGAGCCCCGGTAGCGATGGCGACCTCGCGGACGAGCTGCCAGCCGCTCAGGGCATCGAGCATGTTGATGGCGGATGGCACGCCGCTGATCACGCGGACGGGCGCGGGGCCGGGCGGCAGCATGATGCTGGCGTCCTGATGGGGATTCATGCCGTAGCGCAGCTGCATGCGGGCTGACTTTACTGGGCGGTCACTCTGGCCGGCGGGGGTCCTGGCCGGCGTCCGTCCATACCTCGGTCAGCTCGGTGATGGCACCATCCTTGGTTCACCGCTCATGGTGCCAGTGTCGGACGAGGGTCTGACAGTCCGGTCCGGCCCCTGTCCGCCGGGCGCCCTGTCGTTTAGTCTCAGGCTGATGATGGCAACGATGCCCGCCTCGTCCGCCGTGCCGGACGTGGCCCGCCGTCTGACGGACGACGGCTATGTGATCGTGACCGGCCTGCTGACCCCGGACGGAGCGCAGGCCGCCCGCGCCGACCTGCACCGGGTGCTGCAGACCACCAGGACCGGGCGGAACTCGTTCGAGGGTTTCGACACCCAGCGGATCTACGCGCTGTTCGCCAAGACCCGGATGTTCGACCAGCTCGCGACCGACGCGCTGCTACTCGGCGTTCTCGACCAGGTGCTCGGGCACTACCAGCTCAGCGCACCAGTCGGCATCTGCATCGGGCCGGGCGAGAAGGCACAGATCCTGCATCGCGACGACTCCATCTACCCGGTGCCCGAGCCCCATCCGCCGCTGGTCGTCAACACCATGTGGCCGCTCGACGAGTTCACCGCCGAGAACGGCGCCACCCGGTTCATTCCCGGCAGCCACCGGTGGGAGCCCGGCCGCCGGCCGGCCGCCGGCGATCCGGTGGAGACGGCCGTGATGTCACCGGGCTCCGCCATGTTCTACCTGGGCAGCCTGTGGCACGGCGGCGGCGCCAACCAGACCGCTCAGCCGCGGCTCGGCGTGATCCTGGAATACGCCGCCGGCTGGCTGCGGCCACAGGAGAACCACTGCCTGGCCGTACCCAGGGACGTCGCTCGTGAGCTGCCGGAACGACTGCAGGAACTGCTCGGCTACAACATCTACCCGCCGTTCGTCGGGTACGTCGACGGCAGGCATCCGCGCAAGGTGCTGGCCCCGGATTCCTGACCGGCACGTGTCGATCCGGGCCAGGGCCGTCGGTGTACCTGGTGTCCGGCCGCCGATCCCGGCGGCCCCGATCCCGGAGGTTCCAGCATGAATCACTACATGATCATGGTTTATCAGCCTGACGGCACTCCGCCGCCGCCCGAGGTCCTCGGCCCGATCATGGGGAAGGTCGGCAGGTGGCGCGCTGACCTGGAGGCCGCCGGAGCCTGGGTCTTCACTGGCGGCCTGCAGCCAGCCGGCACGGCAACAGTGCTGCGCGCCTCCGGCGGCCAGATCGTCATGACCGACGGGCCGTTCGCCGAGGGCACGGAGCACCTGGGCGGGTTCACCGTGATCGCGGTCGCCGACCTGGACGAGGCACTGGCCTGGAGCCGCCAGTTCGCCGAGATCACCGGCCTGCCAGTCGAGGTGCGCCCGCTGTACGACGGCCCAGACAGCACAGGCGGCACCGACAGCACGGGCGGCTGAGCCGACGGTGCCTGACGTCCCGGCCGCGGAGATCGAGCGCATCTTCCTCCAGGAGTACGGCCGCGCGGTCGCGGTCCCGGCGCCTAACCCTCGCCGGCCAGCCGCGCCTGCATCCGGCGCATGCCGCTCAGCCAGCGGTCTCGGTCGCCGGCCCGCCGCCGCTCGTAGGTCGCCACGTCGGGATGCGGCAGCATCAGGAACTGCTCGGTCGCGATGCCGTCCAGTGCGACGGCCGCGACTTGCTCTGACGTCAGCACTCCGTCGACGGCGGCCTGCGCGGAGCCGCCCCCGGCCCGGCTGTCCGGCAGCGCGTCCTCGCCGGCCTCCCGGCGCGACGTGGCGAACAGGTTGCTGCTGAACGCCTGCGGGCACAGTGCCGACACCCGGATCCCCCGGTCGCCATAGGTGATCGAGAGCCACTCGGCGAACGCCACCGCCGCGTGCTTGGTCACCGCGTACGGCGCCGAGCCGAGCTGGCTCAGCAGGCCGGCAGCCGAGGCCGTGATGACCAGGTAACCCGATCCGCGCGCCAGCATGCCGGGCAGCACCGCGCGGGCGACGTAGACGTGACTGTGCACGTTGATCGCCCAGATCCGCGACCAGGCATCATCGGAGGCTTCCTCGCCGCCGGCCACGATGATCCCGGCGTTGGAGAAGAACAGCCCGATCGGGCCGAGCTCCGCCGCTGCCCGCGCTACCAGCGACTGGACGTCGGCCTCCTTCGTCATATCCGCCGCTACCGCGATCGCCCGGCCACCCGCGGCCCCGATCTCGGCGGCGACCTTGGCGGCGCCCTCGCCATCGATGTCGCAGACAGCGACACCGGCCGCGCCCCGGTCGGCCAGGCCGAGTGCGAGCGCACGGCCAGCTCCGCTGGCGCCGCCGGTCACGACGGCCACGTTCCCGGTAATGTCCATAAATTCAGCCCCTAGCAGTTGCGCGGACGGCGTGATCAGCCCAGGCTGCCAGATCCGGATCAGACTCGATGAGGGCGGCGTACTTCTTCCTGGCCTCCTCGCGCTTGGCCGGGATGTACTCGGTCGGCCACAGGCCCGGATGCGGCTCGTAGCCCCTGAGCACGTTGCGGGCCACCGTCACCTTGTGCACTTCGTCCACGCCGTCGGCGATCGACATGGTCGGCGCGGCCGCGTACATCGCCTGCAGCGGGGTCAGGTTCGTGGTTCCGAGCGAGCCCATGATGTGCAGCGAGCGGTAGCTGACCTCGCGCAGGACCTTGCCCATCGTGTACTTGCACGCGGCGATCTGGGTCCTGGCCGCCTGCGTGCTCGAGTTGTCGATCGTCCACGCGGTCCACAGCACCAGCAGGCGCAGCATGTTGATCTCGGCGTAGGAGTCGGCGATCGCCTCCTGCACCATCTGGTGCTCGGCGATGACCTTCCCGTGCGACTCGCGGGATAGCGTCCGCTCGCACATCATGTCGAAGGCCAGCTTCACCTGGGCGACGGTGCGCATCGCGTGGTGAATCCGGCCACCGCCAAGCCGCCGCTGGGCCAGCACCCTCGCGCCGTCTTCCGGGCCGAGAAGATTACCTGCGGGAACGCGCACATTGTTGTAGCGGATGTGGTTGTGCAGCGGCGGGAATCCCAGGATCTCGACACCAGGTGTCTCCCGCGGCACCAGGAACATGCCGTTGGTGCACATCACGATGATCAGATCGGCCCTGGCGCCAGCGCTGGTGAACCACTTCTCGCCGTTGATCACCCACTCGTCGCCGTCGCGAGCCGCGCTGGTCCTGAATAGGTTCGGATCCGAGCCGCCCTGCGGCTCAGTCATTGAGTAGGCGGAGAAGATCTCCTGGTTCATCAGCGGGTACAGCCACTGCTCCTTCTGCTCCGGCGTGCCGTAGGCGGCCAGGATCTCCATGTTGCCGGTGTCGGGCGCGGCCGTGCCGAAGACGACCGGCGCGGACCGGTAGCGGCCCAGGATCTCATTGAGCAGGGCCAGCTTCAGCTGGCCGAAGCCGGGCCCGCCGAGCTCCTTGTCGAGGAACAGCGCCCACAGGCCCTTGTCCCTGACCTGCTGCTTCAGCGGATCGGCCAGCTGCCTGGCCTTCGGGTCACGCGAGTACGCCGCGCCGGGGAAGACCAGGTCGAGTGGCTCGACCTCGTTCTTGCAGAAGTCAGCGACCCAGTCCAGCTGCTCCTGGAACTCGGGCTCGGTCGAGAAATCCCATGCCACGGCAGCCTCCCGGGTTAGTACCGGCTCTGCAGCCAGTAATAGAACCCGATTCTAAAAGGATGGTCCGGTCGCCGGGTAGGCCCGGAGCCGGCCGGAATCCGGCCGCGCTATCGCCAGCCGTGCCATTTCCCGTGTCCGCGCACCTCGGCCTGCAGGCGGGCGATGTAGGCCTCTGACAACTGAGCTGCGGTCTGCCCCGTGTCCCCGGCCTGCTCGGCGCGTGCGGACTGTTCGGCGGGCCCGGCCTGTACTGCGGCCTCAGCGTCCCTGTGCTCCTGGAGTTCCTCGCGCAGCGACCGGACCCAGAAGTACGCTCCGGAGACAGCGAACAGCGGCCACTCGAACGTGTAGGCCCAGCTCAGCTCGTTCCCGGACAGAGCGCGGTGCAGCTGCCAGTCGCCGAGGTAGAGCATCCCTGCGAATGCGACCGCCGCGAACGCGTGCCACGCCAGCCAGCGCGGCCGCAGCAGGATCATCCACTGCGGCCGGCCTCGCCCGGCGCTCACCGCCATCTATCCCCGCCAGGGCAGCAGCGCCGTGACCGCGATCACGGCGAACAGCAGGGTCAGGTACGCGATCGACAGGTGGAACAGCCGCATCGGCGCCGCTGCCTCGCCGGCACTCACCCGGGACCTGAGGCGGTGGGCCTCGACGAGGAACCAGCCGCCCAGCACGGCGGCACTAACGCCGTAGGCCACGCCCGCGTACGGTGTCAGCGCCAGCGTCACGGCCACCATGACGTAGGAGTAGACGAGGATCTTCCTCGCCACTGTCGCGGCGGTGGCGACGACCGGCAGCATCGGCACTCCGGCCGACGCGTAGTCGTCCTTGAACTTCATCGCCAGGGCCCAGAAGTGCGGCGGCGTCCAGAAGAAGATCACCGCGAACAGCACGACCGCAGGCCAGGCGACGGTGCCGGTCACGGCCGCCCAGCCCACCAGCACGGGGAAGCAGCCGGCCGCGCCGCCGATCACGATGTTCGACGCGGTACGGCGCTTGAGTCCCAGCGTGTAGACGAACACGTAGAACAGGATCGCGCCGTCCGCCAGGACCGCCGCCAGCCAGTTCGCCATGAAGCCGAGCAGCAGTGTCGAGGCCGCGCCGAGCAGGATGCCGGAGGCCAGCGCCTCACCGGGGGTGACCGCGGCCGGCTTGCCTTTCGCCACCAGCGGCCGCCGGGAGGTGCGCTTCATGACCGCGTCGATGTCACGATCGATGTAGCAGTTCAGGGTGTTGGCGCTGCCGGCAGCGAGCGCGCCGCCGGCCAGGGTGACGAGCATCAGGCTGATCCCCGGCAGCCCGCGCTCGGCCAGGAACATCGTGGGCAGCGTGGTGACCAGCAGCAGCTCGATGATGCGCGGTTTGGTCAGCTGGAACAGGGCACGGGCGACAACGCCGACAGTGCGCCTGCCTGTGGCTTCGGTGCCGGGCTCAACCGCGAGCCCCGGGTCGCCGTGCCCGGCAAGCGCGCTCGTCAGCTGGGTCACTCGTGCGCCTCCGTACCATCGCCCGCGCCGTCAGGCGATCCGTCACCGCTCGCGTCCGCGTCGGCCGGGTTGTCGTCCGCGGTGCCGCCGTCCTCGGGCTCGAGATCAGCCGGGTTGACACTGGCCACCAGGTGCGCGCCGGCCGGCTCATGCTGTGACTCGGTCACGCCGCCGCCAGGCGCCAGGCTGAGGCCGCCAGCAACTGACGCCGCCCTGGCAGCTTCGGCCGCGGGCAGTTCCGGGCTGGCGCCGGCCGAGACGGGCCGCCTCGGCACGCGCCGGTGAGGCCTGCTGAACAGCAGGTACAAGACCAGGGCGATGACGATGAACAGCAGCATCGGGAACGCGAACGTCCAGTTATACCCGTGCGGAGTGTTGTCCGGGTTTATCGCTGCGAGGATCAATCCACGCACTGCGGCCTCCTGCCACGTGTCATTCGATGCTCACCTGATAACCGGCCGGGACGGCCAGCCGTGCCTGCGCGGAGTCAGCAGCCGGTCCAGGCCGGCCGACAGCTCCGCGGACTCCTCATCCCGCAGCCATTCCATCATCAGCGCCACGGCGGCGATAATCATCGGCGGCAGTATGCCCATCCACCAGACGGCGCCCGCCAGCTGCTGGTCGTCCAGCACGCTCATGACATGGTGCGCCGAGTTGGCGTACGCCGGGTAGAGCACGCCCGACCCGAAGACGAGCATCATGCCGAACACGGTGGAAGCGGCCACCGAGCCGATCACCAGGCCGACCCGGCGCAACGGTGGCGTTCGCTGCTGGTACGGCCGGGAGGAGATGACCACCAGCCAGAACACCAGCCCGGCTGCCAGGTAGCTGACGTGCTCAGCCAGCGCGAGGCCGGCTGCGGACTGCGCCCGGTCGAACAGCGCCGGCAGCTGCCAGACGAGCCAGATAGTGTTCGCGGCGATCGCGAGCAGGACCGGCCGCGCGGTGAGCCACCGGGGCAGCGCGGAGCCAGCCGGCAGCGGTCTGCGGGACAGTACCGCCCGCAGCGCATTCCACGGCGCTCCCAGCACGATGAGGCCAGGCCCGACGACCGCGACCAGCAGTTCCTGCAGCATCCGTACCCAGATGTACACGCCGGACAGGTAGCCGACCGGCGACACCAGCGCGATCAGGACCACGAGCAGGCCAAGCTGACAGAGGATCGCCTCGCGGCGAAGCTCCCGACTGGCCGGCGCGCTTGCCGGGACCTGCTCCTGCCCTCCCGCCGCGCCGCGGAGCCGCCATAGGCCGGCCAGGTGCCAGGCGGCGAGTACGGCGTAGCCGGCCAGCACAGGCCAGCTTGCCGACCAGTGCTCGAACACCGCTGCCATCTGGCCGCCCTTCCCGTCTCGCCGCTGCTGTCTTGCTGCCTGGCTGCCTTGCTGTCGTGCTGCCCGCCGTAGTGCCCTGTGCCCTAATGCACGAGGTAGAACAGGATCCAGGCAATGATTGCCACGACGGCCAGGTAGTTCCAGGTCACCGTGAACGCGCTCAGCGATGCCTGGAAGCGCTGCACCGCAAATGCCTCCGCGTACGTCGGCGGCTGCTCGACGAACGAGATCTGCGGGATGGCCCGGCAGCGCATGATCAGGATCTCCAGCCAGACCATCGCGCAGAAGGCGATGGTCAGGTAGACCGGGTTGTAGCCGACGAAAACGCTGGCGAACCCGCTCGCACCCGGCCAGAACGGCAGATCAGCCAGCTGCCAGATCTGTACCGCCACGGCGGCCAGGCCGAGCACCAGCGCCACCGTGGCACCGCCGAGCCAGGCGCCTTTGCGGCCGCCCTTGATGGCCTGCAGTGCCCCCGTCTGGACGAGCGCGCTGACCACGACCAGCAGCAGGACCGTGAGCCCGAAGCCCTGCTGCGGGTGCGTCGTCGCGGTGTACCAGAGGTGGTGGCTGTTCAGCGACCGGAGGTAGAAGAAGGCGAAGATGAACGCCCCGAACAGGAACGACAGCGCGCCAAGCGCCAGGCGCACCCCGGTCCAGGAGGCGTTTAGCGCCGCTTCGTGATAGAAGACCGCCTCTTCCTCATCCGGGCCCAGGGCGGGAGCCTGCGCAGTTGTCTCGGCCATCGCTACGCCTCCGCTCGGACTGATGCTGCCTGGCTGATCGCAGCCGTCAGGACCCCCGGTGGCGGATTGAGATCAGCCACCGGCTGAGCATCCTTCACGCCGTAGTCATACGGCCCGGACAGCACGACTGGAATCTTCTCGAAGTTGCCTGCCGGCGGCGGCGAGCTGACCTGCCACTCCAGGCCGCGGGACTGCCAGGGATTCGCCACGCCTGGCTCGCGGGCGATGACAGTGGACCAGACGAAGTTGATCACGAACAGCAGAATCGATCCGCCCAGGAAGAACGAGGAGATCGAGACCCAGTCGTTGAGGGTCTGCAGGTTCCTGGCGTACTCGAACACGCGCCGGGGCTGGCCCGCCATGCCGACAGCGAACAGCGGCAGGAAGGTCGAGTTGAACGAGATGAACATCGTCCAGAACTGCCACTTGCCCAGCTTCTGGTTGAGCGTGATCCCCATCATCTTCGGCAGCCAGAAGTACAGGCCGCCCATGAACGCGAAGATCAGGCCGCCCATGATCGTGTAGTGGAAGTGCGCCATCACGAAGAAGCTGCCGTGCTCCGTGGTATCGGCGGGCACGTCCGACAGGAAGACGCCGGATACGCCGCCGATCAGGAAGTTGAAATAAAAGGCGAGCGCGAACAGCATCGGCACGGTGAACCGGATTTTCGCCTTCCAGAACGTGCCGAGCGCGACCAGGTAGATGAATCCGGTCGGGATCGAGATCAGCTCCGTCGTCAGCATGAACAGCGGCCGCATGTCCGGGTTGATGCCGCTGTCAAACAGGTGGTGCTGCCAGACGAAGAAGCTCAGCAGCGACACGCCGATCATTCCGGCCGCCGCCACCTTGTAGGCGAACAGCGGCTTGCGGCACATCACCGGGATGATCTCCGACACGATCCCGAATCCGGGCAGAGCCAGGATGTAGACCTCGGGATGGCCGAAGAACCAGAAAAGGTTCTGGTACAGGTAACTGCTGCCGCCCAGGGAGTCCTCGAAGAAGGCCGTCTGCGCGGTCCGGTCCATAACCAGCATGTACATGCCGCCGACGAGCACCGGCGCGGCCAGCACCATCAGGAATGACGTCGACACCATCGACCAGATGAACATCGGCAGCCGGCTCCAGCGCATGCCGGGAGCCCGGTAGCAGATCACGGTGACGATGATGTTGAAGCCGGCCAGGATCATCGAAATGCCCATGAGGCCGAAGGCAACGGCGTACGAGTCGGCGCCGACCGTGGACTGGATGGACAGCGGCGCGTACCCGGTCCAGCCGAACGGGAAGCCGCCCAGCAGCAGCCCGGAGAGCAGGATGACGAACGCCATGGGCGTGAGCCAGAACGACAGCGCCTCGACGCGCGGGAAGGCCACCCGCTTGGCGCCGATCATGAGCGGCACCAGGTAGTTGCCGAACGGGCCGAGGATGACTGAGCTCATCAGCATCATCATCATCGTGCCGTGCTCGCCCACGATCTCCACGTACACCTGCGAGGTGAACACGTGCTGCGTCGGCGACAGCAGCTCGGTCCTGATCGCCATGGCGAACAGGCCAGCCGTGCAGAAGTAGATGATCATGCCGACCAGGTACTGGATGCCGACGACCTTGTGGTCGAGTGAGTACCGGAAGTACCGCGCCAGGCCGGACGTCTCGTGCTCGGGCAGTCCGCTCCCGCTGGCCGTCGGCCGGCCGACAACCTGGCGCAGGATGTCGTTGAAGACGCCGAGCCCGGCGAGCCAGCCGACGATCGCCAGCACGTAACCGAGCACGATCGGCCAGTCCTCGGAGTCGGACAGGACGACGTTCGGGTACAGCGACGCGCTGCCGGTCGCACCAGTCAGGTAGTCGCCGAGCAGATGCCCGAGCACGTACCCGATGATCGCGCCGACGATCGCCGTGTGGATCGCGGGCCGTCGCCACCACGGCCGCGGGTTATGCCCGGCTAGCGGGTCTCCGCCGCCGGCTCCCTGCGCCCGCTCCGGCTGTGTCTCGATGGCCATCCGTCACCTCTCCATCGCTGCGTCAGCTGCATGCACCCGGGTCACGGCTGCACCGGGTCGTTCGGCGGGTAGTAGTAGCCGTTGGCGCCGCCGATGCCGGCCTTCGCCATCGCCTTGTTGATCTGCGGGACCACCGTCGGGTCGTAGGTGGACGCGTACGGCGGAAGGATCCTGGTGACCGCCGCGAGTTTCACCTCGGTCCTGGCAGCCCAGGCCTTGAACGCCGCCACCGAGACGACCCTGCCGTAGTCGAACATCGCGCCGTGCCACAGACCGCAGAGCTCAGCGCACCGGACGGTGACGTTGCCAGTCTGGATAGCCGTGGTGTAGGCGACGTTGTTCACGCCCGGGTTCGCGTCCGCCTTCACGCCGAGCTGGTAGGCCCAGAAGCTGTGGATGACGTCCAGCGAGGTGACGTTGAACTGAATCGGCTCGTTGACCGGCAGCATCAGCTGCGTGGTCTCGAAGCCGCCGAACTGCGGGTACCGGTAGGTGAAGCGCCACTGCTGGGCGATGACCTGAACCTGCAGCGGCGTTCCGTTCGGCTTCCAGATCGGGCTCGGGCCCTGGCCTGCGCCCGCGCCGGCGAAGCCCGGCCAGGCCAGCTCGTAGGTGCCGAAGCCGGCCAGGAACAGCACAATGACGGCGGTCACGGTGATCCAGGTCGCCTGGATCCTGGCGTGGCCGTAGATGGGCGGCCCGTCCTCGTCGTCACCCTCGCGGTGCCGCCACACGATCACCGAGTAGGCCATGAAGACGAGCACGAAGATCATGACCGGCGCGGCCAGGACCGACATCACCTTGATGTCGAACTGCTGGCTGGCCGCGGAGGTGGACATCCGGCCGGGCGGCATGTGCGGCCCGTAGACGAAATACAGCACGATGTCGGCGGCCACCGCGAGCGGCAGCCAGATGATGAAGATCCGCAGCCCGTGGTTGGGCCCGGCAGCGCCCTGCACTGGCGCGTCCTCGGCGACTGACGCGGCCATCAGGACACCACCTCCATGTTGCCCGTCATGAAACCGATGGTCTGCATGGGACCGCCGAATCCGTCTAGAAAACCGCCGCCGCACGGGACCCGGCATTGCCAGAAGTAGTCCCCCGTCGTCCTGGGCGAGATGAAGCTGAACGTCATCGTCTTGTGCGGGCCGGACGTGCACGGTGACGTCCCGCACAAGCTCGCGGTCAGCCCTGGCGATGCCATCGGCACGTTCAGGTTGATGCCGGGGATCGAGAACGTGTGGCCCACGTTGCAGCCCGACCAGGAATTCAGCACCTTGACCGGCGTGCCGTCCACATCGGCAGTGCCGCCGATGGTTCCGGTGACCTTGCCCCAGTACGGATTCCTGAGCGGCGTGCAGCCGTCATAGCCGTAGATCGTCATATCGATCTTGCTGCCCGCCGGGACCTGAAACAGCGTGGTGTGCACCCACTGGCCGGTCTTGGGGTTCTGAATGAAGTACGACACCCAGTCCGGGTGAGTGCTCACCGTGTTCTGCGGGTCTTCCTGCATCACCACGTGCACGGTGGCACCGGTGTCGGCAGTGACGCCCGCACCGAACTCCACTGTCGGGGGGGTCCCCAGGAAGTAATGAACCACTATGAATGCCGCGCCTGCTGCGACGGCGAGGAACGCCACCAGCAGCGTAACGACACGGGCCGGCAATGACACCGGCCATCACCTCGCTTCTTCGCCTGTCGGCAGGACTGCCGGGTTCCTGGCATGGCGGAGTGATCCGTCCTAGCCTTGCCCTGGGGATGAACGAGTCTGATCTTGCGAGCACCAGGCCGCCACGGCAAGGATGCCGGGGCTCAATGACGAAATTGTCACGGTTCTGCGGTCAACCTGACCGGGGACCAGCCCATCTGACGGTTTCGGCAGTGCTGATACGCATTGCAACATTTCATTCTGGTAGCTCCGCTTGACCTTGACACCCAGGTGGAGTAGATCCTCTTGCTGTTGACCTGCACCATCAGGGCACGGTCACCCTCGCCGCCGCCGTATTGATTCGGGTTTTATCTATCTAATTGAGGTAAAAGCGGACAATGAGCGTCTATCCAGGGCTTCAGAGCCCGGCGCGCCGCCGGATCCTTGTTGTAGATGATGAACCCCAAATCCGCCACATGATCACCCGCGCTCTCGCGGCAGTTGGCTATGAGATTGATACGGCCGCCGACGGCGCCGCCGGACTGGAGCAGGCCCTGGCCGGCGATTACCACCTGGTGATCCTCGATCTGGTCATGCCGGCCGCCGACGGCCGCGAGGTGCTGGTGAGGCTCCGCGCGCAGCGTCCCGAGCAGCCTGTCCTGGTCCTGTCCTGCCTGTCCGACGTGATGACCAAAGTGCTGTGCCTGGACTCGGGCGCGCAGGACTACCTCACCAAGCCGTTCTCGCTCGACGAGCTGCTCGCCCGGGTGCGGGTGCAGCTGCGGTCCGAGCACGGCGAGCATGACGGCACCGAGCCCCAGCCGCCCGGCGACGTCATCAGGGCCGGGCACCTGAGCCTCGACCTCGGCCGGATGCAGGCCAATGCCGGCCTCGGGCCGGTTCCGCTCACCCGGCTGGAGATGATGCTGCTACGCGAGCTGATCGAGCACAGCGGTGAGTCCGTCACCAAGGGGACGCTGCTGGCGTCCGTGTGGGGCATTGACTTTGACCCTGGCTCCAACGTGGTCGACGTGTGCGTGCGCAGGCTCCGGTCCAAGCTCGGCTTCGACCTCATCGAAACGGTTCGCGGTGCGGGATACCGACTGGCTTCCTAGCGCCGCGGCCACTCCGACCCTCCCCCGGCTTACCGGCAGGGTCTGGTCCGGCCTGCAGGCGGGGGGCGGTCGGCTCGGCGGTACTGGCGGCTGGCGGTCCTGGCCCGGCTGGCCCGACCTGGCCTGGGTGCTGCTGTGGGTGGCCGGTCTGGCCGGGATCGTGTTCGGGCACTGGGAGACGGTGCCGTTCCACCTGATCTGGCTCGCGTTCGCGCTCATCTACAGCTTCCGCATCAGGAACACCCGGCCCACGATGCTGGTCCTGGCGGCAATGCTGATGACAACCGCCGCGGCCATCGGCACCGACATGCTGCGCGGAGGCCGGCCGGCCGACGAGCTGACCGAGGTGCCGCTGATGGCGGCCATGTTCTGGATCATGATGTGGCATGGCCGCCGGCGGCTGGCAGCGAATGCCGATCGCGCCCGGGTCAGTGAGGAGAACGAGCGGCTGCTCGCCACTCAGCGCCGCTTCCTGCAGGATGCCTCACACCAGCTCAGGACCCCCATCACGATCGCGCTCGGGCACTCCGAGCTGCTGGCCAGGAACCTGGTCGATCAGCAGGACAAGCGCGATATCGAGGTTATTGTCGGCGAGCTCAACCGGCTCCGGATCCTGAGTGAGCGGCTGCTCCTCATCGCGGCCTCGGCCAACCCGGACTTCCTGCGCCCCGAGCCAGTCGAGATTGACCAGTTCATCCCCGACGTGCTCTGGCGCTGGCGGCCGACAGCCGACCGGCACTGGCTGCTTGGCCAGCTTGACGGAGCTACCGCGATCGCCGACCCCGACCGGCTCGGGCTGGCAGTCGACGCGCTGCTGGAGAACGCGATCCAGCACACCACCCCGGACGACATCATCCGGCTCGCCGTGGTCCGCGACGACCTCGACGGGGCGGTCAGCCTCGTCGTTCAGGACACCGGCACCGGCATTCCGGCCAGCGAGCTCGAGCACGTCTTCGACCGGTTCGCGACCGGAGCGCTGCCAGCGGAAGGTCATCGCGGGACCGGGCTCGGCCTTGCCCTCGTCCGGGCGGTTGCCCAGGGCCACGGCGGCCGGGTCCGCGCGCAGAGCACGCCCGGCCTGGGCAGCCGGTTCGAACTGGTGCTGCCGCTGGCCGGCCCCGCCGTCCCGCTTCCGCGGGCGCTCGCAGCGCCAGCGCAGACCGAGGGGCCCGTCAAGCCGTGCCGGAGCGGCCTGTGCTGACGCAACGAGACGGGTCCCGCTCCGCCACGCCGGGCCGCGCTGCCCGCTCGTGGCGAGTCCGCCGTCCCTGGGTCATCGGCTACACAGCGGGAGTGGTCGTGCTGGCTGCCGCCACCGCGCTGGTCGTCGCCCTGGCCGGCGGTCAGCACCGGACGCCGCCGCCGCCGGCGGCGGCCCGCGCCTTCTCGCTGGCCGAGCTCGGCCACCCCGGCAGCACGATTACGCTGGCGTCCTACGCCGGCCGGCCGCTGATCATCAACTTCTTCGCGTCCTGGTGCGCGCCCTGCCAGCGCGAGACCCCGATGCTGGCGAGGTACTACGAGTCGCAGCACGGCCGCGTCATCGTGCTCGGCATTGACTCCAATGACGAGACGGCGGCTGCCGTGCGGTTCGTCCGCAAGACCGGGGTGCACTACCCGGTGGCGTTCGATCCGTATCCGTCCGCGACCACGACCTCCTACGGCGTGTACGCGCTGCCGCAGACTTTCTTCCTCAACTCGAAGCACCGCATCGTGTCCCACATTCTCGGTCCGCTGACGATGAAGGACCTGATCGCCGGGACCGCCCTCATGGACAAGGATCGAGGCTGAACTGACCGGTGTCGTCCACCATCTCCAATGAGCCCCCTCGGGTCACGACCCGACCGAGCGGCTGGCCCGTGCGCCGTATGCCGCGCTGGGCTCTGGCCGCCATGGCCGCGTTCCTGGTGGCCGCCGTCGCTGTCGCGCTCGTGCACCGGCCATCACAGGCCGAGCGTGCCAGTGACCTGCGCGGCTTCCTGCAGTACGTCAACTCCGATATCGAATCCTGCGCGGCCGGCGTCGGCGAGTCGCTGACCGCCCTGCGAGAAGTCGAGGCGCAGCACTACGGCAACGCGGCCGACGTCAGCGACGGCATCAGCGTCGCCCAGCAGGGCGCCGCGAATTGCGCGCCCGCCAACAACGAGCAGATTGACGACCTGGAGAACTACCAGGTGCCGGAGTCGCTGGACGGCTTCGGGCTGGTAGCTTCGGTGACCGGGCTGGTGGCCTGGGCTGCCCCCGACGCCGAGCAGGTCCAGACCGATGTGGCCCAGGTGCTGGCCGCGACGAGCTCGCAGGCCAGGACCACGGACCAGGCGGCCCTGAACCAGGCAGTGCGCAAGCTGGACGCCCAGCGCGCGGTGGTCGACCGCACGCTGACGAAGGCGATCAAGGCGCTGTCCCCGCACTCATCCCCGCCGCGCCTGCCAGGCTGACCACACTGGCAGGCGGACACCGCTGGCAGGCGGACACAGGAAGGCTAGCTACATGCCCGGGATGCACACCGGCCTGAGCAATACCAACCCGACGCTGGTCGCCGCTTTCAAGACGGCGCTCGTCCACCAGGGTTTGCTGATCGCGGTGCTGCTCGCCATCCTCGCGCTGGCCTGGGTCGGCATGCGGGAGTGGATGCCGTCGGTCTCGGGGGCGTCTGCGCCTGCGGGGGGGCCCGGCCGGGCGGCGTGGCAGCAGGAGGCGATTGCCCGTCGCACCCTCCGGATCGGCTTCGGGATCATCTGGCTGTTCGATGGCATCCTGCAGGCCCAGCCCGCTATGCCGGCGGGACTGCCGGGCACGGTCATCGAGCCGTCGGCAGCGAGCTCACCATCCTGGGTTCAGCACGTGGTGAACTGGGCGGGCACGTCCTGGTCCTATCACCCGGTGCAGGCGGGCGCGGCGGCCGTCTGGATCCAGCTCGGGATCGGCGCCTGGCTCATCGCCGCGCCCCGCGGCTGGTCATCCCGGCTGGCCGGGCTGGCCAGCGCCGGCTGGGGCCTGGTCGTCTGGGTCTTCGGCGAGGCATTCGGCGGTATCTTCGCGTCAGGCCTGACATTCCTGTTCGGCGCACCGGGAGCGGCGCTCTTCTACTGTGCCGCGGGAGCGCTGCTGGCCCTTCCCGAAGCGCGCTGGCACTCCGCCCGGCTCGGGCGGCAGATCCTGGCCGGACTCGGGCTTTTCCTCGTCGGCATGGCCGTCCTGCAGGCCTGGCCGGGCCGCGGTTTCTGGCAGGGCCGGCTGAACGGACAGCCCGGCTCGCTCGCAGCGATGGCCAGCTCGATGGCGGGCACCCCCCAGCCGCATCCGCTGTCCGCACTGGTCAGCGGCTTTGCCTCGGTCGACGAGGCACACGGATTCCTGATCAACCTCATCGCCGTGATCGTTCTCGCCGGGACGGGCGCGGCGTTCCTGACTGGCAGACGGCTCCTGGTCCGGCCGGCGCTGCTCGTGCTCGTCGTCTTCTGCCTCGCTGACTGGGTGCTGATCGAGGACTTCGGCTTCTTCGGCGGCCTCGGCACGGACCCGAACAGCATGATCCCGGTCGCGCTGCTGGCAGTAGGCGGCTACCTGGCGCTCGTCCGGGTTCCTGAGCCGGCGACTGCGGCCGAGCCTGTGCCAGCCGGGCCGGTAGCGGCAGGCGAGCCTGCCGCCGTGCGGCGGCTCCCGCGGCTCGCGCAGGTCTTCGCCTCGGCCAGCCTGCGCGCGGTCGTGGCCCTGTGGGCGGTCGCGATGGTCATCGTCGGCGCCGCTCCGATGGCGGCCGCGCAGGCGAGCCCGAATGCCAACCTCATCATCGCGCAGGCCATCGACGGCAGCGCAGCGCCGCTGGACTTCAAAGCGCCGGCCTTCGCGCTGACCGACCAGCACGGCAGCCACGTCAGCCTGGCCAGCCTGCATGGCAAGGTCGTGCTGCTGACGTTCCTCGATCCCGTCTGCACGTCCGACTGCCCGCTCATCGCGCAGGAGTTCCGGGAGGCGGACCAGGTTCTCGGCAGCCAGGCCCGCAAGGTCGACCTAGTCGCGATCGTGGCCAACCCGGTCTACTACTCGGTCGCCTACACCAGGGCCTTCGACCAGCAGGAGGGCATGGCCGGGCTGAAAAACTGGCTTTTCCTCACCGGCTCGCTTCCGCAGCTGCAGCAGGCCTGGCGGCAGTACTCAGTCGCGGCTCAGGTCCTGTCAGCAGGCGGCATGATCGCGCACAGCGACGTCGCCTACGTCATCGACGGCACCGGGCACACGAGGACGGAGCTCAACTTCGATCCCGGTCCCGGCACCGCGAGCTCGAAGTCGTCCTTCGCGTCCGAGCTCGCGACCCAGGCCGAGAGTCTGCTGAGGCGCGGATGAGCAGGGCACCAGTGAGCACAGCATCGGCGAGCACAGCATCGACGAGCACAGCGCGAGCGGCCCGCGTCGCCTCCGCCTCCGCCGCTCTGGCCGCCCTCCTGGCGCTCACGGTCACGGCCTGCGGCAGCAAGGCCGCCCCGCCGGCGGGAGCGACGGCAGGCGCCGGCATCACCAGCCCGGCACTCGCGACCGCGCTGGCCGCGCCCGGCGGGGAAGGCTGGGCAGTCGTCGAGATGGGCGGCTCAGCGGCGCAGGACGACAACTTCTGGGAGCTGTTCAGCCGGGCGGCTGGCGGCAGCTGGAAACTGGCGACGCCACCCGGCGTGGCGTCCAACGGCGGACTCATCGCGGCCGTGACGGGCCCGGGCTCACTACTGACCGCCTTCCGGCCAAGTCAGGACCTGACTTTCTCGCCACTGGCGCTGACGCCGGACGGGGGCACGCACTGGTCGGAGGGCAACCCGGTTCCGGCCGGGCTCGCCGACGTTCCCGGCGCGCTGGCCGAGGCACACGGCAGGCTGCTGGCGCTCACCGAAGCGGGCGCAGTCAATACCAGCGCGAACCAGGGTGCCGCCTGGACGCGGCTCACCACGCTGCGGGCACTGAGCCGGACGGCCGCCGCGCGTGCGTGCGGCCTGACCAGCCTGACTGCGGCCGCGTGGACGCCGGCCGGGCAGCCGCTGGTGGCCGGTGACTGCAGCAGGGCCGGACGGACGGGCATCCTGACGCTCAGCGGCGGAACGTGGCGCAGCGCGGCGCCGGCGCTACCCGCCGCTCTGCGCGGTGACCGGGTCAGCGTCATCGGCCTGTCGACCGGTGGCCAGCGCACGACGGCAGTGCTGGCCGCGGGCAGCGGCGCATCGACGGTGGTCATCGCGGCCTGGTCCGCCGACGGCGGCACCAGCTGGACGCAGTCCCCGCTTCTTGCGGCCGGCCTGCGGACCGGCCGGGCGATCGCCGGCAGCGACTCAGCCATCACTAGCGCGCCATCGGTGTCGTTCGGCACTGATGGCTCGGTCAGCATCGTGCTGCCGGGCAGTAACGCCAGCGCCGCCACTAGCACCGCGGCCAGCACCACCGGTAGCAGTTCCGCCGGCAGGGCCAGCGGCGCCGTCATCGGCTGGCAGGGCACGTCCTGGCAGCGGCTGCCGGCGCTGCCCGCCGGCACGGCGACGCTCGCGACGACCCCGGCCGGCCAGCCAGAGGCACTCGCGGTGCACCGCGGCACCCTGACGGTCTGGACGCTCAGCGCCGCAGGCGCTCAGTCCTGGATCGTCGCGCAGGCGATCGGTGTCCAGATCCCGTACGGGTCATCCGGCTGAGAGGAACACCGTGCATTACCTGACGCAGCACTGGTCGTTTGACCCGTTCCTGATCGTCGTGATCGTCCTGGTGATCTGGCACGAGATCGGGCTGGCCCGGCTCGCCCGGCGCTCCCGGCCGGACCGGACCAGGGAGCGGCGGCGCCGGTCCCTGCTGTTCTACGCAGGCCTGGCGGTGCTGCTCATCGCCGTGCAGTCGCCGATCGACTACTGGGCTGACGACTACTTCTTCGTCCACATGATTCAGCATCTGCTGCTCATGTTCGCCGCGCCCACCCTCGTGGTGGCCGGCGCGCCGTGGCAGCCGCTACTCGATGCGCTCCCCCGCCACGGCGGCAAGGCCGCTACCAGGCAGGTCATGACCGGCGGCTGGTCCAGGCCGCTCCGCGCGGTAGGCGGCTTCCTGCTCAGGCCCTGGGTCAGCGTGATCATCTTCAACCTGGTGATGCTGTTCTGGCACCTGCCCGGCCCGTTCGACCTGGCCGAGCGGAATCAGTCAGTCCACATCTGGCTGATGCACTCGAGCTTCTTCATCGCGGGCATCCTGTTCTGGCTGCAGTTCATCGCCTCCCCGCCGTTCCGGATCAGGATGTCGACGGTGGCGCAGGCTGGCGCGCTGCTCGCGACTAACTGCGTCATGTGGGTGCTGGCCATGGCGATGGGCTTCCTGACCAGCAGTTCCTGGTACTCGGTCTACAGCCATGTGCCGGGGGTCACGCTGCCGGCCTACGCCGACCAGCAGATCGGCGCCGGCATCCTGTGGATCTGCGGCGACTTCTGGGCCATTCCGACCATGATCTTCGTGATCCGCAAGCTGATGGCCGAGGACGGCAGCGTGAGCAATGCCGTCGACCGCATACTCGGCCGCGGCTCGGCGCGGTACAACTGGGCCAGCCGCGGCCCCGTCGTCGGCCGCGCCCCCGCTGACACCCATGAGCCGGACAACGCGGACCTCCCGGCCGGCTAGCGAGGCCCCAGGCCGAGCCCCTCGCGGCGTGCCCTAGAAGAAGCGGCGCATGATCTTCTTCTTCGCCTCGGTATATGGCGGGTAGAGCAGTGACGGGTCAGGCCTGGCGGGCTTGGACAGCACGGCCTTGCGATGGCTGAACGTCTGGAATCCCCACTCGCCGTGGTACGCGCCCATGCCGGAGTTGCCGACGCCGCCGAATGGCAGCTGCGGCACAAGGCAGTGCATGGTCAGGTGGTTGATGACCACGCCGCCTGAGCTCGTCGATTCAAGCACCCGCCGCTTGACGTCGCCGGAGCCGGTGAACAGGTACAGCGCGAGCGGCTTCGGGCGGCTGTTGACGAACTCGATGGCCGCGTCCACCGACGCCACCGGCAGCACCGGGAGAACCGGCCCGAAGATCTCCTCAGTCATCAGCGGCGCGGCCGGGTCCGGGCTGACGATCACGGTCGGCTCGATCGCCTGTGCATCGCGGTCCACTCCGCCGCCGAGCACGACGGTCCCGCCCGCGCCGGTCAGCAGGCCCGCGATGCGCTCAAGCTGGCGGGGGCTGACGATCCGCTGAGCGGCAGGCTCGCCCTGTTGGAAGGTCTCGACGGTGGCCGTCAGCTCCGCGACAAACTGCTCAGCCAGCTTCTCGTCGACGAGCACGTAGTCGGGTGCGATGCAGGTCTGGCCCGAGTTGAGCAGCTTGGTCCAGGCCACCCGCCGTGCCGCGACGGCCACGTCACCGTCCCCGGCGATAATCACCGGGCTCTTGCCGCCGAGCTCGAGCGTGACCGGGATCAGCCGCTCCGCGGCCGCCGCCATGATCTTCTTGCCGATCTCCGGACCGCCGGTGAACAGCACGTGATCGACCTGGGCAGCGAGAAGCTCCTGGCTGACGCTGGCATCCCCTTCGAGCACGGCCACCGCGTCCGGATCGAGGTAGGCCGGCAGCAGCCTGGCGATGAGGGCCGAGCTGGCCGGCGCGTGCTCAGACGGCTTCACCACGGCGCAGTTGCCGGCGGCGATGGCGCCGATCAGCGGCCCGAGCGTCAGGTAGACCGGGTAGTTCCACGGCCCGATGATCAGCACGACGCCGAGCGGCTCGTACTGGTAGAAGGCCCGCCCTGGCTGGAGTGCGAGCGGTAGCCTCGTCCGGCGGCGGCGAGCCCAGTGCCGCAGGTGCCTGCGGGCAAAGGCGGCCTCGGCCCTGCTGGAGGCGATGTCGCCGAGCCAGGCGTAGTGGGCCGAGCGGCCCAGGTCGGCGGCCAGCGCCGCCGCGATCTCCTGCTCGCGCTCGGCTAGCAGGCGCTCGATCGCGGCTAGCTGGCGGGTCCGCCAGGCCAGGTCACGGGTGCGCCCGGACGCGAATGTGCGCCGCAGCCTGGCTACCTCGTCATGACCAGAGCGGGAACGAGGTTCCTCGGCGCTGGCGGAATCCTGCGGGGCGACGGTCGTCATAGTGTCCATGGTGTCCGGTATCCCGGATCTCTAGCAATCCCGCGGCTTCCCGCAACGGCAGCCAGTCCATGATCACGAAGAGCTTTCTGTACCGTTTTTTCAGCGACTTCCCGCGCTCTGCCCTCTCACCCCCTGGCGAGTGACCATGGCTGACGACCACATCAGGATCGACGATCCGGCCGCGGCGGATGTCCGCGCGCTTGTGGCAGCGCACCTGGCCTTCATGCGATCGCTCAGCCCGCCGGAGAACGTCTTCGCGCTCGACAGCAGCGGCCTGCTCGACCCGGCCGTCACGTTCTTCAGCTACCGCCGCGACGGCGCGCTGCTCGCCATCGGCGCGCTCCGGGAACTGAGCAGCCGCCACGGCGAGCTGAAGTCGATGCACACCGCGCAGGCCGCGCGGGGGACGGGCATCGGCCGGGCCATGCTCACGCACCTGATCGCCGTCGCGGGCGAGCGCGGCTACCGGATGCTCAGCCTGGAAACCGGATCGATGGACGGCTTCGCCCCAGCTCGCGCGCTGTACGCCAGCGCAGGGTTCTCGCTCTGCGGACCGTTCGGGGATTACGCGCCGAGTCCGTACAGCACGTTCATGTCGCTGCGGCTGTAGGGCGCCCCGCTGACTCTCGCGCCCTTCTGGAACCCGCCGAACAGCGCGGACAGCAGAATCAGCACCACGATCAGCGCGAGCAGCCATAGCAGGCACCCGACCGGCCTGCTCACTCGCCGTCGTCCGCGTTGCCTGTCGTGGCGCCTGCCCCAGCCGGTCATGTCATCTCCAGCACCCATCGCGCCTGCAGCCGCTCGTCCGCGGCCCGCCCGAAGCTACCCAGCCGCGCCGTCATGAATCTCTGCCGGGCGGCTGGGTAGCTGGCTGCCGTCAGTGGAATCGGGCAGCCATTCCCCGCGTGAAGGGACGTCAGGTGCAGATCTCGCATCCGGGCCGGGTGATTGGAGTGATCGCCGCGGGCGTCGCGGCAGTCCTGGCCGTGATCGCGCTCCTCGTTGTGCTGGCGGCGGTGCACCTGCTACCGCAGCTGCGCAACCCGTTCCAGACCACGACGACAGTGCGCAGTCAGCCGCCGCTGCTGAAATCGATCACCTCGCTGAGCCGGTACGAGGCGGCGAGCGGCAGCTTCCAGGTCGTGGTCGACCTGTCCAGGCACACCGCGTTCCTGCCATCCTTCATCGCCGGCAGCCAGACCCTGTTCATCGGCGACGGAACCGACATCGCCTACGTGGACTTCTCGCGGCTCAAGGGCAGCGCGATCCGCGTCTCCGCGAGCAAGAACGTGGCCATCACGCTGCCGCCGGCGCAGCTCGAGCCGGCTGTGCTCAACGTGAGCCAGTCCTACGTCTTCGCCGAGCAGCAGGGCCTGGTGAACCGCATGGCCAGCTTCTTCTCCGGCAACCCCAACAGCCAGCAGCAGGTCTACGTGCTGGCCCAGCAGCGCATCCAGTACGCCGCGAAGACCAGCGCCCTGCGCGCAGACGCTGAGCGGAACACCACGGCGATGCTGGACGAGATGCTCGCCTCACTCGGCTTCCGGCACGTCAGCGTGCGCTATGCCGCCACCTGACCGGGCCTGGCGCCGTCAGGTGGCCAGCCGTTCCATCCGGAACGTGCCGCCGGAATAGGTCAGCACAACGGCGGACGGACCGGCGAGGAGTGAGAGTGCGTCCGGCACGGCGACCGTCGAGATGGTCGCGCCGCTCGCGGCGGCGAGCAGGCTGACCTTGGCTGTCGGGCAGGAGTAGCTGGCGCAGGCAGCCAGCAGTGCCAGCAGTCCGGCACCGGTGCCGGCGATATCCCGCTCACTGCCAGGGACGTGCCTGGTGAAGATGCGCTGCAGGCTTGCCGCCCGGTAGCCGTAGAGGTACTGGCCGGAATGCTCGCCGAAATGATGCAGGAGCAGCGCCACCGTCCGCCCGGATACCGCGAGCGGGCCGAAGAGATAGCTGTTCGCGGCACGCCGAGCGGCGCCGGCCGGCCGGGCCCGGACAAGATAGCTCCCGGCTGAGGTGCTGGCCTGGTAGTACAGGCCCGAGCGGGTGGCCGCGGCAAAATCGGGATACGCGGTCCCGGTGCTGACCCGGTGCACGACCGCGGCCGACGTGCTGAACCAGTACACGTTGCCGTACTCGAGCCCGCAGGTATCGCAGTTGTCGTCGGTGATCGCCCAGACCCTGCTGCCGGCCGGGTACAGGCCGGCCCAGGCAACCTTCCGGTAGGACGCCCGCAGCGTCCAGGCCGCGACCGTCGCGCCGGTCGTCCGTCGGTACTCCGTCACTGTCTTGCCCACCGCCGCGAGCAGGCCGGCGGCCGTCGCGCCCAGCGCCAGTACGGTGCCGCGCGCGACCACCTTCGCGGCTGGCGTGCCGGCGAGGTAGATCCTCCGGCCGGCCGAGTAGTACACCGCGCCGTCCGGTGCCTGCGTGAACGCACTCGTCAGCGTCGCATGCGGCAGCATGACGGCAGTCCCGGCGACATGCAGCGCGGCTGGCAGCGCCCTGGCCCCGGCGGCACCGGAGCCGGAGGCACTGGCTGGAGGCGGCTGGCCGGCCCAGGCTATCCCGGACGCTGCCAGCACCAGCCCGGCGACTAATGTCCCGGTGATCCTTCTGCCCGGCATTGCAGCCACTCCCCCCGAACTGACATCCCCGTCACCCGTGGCGACCGCGGCAGGCACCGCCGCCCGGTGCCCAGATCCTAGGCCGGATCAGTGCCGTGGCCTGGTAATTCGGCCGCGCGTCCGGCGGCATTCGAAGGCCTGCACCCGTTGTCGCGGCGGCGCATAACTAGCGGCCCGTCGGGCCCGGACCATGTGATCAGGTGTTCTGTCCGGAGTTGACTCCGTGGCATGACGGCTTAGAGTGAACGACGTATCACAATTGTCCCCGGTGGGAGGTACCGATGGCCCCAACGCTCGGACAGCGCTTGCGCGCGCTCAGGATCGAGCGAGGGCTCAGTCAGGCGGATCTAGCCGGGGATCTGGTATCGCCGAGCTACGTCTCGCTGATTGAGTCCGACCGGCGGTCACCTGAGCGCGACGTGCTCGACGGCCTCGCCCGCCGGCTGGGCTGTTCCTCCCTCTACCTGGAGTCCGGCGTCGCGCCTGAAGAGATCAATGAGCAGCGGCTGCGACTGCAGTTCGCGGAGATTGCCAGGGCGAACGGCGAGCTGACCGAGGCCAGGGACCAGTTCACTGACCTCGCCAGGGCAGCCGCCGGTGAGATCCGTCACGCGGCAGTCTGGGGCCTGGCCAGGACGGAGGAGGCCCTCGGCGATCTGCACCCGGCCATGAAGCACCTCGACACGCTGCTGGAGGCAGCGCGCGTCGGCGAGCCGGGCGCACCCGGACTGCTGATCCTCCTCAACGCCCGGTGCCGTGTCTACCGGACGGCCGGTGACCTCGCTCGCAGCATCGAGGTGGGCGAGGCCGCGCTTCGCCAGGTTCGCGAGCTCGGCCTGGAGGGCACCGAGGACGAGATCCGGCTCGCCTCCTCGCTAGTCGGTACCTACTGGGCCAGGGGCGACATGTTCTCCGCCCAGCACCTGGCCAGTCAGGTGATCGAGCGGGCGGAAAAGCTGAACGCTCGCGAGGCGCAGGGCAATGCGTACTGGAACGCGTCCCTGGTCGCCGCGGCGCGCGGTGACCTCACGCTGGCGCTGGAGCTGGCGGCAAAAACGCTGGCGCTGCTGGCCGAGACCTCGCCCGCCCTCGGACTGGCGGCGATGCGCATCACGTACGCCTGGCTGCTGCTGCGCCGCGACCCGCCCGCACTCGACGAGGCTGACGCGCTGCTGGCCCGCGCGCACGACGTGCTGACCGGGCTGGCCCACGATCCCACCCTGATCAGCTGCGAGACGGAGATGGCCAGGTCCGCCCTGCTTCGCGGCCGCTACGACGAGGCCATCGAGGTGGCGGGCCGGGCCGTCGCGCGCGGGTCGAAGGGCCTGCCGGAACTCGCCCAGGCCCGGATCGTCAGCGGGCTCGCGCTGACCATGAGCGGTCACGCTGATCAGGGCATCGCGATCATCTCCGGCGCGGCCGACCAGCTCACGACGCTCGGATCGCATCTTGACGCGGCCCAGGCGTGGCGTGAGCTAGCCGAGGCACTCATCCATCTCGGCCGGTCCGAGCAGGCGATCGATGCGCTGCGGCGGTCCGCCGACTACGCCGGCGCCCGGCCGTCCACTATCCGCGCGGATCTCCCGGTGCCCGCGGTCATGCGGACCTGAGCGCACGGTTCTCAGCGCACGGCTTTCCGGCACGCATCAGCGCACCGGCGTGTCGGCGGGGCTGCGCAGGCGGCGGATCAGGAAGTCGGTGGCGCGCGCCCTGACGTCAGACAGGTTCTGCGGCCTGACGTAGCGGTGGCCCTCGTCCTCATAGATCGTCAGCTCGCACGACTGCCCGGCCCGCTGCAGCGCCTCAGCCAGTGCGGTCGCATGACCGACAGGCACGCGCGCATCCTGGCGCCCGTGGAACAGCAGCACCGGCGCCGTGATGTCGGCCGCCCGGTGCGCCGGCGACGCTGCCACCAGCTGGTCGTGATCGGCGACGGGGTCCCCGATCCTGGCGGCATCCTGCGCGCCGACGGCGCCGCCGAAGGACAGCAGGCCACCGACGTACCGCGCTAGGTCCGTGGGCGCTGACGCGGCCGCGACACCAGCCAGCGGGACCTCGGCCTGCGTCGCGAGCATCAGCGCAGCATATCCGCCGTAGCCGTATCCGATCGCGGCGACCCGGCGCAGGTCGATGAGGTCAGCCAGCTGCTGCGACCGGAGTGCGTCCACCAGGTCGTCCTGCATGGCCAGCGACCACTGCTTGTCGCCGGCGTCCCGGAAGGCCTTGCCGAAGCCACGCGAGCCCCGGTAGTTGACCTGCAGGCAGCACATCCCGGCGTCGGCCAGGAACTGGGCCCACGGGTCGAGCTGCGCGTGGTCTCTGGCGAACGGCCCGTCGTGGATGACCAGCACGGCCGGCCACGGCGGCGGCCCGCTCGGCCTGGTGACGAATCCGGTCAGCATCCGCCCGTCCCTGGCCTGGAAGGTCAGCGGTTCCCGGCGATGCATCGTCGTCCTGGCAAACCCGGTGAATCGCGGCAGCGGCTTGCTCGCGGCCGCGCTGGCCCGGCTGATGGTGACGAAGGCCGGGCCGCCCACGGCAGATGACACCACGGCCAGGCAGTGGCTGGCATTGCGGCCGATGATGGCGGCGGCCGAGCCGTCCGCGACCCGCCGCAGCCGGACCAGGTCGGCGGCAGCACTCTCGCTGAGCGCGATCTGCGGCCGGACCGGATCCGTCGTAGTCACCAGGTCAGGCCCTGATCCGTCCGGAGCCATCAGCACCGAGACGATGTCGAACCGGTGGTCTGCGCACAGGACCCGTGGCGACCAGTCCGGCGGCGACATCGCGATCAGGGCCAGCGTGTCCCGGCCCACCGAGCTGAGGCCGTAGAGCGTCTGGCCGTCCGGGCTCAGCGCCAGCGGGCGGGTTGCCTCGGTGTCCCGGCCCGGCACCGTGAAAACCGGGGACCAGGCGCTCTCGGCCAGGGGGCTGTACCACCACTCCCAGCCGTCAGCAGCCGATTGGACCGCGACCGCGTGGGTAGCGGTGGCAAGCCAGTTATGTGCCGGCCTGCCCGGAGAATCCCATTCAGCCAGCAGGGCGCCGCCGGGCGTGACTGACTGAAGCTGGAAACTGCTGGTGTACGGATGCCGGACCGCGATCAGAACGCTGTGCTTGCCGGCATCCGCCTGCCCAACGTACTGCGCGTCGGCCCCAAGACCGGGTGTCAGCCGGGTCAGCGTGCGGCCTGTGAGGTCGAGCCACGCGAGCACGTGCTGCTCTGCGCCTGGAAGCTCGAGAACCAGGACAAGACCATCACCGGCCACCCCCCAGTGATAGTCACGCAGGCGCCATGGCCGCAGATCGGACGCGAGCTGCATGGGTGAATTGCCGGTTCCGATCCACACATTAGCTGCGCCGTCATGCCACCGGACGGCGGCGAACCTGTCGCCTGAGGGAGCCAGCCGCGGCCGGGTCCAGTCTGGCCGTTCAGGGACGACGTATCCGGTGGCCATCCTCACCCTGATCGCTAGGCCTCCGATGCCACGGCACCAGCAGCCGGTTCTTATGCCGCCCCTAGGACGTTATCGGGCGTCTTCGCGCGCAGTCAAGGTCCGCCTTGACTGATCTAGTTATGCCCGACTGCGCTATGTAGTGCAATGTAATAGCAGTTTTGACCGTCTTTCATGACTGCGGTAGCCGAGGCGGCACATCGCCGCCTCCAACACAAGATGGGTGGAACATCACATGACCAGGATCCGCATCGCCCTTGCCGCACTGCTCGCTGCCGGCGCACTCGTCGCAGGCGGAGCCGTCGCGCAGCAGCACGCGTCCGCGAGCGTCAGTCACGTGGAAGCCGGCCCGGTTCCGTGCTGCTTCTCCGCCGTTGAGAAGGTCTGACGGCCGCGGTCTGACCTGACTTCGGCCTGATCGGGGCACCGGGCCCGTCCTCAGACCGCCGATCGCGGCTTCGCCCGCCGGAAGGTCGCAGCAGGCGACCGGCCGGCGAGCGAGGCAGCCGTCCTGCCATCGGTGCTGCGACGGCACTGGGTGCTGCCCGCGGGCGTGCCCGGCTGCTAGCTGCCGCCATGCAGCCAGCGCCGGAAGCGCGGCGCTGACGCGGCCTGCCACGCTGCCAGGGCCTGTTCCTGGTAGTCCCCCGCCATGCACGCGTCGCGCTCGTAGAACAGCCCGTAGCTGAAGGCGTTCTCGCCGGCCTGGTGCGCGGCGATGCCGAGGCGCCGCTCCAGCTGCCGGGCGATGACAGTGTCCTGCTGGTCACCGAGCAGCGACTGGACCTTGGTGATGCGCCGGACGAACGTGCGCGCCCGCTTGCCGAGCACGGGCGCGGCCACCTCGGCGGCATACCTGGTCCGCTTGGCGGCCTTGCGGGCCTCATGCAGCGCCGCGTCCCTGGCGGCCCCGGCGGGCAGCGGCCAGGCCTCGCGCAGTCGCCGCCCGGTCCTGGAGTAGCTGCGCCGCACCGCGGCCAGCAGCACCTGGCCCGCCGGCTCGCTCGCCTCCGGGCCTCGTGGCGGGCTGGCGATCAGGGCATCCAGCTCGTCGAGCAGCGCCACGTAGCGCGCGGAGCTGAGCGCGTCCAGGACGGCCGCCGCGGCAGCGGCTCGCGACCCGGCGAAGTGGGCCTGAATCCGGGCCTGTACCGGACCGAGCAGCTGAGCCACGTCAGTCAGGTCCTGCTGGCGCTGCAGGTGCGCCGCCAGTACCTCGCCGTCACGGGCCTCGCCCAGGACCTCGCCGAGCCACTTCAGCTCGGCCGACAGGTGCTCGGTGGCCTCGCGCGGCAGGACTGACCCGAACGCCCGGAACGTGCTGCGGAGCCGGCGCGTGGACACCCGCATCTTGTGCACCGTGTCGGGCCTCGAGCGGCGCACGAGCGGGTCCATCGTCAGCAGCGCCTCAGCCTGCCCCGCGAGATAACTGATCACGACCTCGTGCGCGGGCGTCGCGGGCGTCAGCGACCCGGCCGGCTCCGCTGGCGGCTGGCCGGTGCCGAGCACCCGCTGGAGTTTCGCCGACCGGTCCGAGCGGTGCAGGCCGTGCTGCCGCAGCAGCCTGTCCGCGGCGGCCAGCAGCCGCTTGTCGCCGGCGACGAGCTCCACCTCGACCTCACGCCAGCTCAGCTCAGCCGCAGGCGCGGGCTCGCGGCGCGCCGAGACCAGGTCGTCGGCCACCTCGGCCAGTGCCTCGCCGGCGCTGTCCAGCAGCACAATGCGCTGCCGCGTAGTCCGCACCGTCGCTACCGGCGCCAGCACGGCTCCGCGGGTCCGCGCCGTCACCAGGTCCGCCAGCTCGGGCGGCACGACCCGGCCGGACCTGCCTGACGGCAGCCGGATCTCCAGCCGGCTGGCCGGCCCGGCCGGGAGCTTCAGGTGCCAGCCGGCGTCGTGGCCGCCAGTGCGGCGCCGCAGCGTGATCCCTGCGCGCAGCAGCCGGAGATCGGCGGTGTCCCAGTACTGGGCTGCCAGCCGCTCCTCGTCGGCCCGGGTAGAGGCGACCTGCGGCAGGCCGTCGAGCGGCGGCAGGACGACATCGCCGCTCGCCTCGTACTTGGTCTCGGTTTCCAGCGCTGATTCTGCCATTGGGCCCGCCTACCCTCGTCCTGCCGCCTGATTCATGCCCGGACGGGGGTGGCCGCACGCCGGGAAGCCCGCGGCTGTCCCGGTTGTTGTTGCCAGGCATGCGAGTCGAGATCTGGTCTGATGTTGTCTGCCCATGGTGCTACCTGGGCAAGAAGCGCTTCGAGCGGGCACTGGCTGACTTCGAGCACGGCGACGAGGTTGAGGTCGTGTACCGGTCGTTTGAGCTGGATCCGGACGCGCCGCAGGACCGCACCACTCCGACGGTCGAGCTGCTCGCGAGCAAGTACCGGATGACGCCGGAGCAGGCCGAGCAGGCGCAGCGGCAGATGCAGGAGCGCGCGGCCGCCGACGGCCTGACCTTCCGGATGGACGGCCTGCGCAGCGGCAACACGAAGGACGCCCACCGCGTGCTGCAGCTGGCCAGGGACGCCGGGAAGCAGGGCGAGATGATGGAGCGCCTGCACCGGGCGTACTTCACCGATCAGGAGTCAGTCTTCGACCACGACTCGCTGGTCCGGCTCGCCGCCGACGCCGGCCTCGACGGCGACGCCGTCCGGGCGATGCTGGCCTCCGACGACTACGCCGATCACGTCGAGACTGACGAGGAGATGGCACGCGCGCTCGGTGCGACCGGCGTCCCGCTCTTTGTCATCGACCGCAAGTACGGGATCTCCGGAGCGCAGCCCGCGCAGGCCATCACGCAGGTACTCGAGCGCGCCTGGGCCGAGGCCGGGGCATGAGCCGGCCGGCCGATCTGGTTCGCTAGCGGGCATGAGCAACTCAGCCGAGCCGCCGGACTGGTTCACCGAGGCACTTGCCGCGCCGGTGCGGGCGCGCACCGTCACGGTGGCCGGCACGCCGATCGCCTACCGCGAATTCGGCGAGGACAACGCCACCGGCATCGTGCTGGTGCACGGCGGTGCCGCGCACGCGCGCTGGTGGGATCACATCGCACCGCTGCTCGCGCTCGGCCGCCGGGTGGTGGCCATCGACCTGTCCGGTCATGGCGACAGCGGACCGCGGGAGAAGTACACGCTCGACGGCTGGGCCGATGAGGTGATGACCGTGGCCGCCGATGCCGGCATCACCGACCCGCCGATTGTCATCGGGCACAGCATGGGCGGCTTCGTGGCGCTGCGGACCGCCGGCCTGTACGGGGCGCAGCTGGCGGGCATCGTTGTCATCGACTCGCCGGTCCAGGAGATCACCCCGGAGCAGCAGGCGGCCAGAGACGCGCGGGCGTTCGGGCCGAAGCGGGTGTATCCCACGGCAGCGGCCGCAATCAGCCGCTTTCGCCCCGTTCCCGATCAGCCGGTGCTGCCTTATATCAGGGAGCACGTCGCTGAGACGTCCATCAGGGCTGTCCCCGGCGGCTGGAGCTGGAAGTTCGATCCGGCAGTGTTCGGGCGTGCGCAGGCGACCCCGGCGCTGCTGCACCACCTCGACTGCCGGGTCGCGATCTTCCACGCTGAGCACGGCATCGTGCCGCCCCAGACCACCGAGCTGATGTACGACAAGCTGGGCCGCCGCGCGCCGATGATCGAGATTCCGGCAGCCGGCCATCACGTCATGATGGATCACCCGATCGCGCTGGTGACCGGCATCAGGACACTGCTCTCGGACTGGGACCACTCGCTGCCGGCCGGCCCGCCGGCCCGCTAGATCGGACGGCGCGGATGAGCCACGGGCGCGTCATCGTCGTCGGCTCGGTCAACGTCGACCTGGTGATGCGGCTGCCAGCGCTCCCGTCAGCGGGCCAGACCGTGCTGGGCGGCGTGCTGTCCAGGCATGACGGCGGCAAGGGTGCCAACCAGGCCGTCGCCGCGGCGCGGGCAGGGGCGCGGGTGCACCTGATCGGAGCGGTCGGAGCGGACGACGGCCAGCCTGCCCTGGATGCGCTGGCAGCCGAGCGGGTCGACGTTACTGCCGTTGAGCGCGTCAGCGGCCCGACCGGCCATGCGCTCATCCTGGTCGATGACGGCACCGGGGAGAATCAGATCGCCGTGGCATCCGGCGCTAACGCCCTGGTGAGCGCGGACCAGGTCATCGCGGCCCTGCACGGACTCGAACTGACCCCGGCTGATGTCGTCGTCTTGTCATTCGAGCTGCCTGCCAGCGCACTGCGGGCAGCCAGCACGGCTGCGCACTCCAGCGGCAGCGGCCTGGTGGTCAACCCCGCGCCTGTTCTGCCCCGTTCCCGTGATCTCCTCAGCGGTGCCATCACCACGCCGAATGCCGGCGAACTGGCCGCACTCATAACGGCGCCCGGCGCGACCCGGCGCGAGCCGGGCCCTGCCGCCGCCGTGCTCGCAAGGCAGTCGGGCGCGCCGGTCATTGTCACGCTCGGCGCGGACGGCGCACTGCTGGCCGGCGACGGCCGCACCGAGCACTTCGCCGGATACCGGGTCACCGTTCGCGACACGACCGGCGCGGGCGACACCTTCACCGGCGTGCTTGCGGCCAGCCTGGCCGCCGGCGATCAGCTGCGGGCCAGCGTCCGCCGGGCGGTCGCCGCGTCCGCGCTGGCCGTGACACGCGACGGCGCCCGAGCGGGCATGCCCGCCGCGGCCGCGATCGAGAGCCTGCTGGCCGGGAACCCGCCCGGCACCCGGGTGTAACCGCCGGGCCCGGCTAGCCTCACGGGCCGGCAAACTCGCCCCGGTCGCGGTTTGCCTGCCGAGCTGCTCGATCACATACCTGGCTATGCCGACAACTTCGGTCCGGTCCAGGCCGGCCGCGCGGTCCGCCGACCCGATCAGCGAGTTCTTCGAGGGCCTTGCCGCTCCCGGCTGCCTCGACACGTTCGCCGGTCAGTCGGCGACCGTGCGCTTCGACGTGCGTGACGACCGCGCACTTCAGCACTGGTACGTGACCGTGACCAGGGGCGACGTCGCGGTGAGCCAGAGCAGCGACGAGGCCGAGGCCACCGTCATGGTCGACCGGCCGCACCTGGAGGCCATGGTGACCGGACGGCTGAACGCCCAGGCGGCGCTCCTGCGCGGCCTGCTCACCTGCGAGGGCAGCATGGCCATGCTGATCATGTTCCAGCGGTGCCTGCCGGGGCCGCGCGGATCCACCGGGCGGGTCGCCCCGATCAGCTCGGAGACAGTAATGGCGCAACGGAGGCCGGCGTGAGTGACCTGGTGCAGATCCTCGAGGGCAACACCTTCGTCGTCAGCGACAACCGGGGCGACATCGAGGCATCCCGCACCGATCCCACCGGGCTGTTCTCGTTCGATACCCGGTTCCTGTCCCGGTGGGTGCTGACCGTCAACGGGCAGCGGCTGAGCGCTCTGTCGACCGACGATCTGCAGTACTTCCAGACCCGGTTCTTCCTGGTGCCCGGCGGCGGCACGGTCTACGTCGACGCAAAGCTGTCTGTCATCAGGCAGCGGGAGGTAGCCGACGGGTTCCACGAGGAACTCCGGGTGCTCAACCATGAGAACGAGCCGGTCGATCTCACCATCAGGATCGACGCGGCCAGCGACTTCGCCGACCTTTTCGAGGTCAAGGACGCGCTGAGGAAGAAGGGCAGCTATCACGCCGAGATCACCGGCGGGAGCCTTGTGCTCGGCTACCGCCGCGAGACGTATGCGCGGGAGACCTGGATCTCGTCGACCGCGGCGGCCGCTATGGACGAGAAGGGCCTGACCTTCACGGTCACGGTGCCGCCGCACGGCGAGTGGAGCACCGAGCTTGACGTCGTGGCGTCAGAGGGAACATTCGACGGCTCGTCGGGACCGGTCGGCATCCGCGGTCAGGGCCAGCGCCGCGTGCGCCGGGACATGGCCCGCGGCCTGCAGAAATGGCTGCAGAATGCGCCCACCGTCTCGTGCGACTGGGAGCCGGCCGAGCACATCTACCGGCGGTGCATGACCGACCTGGCCGCGCTGCGGTTCTCCACCCTGACGATGCCGGGCCGGTCGCTGCCTGCTGCCGGACTGCCCTGGTTCATGACCATCTTCGGCCGCGACAGCATCTTCACCAGCCTGCAGGCGCTGCCATTCACCTCGGAGCTCGCCGCGACCACGCTGCTGGCGCTGGCCGAGCGGCAGGGCACCAGGACCGACGACTTCCGGGACGAGGATCCTGGCCGCATCCTGCACGAGATGCGCTACGGCGAGATGACCGCGTTCGAGGAGCGGCCGCACTCGCCGTACTACGGCAACGCCGACGCCACTGCCCTGTATGTGGTGCTGCTCGACGAGTACGAGCGGTGGACCGGTGACACCAGGCTGGTGCGCGAGCTTGAGCACGCGGCCAGGGCAGCCCTGAACTGGATCGACGAGTACGCCGACCTGCAGGGCAACGGCTATGTGTCCTATCAGCGGCGCAATCAGAAGACCGGGCTGGAGAACCAGTGCTGGAAGGACTCCTGGGACTCCATCTCCTATCGCAACGGGGACCTGCCCGGCTTCCCGCGCGCCACCTGCGAGCTGCAGGGCTATGCCTACGACGCGAAGGTGCGCGGCGCCCGGCTGGCGCGCCTGGTGTGGAAGGACCCCGCCTTCGCTGACCGGCTGGAGAAGGAGGCCGCCGACCTGAAGCGGCGGTTCAACCGCGACTTCTGGGTCGCCGACGGCGAGTACTTCGCGGTCGCCCTGGACGGTGACGGGGGGCAGGTCGACTCGCTCACCTCGAACATCGGCCACCTGCTGTGGAGCGGCATCGTCGACAAGACCAAGGCCCGGTCGGTCGCGCGGCATCTGCTCGGGCCCCGGCTGTTTTCCGGGTGGGGCGTCCGGACGCTGGCCGAGGGCGAGGCCCGCTACAATCCGGTCGGCTACCACGTCGGCACGGTCTGGCCGTTCGACAATTCCTTCATCGCCTGGGGCCTGCGCCGCTACGGGTTCAAGGAGGAGGCCGCCTGCATCGTCGCCGGCATCATGGAGGCAGCGCAGGTCTTCGACGGCCGCCTGCCGGAGGCGTTCGGCGGCTACCAGCGCGACGCGACCAGGTACCCGGTGCAGTACCCGACCGCGTGCAGCCCCCAGGCCTGGTCGACCGGGGCGCCGCTGCTGCTGCTGCGAGCCGGGCTCGGGCTGGAGCCGCAGGGCGACAACCTGATCGTCGACCCGGCACTGCCGACCCGCATCGGCAACCTCCAGCTGCTCGACCTGCCGGGCCGCTGGAAGAAGATGGACGCCTTCGGCCGCGGCCGCATCGACACCGACCGGCTCATCCGGCGCTAGCCGGCCCGCCGCCGGACGTCGCCTGACGGAGGCTGTTACTGACGCTGGCGGGCGTGCTCGGCCAGGCCGACCTGACGCATGGTCGCGGCGAGTTCCTCCAGCGCCGGCAGCGCGGTGGTGAGCAGGTCGACCTGCTGCGGCGGCAGCAGCTCCAGGCACCGGGACACCGCGGCCGCCCGGCGGGCCTTCACCTCGCGGTCGACCCGGCGGCCGGCGGCCGTGCTGACCACCGAGGCGCTGCGCAGGTCAGCGGGATCCGGGATGCGGTCGATCAGGCCGAGTCCCTGCAGCCTGCTGATGACGCGCGACAGCATGGTGGGATTCAGGCCCTCAAGGTCGCCCAGCTCTCCGAGGCCGAGCGGCCCGCGCGCCACGATGAGCCCGAGAACCGAGGCCTGCGACGGAGTCAGGCCGGCACCGGTCGAGGATGAGTTCAGCTCGCGGGCGAGCTTGCCAATGACCCGGCGCAGCCTGATGGCGCCGTCGTCGTCCATGGCCAGAAGCATAGCGGCTGATCCGATAACTAGTTGCCTGCCGGCAGGCAGTGTACGGTGGTCTCGTCGTGGCGGAACAGGTGGCGCAGGCCGGAGCAAGCCGCGGGCACGCTGCTGACGAGCCGGCCCGCAGGCGCGGCCTCATTTTCGCTGTCGTCTCGATCGCGCTGATGATGGCGTCGGTGGACCAGACCATCGTGGCCACCGCGCTGCCATCCATTCAGCGTGACCTGCACGCCCAGGTGAACTGGAGCAGCTGGACGATCACCGTCTACGCGCTCGGCCAGGTCCTCGTCATGCCGGTCGCGGGGAAGATCGGCGATCAGTTTGGCCGCAAGCAGATCTTCCTCGGCGCGGCCGCGCTGTTCACGACGGCGTCGCTGTGCTGCGGCCTGGCCGGCAACATCTACCTGCTTATTCTGCTGCGTGGCGTGCAGGCTATCGGGGGCGGCGCGTTCATGCCGTCCGCGACCGGCATCGTATCCGAGCTGTTCGGCAACGACCGGGACCGTGCCGTCGGGCTGTTCTCGAGCATCTTCCCTATCGGCGGGATCATCGGCCCCGTGCTCGGCGGCGTGTTCGTGACCTACTGGTCCTGGCGCGGCATCTTCCTCGTGAACATCCCCGTCGGGATCACCCTGATCTGCCTCGGCGCGATCTTCATCCCGGACATCGCCAGGCGGCCGGACCAGCACCTCGACATCCGCGGCGTGATGCTGCTCGGCAGCACCCTGCTGCCGGCCATGCTCGGCATCGGGTATCTCGGCGGCGCGCACAGCGATCTGCTGAGCCCGTTTTTCCTCGTCCCTGAGCTCGTCGCCGCTGCGTCGGCGGTGGCCTTCTTCCGGCATTCGGCCCGCGCGCAGTCGCCGTTCATCTCGCTGCGCTTCCTGACCGGGCGCGGCTTCGGCGTTATGAACCTGCTGAACTTCCTCTACGGCTGCGCCGTGCTCGGCTTCGCGCCGCTGGTTCCGCTGTACGCGCAGGAGCGATTCGGGCTGCCCGCGCTCGCGGCCGGCACGCTGCTGACGGCCCGCGCCGTCGGGATGATCACGACAGCTGGGCTCGCCGTCTATCTGCTGCGCCGCACCGGCTACCGGTGGCCGATCATTATCGGCTTCACGCTCTCGGCCGTGGGCATGGCCCTGACCGCGATCAGCCCGCACGGGATGTCGGCATACGCCTGGCTCGCGGTGGCCACCGCGATCTGCGGCGTCGGCATGGGCATCTCGACACCGTCAGCGAACAACGCCACCCTTCAGCTCGCACCCGAGCACGCCGCCGCGGTGGCCGGGCTGCGCGGCATGTTCCGGCAGTCCGGGGCCATTGCCGCAGTGGCCATCGGCACCTCGGTCGTGGCCAGGAGCGCCGACCCCGGCATCGCTCAGGCGCACGTCTTCCTGGTGTTCGCGGCCATCCTGATCGCGGCCCTGCCGCTCGTCGCCCGCGTGCCCGAGCACCGCGGCCGGTGGTAACGGCCGTACCGGCCCTATCGGCGGTGCCGGCCGTACCGGCGGGGGCTAATCCCCGAGCGCCGCGTAGATCGCCCGGACGTAGTCCTCGCTGCGCTGCGAGCCGATGATGCCAGGTCCCATCTTGTTCATCATGTAGGAGATGGTCATCCGGCGGCCGACGTCCATGATGATCACTGAGCCGCCCCAGCCGCCCCAGTAGCAGATCTTGTCGTCCGGGACGTAGGGCAGCGTGTCCAGCTGCGGCAGCCCGTACCCGATACCGAACCGGAGCGGAACGCCGAGCACGACATCGACTCCGTTCGCCTGCTCGCGGAAGATCAGCTCGATGGTCTCCGGCCGGAGCAGCCGCACTCCGTCGACCTCGCCGCCGCGGGAGATGACCGACAGGATCCGAGCGACCGAGCGGGCGTTGCCGTGCCCGTTGGCGGCGCCGATATCGGCGTTCCGCCAGGCCGGGGTGTTCGCGTAGGTCGCGTCGACGACCGGGCCGGTCATGGTCTTCACGGTCGGGCTGTCCATCCCGAGCGCCTCGAGGTCGAAGGGCAGCGGCGGCGGCGGGATCACAGGGGAGATCCGGCCCCAGTCGCTTTCGGCGGCGCCGACCTGGAAGTCGGCGCGCAGCGGGCCGGCGATCTCGGCGGCGACGAACTGCTTCAGGCTCGTGCCGGTGATGCGCCGCAGCACCTCGCCGATCAGGTGGCCGAAGTTGAGCGCGTGGTAGCCGGACGCGGTGCCCGGCTCCCACCACGGCGCCTGCGCCGCGAACCGCGCGGTGGACTTCTCCCAGTCGTACAGGTCCTCGACGACGGCCGGCTGGTCGAGCCCGGATACACCCGAGGTGTGCGAGAGCAGGTGCCGGACCAGCACGTCCTGCTTCCCGGCGGCGGCGAACTCCGGCCAGTAGCGGGATACCGGGGCGTCGACGTCCAGCTCGCCGCGGTCGGCCAGCATGAGCGCGGCCAGGCTGGTCACGGTCTTGGTCGTCGACCAGACATTGACGATCGTGTCGCGCTCCCATGGCGTCGCGGCCGCCTCGTCGGCGTAGCCGCCCCACAGGTCGACGGCGATCTGCCCGTCGAGGTCGAGCACGATGGATGCGCCCAGGTCCTCGCCGGAGTCGAGATTGCGCTGCAGCGCCGCCCTTACGGCCGCGAACCGATCGTCACAACTACCCTGAATATCCGCCATGACCGCAGCGTAGGGCGACATCATGCGGAAAGACAATGACGAGGGCGGGAACGAGCTGTCCGGCCCCCCGGTGTCCGCCGTGTGCGCGGCCGGCAATGGCAGACCCGTGCCGCGGCGGCTCAGCCGGCCTGGCGCGCGGCTAATCCCCAGACTGGCTCGATGGCCACGGCGGGCAGCTCGGCGACAGCCGCGGCCACGCTGCTGAACTGCGGGAGCAGGCGCGCCAGGCCAGCCCCGGCCAGGACGGCGCGAACCGGCCCGTCCGGCACCACCAGCCGCAGCTCGCCGCCTTCGGCGACGTCGCCGCGATGCACACGCACTAAGACATCGAGCCCGGCCGGGTCGCAGAACGCGGTGCCGCTGAGATCCAGCACGATCGTTGCGTAGCCGAGCGAAGCCGGGTGCGCGAGCGCGGACCGCAGCAGGCTCGCGTTGCCCCCGTCGATCACGGGCGGAGCCGTGATCACGGGCACGCCCCTGACCATCCTCATCGGGCAGGCGAATCCGGCCATTGCCACCACCTCCGGTCCGGCAAGGGAACTGCGTATCGCAGCGACCCCGCTGCCGCAGCTACCCCGGCCCGGCCGGTCTAATGCCGCGACCGGGTCCGGGCGCGGTTACTATCGCCCTGGCAGTAGCAGGCGCACACGGACGCGCGCCCGGCGCGGCCCGGCGCGGCCCGGCGCGGCTAGAACAGCTAGCCCACGGCGACCGGCCCGCTCATACGATCCCCCGCTTGCGCAGGTCACTGAGCTCAGCCGCCTCGATGCCGAGCAGCCCGCGGTAGATCTCCTCGTTGTGCTCGCCAAGCTCCGGCCCGAGGCGGCGCACCGAGCCAGGCGTATCTGACAGCCGGGGCACGACGGCCTGGACCGGGAAGGAGCCCAGTTTGGCGTGCGTCAGCCGCAGGATCGCCTGCCGGGCCTGAAAGTGCGGATCGTCGAACATGTCGCGGGTCTGGTAGATGCGGCTGGCCGGCACGCCGGCCTCCGCGAGTACGGCGAGCAGCTGGTCAGTGCCCAGCGTCGCGGTCCAGGCGGCGACGAGCTGGTCCACCTCGGGCTGGCGCTCACCGCGCGCGGCGTGGGTGGCATACCGGGAATCAGCCGCCAGATCCGGGCGGCCCATGGCCGCGGCCAGGCGGCTGAACACCGTGTCCCGGTTGGCGCCGATCAGGACCTCGTCGTGGTCGGCGGTCGGGTACACATTCGATGGCGTCACGCCCGGCAGCACCGATCCGGTGCGCTGCCGCTGGTAGCCGGCCAGCTCCCATTCGGGCAGCACGGATTCCATCAGCGCCAGCACGGCCTCGTAGATGGCTGAATCGACGATCTGGCCGCGGCCGGTGCGGTGCCGGGCGTGCAGGGCAAGGACCGCGCCCATCGCGGCGAACGTGGCGGCCAGCGAGTCACCCAGGGAGATCCCGGTCCTGGACGGGGGCCGGTCAGGCTCGCCGGTCACGTACCTGATGCCGCCCATGGCCTCGCCGACCGAGCCGAACCCGGCCTGCGCGGCGTACGGCCCTGTCTGCCCGTAGCCGCTGACGCGGACCAGGATGAGGCCGGGGTTGGCGGCCGACAGCCGGTCGTAGCCGAGGCCCCAGCGCTCCAGCGTGCCGGGCCGGAAGTTCTCGACCACGATGTCGCTCACGGCAGCCAGCCGCCGCACCAGCCGCTGGCCCTCATCCGTGCGGAGATCCGCAGTCACTGACTTCTTGTTGCGGGCGACGATCGGCCAGTGCAGCGAGAGGCCTTCGACCTTCTGCGGGCCCCAGTCACGCATCGGATCGCCGCCTGCCGGATCCTCGACCTTAATCACTTCGGCGCCGAAATCACCGAGCAGCTGCCCGCAGAACGGGCCGGCGATCAGTGATCCGCACTCGACGACGCGGAGTCCGGCCAGCGGGCCGGCCGCCTCAGGCACACTGTCGGCCTGGGCCACACTGTCATCGGCCTCCTCCTTGTCATCTGCCACTCGCGACCTCCCACGGGCAGATCGTATGCAATGCCGAGCTGGCGCCGCGCTACTGCGCTGGCGGCACGATGACGACCGGGCAGGCGGAGTAGTGCGCGACCTTCGTCGCGACCTCGCTCACCCGCAGGGCCGGGAACCCGAGCTGGCCGCGAGAGCCGATGACGAGCATGTCAGCCCCCTGCGAGGCGTTGACGAGTTCCTCGCCCGCGAGTCCGATGACCGCCGTGACCGTCACCGGCGCTGACGAGCCGAGGTCGCGGCTCACCTTAGTCACAGCCTCCTCAGCGGCCTGGCGTGCCTTGTCCAGCATCACCCTGTCGGCCGGCACCTCGGACGGGTCACCAGTCCACGGGCTCACCGCGACCTCGTTAATCGTGAGAACTCTCAGGTCCAGATGCTCGGCGGCGGCGCGCTGCATGGCCCACCTGAGTGCGTACTCGGCGTTCTGCGAGCCGTCGTAGCCAACCACGATGCCAGGCATGCCGGTCCCTCCTCGCACTAGCCGGAAGCGATACGTCAGCCTTCAGCCTCACGCTGGCCGGCCGGCCGCTCACAGGGCAGTTCGTACTGGCCGGCCGGGACGTAGGTCCCGGCCGGCTGCCAGTCGCCGGTACCGGGGACTTTTGCGGTGCAGGGCAGGCCATAAGCCTCTGCGGCTGTCCGCGGCCTGCGGCCACGCTCGAATAAGAAAACTTCAGCGAAGTCCAGCCGAGGAGCCGGCCATGAGAACCAACATCCTGCTTGCCGTGGACGTCGCGCCGGGCAGCCCCGGACGGCATGTTGCAGCGGCAGCCAGCATGACCGCCGAGCTCGTCCGGGACAGCGCGGACAGCGTCATCGTCCTGCACGTCCGGGAGTTCTCCGTACCCCGGCTTGCCCGCACCATGGCCGGTCACGGCGGCTCAGCTGGCCGGGCGGTGGTCGACGAGATCGTGACCGGGCTGCGAGCGCGCGGAATTCACGCGAGCGGCCTGGTCCGCGAGGCTGACTTCGGCCATGTCGCCGAGACCATCCTGGCCGCAGCCGGCGAGTTCGATGCGCGGCTGATCGTGCTGGGCTCGCGCGGCCGCACCGACCTGCCGCGCACTCCCTCCGGCGGCGTCGCCGGGCATCTGCTCCGGCATGCGACGCTGCCGGTTCTGATCGCTCCGGCGGGCCACCCGGAACGTCAGGGCGGCCCTGCTGCCCGTGTCCCGGCCGGCAGGTAACGCTCAGCAGCCGGAGCGCCAGGGACTAAGGACCCCAGGCGGACCGGCCATCTGCCTCTGGCATCAGCCTGCCCGGCCTGGGACGGTGGAGGCGGAGAGGGCTGACCGTGATGGCAGCCCGGAAGGAGAGGCTGAGATGTCAGGCATAGTGGTCGGCATTGACGGGTCGCATAACTCCAGTCACGCCCTTGAGTGGGCGATGCGTGAGGCCGCGCTGCGCAAGGCCGAGCTGACCGTCCTTAGCGTTAACTCGGTGCCGGCCAGCTACTGGACCGGACAGCCCGTTGCGCTCGTCGGCAACGAGGACCGGGTTTCCGAAGCCCGCAAGCTGGCGGAGGCAGCCGTGGCGAAGGTCGCGGACGAGCTCGGCGACACTAAGCCAGCGGCCGTGACGGTCACGGTCATCAGCGGGTTCCCCGCCAAGACGCTAATTGACGCGTCGGCAGACTCGGACCTGCTGGTCGTCGGCACCCGCGGCGGCGGCGGCTTCGGCTCGCTCGCCCTCGGCTCGATCAGCAGCCAGGTCGTTCATCACGCTCATTGCCCCGTCGTGGTGGTTCCTGCTGGCAGGTAGCGATTCGGCAATGGGTCGGCGATCGCCCCGGCTGACCACGTCGGCCCGGGCGATCTCACCGATGCCCGCTCGCTCGCCCATCTGCAGGAGTTTGACTCCACCTACGGCCGTCTGCAGGCAACGGTGGGTGACCCGGTCGCTATCAACAGGGCGCAGCTAGGCGTTGAAGCCGTCATCGAGTCGACAGGAAAGTGGGATCAGCGACTCCGACTACGACCCCGCCAGCCGAGACGTGATCTCGTGCGCGTTGTCGCGTGACATCATCGGCGACCCGGCCTCGTGCGTCTTCGATTCCGGGCTGACCCAGGCGGCAGGCAGCCTGGTCAGGGTGTTCGGCTGGTTCGACAACGAGTGGGGCTACACCTGCCGGCTTGTCCACCTTGCCGCGCTGGCTGGCGCTTCCCCGCGCTAGCGCCCCGCGCCTCAGCTGGCAGCACGGGCACCAGAAATGGCCGCCAGGACGAGGGTCCTGGCGGCCATGACGTGCGTGCGTCCCGGCCGGGGCTACATGTCACGCATCGCGCGGTAGCGCTTCATGTCGGCACGGCCTGCGAGCAGCACGCCGCAAATGATCGCGGCCGGCACTACCCAGAGCAGCTGCTTCATCGTCCGTCCTCCTCACTGGCTGGCGGCATCTGTCTACGCCCTCAGCATGACCGCAGGCGCCGCCGACGGCCAGGGCCAAAGGTCCGCGGTCCGGGCCGCTAAGGCCCGTTGCCGCAGGGCGCATCGGCCCTGTCGGCGCAGCTGAATCCGGGCGCACACTCAGCGCAGACGAATCACGTACTGAGGAGGTACCTGACATGAGAGCAGTAGTCGTCACCCAGTTCGGTGCGCCACTTGTTATCGAGGACCGGCCGATTCCGGAGCCAGGGCCAGGACAGATCACCGTGCAGATGGTGGCGTCCGGGCTGTGCCACACCGACATCCACGCGGCCAGCGGTGACTGGCCGGTCAAGCCGCAGCCGCCGTTCGTCCCCGGCCACGAGGGAGTCGGCACCGTGCACGCCATCGGCTCCGGCGTGACCTCCCACAGCGTCGGCGACATGGTTGCCGTTCCGTGGCTCGGCTACGCCTGCGGGCAGTGCCGGCACTGCCTCACCGGCTGGGAGACGCTGTGCCTGCAGCAGCAGAACACGGGCTACTCGGTTGACGGCTGCCACGCCGAGTACTTCCTGGCGGAGGCGGCGTTCGCGGCCGACGTCCCGGCCGGGCTGAGCCCGCTGGACGCGGCGCCGCTGACCTGCGCAGGCGTCACCACGTACAAGGCGGTCAAGGTCGGCAACGTCCGGCCGGCCGATCTGGTGGCTATCTCCGGCATCGGCGGCCTCGGCCACCTCGCGCTGCAGTACGCGAAGATCGCCGGCGGCACCGTCGCGGCCATTGACGTCACCGACGAGAAGCTGCAGCTGGCCAAGGAACTGGGCGCTGACATCGTGATCGATGCCAGGACCGAGGACCCCGCGGCCGTGCTGCAGGGTCACGGCGGCGCTGACGTTGCCATCGGCCTGGCGGTCGATGACAAGTCCTTCGCGACGGCCTACGCGGGCCTGCGGCGAGGCGGCAGGCTCGTGCTGGTGGCGCTTCCGGCAGCCGGAGCGCTCAGCATCCCGGTGTTCGACACTGTGCTGAACGGGACCTCGGTCATCGGCTCGATCGTCGGGACCCGTGCCGACCTCGCCGACGTGTTCTCCCTGCACGCGCAGGGCCGGACCAGGGTGATCTACGAGACGCGCGACCTCGGCACGGTCAACGAGTCGATCACTGATGTGCTGCACGGCCGGGCCAGGGCGAGGATCGTCCTGCAGCCGTAACAGCCGCGGGCATGCTGGCCCGTCGGACGATGGGACCTCGACGGCCGGGACTATCGGCCCTGGCCGCACGAAGGCCCGCCCGGTTGGATGGTGGGAAGCCGGCGGAACCCGCCGGGCCGGGACGATGGTCGGAGGACCCGCATGGTCGCTGCAGATACGACGCAGCCGCACGTCGTCGTGGGCGTGGACGGCTCAGCAGAGTCTGTCGAGGCGCTCCGGTGGGCCGCTAGCTACGCGGCGGCGACCAGCGCAAGCATCACTGCCGTCATCTCCTGGCACTACCCGGCGGCCGGGCTGGTCCCGACCGGCCAGGCACCGCCAGGTGTCTCAGCCGATGTGCACGCCAGCATGCAGGCAGCCCTGGACAAGGCAGTGACCGACGTCTTCGGGACGGCCACGCCAGCCAGCGTGACGGCCAGCGTCTCCTACGGGCATCCGGCCATGGTCCTGGTCGACGAGTCGAAGGACGCCGACCTGCTGGTCGTCGGGCGGCGCGGACATGGCGCGTTCACCGGAATGATGCTCGGGTCTGTCAGCATTCACTGCGTCACCAATGCCGTCTGCCCGGTCGTCGTCGTGCGCGGCAGCTAACCAGCCTGCGCCGCGAAGGAGTCCCGGAAGCATTACGACCACAGTGACCGAGCGCGACGCGCTCACCGCCGAGCAGGCCGACATGCTGGACCGGTACTGGCCGGGCCCTGACCGGATCTGCCGTCACCCGGTTCTTAGGTCAGCACAGCACTTTCATCAGCGCAGCGAGGACCAGCGCGGCCCGGTTGCAGCCCACGCCCGCGTCCAGCTGGCGATGCGCCGCCGGTTGGCAGCCACCCGGACCGCCCAGGCCGCGACTGCCAGCAGGGTCGCCACGGACGCGACCGCGAGCAGGACGCCCATGCCGACCCGGTTGGTCACGTCGGCGCTAGTGAGCTTCGGGTGGGTGAGCTCGCCCGTCCGGGTGACCCAGACGCTCACGTGCTGGCCGGCCCGCGCGTCCAGGCTCACCGCGATGGTGCCGGTCCGCCGACCGCCGGACGGTGCCGTCCACCGGGCCGGGACCCAGGCGACATTCCCGTCTCCGGCCGTGCCGGCAATGCCGTCGGCGCCGCTGGCCAGCAGCACGGCCGGTACCTGCCGCCAGCTGCTCTCCGCTCGGATCTCAGCTATCCCGGACGCGCCCGCCAGACGGCCCCCGGCGAGGCCGAGCAGCGGCGCGGCGACCAGGAAGGCAAGCAGCAGGCACAGCATGATCGCTGCCTCAACCCGGTCGATTCGCCGCCGCAGCGGGTTGCCGTCGGTGGCGAGCAGCGGCGTCACGCGGCTCAGCCGAAGTCGTCTCATGGTCCACCGTCCTCACGACACCATCTGTCATCACGATCACGCACCACGGGGATCCGCGATGAGGGCCGATGAGCCCCGATGAGCCGGACCATCGGGCCTATCCGTCCGGGTCCTTGGTCACCAGGGCTGCCAGTGGCCGCCGCGGCGTTGCCGGCGCGGTGTTCGACCGGCCGAACTGCAGCAGCATCTGCGGATCTGCGTCCCGCCGGACCAGCGAGCGGACCTCCTGGCGATAACGGGGTAGTTCCAGCGGCTGCGACTGCAGGCTGGCGAACACCCATCGGGACGCGGCCCGCAGCAGCAGCCGGTTGAGCGCCTGGCCGGCCCGCAGCCAGTCAGCCGTCACGTCGCCGGAGGTGACAAGGACGGCCACCGCGCCCGGCGGCTCGTCCCCGGTCACCTCGGTTCCCGGCTGGCCGAACAGGCGGCGCGGCAGCCACTGGTCTGCCGGCTCGGCCTGCTGCCCGTCGCTCAGCCGAGCCCTGGCCGGCACGCCGTCCCTGGCCTGGCTGCCGGCCGGCCTGACCCACTGGCTGAGCTCGGCCCTGATCTCGGCGCTGGCCTGCTGCTCAGCCGCTGCGGCGCGGGCAAGCTCGGAGAGCGCGGCGATCTCGGCCGGGCTGGTGACGAGGATCAGCTCGGCGCCTTCCACTGCCGCCTCAGCCACCAGCACGTCAAGCAGACGGGCCGGCACCTCGCTCGGCGAGAACGCGCCGCGGTGGGTATGCCGGTGCGGCACCGCCGCGATCAGCTCGGTCTCGGCTGGCGCGACACCCGCGTGCCCCTCGGCCAGGACCCGGGCGAGCAGCCACGGCCGCGCCGTATCGGGCTGCAGGTGCGCGACTGGCAGCCGGCCCCGGCTGCGCAGGCCGAGGCGCAGGCCGAAGAGCGCGGCACCGCAGCTGATCATCAGCTCGCGGCCGTCTGGATCGATGGAAGGCAGCAGCCGGGAGGTGTCCGCCAGCAAGTCGATGGCGCTGTCGTGGATCGCGAACCGCCACGGCTGCGTATTGTGCACGGACGGCGCCCGCCCCGCCATGGCGACGACGGCCGCGACGTCGGCGGCCGACAACGGGCTGCACGGAGCGTCCGGCCGCCGCACACCCGAGTGCACCAGCATGCCGCCCGCATCGGGCCCAGCCAGCGCCTGCTGGCCGGCTGGCTGCTGCCGGCCCGGCGCCTGATCCTGTCGCGAGGTCATGACACCACCCCTGCTAGACAGCCTGTCCCGGCGTCCAGGCCCTGCCCAGGGTCTAAGGACCCTTCCAGGGCGGAACGATGTCCGTAGAGTTGGCAGCGTTGCAGGGCTTCTCTCGCTGGAGGAAGCATGACAAGTAGGGGCAGAGCGGCTGCTACGGATCTCGGGCGGCGGATCGCTGCGCAGCGGGGCCGGGCCGACCTCAGCGTCGCGGACGCAGCCGACCGGGCCGGCATGTCCGCTGGTTATCTCGCCTACCTGGAGTCCAGCCCCGCGCCCAATCCGACGCAGGCGACCCTCACCAGGCTGGCGGCCGCGCTGGGCGCCGCGCCTGAGGAACTGTCGGGCGCCGGGATGAACATGCCGCCGGGCCAGCGCAGCGCCGGGGACAAGCCCGCGCTCGGCACGCTGACTGAGGCTGAGTGCCGTGAGCGGATCGGGCCGGGAGGCGTCGGCCGGTTCCTCTTTGACGAGCCAGGCCGCGGACCGGTAGCGCTGCCGGTCAACTATCGCATGGACGGCGATAACGTCATTTTCAGGACGGGAGCCCAGACCGTCATCACCGGAGGTGTGAGCGAGACGGCCGTGTCCTTCGACGTCGATCACCTGGACGACGTCCTGGGGGAAGGCTGGAGCGTGCTGCTCACCGGCACCGCCAGGGTCATCAGCGATCCGGCTGAGCTTGCCCGGCTCAGCGTGCTCGGCGTCGAGCCCTGGGCGGGCGGCAAGCGGGACACGTGGGTGCGCCTGACTCCGCGGCAGGTTACTGGACGCAGCATCCGGCTCACCGGCGGCTAGCCGCGGTCAGCCCGTCGCGGACCAGCTGCTGCCTGCTTCGTGACCGCAATGACCGTGCCGGTCATCACGTCCTGAACCGTCGCTGTCATCGGACCGCTCCTCCCCCTGGCGGAGCGCCCGCTCACTGAGCAGGCGCGCCGCATTGCCCTGCCTGACGGCCGAGCTGATCTTGACCGTGCTCGCCGGGTCGACCGCTGCAGTGATCGTGTCCTGCGGCGTCCCGGCCGCGTACTTGCCGTAATCAGTACCCTCCAGCATGGCCACCGGCGCGAACGGCATGCCGCCGGCGACCACCGGGTAGTGCCAGCCGATAACGGCCTCGACCGTCGCGCCGGTAAGCCCGGCCTGCCGTACCGCCCAGCTCAGGGCGGCCCCCGACGACTCTGATCCGTCCGCGCCGACGACGATCCGGTGGCCCGTGGTGGCGGACGCAGTGCTCATCACGCTGACCTGCCTTTCTGTCGCTGCACCTCTAGCCTCGCCTGTCACTGCAGGTCAGGGCAGAGCCGTCCGCACTGCGGGCTGGGACGTTGGTCCTGGCAGCGCGGGACCAGCGCGGTCACCTCAGCTGGCGCACGAAGGGGTCCCTCGGCTCGGCCGGGCTGATCCTGATGCGCACGTCGACGGCGACGGCTCCGCCGGGCAGCGCAATCACGGGATTGAGATCGAGCTCGGCAACCTCCGGCAGGTCCTCGGCAAGCCGGGACACCCGCAGCAGCACCTGCTCCAGAGCCTGCATGTCGACAGGCGCGCCGCCACGGAACCCGGCCAGCAGCGGAGCTGACCGCAAGTCGCCGATCATCTGGCGCGCGTCGGCATCGGTGAGCGGGGCCAGCCGGGCGCGATGATCGCCGAGTACCTCGGTGGCAACCCCGCCGAGCCCGACGACCACCAGCGGTCCGAACACCGGGTCCTCTGCGAGTCCGATCATCATCTCGACGCCGCCGGGCACCATCGGCTGCACCTGGACGGTGCGAAGCTTGTCGCCGAAGCTCGCGGCAAATCCGGCGTACGCTGCGGCAACCTCGCCGGCCGAGCGCAGGTCCAGCCGCACCCCGCCGGCGTCGGTCTTGTGCACCAGCCCGTCCGCCACCGCCTTCAGCACCACGTGCCCGCCAAGCTCAGCAGCGGCAGCGACGGCAGCATCCGCATCGGTGACAAATCGGCTGGCTGCGAAGGGTATCTGGTAGCTGTCAAGCAGCTGCGCCGCCTCCTCGGGCCGGAGCCAGCCACCCTCATGGCACGCGGCCAGGAACGCCGCCACCAGGGTCCTGGCTCGTGCGATGTCGATGCCGGCCAGCTCGGCCACATGCCCGTGGTTGCTGTCCCGCCACTCCCGGTAGCGCACGGCGCGCGCGATCGCGTGCACCGCGTTCTCCGGGTAGGCGTACACAGGTATCCGCCGCAAGGCCGGGCCGACGGCAGCACCGCGAGCGGAGTCCGCGCTGACAGCACCGCGAGCGGAGTCCGCGCTAGCAGCACCGGGGGCGGAGTCCGCCCCGTCGGCAGCGCCGAGTACGTCAGCTGCCGCTGCCTGGCCGAGCAGAACTGCCGCCAGCGGCTTGCCCGGCTCAGCCGCGCTGATGGCGACCCGCAGATCGGCGATCGCGGTCGGGACGACGATCGCGAGCACGACGTCGACGCCCGCGTCGTCGCCGGCGATCTCCAGGGCGCTGCGGAAGGTCGCGCCGGTGACTGTTGCCGTGGTGTCGACCGGACCGGCGACGGCAGCGCCGCGAGGGAGCAGCCGCGTGAGCCTGCGCCTGGTGGCAGCGTCCAGGGTGGCGACGGTCAGGCCGACGTCAGCGCAGGCGTCGGCGGCCAGCACCCCGGCACCCCCTGCATTCGACACGATCGCGATCCGGTCGCCGGCTGGCAGCGGCTGGCAGCTCAGGTAGGCGGCGATATCCGTCAGCTCGCTCAGCCCGCGGGTGGCAATGATGCCGGCCTGCGCGAACAGCGCCTCCTGCGTGACCAGCGAGGTCGCTGCGGCCGCTGGGTGCGAGGCGGCAGCACGCTGACCAGACGGCGAGCGGCCGCCGATCACCGTGAGGACGGGAAGCTGCCTGCCGACGCGGCGGGCCGTCAGGGCGAAGCCGCGCGGATTGCCGAACGACTCGAGGTAGAGGACCGCAAGCCTGGTCCGCTCATCCTGCTCCCACCAGCACAGCATGTCGTTGCTGGAGACGTCGAACTTGTCACCGACGGAGGCAAACGATGACAGCCCGATGCCGAGCCGCTGCAGATGCTCGAGCAGGGCGATGCCGATGCCACCGGATTGCACGACCAGGCCGGCGCTGCCGGCCATCGGGATGCCGGTCCCGAAGGTGGCGTTCAGCCGCGAATGCGGGACGGCGATGCCGAAGCAGTTCGGACCTACCAGCCGCATGCCGTACCGGCGGCAGATGGCGAGCAGGTCCGCGCCTCCCGCGCCCAGGCCCGCGGTGATGACGACGAGCGAGTGCACGCCGCGCCTGCCGCACTGCGCCGCCACCGCAGCCACATCGGCGGGCGGGAGGGCGATGACCGCGAGGTCGACGCCGGCCGGAAGGTCTTCGGCTGAACTCAGGCACGCCAGCCCCTCCATCGACCGGCCGCGCGGGTTGACCGCGTACACCGGTCCGGGAAAGCCGCCGGCCACGATGTTGTGCAGGATCTCGCGGCCGACGGACCCGCGCCTGCGCCCAGCGCCGATCACCGCCACCGAGCCGGGCTGCAGCAGGTGGTGCAGGCTCGCGACATCGGCGCGGCTCCCGCGGCGCGCGACAGCATCCAGGTAGCGGTCGAGCTGCGCATCGTCGTGGGCGGGCAGCGGCATGCTCAGCTCCACCACGCCGTCGGCGTACCGCCGCTCGACGGGCAGCCCGGCGGCGGCGAAGACGCGCTGCATCGCCAGGTTCTCCGGCAGGGTCTCGGCCGCGAACGCGGTCAGGTGCCGCTGCCTGGCGAGTGACACGAGGTGCTCGAGCAGCAGGGTTGCGATGCCCCGGCCGTGCATCTCGTCGGCCACGGCGAACGCGATCTCGGCAACGCCCGGCCGCGCGGTGGGCTCGTAGCTGGCGACGCCGACCAGGTGGTCATCCAGCCAGGCCAGCAGGGCAGCGTGGTCGCTGTCGGCGGGGCGGCACAGTCGTGCCGCCTCCCGGTCAGGGGCCAGCGGGCTCAGGCTGAAGAACCGGAGGTACACGTTGTCCGGCGACATCAGCTCATGCATCTGCCGCACGGCGCCGGCGTCGGCCGGTCGCGCCGCCCGGATCTCGACGGTGCTGCCGTCGAACAGCAGCGCGTAGCGCCCGGCTGCGACCGTGGTCATGGCGTCGCCACCGGCCGGCTCTCAAGCAGGCGCGCCCTGGTCGCCTGCAGCCGGAGCGCTGCCACTGCCAGGAAACGGTCAAGTAGCGCATAGCCGAGCGCGGGGTCGCTGTCACACGCCGCCCTGACAGCCTTCGCGTCGAATTCGAATGCCTGGACGGGCTGCAGGCTAAGTGCTCCGTACCGGTACTGATAGGGGGCCGTCAGCCAGGACAGGCTGACGACGTCGCCGCGGCCGAGCGTCTCGATCGTGACGCGCCCCTGCCCAGGTATCAGTGCGTCGAGCGCGACCCGTCCGGCCACGATCAGCCAGAAGTCATGGGCGTTCCCGCCCTCCTCGAAGAGCCTGGCCCCGGCCGGGAAGCTAACCCGGCGCGCAAACGATGCAAGCTTCTCGATCTGGCCCGGCTGCAGCTTACGCAGGAATGGCTCTGCCCCGATGATGGATGCCAGCTCAGCCATGGCAACTCCTCCTCCCGACGCCCCCTAGGGCCAGGATGGCCCGCGCCGGCCGGGAGGCCTAGCGGCTTACGGACCGGGTCGCCGGGACCTTCGGCCCGGTTCTGGCGGGTCGTACCGGCCGCTGGCGCGGACCGCCGGTCCTCTGGGGCGGCCGGGCAGCCGGAACTGTCAGCACCGGGCGGGCGGCGTGACGAAACCGGGCCAGGCCCAGCGCCCGGGCTCGAACGGCCAGCGGCAGCGCGCGCGATGGATCTGGCCAGGTCTGCAGCCGCCCACCTGCGTCAGCTGGTTACCACGACCTTCAGCGCGCCGGTGTCGGCGGCGCGCGAGAACACGTCGTAGGCCTGGTCGAAGTCGTCAAATCCGAACCGGTGGGTGACCAGCCTGCCCGCATCGAGCTGGCCGCTGGCCAGCAGGCGGAGCAGGGTGGGCGTCGAGTACGTGTCCACCAGCCCGGTCGTGATCGTGATGTCCCGGATCCACTGGTCTTCCAGGTGCAGCGCGGCCGGCTTGCCGTGCACGCCGATGTTGGCGACGTGGGCGCCCGGCCGGGTGAGCCGGACCGCGAGGTCAAACGTCTCCGGCTGGCCGACTGCCTCGAAGGTGACGTCCGCGCCGAGCCCGTCGGTCAGCGACTGCACTGCGGCCATCGGGTCAGCGACGCCATTGTTGACAGTCACGTCGGCGCCGAGCTGCTTGGCCGCCTCGAGCCGCCGGTCTGCGACGTCGATGGCGATGATGTGACTCGGGCTGAAGAGCCGCGCGCCCATGATCGCGGCCAGCCCGACAGGGCCTGAGCCGACCACGGCGACGACATCGCCTGGCTGCACGCCCGCCTTGAGCACGCCGACCTCGTAGCCGGTAGGCAGGATGTCGGCCAGCATGAGCGCCTGCTCGTCGGTCACCCCGGCCGGCAGCCGGTACGTGGAGGTATCGGCGAACGGCACGCGGACGAACTCGGCCTGCGTTCCGTCATAGGTGTTGCCCAGTATCCATCCGCCCCCGCCAAGGCACTGCCCGTAATGGCCGTCGCGGCAGTACCGGCAGGCCCCGCAGGCGGAGATGCAGGAGACCAGGACGCGATCACCCTCGCCCATCGTGCGGACCGCGCTGCCGACGTCTTCGACCGTGCCGACCGCCTCGTGGCCGAGGATGCGGCCGGGCCGGACGGTGTGCACGTCACCATTGAGTATGTGCAGGTCGGTCCCGCAGATCGTGGTCGCGTCCACACGGACGATCACGTCGGCGTCGTCGGTAATCTCCGGGTCAGGGACCTCCTCGAAGGCCCGCAGGCCTGGCCCGCGGTAGACCATCGCTCGCATGCTCTGCTCCTGCCTAGGTGGTGGCTATTGGTGTGTGCTCAGGCGCCTTGGCCGCGCGTGATGCGCCGGCCGGTGATGCGCGCCGGGGTGATGCGGATAAAGTGATCTCGCTCGCTGCCGGCCCATGGCTCAACGCCAGCCCTGGCCGCCTCGGCTTGCTCCGCCTCGGAGTCCAGGTGGTGTGCCGGGCCCTGAACCAGGACACTCCATCCCTCGCGTGCCCCCGGATCGAACTCGTCAACCTCGAAGGCAACCCGGTAGTCAGCCCGCGCGATACCAGTGCGCAGGTCCTCCTCGGTGGATCCGTCGCTGGCGGTCCTGAACAGGATCGCACCCTGGTAGAGCTTGTAATTCACCGGCAGAACGGTCAGGTCGTACCGGCCCGCGAACGCGAGGCGCCCGATCCCGCCCGGCTCGATCAGCCGCAGGCATTCGGCCTCGTCGAGGCTTTCAAAGACGACATCGGACACGACGCTGCTCCTCTCTCAGCTTGTCCAGCACTAACTCGCCATCGATGATCCGGTCCAGGATCTCCTGGCAGATGTCGGCATCAGGCCGATCGTAGACGCCGGGCAGGTCGATCCGGCGGTCGCGCAGGACCTGCACGATCTCCCTGAACTTCGCCTGCTGACAAGGCGAGAGCACGTTCCCCGCGTCATCACATCGCGAACCTGCGTCGTCATTGCCGGCCATCTCCCTGCCTGACTTCTCTCTACTCATCAGGCTGTCAGGAGGGCGCGGCTGGTAGTAGGGGCGAAAGGCCCGGCAGAGGGGTACCGATTGCCTTCCGACCGAACAGCGGGCGGGAGGCAGCCACATGTGCCCGGGGCGGCTCCACCGCGCCGTCCGGTGCGGGACTTAGGTCCCCCCGATCAGTGACTGTGCGCACTAAAACCGCCCCCAGTTCCGGGCTCAAACTCGGTCAGCGGTTTATCCGCACTGGACTTCGCCGTCAGCGAGGAGCTAACGAGATGGACTTGCATAACCTGGCCTCAGTCGGCTCGGTGATCAACCTCAATAGCCCGGATAGCTACTGGAAATGGTCGATCTTCGACATCTCCGTCGCGAACCTGGTCCTCATCGGCGTCATGGTTATCATCTTCGGCCTGGCGCTGGTCGTGCCGTTCCCGCACCGCAACCGGACGCTCCCGCCGGAGGACAGCGGCGTCACTGCCGGCGAGGGCGACGGCCACTCCGGTGCGCACGCCGCGGCCGGCGCCCATGCCGTCACGGGTGCGCATGCCACCACGGGGGGCGCCGACGACCCCGATGCCGGCATGTGGACGTACCGGGTCAGGCACCTGGCGCTCCGCCTGCTGCCGCCCGGCAAGCTGCTGCCCGACCGGCAGCCGGGATACGTCGCCTCCTGGATCTACGTCTTCGGCGTTGCCTCGCTGGCTGCCTTTGCCCTGGCCATCGTGTCCGGCTTCGGGCTCGCCCTGGGCGGCCCGGACTGGTGGCACTACAACCCGGTCGGCCATTTCTTCAACAGCACGCACCTATGGAGCGTCGAGCTGTTCATGGCGTTCCTGGTGATCCACCTGTGGGGCAAGTTCTGGATGGCAGCCTGGCGCGGCCGCCGGGCGATGACCTGGATCACCGGAGTTGTGGCATTCCTGATCTCGATCGTGGAGTGCTTCACCGGTTACGTGTCACAGCAGAACTTCGACTCCCAGTGGATCTCCACCAGCGGCAAGGACGCGTTCAATGGGGCCGGCGTCGGCGGCTTCTTCAACGTCATGAACTTCGGCCAGATGCTGATGTGGCACATCGTGCTGATCCCGATCGTGCTGGTCGCCATCATCGGCGCGCACGTCCTGCTCGTCCGTTTCCGCGGGGTCAGCCACCCGCTGCCCCGCCGAGCCGTCCGGGACCGGGCAGCACGCCGGGCAGCCGCGGCCGCCGATGCGGCACCGTGGCGCGGCCGCACCCGCCGGTACGACATCCTGAAAGAAGGCACCGTTGCCGTGGTGGTAGCGCTGGCGCTCACCCTGGGCCTGGCCGCGCTGCTGTCCTCGCCTGACGTGCCGTCCGTGACCGTCCAGTCCTGGTCGCGCATTGCCCCGGCCGACTTCCTCGGCACGGCGTCCAGCGAGCTGGCAGGTACGAGCGAGACCGCTACCTACGGTCCGCCCTATAACAACGTCACCGGCTCCTCCCAGCGACTGCTGTTCTCGCCGGAGCAGATGGCCGGTGTCCTGCAGCCCGTGAACGCGGCTAACGCATTCGTCCTCGGCCCGCTGACAAGGCTGTCCGCAACTGACCCGGCACTGGCGCGCGCGCTGGCTGCCTACCGGGCGGCATCTCCCGCGCAGCGGCTCGGGTGGGCCAACGCCTACGCCAAGGTGGCGCCGAAGGCGACCTTCCCCGGCGGTATCCCGGTCCTGCCGAAGGCCGACGACGGCCCGGTCCCGACGATGCTCGCTGCCGAGCTGGCCCTGGGCCGCAGCGGCGGGCTCGACACCGACCTGCTGGCAGGAAGGACGTTCTACGGCACGAACTACACCCTGCCGCTGCTGTTCATCGAGGACGGCCAGTACTTCGCTAACAAGGCCGAGGCGATGCACCTGGGCGGCGACCAGTGGGGCGTGATGAACGAGACCGGCAGCTACCCCGGCCAGCCGTGGCTGTGGCTGTACACGATGTGGTACCAGATCCCGAGGTTCGGCAACTCCGTCAACGCGGACCTGATCGCCATCTACCTCACCGGGCTCGCCACGCTGCTCCTGCTGCTGGTGCCGTTCATCCCCGGCCTGCGTGACATCCCGCGGCTCATCCCGGTGCACCGGCTCATCTGGCGGGGCAACTGGGACGAGCCGGCCAGCCCGCCGCCCGCGGCCGGCGCGGCCCATGGGCCGCCGCCACGACCGGAGGAACTGCCCACGGGCACAGGCACGGGCACAGGCACAGGCGTCAGCTGAGGTCGGGTCCGTAGGGCCCCACGAAGATCCTCGCTACGGAGCGGCCCGGGCGATTTCCGTCTCGGCGAAGGGACCGGCCAGCCGGAAACCGGTGACAGCCTCGCAGCTGACGCAGATGATGTCAGCGGTGGCGCCGCCCAGGATCGCCGGCAGCGCCCGGTGCGTGAAGACCAGGCGGCCAACCGGCACGCTGGCGAGCAGCCGCATCGACTCATCGCGCGGCAACTCCAGCCGGACCGGGATCTTAGTCCCGGCCGCGCGGGGGGACGGCGCGATGTCGAAGGTCC